>Ga0209173_100011_pt1 | contig 384452 bp, 364 predicted proteins | sample SynthPrep_16_END_FD_187206 | JGI IMG/M metagenome (GOLD analysis project Ga0209173, IMG submission 187206) | Synthetic microbial communities from Ohio, USA - SynthPrep_16_END_DS12_MetaG (SPAdes) (version 2) | ecosystem: Engineered > Bioreactor > Aerobic > Activated sludge | place: USA: Ohio... | reverse complement strand
CTCCAGCCAAGCTTGTACACTGGAATAACGACTTAACACTTGCTTGTGCAATGGGGTGGTGGTCATGGGCGCCCCCTGAGCGTCAACGGATTCAGCCTAGCTCAAAAGCATTCCACCTAACTTAATAGAGCTCGTAGTTGCTTGAGAAGCACACCACGCCCCATTCACGCATTTGATCGCGCCACTGGAAATACGGGGCGCCCATGGGAATGCCCAGGCGTTTAGCCTCGCGCGTACGCGCGATGACGCAACCGTCGTTATTGCTCAGTACCACCACCGGCACGCTGTCTAGCCAGGGCCGGTAGACGCGCTCGCACGAGCAGTAGAACGAGTTGCAGTCGATCAGCGCGAACATAGTTGATGCAGATTGTGAGTAGCCACACCCCACACATGCAGGGACTCGGTGACAGGGATGGCGCGGTAGTCCGGGTTTTCGGGCTGCAGCCAGACCCCGGCCGGTGTGATCTGCAGCCGCTTCACTGTCATCCCGCCGTCGACGTATGCGACCACGATGTGGCCGGAGCGCGCCTCCAGTGCCTTGTTGACCACCAGCACGTCACCATTGTAGATACCGGCGCCGATCATGCTCGGGCCCTCGACGCGTACCAGGTAGACGTGCGGCGTTCGGAGATCGATCAGCTCATCGATGGATAGCGTGACCTCCTCATAGTCGGCTGCTGGCGAGGGGAAACCCGCAGGCACACGGGTATCGACGTACTGCACGAAAGTAGGAGACGGGCCGATCTGGCCCAGTATGGTGGCGCGCATGATACTGCTCTACGATTACTGTATATATACACAGTAAACAACGAGCACCGCATGCGGTCAATGTAGAGAGGCAGCCATCCGATAGCAGGCTGAAGGGGATATGTGCGGTCGATTCACACAGTACCGAACAGCGGTCGAGTACCTGGATGCGCTGCGCTATGACAAGCCCATTGAGGGCGGAATCGACCCTGAGCCGATCAACCGCTACAACGTCGCGCCGCGTTCACGCGTGATGATCTTCTACGAGACCGACACAGGCTTGCGCATGGCCCGCTTGCCCTGGGGATATCAGCCGTTCTGGGCCGTGGGTAAGCGCCCACCGGCAATCAATGCGCGGGTGGAGACGGCAGCGACCAGCCGGTTCTTCCGTGATATCTGGGCCACTGGCCGAACGCTGGTTGCAGCCGATGGCTGGTACGAGTGGGTCAAGGACCCATCGGACCCGAAGAAAAAGCAGCCCTACTACATCCGACGCAAGGACTGCGAACCACTTTGGTTTGCCGCATTGGCACAGATGGACCGCACCGGTACGACCCATCGCGAAGGGGATGGCTTCGTGATTATCACAGCGGACAGCGATCAGGGCATGGTGGACATCCATGACCGCCGGCCTGTCGTGCTTGAAGCGGATCTGGCAAGAGAATGGATTGAGCCGGACCTGCCGCTTGAGCGAGCCGGAGAGATCGTGAGACTCCTAGCTTTACCGGTGGAAGTGTTCGAATGGTTTCCGGTCAACCGTGCCGTGGGCAACGTTCGCAACGAAGGCCGCTCGCTAATAGAGCCAGCCAGCTAAATTCATCGCCATTTTGTCAGCAGCTCCTCTCGAAGAACCTGGACCCCGTCCGGCGCCTCGATGACCAACCTGAAGCTGCTCCCAGTAGAGTCCTCGAACACGCGACGAATGTCGGGCTCCACCCTCGTAACGAGCTACGATAGCGCTTGGTGCTTTTTTGAGGCTTTGAGCACCCGGTATAGCCACCACCCACCTGAAAAGCTCACAGCGACGTTCTGGCGCCTTCTCAGGGCGATAGATCTCAGCCACAGACAGGGATCTGCAACCTCTGCTGCTCAAACGTGATTCGATTCATAAGGCAATGCTCAACCGGATAGCCTTGGATGTGCCGCTCGGGCAGTGGAGCCGAGCCAACGAAATAGCAAGTACCCAGCTTGAACCTCATCCCGCCTGAGGAGTACTTCTTGCTCAACAGGCAAGCCTCATTTCCCTGGATGGCGTAGCCGCAAATATCACCCCAGCTAAAACTCACTCCGCCGCATTCAAGGCCAACGTCTGTGACTTGCAGGATTTCCTGTATCCGGAGACCGCCAATCGCAAGCGCGAAAAATCTCCCGTTCGGAATAATCGGGGGGAAGAACCGTCCTAGGCCAATTTCTCGAAAATTCAATGCTCGCTCTCGCTTCTCACACATCCACCAAGACGGTCGGCCAAAAACCGTTACGTCTTAAACGCGCTACGGTCGCACACAGGCCCCATTCAGCAGGCCACCACTACGGCACAGTGAACCATTCAGCTCGCGCACTCGCTTCACTAACATCCGCTACGCGACACCAAATCCCCAACTTTTTGCGAAAATCTCATCTCGTAATAGATTTATACGGAATGAGGTCCATTTTTTTTTCGTTGTTTAGAACGGTCGAGTATTAGAACGCGAAGCTTAGAACAGGGCTCAAACCCTCATGATTGCTGGGTTCTGCCCGTTCTAAGCTTCGCGAAAAACAGGTCTGCGTTCTAAGCTTCGCGCCGCCCGTTCTAAACAACCCGTTCTAACACTCGCCGGGAAGCTTAGAACGGGGCTCAAACCCGCATGGTTGCTGGGTTCTGCCGTTCTAAGCCTCGCGAAAAAACAGGTCTGCGTTCTAAGCCTCGCGCCGCCCGTTCTAAACAACCCGTTCTAACACTCGCCGGGAAGCTTAGAACGGGGCTCAAACCCGCATGGTTGCTGGGCTCTGCCGTTCTAAGCTTCGCGAAAAAACAGGTCTGCGTTCTAAGCTTCGCGCCGCCCGTTCTAAACAACCCGTTCTAACACTCGCCGGGAAGCTTAGAACAGGGCTCAAACCCGCATGATTGCTGGGTTATGCCCGTTCTAAGCTTCGAGAAAAGCCGCGTCGCGTTCTAAGCTTCGCGCCGCCCGTTCTAAGCAACCCGTTCTAATACTCGCCGGGAAGCTTAGAACGGCGCTCTAACCCTCATGGTTGCTGGATTGTGCCGGTCTAAGCTTCCCCGTCGCTCAAACCAAACCGTTCGAGCTCGCAACGAATCATAGAAGGGGTCTAGGACCCCGCGGGCCCCACAGTCGCCGCCACCAATAATCGATACGCGTGGACACCCACGGCGAATTCTGCCGGCTCCTGTTGCCGTTTCGCATCCACAGCGGCAACCAGCGCGAGTTTTTGCCGTATTCGTTTGGTTATCTGTCGTCATGACCAATCCACTACGGCAACGAAGCTAAGCTCTTCCGCATGCGTGGTGTCGTCCTAGAGAGAGGTATTACTGCAGCAGCTAGGGTTCTCAGTATCTGGGGGTATAGTCGCCCAAAACCAGCTATCGAGGCCCGGGTATGGATACAGCGTCAACCCTGCTACAGGCAATTGCTTTCGTGCTCCTCAGCGTTACGGTCGCTGCTCTAGTTGGCTTTCGGCTCGCAAGACATTTAGACAACAAGCGACGGTCGTCCCGCCCAAGAAAGAGGGGGAATTAACTGGGGACTACGTTAGCCGCTTGGCGGCCTGACACACAGACCGCAAACGCCCTGGCTGGGTTTCAATTTACGAACCAGCGGCCAAATTTGTACGTCGCGATAAACGATCCGATCAATCCAATCCACTGCACGATCGCTGCCCCACCCATATAGCTAGCCAACTGCTGGGAAGCACCGAAGAGCAAGGTAAACATGATCAGGGTCAGCGGAATACTCAGCACCTTCATCAGAACGCTGCCACGCAGTGGGCTTGGCTCACCTACTACATCCCAATGTTCTGATAAGCAGAAGGGACAACAGCTGGAGATTGGCTTTCCCCCGCCAATTCGCCATCCCCAGCCACCGGCAATGCTTCGGCTAAATATTACTCTTGGAACCATCATCCGCTTGCAGCGGTTACACAGAACGCGGGACATAGGCGGGTCTCCTTGTACTTGATGGAGAAATGCTATCAAGCACCGAACCGAACCCAAGTCCCTATGCGGGGTTATCCAACATTGCGTCTAGATAGGCCGCCCATTTGACTAGGTCCTCGCGCTTTTCTTTCAGATAGCTGTAACGGTCATAGTGCTTTGCTTGTACTCCGCTTCGCCCATGAGAAAGCAGCCATGCCCTTCGTTGCTCATCAACACCAAGCATCGCCAAATGAGTCTCGATGGTCGCTCGCATCGTGCGCCAAGTGAAAGTGCGAGTCAGGCCCTGTGCCGCCAACACAGAGCCAAGCTCGGAAAATATCTTCTGCACTGTATGCGCGGATACTTTCCGCACACCGTCAAGCGAAAACGGACCCGCGCCAGTCCGAGGCGTTAGCAACGGCGCTAGTACCTCTTCGACCCTTCCAGATATAGGCAAAAGATGATCCCTAGGAGGCGTTCCTTTGCCTCCCTTGTAATCGACCAAGCGGAGAACCGTGCCGTGCTCAGGATCTTCTGACAGGTCAGCCCAAGTTGCGCGCAATAACATCTGCACACGTTGCCCTGCCAGATAAATCATCGCGTTAGCTATTGGCTGACGGCGCCCTGGCAGCCCAGCGACAGCACGAAGCACTTGTCTCAGTTCGTCGCCGTTCAACGCCTCCGTGTTTGCACGCTCCGCACCCTCAATCGTAGGGAGATCGGCAACTGGGTTGTATCTGAGCCCGAATAGGACCGCATCGCCTGCTCTCAAAGGATTCAGATCGTGCTTCAAGCCAAACGAAAACGCAGCACGCAAATAAGACCGAAGACGATTAGCGGCGGTTAGCTTGCCATTCGTTGCGCTCGCCTGTGTTTTTCGTCGCCCACGCCCTTTGGATGCGGGCTTCCGGTTAATGCAATGGCGCAGGATCTGCGAAATATCTTCTGGCTGGATCTCTTTCGCCTTGGTGCCGGCTAGATCCGGGAATGCATTGATTACATCAAGCTCTAGGGCACCCATTACTCCTCGGGCGCTTGTCTTCCCACGTCGCTCCATGTCCGCTACGTAAGCCAGCAAAAGCTGCTCAAAAGACCCTTGGCGAGCGGCTTGGCTTTCGATCCGTTGCTGCTCGGCCTTCAACCGTCGAACATGATTTTCGTACGTTTCGAGTGTCTGGAAATCACGAGCAGCCGCAGCAACGCGTTCTGCCTCCTGGCGCCAGTACGCTAAGCCTCTAATCTGACCATCAGCGGAGAGCGTTCCAAACTGGCCGAGTTTCTTGCGCTCTTGCCTGCCACCCCGGCGGACCGCCAGATAAACCTCGATGTACCCGCTGGGGCGCCGCTCCAGCAGCATCGAACCGGACCCGCGCACACCGAGCTGTTCGGAGAAGGTTCGTGTGGGCGTAGTCACCCCGTCCTTTTTTATCGCACCTGTAGCTGCCCAGCTTTTAGCCTGAGCGTCGGTCAGTTTGTGTCCCATTAGGGCCTTCCCATGCCATTCCGCTCAACACTTTGCTCAACACTTCCATGGAAATCAATGAAATTATCGGAACGCATCTGAACGACAGAAACTTCATAAGCTATTGATTTATATAGCTTATGAAATATCATGAAATCTCCAGAAATTTCAGAATCAGGGACTTGTAATCAGTAGGTCCCGGGTTCGACTCCTGGTGCCGGCACCACGAATACCAAGGCTTCCAGCCCTATAAAGGCTGATGCCGACGCAGGCTAGCGTAACAAGCCACGTAACAAGCAGAACCGTCGCGTACATGCGCACGCGCCCCACACGTGAGGCTGTTTTCTCAGGTAGTGGGGGGTCTGCAAAAAGAGTAATTTCCGTAACATCGACCGGGAAACGGGCGCAAAGCCCTGATCTGCAAGGCCTTTCCGGCGATGTCAAAAGGTAACTTCCAAGTAACATAAAGGTAATCTGGTTACTCTTTTATAGGGTGATATCGGGCCTCTAAAAAAGCCTTCAAAATCAGCACCTTAGAAAAAATCACCTTTTTGATTACCTCTAAGTTACCTCCCTTTGTAATCTCAGAACCCCCGAACGACGCGGCCTCCAGGGTCGGTCTGCAACCAGATTGCAGAAATTACTCTTTCTGAAAATCGCCCCCCATAAGCCCATACCCCGGACACAGCTCGGGAGCGTCCAGAACCGCTCTTCCTGCAGGGAAACGCAGGGTTTTGCTCTACCTCATACCCTTCCACCAGCCCACTGCCTCGGCCGCGTAGAGCTGTCCGCAGGCGCGCGGAAAAAGCCACATGTTTAGCCCGCAGGCGTGGTGGGGGGACAACGGCGCGCGCTAGGTGCTCCTCGGTTGCATGCGAGCATGGCTCTCGGCCATCATCGCGAGCTATCGACCGGTTGGGGGAAAGTTTGCAGTGAGGAAAGTTAGAGCTTTCGAAGGAGACAAGCGTCTCAAGAAGCTACTTACTGCTTGGGTGGCTGCCGTCGATCGCTACACATCTCTCATCGAGCCTGACAACCCCTGGTGGTACAACGAAAGAGCTTCATTGAGTACGTTGGCGGGAGCAGCATGGACGATAAACGGGTGGATCGCGCTAGAGGAGTTCGCTACTGGAAAGCGCGCGAAATCCCCTTCTAACGGGGTCGAGTCGGGCGACCTACGAAACGGACGCTGTGACTTGTTCCTTTCTGATGGTTACGTTTCGTTGGCGATTGAAGCAAAGCAGGCATGGCAGCCCATCGGTTCTAAAGCCAAGGGCATCACCTACATGAAGAAGGCACAGCGGGAAGCATGGCTCGACTGCTGGCATCTGGAAGACGAGGCGGACCGAAAGTTTGCGGCTACGTTTGTTGTGCCGACTATCAGCCTCGCCGAGGTGCGACACACCTCAGAGTCGGACGATTCTTGCCATGAGTCCATTCGCTCACTTGTTACGGCTTGGCAAGCCAAATGCGGCGATTTTTCGAGCACACCGAGCCGACGAACGTCTTTCGCTTACACATTTCCTAACATTGGCGAAAAGGTATATTCAAACGAATCGCATTGCTTTCCTGGAGTAGTTTTGATTCTCGAAGAGATGCTTCCCGGCACTAGGCGCCCTAAGGAAGGCTGAACTCTCTAAACCGCACCACCTCATCCCCCAACCACTCATTCACCTGAGCCAGTCGCGCCTGGATCGGCTCCAGCTCATTGACCGCCCACACCTCAGCCGCTTCGCGCAGTGAGCCGAAGCCTCCGGCGTTGGTCGGCACGATGCCCATCAGCTGAGGCGGGATGCGCAGCGCGGCGAGCAGATCGTCGCGGCTGATGTTCTTGATCGAGCCGAACTCATCCTTCGCCGCCACCTCGCTCACCGGCAGCAGCTGCAGGCCGTCCTTTTTCCCGCCCGGCGCGTACATGAACAGGTTCCGGAAGTTGCCGGGGCCCTTGCTGTCCCGCAGCGCCTTGCGCAGCGCGTCGACGTCCGCCTCGTTCTGGGTCGCGTCGGTCATGTACATGATGAAGCCGGCATGGCTGCCGTTCTGGTAGTAGCGCCGGCGAAACAGCGTGGCGCTCTCGTTCAGCAGCGCCGACTGCAGCGCCGACAGCCACTCCGGCAGGCCGTACACCTCCTGGTTGATATCCGCCTCGCGCAGGTGGCAAATGCTGCCGGCGGCGAACTCATGCTCATCACGCCACCCGCGCACCTGGTAGTAGGTCTCGAGATCAGCCCCGCGCCGCATGTACTTGGCCAGCGGCGGCAGCAGGCCGATGGCCTGGCCCAGCATGTTCCGGCGCTTCTCCAGGTAGGCATTACCGCACCACAACCAGTCCAGCGCGAATTGCTCGAAGGTCTGCCGGTTCAGCAGCCGATGAGGAATGAACGTGCGGGCCAGCATGTTTCGCTTGAAGTTCAAGCCTGACTGTAGAAACACCGAGGCCCTGGTCGACTTAGCCAAACCATCCAGCGAGAGCGGCGGCTCGTACCAGCGCCCGTTCATCCAGCATTCCAGGTAGTCGAAGATTTCCCGGCCATCGAGCACCGGCATGGGATCGCCGAAGGTAAAGGCCTCGATGCCTGTGGAGGGCGCGGCGACGATATCGGTGCTCATCAGTAAATCTCCATGAATCCAGTGTTCGCCGAGGTCTGCCCCTCGAGCGGTTCGTTGTGCAGGGCGTGGAACAGCGCCCACGCGAGGTCGGCATGCCCGGTCTCATCGTTGCGCCCGGCGGTGTAGGTCATCTGGCGGCCCGAGGCCGTGATCGTCTTGCGAATCGCCATCAGCGAGCTGGCCACGTCCGTCCAGCCGGCATCGAATTCCAACCGGCCGTTGCGGATCACGTCGTAGGCCTTGAGCACCAGGCGCGTCTTCACCTCCGGCGAGTAGCTGAAGGTGGTCACGTTGGGGAAGAACTGGCGGACCAGCTGCGCCACGCCCGAGCCCAGCCCGGTCACGTCCACGCCGATATAGGTCACCCAGTAGCGATTGCAGGCCTGGCGGATCGCCTCGGCCTGGGCGGCGAAGTCCATTCCGCGGAACTGATGGCGCTCGAGGATGCGGAACTTGCCACCCGGTACCGCCGGCGGCGCCACAACCATCATGCCCGCACTGTCGCCGGTCTCGGCCGGGTCGTAGCCGATCCACACCGGCCGGTCGCCCAGCGGGCGCGCCGCGAACGGCTTGTAGTCCTCGCCCCATTCGACCCAGCTGTCCACCATGCACGGCTGCAGCATCGTCAGCGGGAAGATGCTCGCCCCGTCGTCGACGAACTCGCACATCAGCAGGTTGGCGAACTGCTCGGCGTTGTACTCGAAGCGCAGCTCATCCAGGTCAAACAGATCGCAGCCGCGGCGCTCGGCATCGAGGATGGTCACGATCTGCCGCCAGATCTTGTCCTCCCGGCACAGCTTGCCGGGGGCCAGCGTGTCGTGGCGCAGGTCGATCTTCACGTGCTGCGCCGCCGGCTTGCCCTTGTTCAGCCGCTCGCCCGTCCACCACTTGTACGCCGGGTGCCCCATGCTCGACGGTGTCGAGAAATAGGTCTTGCGCCACTTCTTGTGCAGCGCCATGCCCGACGCCACCTTGTTCAGCTCGTCGAAGCCATGCACCCAGAAGAATTCGTCGAAGTAGAAATTGCCCGACCGCCCCTGGGCGGTGCGGTAGTTGGTCCCGAGGAAGTGCAGCTCGGCGCCGTTGGCCAGCACGATCGGGTCGCCCGTCAGCTGTCGGCCCAGCGCCTCCTGGACGAACGCCTGCATGTAGTTCTTGAACTGGTGCGCCTGCGCCTTGCTCGCCGAAAGGAAGATCTGATTACGCCCCGTCAGCAGCGCGTCGATCAGCGCCTCGCGGGCGAAGTAGAAGGTCGCGCCGATCTGGCGTGACTTGAGGATCATCCGCGTGCGCATGTTGATCGCCCGGTACCAGTCGAGCTGGTACTCGAAGCAACTGTCCCGGAAGGCCTCCTCCAGCAGCTCGATCTCGCCTTCATCGAACTCGTTGCGCTTGGGGGCCTTCTTCGGACCGGCGTTGCGCGCCTCCAGGTTCGGGTTCAGCTCCGCCTGGGTGCCGCCAGCCTGGAAGCGCTGGATTCGCGCCTGCCGCTCCAGCTGGCGGTGCAGCAGGTCGATTTCCTTGAAGTCGCCGCCGGTCTTGCCGTCCTTGAGGATCAGCTGCACGAGCCGAGCCTCCAGTGCGCCACCGATCCGCTCGACATTGTCCGCGCGGTCCCATTCGTCCCGGGTTTTCCAGGAGTGGACGGTCTTTTCCTTCTCCTCCAGGAAGTCGGCGATATCCGTCACCCGCCACCCCATCCAGTACAGATGGCGAGCGGTGCGGCGTGGATCCTGGACGGGAATTTCAACGGTCGGTGCATTCATGGCGCCGATGCTGCCGTTCGCGCGCGCGAGTCGTTACTCCCGCGTCCTGTACGTCCCGCCAGTACATGGTGCGCGAATTGCCCGCACGGCGCGGCCTGCCGACCATGCCCTCAACTGCCCGGCCACCCGCCCGCACTGAGGACTTACACCGATGAAGCGCAAATTCAAATCCCGCTGGTTCCGCGTCGCCGTCGAAGGCGCAACCACTGACGGTCGCAATATCGAACGCAGCTGGATTGAGGACATGGCGTCCCAGTACAACACCGATACCTATACCGCCCGCATCAACTGCGAACACATCAAATGGCCGTGGCCAGGTGGTGAGTTCGGCGCCTATGGTTCGGTACTGGCCGCCAAGGCCGAAGAGGTCGACATCAACGGCGAGAAGAAGCTCGCCCTGTTCGTCCAGATCGAGCCAAACGATGCCCTGATCAAGCTCACCCAGGCCGGCCAGAAGCTGCACACCTCCGTCGAGGTCCAGCCGAAATTCGCCGACACCGGCAAGGCCTACCTGATCGGCCTCGCCATCACCGACAGCCCGGCCAGCCTCGGTACCGAGGCCCTGCAGTTCAGCGCCCAGCACGGCACCTTGAGCACCCGCAAGCAGCACGCTGAAAACCTATTCACCGCTGCCAGCGAGGCCTCCATCGAGTTCGAAGAAATCAGCGAGCAACCGGACGACAAGACCGCCGGCCTGTTCTCCCGCGTGGCCGCCGCCCTCGGCAAGTTCAAGGAGAAGGAAGGCAAGGATTCGGCCCTGTTCGCCGAGCTGGGCCAGTCCGTTGAAGCCATCGCCGACCACGTCGCCGAGCAGGGCAAGGCGTTTGCCGCCGAGTCCAAGGCCCGCGCGGATCTACAGACGGCTCACGATCAGCTCGCCACCCAGTTCGCCGACCTGCTCAAGCGCCTCGGCAACACCCACGACCACAACCAACAGCAGCGCCCGGCGGTAGCGGGCGGCAACGGCCAGATCAAGACCCAGTTCTGAGCCCGCTCACACCCATCGCCCCGGAGAAACAACATGCGTAACGAAACCCGCCTCGTATTCACCGCCCTGGCTGCGCAGATCGCCCTGCTCAACGGCGTGGCCAGCGCCACCGAGAAATTCAGCGTCACCCCATCGGTCCAGCAGACTCTGGAAACCGCCATGCAGGAGTCCACCGACTTCCTCGGCCGGATCAACCTGATCGGCGTCATCGAGCAAAGCGGCGAGGCACTGCTGCTTGGCGTGAATGGCCCCATCGCCGGGCGCACTGACACCGCTGGTGGCAACCGCCGCACCCCGGCGCAGCGTCAAGCGCTGGCCAAGGACAGCTACAACTGCGTCCAGACCAACTACGACAGCGCGTTCCCGTACTCGCTGCTGGATGCCTGGGCCAAATTCCCCGACTTCCAGGTGCGCCTGACCAACGCCATCATCCAACGCCAGGCGCTGGACCGGATCATGGTCGGCTTTAACGGCGTCAGCGCCGCCGCCGCCACCGACCGCACCGCCAACCCGATGCTGCAGGACGTCAACATCGGCTGGCTGCAGAAGATCCGCGCCAAGGCGCCGGACCGCGTGATTGACGAAGGCGTCGAGGGCTCGGGCAAGGTCACCGTTGGCGCCGCCAAGGTCATCAAGGTGGCGGGCGTGGACACCGAGATCAGCGGCGACTACCAGACCCTAGACGGCCTGGTGTTCGATGCCATCCAGACGCTCGATCCGTGGCACCGCTCCCGTCCGGACCTGGTCGTACTCGTCAGCCGCGACCTGATGCACGAGAAACTGCTCAAGGCCGTGGAGAAGGGCGCCGCGTCCAACCAGGAAGAGAATGCTGCTCAGGAAGTCGTCAGCCGCGCGCGCCTCGGCGGTCTGCCGGTGGTTGATGCGCCGTTCTTCCCCGAGGGCACCGTGCTGGTCACCTTCCTCAAGAACCTGTCCATCTACTGGCAGGAAGGTGCTCGCCGCCGCCACCTGAAAGACGAGCCCGAGTACGACCGCATCGCCGATTACCAGTCCAGCAACGATGCCTACATCGTCGAAGACTTCGGCGCCATTGCCCTGGTCGAGAACATCGAGGCGATGACCTACCCGGCACCGACTGAGGCATAACCCATGGCCCTGACCCTCGCCCAGCGTACCCAGCTGCGTAAGCGTGCCGCCCTGGAGGCGGCCGCCACCGCGCCGGCGCAAACCATGGCCGGCGCTACCACCTACGAACTGCAACTCGCCCAGCTGCACCAGGATCGCCTGCGCCTGAGCAACATCCAGTCCACTGAGGGCAAGGTTGCGCTCAAGGTGCAGCTGCTGCCGGCCTACGTCCCATACGTGGACGGCGTGCTGGCTGCCGGGCGCGGCGCGCAGGACGACGTGCTCACGACCGTCATGCTCTGGCGCCTGGACGCCGCCGACTACTTCGGCGCCTTGGCCATTGGGTGTTACGTGCTCGAGCACAACATGACCATGCCGGACCGCTTCCAGCGCAGCACCGGCTGCCTACTCGCAGAGGAGGTGGCTGAGGCCGCCCTCAAGGCGCAGAAGGCCGGCGGGCGCTTCGACACCCAAGTGCTGATCGAGGCCGAGCAGCTCACCCGCGAGCAGGACATGCCCGACGAGGCCCGCGCCAAGCTGCACCTGGCCATCGGTCGCGCCCTGGTCGCCGACCTGCCCGAGGACAACCTGACCGGCACCGAGGCCGACCAGCTCGAAACCGCGCGCGCCAACATCGCCCGCGCCATCGAGCTGCACGGCAGCTGCGGCGGCAAGAAGGATTTGGAGCGCGTCCAGCGCCTCTTGAAGAAACACGCGGAAAGCAAGCCAGCCACCACCGGCACCGGTGAGCCACCAGCGAACGACCAGCCCAACCCCGACCAGGGCAACGGCGAGCCGAACGCAGAGGGCGCCCCGTCCGATAACGGCACCGGTGAGCCATCAGCGAACGACCAGCCAGCCCCCGACCAGGGTGCCGGCGAATCGAACGCAGAGCCGAGCACGACCGATACCGGCGAGCCATCCGCTAACTGAGCGTCCCCACGCACCCCGGCGGCTCGGGGCTGATCAGCAGGTTTTCTCCTTGGCCCAGCTGTGAAGCCCCGACCACCGCCGACCCATTCGAGCCGCGACCATGAGCGCCTTCATCGCCACCAACGCCCCCGCAACCACCGACCCGTTCCCCATCATCAACGACGGCTGGTTCCCCGACCTGGACGGCGCCCAGCTGCGCGCCGCCCTGCGCCTGGACGGCAGCGTGACCGATGTGCGCCTTGAGGTCGCTACCGTTAACGCCCTGATCGAAGTCAACCGCGAGCTGGACCTCTATCGCCGCGCACGTCAGGAGGAAGGCCATGCCAACCTGACCGCGGTACCCGCCTCGCAGCTCCAGGGCGAGAGCTACCTCGTGCACCTCTACCGCCGTGCCATCGCCTGCAGCGTCGGCGCCGAGCTGGCCGAGCGCATGCGCGACTACAGCGCCACCGGCGACGGTGCCGAACGCGCCGAAGCCCTGACCCCGACCGCCGACGAATACCGCCGCGACGCCCGCTGGGCTATCCGCAGCATCCTCGGCATCGCCCACACCACCGTGGAGCTGATCTGATGGAAAGGATCGACTGGAACGAAATCAGCCGCCGCGGGCTACTGGAACGGATCAACCGGGAAATCATGCACCCGCTTGGCCTGGCCATTTGCCGTGAGGTTGAGACAGGCGTCTCGCCCGGCGCACTGGTTTCTGACGACGGCCCCTTCGTCTATCCGGATGCAGCCGCAGCCGCAGCCGAGGCGAACGACTGATGGCCAGCCAGCGTGCCCAGCAGGGCGACACCGTCGACGCCATCTGCTGGCGGCATTACGGGCGCACTGCCGGCGTGGTCGAGCAGGTGCTCGATGCCAACCCCGGCCTGGCCGACCTCGGCCCGGTCATCCCGCACGGCACCCTGGTCGAGCTGCCCGAGCAGGCCGTGCGCGCTGAACAACGCCAAGTGGTGAATTTGTGGGATTGAAGGATGAAGCGAATGCCTGACAGACCGGAAACCTACGCGTGGCTCGCGGCCTGGCTCGAAGCTAATTTCCCAGCCGTCTATGCCGGCGCCCTGGCGCTGCTCATCGCCGCGTGGCGGATCATCTACAGCGGCGGCAAGCTGCGGCAGCTGCTGCTCGAGGCGCCCCTCTGCGGGCTGCTCGGCATCGGCGTGTCCTACGGTCCCGCGCTGATCGGCGCCCCGCAAGAGGCGGGCGTGTTCCTCGCCTGCATGGTCGGCCTGTTCGGCGTCGAAGCCAGCCGCGCCGCTGCCGCGAAAGTCATCACCAAGAAGGCGGAAGAACTATGAGCGAACTCCTGACGATCGGCTCGCGCGGCCTCGCCGTGCGAAACCTGCAGGCCGCACTCAAGCTGGCCGGCTTCGCTGTAGCCGTGGACGGTGACTTCGGCGAGCAGACCGAGCGCGCCGTGGCCGCCTTCCAGCGCCGCGCCGGCCTGGTTAACGATGGCGTCGCCGGGCCGAAGACACTGGCGGCGCTTCACGGCTACGACACCTCGCGCTACCTCAAGCGGAAGGACCTACAGCAGGCCGCCGACCGCCTCGGCGTGCCGCTGGCCAGCGTTATGGCCGTCAATCAGGTGGAGAGCCGCGGCGAGGGCTTCGCCAGCAACGGCCGTCCGGTGATCCTGTTCGAACGGCACGTAATGTTCGAGCGCCTGCAGGCGCACGGCATCACCGAGCGCACCGCCGACAACCTAGCTGCCCAATACCCGGCCCTAGTCAACCGCAAGCCCGGCGGCTATATCGGCGGCACCGCCGAGCATCAGCGCCTGGCACAGGCCCAACAGTTGCTCCACGAAGCCGCCGCGCTGGAGTCCGCCAGTTGGGGCCTGTTCCAGATCATGGGCTACCACTGGCAGCGCCTCGGCTACCACGACGCCCAGCACTTCGCGGACACCATGGCCTTGAGCGAGGCCGCCCAGCTCGACGCCTTCGTCACCTTCATCGAAACCGACCCCGCGCTGCACAAGGCGCTCAAGGGCAGGAAGTGGGCCGAGTTCGCCCGCCGCTACAACGGCCCGGCCTACGCCAAGAACCTCTACGACGTGAAGCTCGCCCGCGCCTATGCCGGGTTCGCCAGCCAACAGGAGCAAGCCGCATGACCCGTATCCTCGTCCTCGCGCTCGCCGCCGCCCTACTCACCGGCTGCACCCTCGGCCAGGTGGCCGATCACGCCGTCAACCGCTACTGCGCCATTCCGCAGCCGGCGCGGGAGGCCAATCGCCTGCTCATCAACACGCAGCTGGCCCCCAACGCCATCGCCATCACCTGCGCCCAGGCGCCGGTGGCAGCAGTCGAGTAAACGCCATGACTCCGGCCATCGTTCCAGGCTTCAACGCCCCGATCGACCTGCGCGTCTGGGACGTCGCCGAATGGGCGTTGCGCGACGCCGTCACCTATACCGCCCTGGACGGCAGGTGCATCGAAATCCCCGCCTGGTTCATCCATGACGGCGCGTCGATCCCCCGGCCGGCCCGCGCGCTCTACGGCACCGACGACGAACTGCGCGGCCCCGCGCTCCTGCACGACTGGCTCTACTGCTCGCAACGGCTGCCGCGCGCCGAGGCCGATGCGCTGTTCCTCGAGGCCATGGCCCGCGCCGGCAGCGGCTGGGCCAAGCGCCGCAGCATTCATGCCGCGGTGCGTGCCGGCGGCTGGTACCGCTGGAACCAGTGCGCCGGCGGCGTCAAACGTGAAGACTTCGCCTGGGCCTACATGACCGCCGAGCAATCGGCCCCCTGGCTAGGAGCTCTCTCGGCATGAACAAGCCCGAATCCCTGCGCGCCCACCTGCTGGCCGCCGTCCCCGAGCTGAAAAACAACCCCGACCGCCTGCTGGTGTTCATCGACAACGGCAGCATGCGCAGCACCGCGGCGCCGGGCCTGTCGTTCGAGTACAGCTACACGCTCAACCTGATCCTCACCGACTTCGCCGGCCATCCGGATGCCATCGCCATCCCGCTGTTCGCCTGGGTGCTGGTCAACCAGCGCGAACTGATGGAGAACCAGCAGAAGGGCAAGGACGCCATCACGTTCGAGGCCGACATCCTCGACAACAGCAAGGTGGACCTGTCCATCACCCTGCCGCTCACCGAGCGGGTGATCGTCAAGCGCCAGGCAGACGGCACCCTGCAGGCCAGCCACCCGGCCGAGCCGGTGGTCGATGATGAGCTGTTCCTGGTACCAGCCATGCGCGTGGAAACGCCGGATGGCGAGCTGCTCGCCGAGTGGGGCGGCAATGGCTGACGACCTGCGCGCCCTCGAGGATTGGGCGGGTGCGCTGCTTGCCAGGCTGGACCCCGGAGCCCGGCGCCAACTCAACCAGCAGATCGGCCGCGTACTGCGCCGCAGCCAGCAGCAGCGGATCGCCGCGCAGCGCAACCCGGACGGCACCCCCTACGCGCGCCGAAAGCCCCGCAAACTGCGTGGCAAGGTCGGGCGCATCAAGCGGCAGATGTTCACCAAGCTACGCCAGGCCGCACATCTCAAGCTGCGCAGCACCCCGGACGCCATCGCCGTCAGCTTCATGGGGCGCGTGGCCCGCATCGCCCGCATCCACCAGTACGGCCTGCGCGACCGCCCTGATCGCGGCCAGGCCGAGGTGCAATATGAGCGCCGCGAACTACTTGGCTTCACCGACGCAGATCTTGAACTGATCCGTGATCAGCTTCTGGAGCATCTCACCCGTTGACCTTGCCCTGTAGCGCACCGCGCTACAGGCTCAGCCCCGTGCGCCACGCGCGCGCGAGCCGCAGCATCAGCGGCATGAACATTGCCGACCTCACCCGCCTGCTCGAAAACATCGTCCGCTTCGGTACCGTCGAAGCGGTCCAGATGCGCCCGCCTCGCGTACGGGTGAAAAGCGGCCACATCAAAACCGCATGGCGCCCCTGGCTGAACCTGCGCGCCGGTGCCGACCGCGAGTGGGACCCGCCAACCATCGGTGAGCAAGTGGTACTGCTGAGCCCATCCGGCAACCTCGCCCAGGGCGTGGCGCTGACCGGTATCTTCAGCGACCTGATTCCCGCCAATGGCGATCGCGAAGGGCTGCACCGCCGCACCTACCGCGACGGCGCCGTCATCGAGTACGACAGCGTTACTCACAACCTGCTGGCCACACTGCCCGCCGGCGGCAAAGCCAAGCTCAGCGCGCCGGCCGGCGTCACGATCCTGGGCGACGTGGCCATCACCGGCACCGTGACCGTCAGCGAGGACGTCATCGCTGCCGGCATCAGCCTGGTCGAGCACAGGCACCCCGGCGACAGCGGCGGTACCACCGGAGCGCCGCAATGAACCGCTCGACCGGCGCCGCGCTGGCCACCTCCGCGCACATCAGCCAGTCCATCGGCGACATCCTCACCACGCCCATCGGCAGCCGTGTGATGCGCCGCGAGTACGGCAGCCTGCTGCCGGACCTGATCGACGCCCCCTTCAATGACACCACCCGCCTGCAGGCCTACGCCGCCGTGGCCATGGCCCTGATGCGCTGGGAGCCGCGCATCCGCCTTAGCCGCGTGCAGCTCAGCCTCGGCGAGCAGCCCGGCCAGGCCTACCTGGACGTGGAAGGCAGCCACACCGACACCAACCAGCCGTTCAGCCTGCGCGTGCCGCTAGCCCTGGGAGCCGTCGCATGATCGACCTGTCTCTGCTGCCGTTTCCCGACTCCGTCGAGCCATTGGACTACGAAACCGTCCTCGCCGAAATGCGCGCCGACCTGCTCAGCCGCGCGCCAGAGCTGGCCGCCGTGCTGGGCCTCGAATCGGAGCCCATCAACAAGCTGCTGGAGGTCTGCGCCTACCGCGAGACCCTGCTGCGCCAGCGGGAAAATGAATCCGTGCTCGCCGTCACCCTGGCCTATGCCACCGGGGCGGACCTGGACAACCTCGCTGCCCTGTTTGGCGTGCAGCGCCTGCTGGTCAGCGCCGCCGATCCAACCGCCGTGCCGCCAGTGCCCGCCGTCTACGAGACCGATGCGCGCCTGCGGCTGCGCGTCCAACTGGCGCTGGAAGGGTTCAGCACCGCCGGGCCGCGCGGTGCCTACGAATTCCACTCGCTCAGTGCCTCGCCGCAGGTCAAGAGCGTGGCTGTCAGCTCGCCGACGCCGGTGCAGGTCCTGGTGACGCTGCTGTCCACCGAGGGCGATGGCACGGCGGACGCCGCCCTGCAGGCCACCGTCCTGGCCGCGCTCAATGCCGAGGACGTACGGCCGCTGACTGACCAGGTGCTGATTCAGTCGGCCACCATCACCCCGTACAGCGTTGCTGCCACGCTCACCCTTTACCCGGGGCCGGATGCCGAAGTGGTGCGTGCCGCGGCGCAACAGGCCACCGAGGCCTACGTCGCCGAGCATCACCGCATCGGCCATGACATCACCCTGTCCGGGCTCTATGCCGCCCTGCATCAGCCGGGCGTGCAACGTGTCGTGCTCACCAGTCCAGCTGCCGACATCGTCTGCAATGCCACCCAGGCTGCATGGTGCAGCGCCATCAGCGTGACGATCGGGGGCACCGATGCCTGACGTGCCCAGCCTGCTGCCGCCAAACAGCACCACAACCGAGCGCGCCATCGAGCAAGCCACCGCACGGCTTGCCGCCATGCCTGCCAATGCCCGCCACGCCTGGAACCCGCAAACCTGCCCAGCAGCTCAGCTCCCCTGGCTGGCTTGGGCGCTCTCGGTCGATGAGTGGGACGCCAACTGGAGCGAGGCAGAAAAGCGCGCAGTGCTGGCCGCCTCCGTCGAGGTGCACCGGCGCAAGGGCACCCTCGGTGCCGTGCGCCGCGTCATCGCGCCGCGCGGCACGCTGCAGCGGGTCATCGAGTGGTGGCATCTGAATCCGCCGGGCGTGCCGGGCACCTTTGCCCTGGAAGTCGGCGTGTCGGATCGCGGCATCACCGAGCAGACCTACATCGAAATGGAGCGGCTGATCGACTCGGCCAAGCCAGTCAGTCGCCACCTGATCGGCCTGGCGATCGTCATCAGCACCCAGGGCCCGGCACACCTGGGCGCAGCACAGACCGACGGCGAGCACCTCGACGTCTACCCCTACCAACCGGCCGACATCACCGTAGTCGCCCAGGCGCACACCGCCGGCGCCGACGTGGCGGTGGACGAGCTCGACGTCCTGTCGACGGCCCCCTGATGCCAACCCTTACGGAGCGCGCATGAGCGATTTCTTTGCACTACTGACCAAGGCCGGCGAAGCGCGGATGGCCAACGCCGCCGCCACTGGCACCCAGCTCTCGCTGGTCATGGCCGTGGGTGATGGCACCGGTGCCGGCGCCCAGGGCACGCCGGTACCCGATCCGGCGCGCGTCGGCCTCGTTTCCGAGCGCCGCCGCGCGCCGCTGAACAGCCTGACGGTCGATCCGCAGAACAGCAGCGTCATCATCGCCGAGCAGATCCTGCCGGCCGAGGTCGGCGGCTGGTGGATCCGCGAAATGGCGTTGTTCGACGACGCCGGCGTGATGATCGCCATCGCCAATGTGCCCCCCACCTACAAGCCGCAACTGTCTCAAGGCTCCGGCCGCACCCAGGTGGTGCGCATGCACGTCGTGGTCAGCAACACGGCGGTGGTATCGCTCAAGGTCGACCCCAACGTGTTCCTCGCCTCGCGTGCCTACGTGCTCGAGCAGATCCACCTCGCCACCCGCTGGACGCTGCTTACCGCCCCGGGCGTGCTCGGCGTTGGCGAGTGCTACAGCCTGCGCGCCGCCGGCACCTACACGCTACCCGCGAGCGCGGCACTGGGCGATGCCATCACCATCTGCAAGCGGCATGGTCTGGCTCCGATCATCAACGTGGCCGATGGCAGCGCGATCAACACCGCCAAGGGGGCCGATCCGGCCGTCACTCTGGCCGGCGACAGCATCTATCAATTCATTTTCACCGACGCAGGCTGGGAGGTCTGAATGGGCATCGTATTGCGCGGCAACGAGCCGCCGAAACTCGCCGGGTGCATGCCGCCCATCATCGCCGAAGCGACCTCAAACGCCGCCGCTGGAACAAAGGTGATCCAGGCGACGGGCCGCTTTCTGCTGACGTACCTCGGGCCGGCGCACCGGATCATCCATGCATCGCCGACCAGTCCTGCCAGCTACGAGAGCATGGATAACAACGTCCAGATCACCAAGGTAGTCATCGATGGCAAGACCATCTTTACCGGGCAGTCCACTGCTGCCCTAGTAGGTTTTTTGCACCAATTCGCCCACCAAACAAGCGGCGGCAACCCAGGCTATGCACAAGCGTCGTCAGCCGTGTTCGGCGAAGGCGGGTTCCTGGTCGAGCAGTCGATCGAGGTATGGGCACGCTACATCGAAGGCATAACGGGCAGCCATCGCAAGCTCACCGCCGTCCTTAGCCCCATCGAATAACGAGGCCACCCATGGAAATCATCGACATCGGCACCCATCGCATCGAGTTTCAGCCGCCCTCGGCCGAGGGCACAGAGCCACCGATCGAACAGGTACCCACCTGGATCATCACCCCGTATGCGCTGCTGCGCCGCTTCGACCAGGCCGAGCGACTGACCGTCCGCACCGCCGCGCAGAGCGACCCCGCCATTGACGACTGGCTGTCGCTCGTCCAGGCCGCGCAGCACATCGACCTGCAGCACATCGAAACCGTCGCCGGCATCAACTACCTGGCCGAGCAAGTGCTCATCACACCAGAGCGCGCCCAGCAGATCCTCGGCACCTCGGCCGAGCCGCACGAGCTGCCCTGAAATCTAGCCGCAACAAACCAGGACTTGGCCCCGCTTCGGCGGGGCATTTTTTGTCCGCGCTGTAACCCCCACCGCTACACAGCCCGCTGCTCGCGCCCCTTGCGCGCGCGCGTCACCCTCAAGGCTCACTGATCAGGCATACGCCCCGCAGGAGCCTCCCGCATGTCGACCGATTACCATCACGGCGTCCGCGTCCTCGAAATCAACGAGGGCACGCGCCCCATTCGCACCGTTTCCACCGCCGTGGTGGGCATGGTCTGCACCGCGTCCGATGCCGATGCGGTCAAGTTCCCCCTCAACAAGCCCGTACTGCTCACTGACGTGCTCACCGCCTCCGGTTCCGCCGGCGAGCAAGGCACCTTGGCGCGTAGCCTGGATGCCATCGCGGACCAGGCATCGCCCGTCACCGTCGTGGTGCGCGTGGAAGAGGGCGCCACCGAGGCCGAGACCACCAGCAACATCATCGGCGGCGTGAGCGCGTCCGGCGAATACCAGGGCATGAAGGCGCTGCTTGCCGCTGAGGCCCAGCTCGGCGTCAAACCGCGCATCCTCGGCGTGCCTGGGCTCGATTCGCTGGCGGTCACCACTGAGCTGGTGGCGATCTCCGAGAAGCTACGCGGCTTCGCCTACGCCAACGCCTACGGCTGCGAGACCGTATCCGAGGCCCTGGCCTACCGCGCCGGCTTCGGTGCGCGTGAACTGATGCTCATCTGGCCGGACTTCGTCTCCTGGGACACCACCGCGAACGCCAACGCACCGGCCAGCGCCATCGCCCGCGCCCTGGGCCTGCGCGCCAAGCTGGACGAGCAGGTCGGCTGGCACAAGACCCTGTCCAACGTGCCGGTCAACGGCGTGTCGGGCCTGAGCAAGGACATCTACTTCGACCTGCAGAATCCCGCTACCGACGCCGGCCTGCTCAATGCCGACGAGGTCACCACGCTGATCCGCCGTGACGGCTTCCGCTTCTGGGGCTCGCGCACCTGCAGCGCCGACCCGCTGTTCGCCTTCGAGAACTACACCCGCACCGCCCAGGTGCTGGCAGACACCATGGCCGAGGGGCACTTCTGGGCGGTGGATAAGCCCATGCACGCCTCGCTGGTACGCGACATCGTCGAGGGCATCAACGCCAAGTTCCGCGAGCTCAAGCGCGGCGGCTACATCATCGACGGCCAGTGCTGGTTCGATGAGGCGGCCAACGACAAGGACACCCTCAAGGCCGGCAAGCTGTTCCTGGACTACGACTACACCCCCGTGCCGCCGCTGGAGAACCTCCTGCTGCGCCAGCGCATCACCGACCGCTACCTGATCGACTTCGCCGCCGGCATCACCGCCTGACCCCATTGACCCGCGCGGCCCCGGCCGCGCCGTAGGAGAGCCCGACCATGGCCCTGCCCAAGAAACTCAAGCACCTCAATCTGTTCAACGACGGCAACAGCTACCTCGGCATCGCCAAAGCCGTCACCCTGCCGGTTCTCGGTCGCAAGCTGGAGGCCTACCGGGGCGGCGGCATGGACGGCCCGGTCAAGGTCGACATGGGCCACAGCGACGACGGCCTGCAGCTGGAGTGGACCCTCGGCGGCTGGGATCTGATCGCCGTGCGCCAGTTCGGCGCCACCCGGGTCGACGGCGTGCAGCTGCGCTTCTCCGGCTCGGTGCAGCGCGACGACACCGGCGAAGTCAGCGCCGTGGAGATCGTCACCCGCGGCCGGCATGAAGAGATCGACTTCGGCGACGCCGAGCCCGGCGAAGACACCGAGCACAAGATCACCACCGCCCTGACCTACTACAAGCTCAGCGTCGACGGTGAGGTCCTCATCGAGATCGACCTGCTCAACTTCGTCTACATCGTCGACGGTGAAGACCGCCTGGCCGAGCACCGCAAGGCCCTCGGCATCTAAGCCGTGCACAGCCAGCGCCCCCCTTTCCGCAACCCGTCAGCAGCGCCCCTGCTGGCGGCCACAACGCAACCAAGGAGCAACCCCATGGAAACCACCGAGACCACCGCCGAAAAGCCCAAGAACCCCAACGAGGCCGTCATCACCCTCGACACGCCGATCAAGCGCGGCGAGACCTCCCACGACACCATCACCCTGCGCAAGCCCATGAGCGGCGAGCTGCGCGGCGTCACCCTGGTCGACCTGGTGCAGATGGACGTCCTCGCCCTGCGCAAGGTGCTGCCGCGCATCAGCACCCCCAACCTCACCGATCACGAGATCGGCGCCATGGACCCGGCCGACCTGATGGCCTGCGGCGTCGCGGTGTCCGGTTTTTTGCTGCAGAAGTCGGCGAAGGAAGCTGCCCTCGTTGCGTAGAAGACGCCATGGCCGACCTGGCCGTGGTCTTTCACTGGGCGCCGGCGGACATGGACCCGCTGGCCCTTTCTGATCTGATCGAATGGCGCGAGCGGGCCAGAACACGCTGGGAGCTGAAGCATGGCCAATGACTTGAAAATGGAGGTGATCCTCCAGGCCATTGACCGAGCCACCCGGCCGATCCGCGCCATCACCCAGGGGAGCGTCGGCCTCGGCCGCGCCCTCAAGGACTCCCGCGACCAGCTCAAGACGCTGCAAGCGCAGCAGCGCGACGTCAGCAGCTGGCGCACCCTGCGCGCCGCGAGCGAGCAGACCGAAACCGCCCTGCAGGCCGCCCGCGAGCGCGTGAAGGCTCTCGGCAAAGACCTGGCTGCCACTGGCGTGCCCACCCGGCAGATGACCCGCGACCTCAAGGGCGCCATCCGCGAAGCCACCGCCCTCAAGCGGCAGCACCAGGAACAACAGGTGCAGCTCCAGGGCCTGCGCAACAAGCTCGGTGCCGCCGGCATCAGCACGCGCAATCTCAGCCAGCACGAGCGCGACCTGCGCCAACGCATCGAGCAAACCAACCAGACCATCACCGAGCAGGGCCGGCGCATGCAGCGCCTGACCGCGCAGACCAAGCAGCTCGCAATGGCCCGGGCGCAGTACGACAAGACGCAGCAGCTCGCCGGCAGCATGGCCGGCGCCGGTGCAGGCTCTGCCGCGGCAGGGGCCGCCATGGGCGTTCCGGTGCTCAGCACCGTGAAGAGCTACATGGGCTTCGAGGACGCCATGGCCGGCGTGGCCAAGCAGGTGGAAGGCGCGCGCGACGGCAACGGGCAGCTCACCAGCACCTACTTCGAGATGGCAGACGCCATCAAGGCCATGGCCGAGCGCATCCCCATGGCCACCACCGAGATCGCCGCCCTGGTGGAAGGCGCGGCGCGCATGGGGGTGTCCGGCAAGGACAACCTGCTGGCGTTCGCCGAGGTGGCCGCCAATGCCGCCACCGCGTTCGAGCTGCCGGCCGACCAGATCGGCGAGAACCTTGCACGCATCGCCGACCTGTACAAGATCCCGATCCAGAACGTCAGCCAGCTGGGCGACGCCATCAACTACCTGGACGACAACGCCAAGTCGAAGGGCGCGGACATCATCGAGGTACTGCAGCGCACCGCGGGCGTCACTGCCTCGGTGGGCATGAGCTACAAGGACGCCGCCGCCCTGGGCTCCACCTTCCTCACCCTGGGCGCCACCGCCGAGGTGGCCGGCACCGCCACCAACGCGATGATCCGCGAGCTGGCGATCGCCACCCAGCAGCCCAAGCGCTTCCAGGCAGGGCTCAAGGCGCTCGGGCTCGAGGCCGAGGCGCTGCAGAGCGGCATGGCCGAGAATGCAACGGGCACGCTGCAGCAGGTCCTGGACGCCATCAACAAGCTGCCCAAGGCCGAGCAGCTCGGCGTCACGACGCAGCTGTTCGGCAAGGAGTTCGGCGACGACGCCGCCAAGCTGGCCCAGAACATCGGCGAGTACCGGCGTCAGCTGGACATGGCCAACTCCACCGCCGGCGCGGGCTCCATGCAGCGCGAAGCGGACATCCGTGCCGAGCTGCTGTCGGCCCGCATGGACATGGCCAAGAACCGCGCCTTCAACCTCTCGGCGACCTTGGGCGAAACCCTGCGCCCCACGCTGGTGGAGCTGTTCGAGAGTTTCAACAGCGTGATCGGCCGGGTGACCGACTGGGTCAAGGCCAACCCGGAGCTCGCCGGGCAGATCATCAAGACCGTGGCCGGCGTGGCAGCACTGGCGGCTGGCTTCGGCGCCGTCACCCTGGGCCTGGCCAGCTTCCTCGGCCCGTTCGCCATGGCGCGCTACGCGCTGACGCTGTTCGGCATCAAGGGCGCGAGCCTGGGTACCGTTCTGCTCAACCTGGGCAAGGCCGTGCTGCCGATGGTGGGCAAGGCAATCCTGTTCATCGGCCGAGCGCTGATGATGAACCCCATCGGGGTGGCCGTGACGGCCATCGCTGCGGCGGCTTACCTGATCTACCGGAACTGGGAGCCGGTCAAGGCGTTCTTCCTGGGCCTGTGGGCGGAGATCAAGCAGGGCTTCGCCGGCGGCCTCGGTGGCATCGCCACGCTGATCCTCAACTTCTCCCCGCTGGGCCTGTTCTACCGCGCCTTCGCCGGCCTGATGGGCTACTTCGGCGTCGAGCTACCGGCCAAGTTCTCCGACTTCGGCGGCATGATCCTGGACGGGCTGGTCAACGGCATCAAGAACAAGCTCGGCGCCGTCAAGGCCGCCATCAGCGGCGTCGGCGACAGCACCGTCGGCTGGTTCAAGGAGAAGCTGGGCATCCACTCGCCGTCGCGCGTGTTCGCCGAGCTGGGCGGTTTCACCATGCAGGGCCTGGAGCAGGGGCTGGTGGGCGGCCAGGGCGGCCCGCTGGGCGCCGTCACCGCCATGGCCAAACAGCTGGCAGCCGCCGGCGCAGTCAGCTTCGGCATGAGCGGCCCGGCGATGGCCATGGACAACCGCCCGCCGCTATCCGCCGCAGCGAGCAGCGCGCCCATGGTCGTCCAGGGCGACACCTACCAGATCACCATCCACGCGGCGCCCGGTACCGACACCGCAGGCCTGCGCCAGATGTTCAACCAGCTGCTGGACGAGCGCGAGCGCGGCAAGGCTGCCCGCGTGCGTTCGGCCCTTGGCGATCAGGAGTAACACCCCATGATGATGGCCCTCGGCATGTTCGTGTTCAGCCTGGAGACCCTGGCCTACCAGGAGTTCCAACGGCAGACGGACTGGCGCCACGGCTCCACCAGCCGCATCGGCACCAACCCGGCGCGCCAGTACCTGGGCCGCGGTGAGGACAGCATCACCCTGCCCGGCGTACTGCTGCCGGCGCTGGCTGGTAGCCCCCTCAGCCTCGACACCCTGCGCACGATGGCCGACACCGGCAAAGCCTGGCCCCTGGTGCAAGGTGACGGCCGGATCTTCGGCCTGTGGGTGATCGAGTCGCTCAGCGAGACGCGAACGCTGTTCTTCCGTGACGGCGCCGCGCGCCGCATCGAGTTCAACCTCAAACTGAGCCGCATCGATGACGGCCGCGTCGACCTGCTGGGCAGCCTCACCGGCAGCATCGGCGGCATCCTGCGGGGGCTGCTGTGAGCCTGCTCAGCCAAGCCGGCGCGCTGCTCGGTGACGCGGCCAACCGCTACCGCGAGGCGACGTCCTACCCCAAGCCGATCTGCCGCGTGATGGTCAACGGCCGCGACATCACCCTCGACATCGAGCAGCGCCTGGTCAGCATCGAGCTGACCGACAACCGCGGCATGGAGGCCGACCAGCTCGACATCACCCTCAGCGACCACGACGGCCTGCTGGCCATCCCGCCCAGGGGCGCCACCGTGCGGCTGTGGCTGGGCTGGAGCGATACCGGCCTGGTCGACAAGGGCAGCTACACCGTCGACGAAACCGAACACAGCGGCGCGCCGGACGTGCTCAGCATCCGCGCCCGCAGCGCGGACCTGCGCGGCGGGCTCAAGGTCAAGCGCGAACGCAGCTGGAACGGTGCAACCCTCGGCGCGATCATCGCCTCGATCGCCTCCGCTCATGGCCTTGCGCCCGTGGTCAGCCCCATCCTGGCGGCCATCGAGCTGCTGCACCTGGACCAGGCCAACGAGAGCGACGCCAACCTGCTCAGCCGCCTGGGCCTGCAGCACGACGCCATCAGCACCGTGAAGGCCGGGCGCCTGCTGTTCATGCCGGCCGGCAAGAGCACCACCGCCAGCGGCCTGAGCCTGCCCCACGTCACCCTCACGCGGGCCGACGGCGACCAGCACCGCTTCCTGCAGGCCGACCGCGACAGCTATACCGGCGTCAAGGCGTACTACTACGAGATCAACAGCGCGGAGAAGAAGGAGGCCATCGCCGGCGGCGGCGACAACCTCAAGGAGCTGCGCCACAGCTACACCGACCAGGCCAGCGCCCTGCGCGCCGCCCGCGCCGAGTGGGGCCGCCTGCAGCGCGGGACCGCCACGCTCAGCTACATGCTGGCCAAAGGGCGCCCGGAGTTGACCCCCGACCAGACCTACAGCCTGCTCGGCGTCAAGGCCGAGATCGCGGCCATCGTCTGGCTGGGCGGCAATCTGCGCCACAGCTTCACGCCGGACAGCTACACCACCAGCCTGGAGCTGGAGTCTAAGCTGCCCGACGGCGATGACGTGGATCTGCTGGCCGACCACGACGGCGACTACACCGGGGTCGTCGCCTGGTACCGGGAGGAGAAAACGGGCGAGCAGAAGAAACTCACCGCTGGCGACCAGACCAAGCCCAAGCGCCTGACGCACCTCTACGCGAGCAAGGCCAATGCCCAGCGGGCAGTGGATCGGGAGTGGAAGCGGTTGCAGGAATCGCAAAAGGCCCCGTAAAGGGGCCTTCTCATATCAGTCAGGTTTCGGTCGCGCCGCCAGGGCAGAGAGCATCCGCCGCATCCAGGCTTGGTCATGCTCATCAAGGCCACGGTAGAACCGGACGATCATCCATTCCTCGGCCGTCAGCGCCACAGGCTCGGGCACGCTCGCCCCGTTGATCTCTGACGCAACCGCAACAGCTACCTCGCAACTCATCTGCATACTCCGTTAATGGCAGTGAGTCATGACCTTAGCTTCGACGCGAGATATGAAAAGCGCCCAGCGTTTGCATCCGAAAGTCACTTTTGAAGGCACAGATGGCGGCGGGCTAACATAATCTGAAGATACGGTGTTTTTTTTCGAGCCGCTGACGCGAGGGTGAAATCAATCCGCTTTCGCTACAGAACCTTTCTTTGCATGCCTTTTCCGGCGGTCCTTAGGATCAAACCCGAGAATAATACCGACATGCCTAACGTGGAAGGGTTGTCCGGATCGTTCATGTTTATGGGTCGTGAAAAAAGTAAAAGCCGCTCTGGTTGCACAATCCGCTTCAGAATAATCGATCAGTTCTTTACTGCGAAGATGCTCGCGCCATTGAGCGATCACGCCCGCAGCATCCATAGTACGGATATAAATAAGCATTCCGCCACGATCTTGGTTTTTATCGCCCGTACTATAACGCGTAGTTAACTGCTGAAATCCTTGATAGAGATAGTCATACGACGAATGAACCTTCGCCTCACCAATCCACAAGAAGTTTCTACTATTCTTAACTACAATATCCGAGTGACCACCGATTTTTTCGTCATGCGTGGCGATATATCCCATATGTTTAAGGGTACGCTTAAGCTCTACGGAAAGGCGGTCTTCGCCATCATCCGCTACCAGTTCTGGGTTAAGCTGCAGCTCAGCCACAATGCTGTCAATGTCATCGTAGAGGACCTGCACGAAATCTTCATACGAATTAGCGAGGAGCCTGCGGGGCCAATTCCCAACGCCCGGGATATGCTGACCAATAGCTGCGATATCATTAAGCGAATATTCGCCAAGCGTTTTAGACATCAAAGACTTCCCCCAGTTACAGCTCTACCGGGGACAAAATATGGAAACACTTTGCTTTTGTAGTCCTGAACTGGCTCTCCAGTTTCAGGATCGTTCAGGACATTAGTGCGCTCGGCCTCAGCCAAGTCTTCATCATCAATAATCGAGATGCGGTCATCCACTATCAACTCGAATCTAGCATCCAACAGTTGCACTTTCGAACCAGTCAAATACTGAACAAGCGAAAGCACCAATCGCGGGTCATTTGAATTTGCGATCTGACCGAGTCTTTTAAACGTCAAGTGATGTATATCGGAATGATTAGAGAATACGTAATCAGCCAAGCGCAGAGATGCTTCCAGCATTTCGCCGGAGCAATCCTCATGCAACAAGCCGAACACGCTGTCTTTGCTCATTCTTCGCAGATCACCTTTTCCATCACAAAATCGTAGTCTTCTTTAGAAGCGCAATTTAGCACATGTATGACCGTTATTTTGGGGTCTTGTTCACTTGCAACGGCAAAGTGGGCGGGAATAGCGACCTCCGGGTAACCATGTCCAGATGGCGACGACCAATGTTTAGAGATGCTGAAGATATTTAAGTCTACTACCGCCTCTGCGCCACCGTTATGGTATGGATCGGCGCGCACATCTCTAGCCTTGTGTCTCATCTTTTCTTTGTAGATGCCAGCCGCATCAGTCAGATGACCTAACTCGCCAATAACGCCGTCAGGTTTAGCATACAAATCTTGAAGCGCCGGAAAAAAATTACGCGGCGCTGGCAACGTGAGTTGCTGTCCAGTAACTTCGCGGTATCGTTTTTTAATTATCTGCAATATACGTCGCAGCCGCTTTTCAGTTTCATCGGAATTAAATCGCTTGATGCCATCAAGGCGAATTTCAAGCCGAGGCTCAGAAAAAGTCACACATACAGAGTCATAAAGCTGGACAGGTGTCCTACGGACACCAACTAAGAAATCGAATGTTCCGAGGCTTTCCCTGGCCTCATCGGCTAGCGAGTCCGCCGGAATTTCAGACCTCTCTGTCAGGTACATTTTCGAGCAGAATAGGTAGTTTTCCCCGCCCTCAAATGGCCAGGATGCAACGCACGATATATCGAGCGGAGCGCTAATAAGTTGCTCGCGATTAAGAGGCGCCGGGAAGCCCTCAGCATATGGCGAGTCGGCTTCTACGAAACCATCCGAAAGAGCAGCATATAAGGCGTACGCGACATCTTCTTCAAGATTGTAACTTCTCAATGCTTTGTCGCAGTAGAGAGTTAGATCCGCGTGAATCTTTTGAATAGAGGCCGCAAAAGCTTCTTTGGTGTCATGGGCACGCTCAATAGGCTCCAGCTTTTTTATGGTCTCCTCCCACCCCGTAGAGGTAGGTAATTCCTCGGACTTCAGTGCATTGCGAAATGTAACGAAGGAGACATTTCTTTCATACAGCGCGGAAATAAGGTCAAACGGTGTCATGCGTAATCCTTAAGCATCTCGGGCATCCTCTCAGCGCTATATCAACCGAGCGCTTAATTCTGAGATCCGTGTGTGTTGCGTCGGCCTTCTCGGGCGACTGGTTCGGTTATGGCTGTTTCGGCAGCGTCAGGTACCGGCCGTTCTCGCTCCAGCCCTCCAGGGCGCCGTCTTTCTTCACGACGTAGAACTCGCCAAAATCGTTGGGCTGCTCCAGGCGCAGATCGCCGTCCGGCAGCGGCTTGGACTGGTAGATCTCGGTACCCTTGCTGCCGTCCTGGAAGTAGGAGTCGATGGCGTACTGGCCGTCCTGCTTGTACAGCACCATGGCGTGGCCCAGGGCGCCATCACGCAACCAGCGCCCGAGCACTTCCGGGTAACCGCTGAGATCGAGGTTGGCCAACGTCTGGTAGCCCTCGGCCGACAGGCCGATCACGTTTGCTTTGTAGGCCGGGTCGAAGCTGGCGTTGGCCCAGTAGGCGCTCTCCGTCTGGCCATCCACCCGGTAGCCGATGAATGTCTTCTCGGGTGACGCCTCGGCGGCATCGCGCACGGCTGCGGAGACTTCCGCCAGCTCCGCGTCAGACAGGCGTCGCGGCAGCAGCACTTCGACCTTGCGCGGCGACTGTGGCCGCTGCTCGTCCTTGGTGATGGTGTACGCGATCGCCGTTTCGCTTTTCGGCGCTGGGCTCGGGGTCATCAGGCCCCATACCCAGTAGAACGCCAGGCCGATCAGGCCCAGGTAGATCAGGCCGCTTATGCGCCGCGCCTTGAACGCTGCGCCGTTGTGCGCACCGCACTGGGGGCAGGCCTCGGCGTCGTTGGAAATCTGGGCCGCGCAGTCTTTGCAGGCAGCTAGGGTCATTGCATCACTCCTTGAGCATGGGGTTTCGGCAGCGCCAGAGCGCTCCCGAGGCGGGGTTTCAAACGCCGAGGTCGAGCGTCAGAGCGAGCGCCGACGCCGTGCGTACCAGGTTGACTTGTTCGTTCTCGGGCAACTGCCGGAAGAAGCCCAGCAGCTTGGCTTCGCGCGCGCTGATGCTGTCAGCAGGCTGCGGCTTGCGTTCACCGGTCACTACATACAGCACGTCGATTCCGGCGGCGGACGCTGCCGACAAGTAGTTGGCATCTGGGCTGCGCTCGCCCTTCTCGTAAGCCAGCTGAGTGTTCTTGGTGACACCGCATTGCTCCGCAAAAACCGTTTGGTTTGCACCAACACGGTTGCGTTCCTCTTTCAGGCGTTCGCCTATGGTCATAAAAGTTGGACCTCAGGCGTTGACAATCCCTATATCTGGGACCATCATCACCATCACATCACACGAAATCACACGAATTTGAACTATGCCGAACGGATACCCCAGCGAGCAAGCGCGCAACGCTGCGCGTGAACGCCTCAGCAAGCTCGGCCTGACCGCCAAGGAATGGGCCGAACAGAACGACATCAGCCCGTCCACGGTTTACGCCGTGCTCAACGGGCAGAAGAAGTGCCTGCGCGGTGAAGCCCACCGCGCTGCCGTTCTGCTCGGCATCAAGGAAGGCGTAGTAGCCGGCGACGCGCCGCGTTACGGGCGCCGCAAGACTGACTTCGCAGTGATTCCAAAGTAATGGCAAACCCCAAGGCGAGAAACGAGAAGATGAAGCACGCGATCCTCGACAGCCGGCGCAAGGTGGTCAGCGCCATCATCGCCGCTTACCCCGGCGGCCGTGACTGCGCCGCGGCCCGCCTGGGCCTGGAAATCAAGAAGTTCGACAACCACGCCTACGAGAGCGCCGGCCACCGCCCGCTGACCGACGAGCAGATCCTGCTGCTCGAGCAGCAGATCGGCACGGCCTACCTGCCCGAGTACATCGCCGCCCAGTACGGCGGTGTGTTCGTCCCGATGCCAGCCGCCGAGGAGCTGGACAACATGGAGCTCTACCACCGCGCCGTCGACACCGCGAAGCGCCGCGGCCGGGTGGACCTGATCATCGCCAAGGCCCTGGAGGACGGCGCGATCGACGAAGGCGAAGCCAACGCCATCCTCGATGCCCACCGCCGCTACGTCTCCGCCCGCCACGCGGAGATAGCGGCAGTCATCGTTCTGCATACCTGCAACGACAAAAAATAGTGCTGTACGGCCGCTGCCACGGCCGGGGGGGAAGGGATTTGAGCGTTTACAAACTGGTTTGCCCCGCATGCGGAGAGCGGATGCGCATTCGCAACTCCGAGGGGCAAACACCGACATTCCGCACCATCTACGGCCAGTGCATGAACCTGGCCTGCGGCCTGGTGCTCACGGGCTCGATGAGCTGGGACTACCAGATCAATACCTCGGGCATGGACAAGCCGAGGGTGGTGCTGCCGATTGCGCCATCCGTGGCGAAAATGCAGGCGTTGCGTGACAGCCGGCCTGCATCCGATCAACCCGATCTGTTCGATCAGCCACTCAAGGAAGCACACGCATGAACCGCGAACCCTCTGCCAAGGATTACCGCAGCAGCATGCAGGCCGCCGCCAAGGCCTACCTCCTGCGCCATCAGGATGAGCACCTTGCCGACGATGAGCGCCTGTATGACCGCGCGTGCCGCTATTTGGTTCAAGGCCTGGACGTACCTGCGTTCATGGCACCGCGGCTGGTCCACCTGGCGATGACCGAAATCTCGTCCCGCGTGGGTATCGATCGCGGCCTCGGTGATGAGACCCGGCTGTGCCTGGTGCTGGTACGCACCGGGGAACGGGCCTTCATCCCCACCCGCTACCTGCCACTGCGCTTGCAGCCACCCGTGGCACTGCCGGCTGCAGCAGCCGCGCACTGACCACTACCCCCTGAATCACCGTTACCCAGACCCGCCTGCCAGCGGGTTTGGGGAAGTTGCACCCGAAATTCGAGGTTGCCGCCATGCAACAAGCCATTGCCATCCAGCTGGACATGCCCAAACCCGTAGCCGAGGCCCTGCTCAGCAGCCTGCGCTGCGAGCTGCGCCGTGGCCTGACCGAGCACTGGTACGACGATCGCTACCGCACCGTGCCGGAGTTCCTGCGCAGCCGCCGCATCCTCGATGACTATCCGGCCCTCGCCGGCCACAAACGCACCATCGGGGCGCTGAAAGCCGCCCTCGGCGCCAACCAGTAAGGCCAGCCACACCATGCAGATGAAAGAAACCCTACGGGCCGAGGTGCTGCGCCGCATCGAGCGCGACTTCGGCCTCCAGCACATGGCCGGCACCAACTACATGCGCAAGGGCAAATGCCCGGCGCACAACTGCGGCAAGAAGACCCTCTACACCTTCCACGACTCGCCATGGATGCTGATCTGCGGCCGTCCGGAGAAGTGTGGCCACCGCGTCCACGTCAAAGAGCTTTACGACGATCTGTTCAACGACTGGAGCAAGACCGCTCCGGCCACCGCCCAAGACCCGATGGCCACGGCCAGCGCCTACCTCCAGTTCGCCCGCGGCTTTCGCCTGGAGCTGATCGCCGGCTGGTACAGCCAGGAGAACTACTGGAGCCGCGACATCAACGCCGGCAGCGCGACGGTGCGCTTCCCCCTGGACAAGGGCGGCTACTGGGAACGGCTGATCGACCGGCCGGAGCGCTTCGGCAAGCAGAAGGCCCGCTTCAAGCCGGGCGAAAGCTACAAGGGCGTCTGGTGGTGCCCGCCGTCGCTCAACCTGGTCGAGGTCGAGGAGCTGTACATCGTCGAGGGCATCTTCGACGCCATTGCCCTGCTGCACCACGACGTCGCTGCCGTCTCGATGATGAGCAGCGCGCCGCTGCCCGAGCAATCGCTCAAGGCGCTCAAGAACGCCTGCCATGAGGCGGACAAGCGCCTGCCGCGGCTGGTCTGGGCGCTGGATAACGAGCCGGTAGCCAAGGCCAACATGCGCCGCTGGGCGAAGGAGGCCCGCGCCCTTGGCTTCAAGTGCGAGGCGGCTGTCATCCCGCAGCGCGGTGCCAAGAAGGTCGACTGGAACGACCTGCACCAGCGCTGGGCCTTTATCGACGGCGACGAAGAGCGCGCCAAGCGCATCGAGCTGGACATGGCCGAGGCCCGCCACGAGGGCGCGCTACTGCTGGCCGAGTCGGCCGAGGAAAAGGGCCTGCTGATGTACGAATGGGACGAGCGCAAGGAATTCCACTTCACGTACCGCTCGCGCCTGTACTGGTTCAACCTGGACATGGAGAAGTACGAGCGCACCGCCCGCGAGCTTGACGGCTCCGAGCACCACGACGACCAGCTGCTCAACGACAAGCAGCGCCGGGACAAGGCCCTGCGCCAGAGCGCCGCCGTGGTGCGCATCGCCAACTGCTACTTCGACGCGCTGTACTACATGCGCAACGAGGTCACCGACGAGGCCTGGTACTACTTCCGTGTCGAGCGGCCCGAAGCGCCGACCATCAAGAGCACCTTCACCGCGGCGCAGATCGCCTCGGCGCCGGAGTTCAAGAAGCGCCTGCTCAACGTCTGCAACGGGGCCATGTTCACCGGCACCCCGCAGCAGCTGGAGCGCATGCTTGGCTACCAGCTCGACAGCCTCAAGACCGTCAACACCATCGACTGGATCGGCTACACCCGCGAGCACGGCGTCTATGTGTTCAACGATCTGGCGATCGCCGGCGGCAAGGTGCACAAGCTCAACGAGGAGGACTTCTTCGACGTCGGCTCCCTGAGCATCAAGTCGCAGAGCCTGTCGCCAGTGCTCCACATCAATGCCGACCTGGCCGACTACGACGAAGAGTGGTTCGACCTGTTCTGGCGCTGCTTTGGCGTGCGCGGCGTGGTGGTGCTGGCCTGGTGGCTGGGCGCGCTGTACGCCGAGCAGATCCGCCAGCTGCACAAGTCCTACCTGTTCCTGGAGCTGATCGGCGAGGCCGGCGCGGGCAAGACCACCCTGGTGGAGCTGCTCTGGAAACTCACCGGACGCACCGAATACGAGGGCTTCGACCCGTCCAAGGCGACCCCGGCCAGCCGCGCGCGCAACTTCGCCCAGGTGGGCAACCTGCCGGTGGTGCTGATCGAGTCCGAGCGCGAGCAGAAGGAAGGCGCGCCGGTGAAGCACTTCGACTGGGACGAACTCAAGACCGCCTACAACGGCCGCAGCGTTCGCTCCACCGGTGTGAAGAACAACGGCAACGACACCCGCGAACCGCCGTTCCGCGGCGCCCTGCTGATCGCGCAGAACAACGCCGTCAACGCCTCCGAGCCGATCCTCCAGCGCCTGGGCCATGTACACCTGACCCGCGAGCACCAGACCCCGGAAACCAAGCTCCATGCCGAGCGCCTGGAGCGCATGCCGGTCGAGCAGCTCAGCGGCTTCATGGTCAAGGCGCTCAAGCCCGAGGCGCAGGTCATCAAGCTCCTGGACGAGCGCACGTCCGGCTACGAGCAGCAGCTCCTGGCGCTGCCGGGCATCCGCACCGTGCGGATCGCCAAGAACCACGCCCAGCTGCGCAGCCTGGTCGACGCCCTGCAGCTGGTCGTGCCGCTCAGCGACGAGCGCGCGGCCCAGGTGCACGCCGAGGTGGAGCGCATGGCACAGGAGCGGCAGCAGGCCATCAATGCTGACCACCCGCTCGTGCGCGAATTCTGGGACATGGTCGAGTTCCTCAATGGCCCTCTGAACGAACCCGGCGGCCGGCTGAACCACTCCCGCAAGTCGGCCTTCTTCGCCATCAACCTCAACGAGTTCGTCGAGATGGCGGCCAACAAGCGGCAGCAGCTCCCGAACCTCAGCGAGCTCAAGCGCCTGCTCAAGACCAGCAAGTCGCCGAAGTTCATCGAGACCAACAAGCCCATCAACTCGAACATCGCCACCGACGGGATGAACACCGCCAAGACCGTCCGTTGCTGGCTGTTCCAGCTCGTTTGACCCGCCGGCGCGGCAACGCCGGTACCAACCCAAGGAGAAGCACCATGCCAATGAACGACAACGACGACCTCTACAGCCCCAGCCGCCGCGAAACCCTGCTCACCCTGCTGGGCAGCGGCGTGACCCTGGCGGTACTGCTCGCGGCCGGCTACCTCGCCCCCAACCTGCTGGCCCTGGCGGCCCGCTAACCCCAGCGCCCAGGCGCGGCAACGCCTGGGCCTTACCAAGGAGAAGCACCATGCAACTGAACGTAGAACGCGGCGCCCCGATGACCGGCAAGACCATCCGCCTGCGGCAGAAAGCCCGCGAGGCCGGGCAGGACGAGTACCAGATCATCCACGGCAACGCCTACGACCTTGCCGACCTGGAGCTGCTCGTGCGCCACCGCATCGGCCGCGGCGCCAGGGTCATCTGCATCGACGAGTGCAGCGAGGAGCAGATCGATCGCCTGACAGCCCTGCAGCCGCGGCTGCCGGCCGAACTGACCATCCACGCCGTTGTGGCGAACTGAGGAACAGCACCATGCAAGTGAGCCAAAAACTTCGAGACCTCGACCTGCTGTTCACCTTCGAGGATCTGGCCAAGGAGAAGGGCTGGTCGGTCGATCGCAACGATCAGGACACCGCGTTTGCTGATGCCCTGACCCAGCGCGCCTGGGAGGCATTCGAGGCCGCGCATGGCGAGCACGGCCGCAAGGAGGGCCAGCAGCTCTACGCCGAGATCAAGAAGTCCAGCAAGTACGCCGGCCAAGCTGCGCTGTGTCGCTCCAACGGCTACGGCTACCCCTTCAAGGTGCGCATCGTCCACGACGGCGGGGGCGACTACTGCGTCAAGGGCGGTGTGGGCGGCCAGTACCGCCTGGCAGACGTGAACCTGTACGTCCTCGAGGACGGCAAGAAGATCCGCGTTCGGTAACCCACCCCCCAAAAACAAGAAGGCCCCGGTGAGCGGCAACTCACCAGGGCCAGACCAACCCAAGGAGAAGCACCATGCAAGCACAAACCCCTGAAGTCAGCGCTGAGCAGGCTACCACGCCGCGCTACGACACGATCGTTATCCGTGGCGCGCTCGGTAAGGAAATCCCCCACACCGTCGATGGCGGTGAGGTCGTTAGCTGGGCCCGCGGCCATGAGCTGGCTGCGGGCGACGCCCTGCTGGAGTTCGTCAATTACGTGGCAGACGGCGACTGTGGCATCGGCCCGGAACTTAGCGCCAAAGCACGCAAGGCTTTGGACCTGATGGAGCGCCGCAGCGCGCAGGGCTGGGACGCGGACGAGGAGCCAGAAGACTGGCAAGCCGCGGTCAACCGTGCGGCGCACCAGACCCGCGAAGTGTTCTGCGACTCCCATGACGACGCCACTCAAGCGATTGAATACATGAAGGCTTTGCTGCAACAGGCCGCTCCGGTCGTGCAAGGTGGTGACGCATGAAGCCCTGCACCGTCGGCAAACGCCACAGCTGGACCTTCGTCCGCAACGTCGTGACCAGCCACCTGAACGGCCGTGTCGGTCGCATCACCAAGCGCGGGCTGTACCGCTGCGAATGCGGCGCCGCGAAGTACGGCAACCCCGGCCACCAGGCCGAAGGTGGTGCCCAATGACCAACCGCACCCGCCCAACCATGGCCAGCCACCGACTGGACCTGCCCAGCATCTGCGACATCTGCAACAAGGCCCGCTCCACCCGCAAGCACGCTGCCTGCAGCCGCATCCGCCAGCAGCGCAAGCAGGACGAGTGGGCCAGCTACATGGGCAACCTCACCGCCAAGAAAGCCCAGGGAGGCCGCCGCTATGCCCGTTGAAATCCGCACCCGTTTCACCACCGGCACCTACGTGGCCACCGTGCGCGGCGACAAGCGCACCGCCAGCAACACCATGGGCGCCCGCTGGGCTGCAGAAGGCATGGCCCGCAAGTTGGGCCTCGATCCGGCGCTGCTGCGCGAGACCCAGCGGGATCTGCTGCGCAACGGGGTGGAGCTGTTTGTTCATCCCGGAAACCCGGTAAAGAAGGAGGAAAGCAATGTCCCTGCCGTATGAGAACTCCACCTCCGGAGACAAGGCCTTCGCCGAGATTCAGAAAATTCTGAGCCGCTTTGGCTGCGACAACTACGGAATCATGCAGAAGGCGAAGGACCAGGTGACGCTGGTTCAGTTCGACTGGAACGGTCGGACGGTTTCGCTACCGGGCCACTGGGGGGGATATGCGACTGCCTGGCTTCGGGAGCATCCGTATAGCAGCCGCATGCGATGCACCGAGGCGGAGTACCGCCAGCGGGCGATGGACGTGGCTCAGATCGCTGTATGCAGCATGTTGCGTGACTGGGTGAAGGCCCAGGTCACCGCTGTGGAGTGCCAGCTGATGTCGTTCGAAGAGGTATTCATGCCGCACATGTTGCTGCCGAGCGGGCAACGCATGGTCGACGCCGCCAGAAAGTTGCTAGAGCAGCAGCCGTGAGGGCCGGTACCGATTCACGGCAGCTACTCGAATGCGAGGCCAGAACCTGGCTTCGCAAGGGCTACACCACGACAGAGCGCATCAGCGACCTCACCGCGCTGATCGCCAAACATCGAGGCACCGCCGGCGCAGCAAAGCTGATCGAGGAGATGCGCCGGCAGTGGGCTTGCCGTAGCGAGTGGCTGGGAGGGCAACATGGCTAACGGACCGAGGCGAGAAGGCCGGAGTCGCAATTCTCGGCGATGGCCACCGGCCAGCAGCAGTAAACTGGAGGCCCGCCCATGAGCGAAGCCTCCAGTGTGTTGACCTTCGACGACCTCAAGCGCATCACCGGCTACGCCCGCCGGGCCGACGTGGAGCGGGCCCTGCACGAGCAGGGCATCCGTCTGTTCCGAGGCCGCACCGGACCGTGGACCACGGTGGATCTGATCAACCAGGCCGGCGGGCTGAAAGCCAGGAACCAGGAGCAGTACGGCGTCGATATCCTATGAGGCGAGCAAGGAAGCACAACCCCCACATCCCACCGCACATTGACCAGGCCGCTATCCCAGCGGCCGTTTTCTTTGATCATCGCGGCAAAGGCAGCTGGTACACCCTGCACCGTGACGAAGCCGGCCGGCAGCGCCGGCAGAACATCGCCAACAGCTCAGCCACGCTTGGCGAGCTGCACCGAATCATGGAGGTGCGCAACGGCGTGGACCGGGAGAGCCTCAACTTCCTGTGCCGCGAGTACCACGACAGCGCCAAGTTCAAGCGGCTGGCTCCGAAGACCCAGGAGAGCTACAGCTGGTCGCGCGACGCCCTGGTCAACATTCCCACCAAGCTCGGCAAGCCCCTCGGCGAGCTGGCCGTGCGCAAGTTCACCCCGGCTCTGATCCAGCGGCTCATTGATCGGATCGCCGACCAGGGCACGCCGTCGAAGGCTGCCCACGCGCTGCGGTACCTGCGGCTGGTGATGCAGTGGGGCCGCAACCGCGGCTATCTGGACAGCAACCCCGCCATGGGCATCGAGGCGCCGGTAGAGCGCAAGCAGCGCCGCCTGCCGTCGCTCGAAGTGATGCAACGCCTGATCGACCGCGCCCGCGAGCTGGGCCAGCTGAAACGCGGGCAGAAGGATGCGGTACCGCCGCACCTGAGCTACGTCATGGAGCTGGCCTACCTGTGCCGGCTGCGCGGCATCGAGGTCGTCACCCTCACTGACGCCAACGAGCTGCCCGAGGGCATCCTCACCAACCGGCGCAAGGGCAGCCGCGACAACGTGGTCACCTGGACGCCGCGGCTGCGCGCCGCCTGGGATGCCGCCAAGGCGCGACGCGCCCAGGTGTGGAAAGCCCGGGGCACAGCGGTGCCAGTCCTCCCGGAGAAGCGCTTCATCATCACCGCCGACCACGGCGGGCCGCTGGGCAAGTCCGGCCTGGACACTGCCTGGAACCGCTTCATGCGTAACGCCATCGCGGCCGGCGTCATCACGGCGGAGCAGCGCTTCGGCCTGCACGACCTCAAGCGCCGCGGCATCACCGACACCCCTGGTACCCGGGCCGACAAGCAGGAAGCCAGCGGCCACCGCGACGAGTCCATGCTCGACATCTACGACCTGAGCGTCCCGAAGGTCGCCCCCTCCGCTCTCTGATCCCACCGAAACCTGCGTAACAAGCGCGCCGGGCTCCGCAAGGAATCCGGCCGCTAGCGCTGCGCTTACGTAACAAGCCCGCACCTAAGTGCCTGACCAGCAACCCGAAAAGGGTTTTCTTGTAATCAGTAGGTCCCGGGTTCGACTCCTGGTGCCGGCACCACGATTTGAAGGCTCGCAGAAATGCGGGCCTTTTTCGTTTTTGGCTGAGCCAGCAATGCTCGCCGCCAACACAGGCGAGCACCGTTCGAGGTGATGCCGCAGATGCGCCAGAGTCGACGCGCATCTGCGGCACTAGCCGAGTTCGATGGCGATCAAGGCGCAGTCCTTCGCACAAGGCGGGCCGCCAGCGCGCCGCTGGATGCCAGAGTCGCCAGCACGACCACGCCATTCCAGCCCCAGTGCCCAAGCGCCAGGCTGCCCAGTCCCGCGCCGGTCGCCATCCCCACGAACACACCCGTGAACAGCACGGCATTCAAGCGACTGCGCGCGGGCGGGTCGATGCCGTAGACGATGGTCTGGTGGGCGACCAGGGTCGCCTGAATGCCGAAGTCGAAGCCGATGGAGGCCACCACGATCAGACCCAGCTGGGCTTGCGGTGGCACCACACCGACCAACCCGAGGGCGGCGAAGGATACGGTGGTCAGGGCCGCACCGAGGAGTGTCACGCGCTCTGGTCCGCGGCGATCGGCCAGTCGTCCGGCCAAAGGCGCAGCAAGCGCACCAGCGGCTCCTGCAAGGCCAAACGCTCCGGCCGCGGCGCTACCGAGCCCGAAACTGGCGTGCAGCATGACGGCGAGCGTCGACCAGAACGCACTGAAGGCAACGGACAACAGACCCTGGGAAACAGCCGCGCGGCGCAGGGTCGGATGTTGCGCCCAGAGCCTGAGCATGGAGCCGAGCAAGGCGCCGTAGCCCAGTAACGTGGTTGGTGCGAACCGTGGCAACCCGCGCCAGGCGGCGACCCCGATCAAGCCAATCGAGCCAGCCGCGAGGGCGTAAACGGCACGCCAGCCGAATTGCTCGGCAATGAGACCACTCATGACCCGGGAGAGCAGAATGCCCAGCAGCAGCCCGGTCATGACCGTACCCACGACCTTCCCGCGCTGCGTCTCGGGCGCCAGGGTGGCAGCCGCTGGAACGATGTCCTGCGCCAGCGTCGCGGCAAGGCCGATCACCAGGCTCGCGGCGAGCAAGGTACCGACGCCCGGGGCGATGCTGCCGAGTAGCAGAGCCAGCATGAGCATCAAGGCCTTTGCCAGAATGATCCCGCGCCGGTCATAGCGATCACCCAGCGGCGCCAGGAGCAGAATGCCGAGCGCATAGCCAAGCTGCGTCAGCATCGGAACCATGCCGACCGCACCTTCGCTGGCCTGGATATCAGAACCGAGCACACCCAGGATCGGCTGACTGTAATAGAGCGTGGCCACGCTGAAGCCGGCACCCGATGCCAGGAGCAGGACAAGCCCAGGCGAGAGCAGATCCGTGCTGTTGTTGAGCGTCAGGGATGAGGAAGTGGAGGTCATGAGGGCAATCCCAGTCCGAACAGAGTCGCGACATTCTCCATGCGCATAAACGGCGGCTGTAGTACCGTCAGACACAAATCCGTTATGCGCGACACGTATGAATGACTACTCGACAGCGGGCATCGATCGCATCGATCTGCTACGCACCTTCATCAGAATCGTCGACGCCGGAAGCCTCTCCGCGGCGGCGACACAACTGGGCACGACCCAGCCCACGGTCAGCCGCCGGCTGCAGGCGCTGGAGCGGTCACTCGGCCTGCAGCTGCTCAATCGCTCGACCCACCGAATGCAGCTCACCGGTGATGGTGAGCGCTGCTACGGTTTCGCCCGGCAGGTCCTCGAAAGCTGGGGCGAGATGGAAGCCGAGCTGCTCGGCGCGCGTGACGACCCGCGCGGCACACTTCGGGTGCAGGTCCCGCACGCCTTCGGCCAGAACCAGCTGGTTGCCCCGCTCGGCAAATATCTGTCGCGCTACCCGAACGTGAGCGTCGAATGGGTACTGCATGATCGCTCGCCCAACTTCACGGCCGAGGGAATCGATTGCGCCATACAGGTGGGCGCCATCGAGGACCCGTCCGTGGTCGCTATCCGCCTCGGCGAAGTCCCGCGCATAGTGGTGACCCATCCGGCACTGGTTGGCGAGGGTCCGCTGCCGACCACCACCGAGCAACTCCAGCGCCTGCCCTGGCTGGCCCTGCGGACCTACTACACCGACGAGGTCGTGCTGACCTGCCAGGCGGACGGGCGCTCGCATCGCTTCGCGATCCAGCCACGCATGAGTACCGACAGCCTCTACGCCCTGCGCAGTGCGGCGCTGGCAGGGCTTGGCGCGTGCGTCAGCTCCGCCTGGGTGGTTGCACAGGACATCGAAGAAGGCCGGCTGGTCCAGCTCGTGCCGCAGTGGCGAGCCGCTCCCCTGCCCGTCTACCTCATCTACCCACATGCGCGCAGCTATCCCGCCAAGCTGCGCCTGTTCGCCGAGATCATCCGTACGGACATGCCCAACCTCGTCGGCATGACCCATACAGGCACCAACGCGCCGCAACCTGCCGCCATCGCCGGACGGCCTGTTCCCTGAGTATCTGTCACCTGCATTGCCAGGGTGGCCTGAGCGTGTAGAATCCCGCGCCCCAAAATCAGGAGACAGAACGTTGGTGATTCATTACTCCGCCTCCAATGGCAATGTCGCATGTGGGCGCACGGGATCGAGCCTGAACAGTTCGGCGGACGCCACTCAGGTTTCCTGCAAGCTGTGCCTGCGCAGCGTGGAAAAGGCGGTAAGCGAGCCTGTACGCAAGACACCGAGCCTCGCGGAACTGCGGGCTGCCGCAAAGGCGGCGAAAACTGTGGCGGTTGCGCCCGCGGCGGTCGCGACGACTGCAACCACTGCTCCCGCTGCGGCGGTGAAGCCGGCGAGCACGCGAACACCCGCAGCGGCGATCAAGGCCGCTCCGACTGCGCCCGACGCGGCAGCGAAGCCGGTTGCCGTTCCGTCCGTGCGTGCCGAATGGCACAAGCGCCTCGAGCAGCTGCCGGGACGCAATCGCCAGCCACGTGGCGTCGCGCGACAGGCCTTCATCTAGAATGCCAAGCGTCGCGGCGCTCAGCCTTGCACGATGCGCAGGTCCGGCCAGGTTTCGGACCAGCGCTTCGCGGCCAGGCGATCGAGATAGACCTGCCGTTTACGGCCACGAAAGGCCGCGGCGGGACGTACGATCAGCGCGAAAAGGTCGTCCAGACCCAGGGGGGCGGCGACCTCGATCTCGCCTTCCGCGCTCAGCCTGACCCCGATGGCCGTGGCCGTTTCCGGCCAATGGCACATCGCGTCTGCTGCGGTCCTATAGGGCCGATCGCCGTTGTGCAGATGCATGCGCGCCTGGTTCTTCACCGACCACTCGAGCGAGGCGTCGGCACGGCGCAATCTCGCTTCGATCTCGGCGTCCACCGCTGCGTCGCAGCGAGCCCGGTCGAACCAGATGACGTCGATGTCCGCCGGCAAGGCGCTGCGGCCATGCCGATGCAGGTGATCCCATACCGCGCTGCGCACGAATCCGGCGGCCACCCAGCAATCCGGCAAGGCGAGCGCCCTGACGTGGGCAAGGCAGCGCATGCGCAGCGGATCGGCGGCGATGATGGCTCGCAACTGGGCGTGTGTCGGCATGAGCTCGGTCCTGGCGGCTGGAAGCGGCCAGGCTAGCAGTTGGCGCACGACGGCGCTGCCGGTGCCCCGTCTTAGCGAACCCCTGTTTTGCGCAGCACTCTAAACCGCAACCCACAGCAGAGGATTCGCGCATGGACAACTACCACATCAGCGCCACCGATTCGGGCTGGGAACTGCGCAAGCAAGGGGCGACCCGTGCCTCGAAGACCGCGGCCACCAAGGACGAGATGCTACAGATCACCGCGGCCTTTCTCGAAGGCAGGACGGCTTCGGTAAAGATCCACAAGAAGGACGGCACCCTGCAGGAAGAGCGCACCTACCCGCGCAGTGCCGACCCTCGCGAGAGTAAGGGCTGACACCGCCCAACCCATCCTCTACAGCTTGGCGATCGACACTTCGGTGGATTTGACGAAGGCGATCACCTCGCTGCCGACCTGCAGCTCCAGCTCGCGCACCGAGCGGGTGGTGATCACCGAGGTGACGATGCCGGCGGCGGTCTGCACGTCGATTTCCGAGAGCACATCGCCCTGGACGATCTCCTTGATGGTGCCCTTGAACTGGTTGCGCACGTTGATGGCTTTGATGGTCATGTCGTTGCTCCGTCTGTATGAAATTGTGATTCGGTCATAGCGCCCAGCGCAGCTGGGTTGGCAGGGGGGATAGCGCCTGTGCCTGAGGCGGCGACGCCGGTAAGGCCAGGACACGGTCGAGCACCTGCGCCTCCAGCGCCGCCAGACGCGCATCACCACGGTGACGCGGGCGTGGCAGGTCGATGGGCAGGTCCAGGCCGATGCGGCCGTCTTCGATCAGGATCACCCGGTCGGCCACCGCCACCGCTTCGCTGACATCGTGAGTGACCAGCAGCACGGTGAAGCCATGCCGCTGCCACAGCCGTTCGATCAGCTGCTGCATCTCGATGCGGGTCAGCGCATCCAGCGCACCGAGTGGCTCGTCGAGCAACAGCAGGTGCGGACGATGGATCAGCGCCCGGGCCAGCGCGACGCGCTGCTTCTGCCCGCCGGACAGCGCCGCCGGCCAGTCATGGGCCCGCTCGCCCAGGCCCACCGCCGCCAGCGCTTCCTCGGCCTGCTGGCGCCAGTTGCCGGAAAGCCCCAGACCGACGTTGTCGATCACCCGCTTCCAGGGCAGCAGGCGCGCATCCTGGAACATCAGGCGAATGTCCTCGCGCACCGCGTTGAGCGAGCCGCTGCCGGCCAGCAGCTGGCCGCCGCTGGGTTGATCCAGCCCAGCCAGCAGACGCAGCAGCGTGCTCTTGCCGCAGCCGCTGCGGCCGACCACCGCGACGAACTGGCCGGCCGGGATATGCAGATCGATGCCCTTGAGTACCTGACGCGCGCCGAAGGATCTCTCGATCCTCTCGATTGCCAACGGAACGCCGCCCGGGGGCATGCCCTGGCGGATGTTGTGCAGCGCGGTCATTGTGCACCCGCCTTGGCCTGATAGGCCGGATGCCAGCGCAGCCAGACGCGCTCCAGCCCGCGGGCGGCGACGTCGGCCAGCTTGCCGAGCAGCGCGTAGAGCAGGATCGCCAGCACCACCACGTCGGTCTGCAGAAACTCGCGGGCGTTCATCGCCAGGTAACCGATGCCGGCACTGGCCGAGATCGTCTCGGCGACGATCAGGGTCAGCCACATGAAACCGAGGGCGAAGCGCACGCCAACCAGAATCGACGGCAGCGCGCCGGGCAGGATCACCTGGCGAAACAGGGCGAATCCGCTGAGTCCGTAGCTGCGCGCCATTTCCACCAGCGCCGGGTCGACGTTGCGGATGCCGTGGTAGGTGTTCAGATAGATGGGGAACAGGGTGCCGAGCGCAACGAGAAAGACCTTTGCGCTCTCGTCGATGCCGAACCAGAGGATCACCAGCGGGATCAGCGCCAGGTGCGGCACGTTGCGGATCATCTGCACCGAGCTGTCGAGCAGACGCTCGCCCCAGGTCGACAAACCGGTGATGAAACCGAGCAGCAGGCCGATGCCGCCGCCGATGGCGAAGCCGACGCCGGCGCGCCAGCCGCTGATGGCCAGATGGGTCCAGAGCTCGCCGCTGCCGAGCAGCTCCCAGCCGGCCGCAAGCACAGCGCTGGGCGCCGGCAGGATGCGGGTGGACAGCAGCCCGAGGACCACCGCGCCCTGCCAGACCGCCAGCAGCGCGACCGGCAAGGCCCACGGCGCCAGACGCTGACCAAGAGAAATGAAGGTCATGCTTTTGCTCCGTATGTTCAAATTTCACTGACGTAAGGTTTGCGGTCGGTGGCTTTCACCAGCGGCTCAATGTGCACAGGCCGACCGCAGGGCGGGGGCTTACCCCGTAGGCCGGGTTCAGCCCACCACGCCCACTCAACTCGCTGCTGCCGCCTTCGGCAGGATGTCGCTGGAGATCATTTCGCCGAACGGGCTGACATAGCCACGGCTCGCCGGGCGCTCGGGCTGGGCGATGTCCAGATGCGGGAACAGCAGCTCGGCGACCCGATAGCTCTCTTCCAGGTGCGGGTAGCCGGAAAAGATGAAGGTGTCGATGCCGAGATCGGCGTACTCCCTGACCCGTGCCGCCACGGTCGGGCCGTCGCCCACCAGCGCGGTGCCGGCGCCGCCGCGAACCAGGCCGACACCGGCCCAGAGGTTCGGCGCCACCACCAGGCGGTCGCGCCGCCCGCCATGCAGCGCAGCCATGCGCTGCTGGCCCACCGAATCGAAGCGCGCCAGGGAGGCCTGGGCGCGAGCGATGGTGTCGTCGTCCAGGTGACTGATCAGCCGGTCGGCGGCGGCCCAGGCTTCTGCATCCGTTTCCCGCACGATCACATGCAGACGGATGCCGAAGCGCACCGTTCGGCCATGCCGGGCCGCCTTCTCGCGCACCTGGGCGATCTTCTCGGCCACGGCTTCCAGCGGCTCGCCCCAGGTCAGGTACAGGTCTACCTGCTCCCCGGCCAGCTCGTGCGCGGCGTCGGATGAACCCCCGAAATACAACGGCGGGCGCGGCTGCTGGATCGGCGGGTAGAGCAGCTTGGCGCCTTTGACCTGCAGGTGCTTGCCGTTGTAATCGACGGTTTCGCCTTCCAGCACGCGACGCCAGATGCGGGTGAACTCGACCGAAGCCTCGTAGCGTTCGGCGTGGGACAGGTGCAGGCCGTCGGCGGCCAGCTCGTCCGGGTCGCCGCCGGTGACCAGGTTGAACAGCGCGCGACCGCCCGAGAGCCGATCCAGCGTTGCCGCCTGGCGCGCCGCCACGGTGGGCGAAATGATCCCCGGGCGCAACGCGACGAGGAATTTCAGGCGCTGGGTGAGCGGGATCAGCGAGGCGGCCACCAGCCAGGAATCCTCGCAGGAGCGGCCGGTGGGAATCAGCACGCCGCCAAAACCGAGGCGGTCGGCGGCCTGGGCGATCTGGCCGAGGTAGCCGTGGTCGACGGCGCGGGCGCCTTCGCTGGTGCCGAGGTACTTGCCGTCGCCATGGGTGGGCAGGAACCAGAAGATGTTGATGCTCATGGGTAGAACTCCGTTTTGTTCGTCGGGCGAACCGAGGGCAAGGAGGGTTATTCCGGGTACTGGGCGATGCTCTTCGGCGCCGCCCAGACCGCGTCCTGGATGACCAGCTTTCGTGGAATCAACCTGAGTTCGGCGAAGGTGTCGGCGATGCGCTGCTGGGCACGAACCACCTCTGGCGTGATCGGCCGGGCGCCGTATCCCTGGCGGATCACCGCCTTGCGGGTGATTTCGCGGGACAGGCCGAGCAGCGGCGCCACCTGCTCGGTGGCCTGGTCCGGATTGGCCTCGACCCAGCGGCCGATATCACGGATTTCACCGATCAGGGTGCTGATGACCGCGGGATTGCGCTCGGCGAACGGGCGCGCCGCGAGGTAGAACTGATGGTTGCTGACCAGCCCCTGGCCGTCGCGCAGGGTGCGCGCCTGCAGCTGCGCCTCGGCGGCGGCCTGGAACGGATCCCAGATCACCCAGGCATCGACGCTGCCGCGCTCGAAGGCGGCGCGGGCATCGGCTGGCGGCAGGTACACCGGCTGGATGTCGCGGTACTGCAGCCCCGCCGATTCCAGCGCGCGGACCAGCAGGTAGTGCACATTGGAGCCCTTGTTCAGCGCGATCTTCTTGCCCTTGAGCTCGGCCACCGAGCGGATCGGCGAGTCCTTCGGCACCAGGATCGCCTCGCCACTGGGCGCCGGCGGCTCATGGGCGACGTAGAGCAGATCGGCACCGGCGGCCTGGGCGAACACCGGAGGGGTTTCACCGGTCACGCCGAAGTCGATGGAGCCGACGTTGAGCCCTTCCAGCAGCTGCGGACCACCAGGGAACTCCGTCCACTGAACGTCGAAGCCCTGCCCGGCAAGCCGCTGCTCCAGCGTGCCACGGGCCTTGAGCAGCACCAGCGTGCCGTATTTCTGGTAGCCGATCCGTAGGGTTTCGGCCTGGACATGGAAAGCGCCGATGGACAGGGTCGCGGCAAGCAGGGCAACCAGTCCTCGACGCAGGTTGCGAGTGCTCATGGGCACGCTCCTCTGCGATCGGATTGGGAAGCGACCTGCTCACCCGTTGGCGGGGGAGTAAGGCGGGGTGAAGCGTCAGGGGCCGGAGCCCGGGTTTTCAGATACTCCAGCGGGCGTTGGCCAGCCGGTCGTTAAGCAGGTGCGGATCGAGTGGCCGCGGACATCGCGCCAGCGCCGCGAGCAGCTGCGACGCGGCGGCGTCGAGGCGCTCACGCAGCTCGTCATCCAGTCGCGCCGGCTGGTTGCCCTCGGCATAGGCGATCTGCCAGTCCACGGCGTACACGCCGTGCAGGATCTCCTGTGCCTTGAGCGCCGCCAGCACCGGCTTGAGCGCGTAGTCCAGCGCCAGCATGTGCGCCGCGCTGCCACCGCTGGCCAGCGGCAGCACCGCCTTGTTCGCCAGCGCCCGCTCCGGCAGCAGGTCCAGCAGCGTCTTGAGCGCACCGGCGAACGACGCCTTGTACACCGGCGTGGCCACCAGCAGACCATCGGCTTGCTCGACGTGCTCGGCAAAACGCTGCACCACCGGGCTGTCGAAGCGGGCGTGGATCAGGTCGGCCGGCTCGAAATCGCGTACGGCGTAGCGCACCACCTCCACGCCGTGGCGCTGCAGCCAGTCGCCCGCCGCATCCAGCAGCACGCCGGAGCGCGAGCGCTGGCTGGGGCTGCCGGCCAGGGAAACGACCATCATCGGTGATCGTCCTCGCTCAGCGGTTAGGTTGCGGCGTCAGGCGCAGGTACGGCTTGACCGCGCGATAGCCCTTGGGAAAGCGCTGCTTGATCTCCTCCTCGTCCTTGAGCGAGGGCACGATCACCACCTCGTCGCCGTCCTGCCAGTTGGCCGGGGTCGCGACCTTGTGGTTGTCGGTGAGCTGCAGCGAATCGATCACCCGCAGGATCTCGTGGAAGTTGCGCCCGGTGCTCGCCGGGTAGGTGATGGTCAGACGCACCTTCTTGTTCGGGTCGATGACGAACAATGAGCGCACCGTCAGGGTGTCGTTGGCGTTGGGATGAATCAGGTCGTACAGCTCGGAGACCTTGCGGTCGGCATCAGCCAGGATCGGGAAGTTGACGCGGGTGTTCTGCGTCTCGTTGATATCGTCGATCCACTTGATGTGCGAATCCACCGGGTCCACGGACAGGGCGATGGCCTTGACGTTGCGCTTGGCGAACTCGTCCTTCAGCTTGGCGGTGAAGCCCAGTTCGGTGGTGCACACCGGGGTGAAGTCGGCCGGGTGCGAGAACAGCACACCCCAGCTGTCACCCAGCCACTCGTGGAAGCGGATGCGGCCTTCGCTGGAATCCTGTTCGAAATCGGGGGCGATGTCGCCGAGGCGGATGCTCATCTTCGTTCTCCTTTCTTGCGTGGGTTGCGGCATTGGTTGATAGCGATTCAGGGTTGATAGCGATTCAGGCGCGCCGTTGCGCCTGTCGCTCGATCCGGCTCTGCAAGCGGTACAGGCTGGCGAAGCCCTGCTCCCAGCGCCGATGTCCGGAGGCCACATTGATATGCCCGGCGCCGGCCAGGATCGTGGTCTCGCTGCCCCAGGCGTGGCCCATCTCGACGGCACGCGCGGCACTGGCGGCAGTGTCGTTGTCCGAGCCGATCAGCAGGCTGGCGAATGGCAAAGGCTGGCGAGGGATCGGGGCGAAGTTGCGCAAGGGTTCCGGGCAGCCGCTGCGTTCGACATCCGCGGGGGCCACCAGCAGGGCGCCGCGCACCCGTTGCAGCAGCTGCGCAGGTGCCTGAGCCGCCCAGTGCGCAACCGTGATGCAGCCCAGGCTGTGCGCCACCAGAATGACCGGTTCGGCATGGGCGGCAATGCTGCGCTGCAGCTCGGCGACCCAGTCTTCACGACGCGGAAGGAGCCAGTCCTGCTGCTCTACTCGGGCGCTGCCCGGCAGGGTGCGTCGCCAATGGCTCTGCCAATGCTCATCGGGCGAGCCGTGCCAGCCCGGCACGATCAGATATCGGATGCTGCGCATATCGGCGCCTCCTGTGATTCATGGCGGCCAGTCTAGACAGCAGATCGATTCGCTTAAAAAGAATAAAGAATTCTTTATTTATATTTTTTTCATCTATAAGACCACCTGATAACGAGCCGCTTTCTTATTCCATAAAAATCTATAAATGTTCTTAAACAATATTTTTAAGAATATTTCGGCCGAACCTATCATCCGCTCCACGCCTTGCTGGCTACGGCCGTTCCGGTCGTCACGAAAGGCTTTCACGGAGAACAGCAATGACCGCGACCATTCGCAACCTCGAGGGGCAGGACGAAGCCAGCATCCTGCGCGAGATCCACAGTGCCCTGAGCGGCCTCAAGTTCGGCTCGGTTGAAATCACCGTGCACAACGGCCAGGTCGTGCAGATCGAGCGCAAGGAGAAGTTCCGCCTGCAGCCGACCGGCAAGAACGCCTGACCCCGACTACCCCATCCATCAGCCCGACTGGACCACCGGAGGGCGTGACCATGAAACGAACCGAGACCATGAACACGCACCGGTACTGCAGCTGTCGCCCGCGAATGCGGAGCTAATTAATCGAGTCACTGAAAACCACCTGACACAGCTAGACCAGGTTGCAACCCGCCAGGCTGCTTCTGCCTCGCCCTGCCTGTCTTCCAGCGTGATTTCAGCGACCGCCCCTGAAGCGCCAACACATACCAAATTAGTTTTTTCAGGAGCTGCACCATGTCCATTCGTCGCTTCGCCCTCGCCGCCCTGGCGAGCGCGCTGATCGCCGGCCCTACACTGGCCGCCGATACCCTGCTCAACGTGTCCTACGATCCGACGCGCGAGCTCTATGTGGAATTCAACGACGCCTTCAACAAGCACTGGCAGGCCCAGGGCCAGGAGTCGGTCAAGATCCAGCAGTCCCATGGCGGCTCGGGCAAGCAGGCCCGCGCGGTGATCGACGGCTTGCGCGCCGATGTGGTGACCCTGGCACTGGCGGGCGATATCGACGAGCTGCATCGCCTCGGCAAACTGATCCCCGAGGATTGGCAGACCCGCCTGCCGGACGCCAGCACGCCCTATACCTCGACCATCGTGTTCCTCGTTCGCAAGGGCAATCCGAAGGGCATCAAGGACTGGGACGACCTGGTCAAGCCAGGCGTAGAGGTGATCACGCCGAACCCGAAGACCTCCGGCGGTGCGCGCTGGAATTTCCTCGCCGCCTGGGCCTACGCCCAGCAGAAATTCGGCGACGAGCAGCAGGCCCAGGCCTTTGTCGAGAAGCTCTACAAGAATGTGCCGGTGCTCGATACCGGCGCCCGCGGCTCGACTGTCACCTTCGTCAACAACGGCATCGGCGACGTGCTGCTGGCCTGGGAGAACGAGGCCTTCCTGGCCCTGAAGGAACAGGGCGGTGAAGATTTCGAGATCATCGCGCCTTCGCTGTCGATCCTTGCCGAGCCACCGGTGGCAGTGGTGGACAAGAACGTCGAGCGCAAGGGCACGCGGGCGCTGGCCGAAGCCTATCTGAACTACCTGTACAGCGAGGAAGGCCAGCGCATCGCGGCGAAGAACTTCTACCGGCCACGCAACGAGGCCGTGGCGGCCGAATTCAAGGATCAGTTCCCGGCGCTGAAGCTGGTCACCATCGACGGGGACTTTGGTGGCTGGAAGGCCGCACAACCGAAGTTCTTCAATGATGGCGGCGTTTTCGACCAGATCTATCAGGCGCAGTAGGCCTTGGCTTCGTAGGGTGGACCAGGCTTCACCGGTCCACCGCTGCCTTCCGTGAGGAAAGCGGTGGTGGGCGTCCTCCCTGCACGCTGCGCTCGTGACACTTCAGCCGCCAGACGCTCGAATAAAAGGCAACGTCCATGTCCCGATCTACCTCCGTCATACCCGGCTTCGGGCTGACGCTGGGCTACACCCTGGTGTACCTCAGCCTGTTGGTGCTGATTCCCCTGGGTGCGCTGTTTCTCAAGACCACCGAACTCTCGTGGGCGCAGTTCATCGCCATCGTCAGCGCGCCGCGCGTGCTGGCGGCGCTCAAGCTGAGCTTTGGCACCGCCTTCGCGGCCGCCATGCTCAATGGCGTGATCGGCACGCTGCTGGCCTGGGTGCTGGTGCGCTATCGCTTCCCCGGCCGCAAGATCATCGAGGCGATGATCGACCTGCCCTTCGCCCTGCCGACCGCGGTGGCAGGCATTGCCCTCACCGCGCTGTACGCGCCGAACGGACCGATCGGCCAGTTCGCTACCGACCTGGGCTTCAAGATCGCCTACAGTCCGCTGGGCATCACCCTGGCACTGACCTTCGTGACCCTGCCCTTCGTGGTGCGCACCCTCCAGCCGGTGCTCGCCGATATCCCGCGTGAAGTGGAAGAAGCCGCGGCCTGCCTTGGCGCGCGTCCGCTGCAGATCGTTCGCCATGTGCTGCTGCCAGCGCTGCTGCCCGCCTGGCTGACCGGCTTCGCTCTGGCCTTTGCCCGCGGCGTCGGCGAGTACGGCTCGGTGATCTTCATCGCCGGCAACATGCCGATGAAGACCGAGATCCTGCCGCTGCTGATCATGGTCAAGCTGGACCAGTACGACTACGCCGGCGCCACGGCCATCGGCGTGCTGATGCTGGTGGTGTCTTTCATCCTGCTGCTGGCGATCAACCTGCTGCAGCGCCGCATTGCCCACGGCTGAGGAGGCCAGCATGACTACCGCTTCCCTGCCCGTGTCTGCGAATGCCCGCGCCGCCACTACCCGTCGCGGCAAGCAAACGGCCCGCCGCCTGTTGATCGGCGCGGCCTGGCTGACCTTCGCGCTGTTCCTTCTCCTGCCGCTGTTGATCGTCCTCGGCGAAGCCTTCAAGCAAGGGGTCGGCACCTTCTTCACGGCGATCCTCGAGCCCGATGCCCTGGCCGCGCTCAAGCTCACCCTGCTTGCCGTGGGCATCTCGGTGCCGCTCAATCTGGTGTTCGGTGTCGCCGCCGCCTGGTGCGTGAGCAAGTACGAGTTCCGCGGCAAGAGCCTGCTGGTGACCCTGATAGACCTGCCGTTCTCGGTCTCCCCGGTCATCGCCGGCCTGATCTACGTGCTCTTGTTCGGCGCCCAGGGCTATTTCGGCGAGTGGCTGAGTGATCGCGATATCCAGATCGTCTTCGCCGTGCCGGGCATCGTCCTGGCGACGCTGTTCGTCACCGTGCCCTTCGTCGCTCGCGAGCTGATCCCGCTGATGCAGGAACAGGGCAGCACCGAAGAGGAAGCCGCGAGGCTGCTCGGCGCCAGCGGCTGGCAGATGTTCTGCTACATCACCCTGCCGAACATCAAATGGGGCCTGATCTACGGCGTGGTGCTCTGCACCGCGCGGGCAATGGGCGAGTTCGGCGCCGTGTCGGTGGTCTCCGGGCATATCCGCGGGCTGACCAACACCCTCCCGCTGCACGTCGAGATTCTCTACAACGAATACAACCATGTCGCCGCGTTCAGCGTGGCCAGCCTGCTGCTGGCCCTGGCGCTGGTGATCCTGCTGCTCAAGCAGTGGAGCGAGTCCCGCATCGCCCGCCTGCACGCCAACGCCGAGGACTGACCATGTCGATCGAAATCAGCAACATCAACAAGCGCTTCGGCCAGTTCCAGGCATTGAAGGCAATCAACCTGCACGTCCAGAGCGGCGAACTGGTCGCCCTGCTCGGCCCGTCCGGCTGCGGCAAGACCAGCCTGCTGCGCATCATCGCCGGGCTGGAAACGCCGGACAGCGGCAGCATCGTGTTCCATGGCGAGGATGTCTCCAGCCGCGATGTGCGCGACCGCAACGTCGGCTTCGTCTTCCAGCATTACGCACTGTTCCGCCACATGACGGTGTTCGACAACGTGGCCTTCGGCCTGCGCATGAAGCCGAAGAAGCTACGCCCGAGCGAAGCGGTGATCGCCGCCAAGGTGCACGAGTTACTGAATCTGGTGCAGTTGGACTGGCTCGCGGACCGTTACCCCGAACAGCTCTCCGGTGGCCAGCGCCAGCGCATTGCCCTGGCTCGCGCGCTTGCAGTGGAGCCAGAGGTGTTGCTGCTCGATGAGCCGTTCGGCGCGCTGGACGCCAAGGTGCGCAAGGAACTGCGCCGCTGGCTGGCGCGGCTGCACGAGGACGTGCACCTGACCTCCGTGTTCGTCACCCACGACCAGGAGGAGGCGATGGAGGTCGCCGATCGCATCGTGGTGATGAACAAGGGTGTGATCGAGCAGATCGGCACACCGGCGGAGGTGTATGCCAACCCCGCCAGCGAGTTCGTCTACCACTTCCTCGGCGACGCCAATCGCTTGCAGCTGGACGAACAGCGCAGTGTGCTGTTCCGCCCGCATGAGGTTTCCCTGAGCCGTGAAGCGCTGGCCGAGCACCTGGCCGGCGAGGTGCGCGACATCCGCCCGCTCGGCGCGCTGACCCGCGTCACGCTGAACGTCGCAGGGCAAGCCGAGCCGATCGAAGCGGAGGTCGGCAACGACCACGCCAGCCTGGTGGGCGTGCAACGCGGCAGCACGCTGTACTTCCAGCCCAAGGGGCAGGCACCGCGCGCAGGCTGATGCGTGCCGCCGGTCATATCGGGCGACAGAAGCGACTTGGCCGCGGCGGGCAACTGTCGCACCCTGTCGGCAGTCGTCCCTTATCGCGAGGCTCCCATGCGCATCACCCTGTTCAGCAGCAAGCCCTATGACCGTGACAGCTTCCAGGCCGCCAACCGCTCCCACGGCTTCGAGCTGCACTTTCTCGAGACCCGCCTGGACCCTGACACCGCGGCCCTGGCGACGGGCGCCGAAGTGGTCTGCCCGTTCGTCAACGACGTGCTCTCCGCCCCCGTGCTGGAGCAGCTCGCGACCGGCGGCACGCAGCTGATCGCACTGCGCTCGGCCGGCTACAACCATGTCGATCTGCCCTGCGCCAGGCGTCTCGGTCTGCCGGTGGTGCGGGTGCCGGCCTACTCGCCGCATGCCGTGGCCGAGCACACCGTGGCACTGATCCTGGCGCTCAATCGCCGCCTGCCGCGTGCCTACAACCGCACCCGCGAAGGCAACTTCTCGCTGCAGGGGCTGACCGGCTTCGATCTGGTCGGCAAGCGCGTCGGCGTGGTCGGCAGTGGGCAGATCGGCGCGGTGTTCGCGCGGATCATGCAGGGCTTCGGCTGCGAGGTGCAGCTCCATGACCCCTACCCCAACCCGGAGCTGGAGCGCCTCGGCATGCGTTACGTGGCGATCGACGAGCTACTGGCCGGCAGCGATATCGTCAGCCTGCACTGCCCGCTCACCGAAGAGACCCGTCACCTGATCAACCAGCAGAGCCTGGCGACCATGAAGCCGCGCGCCATGCTGATCAACACCGGCCGCGGCGCGCTGATCGACACGCCGGCGCTGATCGGCGCGCTGAAGAGCGGCCAGCTCGGCTATCTGGGGCTGGATGTCTACGAGGAAGAAGCCGGGCTGTTCTTCGAGGATCACTCCGGCCTGCCGCTGCAGGACGATGTGCTGGCGCGGCTGCTGTCGTTCCCCAACGTGATCGTCACCGCCCACCAGGCCTTCCTCACCGAGGAGGCGCTGGCAGCCATCGCCGGCACCACCCTGGGCAACGTCGCTGCCTGGCAGGCCGGACAGCTCGCCAATCAGGTCAGCGACTAGCGTCGAGCTGGCGCAGGCGCGCTTCCAGCAACGCGGGGAAGCGTTTGAACCAGGTCTGGTTCAGCGGTGAGGGGTGCGGCAGCGGGTGCAGGGTGAAGGTTCGTGCGTGGCCTTGCGCGTCCTGCAGGTCGATATCGAGGCTGGCCGTAAAGCGATCCTCACGCTGCCAGAACGCCTCCAGGCGCTGGCGCGCCTCGCGCGGCTGGTCGATGGCGAACCAGAGAAAGGCCTCGCGACCGAGAGTGACGATATGCCGGCCATGCCAGCTGTCGATCAGCAACTGGCGCATCAGCGGCTGGAAGCGGCGCTTCACCGCCATGGACCAGGCCTTATTGCCGATGGGCTTGTACGGCACGGTGTTGATCCAGAAGTAGTGCCGGCCCAGCGCCCGTCCCGCCTCGAAGTCCGGCATCTCTGCGCCGTTCAGGTGGCGATAGAGCACGCGCCGGACGATTTGCCCGCCGGCGCCGATGAAGGGCTCGCCGTGACGCACTTCCTCGCGGCCCGGGTCGCGGCCAAAGAAGCAGAGCGGCGCATCGGCATCACCGAGGCCGATGATCGGCTCCAGCGGATCACGGTCGTAGGTTGCATAGATCGCCGTATCGATGCCGTCGGTGTCGGCAGCGAGGTCACGCAGCGCCTGGCGCAGCGATGCAGGCACGCGGTTCAATAGTCGTCTTCTTCGACCAGCTCGACCGCCGCGGCGTCCAGGGCATAGGCGGCATCGGCCATATCGTTGCTGACCGGCTCGATCTGCAGGCGGCCGTCGACCCACAGCGGCGCGTAGATGTCCTCCAGGGCGATGCCCTTGGGGTAACGCACCAGCACGATCTGGTTCGGCGGTGGCGGCGGCACGTGGATGCAGGCACCGGGATAAGGGACAAGGAAAAACTCGGTGCTGCGCCCGCGGGTATCGCTTTCCAGCGGCACCGGGTAGCCACCGAGACGGATCTCGCGGCCGTTCAGCTCGGCGACCGTCTTGGCCGAATACATCACCGCCGGCAGTCCGGCCTCCTGCTTGAGCCCGCCCTGATCGCTGAAGCCCAGGTCCTCGGGCGTCGCATGGTCGATCTCCGGCATCTCCTCCAGCGCCTGGCGATCCTCGGGCGGCATCAGTTCCAGCCAGTCGAGTTCCGATGGCGCGGCATGAACGGTGGCAACGAGGGCGAAACAGCAGAACAGCGAGGCGAGAAATGAACGCATGAGGTCACTACGTGAGAAGAGAACGGGGCCGCAGGGCGCGGCCCCGCGGCGGGTCAGTGCTTGCGGCTGGTGACCATGCCGTAGATCACCAGCAGGATGATCGCACCGACCACGGCGCCGATAAAGCCTGCGCCCTCGCCCGCCTGGTACAGGCCGAGCGCCTGGCCGCCGTAGGTCGCCAGCAGCGAGCCGCCGATACCCAGCAGGATGGTCATGATCCAGCCCATGCTGTCGTCGCCCGGCTTCAGGAAACGCGCAACGAGGCCGACGATCAGGCCGATGATGATGGTGCCGATGATGCCCATGGTTGTGCTCCTCAGGTCCGAAAGGTGGGTAACCAATGGACCGGAGGGCGCCGTCGCCGTTCGCCGGCGCCGGACGGTCGGCCGTCAGGAATGCGGGATCAGGCTTTCCACGGCGGTGATCTGCCGGTCGAGGGTGGCGCGATCCGGGCAGCGCAGCGTGGCGTGGCCGACCTTGCGCCCGGCCTTGAAGGCCTTGCCGTAGTGGTGCAGGTGGCAATCCTCGATGGCGATCACCTTGTCCACCGGCGGCACTTCGCCGATGAAGTTGAGCATGGCGCTCTCGCCCAGCTTGGCGGTCGAGCCCAGCGGCAGGCCGGCGACGGCACGCAGGTGGTTCTCGAACTGGCTGCACTCGGCACCTTCGATGGTCCAGTGGCCGGAGTTGTGCACGCGCGGGGCGATTTCGTTGGCCTTCAGGCCGCCGTCCACCTCGAAGAATTCGAAGGCCAGCACGCCGACGTAGTCGAGCTTCGCGAGCACGCGACCGACATAGTCCTCGGCCAGCGCCTGCAACGGATGGTTGCTGCTGGCCACCGACAACCGCAGGATGCCGCTTTCGTGGCTGTTGTGCACCAGCGGGTAGAAGCAGGTTTCGCCATCGCGGCCACGCACGGCGATCAGCGAGACTTCGCCGGTGAACGGCACGAAACCTTCCAGGATGCACGGGACGCTGCCCAGCTCGGCGAATGCACCGGCAACATCGGCCGGCTTGCGCAGCAGCTTCTGGCCCTTACCGTCATAGCCCAGGGTACGGGTCTTGAGCACGGCGGGCAGGCCGATGCCGGCTACCGCGGCGTCGAGGTCGGCCTGGGACTGGATGTCGGCGAACGCCGGGGTGGGAATGCCGAGCTCCTTGAACATGGATTTCTCGAACCAGCGATCGCGAGCGATGCGCAGCGATTCGGCGCTCGGGTAGACCGGCACGAACTGCGAGAGAAAGGCCACCGTCTCGGCCGGCACGCTCTCGAACTCGAAGGTGACCAGGTCCACTTCGTCGGCCAGCCGGCGCAGGTGGTCCTTGTCATCGTAGTCGGCGCGGATGTGCTCGCCGAGGGCCTGGGCGCAGGCGTCCGGCGCGGGGTCGAGGAAGGCGAAACTCATGCCCAGCGGAGTGCCCGCCAGGGCCAGCATGCGGCCCAGCTGGCCGCCACCGATCACACCAATTTTCATATCAACGGCCCTTCTAGGCGGCAGATTCAGCGCGCGACGCGCGCGTCGCTGGGAAGCAGAGTTTAGTCCCGGCTCAACCGCGCGGGTCCGGATTGTCGAGCACGGTCTGGGTCTGCTCGTCACGGAATTTCTTCAGCGCCTGGTGATACTCGGGGAATTCGTGGCCGAGGATGCTCGCCGAGAGCAGCGCGGCGTTGATCGCGCCGGCCTTGCCGATGGCCAGGGTGGCGACCGGCACGCCGGCCGGCATCTGCACGATGGACAGCAGCGAATCGACCCCGGAGAGCATCGACGACTGCACCGGCACGCCGAGCACCGGCAGATGGGTCTTGGCGGCGCACATGCCCGGCAGGTGGGCGGCACCGCCGGCACCGGCGATGATCACGCGCAGGCCGCGCGCTTCGGCCTGTTCGGCGTACTGGAAGAGCAGATCCGGGGTGCGGTGGGCGGACACCACCGTCACTTCATGGGGAATGCCCAGCTTTTCCAGCATGTCGGCGGTGTGGCTCAGGGTGGACCAGTCGGACTTGGAGCCCATGATCACGCCTACCAGTGCGCTCATCGTCGTGCCTCTCGTCGGGCGCCCGCGGGCGCGTCAATAACAACAAACCACGCAAAAGAGCGTGGCCTGGATGGGCGCGAACCGGCCACAGGCCGCCCGCGCGAAAGCCGCGCAGTATAGCGCAAGGCGTGACCGGCCAGTACCCCGCATGGTCGGGCCGCTAGCTCGATGCAGCCGGCGCCAGCCGTGGCAGCTCGATCCAGAAACGGCTGCCGACGCCCGGCTCGCTGTGCAGACCCATCTGGCCGTTCATCAGCCTGGCGAACTCCAGGCACAGCGACAGGCCGATACCGGTGCCCTGGATCATGCTGTTCTCCCGTCCCAGCCGCTGGAAGGGCTCGAACACCTGCGCCTGCTGCGCGGGGTCGATGCCCAGACCGGTGTCCTCCACCAGCAGACGTACATGGCTCGGGCTGGTCTCGGCACGCAGGCTGATGTGCCCCTCGGGCACGTTGTACTTCATGGCGTTGGACAACAGATTCAACAGCACCTGGCGCAGCCGCCGCGGCTCGGCGAGCACCAGCAGGCGCTCGTCCGGCAGGCTCAGGTCGAGCCGCAGCCCACGCTGCTGGATGTCCAGCGAGACCAGCTCGGCGCATTCGCGCATCAGCTCGCAGACGTTCACCGGCTGCAGCTCGAGCTGCGCCGGCTCGTTCTGCAGGCTCGACCATTCGAGGATTTCCCCCAGCAGCTGATTGAGGTGCCGGCTGGCCAGCAGGATCTCGTCGAGGTACTCGGCCGCCTCGGCCTGGCTCTCATCGTCGCAGTCCATGCGCATCAGCTGGGCGAAGCCGAGGATGGCGTTGAGCGGCGTGCGCAGCTCATGGCTGATGCCCGACAGCAGCCGGCCCTTGGCTTCGCTGGCAGCCTGGGCCTGCAGCGTTGCCTCGCGCAGCTCCTCCTCGACCCGCTTGAGGGCGTCGATGTCCACATGGGTGCCGGCCAGCACGCGCGCCGCGCCGGTGTCCGGATCATGCTCGAGCACGCGCCCGCGACTGAGCAGCCAGTGGTATCCGCCCATGCTGTCGGCGAAGCGGTACTTGGCCTCGTAGCGCTGCTGCAGCCCCTCGCGCACCCGCTCGATCTGCGCCAGCGCCTGGGGCAGGTCGTCCGGGTGGATGCGCTGACGGAAATCGCTGTCGCTGAGCTGCCCGGACGGTAGGCCGAAGCGCGCCACCATCGCGCCACGTACGCGCAGCGAATGGTTCGCCATGTCGTACTCCCAGAGGCTCTCGGTGGCGCTTTCCAGCACCAGTTCCAGGCGCCGCTGCGCTTCCCAGCGCTCGGACTCGCTGTAGGCCAGGCGGCTGCCAATCTCCTGGGTGTGCCGCGACATCTCGTCGAGTTCACGGATCTGCGCCTGCAGCGGCTCGGGCCGCCAGCGACCCAGGCCGATCTCGCCGAGCATCCGCGAGATGCCGGCGATGGGCGTCAGCAGTGCCTGGCTGAGCTGGCGCGCACGCAGCCACATGAGGGCGAAGAAGCCGATGTAGAACAGCACCAGGCCGGCGATCAGCAGGTAGCCGATCTGCCGATAGCGGCTGGCCAGGGCATTGGTCTGACGAAACACCGCGGCCTCGTCGACCACCGTCAGCAGATGCCAGCCGGTCTGCGCCACGGTGGTCCAGGCCACCAGCTGCGGCCTGCCGCCGAGCATCACCTGCTGCACGCCGCTGGCGGCGCCGGATATCGCCGCGGCCAGCTCGGCCGTTTCGGGACGTCGATCGAGGCGAAAGTCCTCGGGCTTGAACATCTCGCTGCGGATCGCATCCAGGTAGGAATGGTTGGTCAGCTCGGCCAGGCCGAAATCCGTCTCCCCGGGCTCCGGCAGGGCCATGATCGTGAGGTCGTCGCTGACCAGCATGGCATAGCCGCCCCAGGGCACCTGCAGCTGGCCGATCTGTTCGAGAATGCCGCTGACGGTGATGTCGATGCCCACCACCCCTTCGAGGAAATCGTCGCGGTAGACCGGTGCGATCGCCGACATCATCCAGCCGTGTCCGGCCGGGTCGAGGTACACATCGGTCCAGACCACGCCGCGCTCCGGGTTGTGCTCGGCATCGGCGAGGTAATAGAAGTTGTACTTGGGGATGTCCATGTCCGCCGGGTACTGGTCGAGGGTGAAGAACCACGGGTAGATATGGTTGAAGCTGTCCCAGCTGTTGAAGTAGAGGCTGGCGATCAGCGGATTGCGCGCCTCGATCTCCTTCATCAGCGGCTCGAGCTGTCGCAGCCGCGCGATCTTCTCCAGATCGTGGCGCTCGGCGGGCGTCGCTCCGGAGTAGAAGACCGCGGCACCGCCATTGTTTTCCGGGCTGTAGCGCACGCCATCGGCGCTCAGCGCCAGCTCCGGCAGTGCCGCCGGCTCGCCGCTGTGCAGCGCCTGGGCCGTGAGGTTGCGATAGACCTGAGTGAGCGCGCCGATCTGGCTGAGCTGCTCGCTGACCAGGCGCGATTCGAGGCTGACCGCTGCCTGCAGATCATTGAGCGCGGTGTCGCGCAGGTACTCGATCTGCGCATCGCGAATCGCGTTGTTGGTCAGCAGATAGATCGCGATCAGCGCGGTTTCCACCAGAACCAGCGGAATCAGCGCGCTGCGGACGAAGGCCCGCCAGATCCACTGACGCAGGCCGATTGGGTTAGCGGTGGGCACGACTGGGCTCCAGCGGCCGCGCAGGGCAGGCAATCAGCAGAGGGGCGGCCGGCGGCGATCATAACATCGCCACCGCAGCGGCGGACTACGGCCTTGGCCGCATGCCCGGCGCGGCGATCAGGACGCGCTGGCCAGGCTCGCGGCCGGGCTCGCGCTGCGTCGACACTGCTTGGCCATCGCCGCCAGCCGCACCGCCACGTTGGCCGTACCGTAGCCGGCGTAACCATTGCAGCGCTGCAGGATTTCGAAGAAGAAGCGTCCCTCGAAGGGCTCGGTGTAGACGTGGAACAGCTCGCCGCCCTCGGCGTCGCGGTCGTACAGCACGTTGTAGCGGGCGAGCTCGGCGAGCGAAGCGTCGTCGAAATCGAAGCGCGCGGCCAGATCATCGTAGTAGTTGCGCGGAATCTTCAGCAGCGGCACTCCCGCCGCCTGCGCCCGTGCGACCTCGGCGAAGATGTCGTCGCAGGCGAATGCCACATGGTGCACGCCAGCGCCGCGGTAGCTGGACAGCGTTTGACCGATCACGGTGTGGCGGTCCTGCGAGGTGTTCAGCGGCAGCCGCACCCGCCCGCAGGGACTGCGCATGGCGCGGCACTTCATCAGGCCGTAGGGATCGGGCAGCAGCAGCTCGTCGTCGGCCTCGAAGTCGAACAGACTGCGGTAAAACAGCACCCAGCTGGCCAAACTCTCGGCCGGCAGTGCGGTGGCCATGTGATCGATGCGCTGCAGGCCAGTGCCTGCTGACGCGACGGCGTGCAGGCGGAAGTCGATGTCGTAGTTGCTCTGCCCCGGCGCGCCGGACTCGAGCAGATAGATCAGGCTGCCGTCCGGCGCACGCACGGCCGGAATCTGCCGCTCGTTCGGCCCGATCAGCCCGCGGTAGGGCTGCCCGCCGAAGGCGCAGGCGCGCGCCAGGGCCGAGGCCTCGTCGTCGATTTTCAATGCCATGGCACAGACCGATGGCCCGTGCGCCTCGAAATAGTTGTGTGCGAACGAGTACGGCTCGGCATTGAGCACGATGTTTATCTCACCCTGGCGATACAGCTGCACCGCCTTGGAGCGATGCTGGCCGACGTGGGCGAAGCCCAGCCGCTGCAGCCAATCGCCCAGCCGCGCCGCGTGCGGCTCGTCGACCGCGAATTCGAGAAAGTCGATGCCCTCGTAGCGCGGCGCCGGCGGCGGTGTGAACAGTGCCTGGGCGGCCGGCGCGGGCCTGGCGGTAGCGCTCAAGCGCTGGCCGGTCAGTTCCTCCAGGTGCAACAGGGCGCGCAGGCCATCGGCAGCCACACCACGCGGCGGCGCGGCGCGGAAGCCATCGTTGAACACTTCCAGTGACAGGGGACCGCCGTAGCCGGCCTGCAATACGGGCGAAAGGAAACCCGCCAGATCGAATTCGCCCTGGCCGGGGAAACAGCGGAAATGCCGGCTCCACTCCAGCACATCCATGCTCAGCAGCGGCGCATCGGCCAGCTGCACGAAAAAGATCCGTTCACCCGGAATATCGACGATTGCGTTGGGATCGTCGCGCAGGGCGAGGGTGTGGAAGCTGTCGAGGATGACGCCCAGCGCCGGATGGTCGACCTGCCGCACCAGCGTCCAGACATCGCGCCAGGTCTTCACGTGGCGGCCCCAGGCCAGCGCTTCGTAGCCGACCCGCAGCCCGCGAGCGCCGGCGCGCTCGGCGATGAGGGCGAGGTCGCCGAGCAGCGTTTCGCGGTCGCCCAGCGCGTCGGCCTGCACGTTGCTGCACAGCAACATGAGTTCGGCGCCGAGCTCCTGCATCAGATCGAACTTGCGCTCGGCGCGGTCGAGGTTGCGCTGCAGGCGCTCGCGCGGGCAGCCCTCGAAATCGCGAAACGGCTGGAACAGGGTGATCTCGAGCCCCAGGTCCTCGCAGCGTCGACGAATGTCCTGCGGGCTGCCGGAGTGATAGAGCAGGTCATTCTCGAACAGCTCGATGCCATCGAAGCCGGCGGCGGCCACGGCTTCCAGTTTCTCCGGCAAGGTACCGCTCAGGGATACGGTGGCGATCGAGCGTTTCATGCGGTTACTCCTGTTACCGAGGGACGCGGGAAGCTGTGCGGCAGCAGCGGGCTCGACACGTGCATGATCAGGGCACCAGGCCATCGCGCTCACCCGGCTCGGTCAGCGGCAACATCAAGCCACTCTGACCAGGCATCGCCGCAGCCGAATCCTCCAGCAACGCGCGCAGTGGCGTGGCGATGGAGGCGGTGTAGTCCTTCACGCAGCGGTGGTGGTCGCCGAGCACGTCGTAGCTCTCGAAGCTGGTGCCCATGTTGCGCCAGGCGCGGCTGGTGTAATCGGCGGAGAAGTACACCACCGGTGCGTCGATGCGCTCGGGCAGGTAGCGCGCCATCACCAGCGAGTAGCGCAGGAAGCGCGCGCGCACCTCGCGGTCACGCGCGGTGGGCGGCGTCGGCACATGGCCGGCCAGGCGCTCGCGCACCATGCGCACGCTGCGCCGCGCGACCTTCCAGGCCAGGTTGGCGATGCGCTTGGGATAGGGCCACTTGCTGGTTTCACCGAAGCGGCTGAGGGCCTCGTAGGCCCGCGCCAGGTACATGTCCGGCAGGACGCGATCGAGGCTGCGCAGGATCACCCGCGACCAGGGCCGCACGTTGGCCGTCGGCGGATCGATCAGCGCGACGATCTCCACGCTGTGGCCGGCCTCGCGAAGCATGCGCGCGGCCTCGAAGGCCACCAGCGCGCCGTTGCAGTAGCCACCGATGCGATATGGCCCCTGCGGTTGGCGTTCGAGGATCAGTGGCAGGCGCTCGCGGGCCATCTGCTGCACCGACTCGGGGATCGCCTCGTCGCCCATGCCATGCGGCGCGATGGCGGTCAGCGGCTGCTGCGGCCCGAGCAGGCGCGCCAGGCGCCGGATGTAATAGCCACCGTGGGCGAAATCGCCGTGGAACCAGAACAGCGACTGCCGTCCGGCCTGGGCGTTGAAGTCGATCACCGGGATGACGTGCGAAGCCAGGTTTTCCAGGCGCAGCGCCAGCTCGCGGGCCGTCTCGGCGTCCACCAGCACCGACTCGGGAATCACCCGACCGAGCATCTGTTCCAGTTCGGTGAGCATCTCGGTGGCCAGCAGCGAATCACCGCCGCTGTCGAGAAAGTTGTCCTCAGGGCCGACCGCATCGGTCTTCAGCAGGCGCCTCCAGATGGCCAGCACGTCCTGTTCCAGCTGCGAAGCCGCGACCGCGCCGGTCGCCAGCCGGGCACGCTCGCTGCGCTGCTGGACGTAGTCGTCGGCCAGGCGATGGCGCAGCACCTTGCCGGTCAGCCCGCGCGGCAATGCCTCGACGATCTGCACACGCCGCGGCACCTTGAAGTAGACCAGCTCGTCGCGCAGGAAACGCTGCAGCTCGGCGCCCGTCACCGCCATTGCCGGACGCAGTACCACGGCCGCGGCGACGTCCTGGCCGAGGCGCTGATGGGGTACGCCGAACGCCGCGGCTTCGGCCACGGCCGGATGGCGCAGCAGCGCGGCATCGACTTCCGAGAGGCTGACCTTCTCGCCACCGCGGTTGATCACCTCGCGCAGACGCCCGTGCAGGTGCAGGAAGCCTTCTTCATCGAGGCTGCCGATGTCGCCGGTGTGGAACCAGCCGTCGCGCAGCGCCTCGTGGTTGAGTGTCTCGTCGCCGAGGTAGCCGGGCATCACCGTGGCGCCGCGCACGCGGATCTCGCCGCGCTCGCCAGGGGCGACCGGCTGACCGTCCTCGCCGACGATGCTCAGGGTCTCCGGCCAGGGACGCCCGACCGTGCCGGGCTTGCGCGCGTCCGGGGTGTTGGCGGCGATCTGCGCGGCCTCGCTGGAGCCGTAGTGTTCCAGCAGAGGGAAGCCCAGGGTGCGCTCGAAGCTGTCGATGATCTCCTGCCCCAGCGGGGCGCCGCCGGAAGAAGCGAAACGCGGCCGCTGCCGCCCCAGGCCCTCGGGATGCGCGCGGGCCGCCTCGAGGATCGCCAGGTGCAACGCCGGCCCGGCGGAATACCAGCTCGGCCGCAGCGTCTCGAACCATTCATGCACGTCCACCACCGCCGGACTGAGCGGAAAGGCCACGCTGCCGCCGCCGAGCAGCGGCGTGAGGATGGTGACCTTCAGGCCGTGGGAGTAGTAAGGCGCCGAAACGCACAGGCAACGATCGCCGTCATTCAGGCCGAACCAGCGCTGCCACTTGCGCGCGGCGGTCAGCATGTTGCGATGGGTGAAGGGAATCAGCTTGGGCAGCGCGGTGGTGCCCGAGCTGCGCAGGATGAACGCCGGGGCGTCCGGTTCCGGCAGCTCATCCGGTGCAGGCCGTGCCGCGACCGGCATCGCGAGCTGCAGCGCCGGCGAGCCGTCTTCCGCCGCCTCGGCGCTGATCAATGGCAGGCCGTGGCGTTCGGCGGCGCGTCGCCCCTGCTGGTCGCCATCGCTGGCAATCAGCAGCGCATCGAGCGGAAGCTGCTGGAGGAACTGGTCCAGCTCGGCCGTGCCGAGGCGCGGATCGAGCGGTACGGCGACCGCCGAACAGGCGATGGCGATGATGGCGACCGCGGCCTGCGGCGCTTCCGGCAGCATCACACCGATGCGCGCATCGCGGCCGAAACCGGCCTGGCGCAGCTGCCGGCGGGTCTGCTCGATCACCTGCTGCAGGCCGCGGTGATCCAGCGCTGCGTAGCGCGTGGAGAGCACGGCGGGCTGCTCCGGTACGCGGCTCGCCAGCTGGGCGAACGCCGCGTACAGGGTGGTGGCCTCGGCGCTGACAGAGTCGGAGTCGGGCGCAGGGAAAGCCGACCCCGATTGGGGCACGGCGGCGTCGAAGTCGTGGTTCACGGCTGTCTTTCCTTGGCTAGGGTCCGGCCTGGCCATGGCGCGGATTGCAGACCTAAGACAGCACCCCTCAAAAAAGTTGCCGCTTGTTAAGCAACAAAACTTTGCCGTTGGCTGCACAATTCGCCAATTTACCGTCAGCCACGATCCCGACGGCGCCGCCGGAGGGCTTTAGCCTGCGCTTCGGCGGCAGCTCACTCGGTAGCGATGGCGCGGCTCTCCAGTCGTCGCCAAAGCAGGCGCACCGCCCCCTTGCGCATCAGCGAGCAGCGATACAGGCGAATTTCCAGCGGCACTCGCCACTGCTCGCCGCCACCGATCGCCAGCTCGCCGCGCTCGAGTTCCGGCTCCACACTCAACCGCGGCACCCAGGCAATCCCCAGCCCCTGCAGCGCCATGCTTTTCAGGCTGTCGGCCATGGCTGTCTCGTAGACGGTAGTCGAGCGCAACGCGCGCTGGCGCAGCAGCAGGTTCACCGAACGGCCAAGAAAGGCACCAGCGCTGTAGGCCAGCAAGGGCACGGTCTGGCCACTGTCGACGTCATACAGTGGCGTGCCGTCCGGCCCCACCGCGCAGACCGGCAGCATCTCGGTGCGCCCCAGGTGCAGCGAGGGAAACAGTTCCGGGTCGAGCTGCAGCGCGGCATCCGGATCGTAGTAGGCCAGGATCAGGTCGCAACCTCCCTCGCGCAGCACATGCACCGCCTCGCCGACGTTGGTGGCGATGAGCCGGGTGGCCAGGTTCAGGCCCTCGTGGCGCAGCCCGGCGATCCACGCCGGAAAGAAGCCCAGCGCCAACGAGTGCGCCGCGGAAATCTGCAGCACCTCGCCCTGCTGGCCTTCGACATGGTGCAGGTGACGCACCACCTCGCCGAGCTGCTCGACCATGTTGCGCGCACTGACCAGAAACAGCTGGCCGGCCTCGGTCAGTTCGATGGGCGTGCGCGAACGGTTGATCAGTTGCAGGCCCAGGGCCTCTTCCAGCGAACGGATGCGCCGACTGAACGCCGGTTGGGTGACGAAGCGGCGCTGCGCCGCCTGGGAGAAGCTGCGGGTTGCCGCGAGGGCGACGAAGTCTTCCAGCCACTTGGTTTCCAGATTCAATATGAAGCTCCTCGATACGATGGCGACGAACGGGAAGTCACACGCTCATTATGCCGTTTCGGCATGGGACAGCCAGCAACGGCATTGGCCGCACACGCCCCGCAGGCCTTATTTTAGGGCCACTGCAGCACTGCCTGCGCCTATCCGAGCCACGTTACCATCATGTCCGAAGTTGCATCATCGCGAATCGAAAAAGACCTGCTTGGCACCCTCCCCGTTCCCTCCGAGGCCTATTACGGCATCCAGACCCTGCGCGCACTGCACAACTTCCGCCTGTCCGGCGTGCCGCTGTCGCACTACCCGAAGCTGATCGTGGCCCTGGCGATGGTCAAGCAGGCGGCGGCGGATGCCAATCGCGAGCTGGGCTACCTGCCCGAAGCCAAGCACGTGGCCATCAGCCAGGGCTGCGCGCGACTGATTCGCGGCGAGTTCCACGAGCAGTTCGTTGTGGACATGATCCAGGGCGGCGCCGGCACCTCGACCAACATGAATGCCAACGAGGTGATCGCCAACCTGGGTCTTGAGGCCATGGGCCACGCCAAGGGTGAATACCAGTACCTGCACCCGAACAACGACGTGAACATGGCGCAGTCCACCAACGATGCCTATCCCACCGCCATTCGCCTGGGCCTGTTGCTCGGCCATGACACGCTGCTGGCCAGCCTGGAGAGCCTTTGCGAGGCGCTGACCGGCAAGGGCCACGCCTTTGCCCATGTGCTGAAGATGGGCCGCACCCAGCTGCAGGACGCGGTGCCGATGACCCTCGGTCAGGAATTCCATGCCTTCGCCACCACCCTGGGCGAAGACCTGCAGCACCTGCGCCGCTTCGCCCCGGAGCTGCTGCTGGAAGTGAACCTCGGCGGCACCGCCATCGGCACCGGCATCAATGCCGACCCGCGCTACCAGGCCATCGCCGTGCAGCGCCTGGCCCAGATCAGCGGCCAGCCGCTGCGCCAGGCCGCCGACCTGATCGAGGCCACCTCGGACATGGGTTCGTTCGTGCTGTTCTCCGGCATGCTCAAGCGCCTGGCGGTGAAGCTGTCGAAGATCTGCAACGACCTGCGCCTGCTCTCCAGCGGCCCGCGCACCGGCTTCAACGAAATCAACCTGCCACCGCGCCAGCCGGGCAGCTCGATCATGCCGGGCAAGGTCAACCCGGTGATCCCCGAGGCGGTCAACCAGGTCGCCTTCGAAGTGATCGGCAACGACCTGGCGCTGACCATGGCCGCCGAAGGCGGACAGCTGCAGCTCAACGTCATGGAACCGTTGATCGCCTACAAGCTGTTCGATTCGATCCGCCTGCTGCAGCGCGCCATGGACATGCTGCGCGAGCATTGCATCGAAGGCATCACCGCCAACGAGGCGCGCTGCCGCGAGCTGATGGAAAGCTCCATCGGCCTGATCACCGCGCTGAACCCCTACATCGGCTACGACAACAGCACCCGCCTGGCCCGCGAGGCCCTGCTCGGCGGCCGCAGCGTGCTGGAGCTGGTGCGCGAAGAGCGGCTGCTGGACGACGCCATGCTGGCCGAGATCCTGCGCCCGGAAAACATGATCGCGCCACGCCTGGCCCCGCTGGCGGTGTGATCGCTCCCTGCGCCCGGCATATAGCCGGGCGCTTGCTTTACGGGCCGCCAGCCCGGCCCGTTCGCACAATAAAAACAACAGGAAGACCCATGACTCAGAGTACGACCCTCTCCGCTCCCCTGCGCCTGCTCGTCCGCCTGCCGCTCTGGCAGCAGATTCTCATCGGCCTGGCCCTCGGCGTCGCCGCCGGCATGGCCTTCGGCGCGGATGCGCAGCTGCTGGCCCCCGTCGGCACGCTGTTTCTCAACGCGATCAAGATGCTCATCGTGCCGCTGGTGTTCGTTTCGCTGGTGGCTGGCATCACCTCGATGCAGGACAGCGCCAAGCTCGGGCGCATCAGCCTCAAGACCATCGCCATCTATCTGGTGACCACCGCCTTTGCGGTGAGCATCGGCCTGCTGTTCGGCGCGCTGTTCAGCCCCGGCGAAGGGATGAACATGGTCGCCAGCGGCACCCAGGAGGCCAAGCAGGCGCCCTCGCTGGTGTCGATCCTGGTCGGCCTGGTGCCATCCAACCCGGTCACCGCCTTTGCCGAAGGCAACATTCTGCAGATCATCGTTTTCGCCATTGCCCTGGGTGTGAGCATCAACCTGATCGGCGAGCGCGGCGCGCCGGCGGTGCGCCTGTTCGATGCGCTGGCCGAGACCTTCTACAAGCTCACCGACCTGGTGATGCGCGTCGCGCCGATCGGCGTCTTCGCCCTGACCGCCGGCGTGGTCGGCAGCCATGGCGCCGAAGTGCTGCTGCCGCTGGCGGGCGTGATCGGCGTGATCTACCTGGCCAGCATCGCCCATGTGCTGCTGGTTTACGGCGGGCTGCTCGGCCTTCTGGGGCGGCTCAACCCGCTGCGTTTCTTCCAGGGCATCGCCCCGGCGCTGGCAGTGGCTTTCAGTACGTCCAGCAGCTCCGGCACGCTGCCGGTGTCCATCGAATGCGCACGCAAGAACCTCGGCGTGTCCGAGGGTGTGGCCGGTTTCGTACTGCCGGTGGGCGCCACGATCAACATGGACGGCACGGCGATCTACCAGGGCGTGCTCGCACTGTTCATCGCCCAGGCCTTCGGCATCGACCTCAGTGCCGGGCAGTACGCGATGATCATCCTCACCGCGACGCTGGCCTCCATCGGCACCGCCGGCATTCCCGGCGCCGGGCTGATCATGCTCGGCCTGGTGCTCACCGCCGCCGGCCTGCCGCTGGAAGGCGTGGCGCTGATCGCCGGGATCGACCGCATCCTCGACATGGCGCGCACCACGGTGAACGTCGCCGGCGACCTGATGACCACCACCCTGGTCGGGCGCAGCGAGGCCGAGCTCGACCGCGCGATCTACGACAGCAGCAACAAGGAGTGAGGACGCACGACTCACTCGATGCCGAACAGCCCGTTCTCCACACGCGGCGTCGCCAGACGCTCGCGGATGTCCGGGTCGATACGCGGGTCGTCCGGGCTGTAGAGCATCACCTGGCGGTAGGCACTGACGCGGTTGATCTCGCTGCCCAGATATTCCCACACCACCGGCGTGCTGGCCGGGGTACGGCGGTCACCGGAGGAGACGCCGGTCTTCAGCCCATTGAGGCGGGTGATGCGGCTCTTGAAGCTGGGAATGAGGATGGTCTGGCTCATCTCGTTGAGCGTCAGCGACTCGTAATCGATCAGGAACAGGCGGTCCTGCAGGCCGAACGCAGCACCCAGGTAGCGACAGCGAACCCAGTCCTCGGCCTGGCCGAGCGTCGGGCTGGCGCGCTCCTGGCGCTCCTGGCGCTCGAACAGGTACAGGCCGTCCTCCTCGCGCAGGTGCACCAGGGAGATCAGCACGCTGCCCGGTACCGACATGCAGTTGGCGTATTCGAAGTAGTAGCCGCAGTAGCGCGACAGGCTGGAGGCGTGCTCGCGCAACGGCTGCAGCAGGCTCAGCAGCGGGTCGCTGCGCGGCATTGCCTGGGCTTCCGGATGGCGGGCGCCGACCAGCCGGGCGAACTGTTCCGGCGGCATTTCCAGCTCGTAGCCTTCGACCCCGAAGAAGTCGCCGATGCGCTTGAGGTTGAACGGCGTCGGCCGGCTCTGCCCGCCCAGGTACTTGTTGAACTGGGCGCGATTGATGGCGAGCTTGCGGCACACCTCGGCGATGGACCGATAGTGGCTGCACAGCAGCTTGAGATTTTCAGCAAGGTGGGAGGTCACAGGAGATGGCCCTGATCTGGCGCGAGTGTCGCCATTCTAGCATCAGGTCGCGCCACATCGCGGCCAGCCGCGAAATTGCTCCGCACGCCCTGCTGTTGAAACATCCCCCGCTTGCACGGCGCAGCGGCGCGCGCCGGACGCCCTAACAACGACAACAAGGTGAACATCGCCATGCTCGACCTTCTCAACGACCTTATCTGGAGCAAACTGCTGATCGTCATGCTGATCGGTCTGGGTCTGCTCTTCACCATCCGTTCCGGCTTCGTCCAGTTCCGCTATTTCGGCAACATGTTCACGATCTTCGGCCACGCCTTCGAGCGGCAGCCGGGGCAGCTCTCCTCCTTCCAGGCGCTGATGCTCTCGGTCGCCGGCCGGGTCGGCGCGGGCAACATCGCCGGCGTGTCCGTGGCGATCATGCTCGGCGGCCCGGGCGCGATCTTCTGGATGTGGGTGGTGGCCCTGGTGGGCATGGCCACCAGCTATTTCGAATGCTCGCTGGCCCAGCTGTACAAGCGCCGCGAACCCGACGGCACCTATCGCGGCGGCCCGGCGTTCTACATCCAGCACGGCCTCGGCCAGCGCTGGCTGGGCATCCTGGTGTCGATCCTGCTGCTGATGACCTTCGGCTTCGGCTTCAACGCCGTGCAGTCGTTCACCGTCGCCAGCTCGCTGCACGACACCTTCGGCGTACCCACCGTGGCCAGCGGCATCGCCCTGACCCTGGTGATCGGCGGCATCATCTTCGGCGGCATCCGTCGCATCGCCAAGTGGGCCGACGTGCTGGTGCCGGTCATGGCGTTCTCCTACCTGGGCATGGCGCTGTTCGTCATCGGCAGTAACTTCAGCGCGATTCCGGAAACCTTCGGCCTGATCTTCCGTAGCGCCTTCGGCCTCGAGCAGGCCTTCGCCGGCGGCATCGGCGCGGCCATTCTGATGGGCGTCAAGCGCGGCCTGTTCTCCAACGAGGCGGGCCTGGGCAGTGCGCCGAACGTCGCTGCGGTGGCCGAGGTCAAGCACCCGGTGGCGCAGGGTATCGTGCAGTCGCTGTCGGTGTTCATCGACACCATCATCCTGTGCAGCTGCACCGCGCTGATCATCCTGCTCTCCGGCGTCTACGAGCCGGGCATGGACCAGGCCGGCGTGGTGCTGACCCAGACCGCCGTCGCTGCCGTGGTTGGCGAGTGGGGCCGGGTGTTTGTCAGCGTCGCACTGCTGCTGTTCGTGTTCACCACGCTGATCTACAACTACTACCTGGGCGAAAACGCGCTGGGCTTCTTCACCGAGAAGCGCACCCCGGTGGTGATCTACCGCGTGCTGGTGATCATCCTCGTGCTCTGGGGGTCAGTGCAGGACCTGGGCACCGTGTTCGCCTTCGCCGACGTCACCATGGGCCTGCTGGCCATCGCCAACCTGATCGCCGTGGCCCTGCTGTTCAAGGTCGGCCTGCGCCTGATGCGCGACTACGACAGCCAGATCCGCGCCGGCATCGAGCAGCCCGTGCTCGATCCGAAGAACTACGCCGATCTGGACCTCGATCCGGCCGTGTGGCAGGCCAATGCCTCTGCCACGACGGACGCCTCCGCGCGGCGCTGACCGCGACGCGACAGGCCGGTCACCCGCCGCTCCGTTAACATGCGACGGCGGGTGGCCAGCCCACCCGCCCGATTTCCCGACGACCTGCGCCGATCAGCGAGGAGCGCGCGTGAACCCATCTATCCAACGCCTGCTGGTCCTCTACACCGGCGGCACCATTGGCATGCAGCAAAGCGCCGCCGGGCTGATGCCGGCCTCCGGCTTCGAAGCCCGCATGCGCGAACAGCAGGCGCACGAGGCCGGGCCGCTGCCGGACTGGACCTTCCACGAGCTGCAGCCGCTGCTGGACAGCGCCAACATGCATCCACGCCACTGGCAGCAGATGGCCGAGCGCATCCGCAGCGCGGTGACGGCGGAGGGCTGCGATGCCGTCCTGCTGCTGCATGGCACCGACACCCTGGCCTACAGTGCCGCCGCGCTGTCGTTTCTGCTGCTCGATCTGCCCGTACCGGTACTGCTCACCGGCGCCATGCTGCCGGCCGGCAGCGAGGGCAGTGATGCCTGGCCCAATCTGTTCGGCGCCATGCGTGCCCTGCAGGCCGGCCGGGTGAGCGGTGTGCAGCTGTACTTCAACGGTGCACTGCTGCACGGCGCGCGGGTCAGCAAGCTGCGCAGCGACGCCTTTGATGCCTTCGCCGAAGCGCCGCGCCAGCGCCTGGCGAACGCCACAGCCGAGCGCCCGCCGGCCTTGCTGCCCCGGCGCCCGGCACAGGTCATGGTGCTGCCGCTGTATCCCGGCGTCGGCGCGACACAGGTCCAGGCGCTGGTAGCCAGCGGAGCCCAGGCGCTGCTGCTGGAGTGCTACGGCAGCGGCACCGGGCCGGCGGACGACGCCGAGTTCGTCGCGGCGCTGCGCCAGGCACACCGCCAGGGCGTGGTGCTGGCGGCGATCAGCCAGTGCCCGGGCGGCCATGTGGATTTCGGGGTCTATGCCGCCGGCAGCGCGCTGCGTGATGCCGGGCTGGTCTCCGGCGGCGGCATGACCCGCGAAGCGGCTCTGGGCAAGCTGTTCGCCCTGCTCGCCGCCGGCCTCGACCAGGCTCAGGTGGAACACTGGTTCTGCCGTGACCTGTGCGGCGAAATGGCGGGCTGACGCCAGCCCCCGGTGAAACGCCTGCGGCTCCGATCGGCAGCCGCACCGGCGACTGGCGAGACCCGCCCGGCACCGCTACTCTCTGATGCGCCAACAACTACAAAAAAAGCGTCAAGGAGCCGATGCCATGGCCAGATCCCGAACTGCCCGGGCGCTGTTCGCCCTGCTCGTCAGTGCTGCGTTCAGCGTCCGGGCCGAACTACCCGCCAACTACCCGATCACCCTGCAGACCGACAGCTTCCCGCCTTTCAACATGGGGCCCAACAGCAAGGGCTTCGCCCGGGGCGACGACGTGCAGGGAATCGCTGCCGATACAGTGCGCGACATCTTCCGGCGCGCCGGCGTCTCCTACAACCTGACCCTGCGTGGCCCCTGGAGCCGGCTCTACGAACAGACCCAGCAGCAGCCCGCCCACGGTCTGTTCTCGGTGGCGCGCACGCCGCAGAACGCCGGTCAGTTCAAATGGGTCGGGCCGCTGGCGCACCATGACAGCGTACTGCTGGCGCCGGCCGGCAAAGGCCTGAAGTTCGACAGCCTGGCCCAGGCCCAGGGCTACCAGATCGGTGGACATGCCAACGGCACCGTCAGCCTGTTTCTGGAAAGCCAGGGCATCCGCACCAGCAACAGCCTCAACGACGCCGAAAACCTGCGCAAGTTGCTGACCGGGCGCATCGACCTCTGGGCCGTGGCCGATCCGGTGTGGCGCTACTTCGCCCGGCAGCAGGGCGTCGAGGAAGGCCAGCTGCAGGTGGCGCTGAGCTTTCGCAGCGAACCGCTGTACCTGGCGCTGAGTCCGGATACCCCCGATGCCGTGGTGAACCGTCTGCAGAAAGCCCTCGACGAGGTGATCGCCGAAGGTTACGCCGGCTGCAGCAAGACACCGGACCTCTGCTACCTGATCCAGAACCGCGGCAAGACGCTGGCCGGCAGCCGCTGAGCCCTCAGCTCGCCTGATAGCGGGCGCGTGGCGTGGCCATTGGCAGTGGGCCGTCGCCGATCATGCGGAACTCGCCTTTCTCGGCGTCGTAGGCGCGGATCTCGCTGGTGCCGATGTTGTAGATCCAGCCATGGATGAACAGCTGACCGCTGGCCAACCGCGCCGCCACCGAAGGATGGGTGCGCAGGTGGTCGAGCTGCGCGACCACGTTCTCCTCGGTGAGGATGCCCAGGGTGTTGTGGTCGGCACAGCCGCAGTTCTGCTCCACGACGATCTTGGCCACCTCGGCATGTCGCAGCCAGCCCTTGACCGTCGGCATCCGCTCCAGCTGCGCCGGATTGAGCACCGCCTTCATGGCACCGCAGTCGGAATGGCCGCAGACGATGATGTGCTGTACGCCGAGGGCCATCACGGCGAATTCGATGGCGGTCGACACGCCGCCGTTCATCTGCCCGTACGGCGGGACCACGTTGCCGACGTTGCGGGTGACGAACAGGTCGCCGGGCGAACTCTGGGTGATCAGCTCCGGAATGATCCGCGAGTCGGCACAGGTGATGAACATCGCCCGGGGTTTCTGCTCGTAGGCGAGCTTCTCGAACAGTTCGCGCTGCTGCGGATACACCTCTTCGCGGAAGCGCTTGACGCCTGAGACGATGTGGTCGAGGGCCTCCTGGGCGGTTTCGCCCGTCTTGTCGTCGCTCATGTTCAGTTCTCCAGTTGCAAGGGTAGGCGCCATCACGGCGCGTCAGAATACGGACCAGCCAATGCGCTGCGACAGCGCCTCCAGCGCGGCCATGCCGATCAGCGAGTTGCCGGCGGCGTTCAGTTCGGGCGACCAGACGCAGACGGTGAAGCGCCCCGGCACCACCGCGACGATGCCGCCGCCGACACCGCTCTTGCCGGGCAGCCCGACCCGGTAGGCGAAGTTGCCGGCCTCGTCGTAGAGGCCGCTGGTGGCCATGATGGCGTTGACCTGCTTGGCCTGGCGCGGCGTGAGCACGGCCTCGCCGCCCTGCGGGCAGACGCCGTCGCGGGCGAGGAAGCCGAACGCACGGGCCAGATCGACGCAACTCATACGCAGCGCGCAGTGGTGGAAGTAGCTGCGCAGTACCGCCTCGACGTCGTTGTGGAAGTTGCCGAACGACTGCATCAGGTAGGCCATGGCGGCATTGCGTGCGCGATGCTGGTACTCGGACTCGGCCACCCGGGTGTCGGAGATGACCAGCGGGTTGCCGGACAGGTGCCGGACGAAGTCGCGCATCGACAGTTCGGGCGTGGCGAAGCGCGACTGGTTGACGTCGCAGATCACCAACGCGCCGGCGTTGATGAACGGATTGCGCGGCCGGCCGCGTTCGAACTCCAGCTGCACGAGCGAATTGAACGGTTGCCCGGAGGGTTCGTGGCCGAGGCGCTCCCATAGCGATTCGCCGCGATGGCCGATGGCCTGCACCAGGCTGAACACCTTGGAAATGCTCTGGATCGAGAACGGCGTCTGCGCGTCGCCGGCATGGAACAGCTCGCCGTCGGCGCTGCACACGGCGATGCCCAGCTGATCCGGCGCCACGTCGGCCAAGGCCGGAATGTAGCTGGCCACACGGCCCTGCCCGAGCAGCGGGCGCACCTCGTCGAGAATCTCCTGCAACAGCGCGTGCATCGTCAGCTCCATCGGTCCTGGTGGAGGATGGACGCCCGCGCGGGCCATGGCATCACAGCGCGGCTCAGAACTTCTCCGGGCGCAGCACTTCCACCTCGGCCAGGTAGCAGACCATGGCGAAGTTCGCGTAGTAGCGCGCCTGCAGGTGCTCGGCGATCCGCTCGGCCAGCTCGCGGTTGCAGATGACTTCCAGGCGGATGTTGCCATCGGTGTCCCAGCCGGCGCTGCGTACCCCGCGGCTGCCGCTGCCGCGGGCGTCGGACAGGGTCCAGCCCGGGGCACCCAGGGTTTTCAGGTCGGCTTCCAGCTTGTGTTCCAGAGCCGCCTCGCAGATCACGGTCAGCAGTGTTCGGTTGTGCGCGTTCATGTCAGAACCCCCAGGCGATCAGCCGCTCGGCCAGGGCCAGGTAGAGCGGAATGCCGATCAGGATGTTGAACGGAAAGGTGATGCCCAGCGATGCGGTCAGCGACAGCGACGGATTGGCCTCCGGCACCGCCAGACGCATCGCCGCCGGCACCGCGATGTAGGACGCACTCGCCGCCAGCGTGGCGAGCATTGCCGTGCCGCCCAGCGAAAGCCCCATGAAGCGCGCCAGCAGCGCGCCGATCAGCGCACCGATCAGCGGCATTACCAGGGCGAAGGCGGCAAGCTTGACGCCGTAACGCTTGAGCGAGCCGAGCTGGCCGGAGGCGATCAGGCCCATCTCCAGCAGGAAGAACGCCAGTACCGGTTTGAACATGCTGGTGTACAGCGGTTCGAGGGGCTTGATCGCCTCCTTGCCGGCAATGGCGCCGATCAGCAGGCCGCCGAGCAGCAGCATGATGCTCTTGCCGAGGAAGATCTCGCGGCCCAGCTCCTTCCAGTCGGTGTCCTTCGACACACCCTTGGCCAGCAGGATGCCCACCAGGATCGCCGGGATCTCGAGGATCGCCACGAACAGCGGCATGTAGCTTTCGAAGAACACCTCGCGCGCCGCCAGGTACGCCACCACCACGGCGAAGGTACCGGCACTCACCGAACCGTAGTGCGCCGCCACCGCCGCGGCGTTGACCCGGTCGAAGCGCAGGCCGCGCAACAGGACGAACGCCAGGATCGGCAGCAGCACGCCCAGCGCCAGCACCAGCAGCGACTGGCCGAGCAACGCGGCACTGGCCTGCTCGGCCAGCTCCACCCCGCCATGCAGACCGATCGCCAGCAGCAGCACGATCGACAGCGTCTCGTAGAGCGCTGGTGGCAACTTCAACTCGCTCTTCACCAGCCCGGCGAACAGGCCGAAGACGAAGAACAGCACTACCGGGTCGATACCCATCTAGATTCTCCACAGCTCGGAAATTGAACCGCTCCCTGGCAGACACTGGCTCGAAAAAAAGGAGCCACTGGGGCTCCCAAAGGGGACACATTGCCAGCGCCTTGCGTTCCGCCGCCCGCTGCACAGCGCGAGCAGACGGATCGAAACGACGCTGGCGTGGCGCGATCGAATCGCCACGCCACCCTTCACTCAGCCCTCGATCTCTATCAAGACTTCTCCCGGGTTCACCCGGTCACCTTTGGCGACGTGAACGGCTTTCACCGTGCCGGCGATGGGCGCCTGGATCTCGGTCTCCATCTTCATCGCCTCGCTGACCAGTACGGTCTGCCCGGCCTTCACCACGTCGCCGACGGCGACCAGCACGTCGACCACGTTGCCCGGCATGGTGGTGCTGACATCGCCCGGCGCGCTGGCCTGCTTGCGCTGGCTGCCGCCACCGCCGACGAAGGCGTTCAACGGTTCGAACACCACTTCCTCGGGCATGCCGTCGATGGAGAGATAGAAGTGCCGCTTGCCCTCGCCCTTGACGCCGACGCCGGTGATGTCGACGCGGTAGGTCTCGCCGTGCACATCGATGACGAATTCGGTCGGCGTGCCCTCGACGCTGGCGGCCGCGGCCTTGCCGTCGGGGATCGGCAGCAGCACCTCGGGTTGCAGCGTGCCGGCCTCGCGCTCCTCGAGGAACTTGCGGCCGATGTCCGGGAACATGGCGAAGGTCAGCACGTCTTCCTCGCTCTTGGCCAGCTCGCCGATGTCCTTGCGCAGCTTGTCCAGTTCCGGCGCCAGCAGGTCGGCCGGGCGGCACTCGATGACCTCCTCGCTGCCGATGGCCTGGAAGCGCAGGTGCTCGCAGACCGGTGCCGGCGCCTTGCCGTAACGGCCCTGCAGGTAGTACTTCACCTCGGTGGTGATGGTCTTGTAGCGCTCACCGGCGAGCACGTTGAAGAACGCCTGGGTGCCGACGATCTGCGAGGTCGGCGTGACCAGCGGCGGGTAGCCGAGGTCCTTGCGCACCTTGGGAATCTCCGCCAGCACTTCGTCCATGCGGTGCAGCGCACCCTGCTCCTTGAGCTGGTTGGCGAGGTTGGAAATCATCCCGCCGGGCACCTGGTTGACCTGCACGCGGGTGTCGACGCCGGTGAACTCGCTTTCGAACTGGTGATACTTCTTGCGCACGGCGTAGAAGTACAGGCCGATCTCCTGCAGCAGCTCGAGGTCGAGGCCGGTGTCGTACGGCGTGCCCTTGAGCGCGGCGACCATGGACTCGGTGCCCGGATGGCTGGTGCCCCAGGCCATGGAAGAAATGGCGGTGTCGATGTGGTCGGCACCATTCTCAATGGCCTTGAGCTGGCACATGCTGGCGACGCCAGCGGTATCGTGGGAATGGATGAACACCGGAAGGTCGATCTCGGCCTTCAGCGCGCGGACCAGATCGCCAGTGGCGAACGGGGTCAGCAGGCCAGCCATGTCCTTGATGGCGATGGAGTCGACGCCCATGTCGCGCATGGCCCGCGCCTGTTCAACGAACAGCTCGACGGTATGCACCGGGCTGGTGGTATAGGCGATGGTGCCCTGGGCGTGCTTGCCGCTCTTCTTCACCGCGCGGATGGCGGTTTCCAGGTTCCGTACGTCGTTCATCGCATCGAAGATGCGGAACACGTCGATGCCGTTCTCCGCCGCACGGGCACAGAACGCCTCCACCACGTCATCGCTGTAGTGACGGTAGCCCAGCAGGTTCTGCCCGCGCAGCAGCATCTGCAGGCGGGTGTTGGGCAGCGCCGCCTTGAGCTGGCGCAGGCGCTCCCAGGGGTCTTCCTTGAGAAAGCGCACGCAGGCGTCGAAGGTGGCGCCACCCCAGACTTCCAGCGACCAGTAGCCGACGCGGTCGAGCTTGCCGCAGATCGGCAGCATGTCTTCGGTGCGCATGCGGGTGGCCAGCAGCGACTGGTGGGCGTCACGCAGGATGGTGTCGGTGACGGTGATTTTCTTCTGGGCAGTCATGGTGCGTTCCTCACAGGCCTGCGTGGGCGGCGATGGCGGCGGCAATGGCCAGGGCCAGTTCGCCCGGCTTGCGTTTGATCGAGTAGTTCAGCAGTTCCGGATGGTTGTCGACGAAGCTGGTATTGAACTGGCCGCTGCGGAAATCCGGATTGGCGAGAATCTGCTGGTAGTAGGTGGCAGTGGTCTTCACACCCTGCACGCGCATGTCGTCCAGCGCGCGCGAGCCGCGGGCCAGCGCCTCTTCCCAGGTCAACGCCCAGACCACCAGCTTCAGGCACATGGAGTCGTAATACGGTGGGATGGTGTAACCGGTGTAGATCGCCGTGTCGGTGCGCACGCCCGGCCCGCCGGGAGCGTAGTAGCGGGTGATCTTGCCGAAGCAGGGCAGGAAGTTGTTGCGCGGGTCCTCGGCGTTGATGCGGAACTGCAGGGAGAAGCCGCGATGCTGGATGTCTTCCTGCTTGACCGACAGCGGCTGGCCCGAAGCGATGCGGATCTGCTCGCGGACGATGTCGATGCCGGTGATTTCCTCGGTGATGGTGTGCTCCACCTGCACCCGGGTGTTCATCTCCATGAAGTACACCTCGCCATCGGCGAGCAGGAACTCCACGGTACCGGCATTCTCGTAACCCACCGCCTTGGCGGCACGCACCGCCAGGTCGCCGATATAGGCGCGCTGCTCGGGGGTGAGCTGCGGGCTGGGGGCGATCTCGATGAGCTTCTGGTTGCGCCGCTGGATCGAGCAGTCACGCTCGAACAGGTGCACGGTGTTGCCGAAACTGTCAGCCAGCACCTGCGCCTCGATGTGCTTGGGCTCGACGATGCACTTTTCCAGGAACACCTCGGCACTGCCGAAGGCCTTGGTCGCTTCGGAGATCACCCGCGGGTAAGCCGACTCGAGCTCTGCCTGCGAGTTGCAGCGACGAATGCCGCGGCCACCACCACCGGAGGTGGCCTTGAGCATCACCGGATAACCGATGCGCTCGGCTTCGCGCAGCGCCTCGGCGAGGTCCTTGACGTTGCCTTCGGTGCCCGGCGTGACCGGCACGCCGGCCTTGATCATGCTGCGACGGGCTTCGGTCTTGTCGCCCATGCGGCGAATCACGTCTGCCGAAGGCCCGACGAACTTGATCCCGCGCTCGGCGCAGATTTCCGCCAGTTCGGCGTTCTCGGAGAGGAATCCGTAGCCGGGATGCAGGGCATCGCAGCCGGTCTCTACCGCCAGGTTCACCAGCTTGCGCGGGTTCAGGTAGCCGGCCAGCGGGTCCTCGCCGATGAAATAGGCCTCGTCGGCACGCTTGACGTGCAGCGCATGGCGGTCGGCTTCGGAGAACACCGCCACCGAGCGGACGCCCATTTCGGCACAGGCGCGGACGATGCGCACCGCGATTTCCCCGCGGTTGGCGATCAGCAGCTTCTTGATCACGCTGTCTTCCCTCGGATCGTTGAGCAGGCGACCCGCGAGCGGGTCAGGATCACTCGCATTTGCAACGAGTCATTTCACCCTACGCCCGTGAGGGCGATTACTGAAAATGAATAATTGTTTTCCTGAGGATAAGTATTTACTTATATACTCCTGCTGTGCGCTTGCTTTCTGACCGAACAGGCAGGAAATTCGCGCACTGACTCGCCGACTATAAAGATGATCGAAACAACGGGAAAACGATGCGAAAATCATTGATGCGCATGACATTGCGCCAGCTTCAGGTGTTTCGCGCAGTCTGTGAGACGCTTTCCTACAGCCGTGCCGCTGAGGAAATGGCGCTGACCCAGCCAGCAGTGAGCCTGCAGATCCGCCAGCTGGAAGAATTGGTCGGCCAACCGCTGTTCGAGTACGTCGGCAAGAAGCTCTACCTGACCGACGCCGCCGAAGCGCTGCAGCGCGCCAGCACCGATATCTTCGGCCGGCTCGACAGCCTCGACATGCAGCTGTCCGACCTGCTGGGCTCGCTACAGGGGCAGCTGAACCTGGCCGTGGAATCCAGCGCCAAGTACATCACGCCGCACCTGTTCGCCGCCTTCAAGCGCCTGCATCCGGAGGTCAGCCTGCAGCTGGTGGTGGTCAATCACGCCCAGGCGGTGAAACGCCTGTCGGTCAGCCGTGACGACCTGCTGATCATGTCCCAGGTACCCACCGACATGGACCTGGAATTCATGCCGTTCCTCAACAACCCGATCATTGCCGTGGCCCCGCCTGAGCATCCGCTGTGCCATGCGGCCACGCTGTCGCTGCAGGATCTGACCAGCTATCCGCTACTAACGCGCGAACCCGGCTCCGGCACACGCAGGGCCGCAGAAGATTATCTGCGACAGAAACGCGCCCACTTCACCCAGACCATCCAGGTCGCCTCGCTGGATGCGTTGCGTGAATGCGTGGTGGCCGGCCTGGGACTGGCGCTGCTGCCGCGCCATGCGGTGCATCTGGAGCTGGCCTGCGGACTGCTGCGTGAGCTGCCAGTGCAGGAACTGCCGCTGCAACGCAGCTGGTGCGTGGTTCACCCGCGCGGTAAGCGCCTGAGCCCGGTGGCCCAGGCGTTCTTCGCCTTCCTCCGTGAAGAGCGTGCGCAGATCAGTGCGCTGGCGGAGCGCTTCGCCGGCTCGCCGATGACTCCAGCAGCGAGCTGAGCACCAGCGCATCGGCATAGTCGTTCAGTTCGGCATGCAGCTGACGCTGCTCGGTGTAGCTTTCGATGGCACGACGAAAGCGCATGCGGCGCTCGTCCTGCTGCTTGCGACGGGCCTTGCTGTCGAGTGGGGTGCTGACGTCGGTTTGCCGGAGCATGAGCGGTCTCCCAGAACAGGTAACGGGAGACCAGCATCGGCGCTGTGAGTGACAGGATGAAGTCAGCGTGATGACGCGGCGATGAAGACGCTCAGTCCTCGTGGGCCTTGACCGTCTTCGGCGACAGTCGAAGGCTGCGCAGGCTGCGTTTCACACTCTTGAGATGGTTGACCAGGCTCGGCCCACGGGCCATGGCCACACCCATGGCCAACACATCGATCACGACGAGGTGAGCGATACGCGAGGTCAGCGGAGTGTAGATCTCGGTGTCTTCCTGCACGTCGATCGCCAGGTTGATGGTGGCCAGCTCGGCCAGGGGTGTCTGGCTCGGGCACAGGGTGATCAGCGTCGCGCCGGATTCACGCACGACGTTGGCGGTGATCAGCAGGTCCTTGGAGCGACCGGACTGGGAAATGCAGATCGCCACGTCGGTCGGCTTGAGCGTCACCGCCGACATCGCCTGCATGTGCGGATCGGAATAGGCCGCGGCCGACAGCAGCAGACGGAAGAACTTGTGCTGCGCATCGGTGGCCACCGCACCAGAGGCGCCGAAACCGTAGAACTCGACCCGCTCGGCCTTGGCCATGGCGGTGATGGCACGCTGCAAGGCATCCGGGTCGAGGCGCTCACGCACCTCCATCAGGGTGTGCAGCGTGGTGTCGAAGATCTTCAGCGCGAAGTCAGCCACCGAGTCGTTCTCGCTGATGGCGAACTGGCCGAAGCTGGCGCCGGCGGCCAGGCTCTGCGCCAGCTTGAGCTTGAGGTCCTGGAAGCCGAGGCAGCCGATGGCGCGGCAGAAGCGCACGATGGTCGGCTCGCTGACGCCGACGGTGTGCGCCAGGTCGGCCATGGAACTGTGCATCACCGAGGCCGGATCGAGCAGGACATGGTCGGCCACCTTCAACTCCGACTTCCGTAGCAGGCTTCTCGACTGGGCGATGTGTTGCAGCAGATTCACGTGGCGGGCTCGCTATGCTCACGACTGAGGGCTCGTTCGGGCGCGACAGGCACCGCTCGGCCATCAGCGGGTTGTAGTGGGGCGGTAGTTATACTACAAGCCTCGCCATGACGCCCATTTTTTGCCCCTGGGAGAGATTCGATGTCGATTTCCTGTGACATGCTCGTGTTCGGCGGGACCGGTGACCTGACGCTGCACAAACTGCTTCCGGCGCTGTATCACCTGCACCGCGACGGCCGCCTGCATGCCGACGTGCGGATTCTCGCCCTGGCGCGCAAGAAGCTCGACCGCGACGGCTACCTGGCCCTGGCCGAGCGCCACTGTCGCGCGCAGGTCGCCCGCGGCGACTTCAGCCCGGACACCTGGCAGGCCTTCGCCCAGCGCGTCGACTACTTCGCCATGGACGCCTCCCAGCGCAGCGACTACCTGCGTCTGGCCCAGCACCTCGGCCAAGCCAACGGCCGCGTGCGGGTCTACTACCTGGCCACTGCGCCCGATCTGTTCGAACCCATCGCCGCCAACCTGGAAAGCGCAGGGCTTGCCGGTGACGATGCGCGCATCGTGCTGGAGAAGCCCATCGGCCATTCGCTGGATTCGGCGCTGGAGATCAACGAAGCCATCGGCGCGGTGTTCCCCGAAGCGCGCATCTACCGGATCGACCACTACCTGGGCAAGGAAACGGTGCAGAACCTCATGGCGCTGCGCTTCGCCAACGCCCTGTTCGAACCGATCTGGCGCGCCGGGCATATCGATCACGTGCAGATCACCGTGGCCGAAACCCTTGGCGTGGAGAACCGCGGCGGCTACTACGACAATGCCGGCGCCATGCGCGACATGCTGCAGAACCACCTGCTGCAGCTGCTCTGCCTGGTGGCGATGGAGGCGCCGGTGCGTTTCGATGCCAAGCACATCCGCGGCGAGAAGGTGAAGGTGCTCGAAGCGCTCAAGCCGATCACCGGCAACGACGTGCTGGACAAGACCGTACGCGGCCAATACGGCGCCGGGCGCATCGGCGGTCACGACGTGCCGGCCTACTACTTCGAGCCCAACATCGACAACGACAGCGACACCGAAACCTTCGTCGCGGTGAAGGCCGAGATCGACAACTGGCGCTGGGCCGGCGTGCCCTTCTACCTGCGCACCGGCAAGCGCATGGCGCGCAAGCGCTCGGAGATCATCATCACCTTCAAGCAGGTGCCGCACCTGCTGTTTGCCAAGGGCGAGGTCAACCGGCTGGTCATCAGCCTGCAGCCGGAGGAAAGCATCAGCCTGCAACTGATGGCCAAGGCACCCGGCAAGGGCATGCAGCTCGAGCCGGTGGAACTGGACCTCAACCTGGCCCATGCCTTCAGCAGCACCCGCCGCTGGGAGGCCTACGAGCGCCTGCTGCTGGATGTCATCGAAGGCGATTCGACGCTGTTCATGCGCCGCGACGAGGTGGAAGCCGCCTGGAACTGGGTCGATCCGATCCTGCGCGGCTGGAGCAGCTACTACCGCAAACCGCGACCCTACCCGGCCGGCGAGGACGGTCCGGAACAGGCACACCAGTTCATCGAACGGCAAGGCCACAGCTGGTGGCAATGAGCCTTTTTCGTGACCAGAAAGTTACCGGATGAGATGCCCGCAATTACTCTCTCGCGAATTAGCCCGGAGCGCCCGAATAATGCGCGCCAGAGGGCAGCGAGAACTTTGCGGCGACTACGAAGCGTGACTCAAACAATTAAGAGCGGGAGCCGGGAAAACTGCGGAATATATGGGCGTCACACTAGCGCCATATATTCCGGACTCGATCACAGAAGTCTTACGAATATCGAATCGCCCAGCGCGGCCTTATCCGCCCAGCCCCTTCGTTTTTCCCAGACGCCCCGCGCAAGCTACCAATCCGCCGCGCCAAGTACCGCCACAGCCCTCGCCCGGCGCGGCTTTCAGCCAGACAGACCGCCAGTCAGAGAACTTCTGACGCGCTTTGCGCTCGAACTTCCAGCCTGAATTCAAATTGCATTTCGGTGACAGCTAAGTTGCCCGGCAAGCTGACCATCGCAATACACAGAAACATTCTGCGCGCCAGCGCAGTTATCATGCGGGTTTCAGCGGCATATACAGCGACGCACACTTCCCATATTCCGTTACATGGGTTGAGAAACTTGTGCGGATATGCCTACCCTAAAAAGGAATTCAATCAACAACCCCAAAGGCATTGTTTTGAGTTTCCCCACCGTAATGCTCCGTCGTCCAACCGACGGCGACGGTTACAACCTTCATCAGCTGGTGGCGCGCTGCCAGCCCCTCGATACCAATTCGGTCTACTGCAACCTGCTGCAGTGTTCCGATTTCGCTGATACCGCCATCGCCGCAGAGAACGCTCAAGGCGAGCTGGTCGGTTTCATCTCGGGTTACCGCCCCCCTTCGCGGCCGGACACGCTGTTCGTCTGGCAGGTCGCCGTCGACAGCTCGATGCGCGGCCAGGGGCTGGCCCTGCGCATGCTGCTGGCGCTGACCGAACGGGTCGCCCGTGAGCACGGCGTGCGCTACATGGAAACCACCATCTCCCCGGACAACGCGGCGTCCCAGGCGCTGTTCAAGCGGGCCTTCGACAAGCTGGGTGCCGACTGCACCACGCGCACGCTGTTCTCGCGCGCCGAGCATTTCGCCGGTCAGCACGAGGACGAGGTGCTCTACCGCGCCGGCCCGTTCACCGTTTCCCATCTAGAAGAAGAGCTCAAGGAGCACGCATGAAAACTTTTGAACTGAATGAATCCAGGGTTCGCAGCTACTGCCGTTCCTTCCCCGTGGTCTTCAAGCAGGCCCAGGGCGCCGAACTGGTCACCCAGGACGGCAAGCGCTACATCGACTTCCTCGCTGGTGCCGGCACGCTCAACTACGGGCACAACCACCCGGTGCTCAAGCAGGCGCTGCTCGAGTACATCGAGAGCGACGGCATCACCCACGGCCTGGACATGTACACCGAAGCCAAGGAGCGTTTCCTCGAAACCTTCAACCGGCTGATCCTCGAGCCGCGCGGCATGGGCGACTACCGCATGCAGTTCACCGGCCCGACCGGCACCAACGCGGTCGAGGCGGCGATGAAGCTGGCGCGCAAGGTCACCGGACGCAACAACATCATCAGCTTCACCAATGGCTTCCACGGCTGCAGCATTGGCGCGCTGGCCGCCACCGGCAACCAGCATCACCGCGGCGGCTCCGGCATCGGCCTCTCCGACGTCAGCCGCATGCCCTACGCAAACTATTTCGGCGACAAGACCAACACCATCGGCATGATGGACAAGCTCTTGTCCGACCCATCCAGCGGGATCGACAAGCCCGCCGCGGTGATCGTCGAGGTGGTCCAGGGCGAAGGCGGTCTGAACACAGCATCGGCCGAGTGGATGCGCAAGCTCGAGAAGCTCTGCCGCAAGCACGAGATGCTGCTGATCGTCGATGACATCCAGGCCGGCTGCGGCCGCACCGGGACTTTCTTCAGCTTCGAAGAGATGGGCATCCAGCCGGATATCGTCACGCTGTCCAAGTCGCTGTCCGGCTACGGCCTGCCGTTCGCCATGGTGTTGCTGCGCCAGGAGCTGGACCAGTGGAAGCCCGGCGAACACAACGGCACCTTCCGCGGCAACAACCATGCATTCGTCACGGCGGCCGCGGCGGTCGAGCACTTCTGGCAGAACGACGCGTTCGCCAACAGCGTGAAGGCCAAGGGCAAGCGCATCGCCGACGGCATGCAGCGCATCATCCGTCGCCACGGCCCGGATTCGCTGTTCCTCAAGGGCCGCGGGATGATGATCGGCATCAGCTGCCCCGATGGCGAGATTGCCGCCGCAGTGTGCCGCCATGCCTTCGAAAACGGCCTGGTGATCGAGACCAGCGGCGCCCACAGCGAAGTGGTCAAGTGCCTGTGCCCGCTGATCATCAGCGATGAGCAGATCGACAAGGCACTTTCCATCCTCGACAAGGCCTTTGCCGCCGTGATGAGCGAGCAGACCGAGAACCAAGCTTCCTGAGGTATCCGCAATGATCGTCAGAACCCTCGCCGAGTGCGAAAAGACCGACCGCAAGGTCCACAGCCAGACCGGCACCTGGGACAGCACGCGCATGCTGCTCAAGGACGACAAGGTGGGATTCTCCTTCCACATCACCACCATCTACGCCGGCAGCGAGACGCACATCCACTACCAGAACCACTTCGAGTCGGTGTACTGCATCAGCGGCAATGGCGAGATCGAAACCATCGCCGACGGCAAGATCTACAAGATCGAGCCGGGCACGCTGTACGTGCTGGACAAGCATGACGAGCACCTGCTGCGCGGTGGCAGCGAAGACATGAAGCTGGCCTGCGTCTTCAACCCGCCGCTCAACGGGCGCGAAGTGCATGACGAAAGCGGCGTCTATCCGCTGGAGGCCGAAACCGTCTGATACCGGTTTAACCGGGGCGGCCACCGCGCCGCCCCGCCATTACAAGAAAGGAGGTAAGCGTGAACCCTATGCAAGCCGACCTGTATCCCTCGCGCCAGGAAGACCAGCCCAGCTGGCAGGAACGCCTGGATCCGGTCGTCTACCGCAGCGACCTGGAGAATGCGCCAATCGCGGCAGAGCTGGTCGAACGCTTCGAGCGCGACGGCTACCTGGTCATCCCCAATCTGTTCAGCGCCGACGAAGTCGCGCTGTTTCGCGCCGAACTCGAGCGCATGCGCCAGGACCCGGCCGTCGCCGGTTCCGGCAAGACCATCAAGGAACCCGACAGCGGTGCGATCCGCTCGGTGTTCGCCATCCACAAGGACAACGAGCTGTTCGCCCGCGTCGCAGCCGACGAGCGCACCGCCGGCATCGCCCGCTTCATCCTTGGCGGCGACCTGTACGTGCATCAGTCGCGAATGAACTTCAAGCCCGGCTTCACCGGCAAGGAGTTCTACTGGCACTCGGATTTCGAGACCTGGCACATCGAGGACGGCATGCCGCGCATGCGCTGCCTGTCCTGCTCGATCCTCTTGACCGACAACGAGCCGCACAACGGCCCGCTGATGCTGATGCCCGGCTCGCACAAGCACTACGTGCGCTGTGTCGGAGCCACACCGGAAAATCACTACGAGAAGTCCCTGCGCAAGCAGGAGATCGGCATCCCCGACCAGAACAGCCTGAGCGAGCTGGCCAGCCGCTTCGGCATCGACTGCGCCACCGGCCCCGCCGGCAGCGTGGTGTTCTTCGACTGCAACACCATGCATGGCTCCAATGGCAACATCACGCCCAGCGCGCGGAGCAATCTGTTCTACGTCTACAACCACGTGGATAATGCCGTGCAGGCTCCGTTCTGCGAGCAGAAACCGCGCCCGGCCTTTGTCGCCGAACGCGAGAATTTCAAGCCGCTGGACATTCGGCCGCAACAGTATCTCTGAGGCGATGGGGCGCGTCTGATGACGGGCCCCTTCCCCCGGCTTGGCCGATCGCTACCGGCCCAGGGAAATTCACTCCAGCTCGTTGATCGACAGGTGCGCCAGCTGCGCGCCGGGCCCGTCAACGGCCTGCCAGATTCGGACGCTATAAAAAGATGCATACCGTGGAAAAGATCGGCGGCACGTCGATGAGCCGCTTCGAGGAAGTTCTCGACAATATCTTCATCGGCCGCCGGGAAGGCGCAGCGCTGTACCAGCGTATCTTCGTCGTCTCGGCCTACAGCGGCATGACCAACCTGCTGCTGGAGCACAAGAAGACCGGCGAGCCCGGCGTCTACCAACGCTTCGCCGATGCGCAGAGCGAAGGTGCCTGGCGCGAAGCGCTGGAGGGTGTGCGCCAGCGCATGCTCGCCAAGAACGCCGAGCTGTTCAGTTCCGAGTACGAACTGCACGCCGCCAACCAGTTCATCAACTCGCGCATCGACGATGCCAGCGAGTGCATGCACAGCCTGCAGAAGCTTTGCGCCTACGGCCACTTCCAGCTCTCCGAACACCTGATGAAGGTGCGCGAGATGCTCGCTTCCCTCGGCGAAGCCCACAGCGCCTTCAACTCGGTGCTGGCGCTCAAGCAGCGCGGCGTCAACGCGCGTTTGGCCGACCTCACCGGCTGGCAGCAGGAGGCACCGCTGCCGTTCGAGGAGATGATTTCCAGCCACTTCGCCGGCTTCGACTTCAGCCGCGAACTGGTGGTCGCCACCGGTTACACCCATTGCGCCGAAGGCCTGATGAACACCTTCGATCGCGGCTACAGCGAGATCACCTTCGCCCAGATCGCCGCCGCCACCGGCGCACGCGAGGCGATCATCCACAAGGAATTCCACCTCTCCTCGGCCGACCCGAATCTGGTGGGCGCCGACAAAGTGGTCACCATCGGCCGCACCAACTACGACGTCGCCGACCAGCTGTCGAACCTCGGCATGGAGGCGATCCACCCGCGCGCCGCCAAGACCCTGCGTCGCGCCGGCGTCGAACTGCGCATCAAGAATGCCTTCGAGCCCGAGCATGGCGGCACGCTGATCAGCCAGGACTACAAGTCCGAGAAGCCCTGCGTCGAGATCATCGCCGGGCGCAAGGACGTCTTCGGCATCGAGGTGTTCGACCAGGACATGCTCGGCGACATCGGCTACGACATGGAGATCAGCAAGCTGCTCAAGCAGCTCAAGCTCTATGTGGTGAACAAGGATTCCGACGCCAACAGCATCACCTACTACGCCTCCGGTTCGCGCAAGCTGATCAACCGCGCCGCGCGGCTGATCGAGGAGCAGTACCCGGCCGCCGAGGTCACCGTGCACAACCTGGCCATCGTTTCGGCCATCGGCTCCGACCTCAAGGTCAAGGGCATTCTGGCCAAGACCGTGGCCGCTCTGGCCGAGGCCGGCATCAGCATCCAGGCGATCCACCAGTCGATCCGTCAGGTGGAGATGCAGTGCGTGGTCAACGAGGAAGACTACGACGCCGCCATCGCCGCGCTGCACCGCGCACTGATCGAGCCGGAAAACCATGGCGACGTGATTGCCGCGGCCTGATCCAAGTGCAGGACCGAAACGCCGGGCTCGTCCCGGCGTTTTGCTGTCTGGACGCATGACACCGATCAATACCGCCGGCACCGCGCAGGATGACTATGGAGACAAGAGGCCGGTCACGGCTTACGCCTGACCGGCTCGCCCGCTCATCCACAACGCAGGAGTTGCCATGTTTCCCGAGTACCGCGACCTGATCACTCGTCTCAAGGCGGAAAACAAGACCTTTGCCCGTCTGTTCGACGAGCACAACGACCTCGACCAGCGGGTGAAGAACATCGAGGCGCACATCGTGCCGGGCACCGACAGCGAGGTGGAAAACCTGAAGAAGCAGAAGCTGCAGCTCAAGGATCGCCTCTACGACATGCTCAAGGAGGCATCCGTCGCCTGACCTCTGCGCGCCCCGCTCGCGGGGCGCTGCCTGCCGCGTCGTTGCGGACAACGCTCGACGCGCAATCGCCGGGCAAGCGCAGTAAAATGCCGCGCTTTCGATACCCCTGCGAGTCCCGCGCCATGAACACCCCCAACCGCACCGAGCTGCTGTCGCCTGCCGGCACGCTGAAATCCATGCGCTACGCCTTCGCCTACGGCGCCGATGCGGTGTACGCCGGGCAACCACGCTACAGCCTGCGCGTACGCAACAACGAGTTCGACCACGCCAACCTCAAGGTCGGCATCGACGAGGCCCACGCGCTGGGCAAGCAGTTCTACGTGGTGGTCAACATCGCCCCGCACAACGCCAAGCTCAAGACCTTCATCAAGGACCTGGAGCCGGTGGTGGCGATGGGCCCGGACGCGCTGATCATGTCCGACCCGGGCCTGATCATGCTGGTGCGCCAGCATTTTCCGCAGCAGACCATCCACCTCTCGGTACAGGCCAACGCGGTGAACTGGGCGACGGTGAAGTTCTGGGAAAGCCAGGGCGTCTCCCGGGTGATCCTTTCCCGCGAGCTGTCGCTGGAGGAGATCGGCGAGATACGCGAGCAGGTGCCGGGCATGGAGCTGGAAGTGTTCGTCCACGGTGCGCTGTGCATGGCCTATTCCGGTCGCTGCCTGCTGTCGGGCTACATCAACAAGCGCGATCCCAACCAGGGCACCTGCACCAATGCCTGCCGCTGGGAATACAAGACCCACGAGGCGAAGGAGGACGAACTGGGCAACTCGGTGCACCTCTACGAGCCCATCGCCGTGCAGCAGGTCGAGACGCAGGGCAACCCGACCCTGGGCGTCGGAGCGCCCACCGACAAGGTGTTCCTGCTCGAGGATGTCTCGCGGCCCGGCGAGTTCATGGAGGCGACCGAGGACGAGCACGGCACCTACATCATGAACTCCAAGGACCTGCGCGCCGTGCAGCATGTCGAGCGGCTGGTGCAGATGGGCGTGCACTCGCTGAAGATCGAAGGCCGCACCAAGAGCCACTACTACGTGGCGCGCACCGCGCAGGTCTACCGCAAGGCCATCGATGACGCACTGGCCGGCCGGCCGTTCGACAAGTCGTTGATGGACACCCTCGAATCCCTGGCCCACCGCGGCTACACCGAGGGTTTCCTGCGCCGTCACGTGCACGACGAATACCAGAACTACGAACGCGGCTTCTCGCTCTCCGAGCGCCAGCAGTTCGTCGGCGAGCTGACCGGCGAGCGGCGCAACGGCCTGGCCGAGGTGAAAGTGAAAAACCGCTTCGCGGTCGGCGACAGGCTGGAGCTGATGACACCGCAGGGCAATCTCAACCTGCGCCTGGAGGCCCTGGAAAGCAGCCGCGGCGAGGCCATCGAGGTTGCGCCGGGCGACGGCCACACCGTCTATCTGCCGGTCCCGCAGGACGTGGACCTGCACTTCGGCCTGCTGATGCGCGAGCTGGAGGGCGGCAGCAGCACCCGCGGCTGAAGCTGGGCGGGCATCCCCCCGCTAGCGCAGCAGCTCGGCGAACTGCTCGGCCGGCACCGGCGGGCTGAGCAGGTAGCCCTGGATTTCGTCGCACAGGTTGGCCTTGAGGAAGTCCATCTGCGCCTGGGTCTCCACGCCCTCGGCCACCACTCGCCGTTCCAGGCTGTGAACCATGGCGATGATGGCACGGGTGATCGCCGCATCCTGGGTGGAATGCTCCACCTCGCTGATGAACGAGCGGTCGATCTTCACGTAGTCCACCGGGAAGCGCTTGAGGTAGCTCAGCGACGAGAAACCGGTGCCGAAGTCGTCGATCGCCAACTTCACGCCGAGCGCACGCAATTGCTCGCTGATGCTGATGGCGTTATCGATGTCGTCCAGCAGCTGACTCTCGGTGAGTTCCAGTTCCAGCATCGCTGGCGGCAGCCCGGTCTCTTCCAGCACCTGGCGCACCAGACTGACGAAGTTGCCCTGACGCAGCTGCTTCACGGAGAGATTCACCGACACGCGGATGTCCGCCAGCCCTTCTTGCTGCCAGCGGCGTGCCTGGCGGCAGGCCTCGCGCAGGACGAACTCGCCCAGCGGAATGATCAGCCCGGTTTCCTCGGCCAGCGGAATGAAGTCCGCCGGCGTGACCAGTCCGCGCTGCGGGTGGCGCCAGCGCACCAATGCCTCGGCGGCCTCCAGGCTGTCATCGGCCAGACTCAGGCGCGGCTGGTAGAAGACTTCCAGCTGGCCGACTTCCAGCGCCTTGCGCAGCTGGTTCTCCAGTTGCAGGTAGTGCATGCCGGATGCCTGCGGGCGGTCGGTGAAGAACTGCAGGGTGTTGCCGCCCAGGTGCTTGGCCTGCTGCATGGCGGTGCTGGCCTGGCGCAGCAGGACCTCGGCATCGCGGCTGTTGTCCGGCAGCAGGCTGACACCGATGGAGGCGCTGATCACCAGCTCCTGTTCGCCGATGACGATCGGCTTGCGGATGCGCTGCAGCAGACGACTGCCCAGGTGCGCCAGACCGCTGAGGCTGCCGTAGGCGTCGAGCAGCACGACGAATTCGTCGCCGGACAGGCGGGCGATGGTGTCGGCCTCACCGAGGGTCTGGCTCAGCCGTCGAGACACCTCGCGCAGCAACGCATCGGCCGCCTCGTGGCCGAGGCTTTCATTGAGCAGCTTGAAACGGTCCAGATCGATATACAGCACCGCCATGTTGCGGCCGTTGCGGCGCACCCGCTGACAGGCTTCCTGCAGCCGCTCCTTCAGCAGGCCGCGGTTGGCCAGCCCGGTGAGGTCGTCGTAATGGGTCAGGTAGCGCAAGCGCTCCTCGATCTTGCGCCGCACGCTGAGGTCGGAGACGAAGGCGACCACATGGGTGACGCTGCCGTTGGCATCACGCACCTCGCGCAGCTGCACCCACTGCGGATAGACCTCGCCGCTCTTGCGCGTCTCGATCAGCTCGCCCTGCCAGTGGCCGTGCCGCTCCAGCGCCTCGCGCATGGTCTCGTACTGCCGCTGGCTCTCCGGCGAGCCGGCGATACGCGCCACGCTGTGGCCGAGCAGTTCTTCGCGGCTGTAGCCGGACAGCGTGCAGCAGGCGTCATTCACCGCCAGGACACGGTAGCGATCGTTCATGATCACGATGCCCTCGCTGGCAGCCTCGAACACCGTGGCGGCCAGGCGCTGCTGCTCGGCCTGACTGCGCAGCTCGCTGATGTCACGGCGCGTGCCGATCATGCGCAGCGCACGGCCATTGGCGTCACGCTGGATCACCCGCCCGCGGTCTTCCAGGCATAGCTCGCTGCCATCAGCGCACAGGGCACGGTACTCGATGACGAAGGATTCGGTTTCGCCCTTCAGATGGGCGATCAGGGTGGCACGCACGCGCTGCAGGTCGTCGGGATGGATATCCGGCAGTCGCGAACCGTCTTTGCCGTAGCGATTTTCCAGGCCGATGCCGAACACCACCTGCATGCGCGAATGATGTACACGGTTGTTCTGCAGATCCCAATCCCACAGGCCGAGGTCACTGGCCTCCAGCGCCAGGGTCAGCCGCGCCTCGCTCTCGCCGAGTTCGGCGGTGCGCTCGGCGACGCGCTGTTCGAGGCCGTCATAGGCACTGCGCAGCTGCTGTTCGGCATGCCGGCGCTGCTCGACCTCGGTGGCCAGGCGGCCATTGAGCAGGTCGGCTTCGCGGCCGGCCTTCTCCAGCCGCTCGATCAGCCGCTGCCGGTGCAGGCGCTGTTCGATGCTGTCGGTGACCAGCCGGCTGATCTGCCAGGCGATCAGACTGAGCGTCGCCAGCACGATCATCGCCAGCACGCCCCAGCCCTGCTGCAGCGGCTCGCCGCTGGTCATCAGCAGCAGTCCCGCCGGCAACAGACAGGGCACGGCGAAACTGAAAAAGGCCGGCAGGCTGACGCCATAGGCGACACTGGCGGCCAGCACCACGGAGCCCATCAAGCCGTAGAGCAAGGCCTGGGTGACAAAGGTATCGGCCGGCACCAGCGCCACCATGGCGTAGGACAGGCTCAACGCCGAGGCACTGCTGCCCAGCAGGAAGCGCCTGCGCCAGTGCGGCGCCGCCTGCGCCTCGGGGCTGGCTCGATTGAAGGCTCCGACCTGCTGCAGGCGCAACAGCCCGAGCGTGGCCATCCAGCCCAGCCAGACGCCGAGTTCGATACCGCCCTGTTCGGGCCAGAGCACCACCCCGCAGATCAGCGTGGTGAGCAGCAACAGCAGGGCGGGAGTGCGCGAACCGCGATACAGCAACCGCGTGTGCTCGGCAGCCTGCTCGACCGCCGAAGCCTCGTCAGTGACATGCTGCGTTGACGCCGGGCAGGCGGCTCGAATGGAATCGGTCATGAATATTGTTCTAGTAGTAACTGCACCCGAATCAGGTTCCGGCGGAACCACAACACGGCCGATAATGGCACGTTGCTAGCCTCACGTCATATCGCGCTGCGTCGGAAATGCCATGATCGCCGTCCGAACCGACCAGCGGATCGTCGGCACCAGACGTGATGCCGCCTGTGCTGCAGCTGCGCCGGATTGCCGCAAATGCCGCGCCCGAACGGACCACAGGGCGAGCGCAGCGCGGGCATTTCCAATAGAATGCCGCGATGCATGACGATCTCTCCCTTCTCCTGAATTCCCTCAACGATGCCCAGCGCCAGGCCGTGGCCGCGCCGCTGGGCCGGCAACTGGTGCTGGCCGGCGCCGGCTCGGGCAAGACCCGCGTTCTGGTGCACCGTATCGCCTGGCTGCACCAGGTCGAACGCGCCTCGCTGCACTCGATCCTGTCGGTGACCTTCACCAACAAGGCTGCCGCCGAGATGCGCCAGCGCATCGAGCAGCTACTGCACGTGAACCCCCAGGGCATGTGGGTGGGCACCTTTCACGGCCTGGCCCACCGCCTGCTGCGTGCTCACTGGCGCGAGGCGAAGCTGGCGGAGAATTTCCAGATTCTCGACTCCGATGACCAGCAGCGCCTGGTCAAGCGGGTGATCCGCGAGCTCGGCCTCGATGAGCAGCGCTGGCCGGCGCGCCAGGCGCAGTGGTGGATCAACGCGCAGAAGGACGAAGGCCTGCGTCCACGCAACATCCAGCCCGGCGGTGATCTGTTCCTCGCCACACAGCTGAAGATCTACGAAGCCTATGAAGAGGCCTGCGCCCGCGCTGGCGTCATCGACTTCTCCGAGCTGCTGCTGCGTGCGCTGGATCTGTGGCGCGACCACCCCGGCCTGCTCGAGCACTACCAGCGACGCTTCCGCCATGTGCTGGTGGATGAGTTCCAGGACACCAACGCCGTCCAGTACGCCTGGCTGCGGCTGCTGGCCAAGGGTGGCGAGAGCCTGATGGTGGTCGGCGACGACGACCAGTCGATCTACGGCTGGCGCGGCGCGCGCATCGAGAACCTGCACCAGTTCAGCGCCGACTTCCCGGATGCCGAAACCATCCGCCTGGAACAGAACTACCGCTCCACCGCCTGCATCCTCAAGGCCGCCAACGCGCTGATCGCCAACAACCAGGGTCGCCTCGGCAAGGAACTCTGGACCTCCGGCTGCGAGGGCGAGCCGATCAGCCTGTACGCTGCCTTCAACGAGCACGACGAAGCGCGTTACGTGGTCGAGAGCATCGAGAAAGCCATCCGCGATGGCATGAGCCGCAGCGAGATCGCCATCCTCTACCGCTCCAACGCCCAGTCGCGGGTACTGGAAGAGGCGCTGCTGCGCGAGAAGATCCCCTACCGCATCTACGGCGGCCAGCGCTTCTTCGAGCGTGCCGAGATCAAGAACGCCATGGCCTACCTGCGCCTGATCCAGACCCGCGACAACGACGCGGCGCTGGAGCGGGTGATCAACGTGCCGGCCCGCGGCATCGGCGAGAAGACCGTCGAATGCCTGCGTCAGCTGGCCCGTGAACAGGGCCTGTCGATGTGGGCTGCGCTGCATCAGGCAGTCGGCACCAAGGCGGTTTCCGGGCGCGCCGCCAGCGCGCTGAACGGCTTCGTCGAACTGGTCGACACCCTGGCGCTGAAGGTCGAGAAACTGCCGCTGCACAGCATGGCGCAACTGGTCATCGAGGAATCCGGGCTGCTGGCCTACCACCGCGACGAGAAGGGCGAGAAGGCCCAGGCGCGAGTGGAAAACCTCGAGGAACTGGTATCCGCCGCCCGCGCCTTCGACAGTTACAGCGAAGAGGAAGACGACATTCAGTCGCCCCTGGCCGCCTTCCTCGACCACGCCTCGCTGGAGGCCGGCGAACAACAGGCCGGCGACCACGAGGACAGCGTGCAGCTGATGACCCTGCACAGCGCCAAGGGTCTGGAGTTTCCGCTGGTGTTCCTGGTCGGCATGGAAGAAGGCCTGTTCCCGCACAAGATGAGCCTGGAGGAGTCCGGCCGTCTGGAAGAGGAACGCCGCCTGGCCTACGTCGGCATCACCCGTGCCATGCAGCAGCTAGTGATCACCTACGCCGAAACACGCCGGCTGTACGGCAGCGAGACCTACAACAAGATCTCGCGTTTCGTCCGCGAAATTCCGCCGGCGCTGATCCAGGAAGTGCGTCTGAGCAATACCGTGACGCGCTCGTTCAGTGGCAAGAGCATGAGCGGCTCCTCGCTATTCGACGGTGCCGGCGTACCGGAAACGCCGTTCAGCCTCGGCCAGCGCGTGCGCCATTCGCTGTTCGGCGAAGGCACCATCCTCAACTTCGAAGGTTCCGGTGCCCAGGCCCGGGTGCAGGTGAACTTCGAGGATGAAGGGAGCAAATGGCTGATGCTCAGCTACGCAAAACTTGAAGCCCTGTAGGGTTGACGCTAACGTCAACCCGGCATACCAACAAGCCACTCCTATAAGAAGAATCTTCCAAGGATACCGCCCCATGAAACGCCGCCATCTGTTCGGTGCTGCCGCTGCCTTGCTTGCCACCCTCGGCCTCGCCGGTTGCAACGATGACAAGAAAGTCGAGACCACAGGCCAGCAGGCCGCCAGCGAACCCGCAAAAACCTACACCTGGAAGATGGTCACCGCCTGGCCGAAGAACTACCCGGGCCTGGGCACCGCCGCCGAACGCCTGGCCGAGCGGGTCAAGGTGATGAGCGACGGCCGCCTGACCATCAAGGTCTACGCCGCCGGCGAGCTGGTGCCAGCGCTGGAAGTGTTCGATGCCGTCTCCCGCGGCACCGCCGAACTGGGCCATGGCGCTGCCTATTACTGGAAGGGCAAGGTGCCCACCGCGCAATTCTTCACCTCCGTGCCGTTCGGCCTGTCGGCCATCGAGATGAACGCCTGGCTGAGCAAGGGCGAAGGCCAGAAATTCTGGGACGAGGCCTATGCCCCGTTCGGCGTGAAGCCCATGGTGGTCGGCAACACCGGCATGCAGATGGGCGGCTGGTACAACAAGGAGATCAATTCGCTGGGCGACCTGCGCGGCCTGAAGATCCGCATGCCGGGCCTGGGCGGCGAAGTGCTGGCGCGTCTCGGCGCGACCACCGTGAACCTGCCCGGCGGCGAGGTGTTCACCGCGCTGCAGACCGGCGCCATCGATGCCACCGACTGGGTCAGCCCGTACAACGACCTGGCGTTCGGTCTGCACAAGGCCGCCAAGTACTACTACTACCCGGGCTGGCAGGAGCCACAGGCGGTGCTGGAGCTGCTGGTCAACCAGAAGGCGATGGACACCCTGCCCGAGGACCTGCAGGCGATCCTCACCGAGGCGACCCGCGCGGCCAGCCGCGACATGATGGACGACTACGTCTACAACAACGCCCTGGCGCTGGACCAGCTCAAGCAGCAGGGCGTGGAGCTCAAGCGCTTCCCCGACGAAGTGCTCGGCGCCATGCAGGAGCAGTCGGAGCTGGTGCTCGGCGAGCTGGCCGCGCAGAGCGAGCTGAACGGCCGCATCTGGGCCTCGATGAAAGCCTTCCAGGAACAGGTCAAGCCGATGCACGAGATCTCCGAGAAGGAGCTGTACAACTGGCGTTGACTGCCCTGACGAACGGAGCACCGGGCTCCGTTCGCTTTCCAGGACCAGCGCAAGCGTCTGCCGGCACCGCCGGACGCGACCAACGGTCGCAAGCAAAAGCTCGTAACATACTGCCCCTCGCCAACCCCTGCCCGGCTCGGCAGGATGGCGCGCGTACCTCCACTTAATTCAAGCGGGAACACTCAATGCAACGTGTGCTTAGCATTTTCATGGCGCTGTGTATCAGCCTGACCTTCGCGCTGGATGCCCACGCCAAGCGCTTTGGCGGCGGCAAGAGCTTCGGCTCGGCACCGAGCCACCAGACCCGCCAGGCGCCCCAGCAGACCCAGGCCGCACCGTCCCAGGCCGGCAAGCAGGCTGCGGCTGCGCCCAGTGGTGCCTCGCGCTGGCTCGGCCCGCTGGCCGGTCTGGCCGCCGGCGGCCTGCTCGCCTCGATGTTCATGGGCGACGGCTTCGAGGGCATCCAGTTCATGGATATCCTGATCTTCGGCCTGATCGCCTTCCTGCTGTTCCGCTTCCTCGCCGCCCGACGCCGCCAGCAGCAACCAGCCATGGCCGGTCACGCGCCAATGCAGCGCGAGATGCCGCAGCAACCCGCGACCTCCATCTTCGGTGGCAGCGCCGCCCCGGTCGCCGCCGCTCCGGTGATCAATGCCCCGGCCTGGTTCAACGAGCAGAACTTCGTTGCGGCCGCGCGCGAGCACTTCCTCTCGCTGCAGCAGCACTGGGACGCCAACGAGATGGACAAGATCGCCGAGTTCGTTACCCCCCAGCTGCTGGGTTTCCTCAAGCAGGAGCGCGCCGAGATCGGTGATGCCTATCAGTCGACCTACATCGACGATCTGCAGATCCAGCTCGACGGCGTCGACGACAATGCCGAGAAGACCACCGCAACGCTGACCTTCAGCGGCGTGGCCAAGACCTCGCGCTTCGACCAGGGCGAACCCTTCAGCGAGAGCTGGCGCATGGAGCGTGAGCAGGGCGAGAACCAGCCCTGGCTGGTGGCCGGTATCCGTCAGAACGCCTGATCGGCACCGTTCCGGAACCCACACCGGCCTGCCTCCGGACAGGCCACGATAACCCCGCTCCGGCGGGGTTTTTCGTTTCTGCCGCGCCCTCCTCGACCTTTTGCTGCGCAAAAAAAAACCGGCCGCGGAGCAAACCGCGGCCGGCACAGCGACGCATGCGATCATTTCCTGAGGAAGTCCAGCAGGTCCTGATTGAAGCGCACCTTGTGGGTGTCGGTCAGGCCGTGCGGCGCACCGGGGTAGACGATCAGCTTCGCATCCTTGATCTGCGCTGCGGATGCCTTGCCGGAGATGTCCAGCGGCACGATCTGGTCGTCGTCGCCATGGATCACCAGGGTCGGCACGTCGAACTTCTTCAGGTCCTCGCGGAAGTCGGTGGCCGAGAAGGCGGCGATGGAGTCATAGGTGTTCTTGTGCCCGGCCTGCATGCCCTGCGCTCGCCAGTTATCGATCAGCCCCTGGGAAACCTTCGCGCCCGGCCGGTTGAAGCCATAGAACGGGCCGGAGGCAAGGTCCAGGTAGAGCTGCGCACGATCTTCCAGCGAGGCCTTGCGAATGCCGTCGAACACCTCCAGCGGCAGGCCACCCGGGTTATCCGCGGTTTTCAGCATCATCGGGGGCACGGCGCTGACCAGCACGGCCTTCTTCACCCGCCCGGTGCCGTGGCGACCGATGTAGCGCGCCACCTCACCACCACCGGTGGAGAAACCCACCAGGGTCACGTCCTGCAGGTCGAGCGCGTCGATCACCGCCGCCAGGTCGTCGGCGTAGTGATCCATGTCGTTGCCTTCCCAGGGCTGGCTGGACCGGCCATGGCCGCGGCGGTCATGGGCGACCACGCGGTAGCCCTCGGATGCGAGAAACAGCATCTGCGATTCCCAGCTGTCGGAACTCAGCGGCCAGCCGTGGCTGAAGGTCACCACCGGGCCGTCCTTCGGGCCCCAGTCCTTGTAGTAGAGCTGCACGCCATCGGCGGTAGTGATGGTGCTGGCTGTATGTGCGGCAACAGCGGCGCTGCCGGGCTTCGCCGGTTGTGCGGCCTGGGCGGCGAAGGCGGGCTGCAGCGCGATGGCCAGCAGCGGCATGGCGAGGGTACGGGTGATCGGATTCATGGCATGGGTCTCCTGTTCGAAAGGGTGGCGGTCCGGCTCAGTCGGCGATGACCAGCGTGACGTCGATGTTTCCGCGGGTAGCGTTGGAATAGGGGCAGACGATGTGGGCCTGCTCGACCAGGTTCTGCAGCAGGTCGCGGGCAACGCCGGGGGCACTGATGGTCAGCTCGGCCTCGATGCCGAAGCCGGTGGGGATCTGGCCGATGCCGACCTTCCCAGTGATGCGCGTATCCACCGGCAGAGTGACCTTCTGCTTGCCGGCGACGAATTTCAGCGCCCCGAGAAAGCAGGCCGAGTATCCGGCGGCGAACAGCTGCTCGGGATTGGTCCCGGCACCACCGGCACCGCCCAGCTCGCGCGGCGTGGACAGCTGCACGTCGAGCGCCTGGTCGGAGGAGCTGGCGCGGCCTTCGCGGCCGCCGGTGGCGGTGGCAGTAGCGGTGTAGAGAATCTTCTCGATGGACATGGTGGTGACTCCTGTTTCGGGTTGCCGGAGCGGTGTTGCCCGGTAAGCGCTATTCTCCTCAGCACGAAAAACTATTGGTGACGTAAAGTCTTTGAAAATTGATCAGGAGTACAAAGATGGCTGACCGCCTCGCTGCACTGATGACGCACTTCCCGATGCGCGCCCAGGTGTTCAACACCGGGCCGCTGTGCGGCATCAACACGTTGCAGAGCGATGGCGTGCACGGGCAACTGCACCTGATTCGCCGCGGTGCGGTGGAGGTCCGCTACGGCCGGGAAACACTGCACGTCACGCAGCCGAGCCTGCTGCTGTTCCCGCGACCGCTGACGCATCGCTTCATCACCGCGCCGGACTGCGAGGTGGACATGGTCTGCGCGAACCTGACGTTCGAGGGGGGCAGGGCCAACCCGATCGCCTCTGCCCTGGCCGATCTGGTCTGCCTGCCGCTGGATGGCGTATGGGGCGCCGAGCCGGTGCTCTCACTGCTGTTCGAGGAAGCCTTCGAACAGCGCTGCGGGCGCATGGCGCTGGTGGAGCGGCTGGTGGAGGTGGTGATGATCCAGATCCTGCGTCAGCTGATGGAAAGCGATGAGGTCAGCGGCGGCCTGCTCTCCGGCCTCGCCCATCCGCGTCTGCGCAACGCGCTGGTGGCCATGCACGAAGCGCCCGCACAGGACTGGACGCTCGACAACCTCGCCGGCGTCGCCGGAATGTCGCGTAGCGCCTTCGCCACCAGCTTCCGCGAAACGCTCGGGCAGACGCCCGGCCAGTATCTGCAGGGCTGGCGCGTCCGCCTGGCGCAGAAGGCGCTGCAGCGCGGGCGGCCGCTGAAGGTGATCGCCACCGAGGTCGGCTATGGCAGCGAAGCGGCGCTTTCGCGCGCATTCAAGGCCCAAGCCGGACAATCGCCGCGGGAATGGAAAAACCAGCTTGCCGCCTCGACCGGCGCCTGAAGCCGCCATGTGATCACGCCGCTGACCGATCGGCTGGCTGCAAGGGCAGCGGCGGCACCCGGAATTAATCCTTCACTTTCCGAAAGCTTGGCTAAGCTGCTTTAGCAGACGCCGGCAAAGCATCGGCGTTTCAGCCTGATAAGAAGGAGAACCTCCGATGGACATGAACCGTCGACAGTTCTTCAAGGTCTGCGGTGTGGGCCTTGGGGCGTCGAGCATGGCGGCATTGGGCATGGCCCCGCCGACGGCGTATGCCGAGTCGATCCGGCATTTCAAACTGACCAACACCCGTGAAACCCGCAACACCTGCCCCTACTGCTCCGTCGGCTGCGGGCTGATCCTCTACAGCCAGGGCAGCGGCGGCAAGAACGTCGCACAGAACATCATCCACATCGAAGGCGACTCCGATCACCCGGTCAACCGCGGCACGCTCTGCCCGAAGGGCGCCGGCCTGCTGGACTTCGTTCACAGCCCCAACCGCCTGACCCATCCGGAAGTCCGCGAAGCCGGCAGCAACGAGTGGAAGCGCATCGAGTGGAGCGAAGCCCTCGACCGTATCGCCCGACTGATGAAGGACGACCGCGACGCCAACTTCATCGAGCGCAACGACAAGGGCCAGACCGTCAACCGCTGGCTGAGCACGGGCTTCCTCGCCGCTTCGGCGTCCTCCAACGAGGCCGGTTACATCACCCACAAGGTGGTGCGCTCGCTCGGCATGCTGGGATTCGACAACCAGGCACGTGTCTGACACGGCCCGACGGTGGCAAGTCTTGCCCCGACGTTTGGCCGCGGCGCCATGACCAATCACTGGAGCGATATCCAGAACGCCGATCTGATCCTGATCATGGGCGGTAACGCCGCCGAAGCGCACCCGTGCGGCTTCAAATGGGTCACCGAAGCCAAGGCGCGCAACAAGGCGCGGCTGATCGTGGTCGATCCGCGCTTCACCCGTTCGGCCTCGGTGGCTGACATGTATGCGCCGATCCGCACCGGTACCGACATCGCCTTCCTCGGCGGGCTGATCAACTACCTGCTGGAAAACGACAAGATCCAGCACGAGTACGTGGTCAATTACACCGACGTCTCGTTCATCGTGAAGGAAGGCTTCGGTTTCGAGGACGGCCTGTTCAATGGCTATGACGCCGAGAAGCGCAGCTACCCGGACAAATCCACCTGGAGCTACGAGCTGGACGAGGACGGCTTCGCCCGCGTCGACAAGAGCCTCACCCATCCGCGCTGCGTCTATAACCTGCTCAAGCAACACTACAGCCGCTATACACCGGAGGTGGTCAGCAACATCTGCGGCACGCCGCAGGACAGGATGCTGCAGATCTGGGAAACCATCGCCGAGACCTCGGCCCCGGGCAAGGTCATGACCATCATGTACGCCCTGGGCTGGACGCAGCACTCGGTGGGCTCGCAGATGATCCGGACCGGCGCCATGGTGCAGCTGCTGCTCGGCAACATCGGCATGCCCGGTGGCGGCATGAATGCCCTGCGCGGGCACTCCAACATCCAGGGCCTGACCGACCTGGGACTGCTCTCCAACCTGTTGCCGGGCTACATGACGCTGCCGCTGGAGGCCGAGCAGGACTACACCGCGTACATAGCCAAACGCACCGCCAAGCCGCTGCGCCCGGGACAGCTCTCCTACTGGCAGCACTACGAGAAATTCCATGTCAGCCTGATGAAGGCCTGGTATGGCAAAAACGCCACGGCGGAGAACAACTGGGGCTACGACTGGCTGCCGAAGCTGGATATCCCCGGCTACGACGTGCTCAAGGTGTTCGACATGATGTACCAAGGGCAGGTCAACGGCTATTTCTGCCAGGGCTTCAACCCCATCGCCTCGTTCCCCAACAAGGCCAAGGTGAGCGCGGCGCTGGCCAAGCTCAAGTACCTGGTGATCATGGACCCGCTGGCCACCGAGACCTCGGAGTTCTGGCGCAACGCCGGCGAGTACAACGACGTCGACCCCGCCAGCATCCAGACCACGGTGTTCCGCCTGCCGACCACCTGCTTCGCCGAGGAGGACGGCTCGCTGGTGAACAGCGGCCGCTGGCTGCAATGGCACTGGAAGGCCGCCGAGCCGCCAGGCCAGGCGAAGACCGACGTGGTGATCATGGGCGGGCTGTTCCATCGCCTGCGCGAGCTCTATAGCAAGGAAGGCGGTGCCTATGCCGAACCGCTGCTGAACATCGACTGGGCCTATCGCCAGCCGGAAGAACCGACCGCAGAGGAGATCGCCCAGGAGTACAACGGCAAGGCACTGGCCGACGTCTTCGACCTGCAGACCGGCGCCCAGCTGGCCAAGGCCGGCGAGTTGCTGCCGGGCTTCGGCCTGCTGCGCGCCGACGGTACCACCTCGAGTGGCTGCTGGATCTTCTGCGGCTCCTGGACCCAGGCCGGCAACCAGATGGCCCGTCGCGACAACGCCGACCCTTACGGCATGGGCCAGACGCTTGGCTGGGCCTGGGCCTGGCCGGCCAACCGGCGCATTCTCTACAACCGCGCCTCGGCCGATCCGGCCGGCAATCCATGGGATGCCCAGAAGAAGCGCCTGGTCTGGTGGGACGGCGGCAAGTGGGGCGGCACCGACGTGCCGGACTTCAAGGTCGATTCACGTCCGGAAGATGGCATGAACCCCTTCATCATGAACCCCGAAGGGGTGGCGCGGCTGTTCGCCGTGGACAAGATGAACGAGGGGCCATTCCCCGAGCACTACGAGCCGTTCGAGACGCCGATCGGGCGCAACCCGCTGCATCCGGACAATCGCCAGGCGATCAGCAACCCCGCCGCACGGGTGTTCAAGAACGACATGGAGTTGTTCGGCAGCGCCGACGAGTTCCCCTACGCAGCGACCACTTACCGCCTCACCGAGCATTTCCACTTCTGGACCAAGCACTGCCGGCTCAACGCGATCACCCAGCCCGAGCAGTTCGTCGAGATCGGCGAGGTGCTGGCCAAGGAGCTCGGCATCGCCGCCGGCGAGCGGGTCAAGGTGTCGTCCAACCGCGGCTATATCAAGGCGGTGGCGGTGGTGACCAAGCGCATCAAGCCGCTGACGGTGGACGGCAAGACCGTGCACCAGATCGGCATCCCGCTGCACTGGGGCTTCGCCGGCGTGGCGCGCAACGGTTACCTGACCAACACGCTGACGCCGTTCGTCGGTGACGCCAACACCCAGACGCCGGAGTTCAAGTCGTTCCTGGTCAACGTGGAGAAGGCATGATGGCTACTCAAGACGTGATTGCCCGCTCCGCCACGACCACCGAGCGGCCGTCGATCCGCGAGATCGGCGAAGTGGCGAAACTGATCGACACCTCCAAGTGCATCGGCTGCAAGGCCTGCCAGGTGGCGTGTTCGGAATGGAACGACCTGCGCGACGAGGTCGGCACCAGCCACGGGACCTACGACAACCCGATCGACCTCACCGCCGAATCCTGGACGGTGATGAAGTTCGCCGAGTACGAGAACCCCGGCAGCGGCAACCTCGAATGGCTGATCCGCAAGGACGGCTGCATGCATTGCGCCGACCCGGGCTGCCTCAAGGCCTGCCCGGCGCCGGGAGCGATCGTTAAGTACGCCAACGGCATCGTCGACTTCAACCAGGACCACTGCATCGGCTGCGGCTACTGCATCACCGGTTGCCCGTTCGACATCCCGCGCATTTCCGAGAAGGACAAGAAGGCCTACAAGTGCACGCTCTGTTCCGACCGCGTGTCGGTCGGCCTTGAGCCAGCCTGCGTGAAGACCTGCCCCACCGGCGCCATCGTCTTCGGCAGCAAGGAGGACATGAAGGAGCATGCGGCCGGGCGCATCGCCGACCTCAAGGAACGCGGTTTCGACCAGGCCGGCCTGTACGACCCCGATGGCGTCGGCGGTACGCACGTGATGTACGTGCTGCACCATGCCGATCAGCCCTCGCTGTACAACGACCTGCCGAACGAGCCCACCATCAGCCCGCTGGTCAGCCTGTGGAAGGGCGTGACCAAGCCCCTCGCCCTGCTGGGCATGGGCGCGGCGGTGCTGGCCGGCTTCTTCCACTACACGCGGGTCGGCCCGATTCGCGTCGAGGAAGAGGACGACAGGGCCGAGCTCAGCGAGCCCGTGGTGCACCAGGTCGATCCTTCGGTGCATGTGGTCGATCCCAACGAGCCGCGACCCTGACCGCGCGGCCCCGTTCGCGGGGCCGCCTTCGGTGTCCGCTCGCTCAAGGAGTCAACGATGAACAACAACGAGATCGAACGCTACAACCCCTCGCAACGGACCAACCACTGGATCGTCGCGATTCTCTTCGTGCTCGCCGCGCTGTCCGGCCTGGCACTGTTTCATCCGGCGCTGTTCGGCCTCTCCGGGCTGTTCGGCGGCGGCACCTGGACGCGCATCCTGCACCCCTTCATCGGGGTCGCGATGTTCGTCTTCTTCCTCTGGCTGGCGATCCGCTTTGCCGGGCACAACCGCATCGAGGCGCGGGATCGCCAGTGGCTCCGGCAGATCAACGACGTGGTGCACAACCGCGAGGACAAGCTGCCGGAAGTCGGCCGCTACAACGCCGGGCAGAAGGTGCTGTTCTGGGTGTTGATCCTCAGCATGCTGGTGCTGCTGCTCAGCGGCATCGTCATCTGGCGCGAGTACTTCAGCAGCTTCTTCGGCATCGTCTCGCTGCGCTGGGCCAGCCTGCTGCATGCGGCCGCCGCCTTCGTGCTGATCGTCAGCATCATCGTGCACATCTACGCAGCCATCTGGATCAAGGGGTCGATGGGCTCGATGCTCTACGGCACCGTCAGCCGGGCCTGGGCGCGCAAGCACCATCCGGCCTGGTACCGGGAGATCAACCAGCGCAAGTAAGCGCCGCCAAGCACGCTGGAGATTCCCGCCGCTGCGGGAATCTTCGCCCGTGCATGCCATCGAAAGCCGAGCTATAACCGTGACGGACTATGCTGTTCGGCATAACCACAAGAAAAGGAGTCCTGCGTGGCAGGCACCATTCTAGAGCCCGGGCAGATCGAAGCCGCTGCCAGCAAACCACCCTTCACCAACCTGCCACCACGCGATCTGTTCGCCCTGCGCAGCGCGCGCCTCGCCAAGCTCGCCGAAGACCATCCGCTGGCCGACTACCTGCGCCTGCTCGCCGGCGTATGCCAGGCACAGCAGCAGGTGCTGGACAACCCGCCTGCCAGCGCACCGCTCGACCCTGCGCGCACCCGCGAATGCTTCAAGCACGCCATGCCGCCGCTGGCCGCCGACACCCTGGTGCGCGAAGGGGCGTGGCTGCCGCTGCTCGATGCCTGGCTGGATGCCTTCGCGGTGCCGGACAACCTGTCGGTCATCGCTGCCATCGACCAGCTGCGCCGCGCCGACAGCGGCCAGCGCAAGGCCTGGGCCGTGGCGCTGGTCAGTGGCCAGTACGACAGCCTGCCGCCGGCGCTGGTGCCCTTTCTCGGCGCCACGCTGCAACTGGCCTGGACCCACTGGCTGCTCCAGCTCGACCTCTCCGACCTGCGCGAACGCGAAGACCAGACGCTCTGCCCCTGCTGCGGCGCACCGCCCATGGCCGGGGTGATTCGCCACCGCGGGCAGCTCAACGGCCTGCGCTACCTGGTCTGCTCCCTGTGCGCCTGCGAATGGCACTACGTGCGCCTGAAATGCAGCCACTGCCGCAGCACCAAGAAGCTCGACTACCTGCACTTCGAAGGCTCGCCCAACGGCATCAAGGCCGAGGCGTGCCCCGAATGCAACGGCTACCTCAAGCAGCTCTATCTGGAGCTGGCACCGGACGGCGAAAGCCTGTCCGCCGACCTGGCGACGCTGGACCTCGACCTGCTGCTGGCCGATCAGGGCTACAACCGCCAGGCACCCAACCTGCTGCTGGCACCGGGGAACGAGGCATGAGCAGCAGCCATCTGCCCTCGGTGGACAAGCTGCTGCGCGATCCGGCCTGCCAGCCACTGCAGCAGCGTTACGGCCGCCAGGCCCTGCTGGCGACGCTGCGCGATCTGCTCGACGAACTGCGCGAACCGGCTCGCCGTGGCCAGCTGGCCGCGCTGGAACTGTCCGAAGCGGTGCTCGCCGGGCGCGCCGGCGAACGCCTGGCCAGCCAGCACAAGAGCCGCGTGCGGCGAGTGTTCAACCTCACCGGCACAGTGCTGCACACCAACCTCGGTCGCGCCCTGTTGCCGGATGAGGCCATCGAGGCGATCACCCTTGCGGCGCGCTACCCGCTCAACCTGGAATTCGATCTCGCCACCGGCAAGCGCGGCGATCGCGACGACCTCATCGAAGGACTGATCCGCGAGCTGACCGGCGCCGAGGCGGTCACCGTGGTCAACAACAACGCCGCCGCCGTGCTGCTGGCCTTGAACAGCCTCGGCGCACGCAAGGAAGGCATCATTTCCCGTGGCGAGCTGATCGAGATCGGTGGCGCCTTCCGCATCCCGGACATCATGGCCCGCGCCGGCGTGAAGCTGCATGAAGTCGGTACCACCAACCGCACCCACGCCAAGGATTACGAAGCGGCCATCAACCCTCGCTCAGGGCTGTTGATGCGCGTGCATACCAGCAACTACAGCGTGCAGGGTTTCACTGCCAGCGTCGCCACCGCCGAGCTGGCGCGCATCGCCCATGCCCACGATCTGCCGTTGCTGGAAGATCTGGGCAGCGGCAGCCTGCTCGACCTCTCGCGCTGGGGCCTGCCCAAGGAGCCGACGGTGCAGGAAGCGCTGCGCGACGGCGCCGACATCGTCACCTTCAGCGGCGACAAGCTGCTCGGCGGCCCGCAGGCCGGGCTGATCGTCGGCAGCAAGGCGCTGATCCAGAAGATTAAGAAGAACCCGCTCAAGCGCGCCCTGCGCGTCGACAAGCTGACCCTTGCGGCGCTGGAAGCGGTGCTCAACCTCTATCGCGACCCCGACCGCCTGGCCGAACGCCTCACCAGCCTGCGCCTGCTCAGCCGCCCGCAGACGGAGATCCGCACCCAGGCCGAACGCGTCGCCCCGGCGCTGACCGCCGTGCTCGGCGAGAGCTGGCATGTCGCAGTAACCGATGCCCTGGGCATGATCGGCAGCGGCGCGCAGCCGGTAGCCCGTCTGCCCAGCGCCGCCCTGTGCCTCCGCCCGCAGCAGCCCAAGCGCCTGCGCGGCCGCAGCCTGCGCCAGCTTGAAGAAGCGCTGCGCTGCCTGCCGATTCCGGTCCTCGGGCGCATCGACGACGACGCCCTCTGGCTCGACCTGCGCCAACTGGACGACGAGCCGGCCTTCCTCCAGCAACTGGCGCACCTGCAAGAGGAGCTGGCCCGTTGATCGTCGGGACCGCCGGCCATATCGACCATGGCAAGACCGCACTGCTCCACGCCCTCACCGGGCAACAGGGCGACCGCCGTCGCGAGGAGCGCGAGCGTGGCATCACCATCGACCTCGGCTACCTCTACGCCGACCTCGGCGAAGGCAGCCTCACCGGTTTTATCGACGTGCCGGGCCACGAGCGCTTCGTGCACAACATGCTGGCCGGCGCCAGCGGCATCGACTGCGTGCTGCTGGTGGTAGCCGCCGATGACGGCGTGATGCCGCAGACCCGTGAACACCTGGCCATCGTCGAGTTGCTCGGCATCCGCCGGGCACTGGTGGCGCTGACCAAGATCGATCGCGTCGAGCCGGCGCGCATCGCCGAAGTCGAGCAACAGATCGAAAACCTGCTGGCCGCCGGAGCACTGGCCGGAGCGCCGATCTTTCCGGTTTCCAGCATCCGCGGCGATGGCATCGACGCCCTGCGCGCCGCGCTGATCGACGAGGCCGCCCGCACCGCCGCCCGCAGCGACAGCGGCCACTTCCGCCTGGCCATCGACCGCGCCTTCAGCGTCACCGGCGCAGGCGTAGTGGTCACCGGCACCGCCTTTGCCGGGCGCGTGCGAGTCGGCGACGAACTGTTGCTCGGCCCCGCCGGCAAACGCGTGCGCGTCCGCGGCCTGCACGCGCAGAACCGCGAAGCGGACGAAGCCCATGCCGGCCAGCGCGTGGCCCTGAATCTTGCCGGCGAGCGGCTGGCCGTGGAGCAGATCCATCGCGGCGACTGGCTGCTGCACCCACTGCTGCACGCACCGACCCAACGCATCGACGTCGACTTCCAGCTGCTGCCGGGCGAAGCCCACGAACTCAAGCACTGGACGCCCGTGCACGTGCACCTCGGCGCCCAGGACGTCACCGCCCGCGTCGCCCTGCTCGAAGGCACGAGCCTGGCGCCGGGCGAACGCGCTTTCGCCCAGCTACTGCTCAACGCACCGAGCCACGCGGTACATGGCGACCGCATCGTCCTGCGCGACCAGTCCGCCCAGCGCACCCTTGGCGGTGGCCGTGTGCTCGACCCCTTTGCACCGCCACGCAATCGCCGTCGTGCCGCGCGGCTGGAGCAACTTCGCGCCCTAAACCAGCCGAGCCTGGAGCAGGCATTGCCGCCACTGCTCGCCAGCGCCACCAATGGCATCGACCCGCAAGGCCTGGAACGCCAGTTCAACCGCCCGCGCGAAGGCTGGCAGCTCCCGCACGGCGTATTGGAAATCGGCACCCGACTCGGCCCACGGCTGTTCGACCAGGCCCGCTGGCGCGAACTCGAAACCGCGCTGCTCGACTCGCTCCAGCGTTTTCACGAAGAACAACCCGACGAACTTGGCCCCGACCGCGACCGCCTGCGTCGCTACGCCCTGCCGCAGCTGGAGCGGCCGGTGTTCATCGCCCTGCTGGAACAGGCACTGGCCGCCGGCCGCATCGAAACCAGCGGCCCGTGGCTGCACCGCCCCGATCACCGGGTGCGCCTGAGCGATGCGGAAGAAGATTTGAAAGCGCGCCTGTGGCCATTGCTCGAAGCCGGCCATTTCGACCCACCCTGGGTCCGCGACCTGGCCCGCGACCTCGGCGTCGACGAAATGCAGATGCGCAACCTGCTACGCAAGCTCGCCCGTCTCGGCCTGCTGCAACAGGTGGTGAAAGATTTGTTCTACCCCGAGTTCACCATTCGCCAACTCGCGGGGCATGTACTGCAACTGGAAGCGCAAAGCGGCGTAATCCGCGCCGCCGCCTTCCGCGACCGCATCCAGCTCGGCCGCAAACGCAGCATCCAGCTGCTCGAACACTTCGACCGCATCGGCCTCACCCGCCGCTTCGGCAACGAACGCAAAGTCCGCCAGGACAGCGCCTTGGCGATCCAGTCAGCCCTGGGGTAGGCTGGTCGCCGCTTCCTTTCCCACATCAAGACCAGATAAGGAAGGCAATCGCACCCGGTGGTGCGGCCGGGCTTCAAACCCGGTTGGGGGCGGCAGCCGCTCCCGGGTGAGTTCGACTCTCACTGCCTTCCGCCAATCTCCTTCTCCTCTACCGCCCTCTCCTTAGCCGCCAGGTCGATGTGCAACAGTCTGACCTATGGGCGATATCAAAAAGCCATCGATTTATCGTGCGAAGCGCGTCACAATCGTCGTTTTTCTTTCCAGGGATGGGAGAGACCCTTGTGAACGATCGGATCGATGAACGGCGTGCGTTTCATGCACTGCGAGACCATATCGATTGCCTGTTGACTGCAGGTGCTTCGCTGGTGGGCCGGGACCCGGTGCAGCTGAGTCTGCAGGGCCGCACGTTGACGGTACGGCATGGAATGCTGGTCAACGAGAATGGCCATCAGGACCTTGTTGAGACGCTGGCAGAACTGGAATGGTCGAACAAGCGCACCCGCGATATGGCGATCGAGCTCTGCATCCGCCAGCTCGATCAGGCGATCAAGGAAAGCTGCGACAAGGTACTGGGCTGTTCGACGCCCGATAAATCCTGAGATTGCGCCTGGGCATGTTGTTGAGGGTGGGCTGAAGCCCACCGTACCGAGCAGCCTGCAGCACCGTTACTTCCACTGCAACGCCTGCACATGGGCGTTGGCCGGGTCGAAGTTGTCCAGGCGCATGCGTTCGGCGATTGCCGGCTGGGCTGCTTCACCCTTTGGGAAGGCGTCGCGCACAGCAGCCCAGTTCTCGGGTTGCAGGCGGACCATCCAGCCTTCGCCGTAACAGTCCTGGTTGATCAGCCCGGGGCGCTTCAGCAGCGCTTCGTTCACCGCCAACAGTGTGCCGCTAAGCGGACAGCGTGCCGAGGACGCGGCCTTGGCGAATTCCACCACGCCGAAGCTGCGGTCGCGCTCGATGCGGGCGCCGACGCGCTTGGGAGTAAAGGCGAATATCTGGCCGTAGAGCGCGCAACCGTAGGCAGTCAGGCCGAGGGTGACGCTGCCGTCGGCTTCCTCGCGCAGCCACAGGCTGTGCTCCGGCGCGTAGCGCAGCGTGTCGAGAAATTCCAGGCCCTGCACTTTCATAGGGTCAGCACCCGCTCGTACTCCAGGATCATCTGCGCCAGCTCGCCACCGCTGGAGATGTCGTCCAGCTCGGCGATCAGCGCGGAGGCCTCCAACTGGGCGCCGGGCTGGCGGCACATCAGCAGCCGAGCGCCCGCCGCTTTGGCATTGCGAATAAAGTGCAGCAACGGTTCGCCCCCGTCCACCGCGCACAGCGTTGCGGCGACCTCGGGGTGCGCCAGCTGCGTGGCCTCTCCGGTGAGGTAGAGGGTGACCTCGGCATCCATGCAGGCGAGCAGCGTCGCGATGTGGAATGGCGCGGCGCAACGGGCGGGGGTACTGGGGCCGCTGGCTACCAGGATCAGCACGCGGGGTGAGGGAGACTGCTGCATAACGCCTCTTCTGGACCAGGCCGACGAGTTAAGCCGTCAAGCGCACGTTCGCCGCCGTTCGGGCCATTGCATGAAACTATCATCACCATAGCCTACAGTTTCGATTTCATGGTCTAGGATTTTTCACGGATGCACAGATAGGAGATCGAGCATGCTGGCGACATTGCTACCGGCCCTGAAAGAACTCGCCGTGCCACTGAAACTGCAGCTGTGGGATGGCAAGGAGATCGACATCGGCCCCGCCCCTTCCGTCACGCTGGTCATCAGGGACCCCAGCCTCGTCACTCAGTTGGCCAGTCCCAGCCTGGATGTGCTTGGCGCCGCCTATGTCGAAGGTCAGATCGACCTGCACGGGCCGGTGGATGAGGTCATCCGTATCGGCGACGTGATCAGTCGGGCAATGAGCCAGGACGATTTCTCGACACCGGCACGCGAGGCCCATGACAAGGCGACCGATGCCGAGGCCATCTCCTACCACTATGACCTGTCCAACGACTTCTACCAGCTCTGGCTGGACCGCGACATGGTCTATTCCTGTGCCTATTTCGAGACCGGCGAAGAGGCTATCGACCAGGCGCAGCAGGCCAAGCTGCGCCTGATCTGCCGCAAGCTGCGGCTCAAGCCCGGCGACCGCCTGCTGGATGTCGGCTGCGGTTGGGGCGGATTGGCCCGCTTCGCCGCCCGCGAGTTCGGCGCCCGGGTGTTCGGCATCACCCTCAGCCGCGAGCAGCTGGCGCTGGCCCGCGAGCGCGTGGCGGCCGAGGGGCTGCAGGATCAGGTACAACTGGAGCTGATGGATTACCGCGACCTGCCGCAGGACGAGCGCTTCGACAAGGTGGTCAGCGTCGGCATGTTCGAGCACGTCGGCCACGCCAATCTGCCGCTGTACTGCCAGCGGCTGTTCGGCGCGGTGCGTCCGGGTGGCTTGGTACTCAACCACGGCATCACCTCGCGCCATCTCGATGGCCGGCCGGTGGGCCATGGCGCCGGCGAGTTCATCGATCGCTACGTGTTTCCCCATGGCGAGCTGCCGCACCTGGTGAACATCAGCGGCTGCATCAGCGAAGCGGGGCTGGAGATCGTCGACGTGGAAAGCCTGCGCCTGCATTACGCACGTACGCTGCAGCTGTGGAGCGAGCGGCTGGAAGCCCGGCTCGCCGAGGCCCAGGCGCTGGTGCCCGAGCGGGCGCTGCGTATCTGGCGGCTGTATCTGGCGGGTTGCTCCTATGGTTTCCGCCGCGACTGGATCGACCTGCATCAGATTCTGGCGACCAAGCCGCTGCCGGACGGCTCCCACGAGCTGCCCTGGACGCGCGCCGACCTGTACCGCTGAAGAGGCTGGTCGCTGCGCCCGACGTCGACGGGCGCAGCGTGCTGCCGTCAACGCAGCAACAGCAGCGGCGTGCGGGTGGTGCGGATCATGTTGGTGGTGGTGCTGCCGACGAAGAACTGGCGAATGCGCGAATGGCCGTAGGCGCCCATCACCAGCAGATCGATGCCGTGTTCGGCCTGATAGGCATGCAGGGTCGGCTCGACCTCACCGTCGCGGATGGCGATCTGCGCCGCGAAACCGGCCGACGCCAGTAAGGCGCGCGCATCTTCCAGCTGCGCGCGGTGCTCGGCGCCATCCTGCCCAACCATCACCAGATGGATCGGCATGCCTTTGAACAGCGGGCTGCCGGCCAGCATTTCCATGCCCTTGCGGCTGGTGGCACTGCCGTCGAAGGCGAGCATCACGCTCTGCGGCGCACTGAATTCGCCGGGTACCACCAGGATCGGTCGCTGCATGGTGCGGATGACATTCTCCAGCTGGCTGCCGATGTGCTGGAGGGCATCGTCGCTGTCCTCACCCTGGCGGCCGATCACCAGCAGGCGCGTTTCGTTCTGCAGATCGCGCAGGGCTTCGACCAGGTCGCCATGACGCTGCCGGCATTCCGGCTGGGCGACACCGGCGGCAATCGCCCGCTGGCGCGCCGCATCGAGCATCATGCGGCCCTCCTCAAGGGCGAGCTTGGCGCGCTTTTCGTCCAGCGTCGCCAGTTCCTGCAGCAGGAACTCGCGGCTGCCGAGCCCGATGATGCCGCTGAGGTCGCCCGACATCGGGTACTGCTGGCGATCCAGCACGTGCAGCAGCGTCAGCGGCGCGCCCAGCCGCCGGCTGGCCCAGGCCGCGCAATCACAGACCGCCGCGGCCTGCGGAGAGCCGTCGATACAAGCCATTACATGGGTCATGGTGCTTCTCCTGGTCAGTAGCTCACGATCGGGTCGATGGCCGCGGGTTCGCCATGCACGTCGAGGCGATCGTCGCGCTCGCTTGTTGAGACCCGGCACCTGGGCATCGGTGCCGTCGCGGCGGTCGTTGCTGCCTGCTCACCAACGGCTCGTCTACCCGAACACGGTAGGCCAGGGCGCAGGGGATGACCACCGCCAGGACGGCAGTCGTCTGGCCATCTGGAACGACGGAGGCTCGACTGGCGAGCCGGGCTGCCGAGCTAGGTCCAGAGCTCGTCCAGGTTGTTGAAACCCCAGGCGGCGGGATCTTCCCGGCCGACGATGCGGTCGCCGCATTGAGGGTTGGAGAGATCCAGCTCCTGGGCGGGAATCGCCGCCCGGGTGCGCACCGAGTAGAACAGCTTCAGCCGCGGCGCGGTCAGTTGCTGCGGGTGATGCTCGATAACCACGCCGAGCCGACCCGACTGCAGCCGCACCAGCGAGCCCAGCGGATAAATGCCCACGGTACGGACGAAGGCGTGCAGCAGCTGCGTATCGAAATGCCCTTGCCACTGGGCCATGCGTGCCAGCGAGCCCGAGGCATCCCAGGCCGTCTTGTACGGGCGGTTCGAAGTGATGGCGTCGTACACATCGCAGATCGCACCCATGCGAGCCAGCAGGCTGATCTCTTCGCCCGCCAGCCGGTGCGGGTAGCCGGTGCCGTCGACCTTTTCATGGTGATGCAGGCAGACGTCCAGCACCGCGTCGGATACGGCCGTCTGCGCGGCGAGCAGCATGGCATGGCCGCGCTCCGGGTGGCTGCGCATGATGGCGTACTCGTCGTCGCTCAGCTTGCCCGGCTTGTTGAGCACATCCAGCGGCATGGCCATCTTGCCGATGTCGTGCAGCAACCCGGCGATCCCGGCTTCGTGCACCTGATCCTCGGGCAGGTCCAGCTGACGGGCGAGCGCGACCATCAGCGCGCACACCGCCACCGAATGCATGTAGGTGTATTCGTCCTTGGTCTTCAGGCGCGCCAGGCTCAGCAGCGCCGAACCGTTGCGCGCCAGCGAGGCGGATATCTGCTCCACCAGAGGCTGGCACTGTTGCGGATCGACGGCTTTGCCCAGACGAGCCTCGTTGAACATCGAGGTCACCTGCTCCTTGGAGCGCTTGAGCAGCCGGCTCGCGCGCTGCAACTCGTCATCCACGCTGCACTGCTGCGTCGAGGCGGTGGCGTCCGACGGCAGGCTGGAGGGCTCCGGTGGTTGCACCAGCGGTGGCGCATCGGCGGCGGCCGGCGTTGCCGTTTCGACATCCACGCCCTTCTCCACGTCGATCCACAGCGCCTTGACGCCACTGCTGCGCAGCGTCTGCAGGTCGGCGGGATCGGTCAGCAGGAACTTGCTGCGCCAGAACGGATGGTCGAACCAGCTGCCCTCCAGAGCGTGTACGTACATGCCGAAGCGAAGCTGACTGACAAGGATTTTTCTGAGCAAGGCGCACCTCGATTCGTGAGCGGCGCTGGTAGCCGCGCAAGCGTTCCATGCTCGCCACTACAAGAACTCCCCACAGTATATGTGTGATGGCACTTTGCCTCTACATGTCTGGATCAAGACTTTGGTGTCGACCGGCTCGCCGGTCGGTCCACAGGGACGACGGCTTTCGCTTACCATCGTCGCGTCCTTTCGCGAGCGTCGCCAATGCCTGTCATCTCCAACCGCAGCCGCGTCAGCCTGATCGTGGCGTTGATCCTCGTCGGTCTGCTGCTCAGCATGTACTGGGCCGGGCGGCTGGCCGAGCAGCGCGCCTGGGCCGAGCGCGGGCAAGAATCGCAGGGGCAGCTGGAGCTCTATGCGCAGGCCATCCACACCCAGGTCGAGCGCTTCCGATCGGTGCCGGCGTTGCTGGCGCTGGACAGCGACATCCAGGCATTACTCGCCGACCCGGGCAACCGCCAGCTGCGCGGCCAGCTCAACCAGCGGCTTGAGCAGCAGAACCACGCCGCGGGCTCCTCGGTGCTGTACCTGCTGGATCGTAACGGCGAGACCATCGCAGCCAGCAACTGGCGTGACTGGAGCAGCTTCGTCGGCAACAACTATGCCTTTCGCCCCTATTTCCGCGACGCCGTGGCCAATGGCAGCGGGCGTTACTTCGCGGTCGGCGTGACCACCGGCATTCCCGGCTATTTCCTTTCAAGTTCGGTGAAGAACACTGCCGGCGAGCTGCTCGGCGTACTGGTGGTCAAGCTCGAACTGGAGGACATGCAGCGCGACTGGGTCGGCCAGCCGGGTATCCTGCTGATCGCCGACTCGCTGGACATCGTCATCCTCACCAACCGCCCGGCCTGGCGCTTTCGCTACCTGCGCCCGCTGAGCGACGAGGTGCGCAGCCGGTTGGTGGATGTGCGCCGCTATGCCGAGCAGACCCTGCAGCCGCTGCAGAGCAGCCGGGTGCAGCAGCTCGACGAGGGCAGCGAGCGCCGCCTGGTGGACGGCCCGGATGGCCGCCGCGAGTACCTCTGGCAGCGTCTGGCATTGCCCGAGGAAGACTGGACCTTGCACCTGCTGCATGACCCGCAGTTGATCGCCGCCAGTGTGCGCAGCTATCGCCTGGCCGCGGCCGGCGTATGGATGACGCTGGCGTTCCTGTTGCTCTACCTGGCACAGCGACGCAAGACTCGCCGCCTCGAACTGCGCAGCCGCAGTGAGCTGGAGCGCCTGGTGCAGGAACGCACCCGCGAACTGCACACCGCCCAGGACGAGCTGGTGCATGCTGCGCGCATGGCCGCACTGGGGCAGATGTCCGCCGCGCTGGCCCACGAAATCAACCAGCCGCTTACCGCCCTGCGCATGCAACTGGCCAGCCTGCGCCTGCTGCTCGACAACGGCCGCGAGGGCGAAGTGCGCGAAGGGCTCGGGCACGTGGAAGGTCTGCTCGAGCGCATGGCCGCGCTGACTGGCCATCTGAAGACCTTTGCCCGCAAGAGCCCTGCCGGCCTGCAACAGCACCTGGCGCTGGCCGATGTGCTGGAACAGGCGTTGCAGCTGCTGTCGCCGCGCATTCGCAGCGAGCAGGTGGAGGTATTCCGCCAGGTGCCGACCGAGGCCACGGTGCGTGGCGATGCGATCCGCCTGGAGCAGGTGCTGATCAATCTGCTGCACAACGCGCTGGACGCCATGGCCGAGCGGCCGCAACGGCGCCTGCGCATCCTCTGTCGGCGCGTCGGCGACGCCTGGCAGCTCAGCGTTGCCGACAATGGCGGCGGCATTGCCAGCGAGCATCTGGATCAGGTGTTCGAGCCCTTCTTCACCACCAAGCCGGTGGGTCAGGGCCTGGGCCTGGGCCTGGCGGTGTCCTATGGCATCGTGCGCGACATGGGCGGCACCCTGGAGGTGAGCAACGACGAACAGGGCGCGGTGTTCACCCTGACGCTGCCGGCTGCCGAAGTGCACGCCGCCGAGTAAACTGCGGCGACGCGAGCGCGAGGAGCTGGCAATGAGCGGGCAGGTAATCTTCATCGATGACGAGGCGGCGATCCGTCAGGCCGTGCAGCAATGGCTGGAGCTCTCCGGCTTCCAGGTGCGCACCTTTTCCCGCGCGCGGGAAGCGCTGTCGGTACTGGATCGCGACTTTCCCGGTGTACTGATCAGCGACGTGCGCATGCCAGACCTCGACGGCCTCGGCCTGCTCGAACGGCTGATCGAACTGGATGCCGACCTGCCGGTGATCATGGTCACCGGCCACGGTGACGTGCCCATGGCCGTGCAGGCGCTGCGTCAGGGCGCCTACGACTTCATCGAGAAGCCCTTTACCCCCGAGCGCCTGCTGGACAGCGTACGCCGCGCGATGGACAAGCGCCGGCTGGTCTGCGAGAACCGCCAGCTGCGCGAGCAGTTCGCCCGCAAGGGGCGTATCGAATCGCAGCTGCTGGGCGTGTCCCGCGCCATGGATAACCTGCGACGCCAGGTGCTGGAGCTGGCCGGAACCGACGTCAACGTGCTGATCCGCGGCGAAACCGGCAGCGGCAAGGAGCAGGTGGCGCGCTGCCTGCACGACTTCAGCCCGCGCGCCGGCGGGCCGTTCGTGGCGCTGAACTGCGCGGCGATCCCGGAAACCATCTTCGAGAGCGAGCTGTTCGGTCACGAGAGCGGCGCCTTCACCGGCGCCCAGGGCAAGCGCATCGGCCGCATCGAACACGCCGCCGGCGGCACGCTGTTCCTCGACGAGATCGAAAGCATGCCGCTGGCGCAGCAGGTCAAGCTGCTGCGCGTGCTGCAGGAGAAGACTCTGGAACGGTTGGGCTCCAACCGCAGCATCGAGGTCGATCTGCGGGTGATCAGCGCGGCCAAGCCGGATTTGCTGGAAGAGGTGCGTGGCGGGCGCTTCCGCGAGGACCTGCTGTACCGGCTGAACGTCGCCGAGCTGCATATCCCGCCGCTGCGCGAGCGGCGCGAGGACATTCCGCTGCTGTTCGAACACTTCGCCAGCCAGGCCGCCCAGCGCCACGGCCGTGCCGCGCCACCGGTGACGCCCGGCGAACTGGCGCAGCTGCTCGCCCATGACTGGCCGGGCAACGTGCGCGAACTGATCAACGCCGCCGAACGCCACGCCCTCGGCCTCAGCGCGCCGGCCCCGGCGAGCAGCGGCGGACAGTCGCTGGCCGAGCAGATGGAAGCCTTCGAGGCGCAGTGCCTGCACAATGCGTTGCAGCAATGCAAAGGCAACATTGCCGAGGTGATGACCCTGCTGCAGCTGCCGCGCCGAACCCTCAACGAAAAGATGCAGCGCCACGGCTTGAGCCGCAGTGACTATTTGCCGGCCGGAAGTTGCGACAACTGATCACGGCGCCGCCCTCGTCGCCTCTGCAAACCGTCGCAGCGCGACGCCATGTAGCATAGGTCGTCAGCTCCGAATGGGAGCCTTGCGGGCGTTGAGCGCACGCATCCGCAAGCGTCGAGCCCGTCGAGTCAACTGTCCAGCCCATCCAGCTGCCTCTGCAGAAAACGGCGCTCCGGCTCCAGCTGCACCAGCCGCAAGGCGCTGCGGTACGCCTCGCGAGCCTCGTCGAGGCGCGCCAGCTGGCGCAGCAGGTCGGCGCGGGTGGCGTGGCTGAGGTGATAGTCCTGCAGATGCCCCTGCGCCAACAGCGCATCCACCAGCAGTAATCCCGCTTCGGCGCCGTCGCGCATGGCCACGGCCACCGCGCGGTTCAGCTCCACCACGGCTGACGGACTGAACTGCAGCAACACATCGTAGAGCCGCACGATCTGCGTCCAGTCCGTCTGCGCGGCGCTCGGCGCCTCGGCATGCACGGCAACGATGGCTGCCTGCAATGCGTAGGGGCCGAAGGCACGCGTCCTCAGGGCACGCTGCACCAGCAATGCGCCTTCGGCGATCTGCTGCCGATCCCACAGGCTGCGATCCTGCTCGTCCAGCCGCACCAGCTCGCCGCAGGCATCCGTGCGTGCGGCGCGCCGGGCATCATGCAGCAGCATCAGCGCCAGCAGCCCGGCGACCTCCACGTCGGGCAGCAGCTCGTAGAGCAGGCGACCCAGCCGAATGGCCTCGGCGCAGAGGTCGGCGCGGGTCAACGATGCCCCGGCCGATGCCGAATACCCTTCGTTGAACACCAGGTAGATCACCCGCAGCACGCTCTCCAGGCGTGCCGGCAGTTCCGCGCGCTCCGGCACCCGATAGGGCAGCTGGGCATCGCGGATCTTCGCCTTGGCTCGCACGATGCGCTGGGCGATGGTGCTGGGCGGCGCCAGAAAGGCCCGGGCGATCTCCTCGGTGGTCAGATCGCAGACCTCACGCAGGGTCAGCGCCACGCGACCATCGGCCGGCAAGGCCGGATGGCAGCAGGTGAAGATCAGCCGCAGACGGTCGTCTTCCATCTCGTCCACCTCCGCCGCCTCGGCTGCGTCTTCCAGCTGCTCGGCCAGCAACCGCAGCGAGGCATCGAAGCGCGCCCGCCGGCGCAGGGCATCGATGGCCTTGAAGCGACCGGTGGACACCAGCCAGGCGCGCGGGTTGTCCGGAACGCCATCGCGTGGCCATTGCTGCAGCGCGGCGGCGAAGGCGTCTTGCAGCGCTTCCTCGGCACGATCGAAATCACCCAGCAGGCGGATCAGCGTGGCCAGGACCCGACGCGATTCGCGGCGGTAGACCGCCTCGACCTGCGCCGCCGCAATGGCTCCAGTGAGCGGCATGCTCAGCGCTGCGGCAGCTGGCGCAAAGGCCGGACCTCGACACAACCGAGGCTGGCTGGCGGAATCTTCGCCGCGATGGCCTCTGCCTCCCGCTGGTCAGCCGCCTCGATCAGGTAGAAGCCGGCCAGCTGCTCGCGGGTTTCGGCAAAAGGACCATCGACCACCGAAGTGATGCCATCGCGCACGCGCACCGTGCGAGCCGTGCGCACCGACTGCAGCGGTTCCCCGGCGAGCATATGCCCGCTGGCACGCAGCTCCTCGCCACAGCTCAGGCAGCGCGCAACCAGCGCCTGCCACTGTTCATCGGTCAGCGCATCCACGCGCTGCTCGTCGTAATAGATCAGGCACAGGTATTTCATGGCGAGGCTCCGGGTGCTGGGGACGCAGAAAAGCTAGCAGCCGGGAGCAAAGCCTGCCCGATCGAACGACGAAGCTCCGCAGCGCTCAACCGGCCTGCTGCACCGCCGAAGGTGTCGACGACATGCATACCTGGCCGGTCTCCATGTCGAAGGGCATCGAGAAGTGCTCATGGATGACCTTCCAGTCGCCGCCGCGCCGCGCCCAGACACGGGTGCCGCGCATCCACGCGCTCTGCATCTCGCCTTCGGCGTTGGGGCCGCCGCAGTGGCTGAGCATGCGGCTGCAGGCCAGCTCGCCGCCGACGTCCACGTGCAGCTCGTGGGTCTCGAAGAAGCCTTCGCCCTGGCAGAACTCGAAGCAGCGCTGCCAGTGCGCGCGGTACTCGGGCACGCCCTTGAACTGCAACGCGCCCACAGCATCGAAGGCGACCACCTCCGGTGCGTACTGCGCCATGATCCGGTCGAGATCCTTGGCGCCAATGGCTTGCTCGAAGTCTTCGTGCAGCTGGCGAATGGCGGTTTCATCCTGGCGGGTTTCGGTGCTCATGTCCGTCTCCTGTGATCGGGTTGAACGGGTGGGTTCAGCCAGTAGTCGTTCGGCGCGCCCATGGATCGACAGGCCGGGCGAATCTTTTTTTTTCAGAAGACCGACAGGCGACGGGCCGCGGGCCAGACGCCTTGGCATGCCTAGCGCGCCGCCATGGCACGGCACCGCCAGGCGGAATACAGTTGCGAATTGTTATCCTTTATATACGATAGTGGCTCTCAGATGGCACAGGCTCGCATCGCCAGCCGAGCCGTCCTCCGCCACCTACAGTCCAATGCCCGGTCAGGTCCGTCATGCCCACTCTTCGCTTCTCGCGTAAAACCGCACTGCTGCCCGTTTGCCTTGCCGCCAGCTTCGCTGGCTCGCCGCTCATGGCCCAGGAACAACTCGAAGAGGGAGCACAGAGCAGTGCGGCCGAGCCGGTCGAGCTGCAATCGGTGGAAATCACCGCCAGCGCGGACGCCTCTGCAGACGGGCTGACCCAACCCTACGCCGGCGAACAGGTCGCCCGCGGTGGGCGCGTGGGTATTCTCGGCAACCGCGATTACATGGAAACGCCGTTCACCTCGACGTCCTATACCTCGCAGCTGATCCAGGATCAGCAGGCTCGCAGCGTGTCGGACATCGTGCAGAACGATCCGTCGGTGCGTGTGGCACGGGGCTTCGGCAACATGCAGGAGCTATACGTCGTTCGGGGCTTCCCGCTGTTCTCCGACGACATCTCGTACAACGGGCTTTACGGCTTGCTGCCGCGTCAGTACGTAGCGGCCGAGTTTATCGAGCGTGCCGAAGTCTTCCGTGGCGCCAATGCCTTTCTGAATGGTGCTGCGCCGGGTGGAACCGGCCTTGGCGGCGCCATCAACCTTCTGCCTAAACGTGCGCCAAACGAGCCGCTGACGCGCATGACCGTAGGTGCCAACTCTGGCGGTCAGGGCACGGTTGCGGCTGATCTGGGGCGCCGCTTTGGTGAGGGTAACCAGTTCGGCATTCGCCTTAACGCCGCCAAGCGCGCAGGCGAAACCGGCGTCGAGGACGAGGACCAAACGCTGGATATGTTCGCATTGGGTCTGGACTACCAAGGTGATCGCCTGCGCTTGTCGGCAGACGTTGGCCACCAATATCACTTCCTCGACAATCCTCGGCCGAGCGTGACGCCAAATGGCGGAATTCCCAGCGCTCCGGATGCCGACGATAACTTTGCGCAGCCCTGGACCTATTCGGAGGAGAAGCAGACCTTCGGCACCATCCGTGCCGAATACGATGTTGCCGAATCGATCACCGGCTGGGCGGCCGTTGGCGTGCGTGACGGAGAAGAACAAAATCGGCTCTCCAACCCGCGCGCTACCTCCGAAGGTTCAACCACCGCATCGCGGTTCGACAATCACCGCAAAGACCGCGTTTACACGGGTGAAATCGGCATGCGTTTCCGTGTGCAAACTGGGGCGGTCTCACATGAGATCGTGACCTCGGCCGCAATGCATGATTTTGAGGAGAAGAATGCCTTCACCTTCTTCGGCCCTGTGATTGGCAATATCTACGATCCGTTCGCTGCGCCGCTACCAACGACGGTGACCTTCCCAGGAGGCGATCTTTCTGATCCCAAACGCACTGAACAGGTCAGCACGCAGAGTCTGGCGATAGCCGACACACTGGGCTTTCTCGATGATCGCCTGCGGGTCACGCTGGGCGCCCGCCGGCAAGGCATCGAAACCAGGAGCTACGCGCCTGTTACAGGCGATCGCATCGATCGTTACGACGCCTATGAAACCACTCCGGTTGCCGGCATCCTTTACCAACTGAACGATGAACTGTCGGTCTACGCCAACTACATCGAGGGACTGACCAAGGGTGATACCGCACCGGCTGAATCCGGCGGCCAACAGGTGCTCAATTCCGGTACGAGCCTGGCACCGTATGTGGCCAAGCAGACCGAGATCGGTCTCAAATACGACGGCGGCAATTTGGGCGGCAGCATTGCGGTATTCAGTACGGAGCGGCCCTTCGGCATTGTTGAAAACCAGGTATTCCGCGAAGGCGGAGAGCAACGCAACCGCGGCATAGAGCTGTCGGTCTTCGGCGAACCCGCCTACGGGACACGTTTGCTGGGTGGTCTGACCCTGCTGGATGCCGAGCAGAAGAAGACGCTGAACGGTGTAAACGACGGCAACGACGCCATTGGCGTTCCCAAGGTGCAGGCCAACATCGGCGGCGAATGGGATGTACCGGGCGTGCAGGGTCTGACGCTGACCAGCCTGGTAGTGCATACCGGCAAGCAGTACGCCAGCGCCAGCAACGACCTCCGCCTGCCGTCGTGGACTCGCCTCGATCTGGGAGCTCGCTACCGCATGACCATCGACGACCGAGACGTGACCTTCCGTGCTCGTCTGGACAACGCCACCGGCAGAGATTACTGGGCCTCTGCCGGCGGCTATCCGAACGCCAACTACCTCGTCCTCGGCGCCCCGCGCACGCTGTCGGTCAGCGCCACGGTCGACTTCTGATGCAGGCAGCCACGCTTCGTCGCTGGGGCTGGGTCCACAAGTGGTCCAGCCTGGTCTGCACGCTGTTTATCCTTATGCTGTGCCTGACCGGCCTGCCGTTGATCTTCTCGCATGAGATCGATCACCTGACCGGCAACGAGATCGAGGCGCCGGCGATGCCCGAAGGCACGCCGCGCGCTCCGGTCGATCAGGTGGCTGCCAAGGCGGTCGAGGCCTATCCGGGGCTGGTGCCGTTGTATTTCTTCGCCGAAGAAGACGATCCGGACGTCTGGTACGTCAAACTCGATACCCGCGTCGATACCGATGAAAGCGGGTCGACGCTGATCCTCTCCGACGCCCGCACGGCCGAGGTACTGGGCGCGCCGAACTTCGACGAGGGGTTCATGAGCGTCATGTACCGCCTGCACGTCGACCTCTACGCGGGGCTGGCGGGCAAACTTTTTCTCGGCTTCATGGGCCTGCTGCTGATGGTGGCGATCATCTCCGGCGTGGTGCTCTACGCGCCCTTCATGCGCAAGCTGCGCTTCGGCGAAGTACGTCAGGAACGCACCGCCCGCACCCGCTGGCTGGACCTGCACAACCTGCTCGGCATCGTCACCCTGGTCTGGGCGCTGGCGGTGGGCTTCACCGGGGTGATCAACACCTGGGCGGACCTGATCTTCCAGGCCTGGCAGGCCGAACAGGTCGCCGCCCTGCAGGCCGGCAAGACCCGCGTGTTGCTGCCGAAGGACGCCAGTGATGCACCGGCCGCGGACGGCTCGCTGCAGACCGCGGTGGATCGCGTGCTGGCCGCCGCGCCGGGCATGGCGGTGGCAATGATCGCCTACCCCGGTACCCTGCGCGCCACGCCGGAGCATGTCGCGGTGATGCTGCACGGCGACACGCCGCTGACCTCGCGCCTGAGCCAGGCGCTGCTGGTCGACCCCGCCAACGGCGAGGTGCTCGAGGCCAGCGCGCGGCCCTGGTACGTCACCGCGCTGCAGCTGTCCGAGCCGCTGCACTTCGGCGACTACGGCGGCCTACCGCTGAAGGTGCTCTGGGCGCTGCTGGATATTCTCACCATCGTCGTGCTCGGCAGCGGCCTGTACCTCTGGCTCAAGCGCGGCGCGACCGAGGTGCGGACATGATGCGCATCTGGTTGTGGCCGGTGGTGATCGCCGTGTTGTCCGCCGCCGGACTGATCGCCGGCCTGGTTTCCGAAGGCGCCGGCGACTGGCTGAGCTGGCTGGCCCTGGCAGCACCAGTCGCCGTCGGCGTGCATGGCCTGACCCGCTGCGGCGCCCGGGCTCAGGCGCGCAGCGACGATTTCAGGGGCGCAGCACCTCGGCGAGCTGATCGAAGCTGAACGGCTTGGGTAACGAACGCGCCGGCAGGCGGCTGTCGATACGGCCCTCGCCGGAGACGAAGACCAGTCGCAGCCACGGCTGGGCCTTCAGCGCCTCGGCAGCGAATTCCGGGCCCGAGCGGCCGGGCAGGTTGACGTCCAGCAGCAGCTGGTCGAAACGCTGCTCGTGCAGCGCCTTTGCCGCCGTTTCCGCGTCCGGATAGCCGCGCACGCCATAACCCAGCTCCTCGACCATCTCGCAGGTCAGCGTCAGCAGCTGCGGCTGATCCTCCACGACCATCACCCACTGCCGCGGCGCGGTCTTGTCGTCCCCCTGTTGGACACCCAGCAGCTGACGCACCTTGCGCGCCAGGTCTTCCTGCCGGTAGGGCTTGCTCAGCAGCTCCACGCCGGGGTCCAGGCGCCCGCCATGAACCACCGCATTGCGCGTGTAGCCGGACGTGAACAGCACCGCGACGTCCGGCTGCAGCAGCCGTGCCTGGCGCGCCAGTTCGGTGCTGCTCAGCGGCCCGGGCATGACCACGTCGGTGAACAGCAGGTCGATACCGATGCCGCTCTGCAGGATGCTCAGGGCGCTCTGCGCATCGTTGGCACGCAACACCGAATAGCCGAGACCGGTAAGCAGTTCGATCACCGTGGCCTGTACGGGCAGGTCATCCTCCACCACCAGAATGGTTTCGCTGCCGCCCACCACCGGGCCGACGGTGGCTGGCAGCGCCTGTACTTCGGGCTGCTCGGTACGCGGCAGGTAGAGCTTGACCGTGGTACCCGAGCCCGGCTCGCTGTAGAGGCGGATATGCCCGCCACTCTGCTTGGCGAAACCGTAAGCCATGCTCAGGCCCAGGCCGGTACCGTGGCCTTCCGGCTTGGTGGTGAAAAAGGGTTCGAAGGCCTGCTCGATGATTTCGGCAGGCATGCCGATGCCCGTGTCGGACACCGCCAGCAGCACGTACTGACCGGGCGTCACATCGGCCTGGGTGCCCGCATAGAGTTCGTCGAGCATGGCGTTGCCCAATTCCAGGGTCAGCTTGCCGCCCTCGGGCATGGCATCGCGGGCATTGATCGCCAGGTTGAGCACCACCTGCTCGAGCTGGTGCGGATCGACCATGGTGGTCCACAGGCCGCCGGCGACCACGGTTTCGATCTCGATGTGCTCGCCGATGGCCTGGCGCAGCAGCTCGTCGAGATCGCGCAACAGCCGGCCGAGGTTGGTCGGCTGCGGCCGCAGCGGCTGGCGGCGGGCAAAGGCCAGCAGCTGGCGCGCCAGCTTGGCACCGCGTTCGACTGCCGAGCTGGCAGCATCGACGCGCTTGGCCGCGCTGCGGTGCTCCTCCACCAGCGGCTGCAGCAACTGCAGATTGCCGGCGATCACCTGCAGCACGTTGTTGAAATCATGGGCCACGCCGCCCGTGAGCTTGCCGATGGCCTCGAGCTTCTGCGACTGGTACAGCGCCTGCCGGCTCAGCTCCAGCTCGCGGGTGCGTTCCTCGACCAGTTCCTGCAGCCGCTCGCTGGAGCGCTGCAAGGCCTGCTGCGCCAGCACCTGGGCGGTGACGTCATGACCCTGGCAGAAAATACCGGTGACCCGCTCGTCCTCGCTGAACACCGGCTGGAAAACGAAGTTGAGGTAGCGTCGCTCGGCCTTGCCACCGGTCTGCGGGCGCACGCGCACGGCGAGGTCACGGCCGAGATAGGGCCGCCCGGTAACGTAGACCTGCTGCAGCAGCTCGGACAGCGCACGGCTCTCCAGCTGCGGAAAGGCCTTGAATGCCGGGCGGCCGAGCAGTTCGCGGGCACCGACCAGCTGATGGAAGGCGCGGTTGGCGATCTTCAGTTCGTGCCGCGGCCCTTCGGTGATGGCGATGAAGCCCGGTGCCTGGTCGAACAGCCGCTGCAGATGCGCGCGCTCCTCGTCGAGTCGGCGCCCGTGCAGCTCGCTGGCGCGGCGCTCGGCCACCAGTGCCGACACATCGCGCAGGGTCAGGGCAGCGCCCACCACGGCACCATCCGCCGCACAGACCGCGGCCACGACGATCTCCAGCGCGCGGCCGCTGACGGCGTCCTCGTGCTGCAGCGTCTGCGTCGTGTCGCAGTCCAACGCGCGTGCCAGCGCCTGGCCCAGCTCCGGGCTCCAGAACGGCAGACCACTCGCGGTACGACCCAGCACCTCGGCGCGCGCAAGGCCGAACAGCTCGGCCGCGCCGGCACTCCAGTAGAGCACCGCGCCGGCCCGGTCGAGGCCGACGATCGCATCGCGTGCGGCATCGATGAAGTGATGCAGATAGAGCTCCGCCGTTGGCAGCGGCCGCCTGCTCGACTGACTGCCGTGCACCGTGGCATTGGCCCGGTCCAGCGTGGTCCGCAGACGCGCCCGTCGCCGCACGCTGGCCAGCGCCTGATCGAGCTGCTGCTGTGGATTGGCACCCAGGTTGACGATGGACCAGTGGGGTCCGAGCAAGGGCGCCGGGCCCAGCGCGCGGTGCAGCGCGTCTGCTTCGCCATCCTCGCTGAGAAAGAGGATCTGCGCGGTTTTCCAGTGGTTGCGCAGCTGTCGCGCCAGGGTCACCGGGCGCGGCAGAGCGGCCGCCAACAGCACCAGCGCCGGCTGTTCGTCGTCCGGCGGCAGTGCACCGGCATCCAGGCGGCTCAGCTGCAGGCCGTGCGCCGCCGCCCACCGGGCGACCTGCTCATGCAGGCCGCTGTCATCGGCCTCCAGCAGCGCGACCCGATCGAGCAGCAGGTCGCTCATAGCAGCGGCACCCCCAGCAGACTGCGGCCTGTCCAGAGTTTGAGCAGCCCGGTGGTGGGCGTCATCACGTGGCCGGCGCGGGCATCCCGCAGCAGCCGGGCAGCACGGCTGTTTTCCCGATAGGCCGCCCCACCGCACAGCGTCATCGCCTCGTTGGCCAGCTGCACTGCGGTTTCCGCCGCGTCCGCCTTGCACGCCAGGATGAACGACAGCGCCTCGGGATGCGCGCCATCGCCGCGCCGTGCCGCTTCGCGCACCAGCGCGCGGCTCTTGACCAGGGCGGTCCAGAGTTCGCCGTACCGCACCTGCAGGCTTTCCACGTCGCGCAGGGCCTCGCCGGAATGGCTGTAGCGGCGCGAACGCAGATGCACACTTGCCTCGTCCAGCGCCGCCTGGGCGATTCCCAGGTAGGTGCCGGCCATGGCCATGAGAAAGAACGGTGCCACCACCTCGAAGACATACCAGACCTGGTCGCCAGGCTCGCCCAGCAGGTTGCGCGCCGGCACCCGTACCCGATCGAGCTGCAGCGGTCGCGACGAGTTGCCGCGCATTCCGAAACCGGCCCAGGCATCCAGCCAGTGCATGCCTTCCCCGCCCTTGTCGACGATCAGGCAGCTGAAATCCCCGGCTTCGGCGCCGGCCGCCACGGTGGATACCACGTAGGAATCGGCATGCCCGCCATTGGTGACGAACTGCTTGGTGCCCTCGACGATGAAATCCTCGCCATTGGCATCCAGGCGGGTCTCCGGCAGATAGAAATGCGCACCGGTGCCCTGCTCGGACAGCGCCAGGGTGGTGACATGCCGGCCCGCGGCAATTTCCTTCAGGTAGTGCTCGCGCTGATGGTCGGTGGCCTTGGCGGCGATCACCGCAGTGGCCACGCAGTGCATGCCATAGCACAAGGCAGAGGACGGACAGGCACGGGCAATGGCTTCGGTGAGCACGCACAGGCCCAGCAGCCCCTGACCCAGCCCGCCCTGATCCACCGGAACCTGCAGGCCGAGCAGGCCGGCCTCGGCGAGCGCGCGCATGGAATGGGCCGGCCAGCGACACTCGGCGTCGACCTCGGCGGCCAGGGGCGCGATGACATTTTCTGCCAGATCGGTGGCGATGCTCTGCAATTCGACCAGCTGAACGGGGAGCAAATGGTCCATGAGTCTTCCTGGAATCTTGGGGAGGCCGGCATCCACCCAGCCGAATATCTGACCATTTTGGTCGGATCTTGTTCGAACGCGGCGGCTCCATGTGGGGAGCGCCACGTGAGATTGGCGGTCATAGTGGCATGACTTCTTCGACAAAGGGCAAGCGACCCATGCGCCTTCGACTCGCACTGGCTCTGCTGACCGGGGTATTGCTGGCCAATGGCGCCCAGGCCGAGAGCAACGACATGCATATCCTGATCGGCAGCTACACGCATGACAGCGACAGCCCCGGCGTGCTGCGCCTGCGCTTCGACCCCTCGCAGGGACGGCTCGAGCCGGAGCCGCTGCAGGCGCTGACGAGCCACAACCCCTCCTGGCTGGTGCTGGACGAGCGACGCGGGCGGCTCTATGCCACCCATGAGAACGGCCCGGCCCATGCCGATCCGGTCGGTCGCGTCGGCGCCTGGCAGCGCGACGCCAAGGGCGACTACCAGCCCATCGGCCAGGCCATCAGCCTCGGCGATGAGCCCACCCACGCCAGCCTGAGCGCCGATGGCCGCTACCTGTTCGTCAGCAACTATGGCTCGCGACCCAACCCCGGCGGCAGCCTGGCGGTGCTGCCGCTGGACGAGGATGGCCGCCCCTTGCCGGTCACGCAGATCGCTGCGCATCAGGCCAGCGGCGTGCACCCCGAACGCCAGGCATCGCCTCACGTGCATTCGGCGGTGCCCAGCCCGGACGGCACGCGCCTTCTGGTCAGCGACCTGGGCGCCGACCGGGTGTTCGTCTACCGCTACGACCCGAGCCATGCCGAGCGCCCGCTGCGGCCGGATGAGCCGGCCAGCATCGAGCTGCCCGCGGGCAGCGGCCCGCGCCATCTGGTGTTCCATCCCAATGGCAAACACGCCTACCTCGCCCTCGAACTGAGCGCCCAGGTGGCTGGCTTCGATTACACCAATGGCACCTTGACCCGCCGGCAACTGCTGGACCTCAAAGAGTCCGATAGCGAAGTGCGTCATTCACCCGGCGCGATCCACACCTCGGCCGATGGCCGCTTTCTCTATGTCAGCGACCGCGGCGACTACAACCACATCATCGTCTTCGCCATCGAGGCCGACGGCACGCTGCGCGAAATCCAGCGCCGCCCGAGCGAAGGCCGCGAACCGCGGGAGTTCGCCATCACGCCGGACGGTCGCTTCATGCTGATCGCCAATCAGCTTAGCGATGCGCTGGTGGTGATCCGCCGCGACCCGGAGAGCGGGAAGCTCGGCGAGACGTTGCAGACCCTGGCGGTCGGGCGGCCTTCGGATATCAAGCTGCTCACGCCGAACTGATCCGCGACGTTTCAGGACAGCAGGCTGACCACCGCGAAGCGGCTGATGTTGGCCTGTGCCACCACCGTCTGGGTGACCGCGGCGTAGCTGGAGGGGCTGCGCTGCATCAGGTTGAACACCGAATGGGAAAAATCCTTGGCCCACTGCTGCTCGTCGACATCGGCCTGCTGCGCGAGAAATTCGCGTATCTCGCGCTGGCGCTGACCGAGCTGCTCGCGCAGCGCGCCGACCTTCTCCAGCGCAGCCACAACGGTGTCGAGCATGCGCCGCAGTTCGCGCAGCGAGTCGAAGGCCGGTTCCTCGGGCAGCCTCAACAGTTGCTCCTCCTGGCTCGGCAGGCGCTGGAAGCGGCCCTTGGCGAAAAGCTTGTCCTCACCCTGCACCGCCAGCTGATCCTTGATCTGCTGCCAGTCGCTTTCGCGGGCAGAGAAGCGCAGCCGGCCGTTGTCGTCGAGTTCGGCGCGGATGCCGGATTGGCCCAGGCTACCGTTGAAACGACGCAGGATCTGCTCATCGCTCATGTCGTCGTCGAGCACCACCGCCACCGGCTCGGCCAGCTGGCGGCCACCGCTGAACAGCAGCGTCTCGCGGCCGGACTGGCGGATGGCTTCGAGGGAATCGAGCCCCTGCAGGCTGAAGCGGCTGCGTACCGGCTCGCTCAGGCGCAGCTTCAGCGTCGCATCCAGGGAGTTGGCCGAGCGCTTGCTGCGTTCGCGCAACAGCTGTTCCACGTCCTGCATGGCGTGGCGAATGGCATCCGCGCCGGAACTGGAGGTGGGCGAACTGATTTCGCGGCTGAGGCTCAGCTTGAGCTGGGAAAGACGGCCGTGCAGGTCGTTCAGATAGCTTTCTGCCGACTGCATCGATGACAGTTGCTGGTTGAGCTGCAGGCTGAAGCTGGTGCTCTTCTTGTTGACGGCCTCGGCGTGCCCGCCCTCTCCTGCCAGCGGCGCGCGCCGCGTGATGGCCGGGGCGTCCGACGGTAGCGGCTGGCGACGCTCCTGGGGATTGATCGCGGAGACAGCCGGCAGCTGCTTGCCAATCTTCATCACGCTTCCTCGCCTCAGAGCATGCCGAACAGGGTCAGGCCGTTGATTTTCAGATAAGTCTTCTGGGTGGCCTGCAGCGAGAGCTGGTAGTTGTTCAGGTCGATGCTGGCACCGGCGTAGTCCAGCCGCGACAGCTCGCCCTCGATCTTCTGGTTCACCAGCGAGACGTCCTCGTTGCTGCTGCTGAGCAGCGTCAGCGTGTTCTGCCGACCGCCAAGATCGGTGACCGCGCCGAGCAGCCTGCCGTGGGTGTCGTCCAGGCTGTCCATGGTCGCGGTGATCTGTGCGCGCACGGCCGGGTCGGTGGAATCCAGCGCCGGGTCCTTGAGTGTCTGTACCAGGCTGCGCAGCTCGTTGAGCACGCCGACGCCGGCGCCGAAGATCTGCGCCGCGGTGACGTTCTCCTCCACCAGCACGCCGTTGGCCACTGCGGCCTGGCGATGCTGGTCGTTGCCCTGCAGCACGTAGGCACCGCCGACCAGGGCGATTGCCGGCTGGTTGGAACGGGTGCCGGAGAACAGGTAACGACCTTCCTCGTCACGCACGTTGGCGAAGCTGAGCACGGTGTTTTCCAGCGACTCCAGCTCGTTGGCAATGGCCGACAGATCCTCGCCGGTGTTGCTGCCGTTGGCCGCCCACAGCAGCAGGTCGCGGATGCTCAGCATGCTGTCGGAGGCGGCTTTCAGATTGGCTTCCTGCTTGGACAGGTTGCCTGAGACGTTGGCGATGTTGGTGCGGTACTGCGTCAGGCTGGCTTCCTCACGCTGGATGCGCAGCACGCGGACCGCCGAGATCGGGTCGTCGGATGGCACCAGCATGCGCTGGCCGCTGGCCATCTGCTGCATCAGCTTGCCGAGCTTCTCGGAGCTGTTGTTCAGTGAGCCGTGCATCATGGCGGTGATCTGGGCGTTGGAAATGCGCATGGTGTCTTCTCGTCAGTCGGCTCAGAACATCGCCAGTACGGCGTTGAACAGGTCGTTGGAGGTGCTGATGACCTTCATGTTGGCCTGATAGGCCTGCTCGTAGGCCATCAGGTTCACCGCTTCCTCGTCCAGGTTCACCGCGCTGACGCTGTCGCGCTGGGCCTGGGCCTGCTCGGCGACGACGGTGGCGGCGGCCAGGTCGGCCTTGTTCTGCCGACTGGCACTGCCGACACGGCCGACGAGGCCGGCATAGGCGTCGTTGAGCGGTACATCGCTACCGGCAACGTTGACCTTGGCCGACTTGAGTTCCAGCAGCGCCAGCAGGTTCTGGTTGTTGCCGACTTCGCCGGTGCCGCTCTGCCCCGCGGAGGAAAAGGCCAGCTGCTCCGGGGTCAGCGCGGTCACCGCGAGCATGCCGCTGGTGCTGCCAGGGGTGTGAACGAACAGCGGCTGGCCCGGATTGCCATTGAGGTCGAAGCCGCCGGCGAGGGTGTCGTTGACCATCTGTGCCAGGGCGGCAGCCATGTCGTGCAGGTCGGCCTGGGCCGGACGCAGCGCGCCATATTCCATGTCGTAGAGCGCGCCCAGCGAGCCGCCGAGGCCGTCCTGCACCAGCGGGAAGGTGGTCTTGGCGAACACCAGGGTCAGCTCCTGTTCGCCGGCCAGGTTCTGCTCGACCCGCAGCTGGCCGGCGGTGGTACCGGCCACCAGCGGCTGACCGTTGGCCAGGGACACGGTCAGCGTACCGTCGGCGACTTCCTGCACGCGGATACCGGCGTACTGGCTGAGGTCCTTGATCAGGTTCTCGCGGTAGTCGCGCAGGGTGGCAGTATCGCGCCCGGCCGACTCCATCTTGAGGATTTCCGCGTTCAGCTCGGCGATGTTGCCGGACAGCCCGTTGATCTCGGCGACCATCGCCACACGCTGGCCCTGCAGGGCGTTGAGCTGGGTGCCGATGTTGCCGTTCAGGCCGTTGAAGCGCTGCGCCAGCTGCCTGGCCTCGCCGATGATCTGCTGGCGCAGGCCGATGGATTCCGGCGTGGAGCTGGCCTCGCTGAGCGCGGCGAAGAAGTTGTCCAGGCCGACGCTGACGCTGGAGCCTTCGCTGTGGATCAGGCCTTCCAGCGCGGTCAGGTACTGCTGGCTGGTGCCGTAGTAGTTCTTGTCGGTGCTGGCGCGCCAGAGCTGCTGGTTCTGGAAATCGTTGGACAGCCGGCGGATGCTGCTGACCTGCACACCGCCGCCGATGCTGGTGGCGGTCTGCCCGCCGACCGAATGCATCTCCGGCGCCAGACGGCTGAAGCCGGGCGTGTTGACGTTGGCGATGTTCTGCCCGGTCGCGGTTAGGGCGATCTGCGAGGCGCGTACGCCGCTGTAGCCAATCTGACTCAAGACACTCACGACAGGGCTTCCTTCGAATCGATGCGGATCGGTTGGGCGAACGCCACGGAGAGATGGCGAGCGACAACCGGCTGTTGTCTATCCAAGGCGACAGCCAGGGGCGCCTCATTAAGCGCGACGGACGCCGGCTGTTGCGCGCCGATGCGCTTGCCCTCCACGGCTGCGAGCAACTGACCCCGGGACAGGCGCTCGGCGGTGGCAATGCTCCCCTGCGCCGCCGGCGACCAGCCGGACGCCTGCACGGCGGCCTGCGGCTGGTGCGGCTGGCTGTTAGCCGCCTGCAAATCCTTGAGGATGTTGCGCGTGTAGTCGCGGGTTTCCTGGAAGGGGATCTTCTGGATCCAGCTGGCCGCATCGATCTCGCCGCGGCGCGGGTCGCCATGGTTCTTCAGCCACTCGTCGACCTTGCCGGGGCCGGCGTTGTAGGCGGCCAGCGCCAGCGCCTGGTGACCGTCGTAGCGCTCGAGCATCTTGCTCAGGTAGGCGCTGCCCAGGCGCTTGTTGTACTCGGCATCGCTGGTCAGCCGCGCTTCGTCGAAGGGCAGACCAAGCTCGGCGGCCATGTCGCGGGCGGTGCCGGGCATCAGCTGCATCAGCCCGCGGGCACCCTTGGGCGAGACGGCGGCGATGTTGCCGCTGGACTCGTGTTTGATGACGCTGTCTACCAGTGCGCGAAAGCCCGCCTTGCCCGCCGCCCAGGCGCTGTCCAGCGCTTCGACGCCACGCTGCCAGGTGCCGCGCAGCGCATGCTGGCCGCCCTGCCCGACACTGGCCAGACCGAGCGCGGCAGGCGCCGGCGCCGTGCCGTCAAGGCCGCCGGAGAGCTGCTGCACCAGCATGTCGGCGATGCCGGTCTGGCGCTTGCCGGCCAGGGTTTCGGCCAGCACTTCGTCGTAGAAGTCGCGCATGGTGTCCAGCTCGCGGCTGCGCATCGGGTTGCCGGCTGACAGCACGTCGCCGGCCTTGCGCATCTGCTTGAGGATCTGCTGCAGGAACATGGCCTCGAACTGCTCGGAAACCATCTCCAGCTGCTCACGGCGCGCGGCGCTCGGACCATCGTGGCGCGCGCGCATGGCATTGAGGTGGTGCGGTAGGGAAACGATGCTCATGGGCGGCCTTACATCACGATCAGTTCGGCGTTCAGTGCGCCGGCGCGTTCCAGCGACTGGAGGATGCTCATCACGTCATCCGGGGTCGCGCCCAGGCTGTTGATGGTGTTGATGATGCTTTCCAGGCTGGCGCCTTCCGGCCACTTGAACATGGCTTTGCGATCCTGTTCGACCGACACGTCCGATTGCGGCACCACGGCGGTCTGACCCTGGGAGAAGGGGCCGGGCTGGCTGACCTGGGGCCGCTCGCTGATGGTCACGGTGAGCGAGCCATGGGCCACCGCGGCGGCCTTCACGCGCACGCCCTCGCCGACCACCACGGTACCGGTGCGGCTGTTGAACACCACCTTCGGCCGCACACGACCTTCTTCCACATCCAGGCGTTCGAGCATGGCCATGAAGCTCATGCGCTGGGTGCTGGTGACCGGCGCACGAATCGAAACCTTGGTGGCATTGAGCGCAGTGGCGGTGCCCTTGCCGAAATAGCCATCGATGGCATCGACCACGCGGGTGACGGTCTGGAAGCTCGGCTGCCGCACGTTGAGCATCACCTCCGGGCGCTCGGTGAAGTCGGTGGGAATCATCCGCTCCACCGTCGCGCCGTTGGGGATCAGCCCGCTGTTGGAGGTGTTGATCGCCACCTTGGAACCACTGGCACCCTCGGCATTCACCCCGCCGACTACCAGCGCGCCCTGGGCCACGGCATAGACCTCGCCGTCGACACCCTGCAGCGGGGTCATCAGCAGCTGGCCGCCGCGCAGGCTCTTGGCGTCGCCCAGCGAGGACACGGTGACGTCGACGCTCTGCCCCGGACTGTAGGACGGCGGTACCGTGGCGGTGACGGTCACTGCAGCGACGTTCTTCAGCTTCGGGTCGACGTTCGGCGGCAGGTTGATGCCGAACTGCTTGATCATGTTGGCCACCGAGTGGCTGGTGAACTTCACCTGGTTCTTGTCACCGGTGCCATCGAGGCCGACCACCAGGCCATAACCGATCAGCTGGTTGCCGCGGATGCCCTCGATATCCACCAGATCCATCAGCGGCACGGCCTGCGCCGGCAGTTGCCAGCACAGCGCGACGGCGGCGAGAAACAGCTTCACACGCATCGGAAAAACTTCCACTTAGAGGGGGAACAGCGGGTGGGCGAAGAAGCGCGTCAGCCAGCCGGCCGAGTTGCTGTCGTTGAGCACGCCGCGGCCGGCATAGGAGATGCGTGCGTTGGCGACGTTCTGCGACGACACCTGGTTGAAGCGATTGATGTCGTCCATGCGCACCAGGCCGGCGAGGCGGATGTACTCGTCGCCCTGGTTCAGCCGCAGCGCCTTCTCGCCCTTGACCAGCAGCGTGCCGTTGGGCAACACGCGGTGCACGGTGACGGCGATCGAGCCGCGCAGGGTGTTCTGCTGCGAACTCTTGGCCGAGCCGCTGAAGTCGCGCTCCGCCGAAGCCGCGGTTTCGACGTCCGGGTAGGTCTTGCCGAGCACGGTGGGCACGCCGACGCCGATGCTGGACTGCTTGCCGAAGCTGGTGCCGGCGCTCTTGCTCGACTGGGTCGATTCGTCCAGCACGATGGTGAGGATGTCGCCGACCCGCACCGCGCGCTTGTCGCTCACCAGCGAGCCGCCGTAGCCGGAGCGGAACAGGCCGCCGCCGGTGGTCGGCGGCAGGCTGTAGTCGAGCTCCAGCGGCTCGTACTCGCTGGAATCCTCGTCCGGCAGCAGCTCGTCGAAACTGGCGCAGCCGCCGAGCAGCAGAAAGGCGAACAGGAGGGCGATCGGCTTCATCGGCATCACACGGTCTGATTGAGGAACTGCTGCATGCCGCTGGCGGCATCGAGAACCTTGGCGTTGGCCTCGTAAGCGCGCTGGATGGCGATCATCGCCACCATGGCTTCCACCACCTGCACGTTGGAGCCTTCCAGCACGCCCTGCTTGAGCTGGCCGAGGCCTTCCTCGCCCGGCACGCCTTCCACCGGCTCGCCGCTGGCGACGGTTTCGCGGTACAGGTTGCCGCCCAGCGCTTCCAGTCCGCCGGGGTTGGTGAAGTTGACCAGGGTGATCTGCCCCAGCTCGGACGGCAGGGTATCGCCGGCCAGCACGGCGGTGACGATGCCGTCGCTGCCGACGGTGAAGCCGGTGCTGCCTTCGGGCACTTCGATGGCGGGATTCAGCGGCAGGCCCTGGGCGTTGACCATCATGCCTTCGGCGTTGAGCTGGAACTGGCCGTTCTCGGTGTAGAAGATGTCGCCGTTGGGCGCCTCGACCTGGAAGAAGCCGCGGCCGACGATGGCCAGATCCATCGGCTGGCCAGTGGTCTGGATGCTGCCCTCGGTGAACACCTTCTGCGTACCGGCGACGCGCACGCCGCTGCCCAGCTGGATGCCGGACGGCACGGTGTTGATCTCGTCGGCCTGGGCACCCGGCTGCTTCTCGATGACGTAGAACAGGTCCTCGAAGACCGCGCGGTCGCTCTTGAAGCCGTTGGTGTTGACGTTGGCCAGGTTGTTGGCGACGGTGGCCATGGCCTTGTCCTGAGCGGCCAGGCCGGTCTTGCTGACCCAAAGTGCAGAATTCATGCGTTATCTCCCGATCAGCTGCCGCGGATCATTCGGTTGCCGGCGTCGGAAAGGTCCTCGGCGGCTTTCATCATCTTCACCTGGGTTTCGAACAGGCGGTTCAGGCTCATGGTCGAGGCCAGCTCGTCGATCGCCGAGACATTGCTCGATTCGAGAAAGCCGCTGGCCAGCCGCACGTCCTCGCTGGGCTGCGCCGGCTCGCCGTCGCGGGTCACCAGCAGGCCGGCCTGGTTCTTCATCAGATTGGCCGCCGGCACGTCCACCAGACGGATGCGATCGACCTCAGCCATCATCCAGTCGCCGGGGGCCATGATCGACACGGTGCCGTCATTGCCGATCTCCATGCGGTCGTACTCGGGCAGGACGATGGGGCCGCCCTCGCCGAGCACCGCACGGCCGTTGAGTGTCAGGCGGCCTTCGGCGTCCACCTGCATGCTGCCCTGGCGGGTATAGGCCTCGCCCTCGCCATCCTGCAGCACGATCAGGCCGTTGCCCTTGACCGCGAAGTCCAGCTCGCGACCGGTGGCCATGAGCGGGCCGGCGGCCAGGCTGACGCCGTTGTTCTCGATCAGCGCCATGTGCCGGCTGTCGTAGCCGTAGCCTTCCACCGCCACGGCCTGGGCGCGTTCGAGGTCGGCGCGAAAGCCGGGGGTGTTGACGTTGGCCAGGTTGTTCGAGCGCACCTGCAGCGACATCATCGTGCGGCTGGCGGCCGTCATCGCGGTGTATCCCAAGCGATCCATGAGTCACCCTCAGATTGCGTTGAACAGGACCTGGGTCAGTTCCTTGTTGGTGGAAATGACCTGGGTGTTGGCCTGGTAGTTACGCTGGCCTTCCATCAGGCCTACCAGCTGCTGCGTGAGGTCGACGTTGGAGCTCTCCAGCGCGCCGGAAGCCAGGGTGCCGTACTGGCCGACGCCCGGGGCGCCAAGCATCGCCGCGCCGGAGGCAGCGGTTTCGGTCCAGGCAGTACCGCTGATGTTCTTCAGGCCTTCGGCGTTGACGAAGCTGGCCAGCACCACCTGCCCCTGGAGCATGCGTTCGCCGTTGGAGTAGGTGGCGTAGACCTTGCCGTCCTTCTCCACGCTCATGCCGGTCTGCTCGCCAGCTGCGTAGCCGGTGGCACGGTTGTTGGTGACGCTGAATTCGGAGCCGTACTGGCTGGTGCCGCCGTAGTCGAGCTGGATGGCCAGGGGTGCCACGCCACCGGTCAGCGGAGCGGCCAGGGCGACGCTGCCGATCGGCGCGGCGAGCACGCCGGCGCTGTCGAAGGTGAGTGCCTGCGGCGCACCAGCGAGGGCGGTACCGTCGACGTAGTAGTGCGCATTCCAGCTGTTGTCGCCGGTCTTGACGAAGTACTGGGTCAGGGTGTGTTCCTTGCCCTGGGAGTCGTACAGCTTGGTGGTGTAGGTGGAGTTGTAGCTGTCCGCCGCCAGCGGGTCGAAGGCCACGGTCGGGACTTCCTGATTGGCGTCCAGGTTGGCGACGAAGCTCAGCGCATCGGTGGCGCGGGCCGGGATGCCGCCGGAACGCAACTGCAGGTCACCGACGGTACCGGTCTGCAGGTTGCCGGTGGCGTCGGCCGGATAGCCCTGCAGGCGCTGGCCGAGGCTGTTGGTGATGTAGCTGTCCTTGTCGGTGCCGAAGATGCCGGCACGGGTGTAGCCGACGTCACCGTTGCTGGCGCGGGTGACGAAGAAGCCGCCGCCGGAAATGGCCAGGTCCAGAGTGCGGTTGGTCGAGGTCAGCGCGCCGCCCTGGCTGATGCTCTGGGTGGTGCCGATCACTTCCACGCCCATGGCCTGGGTTTCGGCATACAGGCTGCCGAAATTGGTGCGCGAGGACTTGAACCCCACGGTGCCGGAGTTGGCGATGTTGTTGCCGATGGTGTTGAGTTGCTCGTTGACGGCGGACAGGCCGGTCAGGGCGATATTGAAGCTCATGGTTGCGTCTCGACTCTGCTGGATGGAGGCTCGGTGGCTGGCTGCAGCGCTCAGGCGCGACCGGCACCGAACTCGAGAATGTTGTAGAACGGCACCGAGCCGACGCCGTCGATCTGCAGCACCGGGCCTTCGGCGCTGACGCGCACGTTGCCGACCAGACCGGCGACTTCCACCTGCGGGTACTCGCCGTTGTCCGATTCGATCGCCACGCTGTACTGGCCGGCCGGCAGGCCGAGGCGCTGCGGGTCGATGTCGAACGGCACCTGGCCGGGCGCACGGGCGCCGAGCTCAATGGTGGTCTTGAGGCCGTTGGAATCGGTCAGTACCACGGCCGTGCGGTTGGAGGCGTGGGCCAGGGTGAACTGCCCCTGCAGCGGCTGCTTGCCCAGCTGCAGGCTGTCCACCGCCACCCGCACCTGCTGGCCGACCAGGCCGGCGGCGGTCAGCGTCTGCAGGTTGTCCATCAGTACCAGGTTGTTCTGCGCCAGGCTGGTCATGTTCTCCATGCTCTTGACCTGGGACATCGCCGAGAACTGGTTGAGGAACTCGGTGCTGTCGACCGGCTTGGTCGGGTCCTGATACTTGATCTGCGCGACCATCAGGCTGATGAAGTTGTTCTCCATCGTGGTGGCGTCGCTGACATTCACGGCGCGCTTGACCTGATCGATGCTGTTGCCGGCGAGACTGGCGTCCAGCGCGGAATTGACGCTACTCATCAGACTTCTCCCAGGCGCAGCAGGCTCTGCTGCATGCTCTTGACGCGATTGAGCACCTCGACACCGGTCTCGAAGCTGCGGGTGGCCGACATCATGTCGGTCATCTCCTCGATCTCGTTGATGTCGGGGTAGTAGACGTAGCCCTCGCCGTCGGCCAGCGGATTGCCCGGCTCGTAGCGGCGCTTGGGTTCGGCCCCGGAGGTGACCACGTCGAGCACCTGCACATGGGCGCCGCCCAGACCGACGCCGCGGGTCAGCGAGTTGTTTTCGTACACCGCGGCGAACATCGGTTTGCGCGCCTGGTAGACGTCCGCCGGGTTGGCCGCCGCCGAGTCGGTGTTGGCCAGGTTGCTGGCCACGGTGTTCAGCCGCACGGTTTGCGCGTTCATCGACGAACCGGCGATGCGGTAGATGGAATCGAATGACATCAGCGGCCCTCGATGGCCTGCTTCAGGCCACGGAATTTCATGGTCAGGAAGGTCAGGCTGGTCTGGAAATCCATGGAGTTGCGCGAGAACTGGGCCTGCTCGACCGACAGCTCGACGGTGTTCCCGTCCTGCGAAGCCTGGGTCGGTACGCGATAGAGCATGCGCGGATCGCTGCCGGCGATGCTCAGGCGCGACGAGGCGCCATCGTCCAGACGCTGCATCTCGGCGCCGAAGTCGATGTCGCGGGCCTGGAAGCCCGGGGTGTCTTCGTTGGCCAGATTCGCCGCGAGGATCTCGCTGCGCTGCATGCGCAAACCCAGCGCGCGTTCGTGAACGCCGATTGCGTCTTCAATCCGTATACTCATTCGCCGATACCCTTGAAGCATGAGTCAACCGTCGCTCGCTTTTGCAGCATTCATGCCGGCCCGCCAAAACAAAGGCAATGCATTGATTTCGTTAGAAAAAATCGAAACGGAACGACACCGTTTCCGCGCTCTGCTTCCGCATCCGGGACGCCGTGAAGGCGGAAGCGGAAAACCCGCTTCCGCTTGGTCGATCGCGCTGTTGCTGATGCTGGCGGGACCGGCCGTGGCGCAAGACGGCACCGACCGCCAGATACACCAGGCCGTGGAGCATCACCTGAACGCGGCGCTGCAACGCGAAGCCAGGCGCCAGGGTTGGCAGGGCGCGCGCCTGAGACACGACACCAGCCTGCCAGCCAGTGCCGCGCGGCTGCCCCGCTGTGATCAGCCGCTGCAGGTTCGCGATGCCGGGGGCGCCCCGTCGCTGCTGGAGCGGCAACGGTTGACGGTCAGCTGCCCGCAGAGTGACGGCTGGACGCTGGAGGTCACCAGCCAGCCCAGCGTGTGGCTACCGGCCGTGCATGCCCAGGGCATCATCGAACGCGGGCAGACGCTCGGACGCGACGACCTCAGGCTCGAGCCGATCAATATCGGCAAGGCCCAGCGCGGCTATTTTCATCGCCTGGAGGAGGTGCAGGGCATGGCCGCGAAACGACGCATCCGCGCCGGGCAGACCCTTACCCCGTCGCTGCTGGCGCAGCCCTTGGCAGTCAGGCGCGGGCAGCCGGTGAAGATCGTCGCCAGCCACGACGGCATCGAAGCCTCCACCAACGGCGAAGCACTGGGCGACGGGCAGCCGGGCGAAGTGATCCGCGTGCGCAACGTGCGCAGCGGCAAGGTGATCGATGCCAAGGTGGTGGAGGAAGGTGTGGTGACCAGTACGTTCTAAACAGACGGCTGGCTACAAATGGGACGCGGAGAATCAGTAGGTAATGGTCTAAAAAATTTTGGCGCCAGGATTTAATCCTTCTTCGCGGGCTGTCGCCTTACCCCTTCAGCAGGCAGTCAAGCCAGCTCCTACAGCCCATTTAGCACGAAGGAATCCACCATGGCCCTGTCCATTCATACCAATTACTCCTCGCTGGTTACCCAGACCAACCTGAGCAAGACCAACAACGCCCTGGGCACCAACCAGCAGCGCCTGGGCACCGGCCTGCGCATCAACAGCGCCGCCGACGACGCCGCCGGTCTGCAGATCGCCACCCGCCTGAATGCCCAGAGCCGTGGCATGGGCGTTGCCATGCGCAACACCAGCGACGCCGTCTCGCTGCTGCAAACTGCCGAAGGCGCGTTCAATGAGATGACCGATATCGTCCAGCGGATGAAAGACCTTGCTACCCAAGGTGCTAACGGTACCAACAGCGGTGCTGATGTTATTTCCCTACAGGCTGAATATGACGAGCTGGGCAAAGAGCTCAATAACATCATCAAAAATACCCGTTACGCTGGCGAATCCCTGTTCAGCGATGGCACTGCAGTAGATGGTAGCGCTGGCAAGTTCGCTGCTGACGTTACCTTCCAGATTGGCGCCTCTGAATCCGAAACGATGGCATTTTCGGGCGGTACGCAGCTTGGCAATGTAGGCGCCGCCCTAGTGGCCGCCTCGAAGTCTTATGAAGACGGATCAGTCGGCGAAGAAATTGCTGACTCGGCTGACCCCGCAACCGCAACCAATGCTAATGCAGGCGCAACCATTACGCTCTTGGAAACTGCATTGAATGAAATTGGATCAATGCGCGCCCAGTTCGGCGCCAATATCAACCGCCTGAACCACACCGCCAACAACCTGGCCAACATGAAGGACAACACCGAGATGGCCAAGGGTCGCATCATGGATGCCGACTTCGCCTCGGAAAGCGCCAACATGACCAAGAACAGCATGCTGATGCAGTCCGGCATCTCCATGCTCAAGCAAGCCGGCCAGATGCCAAGCATGGTCATGGGCCTGCTGGGCTGATGATCCTCGGTCGGCCGCCCTGGCCGACCGCTCGCTACAACCAAAAACGCCCCGACTCAGTCGGGGCGTTTTTGTTTCTGCGGAACGACCGCCGACCGTCTATCCGACCAATGGCCAGACGCCGCGCAGAGCAACGTCCACGCCCGCTCATCTTGCTCCGAAGCCAGCAATGGCGCGCCCTGTAACGCCCCCTTCCCGACCGGCAAGTCACACAATCTGTGCACTGATGTCACATAGCCATCATGCATGACAGCTATAACCCTGATTAGTTCCCTTGTAAGTTCAAAAAAACGGCGCCAATATATTGCCGACCAGTTCACGGTAAACCTTTGTTCCAGATCACAGACATTTCCGATCGCCTTTCAGGGCACCATGATTTCATCTCTGACCACCAAGGCCACCGATGGCACCGCATGTCCGCTCCTGAAGTGCGGGCGGGACGGCCGCGTGGCGCGCTTCGACCGCTCGCTGTACCAGCTCATGCTGATCAGTGGCGAGGACGTGGAAAAGGTCGATCTCGGCTTTTCCGGTAGCCGGGTTCTGGAGCGGCTGCTGCAGACGCCCGGCGAGGTGGTTTCGCGCGAAGAGCTGCTGCGCCACGCGTGGGAAGACCGCGTAGTCGGCCAGGGCAGCCTGAACCAGCAGATCTACACCCTGCGCCAGCTGCTGTCCGACAGCGCCAGCCAGATCATCCAGACCCTGCCGCGGCGGGGTTACCTGTTCAATCCGAACCACCTGCTCGAAGCCAGCGAGACAGCGCCGGTACAGCCGAGTGCTGCCGCCGCGCAGCCGGCGACGATCATCGAACCACATGCGCCCGCGGCCGCGGCGATTCCACGTCCGTCGCCCTGGCTCGCACCGACCGTGCTCGGCACTGCGGTGGCGCTGCTGCTGGCGGTGGTCGCCCTCGGCTATCGCTTCATGCATGCGCCCAAGGGTTCGCTGACCCACAGTCACTCCATCGGCCAGCTCGAAGTGCTCTACGTGGAGAAAAGCCAGCAGATGCTCGAACGCATGATGCAGGAGACCCGCCTGCTGGTTTCCAGTATCGCCGGCCTGAATACCCACCCGAGTCGGCTGATCGTCAACATGTCGCCTGGCTTCTACGAGCTGCGCTGTCTGCGCGGGGACGGCCAGGTGAACTGGCTGAAGATCCATCGCAGCCAGGTGAACAGCATTTCGAATGAAACACTGCAAGGATGTCTGCGATGACTGTGCATTCCGAGAGCGGCGCCGCAAGCAAGCGTCTGCTGCGAGTAATGGTACCGACGGCCATGGCACTCTGGGCGCTGGTCGCCATGGGCACCACCAATTACAGCGCCAGCCTGGATGGCCGCTACGCCTCCACCGGTCAGATCCTGCTCAGCAACGGGCAGCTGGCGCCGGTTAGTCAGAGCCTGGTGTTCAGCGACGGCCGCTTCTACTCGATGACGCGCAACAGCAATGCCATCGTCGAAGCCTCCGGCCGGGTAGAAACCGATTTTCTCGGCCGCTCGCGGTTGATCGTCGAGGAAGGCGAGATCAGCGGCCTGGCAGCCGCCAGCGAACTCGACGACGAACTGATCTTCAACCTGTTCTACGGCAAGCACAAAGGCGCGCGGATCACGCTCGAACAGGTGGGCGCGTGTCTGTACGGCGTGGAAACACAGCAGGTGTATTGCGCCGACCACCTGGTGGCGCAGCGCTGAGCAGGCGCACCGGCTGCCCGCTCGGAGCAGCCGGCGCCGGATGCGCTCAGCTCCCGGCTCCGCCCTGGACGCTGTACTGCGCGCCACTCTCCGAGAAACGCACCTTGCCGTAGCTGTCGCCGAACAGCTCCTTGTACAGCGACTCCGCCGAATCGGTCAGCAGCAGAATCTCCACCCGCCGGTTGGCGCCGTCTTCCGGCGCCTCGGGGCGCAGCGGCATCACGTCCGCCTGAGCTGTCACCTGCAGCACCGAGCGTCCCGGCAGGCCGGCATCCACCAGCACGTTACGCGCCCGCAGGGCGCGGTCACCGGACAGGTTCCAGTTGTCGTACCCCGACTGCAGGCGATAGGGCGTGGCGTCGGTATGCCCGCTGATGATCAGCTTGTTCTCGACCTTGCTCAGCACCCCGGCGAGCACGGCGAGCAGCTTGGCGAAGTGCGGGTTGAGTACGGCGCTGCCACGCTGGAACATGAAGCGCTGCTGGTCGTCCTTGATCAGGATGCGCAGACCCTGAGGCACCACATCCACCTCCAGGTTGGCCAGTGCGTCGACCTGCCCGGCGACCTCCTGCATCAGTGCCGCCAGCGCCTGCAGCTCGGCGGTCGAGGCATAGCGGCGAGTGCCATCCGCGGGCGTTTCGCCTTCACCGCGAGCCGTCTCCTCGCGCGGGCGCTGGGGCTCGTCCGGTGCCGGGCGCAGCGGTACGCCGTCCAGCTCCAGCGGTGAAGTACTGGTGCCATCGAAGATGCCGGCACCGCCATCGACCAGCGGATTGCTTTCCTGCTCGCCGAAGGCCGGGTTGGTCAGGTTCATCTGCGGCTGGATGATCCACAGCACCATGAACAGCGCCATCATGGCCAGGGTGAAGTCGGCGAAAGCCACCTTCCAGGCGCCGCCGTGCTCGTCGCCGTGGCCTTTCTTGGTCCGGCGGCGAACGATGACCTCGCGCTCGCCGGCCTTGCCCTTGTCTCGGCTCTTCATGCCGCGTCCCTTTCTTCCTCGTACTGGTTGACCCAGACCTCGAGTTGCCGGAAGGCCGGCTTGACGTCCTGCTCGATCAGCTTGCGTCCGGCGTCGACCGCCAGCAGCGTCGGTTTGCCTGCCAGATGCGCGACCAGCGTGGTGCGCACGCATTCAAGGGCCGACAGCTCGGTCTTGACCCGCTGGCCCATGGCGTTGGAGAGCGGCTCCATCAGGCAGTAGCAGAAGAAGATGCCGAGAAAGGTACCCACCAGCGCGGCGGCCACGTGGGCGCCGATCTCGGCGACGCTGCCACCGATGCTGCCCATGGTGATGATGATGCCCATGATCGCCGCGAGGATGCCGAAGCCCGGCATCGCCTCACCGATCTTGAACAGCGAGCGCGACGGCTGCATCAGCGCATGCTCCATCGCCTCAAGCTCCTGCTCGAGGAAGCCCTCGAGCTCGTGGGCGGTGATCTTGCCCATGGCCATCAGGCGGAAGTTGTCGGCGATGAAGGCCATCAGGTTCTTTTCCTGCAGGATCAGCGGGTAGCGCACGAACAGGTCGCTCTGCTCCGGTTCTTCGATGTGCGAATCGAGCACCTTGAGGCCACCCACATCGACCATTTCCAGCAGCTCGTAGAGCAGCATCAGCAACTGGCGCTGAAACTCCTCGCCACGACGCTGGTAGGCGAACACTCCCTTGATCTGGTGCAGCATCTCGATCAGCACTTCCTTGGGATTGCCGACGACCAGGCTGCCCAGGGCGGCGCCGAGGATGATCACCACTTCCGCTGGCTGCCAGAGCACCCGCATGTCGCCGTTGGCCATGGCGTAGCCACCCAGGACGCAACCGATGATGATGAACGCACCTAATACTTTCTGCATGACGTTACTGACTTCTCTCGGTTAAAGGGCCGACTGGCGCTTCGCCGCAGCTGCGGGCGACGCGTCGGCGGATCCCAGAAAGCGACAGGCCTTGCCGATCGCCTGCTTGCTCAACTGACAGACCCTGGCGTCGCTGACTTCCAGCACCAGGGCGATTTCCTTGAGGCTCAACTCGTGCTGGTAATACAGCGTCAGCACCAGCCGCTCACGCTCGTCCAGCCGGCTCAACGCCTGCTCCAGCAAACGCTCCTTGAGCAGCCGCTCCTCGAACAGTTCGGCCGCATCGGGAAAGTGCTCGTGGCCGCTCTGCAGCAACTCGTCGAGGCTCTCGATGGCCTCCGACGAATCGGCCCAGAGGAAGGCCTGGTAATCCTTTTCATCCAGCCCGGTGAATGCCTTGATCTCCTCGTCGCTCGGCGTGTGGCCGAGCTGGCGGGTGAGCTCGCGGATCGCGTCGCGCACCTTGTGCGCCTGCTGCCGGACCTGGCGTGGCCGCCAGTCCTGACGGCGCAGCTCATCGAGAATGGCGCCGCGGATGCGCAGCGCGGCGAAGCGGCCGAACTGCTCGTCCGGCTCGCCGTACCGACGCAGGCCTTCGAGCAGCCCGATCATGCCGATCTGCTCCATGTCTTCGCGGTCGAGCACCTGATTCGCCTGCAACGACAGCTGGCGCACGATGCGCTTGACCAGCGGCAGATACTGCATCAGCCAGCGCTGCTCGGCGCCCGGCGCGAACAGCGCATGGCCGGCCGGGCTGGCGGCGTAGTAGTCGACGGAACAGGTGGCGTTCATGGCGCGGGCCTTTATTGAACGATCATCTTGTTGACCAGCACGTGGTGGAACGGCACCACCGCCTTCTTGCTGGCGAAGTCGGCGAACAGCGCCTCTTCCAGGCGCGTCTGCAGCTCGCCGATGGGCATCGCCCGCAGGTCGGCAAACTCCAGCCCGGAGAGGTAGCTGACCACCGAGTTGCGCACCAGCGGTTCGATCTGCTCGAAATTCTTCGGCTCGTCCGAAGCCTCGGCCTGCAGCGCGAGGTCGAGCACGAAGTAACGTTCGCGGCCGTCGCCCCGCAGGCTGACGATGACCTTGCTCACTGGGTAGAACTGGTATTCCACCGGCTCGATGGTTTCGGCCACCACTTCACCGCCAGGCAAGCCCGGCTTGAGCAGCCAGTAGGCGGCACCGACGCCACCGGCCACGGTGACGACATTGAGCAGCAGCATCAGAAGAACGAGACGAGGCGTCGACATAACCAATTCAGATCCTGTAGTTGAAATAGAGCCGGTCAGACCGTGACCAGCACATCCTTGCCGCGGTCGCTCGAGCGACCGGCGCCACTGCCAACCGTCGCTGCGCTGGTCGGCGCGGCGGCGGCGAGCACCGCCTCGTCGTCATGCCCCTGCTGCGACTGGCCTTGGCGACCGGAGCGACCATCGGCGCCGACCTGCACGTTGACCTGGACGAACTGCTGAGCCACCAGCTCCTGCCGCAGCCGGTCGCTGGTCTGCTGCAGCAGACGCGCGACGTCGGCGTTGGCGGCGCTGAGCTGCACCGTCAGGCGCCCGGACTCGTGGCTGAGGTGGATTTCCAGGCTGCCCAGCTCCGGCGGGTCCAGGCGGATGCTGGCGCTCTGCTGACGCTGCTGCAGCTGAACCTCGACGTGCTCGCGCAGCGCATGCAGCATCTGCTCGCCCCACTTGGCCTCCGGCGCCTGCAGCTTGAGCAGGCGCTCGGCACCCGGGGCCACGCTGCTCGGCGGACGCTCGCCGAGCAGCGGTGACGCCTCGCGAACCTCCTCGGCGACGCCAGGGCTCTTCAGCGCCTCGACCGGCAACTCGGCGACGAGCTCCGTGGCGCCGACAGCAGGTGCAAGCAGGCTCAGCGCGGCGCCGGTCTCAACCACCGGTCGCACCGACGCGGCATTGGCCAGCAGGCGCTCGGGCTGCCCCTGGGTAGGCGGCGGAGCCACCCGACCCAGCAGCTCAGCCTCGACGACCTCATCGGCCAGGCCGTCCTGCACGCCGTCAGCCTGAGCGGCTGCCAGCGGCCAGCCCGCCCGCAGAGCGACCTCGACGCTGTCGCGGGCCTGCACCTGGACCTGCTGCTGATCGAGCATGCCCAGCAGCCATTGCTCGGCCGTGCCCTGCTCGGCAGTCTCCTCGCCGGCGGCTTCGCTGACATTCTCGGCCAGCGTCTGGGGCTGCGCCGACACGGGCAGCTCGGCAGCCGGTGCCTGCGGCTGCGCCGTCAGCTCCAGCTCCACCGCCGCACTCAGCAGGCGCGCACGAAAATCCGTGCGGCCAACGACGGGATTGCCGTCCGCACGGGCCGCCGCATGGCCGCTCAGCGATACCGGTCGCACCGGTTGCATGACTGCGTCCGCCGCGCCGGCCGCGGTGGTCGAACCCGAGATCAACTGCATCAGCTGCCGTCCCTCGCCTGGTACAGGTCGATACGTTGATAGGCCGCACGCCCTTCGGCGTACTCCAGATGATTCACCAGCAGCAGGCGCAGACGCTCGCACTCGTCGGCGCAGGCCTTGAGCGCCTGGCCATGCAGCTGCTTGAGCTGTTGCCGGGCCGCCTGCACGGAGGGATGAGCGTCCCGCGGCAGTTGCTCCAGGCACTGGCGGATCGCCCCGTCCACGTCGCCCACAGCGCGCCAGTCGCCGCCGTGCAGCGCCGCCGCCAGGCGCTGGTGCAGCACCAGCAGACGCTGCGCGTCACTTGCGGGCGGCACTGACGCCCTCCCACCCTTCGCGCAGCGTGCCGAGCAGGTTGACCACCTCGTCCAGGCCGTCGAGCGACAGCGTCACGCTGACGTCAGAGAGTCGGTAGATGCAGTACTCGTAAAGCCGCGCCAGGCCCTGCACGACCTCGCCGCCGTTCTCCTCATCGAGGGCACCGTTCAGGCCGTTGAGGATGTTCATGCACTTTTCCAGCGAAGCGCCCTTCTGCTGGTAGCGCTTGTGTTCGATATGGCCGCGGGCACGGGCCAGCTCGTCGAGCAGGCCGTCCATCAGCACCAGCACCAGCTCGTAGGGCGAGGCCGACGCGGCACGGGCCTCCAGGTCCACCGAGCGGTAGCTGTCGTAACTGTCGTTGGGAAGGTAGGTCATCAGAACATTCCGAAGGTCTGCTCCATGCTCTGCATGGTCTGCATCATGGAGGTGAACTGCTTGAGGTAGCGGGAGTAGTAGCTGTCGTACTGCTGCTGCAGCTTGTCGAACTGTTCGTTGGTGCGTCGCAGGTTCAGGTCCAGCGTGTCCATGCGGTTCTTCAACATGCCGTTGGCGCTGCTGGTGTAGGCGGCGACCGTCTTGTCGATGCTGTCGAGCAGGTTGTCCTTGCCGGTGAACAGTGCCTCGAAGCCGGCCGGGTCCTTAGCCACCGCCGCCTCGAAACGCGCACTGTCGATGGTCAGCTTGCCGTTGCGATCGGCGCTGATGCCGAAGTTGATCAGGCTGTTGCCGGCGAAGTCGGTGCGCAGCAGCGTATTCAGCCGCCCCTCGATGGCACGCACGCTGGAATCCCCGGCGAGGGCGCCACGGGCGCTGCTTTCGCTGCCGCTGGCGGTCAGGGAGTCGAAGCTGGTCATCAGCGCATTGAAAGCGTCGACGAAGCTCTTCGCCTTGGCCTTGGTGGCGCTCTGGTCCTGGCCGACGGTCAGCGTCAGCGCCGCGTCGCCGTCCTTGTGCAGCTTGCTGACCGACAGGCTGACGCCATCGATGACGTTGTCGAACGTGTTGCTCGAGCTGGTCAGCTCGATACCGCCGGCACCGAAACTGCCGCCCATGCGAATGCGCGCATCGGCCGCCTCGGAAAGCGTGGTGGCGGTGGCGGCGGCATTGCCGGCCAGCGATACGGCGAAGGCATTGGCGGCGCCGCTTTCGGCACTGGTCAGCACCAGGTTGACCTGGCCATTGCTGCGTACCAGCGTGGCCTGCACGCCGAGGTCGGCAGTGGCGTTGATGGCCTTGGCCGCTTCTTCGAGGGTGGCGTAGCCGCTCAGATCGAAATCCTGCCCTTTGAGCGTCAGCGTGCCGCTCAGGCTGCCGTCTGCCAGGCCCTGCACGGCGACCTGCTGCTTGCTGGCCAGCTGCTCGACATAAAACTGGTAGCTGCCCGGCTGCGCCTTGCTGCCGACCGTGGCCGTGGCGTAGCCCTCCTGGCTGAACGAGGCGCTGTTGACCAGCATCGTCGCCTTGCCGGTCTTCAGCGCGGAGGCGGCCGACTTGAAGGTGGTCAGGGCGGTGCGCAACTTGCTCAGCGCATCACGCTGGGTCTTGTAGTTGCTTTCGTTGCGATTGAGCCGGTCCAGCGAAGACTGAACTTCGTAGGTCGCCAGCTGCGTCGACATCTGCTTTATGTAATCCGAATCTATCGCCATACCGATCCCCTTCCTGCGCTCTCTAGAGCAAGTTGAATGCCAATTAGCAAATCATTGATTTACAAGCGTTTTATTCTGATGTCCGCAGAAGAAACGCTTCCGCACGCTGATCTTCGGAGGAAACGGGGAAATGCCGTTTCCGCCTGACCGACGGAGGAATCTCTCCGGTTAAAGGCGACGGACAAGGGGGCAGGACTTAAGGCACAACGAGAAAATGCGCGAGGGATGGCTGACAGCGGCGTCTGCCGGGCCAAACATTCGGAACGAGGAAGGCTGTTGCGGAATATCGAGACCGAGAGCCAGGGTGAGGGCAAGGCCGCCGCAGGGACCTGAGATCGCAGCCGCGCTTCAGTACATCTGCGGCTGGTACAGCCGCGCATCGTGGCTGCCGGCCAGCAGCTGGCCGAGGATTTCGTGATGCATGGCGAGCAACTTGCCGTTGCGCTCATTGATCTGCTGGCACTGGCTGGCCATCGCCCCGAGCTTCTGCCAGAGCGTGCGCAGGCGCGTCGCCTGGTCTTCGGGATAGCAGCCGAGCAGCCGCTGCATGCCTTCGGCATCGGCCTGCAGGCGGAAGGCGCCGAGCACCTTGGCCCGGCGCTGGGCCCGCACGGCGAGGGCTTCGACGCGCGTGGTGATCTGCAGATTGAGACGGTCGATTTCCGGGCTGTCACGCTCGAGCAGGAACGCATAGAGCGCCTGCATCAGGTCGCGCAGGGCCAGGTAATCCTCGCAGTCCTGCTCCAGGTCGTCAGCGACGACCGCGAGCAGCTTGTCGCGCTGGTTCACGCATCGCTTCCGCGGTGATAGGCGAGCATGCTGCCGGCCAACTCGGCAGGATCGGTGGAGATCTCGCCGCGCTGCAGCGCCTGCTTGATGGCCGCAACCCGCTCAAGGTCGATGTCCGGCATGGCGCGCAGGGCGTCGTGCATCTGCTCCAGCGGCAGGCTTTCCGGCTGGCGCATGGCGCTTTCCGCCGCCGGGCGCGCGGCGGGCTGGCGGGTGGAGCTGGCCTCGGTGGCCGGTGTCAGGGCGGGCTTGAAGTGCCGGCTGATTTCCATGATTTCTTTCCAACTCGGTGGTTACAGCCAAACAGGCGACCGCCCGGGCACGAAACTTAAATGCCTGTTCACAGCCCGGGCGCGGCTAGTCTACCGACCGCCGCGAGCGGTCTCCACGGCCGTCGCAGCAGCTCGATGGGAGGCACTCAATGGGTGGCACGCCAGTGGGCCTGGGCGGCCAGCCCGTCCTGGATTTTCTGCTCCTGCTGGGCGAGCAGCTGCTGCCATTGCTGCAGCTTGCCCTCGATCACATGCTCGACCACCTTCTCGCTGCGCATGGCCTGCAGGAGCTCGCGCTGAATGCGCTCCAGCGCCTGCTCGGCCACCGCCAGCTCGCGACGCTGCAGCTCCACCATCTTGTACAGGGTGGCCTTGTAGCGCTGCTGGTTGTCGCGCTGCAGCGGTGTGCTCATCGGCACGGAAAAGCCGCACAGGCGGCTCAGGCCGGTGATGTTGTTGCGGTAGCGCTGGCAGAGGTTCTGCTGGTACTGCACGCGGCCGAGCATCTGCCGCACCCGGTGGCTGCGCAGGCTGGCCAGGCGGCCGAGGGTCTCGATCTGCTGTTTCATCGCGGTTTCCCGAGGATGTTCTGCAAGGTGGCGACGCTGGTTTCCAGCTCGGCGGCTTCGCCGACGTCCTGGCGCAGAAAGCGCTCGATGGTCGGTGCCAACTGCACCGCACGATCGGTCTTGATGTCCGCCCCCGGCGTGTAACCGCCGAGCGGGATCAGCTCCTTGATCTTCTCGAAGGTGCTGTAGCACTCCTTGAGCTGGCGCGCCGCGCCCAGGTGCGCCGGCTGGCCGACCTGGCTCATGCAGCGGCTGACCGACGCGCAGACGTCGATGGCCGGGTAATGCCCGGCTTCGGCCAGGCGTCGCGAGAGCACGATGTGGCCGTCGAGAATCGCCCGCGCGCAGTCCACGATGGGGTCCTGCTGGTCATCGCCTTCGGCCAGCACGGTGTAGATGGCGCTCAGGCTGCCATTGTCGCTGGCGCCATTGCCGGCGCTTTCCACCAGCTCCGGCAGCATGCCGAACACCGACGGCGGGTAGCCCTTGGTCGCCGGCGGCTCGCCGAGGGCCAGGGCGATCTCGCGCTGAGCCATGGCATAGCGGGTCAGCGAATCCACCAGCAGCAGCACGTCATGGCCCTGGTCGCGGAAATAGGCGGCGATGCTGTGACAGAGCTCGGTGGCCTTGAGGCGCATCAGCGGCGATTCGTTGGCCGGTGCGACCACCACCACGGCCTTCTTCAGGCCCTCTTCGCCCAGCGAATGCAGGAGGAATTCCTGCACCTCACGGCCACGCTCGCCGATCAGCCCGACCACCACCACATCGGCCTTGGTCTGCCGGGTGATCATGCCCAGCAGCACGCTCTTGCCCACGCCCGAGCCGGCAAACAGGCCGACCCGCTGGCCCTTGCCCAGGGTCAGGGTGGCGTTGATGGCGCGCACGCCGACATCCAGCGCTTCGCTGACTGGCTTGCGCTTGAGCGGATTGACCGAAGGCAGCTCGGTCGGCAACGGGTCGCGGCCGCCGAGCTTGCCCAGTTCGTCCAGCGGCTCGCCGAGGCCGTTGACCACGCGGCCCAGCCAGGATTCATCGATATGCAGCTTGGCGTCATCCGGCGCCGGGAATACCCGCGAACCGGCGGTCAGGCCGACCGGTTTCTTGAACGGCATCAGGTAAGTGATATCGCGATTGAAGCCCACCACCTGCGCCTCCAGCATGCTGCCGTCGCCCTGCTCGACATAGCAGCGCTGGCCGGTCATGCGCTGGCAGCCGAGGCTTTCCAGCAGCATCCCGGAGACGCGCACCAGCCGCCCGCTGACCTTGGCCAGCTGCACGTTGTCCAGCGAGCGCAGGGCCTCGTCGAGGCGGAAACTGTCGCGCAGGGCCATGGCTCAACCCTGCGCCGTGATGTGTTCGGCGAGAGTTTCCATGCACGAGTCCAGCCGCTGCTGGCAGCCGATGTCGGCTTCGGCCTGGGCGGTGAGCACACGGCATTCGCCGAGCGCGAGCTTCTCGTCCGGCACCAGGCGCCAGGCAGCGGCACGTTCCGGTGCCAGCTCGCGGATGCGCGCGCACTCTTCAGGATTGAGGTGGATACGCACGTCTTCCTGATCGCCGGGCATGGCGGTCAGCGCCTCCTCGGCCAGGGTCAGCAGTTGCGTGGGATGCAGGGTCAGTTCGCAACGGATCACCTGGCGCGCCACCTTCTGCACCAGCTCCAGCAGTTCCTCGCGACGCGCCTGTTCGTACTCGGCACGAAAGCGCTCGAATGACTCGATCAGCCGGTCCAGCGGCCGGCCGGCCTCGTCGAACGCCCGTCGCCCTTGCAGACGGCCATCCTCCAGGCCCAGCGCCTTGCCGTCCTCGACACCACGCTGGAAGCCCTCGCGATGCCCGGCCTCGCGGCCCTGCTCCAGGCCTTCGCGATAGCCCTTGTCGATGCCCTCCTGAAAGCCATCGGCCACCGCCCGCTGCAGGGCTGCCGGATCGCCGGCCAGGGTTTCCGCGGCGGGGCCTTGCGGCTTCACCCGGGGCGGAAAGCGGAACGGCCGCCAACTGCGGTCGGCACCCTTGATCACCTTGACCGTCATCTCACTCCACCGTCTGTTCGCGGAACAGCTGCACCTGCAGCTCGCCATCGGCGGACATCTCGCGCACCACGGCCATGATGTCCTTGCGCACCTGCTCGACACGGCTCAGCGGCACCGGGCCTTGGCGCCGGTTGATCGACTCCATCTGCTGCGCCTGGCGCTTGGGCATGGCGCCCTGGATCGCCTTGACCAGCTCCGGCTCGGCACCCTTGAGCGCGACCACCCATTCGTCCAGCGGGATGACCTCCAGCAGCGTCTGCAGCACGTCCTGGTTCTGCCGCGAGAGGATGAAGAAGTCGTACATCTCGTCTTCGATCTTGCTCACCAGCTCCTCGTTATGCGCGCGCAGCAGCTCGAACATCTGGTCGCGGTTGCCCTTGAAGCGGTTCATGATGTCGGCCGCCTGCTTCACCCCGCGCACCTGCGAACCCTGGGTGCTGAGCACCTTGAGGCTGCGATCGATCAGCTGCTCCAGCTCGGCGATGACGTCGCTGTTGACCTCCGAGAGGTTGGCGATGCGGTAGAGCAGCTCGTCCTGGCGCTCGGCCGGCATGCACTCGAGCACCTCGGTGGCCATGCCCGGCGGCAGGAAGGCAAGGAACACCGCCTGCATCTGCGCGTGCTCCTTGGCGATCAGCGCGGCGAACTGCTTGGGATCGAGCCACTCCATCTTGGCCATCTTGGCGCGGATCTCCTCGCCGTAGATGGAATCGAGCAGCGAGCGGGTGATGTCGCCGCCCAGCGCCTTGGAGAGCATGCCGGCCAGGTAGGAGCGCGAGGCCCCCTTGATGCTGCTCTGCTCCTTGTAGTCGTCGAAGAAGCGGCTGATCACATCGGAAACCATCGGCTGCTTGACGTTGGACAGCCGCGCCATGGCCTGGCTGATGCTGATGATTTCCTCGCGGGAGAAGTTGCGCAGGATGCCGGCGGATATCTCGTCGCCCATGCTCAGCATGAGGATTGCCGCCTGATCCAGCGAACTGACCGAGCGCAGCTGCACCGGCCGCGGCTTGATCTCGCGGGACGACGCCTGGCTGTCTTCAGCCGGCTGGGTTGAGGTCTCTTTCATTGCGCCCTATCCAATGCTTGATGACTTCCGAGACCCGCTCGGGGTCGTTCTTGGCGAGCATCTGCAGGTGCTCGATCTGCAGCTCAAGACCCGAGCCCGGTGCCGGCAGGCGGATCTCCGAAAGCGGGTTGAGCTCACCGAAGATGTGCGGTCCGCCGGGTTCGCGCGGGCTGGCCAGTGCCGGCCGGCTGTCGCCTTCCAGCGCGGCCGGTGCGCTCGGCTCGACCAGGCTGCCTTCCAGCCCCTCGCGCTGCGGCAGTGCCGCGACGTTGCGCTGGGTGAGATTGCGTACCGCCGGGCGCACCACGATCAGCAGCAACAGCAGGGCGATCAGCCCGGCCACGCCGACCTTGGCCAGCGCATGGACCTGACTGTTCTCCCACCAGGGCACGACCTGCTCGATCGGCTCCACGGCAGCGAACGGCAACACGCTGAGACTCAGGAGATCGCCGCGCTCCTGCTTGAAGCCGACCGCGCTGCGCACCATGGCCTCCAGCTCGGCGCGGGCCTCGTCTGTCCAGCCACCCTCCGGCGCCGCCGCGGAGTTGAGCACCACCGCCACGCTCTGCTGGCGCAGGGCGAAGCCGGCATGTCTGACGTGCACCACGCTCTGGTCGTAATCCATCTGGCGGGTCGATTCCTCGCGCAGCGAGGTGGCGCCCTTGTTCTCGGTGGCCGGCTGCTGGGCTTCTTCGCCTTCGGGCGCCGGCGGCACCGGCCGGTTGCTCAACGAGCCAGGCACGCCCAGCGCCAGACGATCCAGCGCGCTCTCGTTGCGCAGCACCTCGTTGCGCAGGCGCGGCGTGTCGCCGTAGGACTGGAAGGTTTCTTCCTTCTGGCTGAAGTCGATGTCCGCCGCCACGCTGATGCGGAAGTTGCCCAGGCCCAGCACCGGTGCCAGTACCTGCTCGATATTGGCCGCAGCCTTCTGCTGGTAATCCTCCACGGCCTGCCAGTTCTGCGCCGGCCCGCCGCCGACGTTGAGTCCGCGCGAGAGCAGCGCGCCGTACTGGTCGACCACACCGACATCTTCCGGCTTCAGATTGGGCACGCTGTTGGCGACCAGATTGACGATGGCACCGACCTGGTCGCTGCTCAGCTTGTAGCCGGGCTCCAGCTGCAACATCACCGACGCCTTGCTCGGCGCGCGCTTGCTGACCACGAAGGAACTGTTCTCCTCCTGGGCCAGATGCACCCGCGCCTGCTGCACGCCCTTGAGCGCCATCACCGTGCGCGCCAGTTCGCCTTCCAGGCTGCGCTTGAGGCGCACATCCTGAACGAACTGGCTGGTGCCCAGCGGCTCTTCCTTGTCGAACAGCTCGTAGCCAGCCGGCTGCGCAACCTTCACGCCCTTGGCGTTGAGCAGCAGCCGCGCCCGCGCCAGCTGGTCCTCGCGCACCAGAATCTGGCCGCTCTGCGGATGGATGCGGTACTGCAGCGCCTCGCCGTCGAGCACCTGCATCACCTCGGCGGCGGGGAACGACTCGCCGGCGCCATGCAGCGGGCGGAACGAGCCATTGTCACGCCACAGGTAGAAGGCCACGGCCACCGCCAGCGCGGCGGCGATCACCGCCATGCCCGCCAGCGTCACGCGCGGATCGAGTTGCAGCCCGCCTTCGGGCAACCGGGATTTGAGTTTCTGCAGCACGTCTTAGCTCTCTGGACCGATCAAAGCGGCATTCGCATGACGTCGTCGAACGCCGTGGTCAGTTTGTTGCGCACCTGTAGCAGCGCCGAGAACGACACGCTGGCCTTCTGGCTGTCGATCATCGCGCCGACCAGATCGTCGCTTTTGCCGCTGTCCACCGCCGCCATCGCCGCGCTGGCCTTGTGCTGCTCGGCGTCCACCGAACGCAGGGCGACTTCGAACGAACCGCTGATGGCGTTGGCCGCCATGCTCGACGGACGGATCGGCTGGCCCTCGGCAACGCTGGCCAGCTGCTGCATGCGACCCAGCAGATCCTGCTGTACCTGATTGATGGAACTCATGGTCGTGCTTCCCCGATGGTTCAGAAATTCAGCTCGATGCCCTGCTCGCGCATGGCGTTGAGGCGGTAGCGCAAGGCGCGTGAGGTCATGCCCAGGCTGGCGGCGGCCTTGGCCTTGTGGCCGTCGAAGCGGCGGATGGTGTCGATCACGTGCTGGTATTCGGCCCACTTGCCGCTCGCGCGCAGCGCCGCCTTGCCGTTCTCCGCGGCAAGCACCAGCGGGCGCTCGCTGCGTACCGGTACGCCTGTCGGCACCGCCAGGCCCAGGTCCTGCGGCTGGATGAAGAGCCCGTTGCGCAGCACCAGCGCGCGCTGCACGGTGTTCTCCAGTTCACGGGCGTTGCCCGGCCAGTCGTGCTGCAGCAGCGCGCGGCAGGCGTCCTCAGTGAGCAGCTCGTCGTGGGCTTCCTGCGGTGCGTATTTGCTGATGAAGCGGCGGGCCAGCGGCAGCACGTCTTCCTTGCGCTCGCGCAGCGGGCTGATATGCAGCGGCAGCACGTCGAGGCGGAACATCAGGTCGGCGCGGAAGCGGCCCTCGGCCACTTCCTGCTGCAGGTCGCGGTTGGTCGCGGCGATGATGCGCACGTTCAGCTCGATCTCGCGGCGCCCGCCGAGGCGCTCCACGCGCTGCTCCTGCAGCACGCGCAACAGCTTGGCCTGCAGCCCCAGCGGCAGTTCGCCGATCTCGTCGAGCAGCAGGGTGCCGCCATTGGCCAACTCGAACTTGCCGGGCTGGGCGCTCACCGCGCCGGTGAAGGCGCCCTTCTCATGGCCGAAGAGAATGGATTCGAGCATCTGCTCGGGGATCGCCGCGCAGTTCACCGCGACGAAGGGTGCGTCCGGGCTGGCGGAGAAGCGATGGATGTAGCGCGCCATCAGCTCCTTGCCGGTGCCGGTCTCGCCAGTGATCAGGATCGGCGCGCGGGTCAGGGACACGCGCTGGGCCATGGCCAGCAGGCGGCGACCGGCCTGGGAGCAGGAAACGAAGCTTTCCTGGGCGGTCTCGGCACAGACCTGGCGGCGCAGCAACGCACCCAGCTGGGTCTCGCTGAACGGTGACAGCAGGTAGTCGACGCAACCCAGTTCCAGCAGCGTGGCGGCCTTTTCCTGGTCGGCGTACTCGACTACCGGAATCAGGCAGACGCTGCCTGCACGCCGCACAAGACTTTCCACCTGCGCATACAAGGAGCGCGCCGGCAAACTTGCAACCACCACGAAGATCAATGCCAGGCGATCGAGCCGAGCCTTGTCGAGTTCGGCGAAATCATTGAAACGCGCAACTTCGCAACCCTGCCTGCGCAAACCGGCCTGCAGAAATTCGCAGGCTTCGGCCTGGGCACTTCCGATAATGGCGACTTTCTTCGCCGGCAATTCATCGAATAGCTCGTCGCATGCGTAGTTCATTGCCTGACTGACACTTTTCAATGTGACCACCTTGCCCTCCGGGAGGCGCCGCGCTCGTGCGCAACGAATCAGCGGAGATGCGGGAAGATAAAAAATCGATTTAATTTTTCGGAAATCTTTGCCGTCTTTGCCCACTGACTCGCAATCGAACCAGCACGCTCGCAAAGGTACTTCCCGAACAAGTGCGCGCACGCTATCAGCGCGCCAGCACCGTCGCCCAATCAGTTCTGCTTAATTGAAATCAACCGATGCCAGATGAGCTCAAAAGAGGTCATTTGATATCTCTTGATTTAACCCTCTCACGCGCCCATGCCTAGGATGGCGGCACGCTAGAGCCGTGCCCGGAAAAACACCCGCGCCAGCCAGCCCACTTGTCTGCACCAATGGCCAGCGGCATCACCGCCGTGTTCACCGACCTCAGGACATACAGTTCACAACATGACTGGCAATGCAAAAGTCCACCATGGCGTGCCCGCCCAAAGCCTGACTGTATTGAAACCGCAGAAGCTGGGACGGCATCACCACAAGATTCCGCAGTACATCAAGGAAAGTACCAACAAGAATCCGCGGCTGATCGGTGATTATTTCCTGCGTAATTACCGCATCAATCTCGAACTGAATCGCATAGATGTCCAGGAAGAGCGCGGCGAAGAGCCGGACTGCATCTATCGCTCGGCCATGGGCAAAGTTGGGTTTTCCATCGACCGTGCGTTGTTGACCGAAGCACTGGAGTGTTATTACGGCGGCACCGTCATTGCCAGCCAGGACACGCCGCCGATCAGCACGTCGGAACAGCGCATGCGCAATCGGCTGGGCATGGATATCACCGATATATTCGCGCGCTCGATATTGTCCGGCGAGACCTTTGGCAAACTCGACAGTTATCGCAACGACTACGAGGAAACCAGCTGGGAGTACGTGGCCGAGTACGAGTACATCAGCCATATCACCGGCAGCCGTTCCTCGATCTACCTCTATCTGGACACCGAGCTGGTCGACGAGCTGACCAGCCGCCTGGCCGGCCCGCCCGTGCCGCGCCTGCCCGGCAATCCCATCGATCACATCAAGCACCTGCCGGTACGCCTCGATTGCGTGGTGGCCGCGGCGCAGATGCCGCTGGCACAGGTGCTCGCCCTGCAGCTCGACGACATCCTCATGCTGCGCCCGCTGGACCGTTACGAAGTGCGCATCAACCAGCAGAAGCTCTTTCGCGGCACCATCTTCGAAGAGGATGGCGCCCTGTTCCTCACTTCACTTGAAAGCGTGAACCCCCAATGAACGGCCATCTTTCCGACAACGAATTCGAGAACCTCATCAACGAAGGCGACCTGAGCCTGGATGCGGTTGACGAGCCGGCTGTACCGGCCCCGGCGGCCGCGCCAGCGCCACGCCAGGACCTGAGCTTCTTCGGCAAGATTCCGGTGAACGTCACCCTGGAAGTCGCCTCCGCGGAAATCTCCCTCAAGGAGCTGATGGAGTGCGACACCAGCAGCGTGATCGTGCTCGACAAGCTGGCCGGCGAACCGCTGGACGTGAAGGTCAACGGCACCCTGTTCGCCAAGGCCGAGGTGGTGGTGATGAACGGCAACTACGGCCTGCGCATCGTCGAACTGTCCGGCACCAGCCTGGACGCCTTCGCCCCATGAGCCTGCGTCGCGGCCTGAGCCTGCTCGGCCTGCTGCTGATCGGGCTGATGCCCCTGGCAGCCCAGGCCGCCGGCGGCGAGATCACGCTGTTCAACCTGAACGATACCGAGAACGGCCAGGAGTTCTCGGTGAAGCTGCAGATCCTGATCATCATGACCCTGCTCGGCTTCCTGCCGGCGATGCTGATGATGATGACCTGCTTTACCCGCTTCATCATCGTGCTGGCCATCCTGCGCCAGGCCATCGGCCTGCAGCAGAGCCCGCCGAATCAAGTGCTGATCGGCATCGCGCTGATCGTCACCCTGCTGGTGATGCGCCCGGTCTGGCAGGAAATCCACAGCCAGGCCTACGAGCCGTTCCAGAACGACGAGATCACCCTCGAACAGGCGCTGGACTCGGCCAAGGGCAGCCTGGCCGGTTTCATGATGGCGCAGACCAACAAGAACTCCCTGGAAACCATGGTGGCGCTGGCCGGCGAACAGCTGCCGGAGGACCTCGACGAGCTGGATTTCTCGCTGCTGCTGCCGGCGTTCGTGCTGAGCGAGCTGAAGACCGCATTCCAGCTGGGCTTCATGATCTTCGTACCGTTCCTGGTGATCGACCTGGTGGTGGCCAGCGTGCTGATGGCGATGGGCATGATGATGCTCTCGCCGATGATGATCTCGTTGCCGTTCAAGCTGATGGTGTTTGTGCTGGTTGACGGCTGGGCGCTGTTGATGGGGACGTTGACCACCAGTATTCAGCCGTTTTAGGTGATGGGGATGAAGGCGTTGGCCGTGCGGTGGGGCTTAGAGAATGGGGAGGCAGGGCGCGTTTGTGAGAGCGACCTTGGCTGCGATGCCCTACCTTTGTCGGCCCAAACACCGGCATTCGGCGCCACGCATTCCTCGGCTGGGACTACAGGTTGCGCCTCGCACGGCGCGTCACTTTTTCTTGTCTGGCCAAGAAAAAGTAACCAAAAAGAAGGCCACCCCTACATCCGGACTGGGCGCACCCGGTTTGCTGCGCAAAACTTCCCTCGCTTCGGCGCGGCTCCGGGGGTCGGACTAGGCGCCCCCTCACGAAGGGCCATCCCTGGCCCATCGCTCCTCGCTCGGCATCCATGCCTCGCGCCCCTCTACGCCACGCCTACGCTCAGCCTCCTGAAGGGGATTAGAGACCGAGGTGCCTGGAAGTGTCCAAGCAACGAAAGCAAAAAATCGCTTCGCTTGTTCCTACGCGCACGGCCTGACAGGCGACACCAAACGCCCCTTTCAGAAGGCCGAATGGAAGCGCTGCGCAGAGGGGCGAGCGGCATGGATGCCGCGAGAGCCGTGAAGGGCCATGGATGGCCCTTGCGCGGCGACCCTCGGAGCAGCGATGGAGTGAGGGAAGTCGAGCGCAGCGAGACCCGGATGCAGGGGCAAGACCTTTTGGTTCCTTTTGGGGCGATTGCCAAAAGGGACTCGCCCAGCAGGGCGAAACCAATGCGTCTGCCAACCCGGCCAATAGGCATTAACCTCAGAAACCCAAGCCCAAACGCTTCGTGGCCAAGGCCGCTCCCACAACAAGCAAAGCCAAAGCTGCAGTTCGCCGCCTGGCCGAGCGGTGCATTCACCGTCACCTCAAAGGTGCCCCAATGCTAACCCCCGACACCGCCGTCCATATCGTCTCCAACGCCATCCACGTGATCGTCCTGGTGGTCTGCGTGCTGATCGTCCCGAGCCTGCTCGGCGGCCTCCTGATCAGCATTTTCCAGGCCGCCACCCAGATCAACGAACAGATGCTGAGCTTCCTCCCGCGCCTGCTGATCACCCTCGGCATGCTGGTGTTCGCCGGACACTGGATCCTGCGCACGCTGAGCGATCTGTTCATCGAAACCTTCCAGCAGGCGGGTCGCCTGGTCGGCTGAATCATGCCCAACGATCCCCTCATGCACGCCGGCCACTACCTGCAATCGCTGCTCGCCTACTGGTGGCCGTTCTGCCGGATCATGGCCGTGTTCAGTCTGGCGCCGATGTTCAGTCACAAGGCGATCAGCGTGCGTGTGCGCATCCTCCTGGCGCTGGCGCTGACCCTGGTGCTGGGCGCGGCCTTGCCGACACCGCCGACACTCGATCCGCTGTCGCTGGCAGGCATGCTGGCCACCATCGAGCAGATCGCCATGGGCCTGCTGCTGGGCCTGGCGCTGCTGCTGGTGTTCACCGTGTTCACCCTGATCGGTGACGTGGTCTCGACCCAGCTCGGCCTGTCCATGGCGGTATTCAACGACCCCATGAACGGCGTGTCCTCGGCGTCGATCATCTACCAGCTGTACTTCATCCTGCTGGCGCTGCTGTTCTTCGCCATCGACGGCCATCTGGTCACGGTGAGCATCATCTACCAGAGCTTCGTCTACTGGCCGATCGGCAGCGGGCTGTTCTACGACGGTCTGCAGACCATCGCCTGGTCGATGGCCTGGGTGATTTCGGCGGCGTTGCTGATCGCCCTGCCGATTGTCTTCTGCATGACCCTGGTGCAGTTCTGCTTCGGCCTGCTCAACCGCATCTCGCCGGCGATGAACCTGTTCTCGCTGGGCTTTCCCATGGCGATCCTCGCCGGGCTGTCGCTGATCTACCTGACCCTGCCGAACCTGGCCGAGGCCTACCTGCACCTGACCCGCGACCTCTTGGACAAGATCGGCGTTCTGCTCAGGAGCGGCGGCCATGTCTGAGCAGAACAGCAGTCAGGAAAAGACCGAAGAGGCCTCCGAGCAGAAACTCAAGAAGAGCCGCGACGATGGCCAGGTCACCCGCTCCAAGGACGTCGCCACCACCGTTTCGCTGCTCGCCACGCTGTTGCTGCTCAAGCTCAGCGCCGGGGTGTTCCTGGACGGCATGCAGCAGAGCTTCAGCTACTCCTATATCAACTTCCAGCAGAGCGAGATCGGCATCGATGACGTGCAAGTGATCCTGCTGCACAACCTGCTGGTGTTCGTCAGTGTGCTGCTGCCGCTTTTGCTGACGCCGATCCTGGTCATCGCCTTCGCCCTGGTGCCGGGCGGCTGGGTGTTCGCCTCGAAGAACTTCGCGCCGAAGTTCAGCAAGCTCAACCCCATCACCGGCCTGGGCCGGATGGTCGGCGCGCAGAACTGGAGCGAGCTGGCCAAGTCGCTGCTGAAGATCTCCGCGCTGCTCGGCATCGCCGCCTGGCAGCTGTACTACGCCGCGCCACGGCTGGTCGCGCTGCAGCGCACCGACATCTTCAACGCCATCGGCGGCGCCTTCTCGCTGACCTTCGACCTGGCAATCTCGCTGCTGCTGGTGTTCGTGCTGTTTTCCTTCATCGACATCCCGCTGCAGCGCTTCTTCTTCCTCAAGAAAATGCGCATGACCAAGCAGGAGCGCAAGGAAGAGCACAAGAACCAGGAAGGCCGCCCCGAAGTGAAGGCGCGCATCAAGCAGCTGCAGCGCGCGCTGGCGCAGCGGCAGATTGCCAAGGTGATCAAGGATGCCGACGTGGTGATCGTCAACCCGACCCACTACGCCGTGGCGCTCAGGTACGACCCGAAGAAGGCCGAGACGCCCTTCGTCATCGCCCGCGGCGTCGACGAGATGGCGCTGTACATCCGCAAGATGGCCCAGGCCAACGGGCGTGAGGTGGTCGAGCTGCCGCCATTGGCCCGCGCCATCTACTACAGCACCCAGGTCAACCAGCAGATTCCGGCACCGCTCTACACCGCGGTGGCCCACGTGCTGACCTACATCCTCCAGCTCAAGGCCTGGAAACAGGGCCGTCGCCAGGGCAAGCCGGCACTGGCCAGCAACATCCACATTCCCGAAGAACTGTTCAACCGAGCACGCTCATGAACCTGATGCAGAAACTCACGCCCACCTTCCGCAGCGGTCGGATCGGCATTCCGCTGATCATCCTGTCGATCCTGGCGATGATCATCCTGCCGCTGCCGCCGCAGCTGCTGGACATCCTGTTCACCTTCAACATCGCCATGGCGGTGCTGGTGCTGCTGGTCAGCGTGTCGTCGAAGAGCCCGCTGGATTTCTCGCTATTCCCCACGGTAATCCTGATCACCACGCTGATGCGCCTGACCCTCAACGTCGCCTCGACGCGGGTGGTGCTGCTCGAGGGCCATACCGGCACCGGCGCGGCGGGCAAGGTGATCGAGGCCTTCGGCGAAGTGGTCATCGGCGGTAACTTCATCGTCGGCCTGGTGGTGTTCGTGATCCTGATGATCATCAACTTCATCGTCATCACCAAAGGCGGCGAGCGCATCTCCGAGGTGACCGCGCGCTTCACCCTGGACGCCCTGCCGGGCAAGCAGATGGCCATCGATGCCGACCTCAACGCCGGCCTCGTCACCCAGGAAGAAGCCAAGGCGCGGCGCCAGGAAGTGGCCAAGGAAGCGGACTTCTACGGGGCCATGGACGGCGCCTCGAAGTTCGTCCGCGGCGACGCCATTGCCGGCATCCTGATCCTCCTGATCAATCTGTTCGGCGGTTTCGCCATCGGCGTGTTCGTCCATGACCTGGGCGCCGGCGATGCCTTCAAGCAGTACGCCCTGCTCACCATCGGTGACGGCCTGGTGGCGCAGATTCCGGCGCTGCTCCTGTCCACCGCAGCGGCGATCATCGTCACCCGGATCAACGAATCCAGCGATATCACCAGCCAGGTGCAGCGCCAGCTGCTGGCCAACCCGGCCTCGCTGTACACCGTGGCCGGCATCCTCTTCGTACTCGGCCTGGTACCGGGGATGCCGCACCTGGCGTTCATCGGCTTCGCCGCACTGATCGGCTTCATCGCCTGGCGCGTCTCGCTGCAGCAGCCACCGGCCGAGGGCGCCGATCTCAAGGAGATCCAGCAGCTCGGCCAGGCGATGGACAAGGAAAAGGCCCAGTCGCTGGCCTGGGAAGACATTCCGCTGGTCGAGCGGCTGTCGGTGTCGCTCGGCTACAAGCTGGTCGGGCTGGTCAACGAGGCGTCCGGTGCGCCGCTGCCGGCGCGGGTGCGCGGCGTGCGCCAGACGCTGTCCGAGCACCTCGGCTTTCTGCTGCCGGAAGTGCAGATCCGCGACAGCCTTCGGCTCAAGGCCTCGCAGTACGACATCTACATCAACGGCGAAAAGATCGACGGCGCCGAGCTGCACGCCGACCGCCTGATGGCGATCCCGTCGCCGGAGCTGTACGGCGAAATCGACGGCATCCTCGGCACCGACCCGGCCTATCGCATGCAGGTGGTGTGGATTCAGCCGGGCGACAAGTCCCGCGCGCTGAACCTCGGCTATCAGGTGATCGATTGCGCCAGCGTCATCGCCACCCACCTGAACAAGGTGATCCGCGAGCACCTGCCGGACCTGTTCAAGCACGACGACGTCGAACACCTGATGCAGCGCCTGACCGTGCAGGCGCCGAAACTCGCCGAGAGCCTGAAGAGTGCCTTGAGCTACACCCAGCAGATGCGCGTGTACCGCCAGCTGCTGCAGGAAGAGGTGCCGCTGCGCGACATCGAGACCATCGCCAGCACCCTGCTCGAATGCAGCGAGACCACCAAGGACCCGGTGCTGCTGGCCGCCGACGTGCGCTTCGCATTGCGCCGCAGCATCGTTTCGATGGTCGCTGGCGACCGCCGCGAGCTGGGCGTGTTCGTGCTGGAGAACGCTTTGGAGAACACCCTGCTCAATGCCCTGGCCATCGCCCAGCAGGCCGGGCCGGTGAGCCTGGACAACATCCCGGTGGAGCCCAGCCTGCTCAATCAACTGCAGAACAGCATGCCGGTGGTGAAGGAAAAGCTGCGCAAGGATGGCCACCCGCCGATCCTGACCGTAATGCCGCAGCTGCGCCCGCTTTTGGCGCGCTATGCACGGGTGTTCAGCCCGGGACTCCACGTGCTGTCGCAGAACGAGATTCCCGACCGGGTCGGGGTGAACATTCTCGGCACGCTGGGCTGATACCTTCCGCGTGCCTCAGTAGAGCTTGCGCCGCCGCGGTGCCTGCTGCGCCACCATGGCGGTGAACTCGGCCGACGGCCGGTCGAGCGCGAAGCCCATCTCGAAGCTGTCGCGCCGCGAGTCCTTGCGCGACCACTGGCAGATCACCACCACCTCGATCTGCCGCACGCGCTCGCCGTGCTCCGGCACGTGCAACACCATCTCGTAGCAGCCGCCAACCGCCAGCGGCTGGCTGGCGACCAGGCGCAGGCCCCCTAGCGAGAGATCGGCGACATAGCCCATGGGTTCGCCGCTCAGGCGATTGCTGACCTGGATGCTGCTGATATGGCGAAAGCTGAAACGGCTGTGTTGGCGCATGTCCGTTGCCCGGGCAGAGGGTTCGTCCGCCACGACACGGATGCGGCGCATCGCGTCCCGCTGGCAGGGTGTAGAGCCAGCAGGCGACCCGATCGCGCCCTGAATTAAGCCGATGGCGGCATCAACGCCCGGCAAATGCGTCGAGCGTGACGTCGATCACCCCGCGCGCGTTCAGCGCTCCGGCTGCTCGCCATCGGGCAGTGCCTCTTCGTCGCTCACCTCCTCGGCCATACCCGGCGGCACGTTGTAGGCGCCGCCCGGCACGTCGCTTTCGCTGCCGCCGGCGACATCGCCATGAGTGGTGGTGGTTTCGGGATTCTGTTCGTGGGCATCGCCGCTCTGATCGATGGACTCGATGCTCTCGCGGCCCGGTTCGCTCTGGCTCATCAGCAGTTCCTCGTTCGTCGCCGCACCCCGGCCGATCCGGAGCGCCATGGTTTTTAGGATGGCGGGGCCGGCAGAAGGTGCAGGGCCGTAAGGCCATTTCTGGACCAATGGCCGCTCGGCGGCGCAGCTGAACTAATCCAGTGGCGGGGCAGCCAAAACTCAACTGGAACTGCCATAGAACAGAATCATGCAACTGACTTCCCGCAGCCTGCCGATCACCCCTGCCATCACCCCGGAGCCGGATCAGCCGTCACGGGCGCTGTATTTCGCCCTCGTCCGCGAGGTCGACCAGCACGCGCGGGAGAACGCCGCCGACTACCTGCGCACGCAGCTCGAAGCGGCCGCTGCCCTGCCCTGCGACCTGCCGGCGGACCCCGCCGATCTGGACGCCTGGGTGCTGCAGCGTACCGAGGCGGTCGGCCATCAGTACCAGGCCTACCTGGAACAGCGCCGGGCCGGCGGGCCGCGCCGCTATTTCCCGAGCAAGGCCCATGCGCTGCACTTTCTCCGTGGCGTGGCGCCGACCAAGCTGGTGGACGGTGCCTGGCTCTACGGCCTGTTGCAGCGCTGGGACGATGCGCGTTTCACCGCGCTGATCCAGACCTACCTGGAGGAGCTCGGCGACGGGCTGCCGGAGAAGAACCACGTGGTGCTCTACCGCAAGCTGCTGGCGAGTCAGGGTTGCAACGACTGGCAGGAGCTGGACGACGAACACTTCGTCCAGGGTGCCATCCAGCTGGCTCTGGCCGAGCACGCCGAGCAGTTCCTGCCGGAAATTATCGGCTTCAATCTCGGTTACGAGCAGCTGCCACTGCACCTGCTGATCACCTCCTATGAGCTGACCGAACTGGGCGTCGACCCCTACTACTTCACCCTGCACGTCACCGTCGACAACGCCGACAACGGCCACGCGAAGAAAGCCGTGCAAGGTCTGCTGGATGCCTGGCCGCAGGTGGGCGATAGCGCCGAGTTCTATCGCCGCGTGCGCGATGGCTATCGGCTCAACGACCTGGGCGCCAGCACCGTCTCGGTGATCGGTGACTTCGACCTCGACCGCGAGGTGCAGCGCATCTTCGAGAAGAAGGCCGCGGTCGGTCAGTTCGTTCATTCCGACTACTGCCGCTTCGAAGGGCGCACGGTCAACCAGTGGCTCGGTGAAGATGTCGAGCAGTTCCTCGCGGTGCTGGACAAGCGCGGCTGGATCAAGCGCGGCCACGACCCGCAGGAAAGTCGCTTCTGGCAACTGATCGTCGGCGAACAGGCGCCCATGTTCGGAGTGTTCAGCGCCTACGAACAGCAGATGATCCATGACTGGATCGCCGCCGACTGGCAGGCCGAGGGCAAGCGCAGCCCGCGCGGTGCGTTGCTGCAGCGCCAGGCGCTGTTCAACGGGCGCCGCGCCGCCTCGGCGCCGGCCATGCCGCAACCCGCCGAACACGTCAGTGGCAACGATTTCGACGAGGAGCTGCAGCTGCTCGAACAGCAGGTCGCCCGCCTGCCCGACCGTGCTGCCCGCATGCGCCTGCTGCTGCCGCTGCTGGCGCCGCAACGCCATCACAGCGCCGCCGGTCTGCTGGCCACGCGGCTGTTCAACGGCCTGTTCAACTGAAAGGATCGATCAAGGAAAGCACCATGACCATGGAAACTGCGCAGGACCGCGCATTGCTGCACCTGGGCCAGGCCCTGCGCGATCGCGGCTATCACTTCATCACGCCCACCCCGCTGACCCACGAACGGGTCAACCAGCGCCCGGAGAACGCGCTGGCCGACGACCTGCACGGGGTGTTCGGCTGGAGCCGGCCCTTCCAGCACGAGCTGTTGCCGGGCGCGTTGTTCAGTCTGATGGACCAGGCGCAGGTACTGGAAGCCTGCGGTTCGCGCTGGCGCTCGAAGGTGCGGCTGTCGAGCCTCGACGGCCAGCTGTTCCTGCACTCGGCATTTCCCACCAGCGCCAGCGACGCGGTGTTCTTCGGCCCGGATACCTACCGTTTCGCCAACGCCATCCGCTGCCATCTGAACCAGCACACCGGGATGATCCGCCGCGCGGTGGACATTGGCTGCGGCTCCGGCGCCGGGGCGATTCTCACCGCGCTGGCGCGGCCGCAGGCCGAGGTACTGGCGGTGGACATCAACCCCGAGGCGCTGCGCCTGACGCACATCAACGCGGCGCTGGCCGGTGCCGACAACCTGCGCGCCCTGCACAGCGACCTGCTGAGCGCGGTGGACGGCGAGTTCAACCTGATCCTGGCCAACCCGCCCTATCTGATCGACGCCGACCAGCGCGCCTATCGCCACGGCGGCGGACCATTGGGCGCCGGGTTGTCGCTGGCGATCCTCGATGCGGCGCTGCAGCGACTAGCGCCGGGCGGCACGCTGCTGCTGTATACCGGCGTGGCAATGCTGGACAACCAGGACCCCTTCCTCGCCGAGGTGCGCCGGCGCCTGCAAGGCGGCGCCTTCAGCTGGACCTATCGCGAAGTGGACCCGGACGTGTTCGGCGAGGAGCTGCTCGGCGGCGCCTACATCAAATGCGACCGCATCGCCGCCGTGGTGCTGGAAGTGACGCGACCAGCGAGCTGACCGTAGGGAAAGGGACGCGTGGAAAACGTTTCGCGGTTTTCCACGGGGTGGCCATCCACCCTACGGCAGTCCCGCGTAGGGTGGATAACGCCGCAGGCTTATCCACGCGCCAGATGAACCTGCGCAGTTCAGACCGGCAACAGCACCAGGATCAGCGACAGGGTCAGCAGCGAGCCGAGCGTCGAGTACAGCACCACCAGCGATACCCGCGAGCCCTCGCGGCCATAGAACTCGGCAAGCATGTACGGCCCGGTGCCGGTCGGCAGCGCACTCAGCAGCAGCGCCGAATAGGCCCACAGGGTCGGTAGTTCGAACACCTGAAACGCCAGGTACCAGGTGATCAGCGGCTGTACCACCAGCTTCAACCCCACCAGCGGCCAGACGCCCTGCACCCGACCGGCCGGCTGCGGCTGGGCGAGGAACAGGCCCAGCGAGACCAGCGCGCAGGGCGCCGCCGCTGCGCCCAACAACTTGAGCAGGGTGGCCAGCGGCACCGGCAGCTGCAGACCGCCGGCAGCCCATAGCGCGCCGAGCATGGGCGCGATCACCAGGGGATTGCGCACCAGCGCCCCGCTCACCTTGCCCAGCGTGCGCAGCAGCCCCTGGCCGGCGTGCAGCCCGGTCTCCACGCAGGCCAGGGCGATGGCGAACAGCACGCACACGACAATGATCGAAGCGACCATCGCCGGCTGCAGTGCCTCGTCGCCGAGCACCAGCATGCACAGCGGAATCCCGACATAGCCGGTATTGGCATAGGACGCGCCCAGCGCATCCAGGCTGGCATCGACCAGCGGCTGCTTCTGCAGCAGGCGATACGCAAGGGTGAAGGCGAACACGCCGAGGCAGCCGATGGCGAAGGCGGCGATGAACCCCGGTTGCCAGAGCTGCTCCCAGGTGGAGGTGGCGACGACGCTGAACAGCAGCGCCGGCAGGCCCAGCCAGACCACGAAACGGTTGAGTTCCGAAGCGCCGGTCGGCCCCATGCGCCCACTGCGGCGGCACAGGTAGCCGAGCAGGATCAGGGCGAAGACGGGCAGGACAACGTTGATGACCGAAGACATGGGCTCTCATCTGAAGCGTCGTCGCTGAGCCCAGCGGGCGGACGACCGGAACGGCCGGCCACCTTAACAAAAACTTCGCCGAACCGAGAGCGCAGGCGCCCCGGCTCGGCGCAGTACGTCAGTGCAGCGAGGGCGAGTAGCCGTTGGGTTCGGCGCGGGCCGCAGCGAATTCCGCCTCGACGCAGCCGCGAGCCTGCTGCGTGCCTGCGGGAAAACCGCTGCGATCGCTGTAGTCCCACTCGACCGCTGGCACCCGTTCGGCATCCAGACCCTTGGCGCAGCTCAGGTCCAGTGCGGTGATGCCGGCCACCGCCCCGGCGGCGATGGCCGCATTGGCCGGCTCGTTGCCGTGTTCGATGCTCCAGCCGAGGCCGGCCAGGTCCAGCGCGTCACCGCCGATACGGCCGTAGATCCAGGGCTTGGGATCATCCGCCAGCAGGATGCCGACGCCGGTGGCGATTTCGCGCAGCCCGCAGGCACGGATCACTCCATCGCTGCCGGGCATGCCGATGAAACGCGCGACCTGACGCGGCGCCACCAGCTGGACGACGCCCAGGCCGATGCTGAACCAGCCCAGTCCCCGCGCCAGCGAGCGCGCCGAATGGTTGGGCCGGGTGACTTGACGTGGAATGCTCATAAGACTCCTCGCTCGATATCGTGGCTCGGCCGATCCCTACTGCAGGGACGGCGACCGGTTCATGGCTTCAGGACCACCTTGATGCAGCCGTCATGCTTGTCGCGGAAGGTCTTGTACATCTCCGGGCCCTGCTCGAGGCTGACGCTGTGGGTGATGACGAAGCTCGGATCGATCTGCCCTTCCTGGATGCGGTTGAGCAGGTCGTCGGTCCAGCGGTTGACGTGGGTCTGGCCCATGCGGAAGGTCAGGCCCTTGTTCATCGCGGCACCGAACGGAATCTTGTCGATCAGCCCGCCGTAGACGCCGGGAATCGAGATGATCCCAGCCGGGCGGCAGACGTAGATCATTTCGCGCAGCACGTGCGGCCGGTCGCTTTCGAGCATCAGCGCCTGCTTGGCGCGGTCGTACATCGAATCGATCGAACGCGCCGCGTGCGCCTCCATGCCCACCGAGTCGATGCACTTCTCCGGCCCCTTGCCGCGGGTCAGCTCCTTGAGCCGCTCGAGCACGCTTTCCTCGTCGAAGTTGATGGTGATGGCGCCGCCGGCGCGGGCCATGGACAGCCGCTCGGGCACGTTGTCGATGCAGATGACCTGCTCGGCGCCCATCATGATCGCGCTGCGGATGGCGAACTGGCCGACCGGGCCGGCGCCCCATATCGCCACCGTGTCGGTGGGCTGGATATCGCACTGCGCCGCGGCCTGCCAGCCGGTGGGCAGGATGTCGCCGAGAAACAGCACCTGCTCGTCGGTCAGGCCGTTGGGGATCACCACCGGGCCGACATCGGCGTAGGGCACGCGCACATATTCGGCCTGGCCGCCGGCATAGCCGCCGGTGAGATGGGTATAGCCATAGAGCCCGGCGGTGGTATGGCCGAACACCTTGTCGGCGATGTCCTTGTTGCGGTTGGTACGCTCGCAGACCGAGAAATTGCCGCGCCGACACTGGTCGCATTCGCCGCAGACGATGGTGAAGGGCACCACCACGCGGTCGCCGACCTTCAGCTTCTTGTTCGCCGAGCCGACCTCCATCACTTCGCCCATGAACTCGTGGCCCATGATGTCGCCGTGCTGCATGCCGGGCATGAAGCCGTCGTACAGGTGCAGGTCGGAGCCGCAGATGGCGCAGGAACTGACCTTGATGATGGCGTCGCGCGGGTCCTCGATGGAGGGATCGGGGACGTGGTTGTCGCAGCGGATGTCGTGCTTGCCGTGCCAGCGAAGGGCTCTCATGGACAATCTCCTGTCGGGTTTCGGAAACGCCGTCTCGGTGATTCTCCTTCTGCCTCGCTGTTGCTCCTCTGTCGGTGCGGCGTGCTGTCAAGGTTTTAGTAAGCAGCGCCGCACGAGAGTTGCCCGGTTACCGACGGGATGCATGCCCGCCGCACCGCCAGAACACGAGCGCAACGGCGGCTGACTAGTGCCGATTGCGCCCGAGCGAGGCATAGCCGTCGCGGTAACTGGCGAACCTCGGCTTCCAGCCCAGCGCGCGGGCGCGGGCGTTGCTGCAGCGCTTGCTGCCGGCACGTCGGGTCATGCTCTGCTCGGCCCAGTGGGTGACGCCCAGCCGCTCGCGCAGCCAGTCGACCACCTCGTGCAGCGGCGCCGGCTCGTCGTCGACCCCCAGGTAGCAGGGCTGCAACGCGGTGCCGCTGGCGTCCGCCTGCAGCAGGAAGGAAAGAAGCGCGGCGGCATCGTCGCGGTGAATGCGGTTGCTGTACTGCGGCGGATCGCGCTCGACCCGCAGGCCGGCACGCACCTGGTTCTGCAGCCAGGGGCGACTCGGGTCGTACAGCCCGCCCATGCGCACGCAGGTGGCCGGCAGGCCGCAGCCGAGGGCCAGTTGCTCGGCCTCGAGCATTACCTGCCCGGTGAAGCCGGTCGGCTCGGTGGGCGAATCCTCGTCGATCCATTCGCCGTCGCGCTGGGCATAGACGCCGGTGCTGGAAACGAACAACAGACGGCGCGGCTGCTGTTCATGCTGTCGCAGCCAGCGAAGCACGTTGCGCAGCCCCTCGACATAGGCCTGGCGATAGCCGGCCTCATCATGCTCGGTGGCGGATGCGGCATAGACCAGATAATCCAGCCCGCCGTTGGGCCAGCAGCGCGGACAGGTGGGATCGGTCAGGTCGCCCTTGACCGGCAGGATCGGCACCGGCAGCTCGGCGGCGTTGCGCCGCAGACCGTACACCCGCCAGCCGTCACGGCCGAGCTGCAGGCCCAGACGACTGCCCACGTCGCCGCAACCGGCGATCAATACGCTAAGGCGCTTGCCCATCTTCTGCTCCCTCAGTGAGTACCCGAACGCGGGCCCTATGCACTGAAGTGTACCGGCTTTCGCATGCGTGCCACCGGTTGGTTATGGGCAGCGCAAAGGCTATGCTTGCTGGCACTCTGATGGATGCTGACTATGACTCTGACCGAACTGCGCTACATCGTCACCCTCGCCCAGGAACAGCACTTCGGCCGCGCCGCCGAGCGCTGCCACGTCAGTCAGCCGACCCTTTCGGTCGGCGTGAAGAAGCTTGAGGACGAGCTGGGTGTGCTGATCTTCGAGCGCACCAAGAGCGCGGTGCGCCTGACCCCCGTGGGCGAAGGCATCGTCACCCAGGCGCAGAAGGTGCTGGAGCAGGCGCAGAGCATTCGCGAGCTGGCCCAGGTCGGCAAGAACCAGCTGGCCGCACCGCTCAAGGTCGGTGCGATCTACACCGTCGGCCCCTACATGTTCCCGCACCTGATCCCGCAGCTGCACCGCGTGGCGCCGGACATGCCGCTGTATATCGAAGAGAATTTCACCCACGTCCTGCGCGACAAGCTGCGCACCGGCGAGCTGGACGCGATCATCATCGCCTTGCCGTTCCAGGAAGCCGACGTGCTGACCAAGCCGCTGTATGACGAGCCGTTCTACGTGCTGATGCCCGCCGACCATCCCTGGACCGCCAAGGAAACCATCGACGCGGAGATGCTCAACGACAAGAGCCTGCTGCTGCTCGGCGAGGGGCACTGCTTCCGCGACCAGGTGCTCGAGGCCTGCCCGACCGTGCGCAAGGGCGAAGCGGCCAGCCATACCACGGTGGAATCCAGCTCGCTGGAAACCATCCGCCACATGGTCGCCTCGGGCCTGGGTGTGTCGATCCTGCCGCTGTCGGCGGTAGAGAGCCATCACTACTCCCCCGGCGTGCTGGAGATCCGCCCGCTGACGCCGCCGGTGCCGTTCCGCACCGTGGCGATCGCCTGGCGTGCCAGCTTCCCGCGGCCCAAGGCCATCGAGATCCTCGCCGACTCGATCCGCCTGTGTTCGGTAGGCAAGCCGCCGTCGGCGAAAGACTGAGGCCATGAGCGAACTGGCGACCATTCCGGTCACCGCACTCAAGGGCGTCGGCGCCGCGCTGGCAGAAAAGCTGGCCAGGGTCGGCCTGGAAACCCTGCAGGACGTGCTTTTCCACCTGCCGCTGCGCTACCAGGACCGCACCCGCGTGGTGCCCATCGGCTCGCTGAGACCGGGGCAGGACGCGGTGATCGAAGGCATCGTCGCCGGCGCGGATATCGTCATGGGCCGTCGGCGCAGCCTGCTGGTGCGCCTGCAGGACGGCAGCGGCACGCTGAGCCTGCGCTTCTATCACTTCAGCCAGGCGCAAAAAGAAGCGATGAAGCGCGGCACCCAGCTGCGCTGCTACGGCGAAGCCCGTCCCGGGGCTTCGGGACTGGAGATCTACCATCCCGAATACCGCGCGCTGACCGGCGAGCCGGCGCCGGTGGAACAGACCCTGACGCCGATCTACCCGACCACCGAGGGCCTGACCCAACAGCGCCTGCGTAACCTCAGCGAGCAGGCGCTGAGCCGACTCGGCCCGCACAGTCTGCCGGACTGGCTGCCGGCGGAGCTGGCCCGCGAGTACCGGCTCGGCCCGCTGGATCAGGCCCTGCGCTACCTGCACCGGCCGCCACCGGACGCCGATCTGGAGGAGCTCGCCGAGGGCCGCCACTGGGCCCAGCATCGCCTGGCCTTCGAAGAGCTGCTGACCCATCAGCTGTCGCTGCAGCGCCTGCGCGAGCGGGTACGCGCCCAGCAGGCACCACAACTGCCGCCGGCGAAAAGGCTGCCGCAGCGCTTTCTCGCCAACCTCGGCTTCAGCCCCACTGGCGCGCAGCAGCGCGTCGCCGCCGAGATCGCCTATGACCTGGCCCAGGACGAACCCATGCTGCGCCTGGTGCAGGGCGACGTCGGTGCCGGCAAGACCGTGGTCGCCGCCCTTGCTGCGCTGCAGGCACTGGAAGCCGGCTATCAGGTGGCGCTGATGGCGCCGACGGAAATCCTCGCCGAGCAGCACTTTCTCAACTTCAGCAAGTGGCTGGAACCGCTTGGCATCGAGGTCGCCTGGCTGGCCGGCAAGCTCAAGGGCAAGGCCCGCGCCGCGGCGCTGGAGCAGATCGCCGGCGGCTGCCCGATGGTGGTCGGCACCCATGCGCTGTTCCAGGACGAGGTGGTCTTCAAGCGCCTGGCCCTGGTGATCATCGACGAGCAGCACCGCTTCGGCGTGCAGCAGCGCCTGGCCCTGCGCCAGAAGGGCATCGACGGCCGGCTCTGCCCGCATCAGCTGATCATGACCGCCACGCCTATTCCTCGCACCCTGGCGATGAGCGCCTATGCCGACCTCGATACCTCGATCCTCGACGAGCTGCCGCCGGGACGTACGCCGGTGAACACCCTGGTGATCGCCGACAGCCGGCGCCTGGAAGTGATCGAGCGGGTGCGCATCGCCTGCAACGAGGGCCGCCAGGCCTACTGGGTATGCACGCTGATCGAGGAATCCGAGGAACTCACCTGCCAGGCCGCGGAAACCACGTTCGAGGACCTTTCCGCGGCGCTCGTCGGGCTGCGCGTGGGGCTGATCCACGGGCGCATGAAGCCGGCCGAGAAGGCCGCGGTGATGGAGCAGTTCAAGCGCGGCGAACTGCAGCTGCTGGTGGCCACCACCGTCATCGAGGTGGGCGTCGACGTGCCCAACGCCAGCCTGATGATCATCGAGAACCCCGAACGCCTGGGCCTGGCGCAGCTGCATCAGCTGCGCGGACGGGTCGGCCGCGGCAGCGCGGCGAGCCACTGCGTGCTGCTCTACCACCCGCCGCTGTCGCAGCTGGGCCGCGAACGCCTGGCGATCATGCGCGAAACCTGCGACGGCTTCCTGATTGCCGAAAAGGACCTGGAGCTGCGCGGCCCCGGCGAGATGCTCGGTACTCGTCAGACCGGCCTCCTGCAGTTCAAGGTCGCCGACCTGATGCGCGACGCCGAGCTGCTACCGGCGGTGCGCGACGCCGCCCAGACACTGCTGGCACGCTGGCCGCAGCACGTCAGCCCACTGCTCGAGCGCTGGCTGCGTCACGGCCAGGAATACGGCCAGGTATGACAACCATCCGTCGCCGCAGCGTCCACGCGTGACGGCTTCGCTATACTCCGGCAGGTCACTACAACAGGTCCGCTTATGAATACTGCTGTCGACACCGAAAGCTGCTCCGAACTGCCCCTGCTGATCACCAAGCTGTTGAAAGACCTCGGTGTGGACTACCAGATCCAGCGCGACCGCCCCAATATTCCGGCGGCCCAGCGGGTCCAGGCAGTGCTGCTGGATGACAGCATCGGCGCCATGCTGGTGCTGTTCCCCCAGGACCATCTGCTCGATCTCACGCGCCTGACCGAGCTCACCGGCCGCGAGCTGGCGGCGGTCAAGCCGGAGCGACTGGCGCGCATGCTCGCCAAGCACGAGCTGAGCCGCCTGCCCGGCCTGCCGCCGCTGACCAGCTCGCCCTGCCTGTACGAAGAACGCCTGCTGCAACAGCCGCGGCTGCTGGTCGAGTCCGGTCAGCCCGGCCTGCTGGTGGAGGTCGCCGGCGCCGACTTCAAGCGCCTGCTTAGCAAGGCCAGCGCCGGCAACTTCGCCGTGCCGCTGAGCGACATCCGGCCGAACCTGGATCGCCCGCACGACGACCGTGCGGAAATCACCCAGGCCGTGCAGAGCTTCACTGCGCGGCGCATCCAGAAGCGTCTGGAAGAAACCATCGAGATTCCGCCGCTGCCGCATACGGCGCAAAAGATCATCAAGCTGCGAGTCAACCCGGAAGCCACGGTCGACGACATCACCGGCGTGGTGGAAACCGACCCGGCACTGGCGGCGCAGGTGATCAGCTGGGCCGCCTCGCCCTACTATGCCGCGCCCGGGCGCATCCGCTCGGTGGAAGACGCCATTGTCCGCGTGCTCGGCTTCGACCTGGTGATCAACCTCGCTCTCGGTCTGGCGCTGGGCAAGACCATCAGCCTCCCGAACGACAAGCCGCAGGACGCCACGCCCTACTGGCAACAGGCGATCTACACCGCCGCGGTGATCGAAGGGCTGACCCGCGCCATCCCCCGCGAGCAGCGTCCAGAGCCGGGCCTGAGCTACCTCGCCGGGCTGCTGCACAACTTCGGCTATCTGGTGCTGGCGCACGTCTTCCCGCCGCATTTCTCGCTGATCTGCCGCCACCTGGAGGCCAATCCGCACCTTTCGCACGGCCATGTCGAGCAGCATCTGCTGGGCATCACCCGCGAACAGATCGGCGCCTGGCTGATGCGCCTGTGGGGCATGCCCGAAGAACTGGCGGCCGCACTGCGCTTCCAGAACGACCCGGGCTATGACGGCGAGGATGCGGCCTATCCGAACCTGGTCTGCCTGGCGGTGCGCATGCTGCGCAACCGCGGTATCGGCAGCGGGCCGGACGCCGAGGTGCCGCAGCAGCTGTTCGATCGCCTGGGTATCACCCGCGAGAAGGCCAACGACGCCATCGCCAAGGTGCTCGCCGCCGAAGCCGCACTACGCGCGCTGGCCATGCAGTTCAACCCCTCGCACTGACCGGCTACCGGCGCGCAGGCGCCGCTGCCCCGCGGCCTCAGCCGTTGCCGGCACGAAAGCTCACCCGCGCGTTGACCAGCCCCTCGCCGGCGCGCTCCAGGCTGACCTCGGTGACGCTCACCCCCTGCCCCTGCAGGGTGTCGAACCAGCGCAGCAGCAGGGCATAGGAGGCCCCGGGCAGGCTCACCTGCAGGCTGCCGTCGCTGCCGTTGTCGAAGCTCTCGATGGACAGGTTGCCCTGCTGCGCGCTTTCGGTGATCACGCCCTGCAGCTGCTCGGGCGCCAGTTCGACCTGATTGCTGCGCTCCATCTGCCGCGCCAGTTCGGTGTTCTGCTCCATGTAGGCGTGCAGCTCGCGCTGCGCCTGATAGTAGTCGCGCGCCTCGGCCGCCTGGCGCTGCGCCGGCAGCCACAGCCAGAGGTAGAACAGCACGGCGAGCAGAAAGGCGCCGAGCAGGCTCAGCGAGGTGCGCTCGCGCGGCGCCAGGCGTTGCCAGCGCTGCCACAGCGGCGAGTCGGCAAGACGTACGGCCAGTTGCTGCTTGAGATTCATCATCAGCCTCCGATCACCACGCGCGCACTGACGCCATCACCTTCGCGGCTGGCCGAGCCCAGCTGCACACTCTGCCCCGCATCGCCCAGGCGCCGGCGCAGGGTTTCCAGGGTGGCGAAGTCCATCGCCTGCACCTGCAGCGCCAGATCACCGCGGTCCTGGTTGTAGTCGAGCTGGCCGATGGTCACCGGAATGCCGTCTTCCAGTGCCGCGGCGGCGTGATCGAGCAGGCGCAGAAAGCCCGCCTGTCCACCGCTGCCGCGAGCCAGATGATCATCGAACTGGGCGCGCATGTTGACGATGCGGATGTCCTCCGGGAACAGCTCGCGATACAGCGCCAGGCTGGCCTCGGCGTAGGCGTCGCCCTGGCGCTGGAAGTACCAGGCCTGGCCCAGGTTGAAGCCCAGCTGCACCAGCAGGATCAGCCCGGCCACGGCGAACAGCGGTTTCCAGTAACCGAGGCCGGTATTGCCGACCTCCACCGCGAAATCGCCCTGGGCGAGGTTGAGTGCCGCCGCGCGCTGCGCGGCGAGAAAGGCATAGGGGTCGTCCAGCTGGCGATAGTCGTCCAGTGCCAGCGGCAGCTCGGCCACGTTGCCCTGGGCGTGCCAGGGTGCCGGGCAGAGCGTGGCGAGCTGCGGCCAGTCCGCGGCGGCGAAGGCCAGCCGGGTCTCGCCTTCGCCACCGAGCAGGCCGCGCTCGCCGATGAATAGCAGCTGCGTCGCCTCGCGCGGCAACAGGTCGGCGTCGACATGGATCGCCACGATCAGCAGCCCCAGTTCGCGCAACTGCTCCAGCCAGCCGGCCAGCAGCTGGCGGCGGATCGCCACGACGCGCTGGCGGCCATCCGGCAGCGTCTCGCCCACGGCCAGATGCAGCTCGTCGACGTTCTCGGCCAGCAGTTCCTCGGCGGCATAGGCCAGCGCCTGCTGTATCCAGCGCGCCTTGCGGGTCGGCAGACTGATGGCGAAGAAGCTGCAGACCTCCGTCGGCAGGATCAGGCTGATGGCGCCGGCCGCGCTGCAGTCGCCCAGCGCTTGCCAGCGCCCGGGCTCATCCTTGGGCAGCCAGTACACGCGGGTCTCGGCGTCGAGCCGGGCCGGGCAATCGGCGGGCAGGAAAAGGCAATCCATGGTTAGGGTCTGCTCCGGTTCGGTGAGGCCAGCCGGGCGGGCTGACCGAGGTTTCGCGCGAGCACGCGGACGCTGCCGTCCTGCTCGCGTTGCAGCAGGCTGACCAGCGCCAGCCGGCGGTCGCCCAGGCGCACTTCGCTGGTGGCCTGGAAGAATTGACTGCCAACCGCCAGCGCAGTGCCCTGCAGCGTGGTTCCGGCCATGGCCGGCTGCGCGAGGAAGGCGGCGCTGTTGCGAAACGGCGCGCTGCGCCGCAGCTCGACCAGCGACTCGGCGGCACCCAGGCTGAGGTTGTCGCTGAGGCTGGAGAGCACCATCGCGCTGGCGGTGTTGACGTTCAATGGCACGCCACTCGGCAGCGCGGCCACGTAGGGCGCCAGACGCTGGAAATCCTCCTCGCGCATGTCCAGCAGCAGGCGCAGCTCGGAGAGGTCGTGGAGCCGGCGTCCGGCGCTGCGATACGGCGGGTCGAGGCTGAGGTAGGCGTTGTCTTCGGCGCCCAGCTCGCCACTGGGCTGCTGGTCGGGGTCGAGCCAGTCGAGCAGGCGCTCCGGATAGGGCGCGCTGATCTGCAGGCGCAGCAGCAGCCGGCGGAACTGCTCGACGGCGGCGGGATTGGGCTGCTGATCGCGCAGCAGGTCGTTGAGGTTGAAGCGTCCGGCCATATCCTCGATGCGCACGAGGATCTCGCCCTGGTCGATCTCGAACGCCGGCAGCGGCTGCGCCCAGGGTTCGAGCAGATGATCGACCGCCGCGGCCTCGCCACTGGCGCCCGGCTCGCCCGTCGCGCCAGCCCGCAGATCGCGAGCAAGGATGGCCTGCGCCAGCGCCTCGCCGCCCAGCGCGTAATGCCAGGCCTGACGCGCCTGCAACTGATTGCTGGTGGCGCGGATGCTCAGCTGCTGGCGCGCCACCATTGCCGCGCTGACCACGGTGACGATGGCCACCACCAGCAGCACGGTGATCAGCGCCACGCCGCGCTGGCGACTCATTGTGGCAGCTCCCCTTCGAACGGCTCGGGCACACCCTCGGCGCCGGGCAATGCCTGCTGCATCGTCTGCTCGGCGGCATCGGGCAGGCGCAGCAGACGGGTGATGCGGCCGTAGCGGGCGTGATCGACACTCAGCTCCACGGCGACCGGCAGGCGTTCGGCGGCGTTCTCCGGGCTGCCGCGGCCGAAATCGAACGGCGGCCATTCCTCGTGCCACACGGCCTCCTCGTCGAGGTAGCGCAGCTGCAGGCCCTGGACGTTGTCCAGCACGCGCTGCACGCGCGGTTCGCTGTCGATGTCGCGGTCCAGCACCACCCAGTAGACGCGCTCGAGGTTGTCGCTGGCCAGTCGCCAGCGCACCCGCTGCAGGTTGGCACGGCGCAGGCCGGTGGGGTTGCGCCAGCCGGCGCGGGTCAACTCCAGTACCGGCGCGCCATCCTCACCACCCAGCTGGCCGATCAAGGCACTGCGCTCGTCGCCGAAACCGTCGCGGATCGGCCGCCCGACCACCTGCTGCAGGTCACGTTCGAATGCCCACACCGCCCGGCTCAGCTCACGCAGCTGCAGTTCCTGGGCACGCACCGCCTCATCGCTCTGCAACACCGCTTCGAGCATGCGATAGGTGCCCAGCCCCAGCAGCGCGAACAGGGCGATGGCGATCAGCAGTTCCAGCAGGGTGAAGCCGGCGTCGGCGCGCATGCGATCGATCATCAGGGCGCGGCTCCCGGCTCGACGCCGATGAAGCCGGTCAGGCTGGTGACCGCGCGCTCGGCCAGCGAGCCGCTGCGAGCGCGCGGTGTCTGCAGCGCGACCCAGACGGTGACGCGCAGCAGGCCCGGGTCGGCGCTGGCCTCGACCTCGCTGAGGGTCTGCCACTGGCGGCCGCCGAACTCCAGTTCCCGCGTCTCGCGGCCGATGGCAGGCGGAACCTGTTGCAACTGCAGCTCGCTGATGCGGTTGTCGGCGATCCAGCCGGCCAGGGTCAGTTCTTCCAGCCGCCCGGCATTGCTCAGGCTGCGCCCGGCGGCGGTGAGCACCACGGCCGATACGCTGGCGAAGATTGCCAGCGCCACCAGCACTTCGAGCAAGGTAAAACCGCGGCCGGCCCTGGCCAGAGATACTCTCATCGCCGCTCTCCGAGCGGCTCGGCCTCGGGCAGGCGGAAGCCGTCGCTGGCGATCAGCCAGGTGCCACCGCCCGGCTTGCGCTCGGACAGGCGCAGACTGAACGGCGACAGCTCGCCGCTGGACAGTATCAGCAACTGAGGCTCCAGTTGCGGTGCGCGCCGTTCAGTCCGCTCGCCCTCGCGCGACAGCCCTGCACGGTCGTCCCCACGCCGGGTCGGCGCCACCAGTTCAAGCGGCGTGCCGTCCAGTTCCAGATCCAGACGCATCCACGCCGGCACCTTGTGCGTCTTGCGCCGCTCGACCTCCAACCAGCGCATGGCCGTCTCGTCATAGCGCAGCACGCGATACCCCTCGCTGTTGATCAGCAGACCGTACTCGCGGCTGTCGAGCACCGCCTCGTCGCTCATTACGCCGATCAGCGCCGCCAGCCGCCGCGCCTCGTCACGCAGCTCGCGCGAGGTACTGGAGCCACCGACGCTGAGCACCGCCACGCTGACCAGAATGCCCAGCAGGACGATCACCACCAGCAGCTCGATCAGCGTGAAGGCGCGGGCGCGCTGCCGCATCGATTACAGGTCCCAGTTCCCGATATCGGCGTTGAGATCGCTGCCGCCGGGCTTGCCGTCGGCACCGAAGGAATACAGGTCGAACTGGCCCTGGGTGCCCGGCGACAGGTACTGGTAGTCGTTGCCCCATGGGTCCTTCGGCAGACGCTTGAGGTAACCGTCGCGGTTCCAGTTCTTCGGCTGCGGGTTGCCGGAAGGCTTCTTCACCAATGCATCCAACCCCTGCTGGGTGCTCGGGTAGGCGAAATTGTCCAGCTTGTACATGTCCAGCGCGGCGGCGATGGCCTTGATGTCGCCCTTGGCCACGGTGACCTTGGCCTGGTCCGGCCGGCTCATCACCTGCGGCACCACCAGCGCGGCGAGGATGCCGAGGATGACCACCACCACCATGATCTCGATAAGGGTGAAACCGCCCTGGGTGCGGCGCTGCAGTCTTGTTGTCATGGTCGTTAACCCACCAGTTGGTTGAGAGAGAGGATCGGCATCAGGATGGCCAGCACGATGACCAGCACCACCGCCCCCATGAACACCAGCATGAACGGCTCGAACAGGCCGACCAGCAGAGACACTTGGGCGGCCAGGTCGTTCTCCTGATTGCGCGCGGTTCGCGCCAGCATCTGATCCAGTTCACCGGATTTCTCCCCGCTGGCGATCATGTGCAGCATCATCGGCGGGAATTCCCCGGTGGCATCCAGCGCACGGGTCAGGCTGCTGCCTTCGCGCACCTTCTGCGCCGCCTCGACCACGCGCTCGCGGATGCGCAGGTTGGCGATCACCGCAGCGGCGATGGACAGCGCTTCCACCAGCGGCACGCCGCTGCGCGTCAGGATCGCCAGGGTGGAGGCGAAGCGCGCGGTATTGGTCGCCCGGCTCAGCCGACCGATCAGCGGTATCCGCAGGATGAACGCATGCCAGCGCAGGCGCAGCGCCGGGTCGCGCAGGGCCGCACGCATGGCCAGGAAGGCGCCGATAAGGCCGAGCACGATCAGCCAGCCCCAGTTCTTCACCACGTCGCTGGTGGCGATCAGGCCGCGGGTCAGCGCCGGCAGTTCCTGCCCGGTGTTGACGAATACCTTGACCACGTCCGGCACCACGTAGCCGAGCAGCAGCACGACGATGGCCAGCGAGGCGACCATCAGGATCACCGGATAGAGCAGCGCCAGCTGGATCTTCTGCCGCGATTGCTGACGCTGGTCGGTGTAGTCGGCCAGCTGGTCGAGCACCAGCCCGAGATGGCCGGCGTGCTCCCCGGCCGCCACGGTGGCGCGGTAAAGCTCGGGAAAGGCCGACGGATATTCGCGCAGTGCCGCGGCCAGGCTGTGGCCTTCCATCACCCGCGCGCGCACCGCCAGCAGCATCGACTTGATCTTCGCCGAGGTGGACTGCGCGGCCGCCGCGCGCAGGGCTTCCTCGATGGGCAGCGCGGCCTGCACCAGCGTCGCCAGCTGCCGGGTGACCAATGCCAGATCACGCGCCGACAGGCCGCGGCCGAAACTGAAGCCGCCACGGCTGACGTCTTCCTTGGACTTGGCCTGCTTCACCTCCAGCGGCGCCCACTGCTTCTCGCGCAGCAACTGCCGCGCCTGACGCGGGCTGTCGGCCTCGATCAGGCCCTTCTGCTCACGGCCACGGGGGTCGAGGGCGAGGTATTCGAAGGCAGCCATCAGGCGGTCTCCAACAGCGGCGATCCGCGGTCGAGAGCGCCGCTACCCAGATACCCCACAGCCGAGCGAGCGGCCGCGAATGGCGCCACCATACGGTGTCGGTCAGGCTGCGGATGCCTCTGCAGGCGCGTCGGAATCAACCTCATCCCCTCACTCCTCACGCGTCACCCGCAGCACTTCCTCGATGGTGGTCACCCCCTCACGCACCTTGCGCAGCCCGTCCTCGCGGATGCTCGGGCCCAGCTCGCGGGCATGGCGCAGCATGTCCTGCTCGCTGGCGCGGGTGTGCACCATGGTGCGCAGGGTGTCGTCGAACAGCACCAGCTCATAGATGCCGGTACGCCCGCGGTAGCCGAGGCCACGGCATTGCTCGCAGCCTTCGGCGTGGTACAGCGTCGGCGCCTCGGCCGGACTGACGCCGAGCAGCTCGCACTCGGCGGCATCGGCGATGTAGGCGCGTTTACAGTCATTACACAGCACCCGCACGAGGCGCTGGGCCAGCACGCCGAGCAGCGACGAGGAGATCAGAAACGGCTCGACGCCCATGTCCACCAGGCGCGTGACGGCGCCAATGGCGCTGTTGGTGTGCAGCGTGGAGAGCACCAGGTGGCCGGTGAGCGAGGCCTGCACGGCCATGTCGGCGGTTTCCTGGTCGCGGATCTCGCCGACCATCACCACGTCCGGGTCCTGACGCAGGATGGCACGCAGGCCGCGGGCGAAGGTCATGTCGACCTTGGTGTTGACCTGGGTCTGGCCGATGCCTTCGAGGTGGTACTCGATGGGATCCTCGACGGTGAGGATGTTGCGCGTACGATCGTTGAGGGTCGTCAACGCGGCATAGAGCGTGGTGGTCTTGCCCGAACCGGTGGGGCCGGTGACCAGGATGATGCCGTGGGGCTTCTTCACCGCCTGCTCCAGCTGGCGGCGGTCCTGCTCGTTCATGCCGAGATGACGCAGGGTCAGGCGCCCGGCCTGCTTGTCCAGCAGGCGCAGTACCACCCGCTCGCCATTGGCCGAGGGCAGCGTGGACACGCGGATGTCCACCTCGCGACCGCCGACCCGCAGCGAAATACGCCCGTCCTGCGGAATGCGCTTCTCGGCGATGTCCAGCTTGGCCATGACCTTGATCCGCGAGACCAGCAGCGCCGCCAGCTCGCGCTTGGGCTGCACCACTTCGCGGAGAATGCCGTCGACGCGAAAGCGGATCACCAGGCGCTTCTCGAAGGTTTCGATATGGATATCCGAGGCGTTCTCGGCAATCGCCTCGCCAAGGATCGCATTGATCAGGCGGATGATCGGCGCATCGTCCTCCTGCTCCAGCAGGTCCTCGGTTTCCTGGATCTGGTCGGCCAGACTGGCCAGGTCGAGGTCGTTGCCCAGCCCCTCGACCATCAGCATCGCCGCCGACGAATCATGCTGGTACGCCGCACCGAGCGCCTGGTCGAAATCCGCCTGGGCCAGCCACTGCATGGGCAGGCGCATGCCGACCACCCGCTGCGCCTCCTGTACCGCGGTCAGCGCGGCACCTTCACGCAGGGCCAGACGCAGCTCGCCGCCGCGCTCGAGCAGCAGCACGCCGTGGCGACGAGCGAAGGCGAACGGCAGGCGGCGTTGCGCGGGCTGCTCGAGCAGCGTGGTCACGTCGTTTACATCGAGTTCGGGCATCGTGCAGCTCCACCGGCGATACGCAACGACCCGACGTCGCCGCGCTCGAAACACTCCAATCGGGTCCAACCAGCCTAGTTGGACTACAAGGATTGGATGACATTTCAACGTGCGTGCGTTTTTCCTGATTAGCCGACTTAACCCGGCACCAAGGTCGCAGACGCCCGGCACCGCTGACGAATACCACGTCAATGGCGCGTCATTCATGATGCGGCCGCTTCGTCTGCCTGACAGAGGCTGACCAAGGCTGCGCAGAGCCAAACAGGACGCAATCTGCAGCGAAGCGCGGAAAACAGGCAGTCATCCTGCGACCGATGCGTCAAATACAATCGTTTGATTGAAACAGTTGTTTGATTTTTTCAGGACTTGCAGAATGCCGCGCCGGGCAGTTCGTTTTCGAGCCGTCCGGCCTGCTCCATCCGTTCCAACCCCGTCCGCCAGAGCAGCGGGCGGGTGAAAAGCACGTCGGTGCGCGGTCCGCCGCAGCACCGGTCATGATCACGCAGGAGAACAACAACAATGCACATCGGTGTTCCTCTCGAAACCCACTCCGGGGAAACGCGCGTCGCCGCGACCCCGGAAACCGTCAAGAAACTGATCGGCCAAGGGCACCGGGTGACGCTGCAAAGCGGCGCCGGGTTGCTTTCCAGCGTGCCGGACAGCGCCTATGAAGCGGTCGGCGCGACCATCGGCGATGCGGCCGCGGCACTTGCCGCCGAGCTGGTGCTGAAGGTCAATGCGCCGGACGAGGCCGAACTGGCGCAGATGCAGTCCGGCAGCGTGCTGCTGGGCATGCTCAACCCGTTCGACAATGGCTGCATCGCGCGCATGGCTGCCCGCGGTATCACCGCCTTCGCCCTGGAAGCCGCGCCGCGTACGTCCCGTGCACAGAGCCTGGACGTGCTCTCGTCGCAGGCCAACATCGCCGGCTACAAGGCGGTGCTGGTCGGTGCCCATCACTACCCGCGCTTCATGCCGATGCTGATGACCGCCGCCGGTACGGTGAAGGCCGCGCGCGTGCTGATCCTCGGCGCCGGTGTCGCCGGGCTGCAGGCCATCGCCACGGCCAAGCGCCTGGGTGCGGTGGTCGAGGCTTCCGACGTGCGCCCGGCGGTGAAGGAGCAGATCGAATCGCTCGGGGCCAAGTTCGTCGACGTGCCGCTGGAGACCGACGAGGAGCGCGAATGCGCCGAAGGCGTCGGCGGCTATGCGCGGCCGATGCCGGCCTCGTGGATGGCGCGTCAGGCGCAGGCGGTGCACGAGCGCGCGCTGCAGTCGGACATCGTCATCACCACCGCGCTGATCCCGGGCCGCAAGGCGCCGACACTGCTGCAGGAAGCCACCGTCGAGCAGATGAAGCCCGGCTCGGTGATCGTCGACCTGGCGGCCGGGCACGGCGGCAACTGCCCGCTGACAGAGATCGATCAGGTGGTGGTGCGCCACGGCGTGACCATCGTCGGCCACGCCAACCTGGCGACGCTGGTGCCGGCCGACGCCTCGGCGCTGTACGCCCGCAACCTGCTGGATTTCCTCAAGCTGGTCATCGACAAGGACGGCCAGTTCCAGCTCAACCTCGAAGACGACATCGTCGCCGCGTGCCTGATGTGCCGCGACGGCCAGGTCGTGCGGACCAACGGTTAAGGGAGACGCGAACATGGATCTGATTTCGGACGGTATCTACAACCTGATCATCTTCGTGCTGGCGATCTACGTCGGCTACCACGTGGTCTGGAACGTCACCCCAGCCCTGCACACGCCGCTGATGGCGGTCACCAACGCGATCTCGGCAATCGTCATCGTCGGCGCCATGCTGGCCGCCGCGCTCACCGTTACCCCGCTGGGCAAGGCCATGGGCACGCTCGCCGTGGCGCTGGCCGCGGTCAACGTGTTCGGGGGCTTCCTGGTCACCCGTCGCATGCTGGAAATGTTCAAGAAGAAGGACCGCAGCGCGGCCAAGGCGGAGGGCAATAAGCCATGAGCATGAACCTGATCACCCTGCTCTATCTGGTCGCCTCGGTGTGCTTCATCCAGGCGCTGAAGGGCCTCTCCCACCCCACCACCTCACGCCGCGGCAACCTGTTCGGCATGATCGGCATGGGCATCGCGGTGCTCACCACCGTGGGCCTGATCTTCAAGCTCGGCAGCGAGCTGGCCACCGCCGGCATCGGCTACGTGATCGTCGGCCTGCTGATCGGCGGCAGCGTCGGCACCGTCATGGCCAAGCGCGTCGAGATGACCAAGATGCCCGAGCTGGTCGCCTTCATGCACAGCATGATCGGCCTGGCCGCGGTATTCATCGCGATTGCCGCGGTGGTCGAACCGCAGTCGCTGGGCATCGTCGAGCACATGGGCTACGCCATTCCGGTGGGCAACCGCCTGGAGCTGTTCCTCGGTGCGGCCATCGGCGCCATCACCTTCTCCGGTTCGGTGATCGCCTTCGGCAAGCTGTCCGGCAAGTACAAGTTCCGCCTGTTCCAGGGCGCTCCGGTGGTGTTCAGGGGCCAGCACATGGTTAACCTGGCCGTGGGCCTGGCGATCGTCGGCCTGGGTCTGGTCTACACCTTCACCGGCAACCTCGGCGCCTTCGCCATCCTGGTGGCGCTGGCCTTCGTCATCGGCGTGCTGATCATCATCCCCATCGGCGGTGCGGACATGCCGGTGGTGGTGTCGATGCTCAACTCGTATTCGGGCTGGGCGGCCGCCGGTATCGGCTTCTCGCTGAACAACTCGATGCTGATCATCGCCGGCTCGCTGGTAGGCTCGAGCGGCGCGATCCTCTCGTACATCATGTGCAAGGCGATGAACCGCTCGTTCTTCAACGTGATCCTCGGCGGCTTTGGCGCCGACGCGGATGCCGGCGGCCCGGCGGGCGCGCAGCAGGAGCGTAACGTGAAGTCCGGTTCGGCCGACGACGCCGCCTTCCTGCTGACCAACGCCGACACCGTGATCATCGTGCCCGGCTACGGCCTGGCGGTGGCCCGCGCGCAGCACGCGCTGATGGAGCTGGCCGAGAAGCTGACGCACATGGGCGTGACCGTGAAGTACGCGATTCACCCGGTCGCCGGCCGCATGCCGGGGCACATGAACGTGCTGCTGGCCGAAGCCGAAGTGCCTTATGAGCAGGTGTTCGAAATGGAGGACATCAACTCCGAGTTCGGCCAGGCCGACGTGGTGCTGGTGCTCGGCGCCAACGACGTGGTCAACCCGGCGGCCAAGACCGATCCGAAGTCGCCGATCGCCGGCATGCCGATCCTCGAGGCGTACAAGGCCAAGACAGTCATCGTAAACAAGCGCTCCATGGCCAGCGGCTACGCCGGCCTGGACAACGAGCTGTTCTACATGGACAAGACCATGATGGTCTTCGGCGACGCCAAGAAGGTCGTCGAGGACATGGTCAAGGCCGTGGACTGATCGCCTCGTACTGAAACGAAAAACCCCTCCCGGCCATGCCGCGAGGGGTTTTTCTTTGCCGGTCGAAGGTCAGACGCTGAAGCCGAACACCTCACCCAGGTGCCGGCGATAGCGCTCGACATCCGCCTCGACCTGCGGCCGCTTCATCACGTCGACACACAGGAAGGTCGGCAGACCCTGCATGCCGAGAAACTCGTTGGCCTTGTGAAACGGCAGGTAGACGGAATCCACGCCCTTGCCGGCGAAGAAATCGCTGGGGTCGTCGAAGGCCTGCTGCGGCGCATTCCAGGTGGCGGAGATCATGTAGCGTTTGCCCTGAAGCAGACCGCCGCTGCCGTACTTCTGCGAGGCGTCGGAGCGGGTGCGGCCGTCGTTGGCGTAAAGACTGCCGTGGCCGGCGGTGAACACCTCGTCCAGGTATTTCTTCACCGTCCAGGGTGCGCCCATCCACCAGCCGGGCATCTGATAGATCAGCGCGTCGGCCCAGAGGATCTTTTCGACCTCCTGCTGCACGTCGTAACCGGCATCGATCTCGGTGGTGCGCACCTCGAAGCCGGCAGCCATGAGGGTTTCGATGGCTGCCTGGTGCAGCGTTGCGTTGTACTGGCCGGCGGAATGGGCGAAGGCCTTGCCGCCGTTGAGTAGCAGAATCTTCTTCATGGGAACGCCTCAGCAACAGAATGGCGCGCAGCTTAGCCACGCCTGCGCACCGCACCCAGCCCCTGACAGGCAAATCATCTTTGCTCACCGGTCACGAATCTGTCACTGATTTGCTTCGGGTTCAGCCGGCTTTTGCGACCGTTGCTGTCTCCGGTCGCGATGCATAGCGCTGCGCCAGTACCGCGCAGACCATCAACTGGATCTGGTGGAACAGCATCAACGGCAGGATCAGCGTGCCCAGCGCGCCGCCGGCGAACAGCACCTGCGCCATGGGGATGCCGGTGGCGAGGCTCTTCTTCGAGCCGGCGAAGAGGATGGTGATGCGGTCTTCCAGGTCGAAGCCCAGCCAGCGGGCGATCAACCAGGTGCTGAGCAACGCCAGCGCCAGCAGCAGACAGCAGGCCAGCACCAGGCCCAGCAGCTGCGGCAGCGGCACCTGCTGCCAGATGCCCTCGACCACCGCATGGCTGAAGGCGGTATAGACCACCAGCAGGATGGAACTCTGATCGACGTTCTTCAGCCAGCCCTTGTTGCGCGCCACCCAGTCACCAATCCAGCGCCGCGCGATCTGCCCGGCTATGAACGGCAGCAGCAGCTGCACGACGATCTTGCCGATGGCATCCAGCGTCGAGCCGCCTTCGCCCTGGGCGCCCATCAGCAGCAGCACCAGCAGCGGCGTGAGAAAGATGCCAATGAGGCTCGAAGCCGCCGCGCTGCATACCGCCGCCGGGATATTGCCGCGCGCCAGCGATGTGAAGGCGATGGCCGACTGCACCGTGGCCGGCAGCGCGCATAGGTAGAGCATGCCCAGGTAGAGCTCGGCGCCGATCATCGGCGTCAGCAGCGGGCGCAGCGCCAGGCCGAGCAGCGGGAACAGCACGAAGGTGCAGCTGAACACCAAAAGATGCAGGCGCCAGTGCCCCATGCCGGCGAGAATCGCGCTGCCCGACAGCTTGGCGCCGTGCATGAAGAACAGCAGGCCGATGGCCAGATTGGTGATCCACTCGAACACCACCACGCCCTGCCCGCGCGCCGGCAGCAGCGTGGCGATGGCCACAGCGCCGAGCAGCGCGAGGGTGAAATTGTCCGGTAGCAGGCGGGGTCTGGCCATGGGTGCTCCTGATGCGTGTGGCTTGCAGCGAATGGCTCTGGAGTCTACTGTCGGCTTGAACATCCGACTAACGCCATTAGCCAGACAAATGTCGAGAAAAGGACAGGCCAGCCTCGCCCAGCGCAGCATCCCGGTCATGGATGCGCTGCCGCGACCGCTGTTCGCACGCAGCGAGTCCCTCGCCGAACGGACCACCACACCGCGCCACAGCCATCCCTGGGCACAGCTGTCCTACGCCATCAGCGGCGTGCTGCGCGTGCATACCGAGCGCGGGCGTTTTCTCGCCCCGCCACAGCGCGCCATCCTGATTCCGCCGGGCCTGCTGCATGAGGTAATCAGTTCGCCGCAGACCGAGATGCGCAGCCTGTACATCGACCAGCGCGCCGTGCCCTGGACGCCTGCGCATTGCCAGGTGCTGGCGGTGAGCCCGTTGCTGCGCGAACTGATCCGAGCATTCGGCACGCTGCCGGTGGACTACGACGAACAGGGCGCCGACGGCCGTCTGGCCGCGGTCATCCTCGACCAGCTACGCGCCGCCCCGGAGCTCGGCTACTCGCTGCCCTGGCCCGACGATGTACGCCTGCGCGGCATCTGCGAGGCACTGTATGAACAGCCGGACCTGTCCTTCAGCCTGGCGCAGTGGAGCGAGCAACTGCACATATCCGAGAAGACCCTGACCCGCCAGTTCCAGCGCGACACCGGCCTCAGTTTTCGCGCCTGGCGCCAGCGTTTGCGCCTGCTCAGCGCGCTGCCGTTGCTGGAGCGGGGCCAACCGGTAACCGACGTCGCTCTGGCCTGCGGCTACGACTCCACCTCGGCGTTCATCGCCGCATTCGGCCAACAGTTCGGCACTACGCCGGGTGCGCTAGCAAGGTCACCGCGCCCGTAAGCAAACAGTTGCTCATCGCGCGAGCAGTACAGTTACGCCCACAATAAAACTGCACCGGCACAATTGACACCCCCTGTGGCTGTAACAGCCGCTGGCCGCGCGCGATCCTGTCTGCCCATAACCCGCACCCGGCTTGCCGGGAAGGAACGCGCTCATGGACCGCTCGCTGACCCGTCCATATCAGGCCACCCTCCAGAGCCGCAACTGGCAGCAACTGTTGCGGCTGCTGCAGCGCTGGCAACGCAACTACCGTACCCGCCAGCAACTGGCGCAGCTCGATGACCGCCAGCTCGCCGATGTCGGCATCAGTCACAGCGAGCGCGCCGCCGAACTGGACAAGCCGTTCTGGCGCTGAAGCGGTTCGCGCTCTAGAGTCTGTCGCCTAGGCTGACCGGCACGGCCCTGGCGGCGGAACGCAACGCCCATGGCACGGTCTAGAGCCTCATTACTGGAGATCTGCCATGTCCCGAATCCTGCTTCCCTTCCTCGCCGCCGGCCTGCTGCTGAGTGGCGCTGCTTCGGCGGCCAGCTTTACCGCCACCACCGACGTGGTGGTCGGAGGCCTGATCAATACCGTCGATGCCACCTCGGACCTCACTTCATCCCTGCGTGACGACAAGCTGGTGCTCGACGCCCGTGACGACGCCGCACGCTTTGTCGCCAGCCGTGGCGATCTGCGCGGCGCCCATCTCGAGGCGGCGCTGCAGCACATTCGCAGCCAGCAGCCGCAATTGCAGGCCAGCGATCTGCAGCTGGCCGAGGCGATACTCGCCCTTTGACGAGCCCGGCAGCGGACGCTGCCGAAACCTGCGGATGCAACCGGGCACTGGCTCTGGGGCAGGCGTTTCGCTAGCCTTGGCGCCGTTTTTCCCGGCTACAGGTTGCCCATGCGTTCGTTTTCCATCGCCCTTCTGCTGTTCGGCTGCAGCGCCGGCTCCGCCATGGCGTTCGATGTCACCACCGCCGCCGTGGTGCGTACCAGCTACGTCAGCAGCCAGCTCACCAGCGCTCCCTTCGACAACAAGCTGATCGCCGAGGCCCGTGAAGATGCGGCGGGCTTCGTAGCCAGCGAGGGGCAGCTCGTTGCGGCACGCCTGCAGGCCGCCCTGTCGCGTCTGCGCCAGGAACATCCGGAGCTTGCCGCCAGCGACCTGGAACTGGCCGAAGCCATCCTCGTCCAATAACCGCACCGCCTGCCGGTACCCAGACCCGTGAGAGATTCATCGATGAACAAGCTATTGCTCGCCGCCCCGCTGGCGCTGGCCGTCGCCGCGGGCACAGCCCAGGCGCAGACCCTCGTGGCCACCAGCAACATCGTCGTGCGTGCCCTGGACCGCAGCATCAACTTCACGTCCGACGTGACCAGCCGCATCAGTGACATGAAGGTCGTCGTCGAGGCCCGCGAAGACGCCGCCAGCTTCGTCGCCAGCGCCGGCGAGATCCGCGGTGCCCATCTGGAAGCGGCGATCGGCTCCCTGCGCAGCGAGTTCCCCGCGGCGCGCAACGCCAGCGATCTGCAACTGGCCGAAGCCATCCTCGCGCTGTGACCCGCCTCGGCGCCTGGCTGCTGGCGAGCGGCCTGAGCCTGGCCAGCATCGCGGCTCATGCCGAGCTGCGCCTGGTTCTCGACGCACGCACGCTGGACGCCGAGCAACGCGCCGCCAGCCAGGCGCTGCTGGACGAAGCCATGGCCGCCCTGCCCCCGCGCCTGGTGCAGAGCCTCGATCGCGAGGTGCGCGTGCAATGGCGCGACAACCTGCCGGAACAGGCTTATGGCCGCGCCGGCGGCAAGCGCCTGGAACTCAACCGCCGCTTGCTGCCGGCGCTCACCGACGGCAGCGCTGCCGAGGAAAAGACCAATCGTCCCCACGGCACGGTGCGCCGCGAGCTGCTCGCCACCGTCATTCATGAAGTGGCGCATCTGTACGATCGCGCGCGCCTGTGGTCGCCGGATCAACACCTGCTGCAGGGTCATTGCCGTCAGCGCGCCAGCAATCTCGGGCAAATCGGACTGCCGGACGACTGCCGCGGGCAGACCGACCGCCGCTTCACCCTCAGCGATGACCCGCGCCTGCTCGATCTGGCCGGCTGGCCGCAACGGGTCGGCAAGCGCGGCCTGCGCGAACAGGACAACGCGCAGCTGGCGCGCAGTCCCGATCCGTACGAGCTGACCAGCCCGCTGGAGTTCGTCGCGGTGAACCTCGAATACTTCCTGCTCGACCCCAGCTACGCCTGCCGCCGCCCATCCCTGCACCGCTATTTCAGCGAGCACTTCGGCTGGGCACCGGAGCCTGCGGACTGCACGCCGGGCTACCCCTTTCTCAACGCCGGTCGCGAGTTCGCCCGTACGCCCCTGCTGAGCCTTGACCCTGCGCGTGTCTACGAGGTCGACTACCTGTTCGCCGAAGCCAACGACGCCTGGGTCAGCCGCTGGGGGCATAGCATGCTGCGCCTGGTGATCTGCGCGCCCGGTCGCGATCCCGGTCCCGATTGCCGGCTGGATCTGGACCACCACCTGGTGTTGTCCTTCCGCGCCTTCGTCGATGACGTGCAGCTCTCCAGCTGGGACGGCCTCACCGGCGTCTACCCCTCGCGGCTGTTCATTCTGCCGCTGGGCCAGGTGATCGACGAATACACCAAGGTGGAGCTGCGCGGGTTGGCCTCGGTGCCCTTGAAACTGCACCCCGAAGAGATTCGCCAGCTGGTCGAGCGCAGCGCCGAACTGCACTGGAGCTACGACGGCGACTACTACTTCCTGTCCAACAACTGCGCGGTGGAAACCCTGAAACTGCTGCGCAGCGGCACGGCACGCAGCGACCTGGTCGCACTGGACAGCATCATGCCCAACGGGCTGCTGGAAGTGCTGATCCACCGCGGCCTGGCCGACGCCAGCGTGCTCGACGACACCCGCGAGGCGCTGCGCCTGGGCTACCGCTTCGACTCCTACCGCGACCGCTACCAGGCCATGTTCGCCGTGCTCAAGGAACGCCTGGGCCTACCCCAGCACAATGTCGAGCAGTGGCTGGAGCTCGACGCGGCCGAGCGCCAGCCATGGATCGACCGCGCCGACCTGCGTGCCGCCGCCGCCCTGCTGCTGGTCGAACAGGCCGCCCTGCGCCGCCAGCTGCTCCTGGCCCAGGACGAGCTGAAGAACCGCTACCTCGGCGGCCGCGGCCGCGACGCCAGCCTGAACAAGGCTGACGGCGCGCTGCAGGAAATCCTCGCCAGCAGCGCCTACCTCAGCCGCCCGGCCGAACTGCTCGACGGCGACGGCTACGGCCTGCCCCAAACCCGCGAATGGACCCGCCTGGAACGCGAAAGCGAACAACGCCAACTGCGCCTGAATCAGCTGACCGAAGAGCTGGACCAGGAAGTCCGGGTGCTGCTGGGCGATGAGCGACGCGAGGAACTCGAAGCGATCGAAGTGAACCTGGCGCAGATCGGCGAGCGACTGCGCGGGTTGCATAAGGCTGCGGGTGGGTTGGAGCTGCCATAATTTGGCGCTTCAGGCGTGCGAGCAAGGACGCATCGCGAGCAGGGGATCCGGCTCGCAAACTTTTCTCCAGGCAAAAAAAACCTCGAACTTCATTGGGGGAGGGGGAAGTTCGAGGTCGAATCCGGACCGCTAGGGCGGGGTCCAGAGATCTGCCAACACTTAACACAACAAGGAGCATCGAAGGGCTTTTACACCCTTCGCATGCTCTGACCGGAGCGTTGCGCCGTAAGTTCAACGCGAACGAAAAAAATTTCGTCGACTACCGACATTTTTCGGCAGCTCGATCAGTGCGCCTCGTCCCAGTTGTTGCCAACGCCCGCCTCGACCAGCAGCGGCACGTCCAACTGGGCGGCCCCGCTCATCAGCGGGCAGATGGCTTCGCGGACCTGCTCGACCAGGTCTTCGCGCACTTCCAGCACCAATTCATCGTGGACCTGCAGGATCACCCGCGCATCCAGCCCGCTGTCCTGCAGCCAGTCGTCCACGGCGATCATGGCGCGCTTGATGATGTCCGCTGCGGTGCCCTGCATCGGCGCGTTGATCGCGGTGCGCTCGGCGCCCTTGCGCATGGCGCCGTTCTTCGAGTTGATCTCCGGCAGGTACAGCCGGCGACCGAACAGCGTCTCGACATAGCCCTGCTCGGCGGCCTGGGTGCGGGTGCGCTCCATGTAGGCGAGCACGCCGGGGTAGCGGGCGAAATAGCGGTCGATGTACTCCTGCGCTTCCTTGCGGCCGACGTCGATCTGCTTGGCCAGGCCGAAGGCGCTCATGCCGTAGATCAGGCCGAAGTTGATGGCCTTGGCGCTGCGGCGCTGGTCGTTGCTGACCTGCTCCAGCGGTACGCCGAACACCTCGGCGGCCGTGGCGCGGTGCACATCCAGGTCGTTCTGAAACGCGTGCAGGAGGCCGGCATCCTGCGCCAGGTGGGCCATGATGCGCAGCTCGATCTGCGAGTAGTCCGCCGCCAGCAGCTTGTAGCCCGGCGCCGCGACGAAGGCCTGGCGAATGCGCCGCCCCTCGGCGGTGCGGATCGGGATGTTCTGCAGGTTCGGGTCGCTGGAGGACAGCCGGCCGGTGGCGGTCACCGCCTGGTGGTAGCTGGTGTGGATGCGCCCGGTGCGCGGGTTGATCTGCTGCGGCAGCTTGTCGGTGTAGGTGCCCTTGAGCTTGCTCAGGCTGCGGTGCTGCATGATGACCTTTGGCAGCGGGTAATCCTGCTCGGCCAGTTCGGCCAGCACGCTCTCGGCCGTTGACGGCTGGCCGCCGGCGGTCTTGGAGATCACCGGGCAGCCGAGCTTGGCGTAGAGAATCGCGCAGAGCTGCTTGGGCGAGCCGAGGTTGAACTCCTCGCCAGCGATGTCGAAGGCCTCGCGTTCCAGCTGCACCAGCTTGTCGCCCAGCTCGACGCTCTGCTGGCCAAGCAACTGTGCATCGACCAGTGCGCCGTTGCGCTCGATGCGCGCCAGCACCGGCACCAGCGGCATCTCGATCTCGGTCAGCACCCTGAGCAGCGATGGCGTCTGCTCCAGCTTGCCGAGCAGGGTCTGGTGCAGGCGCAGGGTGACGTCGGCGTCCTCGGCGGCGTACGGGCCGGCCTGCTCGATGGCGATCTGGTCGAAGGTCAGCTGCTTGGCGCCCTTGCCGGCAATGTCCTCGAAACGGATGGTGCCGCGACCGAGGTACTTGAGCGCCAGGCTGTCCATGTCGTGACGGGTGGCCGTGGCGTCCAGTACGTAGGATTCGAGCATGGTGTCGAACGTCATGCCGCGCATCTCGATGCCGTAGTGCATCAACACGTTCATATCGTACTTGCCGTGCTGGCAGATCTTGGTCTTGGCCGGATCTTCCAGCAGCGGCTTGAGCGCGCCGAGCACGGCATCCAGCTCGAGCTGCTGCGGCACGCCCATGTAGGAATGGCGCAGCGGCACGTAAGCCGCCTGGCCCGACTCCACGGCGAAAGACACGCCGACCAGCTCGGCGCGCTGCGCATCGAGGCTGGTGGTTTCGGTATCGAAGGCAAAACATTCGGCCGCCTTCAGACGCGCCAGCCAGCGCTCGAAATCGGCCTGCTCCAGTAGGGTCTCGTACTGGGCCTCGGCCTGGATCGAACAGCCTTCTGGCTGCACCTCGCAGTTCTCCCCCGCCGCCTTGGCCTCGCGCAGCAGCTCGTCCAGCCACTGCTTGAACTCCAGCTCGCGATAAAGGGCGATCAGCGCCTCGCGGTGCGGTTCACCGGGCATCAGGTCACCGACCTCGACGTCCAGCGCCACGTCGATCTTGATCGTAGCCAGCTCGTAGGACATGAAGGCGGCATCGCGATGCTCCTCCAGCTTGGCGCCCAACGACTTGGCACCGCGAATAGGCAGCCCGGCGACCTGGTCGAGGTGCTCGTAGAGCCCCTTGAGCCCGCCCGGGATGCCGTTGAGCAGGCCACATGCCGTCTTCTCGCCCACGCCTGGCACGCCAGGAATGTTGTCGACCTTGTCGCCCATCAGCGCGAGGAAGTCGATGATCAGCTCGGGCCCGACACCGAACTTGGTTTTCACACCCTCGATGTCATAGACGCTGCCGGTCATGGTGTTGACCAGGGTGACGTGCGGGCAGACCAGCTGGGCCATGTCCTTGTCGCCGGTGGAGATCACCACATCACGGCCCAGCGCCGCGCATTGCCGCGCCAGGGTGCCGATGACGTCGTCGGCCTCGACCCCTTCCACACACAACAGCGGCAGCCCCAGTGCACGGACGCTGGCATGCAGCGGCTCGACCTGCACGCGCAGGTCATCGGGCATCGGCGGGCGGTGCGACTTGTAGTTCTCGAACAGCGCGTCGCGAAAGGTCGGACCCTTGGCGTCGAAAACCACGGCGAACGGGCTGTCCGGATACTGCCTGCGCAGGCTCAGCAACATATTCAGCACACCCTTGACCGCACCGGTCGGCTTGCCGGTAGAGGTGGTCAGCGGAGGCAGCGCGTGGAAGGCGCGATAGAGGTAGGACGAACCGTCCACCAGGACGAGGGGGGCTTGGCTCATGAGCGGAATCAACCTTTTCGGCGGGCCCGGAGCTAGAATGCGAAGGACCACTTATCGACAAAGGGACAAGGTTACCATGCGCGCTCTCAAACACCTGATGCTGGCCAGCCTGCTGGCATGCGCCCCTCTGGCCGGCTTCGCCCAGGAGTCGGTCGAAGGTGAGCCGGACGTAACCATCCGTCAGGAAGGCGATCGCACCGTCGAGGAATATCGCGTCAACGGCTTCCTCTACGCCGTGAAAGTCACGCCCAAGCACGGCAAGCCCTACTTCCTGGTGCGGGCGGACGGAAATGACGGCAACTTCGTGCGCTCCGACCAGCCGGACATGCTGATCCCCGCGTGGAAGATCTTCAGCTGGTAATCCAGATATCCGCCGGAGGACAACATGTCGGTATTCACGCCCCTGCAACGCGATGAACTGGAGGCCTTTCTGGCGCCCTACCGGCTCGGCCGGCTGCGCGACTTCCAGGGCATCGCCGCAGGCAGCGAGAACAGCAACTTCTTCATCAGCCTGGAGCAGGGCGAATACGTGCTGACCCTGATCGAGCGCGGCCCGCGCCAGGACCTGCCGTTCTTCATCGAACTGCTCGACGTGCTGCACCGCGCCGGCCTGCCGGTGCCCTATGCGCTGCGCACCGAACAGGGCGAGGCCCTGCGCGAGCTGGCGGAGAAGCCCGCGCTGCTGCAGCCGCGACTGCCCGGCAAGCACGTGGTCGAGCCCAACCCGCACCATTGCGCCGAAGTCGGTCGGCTGCTGGCGCGTCTGCATCTGGCCACCCGCGACCACATCCTCGAACGCGCCAGCGACCGCGGCCTGGATTGGATGCAGGAGCAGGGGCCGAGCCTGGCGCTGAGCCTGCCCGAGGATCAGCTGCCGCTGCTGCGCGACGGCCTGGCGGAAATCGCCGAGCTGCGACCGAAACTCCTCGCCCTGCCCCGCGCCAACCTGCACGCCGACCTGTTCCGCGACAACGTGCTGTTCGAAGGCAGCCACCTGACCGGGGTGATCGACTTCTACAACGCCTGCTCCGGGCCGATGCTCTACGACCTGGCAATTGCTGTGAACGACTGGTGCTCGCACCCTAACGGCGAGATCGACGGTGAACGCAGCGAGCCGCTGCTGGCGGCCTACTCGGCCCTGCGCCGCTTCACCCCGGCCGAAGCCGAACTCTGGCAGCCGATGCTGCGGGTCGCCTGCGTGCGCTTCTGGTTGTCGCGGCTGATCGCGGCGCAGCGTCATGAAGGCAAGGCGGACGTGCAGGTGAAAGACCCCGGCGAATTTCATCGCCTGCTCGCCGCACGCCAGCGCCCTCAGAGTGTCTTACCTTTTGCGTTCTGACGCCGCGGCCTGAAGGGGCGAAGCCGCCTGACCAGGCAGTGCCTGGTCGATGGCTCGACCAAGCGCCAACCCGCAATGCCGCGCATCACAGGTAAGATGGCGCACCTTTTTCCTGCCGTGTTCACGGCCGCTCGCCATGCGAGTGCCTCGACACGCCATGAACCGGCGACCCCGTAGTCTTGCAGCCCCCGGGCTCACCATCGCAATGCAGCCGATCCGGTGGCATTTCAGGGAACGACGAATGACCCAACGCTATGTAATCAACGCCTCGGTTAGCCCCAAGGGCAGCCTGGAAACCCTGTCCCAGCGCGAAGTGCAGCAGCTGAGTGAAGTCGGCTCGGGACGCACGCACAAACTCTTCCGCCAGTGTGCGCTGGCCATCCTCAACACCGGCACCCGCATCGATAACGCCAAGACCATTCTCGAAGCCTATGAGGACTTCGAGGTGCGCATCCTGCAGCAGGACCGCGGCGTGCGCCTGGAGCTGTTCAACGCACCGGCCGACGCCTTCGTCGACGGCGAGATGATCGCCAGCACCCGCGAGATGCTATTCAGCGCGCTGCGCGACATCGTCTACACCGAGAGCGAGCTGAGCAGTGCACGCATTGATCTGGACAGTTCGCAGGGCATCACCGACTACGTCTTCCACCTGCTGCGCAATGCCCGCACGCTGCGCCCGGGTGTCGAGCCAAACATGGTGGTGTGCTGGGGCGGTCACTCGATCAGCACAGAGGAATACAAGTACAGCAAGCGCGTCGGCCATGAACTGGGGCTGCGCAGCCTGGATGTCTGCACCGGCTGCGGCCCCGGCGTGATGAAGGGTCCGATGAAGGGCGCCACCATCGGCCATGCCAAGCAGCGCCGCGTCGGCAGCCGCTACCTGGGGCTGACCGAGCCGGGCATCATCGCCGCCGAGGCGCCAAACCCGATCGTCAACGAGCTGGTGATCCTGCCGGACATCGAGAAGCGCCTGGAAGCCTTCGTCCGGGTCGGCCATGGCATCATCATCTTTCCCGGCGGGGTCGGCACCGCCGAAGAGTTCCTCTACCTGCTCGGCATCCTGCTGCACCCGGCCAATCGCGACGTGCCTTTCCCGGTCATCCTCACCGGCCCGAGCGACGCAGCGGACTATCTGCAGCAGCTGCACGATTTCGTCGGAGCCACCCTCGGCGAAGAAGCGCAGCAGCGCTATCAGATCATCTTCAACGACCCCACCGAGGTGGCGCGGCAGATGACCGAGGGCCTGCGCGAGGTGCGCCGCTTCCGCCGCGAACGCAACGACGCGTTCCATTTCAACTGGTTGTTGAAGATCGAGGAAGGCTTCCAGCGGCCCTTCGATCCCACCCACGAGGCGATGGCCAACCTGCAGCTGCGTCGCGACCTGCCGGCCCACGAGCTGGCCGCCAATCTGCGCCGGGCGTTCTCCGGCATCGTCGCCGGCAACGTCAAGGACAAGGGCATTCGCCGCATCGAGCAGTACGGCCGTTACGAGATCCATGGCGACGCGGCGATCATGCAGCCGCTGGACAAGCTTTTGCAGGCCTTCGTCGAGCAGCACCGCATGAAACTGCCGGGAGGCGTGCCGTACACGCCCTGCTATCGCGTGGTGACCTGAGCGCGCCTCGCCTCGCACCAACGAAGAAGGCCCGTGGCATCAGCCCGGGCCTTTTTTTTATCCCACCGCGTGAGCGGTCAGCCGCATTTGGAGTTGCCGCAGTTCAGGCAGGTGGCGCAGCCATCCATCTGCACCACGGCCTGGGTGTTGCACTTGTTGCACAGCTGCGCGCCGGCCGGGAAGCCTTCGCCCGGCTCCACTGCCACCGCACCCTGGCTGGCCTCGTAGGCGGCGCGCTTCTCGGCCAGGTATTTGAGCTGGGTTTCGTCCAGGGCATGGCCTTCGAGCATGCCGATGGCGATCAGATGGCGCTCCAGCACCGCGCCGATTTCGGCAACGATCGAGGGCATGTAGACGCCACCTTTCTTCAGGTAGCCGCCACGCGGATCGAACACCGCCTTGAGCTCCTCGACGAGGAAGGTGCAGTCACCGCCCTTGCGGAACACCGCGGACATGATCCGGGTGAGCGCGACGATCCACTGGAAGTGGTCCATGTTCTTCGAGTTGATGAAGATCTCGAACGGCCGGCGCTGCTCGTGCGGCGTGCCGGCGTTGAGCACGATGTCGTTCACGGTGACGTACAGCGCATGTTCGAACAGCGGCGACTTGATCTTGTAGGTCATGCCGATCAGGGTTTCCGGGCGCTGCAGGCTCTCGTCCATCTCCACCACGTTGACGGCCTTGCTCGCCGTGCCATCGCTGCCGCTGGTGGCGGTCGCGGGACGCTCGAGGGTCTCGTCGACGACCTTGAAGCCCTTGATGCGCTGGGTGATCTTTACGGTCATTGTGCAATCTCTCCTGCCGGGCCATGGACGGCCCGGCGTACAAGCGGTTCAGGCGGAATCAGTACTTGCCGTAGTAGCCTTCTTTGAGGGCGTCGAAGAGGTTGGCGGCGGTGTTCACCTCGCCGTCGTACTCGACTTCCTGGTTGCCCTTGAGCTCGACCACGCTGCCGTCTTCAAGGGTGAAGCGGTACAGGGTCTTCTCCAGGTCGGCCTCCTTGACCAGCACGCCCTGGAATGCCGCCGGGTTGAAGCGGAAGGTGGTGCAGCCCTTGAGGCCCTGGCGCCAGGCGTAGCGATAGATGTCCTTGAACGCTTCGAACGGGTAGTCGGTCGGCACGTTGGCGGTCTTGGATATCGATGAGTCGACCCACTTCTGCGCCGCGGCCTGGATGTCCACATGCTGGGTTGGGCTGACATCATCGGCGGTGATGAAGTAGTCCGGCAGCTTCTCGCCCGGCTCGTCGGAGCCGGGCTTGGCGCGCGCGTTGATCAGCGTGCGATAGGCCAGCAGCTCGTAGCTGAACACCTCGATCTTCTCTTTGGCCTTGCGGCCCGGACGGATCAGGTTGCGCGAGTAGTGATGGGCGAAGCTCGGCTCGATGCCGTTGGAAGCGTTGTTGGCCAGGCTGAGGCTGATGGTGCCGGTGGGCGCGATGGAGCTGTGGTGGGTGAAGCGCGCGCCCTGCTCGGCCAGTGCCTCGATCAGATCGGGCGCGTATTCGGCGATCTTCTGCATATACCGCGAGTATTTGGCGTGCAGCACACGGCCGGCAATCTGGTCGCCGACCTTGTAGCCGTCCTTGGCCATCTCCGGACGCTTGCGCAGCATCTCTGCGGTAACCTCGAAGTTCTGGCTCAACAGCGGCGCCGGGCCCTTTTCCTTCGACAGCTCCAGCGCCTGCTCCCAGCCGACCAGCGCCATCTCGCGGGAAACTTCCTCGGTGAACACGCAGGCTTCCGGGCTGCCATAGCGCAGCTTGAGCAAGGTCAGGGTCGAGCCGAGACCGAGGAAGCCCATGCCGTGGCGGCGCTTGCTCTCGATCTCGTGGCGCTGCTGCTCCAGCGGCAGGCCGTTGATCTCGACGACGTTGTCCAGCATGCGGGTGAAGACGCGCACCACTTCGCGGTACTTGTCCCAGTCGAAGCGCGCTTCGACGCCGAACGGGTCGATGACGAAGTGGGTCAGGTTGATCGAGCCCAGCAGGCAGGAGCCGTATGGCGGCAGCGGCTGCTCACCGCAGGGGTTGGTCGCGCGGATCGCCTCGCACCACCAGTTGTTGTTCAGCTGGTTGACCCGGTCGATGAGGATGAAGCCTGGCTCGGCGTAGTCGTAGGTGGAGACCATGATCATGTCCCACAGATGCCGAGCCTTGACCCGCCCGTAGATCTTGCAGGCCACCAGGCCATCGTCGCGCACGATGTAGCCGTCGTGCACCGGCCATTCGCGCCAGATCACCTGGGCATCGTCGGCCAGATCCAGCTCGGCGGCTTCCTTGGCATGCACCGGGAAGATCAGCGGCCACTCGCCGTCGGCCTCGACGGTCTGCATGAACTCGTCGGTGATCAGCAGGCTCAGGTTGAACTGACGCAGGCGGCCGTCCTCGCGCTTGGCACGGATGAACTCGCGCACGTCCGGATGGCCGACGTCGAAAGTGCCCATCTGCGCGCCGCGGCGGCCACCGGCCGAACTCACGGTGAAGCACATCTTGTCGAAGATATCCATGAACGACAGCGGGCCGCTGGTGTGCGCGCCGGCGCCGGAAACGAACGAGCCGCGCGGACGCAAGGTGCTGAACTCGTAGCCGATGCCGCAGCCGGCCTTGAGCGTCAGCCCGGCCTCGTGGACCTTGCCGAGAATGTCGTCCATCGAGTCGGTGATCGAGCCCGAGACGGTGCAGTTGATGGTCGAGGTGGCCGGTTTGTAATCCTGCGCACCCGCGTTGGAAATGATCCGGCCGGCCGGAATGGCGCCGTTGCGCAGCGCCCAGAGGAAACGCTCGTGCCAGTGCTCGCGTTGCTTGGCCGGCTCTACGTCGGCCAGGGCGCGCGCGACCCGCTGCCAGGTGTCGTCAACGCTCTCGTCGATCGGCGTGCCGTCCTTGCTGGTCAGGCGGTATTTCTGTGCCCAGATATCTTCGGAAGCCGCCTGCAGGGCGATGCTGGAAGTGCTCTTGCTGTCTGCCGCGATGGGCCCGTCCGTCTTCGCCATGCGCTGCGCATCCTCGTGCCGAAAAGTGGGAGAAAGGGAAGCTCGTACGATAGCGAATTTCCGTGGGGAGCATATGACTCTTGTCAAATTACCCGGAGCGCTGACGAACGGTGCGCCAGGCGCCGGCCCAGAAACGAAAAAACCCGCCGTATGGCGGGTTCTTCCTTCAAGGGCCGATCAATTACTTGATCTTGGCTTCCTTGTAGATCACGTGCTTGCGAACGACCGGATCGAATTTCTTGATTTCGATCTTGTCGGGGGTGGTGCGCTTGTTCTTGTCGGTGGTGTAGAAGTGGCCGGTACCGGCGCTGGACACCAAACGGATCAGGTCACGCATGATTGCTCTCCTTAAACCTTTTCGCCGCGGGCGCGCAGCTCGGCCAGAACGACGTCGATGCCACGCTTATCGATGATACGCATGCCCTTGGTGGAGATGCGCAGACGCACGAAGCGCTTCTCGGACTCGACCCAGAAGCGATGATGCTGCAGGTTCGGCAGGAAACGACGACGGGTTTTGTTCATTGCGTGGGAAACATTGTTTCCGGTTACCGGACCCTTACCGGTAACTTGACAGACTCTCGACATGCCTCAGCCCTCTAAAACCACATGCCCAACCCGGCATGGGTTGGCCGCTTGAATTCACTTGTCAGTTCGGCGCTCAGCGCCACGATTCATGGGGGTCTTACCGGCCACGCTGCAAGCGAAGATACCGGGCCCCTAGAAAAGAGCGCTGCTTTATATCAGAAAGGCCCCGGAGCAACAAGCGCGGATTGATTTTTCCGCCCGGCTGCGCTGGGCTCGCCGAGCCCAGCCGGCAAGCCCGTGGGGCGCCCGCTGCAACAGCCCCGCTCGTCGCCTCGCTACATATATATAGGCAGCGATCAGCCCGTTGCCCGCGCCTCGTCACGCAGCTGACGGCGCAGCAGCTTGCCCACCGCCGTCTTCGGCAACTCGTCGCGGATCTCGATGGCGCTCGGCAGCTTGTAGCCGGTCAGAAACTGGCGGCAATGCTCGAGCAGGGCCTGATCATCGGTTGCCTCCCGCAGGCTGACAAAGACCTTCACCGCCTCGCCCTTGCGCGCATCAGGGATCCCCACCGCCACGCATTCGCGTACCGACGGGTGCTGCATCAGCACATCCTCGATCTCGTTAGGGAACACGTTGAAGCCAGACACCAGGATCATGTCCTTCTTGCGATCGACGATCTTCACGAAACCCTCGGCATCCAGCAGCGCGATGTCACCGGTCTTGAGCCAGCCGTCCGCGGTGATCACCTTGGCCGTCTCCTCCGGCCGCTGCCAATAGCCCTGCATCACCTGCGGGCCGCGTAACCAGAGCTCGCCCGGGCTTTCTGCCGGCACGTCATTGCCGTCGTCGTCCACGGTGCGCAGCTCGGTGTCGATCAGTGCCTGGCCGATGTAACCCTCGCGATAGGGGCTCAGCGCGGTCCCGGTGGCTACCACCGGTGACGCCTCGGTGAGACCGAAGCCCTCGCGGATCGGCGCGCCGGTCAACACCTGCCAGCGACGCCCGACCTCACTGTTGAGCGGCGCACCGCCGGAGGTCGCCCATTTGAGGTGCGAGAAATCGATGCTGCGAAATTGCGGGTGGTTCATCAGCCCGACGAACAGCGTGTTGATGCCGCTGAGCAGGCTGAATGGGTGACGCTGCATGGCGCCGATGGTTTCGTCCAGGTTGCGCCCGTCGCGAATGAACACGGTGTGCAGCCCCATGCCCACCGAGCTCAGGCAGTTCGTGGCGAAAGCCATGATGTGATACAGCGGCAACGGCGCGATGCGCACATCCTTTTCCGGCTCCAGCAGGCCCGGCTTGTCGAACAGCTCGATGGTCTGCAGCACGTTGGCCAGCAGGTTGCGGTGACTGAGCATCGCGCCCTTGGACACACCGGTGGTACCGCCGGTGTATTGCAGCAGCGCCAGCCGCTCGAGCCCGACCACGCAGTCCAGCGCTGGGCTCTGTTCACCCAGCCGCAGCGCCTGCATGAAGCGCTCTGTTGCCGGCTCCTGGCTGTCATAGACCGGCGCCTGCAGATCCTCGACGCTGGTGAGGATGATCCGTTCCAGTGCGGTGTCGGCCTGTACCGCCCGCACCAGCGGCAACAGTCGGTCGAGCACGAGAATCGCCCTGGCGCCGGAGTCGCGGAACTGATGGCGCGCCTCGGCGGCGGTGTATTGCGGATTGGTGTTGACGATCACCAGCCCCGCCTTGAGCGCACCGAAGGTGGCGATGGGGTACTGCAACGAGTTGGGCAGCTGCAGCGCCAGGCGGTCACCGGGCTGCAGCCCCGCATGATGCCGCAGGTACCGGGCGAAGGCGTCGGCCTGCCGGGCCAGGTCGGCGTAGCTGAGGCGGTCATCGCCACAGGAGAATGCCGTGCGGTGCGGGTGCTTGGCGCAGGCCAGGGTCAAGAGGTCATGGGCGTTCTGATAGCCGCCACGGGCCAGTTCGGCGGCCACGTAGCCTTGCACGGGAGCGGACATCAACATTCTCCAAAATGAATTATTGTTTTACTGTGCGAAACTAGATGTCGAATTCGATACTAGACGATCGATTTTCTCCTCGCAATGATCGCCATTGGCCGCACTGCTCGCGGTCGGGCGATCTGCTATCGTTCGCCACCGCTGCCCACTAGCCAGAAAGACCGAAACCATGAGCGACGACATCGAAGACACCGGCACTCCCAAGGATCGCAAGTTCGTCGAGGCCCTGGCCCGCGGGCTGGACGTGCTACGCGCCTTCACCCACGGCTCGGTGGTGATGGGCAACCAGGACATCGCACGCATCACCGGGCTGCCCAAGCCAACGGTGTCGCGCATGACCTATACCCTGACCAAGCTCGGCTACCTCAGCTACTCCCAGCAGCTGGAGAAATACCAGCTCGACTCCGGCGTGCTGGCGCTGGGTTATGCCTATGTGTCCAATCTGCGGGTGCGCCAGCTGGCCAAGCCCTACATGGACGACTTCGCCCGCCGTACCAACACCACGGTGGGTCTAACCTGTCGCGACCGGCTGTCGATGATCTACGTGGAGAACTGCCGCCCGGCCGAGGTCACCACCCTGCGCATGGACGCCGGCGTGCGTCTGCCGCTGGCCACCACCGCAGCCGGCCGCGCCTTTCTCGCCGCCACCCCGGAAAAGGAGCGTGAGCACCTGATGGCGGCGCTGGCGGCCAAATATGGAGAGGGCTGGATGGCGATCCGCGACTCCCTGCAGGCCTCGTTCGAGGAGTTCGCCCGGCACGGCTTCTGCCTGTCACTGGGTGACTGGGACCGCAACGTGATGGCCGCCGGCGTGCCGCTGCACCTGGCCGATGGCAGCATCATGGCGCTGACCTGCGGAGCCCCGTCATTCCAGCTCAGCGAGGAGACCCTCAAGGGCTCGCTGGCGCATCAGCTGGAGATGCTGGCCCGCGATATCGAGAGCCTGGGCGTCTAGCCTGCCCGCCTGATTAGGCCCTGACGCTGACCCAGGCGATATCCGCCAGCAGCTCGCGGCAGTCGGCCAGCGAGGTGCGCGAACGTCCGGCCAGCCAGTTGCGCGCCATGTCGTGGCAGGGGCCGATCACCACTGCCAGGAAGCAGTCGCCCGGCATGCGTCTGAATGCCCCGCTTTCGCGATGCCGACGCAGGATCGCTCCGACCCGTTCGCCATGCACGCGGTTGACCTCGCGTAGCTGCTCGCCCATTTCCCCCGCCTCGACCCGCCCGCGGTTGTGCAGGACGAAACGCGCCCAGTCCGGATTCGCCACCACCCAGTCGATATAGCTGGTGACGAACAGCCGGACGCAGGCCTCGGCATCCAGCGTCTCGATCAGCCCGGCCTCGAGCAGCGCGGCGTACTCGCCAATGCCCTCCAGATACAGCGCGGCGATGATCCGCTCGCGATTGCCGAAGTGGTGATAGAGGCTGCCGATGCTGGCGCCGGAGCGATCACGAATCATCTCGATGGTCGTCGCCTCGACACCGAATTCGGTGAAACAAGCGAGCGCGGCCTGAAGGATTTCCTGCTTGCGGCTACTGCGGGCCATCCGGCCTCCCGTCTGACTAGAATATTTTTCTAGAATTATCTTCTACCGCTCGTATACTGCACCGACGTGGCAATCGCAACAGTGCGGAGAACAACAAGATGGCGACGATACAGGTTGAAGAACGCTTCATCGACAACGGCAACGGCCATGTCCTGTCCAGCTGCTGGTACCAACCCGACCAGGAGCCAGCCGGCGTCGTGCTGATCGCCCCGGCAATGGGCGTACCGCAGCGCTTCTATACCGATTTCGCCAACTGGCTGGCCGGCCAGGGCTACCTGGCGGTGACCTTCGATTACCTGGGCATGGGGCGCTCGCGTCGGATGCCGCTGCGGCAGCTGAAGGTAGACATCCTCGACTGGGGCCGTCACGACTGCAGCGCCGTGCTCGCCGCGGCCGCCGAGGTCGCCGGCGGATTGCCGCTGTACTGGATCGGACACAGCGTCGGTGCGCAGATCCTGCCACTGGTCAACGGCCACGAACGCCTGACCCGCATCGTCACCATCGCCGCCGGCAGCGGCTACTGGCGCGAGAACAGCCCGCAGATCCGCAACAAGGCCTGGCTGCTCTGGCGTGGCCTGGCGCCCGTGCTGACCGCGGTGGCAGGCTACTTCCCAGGCGGTCGCATCGGCGCCGTCGGCGACCTGCCCGCCGGGGTGATTCGCCAGTGGCGGCGCTGGTGCCTGCACCCGCAATACCTGGTCGGTGTCGAGGGCGAGCCCGTGCGTCAGGCCTTCGCCGCAGTGCGGACTCCGCTGACCTCACTGTCCTTCAGCGACGACGAGATGATGTCGGCGCGAAACACAGAATCCCTCCACGGGTTCTATAGCTCGGCGCCAAAGACCATGCAGCGCATCGCCCCGGCAGAAATCGGCGCCACACGCATCGGCCACTTCGGCTTCTTCCGCCGGCAATTCGCCGACAGCCTCTGGACGCGGCATCTTCTACCGGAACTGGTGGCAGACAAGCAGAGCGCTGTTGCGTAACCGGTACATACATAGTTTCGCAGAGCGGAACATATCAAGCATATTTCGAAACATATGTGAGAGTTATTCCGCTTGCCGGATCGGCGATCTCCGACAAAAGTGAGGATGGGCTGCAGCCCCCCTCGCTAATCGGAGCTTGCCATGCACAACAACAATAACGGCTATCCCTCGAGCACCCGCGCCTGGATGACGGTCGCGATCCTGATGCTCGCCTACGTGCTGTCCTTCGTCGACCGGCAGATTCTCAACCTGCTGGTGGAGCCGATCCGCCGCGATCTGGATATCACCGACACCCACATGAGCCTGCTCATGGGCTTTTCCTTCGCAGTGTTCTACACCATCTGCGGCGTGCCCATCGGGCGCCTGGCCGACCGCAAGAGCCGCCGCGGCATCATCGCCATCGGCGTGCTGGTCTGGAGTCTGATGACCGCGCTGTGCGGCACGGCCAAGACCTTCTGGCACTTTCTCGTGTTCCGCATCGGCGTCGGGGTCGGCGAGGCGGCGCTCTCGCCCTCGGCCTACTCGCTGATCGCCGACAGCTTCCCGCCGAAGCTGCGTGGTACCGCGATGAGCGTTTACTCCATGGGCATCTACATCGGCTCAGGTCTGGCGTTCCTGCTCGGCGGGCTGGTGGTCAAGTTCGCCTCGGCACAGGGCGACGTCGAACTGCCGGTGCTCGGCATGGTGCGCCCGTGGCAGCTGATCTTTCTCGTGCTCGGCGCGGCCGGTGTGCTCTTCGCCGCCGTCCTGCTGCTGATTCGCGAGCCATCGCGCAAGGGCGTCGGCGCCGGCGTCGAGGTGCCGTTGAGCGAAGTGGCCGGCTACATCCGCCAGAACCGCCGTACCGTGCTCTGCCATAACTTCGGCTTCGCCTGCCTGGCCTTCGCCGCCTATGGCAGTTCGGCATGGATTCCGACCTTCTTTATCCGCACCTACGGCTGGTCGGCCAGCGACGTCGGCGTGCTCTACGGCTCGGTCGTCGCGGTGGCCGGCTCGATCGGCATCATCGCCGGCGGGCGACTGTCGGACCTGCTGCACCGGCGCGGTTATCGCGACGCGCCACTGCGCGTAGGCATCATCTCCGCCGCCCTGACCCTGCCGCTCAATCTCGCCTACCTGGCCGGCACCGGCGAACTGGCGCTGGCGCTGATCGCCCTGCATGTCTTCACCATCGCCATGCCCTTCGGCGTGGGCCCGGCGGCGATCCAGGAGATCATGCCCAACTCCATGCGCGGCCAGGCGTCGGCGGTATACCTGTTCGTCATCACCATGGTCGGCCTGGGCATTGGCCCGACCGCGGTGGCGCTGGGCACCGATTTCGTCTTCGGCGACGACAACGCCCTGCGCTATTCGCTGCTGATCGTCACCGGCATCGCCCTTGTCGGTGCGATGATCCTGCTCGGCATGGGGCTCAAGCACTACCGCGGCAGCCTGGATCGCTTGCAGGAATGGAAGCCGCAGAGCGCAGCCGGGAGCGACGCGCAGCCCAAACCGGTCTGATCCGACATGCCCCTGGAGTGGATTACGCCTTATCGATCCACCCAGGGACACCGACCCGACCCCGCCCACGCTCCACCCTCTGCACTCTCGAACCACACACAACCATCGGGCCATAAAAAAACCCGCTCCTGAGAGCGGGTTTTTTCATGCTGCAGGCGGGACGATCAGGCCACCTGCATCAGCTTCGCATAGGCCTTCAGGTGGTGGTCGTCGTCACCGAACTGGTGGGCGATCATCACCAGCCGCTTGGCGTGATGGGCAAGGTTGTATTCCCAGGTCATGCCGATGCCGCCGTGCAGCTGGATGGCTTCCTCGGCCACCTTGCGCGCGGCGCGGGCGCAGATGTATTTGGCGGCGGCGATGATACGGCTGCGCTCGTCGTTGTCTTCGCCATCGGCAAAGGTCGCGGCGAGGATCGCCATGCTGGTGGCCTGCTCCAGCTCGGTCTGCATGTCCACCATGCGGTGCTGCAGGACCTGGAACTTGCCGATCGGCACGCCGAACTGCTTGCGCGTCTTCAGGTAATCAAGGGTCAGCTTGCAGGCCTCATCCATGCTGCCCAGCGCATCGGCGCACTGCGCGGCGATCGCGCGGCCCTGCTGGTAGCGCATCGCGGGCAACGCATTACCCAGCTCGCCAAGCAGCACCTCGGCACCCACCTGCACGTTGTCGAGGAACAAGTCGCAGCCCTTGCGTCCGTCGATGGTCGGGTAGACGCGACGGCTGACGCCCTGGGCGTTCGGGTCGATGAGGAAAAGGCTGATGCCGGCCTCGTCGCGGCTGTCGCCGGACGTGCGCGCGGAAACGATGATCTGCCCGGCACTGTGCCCGCCGATGACCACGGCCTTGCGTCCGGAGAGCCGATAGCCGCCGTCGACCGCTTCGGCGCGGGTCTGTACATCGTTCAGGTTGTAGTGGCTCTGCGGCTCGTCGAACGCGACCGCCAGTTGCAGCGAACCGGCGGCGACCTGCGGCAGCAGGTCCTGCTTCTGCGCGTCGGAACCGAGCTGGTTGATCAGGCCACCCGCGAGGATCACCGATTGCAGATACGGCTCCAGCGTCAGGCCGCGGCCCAGCTCGGTCATGACCAGCATGGTTTCCACGCCGCTACCACCAAAGCCGCCGATGTCCTCGGAGAACGGTACCGCGGTCAGGCCCAGTTCGCCCAGCTGCGACCAGAATTCGGCGGAAAAGCCCAGCTCGGACTCGCTGAACTTCTCGCGCTGTTCGAACGGATAGGCGTCGCGCACCAGGCGCGCCGCGGTGTCTTGCAGCATCTGCTGCTCTTCGGTCAGTTTGAAGTCCATGGCGTTGCCCCCTTACAGCTCGAGAATCATCTTCGAGACGATGTTCTTCTGGATTTCGTTGGAGCCGCCGAAGATCGACAGCTTGCGCATGTTGAAGTAATCGCCGGCCAACGATGCGCTGTAGTCGGCGTGCAAGAGCTCGCCTTCGTAGTCCAGCTGCAGCTCCTCTTCGAGGAACGGCAACGCGTAGGGGCCGATGACCTTGCGCAAGAGGTGAGTGATCGCCTGGCGAATCTCGGTGCCCTTGATCTTGAGGATCGAGGACTCGGCGCCGGGCACGCCGCCCTCCTTCGCCGCCGCGAGGATGCGCAGGGTTCTCATCTCGATGGCCATCAGCTGCATCTCGACCTCGGCGACCTGAGCGCGGAACAGCGGGTCTTCGAGCATCGGCTTGCCGTCGCAGACTTCCTTCATGGCGATGCGCTTGAGGTGCGCCAGCACCGCCTTGGACGAGCCGATGCCGGCCAGGCCCGTGCGTTCGTGGGTCAGCAGGTACTTGGCGCAGGTCCAGCCCTGGTTTTCCTCACCGACGAGGTTTTCCACCGGCACGCGGACATTGTCGAAGAAGACCTCGTTGACCTCGTGGTCGCCGTCCAGGGTGATGATCGGCCGCACACTGATGCCCGGGCTCTTCATGTCGATCAGCAGGAAGCTGATGCCGCGCTGCTGCTGGGCCTCGGGGTCGGTGCGCACCAGGCAGAAGATCATGTTGGCGTGCTGACCAAGGGTGGTCCAGGTCTTCTGGCCGTTGACCACGTAGTGGTCGCCATCACGCACGGCGCGGGTTTTGAGGCTGGCCAGGTCGGAACCGGCACCGGGCTCGGAATAGCCCTGGCACCACCAGTCCTCACCGGAGAGGATGCGCGGCAGGTAATGGTCGATCTGCTGCTGGGTGCCGAACTTGATGATCACCGGGGCGACCATGTTGACGCCGAAGGGCACGGTACGCGGTGCGCCGAAGGCGGAGCACTCCTCGTCGAAGATGTGCTTTTCCACCGGGCCCCAGGTGGTGCCGCCCAGCTCCACCGGCCAGCCCGGCGCGTACCAGCCGCGCTTGACCAGGATCTGCTGCCAGCGCTGGTGATCTTCCTTGGACATGTGCTTGCCGAGCTTGACCTTGGCGGCAATGTCCGCCGGCAGCTCGCTTTTCAGAAAGGCGCGTACTTCATCGCGGAAGGCGAGCTCTTCGGCCGTGTAGTTGACGTTCATGGGAAGGTCCTCATGGTGCGTTCGGAATGCAGGCGGGTCGCGTTCATTGCCCGGCCTGCCATTCGGTGAAGGTGCGGCCTTCGGCGGCCAGTTTTTCCAGCAGTGGCGCCGGCTTCCACCAGTCGCCGCAACGCGCGTGCAGTTCTTTTACTCGCGCCAGCACCTTGTCCAGGCCGACGCTGTCGGCGTAGTACATCGGCCCGCCGCGGAAGGCCGGGAAGCCGTAGCCGTTGAGGTAGATGACGTCGATGTCGCTGGAGCGCTGGGCAACGCCTTCCTCAAGAATCTTCGCGCCCTCGTTGACCAGCGCGAAGATGCAGCGCTCGACGATGTACTGCTCGTCCAGCGCCTGCCGCTTGATGCCCTTTTCCCGCGACGCGGCTTCCAGCATGGGCGCGAGGTCGGGATTCTCCTGCGGGGTGCGGTTGCCGGGTTCGTAGCGGTAGTAGCCGGCACCGGTCTTCTGCCCGAGCATGCCGGCGGCGCAGAGCTTGTCCGAGACGGTGGGGAAATCCAGGTGCGCCGGCAGCGTCGCGCGCTGGCGCTTGCGGATCGCCTGGCCGATGTCGAGACCGGACAGATCGCGCATGGCGAACGGTCCCATGGCCATGCCGAAATTGCGCAGGGCAGCGTCGACCTGTTGTGGCGTGGCGCCTTCCTCCAGCAGGAACTCCGCCTCGCGGCCGTACTGGAAGACCATGCGGTTGCCGACGAAGCCGTCGCAGACGCCGACCACCACCGAGACCTTCTTCAGCTGCTTGCCGATCGCCATGGCGGTGGCGAGCACTTCATCGCTGGTCCGCTCACCGCGCACCACTTCCAGCAGGCGCATGACATTGGCCGGGCTGAAGAAGTGCAGGCCGACCACGTCCTCGGGGCGCCTGGTGAAGGCGGCGATGGCGTTCAAATCGAGTGACGAGGTGTTGGAGGCGAGAATCGCACCGGGTTTGCACACCGCATCCAGCTGATCGAACACCTGCTGCTTGACGCCCATCTCTTCGAACACGGCCTCGACCACCACGTCGGCATCAGCCAGGGCGCCGTAGTCGGTGACGCCAGCGATCAGCGCGAGGCGCTGCTCCATCGCATCCTCGGTCAGGCTGCCGCGCTTGACGCTCGCCGCGTAGGTTTCGCGGGCACGCTGCAGGCCGCGTTGCAACGCCTCGTCATTGATTTCCAGCAGCTTCACCGGCACCCCGGCGTTGGCGAAGCTCAAGGCGATGCCGACGCCCATGGTGCCGCCGCCGATCACCGCGGCGGTCCTGATCGGGCGGGGGGTGACGTCGGATGGTAGGTCGTCGATCTTGCCGGCCTGACGCTCGGCGAAGAACGAATGGATCAGCGCGCCGCGCTGCGGTGAATTCAGGCACTCGGTGAACAACTCGCGCTCGCGCTTGAGGCCTTCGGCCAGCGGCAGCCTGGTGGCGGCTTCCACCGCGGCAATGCAGCGCAGCGGCGAGAACAGCCCCGGCATGCGCTTGGCCACCTCGGCGTGCTTGGCGCGAATCAGCGCCTCGTTGTCGACGCCTTCCAGACCGCGGGTCTGCTCGCCACTGCGGCGCGGACCGCGGCCCTCCTCGACAAGGCGACGCGCATAGGTCAGACCGGCCTCGATCAGATCGCCTTCGAACAGCTCGTCGACGATATGGTGCTCCAGCGCCTCCGCCGCACCGATGGGCTGGCCGCTGACGATCATCTCCAGCGCCTTCTCGACACCGGCCAGCCGCGGCAAGCGCTGGGTACCGCCGGCGCCGGGCAGCAGGCCCAGCTTCACCTCCGGCAGGCCGACCTTGGCGTCCGACCGGGCGATACGGTAATGGCAGCCCAGCGCGACCTCCAGCCCACCACCCAGGGCGGTGCCGTGGATCACCGCGACGCTCGGCTTGCGGCAGCCCTCGATCACCTCGATCACCTCCGGCAGGCTCGGTGCCTGCGGCGGTTTGCCGAACTCCTTGATATCGGCGCCGGCCATGAAGGTCGGGCCTTCGCAGACCAGCACCACGGCCGTCACCTCGGGCGCCTCGTCAGCCTCTTGAAAGGCATCCAACAGGCCTTTTCGTACGGCATGGCCAAGGGCGTTGACCGGCGGGTTGTTGACCAGGATCAGAGCGATATCGCCCCGGCGTTCGAGCCGAATGACATCCGTCATGCAGGCCTCCCTTTCTGTGAAATGCTGATTGGAATTGTTATTTCACGGAACCATGTTTCGCACTGCAGAATAAATGACTCATTTCCGCGTGTCGATAGCACCACACGGCCAGGGCGTTCGCGCGAAAAGAAGGCGCAGCACCGCGCCACGCAAGGGCTGGCGGGCAACCTCGAGGCGACCGGTGGCCGCTATCAATGCAGGGAATATCGGACCAGAAGCCGGCTAGCCGCCGACAGCGTGGCGAGGGGCGCGGGCGAGAAGATCGGGGTCGATGCGCAGCAAACGTACCGTACGTTCGCTGGCCAGCGAGGCAGGTTCGGCGCCCTCGGGCAGCTCGACCAGCAACCGCGTGACATTGAGCACCAGCGCTTCGCGGCGCAGCACACCAGCCCCCAGGGCGTAGTAGGCGCTGATCACCTGACGCAGCTCCAAGGGCAGCGCCCACTGCGCCCGCAATGCCGAGCCGAAGCCGGCCGCACGCTCACGCAGGCAGCGCTGCAGCTGCGCCTCATCCAGCGCGCCGCCGCTGTCGAGCCATTCCTGCAGGCTGCGCAGGAGCGCCAGCTCGCCGATGTTCTGCAGCAACCCGGCGCTGAAACAGAGCTCGACATCCAGCTTCAGCTGGCGTGCCAGCCAGCTCGCCAGACGCGCCGTGCGCAGGGCCTGGGCGCTGAGCTGCGCCGCCAGCTCGGCGAGGCGCGGTTCGAGCAGCCGGGCGTTGTGCTGCAGAGCCAGCTCGGTCACCAGTTGCAGACTGCGCGCCAAGCCCAGCTGCCGTTGCGCCTGCGCCAGGCTCAGACAGGGCTTCGGCGGCTGCGTCGCGCTGCTGGCGACGCTGATCAGCCGCGCCGTCACCTGCGGATCGCGGGCCAGCAGCTCCTCGAGCTGGGCGTAGTCCTGATCGCCGCCGTGCAGACGTTGCAGCGCACTCAGCACGGTCTCCAGCAGCGGTGCGCCGCGATTGTGCGGACGCATGCGTTCGAGAAAGCTGTCGAGGTCATCGACCGCGGCGCGGCGCGGCGCACCGGCGTGACCTGCCGAACGCGGCAGCAGCTTGTCCAGGCGCTCGCGCAGGTCCGCCAGATCGTAGGGTTTGCCGAGATAGGCGGCCGGTGCGAGCGGCAGCACGGTGCGCACGCTGGCGGTATCGGTACGGGCACTGATCAGCACGCAGGGCAGGCGCTGGGTCGGACCATGGCGACGCAGCTCGCGCAGGAGCTGCCGACCGTCAAGCCCGTCCAGTTCGCCATCGACGATCAGCAGGCTGGGCACCTGGCGCTGGCACGCCGCCAGGGCGGCATGGCCATCGGCTGCCGGTTGCACGCGCATGCCGGGACGTAGCTCGCGTACCAGCTGACAAAGCTGGTCCGCCCGCCACGGTTCGTTGTAGGCGACCAGTACGAAGGAGACTTGGGCCGAGACGCTCACTGCATTACTCGCTGAACAGGTCACTACAGCCTGGCGAGATGGCCAGGGCGACGACTGCTCCGCAAGAAATGGGCACGCCGCTGGGGGCGCGATTCTGACCGCAGGAGAACGCGACAGCCAGCCCCTGAGACCGACTGTCGCAGGGGGCGTCAGATGCCCATGCAGAGGTACTTGATTTCCAGGTAGTCCTCGATGCCGTACTTGGAGCCCTCACGGCCCAGGCCGGACGACTTGACCCCTCCGAACGGCGCCACCTCGGTGGAGATCAGCCCGGTGTTGATGCCGACCATGCCGTACTCCAGCGCCTCGGCGACGCGGAACACCCGGCCCAGATCGCGGGCATAGAAATAGGACGCCAGACCGAACTCGGTGTCATTGGCCTTGGCGATCGCTTCGGCCTCGTCCTTGAAGCGGAACAGCGGCGCCAGCGGGCCGAAGGTTTCCTCCTTGGCCACCTTGGCACTGTCCGGCACGTCCACCAGCACGGTGGGCTCGAAATAACTGCCACCCATCTGGTGCGCCTGGCCACCGGCTACCAGCCTTGCGCCCTGGGCGACGGCATCCTCGATGTGCTCGCGGACCTTGGCGGCGGCGCGATCGTCGATCAGCGGGCCAATGTCAGTGCCCTCCTCCAGGCCGTTGCCAACCCGCAGCTTGGCCACCGCCGCCTGGAATTTCTCGGCAAAGGCGTCGTAAACGCCGTCCTGCACGTAGATGCGGTTGACGCACACACAGGTCTGCCCGGCGTTGCGGTACTTGGACTGCATGGCGCCCTTCACCGCCTCGTCCAGGTCGGCGTCATCGAAGACGATAAATGGCGCGTTGCCGCCCAGCTCCAGGGACACCTTCTTGATTCCCGGCGCGCACTGCTCCATCAGCTTGGCGCCCACTTCGGTGGAGCCGGTGAAGGAAATCTTGCGGACCTTGGGGTTGGCGGTCAGCTCGTTGCCGATGTCGCCGGCCGAGCCGGTCACGACGCTGAGCACGCCCTTGGGAATCCCGGCGCGCTCGGCCAGCTCGACCATCGCCAGTGCCGAGAACGGCGTCTGCGATGCCGGCTTGATGACCATGGTGCAGCCAGCCGCCAGCGCCGGGCCGGCCTTGCGGGTGATCATCGCCGCCGGGAAATTCCACGGGGTGATCGCCGCGGTCACGCCGATCGGCTGCTTGATGACGAGGATGCGCTTGTCCTTCTGGTGACCGGGGATGGTGTCGCCGTAGATGCGCTTGGCTTCCTCGGCGAACCACTCGATAAAGGACGCCGCATAGGCGATCTCGCCCTTGGCTTCGGCCAACGGCTTGCCCTGCTCCAGCGTCATCAATCGGCCCAGGTCGTCCTGGTTCTCCATCAGCAGCTCGAACCAGCGACGCAGCTTCTGCGAACGCTCCTTGGCGGTCAGATCACGCCAGGCCGGCAGCGCCCGCTCGGCGGCGTCGATGGCGCGGCGGGTTTCGGCGGCGCCCATCTTCGGCACCGTACCAAGAATCTCGCCGGTGGCCGGGTTGTTCACGCTGATGGTCTGGCCACTGTCAGCATCCAGCCAGGCGCCATCGATATAGGCCTGCTGGCGGAACAGCGCGGTGTCTTTGAGTTGCATGGCAGTCTCCTCGGGCATCGTAGCGGCAGGCCCGCTGCGGAAAGTTTGGCGAACGCGACGATCATCTGAACCGTCCTTCGCCGCCCGGTTCCTGCCGCCGCATTGCACTGCGAACGACCATGCTAGGACCGCAGCCGGCCGGCCGGCAAGCTCATGGCGCTCGGCATTGTCGTGCCATTGACCAGCCTGATGCCTGCGCGGCCTGTCACGCCTTGTTACCCAAACCCGGGTACGGGTCGGGGTATAGTTCCGCGCGGGCGGCGCCAGCCGCCGACATCCAAGGATCGATAAGGAGTTACCGTGAAAGCATTGATGACAGGCGCCGTGGCCGCCGTCCTGCTGGCGAGCACTGCCGTCCAGGCGCAGATGAAACCGGAAGAGATGGTCGAAACCCGCCAGGCCGGCTATCAGTTCATGTCGTGGAACATGGGCAAGATCAAGGCCCAGGTAATCGATGGCAAGGAGCCGTACGACCAGGCCAAGGTGGCCGCCGCCGCCAATGCCATCGCCGCCATCGCCAATTCCGGCATGGGCAGCCTCTACAGCCCGGATACCACGACCGAACAGCTGGGCAAGGCGACTCGTCTGAAGCCTGAGTTCTTCCAGAACCTCGACGAAGCCGGTCAGATCGGCCGCAACTTCACGGCCGCCGCCAACCAGCTCGCCAAGGTCGCCGCAGAAGGCGATCAGGCCGCGATCAAGAAGGCCTTCGGCGACGTCGGCGGCAGCTGCAAGTCCTGCCACGACAAGTTCCGCGCCGACTGATCGCGCGCAGCCAGCCGACACCTGCCGTCGGCTGGCTTACCAGTCCAGGCTGGGCGCCACCGCCGCCGGCTCGGGCCGCAGCCAATCCCCCACCGCCTGCACGCCCCATACGCAAGCCGCACCCAGAGCGATCGCCAGAACCGCGGCGGGCAGCGAGCCGCCCCGCGCATCCTGCTGGGACGGATGCTCGCGCTGCGTCCGTCCCGCGATCATCGCCCGCACCAATGGCCGGCGCATTACCAGCGTGTAATAGATGATGGCTGCGACGTGCATACCGATCAGCACCAGCAGCAACCACTTCGCCTGCCGATGCAGGCCGCTCAGCGCGCTGCCGGTTTCGCTGCTGACCAGCGCATGGAGCGGCCCCTGGAAGGCAATGTCATCGGTCGCCATCAAGCCGCTGGCGACCTGGAAGCTCACCAGCAGCAACATGGCCAGTACCGAGAATGCGCCGAGCGGGTTGTGCCCGGCTTCGCGCCAGTTGCCTTGCAGATAGTCCTTCACACCGAACGTCGCGGCGAAGATGCGCGGCCAGCGGGCATACGTCGAACCGACGAAGCCCCAGATCAGACGGAACACCAGCAGCCCCAGCACCAGCAGGCCGAGCCGGCCATGCCAGGGCATCAGACTGCCGCCGACCCAGCCCGTGACGATGGCCGCGATCACCGCCCCGGCGAACAACCAGTGAAACAGCCGCAGCGGCGCGTCCCAGAGTTTGATATGGCCTGACATCTCCATCCCCTTGCCATCGAACACCCACGGCCCCCGGCCGCGACACGCAAGGGTACCAGCCGGCCCGGTCATCGGCAGCTGCGAAAAAGCCGCACCCGGGCATATCCGCCCGGCCGCACCAGCATGGACGCCCGTCAACGACATGCGTATGATTGCCCCCCGCAACGCATCCGTAGCTCAGCTGGATAGAGTACTGCCCTCCGAAGGCAGGGGTCGTGGGTTCGAATCCCGCCGGATGCGCCATATTAGATAGTCCTTTCGAGCCCCCCTCGAAGCGCTCCGAAAAAGCCCGCTCGCTGCGGGCTTTTGCGTTTCTGCAGGTCCGTCCGCCTGACCGGATCGCCTGCCAGCAAACGGCCGGTCGGCGCAAGTTAAACCCGCCGCGCGGCATCACCGGGCCGCCTCAACCTGACCTCACGCTCGTTTTAGACGCATCCGCCGGGCGTTCTGTGAACCGGTTCACCGAGCCTGCGGGACAACTGAACTTCAATGCCTCGCTCAGGTCGCGCCATGCGCACCTTGCCCCCACACACGACTTCAAGGAGGAAATCGCGTGCCAGTGCGCTATTACGCCCTCGTTTCGCTCATCGCCGCCGTGCTGCTCGCCGGTTGCACCGGCAACTACAGATTCGACGATGACCACTATCGCCCGCTGGGTGATCCGCAAGCCTTGAATCGCGGCAAGTAACCGCAAGGAGCGACACGACCATGGAACTGGTCTTCGATATGGTGGGCGCCCAGCAATTCGTGCCCGGGCTGCTGACCACCAAAACCTTCAAACAGGCCGGCGGAGTGATCGGCCGCGCAGAGGGCTGCGATTGGGTGATCCCCGACCGCAAGCGCGTCCTCTCCGGACGTCATGCAGTGGTCAACTACCGCGACGGCGCCTTCTTTCTCACCGACACCAGCAGCAACGGCATCCAGCTCAAGGACAGCGGCGCCAGCCTGGTCAAAGGCCAGCCGCAACGCATCGAGCATGGCAGCGTCTACTGTCTGGGCGACTTCGAGATCCGCGCCCGGCTGATCCAGGACCCGGCGCGGTTCGAAGGCGACATTGGCCGCCCGCAACCGGCCGGCACCATCATCCCCGACGATGCCTTCCTCGACCTCGATCCCCTGGTCGCGATGGATCAACAGGAGCGCATCTACGCCGAAGTCGACGACCTCGACCTGACGCTGGTGGCACCACAACGCCAGGCCCAGCAGCGCGACTACGCCCGCATCGACACCGAAAGCCTGCCGCTGCCGGAACTGGTCATGCCACCGACTGCAGCCGAACCCAAGCGCGAACCGGAGCCTGAACGTCTGCCACCCGGCTTCTGGGAGCGCTTCGGCGAGGCACTGGGCATCGATCTCGGGGGTATGGATGAAGACCAGCGGCAGGCGCTGGCACTGAATGCTGCCCGCCTGCTCAAGCAGAGCGTGGCGGGCCTGCAGCAGAGCCTGCGCACCCGCAGCGAGCTGAAGAACGAACTGCGCCTGGCGTTGACCACCGTGCAGAGCGCCGGCAACAACCCGCTCAAGCACAGCGCCGATGCGAGCGAGGCCCTGAACGCCCTTTTGCGCGGCGGCAAACCCGGCCAGCTCAGCGCCGAACAGGCCGTCGGCCGCGCCTTTCGTGATCTGCAGGCGCATCAGGTGGCACTGCTCGCGGCCAGCCGCGCCGCCGTTCACGCGATGTTCGAACAGTTGGCGCCGGAGCAGCTGGCGCTGCGCTTCGAACGCGAAGGCCGCAAACCGCTGCTCGCCACCGCCGGCAGTCGCTGGCGCGCCTATCGCCGCCTGCATCACAGCCTCGGCCAGGATGCCGACTGGAGCGAACGCCTGTTCGCCCGCGACTTCGCGAAGACCTATGAGGAGCAAGTGCGCCTGATCGCCACGCTCGATTCAACCCATCAAGGATGATCCCATGCCTCGTCGCATCACTCTGGCCATGCTGGCCTCGCTGCTCGTGCTGGGCGGCTGCTCGGCACTGTCGCCGTACTCCAAGCTGACCAAGCTGGACCTCGAGCTGCACGGCAGCGACCGTCTCAACCCCGACCTCAACGGCCGGCCTTCGCCGATCGTGCTGCGCCTGCTGGAGCTCAAGCATCCGGTGGCGTTCGAAAACAGCGACTTCTTCGCCCTCTACCAGCGGCCCAAGGAAGCATTGGCGCCGGACCTGGTGACCTCCGAGGAACTGGAACTGCGTCCCGGCGAAAGCCGTGAGCTGAAGCTCTCCGTGCAGGACGGCAGCCGCTACGTCGGCGTGCTGGCCGCCTACCGCGACCTGCCGGAAGCCAGCTGGCGCTACGTCATCGCCGTGCCGCCGCAAGAGCGCACCCGCATCGCCCTGAGCCTGGACGAGCGTGGCATCGCGCTGTTCGACCCGCTCGCCGAAGAAGGAAAATAAGCATGAGCCTGCACAAGGTTGTCTGGCAGGAAGGCATGCTGCTGCGCCCGCAGCACTTCCAGCAAAGCGATCGATACTACGATCACCAACTCAAGGCGCGCACCCAGAAGCTGAGCAGCTATGCCTGGGGATTCTTCAATTTGGAGATCGACCGCCAGTTCCTCAACATGGGCAAGCTGGTGCTCAGCCAGGCCAGCGGCATCCTCCCGGACGGGACCCTGTTCGAGCTGGGCAGCGAGCGTGAGCCTTTGGCTCTGGACATCCCGCCGAATACCGGCAGCACTCCGGTCTATCTCGCGCTGCCGCTGGTCACCGGCAACCACATCGAAACCCGCCGGCCCGAGCAGAAGGACGTGCTGGCGCGCTATACCGCCCACGAACTGGACGTCGCCGACTCCAATGCCGGCGACAGCAGCACGAGCCAGGTCAGCACCGGTCTGCCAGACTTCCGCCTGCTGCTGGGCGAGCAGCAGAGCGACCAGGCCTACGTGAAACTGCAGCTGTGTGAGGTGCTGGACACCACGCCGGACGGGGTCATCAGCCTCGACCCCGAGTTCATCCCCACCTATGTCAACTTCCAGGCCTCCGCCTATCTGCTGTCCTGCCTGAAGGAAGTGATCAGCATGCTCGCCCACCGCGGCGATACCCTTGCCGAGCGAATCAGCGCCACCGGCAAGGTGGGTGGCGCCGAGGTCGGCGACTTCATGATGCTGCAGCTGATCAACCGTCACGAACCGGTGCTGCGCCACTACCTGGGCGTGGAGCAGGTGCATCCGGAGCAGATCTACCGGGATCTGCTTGGCCTGCTCGGCGAGCTGGCGAGCTTCTCCAGCGAGAGCAAGCGCCCGCGCCTGGATGGCCGTTACCAGCACAGTGATCAGGGCGCGAGCTTCCGCAAGCTGATGGACGCGATCCGCCAGGTATTGTCGATGGTGCTCGAGCAGCACGCCATCGAGCTGCTGCTGCAGCAGCGTCAGTACGGCATCCAGGTATCGCCGCTGCATGACCACAAGCTGCTAGGCACGGCGTCCTTCGTGCTCGCCGCCAGCGCCCAGTGCGATTCGGAAACCCTGCGCACACGGCTGCCGGCGCACCTGAAGATCGGCCCGGTGGAACGCATCCGTCAGTTGGTCAACCTGCATCTGCCGGGCATCCGCCTCAAGCCGCTGCCGGTGGCGCCGCGGCAGATCCCCTTCCACGCCGGCAAAACCTATTTCGCCCTGGAGCTCAGTGCCGAGGACCAGGCGCAGCTGGAGCGTTCCGGTGGCTTTGCCTTCCATGTGTCCGGTGACTTCGCCGGGCTCGAACTGAAATTCTGGGCGGTCAGGGACTGAGCGACATGATCAAGGAAATGGATTACGGACAGGACGACCGCACGGTCATCGTCAATCGAGCAGGAGAGGCCCCGGCGCAGAGCCCGCTGACCGACTTCGACACCCCGCCGCGCTTCGAGCAGCTGGAGGAGCGGATGATCTACGCGGCGCGCCTGCGCCCGGCGGAAACCTTCAACATCAGCCTCAACCCGCTGGTGGCCGCCGCCTCGCCGCTGCTGTCGGAAGTGGTGCGCTTCAAGCACAGCCTGGAAAGCGAGGACCTGCAGGCCCTGCACGGCCAGTTGAGCAGCGCGATCAAGCTGTTCGAGCATCGCGCTCTGCATGACGGTGCCGAAAGCAGCCAGGTGATGGCGGCGCGCTACGTGCTCTGCACCGTGCTCGACGAGGCCGTGGTGACCACGCCCTGGGGCAATGAGAGCGAATGGTCGCAGATGAGCCTGCTGTCCTCCTTCCACAACGAGACCTTCGGCGGCGAGAAGTTCTTCCAGCTGCTCGAGCGGCTATCGCGCAACCCAGTCAAGCACCTGCCGATGCTCGAGCTGATGTACCTCTGCCTGTCGCTCGGCTTCGAGGGCAAGTATCGCGTGCTACCGCGCGGCATGCTCGAGCTGGAAGCGGTACGCGACAGCCTCTACCGACAGATTCGCCAGATGCGCGGCGATATACCGCGCGAGCTGTCGCCGCACTGGGAAGGCCTCAAGGACACCCGCCGGCGTCTGGTGCGCATCGTGCCCTGGTGGATGGTGGCGCTGTTTACCCTGGTCTGTCTCGGGGTGATTTACGGCGGCTTCGCCTGGGTGCTCGGCGAACAACGCGAGGCCGTGCTGCAACCCTACCGCTCGCTGGACATGGATGCCGGCGGTTCCACCTTTTCAGGGATGAAATGAGATGAAGACGTTCTTTGGCAAGCTCGGCGCCGTGCTGCGCCGGACCTGGGTCTGGAGCCTACTGCTGGTCCTGCTGCTGGCGGTCGTGGTGTGGTTCGTCGGGCCGCTGCTGGCGGTCGACGACTACCGGTTCTGGGAATCCTCGACCGCCCGCCTGCTGAGCATCAGCGTACTGTTTCTCGGCTGGGGGCTGGCCATGGTCTTCGCCAGCTGGCGCGCCAGTGCGCGCAAAAAGCGCGACGCCGAGGACCAGGACGTTCAGGAGCAGCTGCGCCGCGACGGCCTGATCGGCGAGGAGCAGCAGGAGCTGCGCCATCGCTTCAGGCAGGCGCTGCGCACCCTGAAGACCTCCAGCCTCTACCGCGGGCGCAGCGAGAAATGGCGCAGCGAGCTGCCCTGGTACCTGTTGATCGGTCCGCAGGGTAGCGGCAAGACCAGCCTGCTGGATTTCTCCGGCCTGGACTTTCCGCTCAATCGCAGCGAACAGCAGCGCCTGACCAAAGACGTCTCCGGCACCCGCTATGCCGACTGGTACTTCGCCGATCATGCCGTGCTGATCGACACCGCCGGCCGCTACCTGACCCAGCCCGATGCAGCGGTCGACGGCAGCGCCTGGGAGACCCTGCTCGGTCTGCTGCGTAGGCGCCGCGCCCGCCCGCTCAACGGCGTACTGGTCAACCTGCCGGTGGACCAGCTGCAGGGCGGCAGTGAACTGGAGCTGGAGAACCTGGCCCGCCAGACCCGCCAGCGCCTGCACGAGATCCATCAGCGTCTGAACGTGGACGTGCCGGTCTACCTGGTGCTGAGCAAGTCCGATCGAATTCTCGGTTTCGACGAATTCTTCGAGCAGCTGTCTCGGGAGGAAAGCGACCAGGTGCTGGGTGCGAGTTTCCGCAAGGAGCAGAACGGCAGCGATGCGCAGGTGGTGCGCCAGGAATTCGAGGAACTGCTGCGCCGGCTGAACAGCCAGGTGATCCTGCGCATGCACCAGGAACGCGATACACAGCGCCGCGGCCGAATCCTCGACTTCCCGCATCAGCTGGGGCAGATCGGCGAGCGCCTGAGCCTGTTTATCGAACTCGCGTTTGCCGGCAACCGATACCAGCGTGCCAGCCAGCTGCGTGGTTTCTACCTGACCAGCGCGCCGCAGCTATGCGAAACGCTCGATCCGCTCACCGCCGGTATCGGCCGCCAGCTCGGCCTGGCCAGCAGCGCGCTGCCGACGTTCCGCAGCGGTCGCGCGCGCTTCATCAACCAGCTGCTCAGCCGGGTGATCTTCCCTGAAGCCGAACTGGCGGGCCTCGACCAACGCGAAGTGCGCCGCATCGACTGGGGCCAGCGTGCCCTCTATGCCGGAGCCTTCGGCTGCCTGCTGCTGTTCGGCGGCGCCTGGGCACTTAACTTCTCTGGCAACCATGAACGCCTTGAACAGCTGCGCGACATCGCCCAGGAACTCGTCAGCGAGCGCAAGACCATCGCAGCGGGAGACGAGGCTCTGCGCACCCTCAAGGCCCTCGATGCGAGCTATGCCGCGACACAGGTCTTCCCGCCTCGGGAGGAGATTTCCTGGCTGCGCCGTGGCGGCCTCTATCAGGGCGAAGCGGTCGACCCGACGCTGCACGAGGCCTACCGCCGCGATCTCGAAAGGTTGCTGCTGCCGCGCGTCGCCCGGCAGCTGGAGGCGCAGATCCGCGCCAACCTGAATGACCGCGAGCAGCTGCTCGGCAGTCTGCGCGCCTATCTCATGCTGAACCTCGCCGAACGCCGTGATGCGGCGTTTCTCAAGGACTGGCTGGCCGCCGACTGGTCGCTGCGCCATCCCGGCAATGCCGTGGCGCAGCAGGGCCTCAACACCCACTTCGCGCGCCTGCTGGAAGAATCCTTTGCTGCATACCAGCTGAACGACAATCTGGTAGCCAAGGCCCGCGCTCAGCTGCGCAGCGAATCGCTGGCGGCCGTGGTGTACCGCATGCTGCGCGATCAGGCGCGCAACCTTCCCGACTACCGGCTGAACACGCAGCTCGGCCCGCAGGCGTCGCTGTTCGTCGGCGGTGACTACACCATTCCAGGCTTCTACACCCAGCGCGGCTATCACAAGCTGTTCGTCGCACAGGGCGCCGATCTGGTCAGCGAGATACTGCGCGACAACTGGGTACTGGGCGAAGGCGACAGCCTCAGCACCAAGGACCTGGGCCGCCTGCTGGTGGAAATGGAACAGCTTTACTTCCGTGACTACGCCGCGCACTGGAGCGAGGCGATTGCCCAGCTGAACATTCTCCCCGCCGGTAGTGCGGCGCAGGGCGCCGCGCAGCTCGCCGGGCTCGCCGCCGCCAACTCGCCGCTGCTGCAACTGTTGCTGGAGGTGCGCGAGAACACCCGGTTCGCCGGTCTGGTCGAAGCGACTGCCGGGGCCGGCGAGCTGGCCGAAGCGGCACAAGGCGCCGGCGGCAAGCTCGGCAAGGCAGCCAAGCTGGCAACCGCCGCCGCCGAGCAAGCCCAGACCGCACTGCTGAAGAGCATGCCGGACACCGCGCGCAGAACCCTGGAGCGACGCTTCGCGCCGCTGCACCAGCTGCTCGACGAGAACGGCGCGCCCGGCCCCGAGTTGAGCGCCAGTCTGCAAGCCCTCGACGCCCTGCAGCTGCAGCTCGCTTCCTTGGCCCACGCCAGCGCACCGGAACAGGCCGCCTTCGAAATGGCCAAGGCACGTATGGGCGGCCAGCGCGATGCCATCAACCAGCTGCGCAGCAGCGCTGCACGGCTGCCGCAGCCGCTGGGCAAGTGGCTGGGGCTGCTGGCCGAAGACAGCTGGTCGCTGGTACTCACCGATGCCTACCATTACCTCAATCAGCGCTATCGCAACGAGCTTTACGCCAGTTACCGCGGTTCGTTGCGCGAGCGTTATCCGTTCAGCGCCCACAGCGCCAGCGATGTCGCTCTCGCCGACTTCCGCGAGTTCTTCAAGGCTCAGGGCCTGGCGGACAGTTTTTTTGAGCGCTACCTCAAGCCCTTCGTCAGCGGCAGCGCCGGCGAGTACCAGTTGCGCCGGGTTGACGGTCGCGGCTTGCCGCTGTCCGAGCAGTTCCTGGCACAGATGAGTCGGGCCCAGACCATTCGCCGCAGCTTCTTTGCCGAGAACCCCAACGAGCCGCTGATTCTGTTCAAGCTCGAGCCCTATTCGCTGGATTCGAGCCTCGGTCGCGCCGACTTCCGCTTCGGCAACCAGCAGATGGAATACCGCCACGGGCCGATCGTGCAGACCGCGTTCCGCTGGCCGGCCGAAGCCGACGACGGACGCACCAGCCTGGTGGTGGAAGAACTCGGCGGCCGTCGCGTGGGTATCGAGAAGAACACCGGGCCCTGGTCGCTGTTCCGCCTGATCGACCTGATGCAGGTCGACTACCACAGCGGCCGCGACGTGTTGATGCTCAAGGCCGATCTCGGCGGCCTGCGCGCCAACTACCTGCTGCATGCGCAGCGCTCGCCGAATCCGTTCGATCTCGCGCTGCTGCGCGGCTTCAAGCTGCCGGCGACGCTGTGATGAACGCAACCGCGTGCAGCTGGCGCAGCGCCGCGCGCACCGACACCGGGAAGGTGCGTGCGCGCAACGAAGATGCCTTTCTCGACCTGCCACAGGCCGGGCTCTGGGCCGTGGCCGACGGCATGGGCGGACACCAGAACGGCGCCCTGGCCAGTCGCCTGATCATCGAGCAGCTGGCCGAGCTTTCCAGCGGCGGCGATCTGGCCGAGCGGCTGCGGGCGTTGCGGCGCTGTCTGCATGAGCTCAATCGCCGGCTCAGCCAGGAACTGACGGTCACCGCTGAACGCCCCGATCCGGTGATCGGCAGCACCGTGGTCGCCCTGCTTATGGAAAGTGATCGCGCCGCGTGCATCTGGGCTGGCGACAGCCGCTGCTACCTGTGGCGTAGCGGCCGTCTCTATCAGCTGTCACGCGACCACTCGTTGCTGCAGCAACTGATTGACGAGCAGCAGCTCAGCCCCGAGCTTGCCGCCAAACACCCGGCTGCCCATGCATTGACCCGCGCCATAGGCGCCAGCGAGAAGCTGGAGCTGGATATCCTCGAATTCACCGTATTCCCGGGCGACACGCTGCTGCTGTGCAGCGATGGGCTCTACCAGAGCATGTCCGCCGACGCGCTCGGCGCCGCACTCAGCCTGCCGTCCACGCAGCTGGCGCTGGAACGGCTGTTTCGTCAGGCACTCAAGGGCCCGGCGCGAGACAATCTCAGCGCCGTGGTGATACGCCGATGAACGCCCAGCCCGCCTGCGATCTCACTTATTTTGCACTGGCCTCCACCGCGGCCACGCCGGTGCCAGAGGCACCGAAAACGCCTGTCGGCGAGCTGCCGGAAGTCCTCGGCGGCCGCTACCGGATCGAGCGTCTGCTCGGCGTCGGCGGCATGGGTGCGGTCTATCGCGCCCGTGACCTTCTGCGCGAACAGTTCGGCGATCCGGAGCCCTACGTGGCGCTGAAGACGCTCAGCGAGGATTTTGCCGAGTACCCCGACGCCAGCGCCCTGCTCTACAGCGAATACGCGCTGACCACGCGCCTTAGCCACCGGCATGTGGTGCGCCTGTACAACTTCGACATCGACCCAGCCAGCCAGCGTGCCTTCATCACCCTGGAGCTGCTCAAGGGGCCAACCCTCGACCAGTTACTGTGCGAGCGCCCGCAGGGCATGGCCTGGAACGAACTGCAGGGCATCGCGTTGCCGCTGCTGGAGGCGCTGACCTATTCACACAGCCTGGGCGTGCTGCATGGCGACCTGAAACCGAGCAACGTGATGCTCGCCGATGACGGCCTGCGCCTGTTCGACTATGGGCTCGGACAACCGCTGGAAGGGCTGCTGCCCGGTTTGCCACGCCTGTGCCGCACGCGCTTCGCCGCCTGGACGCCGCGTTATGCCGCACTCGAGCTGCTCGACGGTGGCGAGCTGACCGCCGCGGCGGATGTTTACGCCCTGGCCTGCGTGCTCTATGAACTGGCCAGCGGCAGCCACCCTTATCGCCGGCTCAGCGCCCGTCAGGCCAAAGCCATGGAGCTGGACAGCTCCCTGCAGCGCCCGCCGCAGCTGCCCCCGCATTGCTGGCCGGCGCTGCGTCTGGCGCTGGCATTCGACGAAGCGCAGCGCAGCATCGATGCAGCGGGCCTGTTGCAAGCCTTCAGCCGCCCCGCGCCGAACCGTTGGCGGCGCTGGTTCGGCCACTCCCATGGATGACATCAGGACAAGGAGAGCCCAATGTTCGCCCCAGCCAACCAGGCCCACTTCACGCTTTCCCTCGAAGGCGTCGAGCACGACTTCAAGGTGCTCGAATTCCGGGGCCGCGAGGCCATCAGCCAGCCTTATCGCTTCGACCTGGAACTGGTCAGCGAGCGCCCCGACCTGGATCTGGAAAGCCTGCTGCATTGCCCGGCCTTCCTCGCCTTCGCGCCGGATGGCAGTGGTGTTCATGGGCTGGTGCATCAGGCCGCCCAGGGTGAATCCGGCAAGCGCCTGACCCGCTATCGCCTCACGCTCGTGCCGCAACTGGCCTACCTCGCCCATCGCACCAATCAGCGCATCTTCCAGCACCTGACGGTGCCGCAGATCATCGCCCAGGTGCTCGAGGAACACGGCATTCAGGCCGATGCCTACCGCTTCGGGCTCGGCCCGGTGGTCTACCCGCCGCGCGAGTACTGCGTGCAGTACGACGAAACCGACCTGCACTTCATCCAGCGCCTGTGCGAGGAAGAGGGCATCCACTATCACTTCCAGCACGGTGCGAGCGGCCATGTGCTGGTCTTTGGCGATGACCAGACCGTCTTCCCGAGGCTCGCCGCCACCGCCTATCAGCAGGACAGCGGCCTGGTCGCCGACCAACCGGTGATCAAGCGCTTCGGCCTGCGCCTGGAAACCCGTACCAGCCGCGTCACGCGCCGCGATTACGATTTCGAGAAGCCACGCCTGACCATGGAGGCCGCGTTCCACAGCGAGCTCCAGCCGGATCTCGAGGACTACGACTACCCCGGCCGCTTCACCGAGCGCGCCCGCGGCAAGCACCTGTCGCAGCGCGCCCTGGAGCGCCACCGCCACGATTACGAACTGGCCGAAGGCGAAAGCGACCAGCCCAAGCTGGTGAGTGGGCACTTCCTCCCGCTCACCGAACACCCGCGCAGCGACTGGAACCAGCTCTGGCTACTTACCGAAGTGCTGCACGAAGGAAAACAGCCGCAGGTGTTGGAGGAGTCCGTCACCAGTCATGTCGATAGCGGTGACGGCTTCGTCCAGGGCTACCGCAACCGCTTCAGCGCCACCCCCTGGGCCATCCCCTTCCGCCCGGCGCTTCGCCATCCGAAACCGAAGGTGCTCGGCAGCCAGACCGCCGTGGTCACCGGCCCCGCCGGCGAAGAAATCCACTGCGACGAGTACGGCCGCGTAAAAGTCCAGTTCCACTGGGACCGCCACGGCCAGGCCGATGACAAGACCAGCTGCTGGCTGCGCGTCAGCTCCAGCTGGGCGGGTGACCGCTATGGCGGCATCGCCATCCCGCGGGTCGGCATGGAAGTGCTGGTGACCTTCCTCGAAGGCGATCCCGATCAACCGCTGGTGACCGGCTGCCTGTACCACAAGGAGCATCAGGTCCCCTACGACCTGCCGGCCAACAAGACCCGCACGGTGTTCAAGACCCTGAGCAGCCCGGGTGGTGGCGGCTACAACGAACTGCGCATCGAAGACCGCAAGGGTGCCGAACAGATCTACCTCCACGCCCAGCGCGACTGGGACGAGAACATCGAGCACGACCAGAAGATCCGCGTCGGCCACGAGCGCCACGACACGGTGGAAGCCAACAGCTACAGCGAGTTCAAGGCTGAGGAACATCTCATCGTCGCTGGTGATCGCAAGGTGGAAATCAAACCCGACGACCACCTCACCGTCGGCCAGACCCAACACATCAAGCTCGGCACCGCCCAGCTGACCAGGGCCGGCCGCGAGGTCCACCTCAAGGCCGGGCAAAAGATGGTCATCGAAGCCGGCGTCGAACTGACCCTGAAGGCCGGCGGCAGCTTCATCAAGCTCAACCCGGGTGGCATCACCGTCTCCGGCCCGCTGGCGCGAATCAACGCCGGCGGCGCGCCGGGCAAGGGCTCGGGCATCAAGATCAAATCACCGGTGCGGCCGGGAATGGCCGATGGCGACAAAGCCGGGAGCTTGTTAGAGCAGGCACTGCCGGGCGAGGCGAACAGCCTGCTCCGCAAACGCAAGCGCTCGCTCAATTTCTCGGGCTAAGAACAGTGCCGGCTGCAGCCGGATCGAACGCAAGGAAGCATCGAACATGGCCGAACACAAGCCGATCAATTGGGCTTACCCGTTTCCCAGCAAGGACACCAGCCACAATCCGCTGCAACTGCTTACACACATGGCCCAGGCCAAAGGCGGGTTCTACCCCACCGGCGAAAACGGCTTATGGCATGGCGGCGTGCATTTCGACGAAGGCACGGCCGCTGCATTCGACCAGTCGAGCGTGCGCTGTATCGCCGACGGAGAAGTAATTGCCTACCGCATCGACGAGCGCTACCCAGTCAGCGAATTCACCGACGACATTCCGCGTGTCAAAAGAGCGCCTTATTCCACGGGGTTCGTGCTGGTCAGACACAGCCTGCAGCCGCCGCCTCTGAAGAACGCTGACGGCAGCATCGTCGAAGCGCAAACCCCTCCAAGCCTCACTCTCTACAGTTTGTACATGCACCTGCTGGATTGGGCGGGCTACCAGGCACGAGCGGACCTTCCGCGCCCCGCCTTCTGGGAAACCAAACGCTATACCGTGAATACGCAGCACGATGGCCTGAGCGTTCGCGCAGGTCCGAGTAAGCACACCACCAAGCTGTCGGAGCTGTCCAAGGGTGCCGAGATCACCATTGGCGAAACGGAAGGCGAGTTCAGCAAGCTGGTCAGCCTGATCAGCGGGACGGCACAACCCGCCCTATCAGCCGACGACGAGGGGCTACTGCCCGGCTATGTGTCCACCAGCTTGCTCAAACCGCACAGCGAGCCAGCGGAATACGACAAGGTCGTCGTTCTCGACAGCGGGTTGCCGATCAAGGCGGGTGAACTTATTGGCCATCCCGGTCTGTACCAGAACCACGACGGCGCCGCTCAGCACATGGTCCATGTCGAACTGTTCAGTTGCGACGATGTGCCCGCTTTCATCGCGCAGAGCCGCGCCTGGGCCAGCCGCTTGCCGGACGACCAGAAAACCCTGCTCAAGGTCTATAAAGGTGCGAGCAAACTGATTCCGCACCGGGACGATATCGTTGCCGAGAACCCGCCCAAACTGGACGACGATGGCACGCTGATCGGCGTCGACCTGATCATTCCGCAGTCACTGTTGGATGGACTCCCCGCTTCGAGAAAAATCCAAGTCAAGGATGGCGCTGACAACACCATGCACTGGTGGCGGCTGGACGGTCTGTTCGCCGACGCTAACGGCAACCCCATCGACGGCTGGCTCGCGGAGCAGGAGCTAATCACTACTCGTCACAGCCCGTGGGAGTGGGAAGGCTTCCAGTGCATCGAGGAAACCGGAACGCCCGTCGAGAAGCTCGCCTACGCCTTCAATGCCAGAGGCCTGCTGAGCGCAGATGAACAGCACAACTACCGGGCGCAGATCAGCAAGGCCGATGGAGGCCCAATCGTAACGCTCGCTCGTCTCTACGACATCGCCGATACCGATAAGGATGGCGTATTGACCAGCACTGAACTCCAAGCAGCGCTGACCAGGCCTTGGCACGCTCAAGTGCTCGGGCAATTGATCACCAAGTACGAAAGTGAGTGGTTCTGGAACAGGGACAAATGGGATGAGCTCGATCCATTGTTAGCGGAAGAGCCCGGAAAGCCGAACCTCGTTTGGGAAGTGGAAAAGCAGCGAATCGAGAAGTTAAGTTGGTGGCAGGAGTTGGAAGCTCACCATGGAGTTCGTAGAGACGGGAACGCATGGCACTTTCACATCACATCAACAGCAAGCGCGTTTTATTGTACACGTGAATTGATTGATGTTGATTTGTTTATCGACGAGTACACTAGCCAGCACGAGCAGTTCATGGCGAATGCTCCTGTTTTCTCCCAGACTTCGAAAAGCAATTTGCGCACCACCTTAGAGTTTATAAACGGCTATTACGACAGCAACCCCAACAAAGCGAATCTTTTCGAGCTCGCTTATATGTTAGCGACAGCACGGCATGAAGCATACCATTTCCCCACAGGAGAATTTTTCAGTTCTAAGCCAGAAGTTGGCTCAATAGCTTACTTCAATAAGTATGACCCCGTCCTAGCCAGCACCGAGGAGCATCGAAATCGTGCTATCGCGAACGGCAACACTCAGGAGGGCGATGGTTACAGGTATCGCGGGCGCGGTCTTGTTCATCTTACTTGGAAGAACAACTATCGTAAGGCTCAAGAGCATTTTGATGTCAATTTTGTAAGCCAACCGGATAAAGCAGCCGAGCCCGAACACTCTGTGCCAATTATGATCTGGGGTATGAAAGAAGGGATTTTTACCGGAAAAAAACTAAGCGACTATATTAGTTCTGCTGGGGTAAATTATGTAGAGGCTCGTAGAATAATCAATGGCTCTGATCAGCAGCAACTTATAGCCGGCTATGCAAGAAAGTTTGAATCCATCCTAAGAAAAACGTCCTCGGCAAAGGAAATCTTCGTTCCATGAAACACGTACGGTTTTTAGCTCTGCTTATCTCACTAACGCTGACCACCAGCGCACACGCGAGCGCTTACACCATTTCATCGAACGATGACGGGGTGACGGAAATCTATACAGCAGACATGGACGCGGGCACTCTGACGATTAAGCAGGGAACGGAAACGACAATTATCACCGACATTGTTGGCCACGCAGGGCAGACAGCCACAACGTTGGTGCGGTTCAATGGTGGGCCCGCACTGAGCTATGAAAACTCTGGATCGAATACACATTTCGAAGTCTTCTATACCCTAAAACTCAAAGACAATATCCCTATTATCGACTGCATATACAGCAATATTCGCAACGGGCAGAATGGTGCCTCTATTCGAAAAGCTGTTTGCAACCTTAAAAAAATATTATCGAGCAATTACCAGGATACAGCTTTCCGTTACACAGACGCCTGGATTGAGGAATCTAATAAAGTGTCCCTACAATCTGTTATGGCCGAGCCTGCTGAAGCCGCTGTAACACCCCTCGGCAACCTAGGCAATGTGCTTGTTGCACTGCGCTACGACTCGATCGAAGATCTAATGTCTGCTACTCCGAAAACCATAGCTTCAGTAGCCGGAAAAACTTATGTGGTGACTCTCGGTAACGCTTATTTGGTGTATGACGTCGATGGTGTTACAGCATCAGCGCTGGATGTGGAAACGGACCCTGTAGCACATTCATTGAAGCGCCTGACAGCTACAGAGCTATTGCAAGCTATTAAGAAAAACTAAACTTTCTCACCGCCTGATGCGCCCATCGATTATTCATGCTTAGACTTATACACGCCAGCGCCTATACTATTGTCGTGGTACTGGCTGCTCCTCTTACAGCAGCAACGGAACGTCCACTACCATTTTTTTACTGCAAAGCGAAATCCGGTAAAACTCTAGAGCTATACAAACAGAACAATACGATCAGTTATAAATTCGGGCATCCTGCCCGCACACCCGAGCTTGAACTGAATAGATTAAGGAATGAGGTTACCATATTAATAGGTAACGCGACTGGCAGCGAACTGAGCAATTCTGTTACGTTCACCAATGGCGCCTACTCATATACGGTTATATCTAGAATTAACAGAGTGGCTGATGTCCAAATACCTGAGCACGGCATACTAGTTAAGAAAAATTCAAGCTACTTAACTTACAACTCATGCATTCCAGCCTCCGTACGCGGAAACCTGCTTGACGTTGAATAATTACCTAAAGCGGCGACCACGTGTTGCCTGTGGCGCAAAACCTGCGACACCATATTGCCATCAACCCACAACCCTGCCATAAACGCGCACTCGCCATGACGCTACAAGGATGTACCGATGCGATTGCTGCGCCGAGCCCTGGGGGCTGTGTTGTTGTTGGCTGTGCTGGCCGTGGGGGTCGGGCTGTATTTTGTGGCCTACCCGAACCTTCCAGAGTACGAAGCGCCCGAAGCGCTGCATTATCTGGAGCAGTGGGACGCCACGCAGCGACAGACCTACTACTACACGCCGCAGGGCACTCAGGTTAAGGGGCTGGAGTACGACTGGTTCCGTGCGCTGGAGCTGCCCTTCAGCCGGGATAAGTTCGCCACGCCCGACTACCTTGCCCGCTTCGGCTTTCTGGTCGATCCCGCGCAACAAGCCACCGCGCTGAACCCCGGCAACTTGCCGGTCGGCTTTGCCCGCCACGAGGATGATGAGACCGGTCGCGCCTATCTGGATGTGACCTGCGCGGCCTGCCACACCGGTGAGTTGCGCTACGGGGGGCAGGCCATTCGTATCGACGGTGGCGCGGCGATGCATTCGCTGGCCTCCACCGTGCCGACCCTGCGCGGTGGCGCCTTTGGCCAGGCGCTGGGCATGAGCATGGCCTTCACCTATTACAACCCGCTCAAGTTCCGTCGCTTCGCCGAGCAGGTGCTGGGCGAGCGCTACGAGCAGGACCGCGCGCAGTTGCGCCACGACTTCAAGCAGGTGCTCGACCGTCTGCTCGGCACCGCCTACAACGACTGGCACCGCGGGCTCTACCCCACCGAAGAAGGCTTCGGCCGTACCGATGCGTTCGGTCGCATCGCCAACAGCGTGTTCGGCGATGCCATCGATCCGGCGAACTACCGCGTGGCCAATGCGCCGGTGAGCTACCCGCATCTGTGGGATATCTGGAAGTTCGACTGGGTGCAGTGGAACGGCTCGGCCATGCAGCCGATGGCACGCAATATCGGCGAGGCGCTGGGTGTTGGCGCCACGCTGCGGCTGCTGCATGAGAACGGCCAGCCCGTCGCCGAGGCCGAGCGCTACGCATCGGGCGTTCGCGTACGCGACCTGCACAGGCTGGAAACCACGCTCATGCAGCTGACCCCGCCTCGCTGGCCCGAAGACGTGCTGGGCGCGATCGATCTAGAGCAGGCCAGCCTCGGTCGCGCGCTGTACAAGGAAAACTGTGCGCATTGCCACGACGCCGGGCCCAAGCCGGTCGACAAGCGTTTCGCTGCCGAACGCGACCCCGAGTGGCGCATGAAGGTGATCCCCACTTCCTTCGTCGGTACCGATCCGACCACGGCCGACAATATCGCCGACCATCGCTTCGACCTGACCCGCCTGGGCTGGACCCAGGATGAGCTGGATCGCCTGGATGTGCAGCTGTATGGCGCGTCATCCGGCCCGCTCGATCTCGCCAGCCTGTCCAGCGCCAAGGGGCTGGCCTATATCACCGCCTATGTCGAGGAGCGCGCCTACCGTGACGCCGGCATCGGCGAGGCCGAGCGCGCGGAATTCGACGGCTTCGGCCTGCCAATCGGCGTGCAGGAACTGCGCGGCTACAAGGCACGCCCGCTGGACGGCATCTGGGCGACGCCGCCCTTCCTGCACAACGGCTCGGTGCCGACACTGTTCCAGCTGCTGTCGCCGGTGGCCGAACGGCAGAAGCAGTTCTGGGTCGGCAGCCGCGAGTACGATCCGCAGCACCTGGGCATTCGCACCGAGCGCTTCGACGGCGGCTTTCTGCTGAATACCGCAATCACCGGCAACAGCAATCGCGGTCATGAATTCCGCGCCGGCTGTCGCGGCAATGGCGTGATCGGCCGGGCATTGGCGCCGCACGAGCGCTGGGCGCTGGTCGAGTACCTCAAGGTGCTCGGCGACCCCCGCTTCGAACCGCGCCTCGAGGAACTGCCGGCGCGCCCCCACAATCCCGGCCCACGCTGCCCCTGAACTGCCCTTCGCACAAGGATCTGCCCCATGCTGACAAGACTCTGGCTCTGGATCGGCCGCCTGCTGGGCCGGCTGCTGCTCGCCGTCAGCGCCGTGGGCCTGGCAGGCTGGGCGATTGCCGCCGTGCACTTTCACTTCACCCATCGTGGCCCCGTCTCCAGCGAAGAGGTCATCGCGCCGAGCGAAGCGGGCGACACCCAGGCGATCATCGCCGACGCCATCGCCGTGGTGGAACAGCACAGCGAGAACACCCGCGTGCTGCGCGACGCCCATGCCAAGGCCCACGGCTGCGTGCGCGCCGAGGTCAGTGTGCGCGCGAACCTACAGCCCGCACTGCGCCAGGGCGTTTTCAGCGAACCGGGCAAGACCTGGCAGGCCTGGGTAAGGCTATCCAACGGCAACGCCTATCCGCAGTTCGACCGCATCCGGGACGCGCGTGGTATGGCGATCAAGCTACTCGACGTGCCCGGGGAAAAGCTCACGCGTGACCCGCGCCATGCCGGCGAACAGGACTTCGTGATGTTCAACCACCCGGTGTTCTTCGTCCGTGACGTTGCCGAATACCGCAGCAACTTCGCGGCCCAGGCGCAGGGCAAGAAGGCGTTGGCGTTCTTCCCGAGCGTTGATCCGCGCAGCTGGGAGCTGCGCCACCTGTTCATCGCCCTACAGACCTTGGCGCCCGCGCCCGAGAGCCCGGTGGCCACCACTTACAGCTCCGTGGCGCCATACAAGCTCGGCCCGCACAACATCAAGTACCGGGCTATCCCGACGCCGGAAAACTGCCCGACCTACCAACTGCCCGAGCAGAACCGCGACCTGCCGAACTTCCTGCGCAGCGCGCTCTACCAACAGCTGTCCCTCGACCGCGTACCCGCCTGCTTCGCCCTGCAGGTGCAGCGGCAGAACGCCGAGCACTACATGCCCATCGAGGACACCAGCATCGAGTGGGACGAAGCCATCGCGCCATTCGAGACGGTCGCTGACATCCGCCTGCTGCCGCAGGACTTCGACAGCCCCGAGCAGAACCTCGCCTGCGACAACCTCAGCTTCAACCCCTGGCATGCACTGCCGGAGCATCGCCCCATCGGCGGCATCAACCGGCTGCGCAAGGCGGTGTACGAGGCGATCAGCAGCTACCGGCTCGAGCGTAACGGCGCACTTTGACGCCACCATGGTGGTCCATGGATCAGCAGCCGACGCGCGCCGCCTGTTGCCGACCACGGGCCACCCGGTCCTGTCTTGCCGGGCGGAACCCTGCTAGCATCAATCAGGACTCCATCGCCCGACATAGGCACCCGTTTGCAGAAGATGAGCGCCACCCTGTCCTCGTCTCCCGGTTCGGTGACCCTCGATCAAGGGGCTTCGCCGTTGCGGGCGCGCATCGTCGGTGACTGGACCCTCGCCCATTACGCGGCACTGCGCCGAGAGGTGCAGCGGCTCAGGGCGCGAATCGACGAGCGCAGCCAGATCGAGCTGAGCGGGCTCGGGGCGCTGGATACGGCGGGCGCCGGCCTGCTGGTGGAGCTGCTGGGCCCCGAGCGGATCGCCGCCATCGAAGCCTGGGCGCCGCAGTTGCCAGCCGAACGCCTGGCGCTGCTGCGCACAGTCGCCACCGCCCTGGACCAACCGGATGCCGCCGAGTCGCCACGCGGTTATGAATTCGTCTATGTGCTGGCGCATATCGGCCGCACGGTCGCGGCGGTGTGGAAGCAGCAGCGCGCGCTGCTCGGCTTCATTGGCCTGACCCTGCAGACGTTGCTGCTGACGCTGCCGCGGCCGCGGCGCTGGCGGCTGACCTCACTGGCCGTACATATCGAGCAGACCGGGCTGGACGCGGTGCCGATCGTCGCGCTGCTGACTTTTCTGGTCGGCGCGGTGGTGGCCTTTCTTGGCGCGACGGTGCTCGCCGACTTCGGCGCGACCATCTACACCGTCAACCTGGTGGGCTTTTCCTTCCTGCGCGAATTCGGCGTGCTGCTAGCGGCGATCCTGCTCGCCGGGCGCAGCGCCAGCGCCTTCGCCGCGCAGATCGGCTCGATGAAGTCCAACGAGGAGGTCGACGCCATCCGCACCCTCGGCCTTAGCCCGATCGAGCTATTGGTGCTGCCGCGCGTGCTGGCGATGCTGATCACCCTGCCGATCCTGACCTTCGTGGGCATGCTCAGCGGCATCGCCGGCGGGCTGGTGGTCTGCGTGCTGGCGCTGGACATCTCGCCGACGATGTTCTTCACCATCATGGCGCGCGACATCGCCGTCAGCCATTTTCTGGTCGGGCTGGGCAAGGCGCCGGTATTCGCCTTCGTCATCGCGGTGATCGGCTGTCTGGAAGGCTTCAAGGTTAGCGGCAGCGCGCAGTCGGTGGGCGAGCACACCACCTCCAGCGTGGTCCAGGCGATCTTCATGGTGATCCTGCTGGATGCCATCGCCGCGCTGTTCTTCATGGAGATGGGCTGGTGACGCGCGACGACGCACTGATCCAGGTACGCGGACTGGTCAACCGCTTCGGCAGCCAGACCGTGCACGACGGTCTCGACCTGGACATCCGTCGCGGCGAGATTCTCGGCGTGGTCGGCGGATCGGGCACCGGCAAGTCGGTGCTGCTGCGCAGCATCGTCGGCCTGCGCCGGCCAAATGCCGGCAGCGTCAGCGTGTTCGGCGAAAACCTGCTGGAGCTGTCGGCCGAGCGCCGCTCGCAGGTGGAACGACGTTTCGGCGTACTGTTCCAGCGGGGCGCGCTGTTCACCTCGCTGAACCTGCAGGAGAACGTCGCACTGCCGCTGATCGAGCACGCCGGGCTCGAGCGCCGCGACGCCGAGCACCTGGCGCGGCTGAAGCTGGCACTGGCCGGTCTCCCGGCGGATGCCGCGTGCAAGTATCCCGACGAACTGTCCGGGGGCATGGTTAAGCGCGCCGCCCTGGCCCGCGCGCTGGCGCTGGACCCGGAGGTACTGTTCCTCGACGAACCCACCGCCGGCCTCGACCCCATCGGCGCGGCAGCCTTCGACCAGCTGATCCTGACCCTGCGCGACGCGCTGGGCCTCAGCGTGTTTCTGGTAACCCACGATCTGGATACGCTCTATACCATCTGTGACCGGGTCGCCGTGCTGTCGCGCAAGCGGGTGCTGGTGGCCGATCGCGTGGAGGTGGTGGAAGCCACCGACGACGCCTGGATCCGCGACTACTTCCACGGCCCACGTGGCCGGGCGGCGCAACAAGCCGCCGACTTGCTGGAGAACTGAAAATGGAAACCCGTGCCCATCACGTGCTGATCGGTCTGTTCACCGTACTGGCGGTCGGTGGCGCCTTGCTGTTCGCCCTCTGGCTGGGCAAGTCGAGCATGGATCGCGAGTACAACTATTACGAAATCAGCTTCAATCGGGCGGTCAGCGGTCTGTCCAACGGCAGCGCGGTGGAGTACAGCGGTATCAAGGTCGGTGACGTCGAGGCGCTATGGCTCGAACCGGACGACCCGCGCAAGGTGCGTGCACGCATTCGCATCTATTCCGGCACCCCAATCAAGCAGGACACCCGCGCCCGCCTGGCTCTGGCCAACATCACCGGCAGCATGATCATCCAGCTGCACAGCGGCACTCCGCAGAGTCCGCCACTGGAAGGCAAGCGCGGCGAGCCACCGCTGATCGTCGCGGACCCGTCGCCGCTGAGCGCGCTACTGGAGAACGGCGAAGACCTGATGACCAACATCAACAATCTGCTGCGCAGCGCTAACCTGATGCTCTCAGAAGACAATGCCGGACACATCAGCCGCACGCTGGCCAACCTAGAGCAGGCCACCAGCGTGCTGGCCGAACAGCGTGGCGATTTGAGCGAAGCGCTGACCCAGCTCAGCCAGCTGGGCCAACAGACCAACACCGCGCTGGCGGAGATCACCCGGCTGACGCAGAACGCCAATGGCCTGATCGATGACGAAGGGCGCCAGCTGCTGAGCAGCGCCGGCGAATCCATGGCCGCGCTGGAGCGCGCCACGTCGCGCCTGGACGAGCTGCTGTCGAGCAACCAGGGCGCATTGAACAACGGCCTGCAGGGCTTCAGCGAGCTGGGCCCGGCGATCAACGAGCTGCGCGGCACCCTCGGCGCGCTGCGTCGCGTCACCCAGCGCCTCGAAGACAATCCCAGCGGCTTCCTGCTCGGCCGCGAAAAAATCCAGGAGTTCACCCCATGAGCCGTCTTGCGCTGATCCGCTCTTTTGCCGTGGCAACGCTGCTCGGCACGCTTTCGGCCTGCACGCTACTGCCCGAGGCCGAGCCGATTCGGGTGTTTTTGCTGCCGACCAGCGAGGCCCAGACGAACCAGGCCGCGGGCACGTTGCGCCAGGCACTGCGCATTCATACCCCGCACGCCAGCAGGATTCTCGCTGGGCCGCGTATTGCCGTGGTGCCCGATGGCAATCAGATCAGCAGCTATCAGGGTGCACGCTGGAGCGATGCAGCGCCGACCCTGCTGCGCGACCGGCTGATCGAACAGTTCCGCCAGAGCGGGCCGGTGGCGGTGAGCAACGAGGACAGCAATCTGTTCGCCGAGCTGGAGCTGTTCAGCGAACTGCGCGCCTTCCAGAGCGAATACATCGATGGCCAGCCGCAGGTACTGGTCCGCTTGGATGCTCAGCTGGCCTCGGCAACCGATCAGCGCATCCTCGCCAGCCGCCGCTTCGAGATCCGTCAGCCCAGCGCAGGCCCGCAGCTGGAAAGCGTGGTGGCGGCCTTCGGCCAGGCCAGCGACGAACTGAGCCGCCAGTTGCAACGCTGGACGATCGAGGTAGCAAAAAGCCAGTCTGCGCAGTGAAGTCCGGCGAAACGGTCCATGTAAACGCGCTAAACAGCAGTTTTATTGATTCAGGCTAAGCGCCAGCGCCCAGCTCATCGCTTAGAATGCCAACATTGCTTCACGATAAGGGAACGCCCATGAAAGCCCCAGCCCAGAAAACCCTTCGCCGGGTGCTGTTCGCACTCGTCGCGCTGGTCGTCATCGGCCTGCTGGCCTGGTCGGAGCTGCGCACCGATGGCCTGGGCGACGGATTCGCCAGCGGCAACGGGCGCATCGAGGCTACCGAGATCGACGTGGCGACCAAGCTCGGCGGGCGCATCCGCGAGATCAGCGTCGACGAAGGCGACTTCGTTCAGCCCGGCCAGGTCATCGCGCGCATGGACACCGAGGTGCTGGACGCCCAGTTGAACCAGGCCCGCGCCCAGGTGCGCCAGGCGGAAAACGCCATCCTTACCGCCCAGGCGCTGGTCACTCAACGCGAGAGCGAAAAGGCCACGGCCGAAGCAGTAGTACTTCAGCGCCGCGCCGAACTGACCGCCGCGCAGAAGCGCCATCAGCGCACCGAGACGCTGGTCGGCCGTAACGCCATGCCGCGCCAGCAGCTGGATGACGACCTCGCCGCCATGCAGAGCGCCCAGGCTGCGCTGGCCGCTTCGCGCGCCCAGGTGCTGTCCGCCGATGCCGGTATCGCGGCTGCCAGGTCGCAGGTGATCGAGGCGCAGTCGGCGCTGGAGGCAGCCCAGGCCAGCGTGGTGCGTCTGCAGGCGGACATCACGGATAGCGAGCTGAAGACCGACCGCGTGGCCCGTGTGCAGTACCGCGTGGCGCAACCGGGCGAGGTGCTCGGCGCCGGCGGCAAGCTGCTCAATCTGGTCGATCTGGCCGACGTCTACATGACCTTCTTCCTGCCCGAGCGCCAGGCCGGCCGTGTCGCCATGGGTTCGGAGGCGCGCCTGGTGATCGATGCCGCACCGCAGTACGTGATTCCCGCCCGGATCACCTACGTCGCCAGCGTCGCGCAGTTCACACCGAAGACGGTGGAAACCGAAAGCGAGCGCGAGAAGCTGATGTTCCGGGTCAAGGCGAGGATCGATCCCGATTTGCTGAGAAAGCACATGGAGCAGGTCAAGACCGGCCTGCCGGGCGTCGCCTACCTCAAGCTGGACGCGGACGCCGAATGGCCGGCCCACCTGCAGATCAATGTCGGCCAATGAACCCGTCATCTGCCCCGGTCGCCGAAATCAGCGGCGTCAGCCTGCAATACGGCAAGACCCGCGCGCTGGATGACCTCAGCCTGAGCCTGCCGGCACGCTGCATGGTTGGCCTGATCGGCCCGGACGGGGTCGGCAAGTCCAGCCTGCTGGCGCTGATCGCCGGTGCGCGCAAGCTGCAGCAGGGCCATGTGCAGGTGCTCGACGGCGACATGGGCGATGCCGGCCACCGCCGCGCGGTCTGCCCGCGCATCGCCTACATGCCCCAGGGCCTGGGCAAGAACCTCTACCCGACGCTGACGGTGTTCGAGAACCTCGAGTTCTTCGGCCGACTGTTCGGCCAGGACGCCGCCGAGCGCCGCTGGCGCATCGCCGAGCTGACCCGCAGCACGGGCCTGGCGCCCTTCGTCGAGCGCCCGGCGGGCAAGCTCTCCGGTGGCATGAAGCAGAAGCTCGGCCTCTGTTGCGCGCTGATCCACGACCCCGACCTGCTGATCCTCGACGAGCCCACCACCGGCGTCGACCCGCTGTCGCGCGCGCAGTTCTGGGAGCTGATCGAGCGCATCCGTGGCGAGCGCCCACAGATGAGCGTGCTGGTGGCCACCGCCTACATGGACGAGGCGCAACGCTTCGATCATCTGGTGGCGATGGACGCAGGGCGAATTCTCGCCACCGGCACGCCGGCTGAACTGCTGACGCGCACCAACAGCGACAGCCTGGAGGAGGCGTTCATTCGCCTGCTGCCGGAAGAGAAGAGTCGACGCCATCGCGCGCTGGAAATCCCACCGCGCCAGGCCAGCGACAGCATCGCCATCGAAGCCCACGACCTGACCATGCGCTTCGGCGACTTCGTTGCGGTGGATCGCGTGAATCTGCGCATCGAGCGCGGGGAGATCTTCGGCTTTCTCGGTTCCAACGGCTGTGGCAAGACCACCACCATGAAGATGCTCACAGGTCTGCTGCCGGCCACCGAGGGGCAGGCCCTGTTGTTCGGCAAGCCGGTGGATCCACATGACATGCAGACCCGCCAGCGGGTCGGCTACATGTCCCAGGCCTTCTCGCTGTACAGCGAATTGACGGTACGGCAGAACCTCGACCTGCATGCTCGGCTGTTCCACCTGCCGGCCGAGCGCCGTGAGCCGCGCATTCGGGAAATGCTCGAACGCTTCGAGCTCGTCGAGGAGGCCGACAGCCTGCCTGAAGCCTTGCCGCTGGGCGTGCGCCAGCGCCTGTCGCTGGCGGTGGCGGTGATCCACGCACCGGAAATGCTGATTCTCGACGAGCCCACTTCGGGTGTCGATCCGGTGGCCCGCGACGGCTTTTGGGAGCTGCTGGTGCAACTGTCGCGCGAAGACGGCGTGACCATTTTCATTTCCACCCACTTCATGAACGAGGCGCTGCGCTGTGACCGCATGTCGCTGATGCACGCCGGCCGCGTGCTCGACAGCGATACACCGCAGGGCCTGATGGACAAGCGCGGACTGCCGACTCTCGAGGCAACATTCATCGCTTATCTCGAAGACGCCATGGCCGAAAGTGCGGCAAAGGCGCCACCGAGCACCATTGCTACACCCGATAGCCAGCGCCCGGCACAAGTCGCGAGCAGCGGAGCACCGCAGGCACGCTTCAGCATGCGTCGCCTGCTCAGCTATACCCGCCGCGAATCCATGGAGCTGCGCCGTGATCCGATCCGGGCAACGCTGGCCATGCTCGGCACGGTGGTATTGATGTTCATCATGGGCTATGGCATCAGCCTGGACGTCGAGGACCTGACCTACGCGGTGCTCGACCGCGATCAGACTACAGCCAGTCAGGCCTATGCGCTGAACATCGCCGGCTCACGCTATTTCATTGAAAAGACGCCGCTGACGAGCCCCTCTGACCTCGACCAGCGCATGCGCAGCGGCGACATCGCTCTGGCCATCGAGATCCCGCCCAACTTCGGCCGTGACCTCAAACGCGGTGCCGTGCCGCAGATTGCGTTCTGGATCGACGGCGCCATGCCGATGCGCGCCGACACCATCAAGGGATACGTACAGGGTCTGCACATGAGCTACCTGCAAGACCTGGCGCGCAGCGCCGGCGTGGACAGCAGGGCGGCGGCCAACGTGGCCATCCGTTATCGCTACAACCCCGATGTGCAGAGCCTGCCGGCGATGGTGCCGGCGATGATCCCGATCCTGCTGATGATGATTCCGGCAATGCTGACGGCACTCGGGGTGGTACGCGAGAAGGAGCTGGGTTCGATCACCAATTTCTACGTCACGCCAGTCACCCGCCTGGAATTTCTGATTGGCAAGCAGCTGCCCTATATCGCCCTGGGCATGATCAATTTCGTCACGTTGGTACTGCTGGCGGTATTCGTCTTCGGCATTCCAATCAAGGGCAGCCTGTTCACCCTGGTGCTGGGTGCGCTGCTTTACGTCACTTGCGCCACTGGTCTGGGCTTGTTGATGTCATCGGTGCTCAACAGCCAGATTGCGGCGATCTTCGGCACCGCCATCGCCACCCTGCTGCCGGCGGTGCAATTCTCCGGGCTGACCAACCCCGTCTCGGCGCAGGAGGGCCTCAGTGCCTTCTTCGGCCAGATCTACCCGACCAGCCACTTCCTGGTAATCAGCCGCGGGGTCTTCTCCAAGGCCCTGGGCATGGCCGACCTCTATTGGTACTTCATCCCCTTGCTGCTGGCGATCCCACTGCTGACCCTGCTCAGCGTCGCCGGCCTGCGCAAGCAGGAAAAATGACATGCGTACACTCAGCAACGTCTTCCAGCTGGGGCTCAAGGAGCTACGCAGCCTGTACCGCGACCCAGCGTTGCTGGTACTGATCGTCTACGCCTTCACCCTGGCCATTTACACCGCTGCCACCGCGTTGCCCGAAGCGCCTCACCGCGCCACGCTCGGGGTGGTCGACGAGGATCAGTCCCAGGCATCGCGGCGCATACTCAATGCCTTCCAGCTGCCCTATTTCCTGCCACCGGTGCCCATCGACCTGCGGCAGATGGACAGTGGTATGGACGCGGGCCTGTACACCTTCACGCTGAACATTCCGCCAGGGTTTCAGGAGGACCTGCTGGCCGGACGCAATCCGACCATTCAGCTCAACGTCGATGCCACCCAGGTCAGCCAGGCCTTTACTGGCGCCGGGCATATCCAGCAGATCATCAACGACGAAGTCACCGCTTTCGTTAAGCGTTATCGCGCCAACACCGCCCTGCCGGTCGAAGCCGTGGTGCGCACCGCGTTCAACCCCAATCTCACGCGTTCCTGGTTCGGTGCCGTCAACGAGGTGATCAACCAGATCACCATGCTCTCGATCATTCTCACGGGCGCGGCGCTTATCCGTGAGCGCGAACACGGCACCATCGAGCACCTGCTGGTCATGCCGGTCACACCGTTCGAGATCATGCTGGCCAAGGTCTGGGCGATGGGGCTGGTGGTGCTACTGGCGTCAGCATTCGCTCTGCGTTTTATTGTCGAGGGCTGGCTGCAGATTCCGATCCAGGGTTCGCTGATGCTATTTGTGGTTGGCGCAGCGCTGCATCTGTTTGCCACCACATCCATGGGTATCTTCTTCGGCACCGTGGCACGCTCGATGCCGCAACTGGGCCTGCTGATCATTCTGGTGCTGATGCCGCTACAGATTCTCTCCGGCGGCATGACCCCACGCGAGAGCATGCCCCAGCTGGTGCAGAACATCATGCTCGCGGCCCCCACCACGCACTTCATCGAACTGGCCCAGGCGATTCTGTTCCGCGGCGCCGGCGTTTCGGTGATCTGGCCACAGCTGCTGGCGCTGGTGGTGATCGGCGCGGTGTTCTTCGTCGGTGCGCTGTCGCGGCTGCGCGTGTCGTTGCGCTAGCCGGCGACAACGCCGCGCCGTGCGGCCCCTGCAGCACGGGGGCTGGCGGCGGGCCAGCAGCCCGTGTTTACCTCTGTAACCAAGCCGTTACCCGGCCGCCGGCACCCTTCGGGAATTTTTGTATCGAAGGCCGGTCTATCGTGCCGACATGCTAAGAGCCTGATGCTCGACAGCGCGCCAAGGAAGCCCTATCACTATGCGCATTCTCGTTACTGGCGGTGCCGGATTCATCGGTTCCGCACTGATCCGTCACCTCATCCTCGATACCGGGCACAGCGTGCTCAACCTGGACAAACTGACCTACGCCGGCAACCTCGAGTCGCTGGCCAGCGTGGAAGGCAACCCGCGCTATCAGTTCCTTCAGGCCGACATCGCCGATCGTGAGCGGGTCAGCGAGGCGCTGCTGGACTTCCAGCCGGACGCCATCATGCATCTGGCCGCCGAATCCCACGTCGATCGCTCCATCGACGGCCCGGCCGAATTCATCCAGACCAACATCGTCGGCACCTACCAGCTGCTGGAGGCCGCCCGCGCCTACTGGCAGACGCTGCCGGCCGAGCGTCGCGCGGCGTTTCGCTTCCACCACATCTCCACCGACGAGGTGTACGGCGACCTGCACGGCGTCGACGACCTGTTCACCGAGACCACCCCCTACGCGCCCAGCTCGCCCTACTCGGCCAGCAAGGCCTCGTCGGACCACCTGGTCCGGGCCTGGCAGCGTACCTACGGCCTGCCGGTGCTGATCACCAACTGCTCGAACAACTACGGGCCGTTCCACTTCCCCGAGAAGCTGATCCCGCTGGTGATTCTCAACGCCCTCGATGGCAAGCCGCTGCCGGTCTACGGCGACGGCTCGCAGATCCGCGACTGGCTGTTCGTCGAGGACCACGCCCGCGCACTGTTCAAGGTGGTCAGCGAAGGCAAGGTCGGCGAGACCTACAACATCGGCGGCCATAACGAACAGAAGAACATCGAGGTGGTGCGCGGTATCTGCGCGCTGCTGGAAGAGCTGGCACCGAACAAACCCGCCGGCCTGGCCCGCTATGAAGACCTGATCACCTTCGTCAAGGATCGCCCGGGCCACGACCTGCGCTACGCCATCGACGCCAGCAAGATCGAGCGCGAGCTCGGCTGGGTGCCGCAGGAAACGTTCCAGACCGGCCTGCGCAAGACCGTGCAGTGGTACCTGAACAACCTCGAATGGTGCCGTCGCGTCCAGGACGGCAGCTATCAACGCGAGCGCCTCGGCGCCCTGGAGAACGCATGAAAGGAATCATCCTGGCCGGAGGCTCCGGCACCCGTCTGCACCCCATCACTCTTGGCGTATCCAAGCAGCTCCTGCCGATCTACGACAAGCCGATGGCCTACTACCCGATCTCGGTGCTGATGCTCGCCGGCATCCGCGACATTCTGGTCATCTCGACACCGCAGGATCTGCCGCAGTACCAGAACCTGCTGGGCGACGGCAGCCAGTTCGGGGTCAACTTCAGCTACGCCGAACAACCTTCGCCGGACGGCCTGGCCCAGGCCTTCCTGATCGGTGAAGAGTTCATCGGCGACGATTCGGTATGCCTGATCCTCGGCGACAACATCTTCCACGGCCAGCACTTCACCGAGAAGCTGCAGCGCGCCGCGCGTCAGGAGAAGGGCGCCACGGTGTTCGGCTACTGGGTCAAGGATCCGGAGCGCTTCGGCGTGATCGACTTCGACGAGAACGGCAAGGCGCTGTCCATCGAAGAGAAGCCGAAGAAGCCCAAGTCCAGCTACGCAGTGACCGGCCTGTACTTCTACGACAACGACGTCATCGAGATCGCCAAGTCGATCAAGCCCTCGCCACGCGGCGAACTGGAGATCACCGACGTCAACATGGCCTACCTCCAGCGCGGCGATCTCAATGTCGAACGCTTCGGCCGTGGCTTCGCCTGGCTCGACACCGGTACCCACGACAGCCTGCTGGAAGCCTCGCAGTACGTGCAGACCATCGAGCACCGCCAGGGGCTGAAGGTGGCCTGCCTGGAGGAAATCGCCTACCAGAACAAGTGGATCGACCGCGAGCAGCTGTTGCGCCGCGCCGACGCCCTGGGCAAGACCGGCTACGGCCAGTACCTGTTCAAGCTGGCGGGTGAAGACGCATGAAGGTCGTCGAAACCAGCATTCCCGACGTACTGATCATCGAGCCCAAGGTCTTCGGCGACGAACGCGGTTTCTTCTACGAGAGCTTCAACGCGGCCGCTTTCGAAGCGGCCACGGGGCTCAAGCGTCAGTTCGTCCAGGACAACCACTCCAAGTCCCAACGCGGCGTGCTGCGCGGGCTGCACTACCAGATCCAGCAGCCGCAGGGAAAACTGGTGCGGGTAGTGGCCGGCGAGGTATTCGACGTCGCCGTCGACCTGCGCAAGAGCTCGCCGAGCTTCGGCCGCTGGTTCGGCACCCACCTGAGCGCGCAGAACCAGCGCCAGCTGTGGATACCCGAAGGCTTCGCACACGGCTTCGTGGTGCTCAGCGAAAGCGCCGAGTTCCTCTACAAGACCACCGACTACTACGCGCCTGAGCATGAGCGCAGCCTGCTGTGGAACGACCCCGAGCTCGGCATCCAATGGCCGTTCGACGAGGCGCCACAACTGTCCGCCAAGGACCAGGCCGGCAAGCTGCTGCGCGATGCGGAGCTGTTTCCATGAAAATCCTGATCACCGGCAGCACGGGCCAGCTGGCCCGCGAGCTGCAGTCGGAGTTGGCGGGTACCGGCAAACTGCTCGCCCTCGGGCACAATGCGCTGGACCTCGCCGTACCTGAGCAGATTCGCGAGCAGGTACGCCTGTTGCGGCCGGACCTGATCATCAACGCGGCGGCCTATACCGCCGTCGACCCGGCGGAAACCCACCGCGAGCAGGCCTTCGCGGTCAATGCCCGCGGCCCGCAGGTGCTCGCCGAAGAAGCCGCGCGCCTCGGCGTGCCGCTGATCCATTACTCCACCGACTACGTGTTCGACGGCCGCAAGGCCGAACCCTACGACGAGCACGACACGCCGAACCCGCTGGGCGTCTATGGCGCCAGCAAGCTGGCCGGCGAGCAGGCGATCCAGGCCGTCGGCGGCGAACACCTGATCCTGCGCACCAGCTGGGTCTACTCGCGACATGGCAAGAACTTCCTGCTGACCATGCAGCGCCTGCTGCAGGAGCGCGATGCGCTGTCGGTGGTCAGCGACGAAGTCGGCGCGCCGACCTGGGCCGGGACCATCGCCCGCGTCACCGCCGAACTGGTGCGCAAGCGCAACACCGGACAGGCCGGGCCGAGCGGGCTGTATCACCTCACCGCCAGCGGCGAGACCTCCTGGTACGGCTTTGCCTGCAGCATCGCCGAGCGGTTGCGCCAGGAAGGACGCCTGCGTGCCGAGATCACCCCGATCCTGTCCAAGGACTACCCGACCGCGGCGCAGCGGCCGCTGAATTCGCGGCTCAACTGCGCGCGGCTGCAGCAGGACTGGGGCGTCCAGCTGCCGGACTGGGAAACCGCCCTGCACGAGTGCTGCATCCGGGCCCGCGACCTCGAAGCCGACAACGCGCGCCAGCCGGTCGCCGTCGGCCGCTGAGCCGACTGCGCCTGCAGCTCGCTCCATCGGGTTGCCACGAGCCGCGACGCTGAACGTCGGCTCGCGCAGCGTGCATAATGCGCCCGACATCCAGGCGCCTCATGCATGACCGCACTTCTCGCTCCCCGCCGCCCCCGCTGGCGCAATCTCGCCCTGCTGGCTCTGTTGCTGGCGCCATTGCTCTGGCCGCTGCAGCAGCTCGCCGAGCGTTACTACCGCAACGAGCTGACCGAACAGAACCGTCAGACCCTGGACCTGTACGTCGCCAACCTGCTCGGCACGCTCAACCGCTACGAGGTGCTGCCGCGCATCCTCGGTGACCTGCCCGCCCTGCGCGCCGTGCTGCAGCAGGACTCGCCCCAGGTCCGCGACAACGCCAACCGGCTGCTCAAGCGCCTGCGCAACCAGACCGGCGCCGACGTGATCTACCTGATGGCGACCGACGGCAACACCCTGGCCGCTTCCAACTGGGACGAGGAAGACAGCTTCGTCGATCGCAACTTCGCCTTCCGCCCCTACTTCCGCCAGGCCATGGAGGGACGTCTTGGGCGCTTCTTCGGCCTCGGCACCACCTCCGGCAAGCGCGGCTATTACTTCGGCGCGGCGGTGCGCGACGGCGACCAGGTGCTCGGCGTGCTGGTGGTCAAGGTCGATCTGGATCACACCGAGACGCTGTGGGGCAGCACCCCGGAGCAGCTGCTGGTGACCGACAATTTCGGCGTGGTGATCCTCACCTCGCGGCCCGACTGGCGTTTCCGCGCCACCCGCGGGCTGGGCGTGGACGAGCGCGAGCAGATCGCCTTCGATCAGCCCTACCCGACGCTCTACCCGCAGGACCTGACGCTGAACATCGACGCCTGGCTGATCCAGAGCCGCGAGCTGAAGGAGACCGGCTGGACGGTGCGCATCCTCGCGCCGGTCAGCCTGGTCGAGCGCCCGGTGCGCACCGTGGTCGCGATCGGCGCCGCCACCCTGCTGGCGCTGCTGCTCTGGCTCGGCCTGCTGATGCAGCGTCGCCGACATTTCCTCGAACGGCTGGCGCTGGACAGCCAGGCCCGCCAACAGCTGGAGCAGCGCGTGCTCGAGCGCACCCGCGACCTGGAGGCGCTGAACAGCCGGCTCAAGGTCGAGGTGCTCGAGCGCGAACAGGCCCAGCAGGAGCTGGTGCGCGCCCAGGACGAACTGCTGCAGGCCGGCAAGCTATCGGCGCTGGGCACGATGTCAGCGAGCATCAGTCACGAACTCAACCAGCCGCTGGCAGCGATCCGCAGCTATGCCGACAACGCCCGCGTACTGCTCGACCATGAGCGTGTCGACGAGGCGCGCGACAACCTGCGGCTGATCAGCGAGCTGACCGCGCGCATGGCCTCGATCATCGCCCACCTGCGCGCCTTCGCCCGTCGCGATCAGCACGCACCGGAACGGGTCGCGCTGCAGCCGGCGCTGGACGATGCGCTGGCACTGCTGGCCAAGCGCCGCCAGGCCATGGGCGTCGAGCTGATCCGCGACCTGCCGGAGGCGACGCTGTGGGTGCAGGCTGGCGAAACGCGGCTGCGGCAGATCCTCGCCAATCTCCTGGCCAACGCTCTCGACGCCCTCGGCGAACGGCCCCAGCCGCGACGCATCTGGCTGCGCGCCGAGCTGGAGGGCGACGGCGTGCTGCTGACCCTGCGCGACAACGGCCCGGGCTTCTCCGCCGAGGCGCTGCAGCGCGCCCGCGAACCCTTCTTCACCACCAAGACCAGCACCCAGGGGCTGGGCCTCGGCCTGGCGATCTGCGATACCCTCACCCGCGCCCTGGGCGGCGAGCTGCGCATGAGCAATCATGCCGAGGGCGGCGCCCAGCTCGGTCTGTTCCTGCGCAGCGCCGAACCCGGCGTGGCCTTTCCCACCGAGGACCATTTCCAATGAGCAGCGACACCCCGATCAGTACCCAGGCCCAGGTGGTGCTGATCGACGACGATCCGCATCTGCGCCAGGCACTGAGCCAGACCCTCGACCTGGCCGGGCTCAAGGTGGCCAGCCTGGGCGACGCCCGCGATCTGGCCGCACGTCTGCCGGCGGACTGGCAGGGGGTGGTGGTCAGCGACATCCGCATGCCTGGCATCGACGGACTGGAGCTGCTGCAACAGTTACGGGCACGCGACAGCGAGCTGCCGGTGATCCTCATCACCGGTCACGGCGACATCCAGCTGGCGGTGCAGGCCATGCGCGCCGGTGCCTACGATTTCTTGGAAAAGCCCTTCCCCAGCGAGGCGCTGCTGGACAGCGTGCGGCGTGCCCTGGCGCTGCGCCAGCTGGTGCTGGACAACCGCTCGCTGCGCCTGGCCCTGGCCGACCGCCAACAGCTGTCGGCACGCCTGCTCGGCCAGTCCCGGGCGATGCTGCGCTTGCGCGAGCAGATCGGCGCATTGGCCGGAACCCAGGCCGACGTGCTGATTCTTGGTGAGACCGGGGCCGGCAAGGAGGTGGTGGCGCGCGCACTGCACGACCTGTCGAACCGCCGCAACGGCCCGTTCGTGGCGATCAACGCCGGTGCCCTGGCCGAGTCGGTGGTGGAGAGCGAGCTGTTCGGCCACGAGCCCGGCGCGTTCACCGGCGCGCAGAAACGCCGGATCGGCAAGTTCGAGTTCGCCAACGGCGGCACCCTGTTTCTCGACGAGATCGAGAGCATGAGCCTGGATGTGCAGGTCAAGCTGCTGCGCCTGCTGCAGGAGCGCGTGGTCGAACGCCTCGGCGGCAACCAGTCGATCGCCCTGGATATCCGTGTGATCGCCGCAACCAAGGAAGACCTGCGCGTCGCCGCCGACCAGGGCCGCTTCCGCGCCGACCTCTATTACCGGCTAAACGTCGCACCCTTGCGCATTCCTTCGCTGCGTGAACGCAGCGAAGACATCCTTCTGCTGTTTCAGCACTTCGCCGAGGCCGCCGCCCAGCGCCACGGCCTGCCGGTTCGCGAACTGCAGCCCGAGCAGCGTGCCACGCTGCTGCAGCACACCTGGCCGGGCAACGTGCGCGAGCTGCAGAACACCGCGGAGCGCTTCGCCCTCGGGCTCGGCCTGGGCCTGGAGCGGCCAGGCAGCGAGCCGAGCGCCAGCCTGGCCGGCGGCGGCAGCCTGGGCGAGCAGGTCGAAGCCTTCGAGCGCGCGCTGATCGCCGCTGAACTGGACCGTCCCCACGGTTCGCTGCGCAGCGTTGCCGAAGCCCTCGGCCTGCCGCGCAAGACACTGCATGACAAGCTGCGCAAGCATGGCCTGAGCTTTACCGATGCTGGCGGAAGCTCGCCCGACGAAAACGACTAGATGGCGGAAATCCGCCATCCTTGACCGCCGCATCGGGCCTCGACTGCCAATCTCGGCCCTCCCTGCAATGCCAACCGCGGATGGCCTGCTCACCCCGCGCAAAGGTGCGACCTAGACGCGCTTGTTGGCAATTGGCCATTCAAACCTTCATCTATTGCTGGGTAAACTCGCTGGCTTCAGGTGCCTGGGCCAGCGGTTGGCACAGGCATTGCTCCTGAAACCCGATGAACCGGATGGATCGAGTCGCGATCGTGCATCGCATCCAGGCCATTGCGCCTAGACTTGCCCAGCTGGTTACTGCCGGGATGCCCCGAGGCCTCCCACCCACAACAAGAGGAAACATCAATGTTCAAACTGACTGCCAAGGCGCTGGCATGCGCCCTGTCGCTGAGCATCGCTGGTCTGGCCCACGCGGCTGACCCGATCACCATCAAGTTCTCTCACGTGGTCGCCGAGAACACGCCGAAAGGCCAGGGCGCCCTGATGTTCAAGAAACTGGTGGAAGAGCGTCTGGCCGGCAAGGTCGAGGTACAGGTTTACCCGAACTCCTCGCTGTTCGGCGATGGCAAGGAAATGGAAGCCCTACTGCTGGGCGACGTTCAGCTGATCGCGCCGTCGCTGGCCAAGTTCGAACACTACTCCAAGGGCGTTCAGGTCTTCGACCTGCCGTTCCTGTTCGACGACATCGCAGCGGTCGACCGCTTCCAGCAAGGTGAAGCCGGCCAGAGCCTGCTGCGCTCGATGGAAGACAAGAACATCACCGGCCTGGGCTACTGGCACAACGGCATGAAGCAGCTGTCGGCCAACAAGCCGCTGCGCGAGCCGAAGGACGCCCGTGGTCTGAAGTTCCGCGTACAGGCTTCCGCCGTGCTGGACGAGCAGTTCAAGGCCGTGCGCGCCAACCCGCGCAAGATGAGCTTCGCCGAGGTCTACCAGGGCCTGCAGACTGGCGTGGTCAACGGTGCCGAGAACCCCTACTCGAACATCTACTCGCAGAAGATGCACGAAGTGCAGAAGTACATCACCGAGTCCAACCACGGTCTGCTGGACTACATGGTGATCACCAACACCAAGTTCTGGAACGGTCTGCCGGCTGACGTACGCGGCGAGCTGGAAAAGATCCTGGACGAAGTGACCGTCGCGGTGAACAAGCAGGCTGACGAGCTGAACCAGGCCGACAAGCAGCGCATCATCGACGCCGGCACCACCGAGATCATCGACCTGACTCCGGAGCAGCGCGAAATGTGGCGTGAAGCCATGAAGCCGGTCTGGAAGAAGTTCGAAGGCGAAATCGGTGCCGACCTGATCAAGGCCGCCGAAGCCGCCAACCAGGCTAACTAAGCCTTTGCCGAGGGGCGGCCACCCGCTCCTCGGCTGTACCACCCAGCGATACCCGACAGCTCAGTGAAAAAACAAAGCCGCTAGCGAAGACCAGGCCCGCACCAAGGGCAGGAAGGCCATGCCGAGGTGATCCCGGGCTGGGCCGCTTCACTGGCCACAACAAGAGTTTTTCATTGCTCTGTCTCCCAGCCTGCCCCGGCTGGTTCACGGCGCACCTCCGTGCTGCCTTTCGATACAACCGCAGTCCATCGGGAGATGTCATCCATGAACGCCCTCTGGCGCGTCTGGGACCACTTCGAGGAAGGCTTCATCGCCTTTCTGCTGGCCGCCATGACACTGGTGACCTTCGTCTACGTGATCCTCAACAACCTCTACACGCTGTTCTACGACTTGGGCGACCGCTTCGAAGGCACCGCCGACTTCTGGTTCGCCATCGGTGACTTCATCATCGGTCTGGCCCAGTCCATGACCTGGAGCACCGCGCTGACCAAGGCGCTGTTCGCCTGGCTGATCTTCTCCGGCCTGGCCTATGGCGTGCGTACCGCCGGCCATATCGGCGTCGATGCGCTGGTCAAGCTGGCGCCGCGTCATATCCAGCGTGTCATCGGCATCATCGCCTGCCTGTTCTGCCTGGGCTACGCCGGTCTGCTGACCGTGGCCAGCTTCGAGTGGATCCGGACCCTGTTCATCGCCAACATCGGCGCCGAGGACCTGGGCCACATCGGCGTCAAGCAGTGGCACATCGGCCTGATCGTGCCGTTCGGTTTCGCCATGGTGTTCATCCGTTTCGCCGAAATTTTCGTGCGCATTCTGCGCAACGAGCAGACCGGCCTCGGCCTCGCCGATGAAGCGGCCGATGCGCTCAAGCACGGCGAAGAGGAGCCCAAGCAATGACCATCCTGTTCCTGTTCGTCGCCCTCTTCGCACTGATGTTCATCGGTGTGCCGGTGGCCGTTTCCCTGGGCCTGGCCGGCTCGCTGACCATCATGATCTTCAGCCAGGACTCGGTGCGCTCGCTGGCGATCAAGCTGTTCGAGACCTCCGAGCACTACACCCTGCTGGCCATTCCGTTCTTCCTGCTGGCCGGCGCCTTCATGACCACCGGCGGCGTGGCCCGTCGTCTGATCGACTTCGCCAATGCCTGCGTCGGCCACATCCGTGGCGGCCTGGCCATCGGTGCGGTGCTGGCGTGCATGCTGTTCGCCGCACTGTCCGGTTCGTCGCCGGCCACCGTGGCTGCGGTCGGCTCCATTGCCATCGCCGGCATGGTGCGCTCCGGTTACCCGCAGGCCTTCGGCGCCGGCATCGTCTGTAACGCCGGTACCCTGGGCATCCTGATCCCGCCGTCGGTGGTCATGGTGGTCTACGCCGCCGCGACCGAGACCTCCGTGGGCAAGCTGTTCATGGCCGGTGTCGTCCCGGGCATCATGCTTGGCCTGGCGCTGATGGTGGCGATCTACATCATCGCGGTGAAGAAGAACCTGCCGGCCCTGCCGCGGGCGAGCTTCCGCGAGTGGCTGAGCGCCGCGCGCAAGGCGATCTGGGGCCTGCTGCTGATGGTGATCATCCTCGGCGGTATCTACTCCGGCATGTTCACCCCGACCGAAGCGGCGGCGGTGGCGGCGGTGTATTCGGCCTTCGTCGCGCTGTTCGTCTACAAGGACATCACCCTGCGCGATTGCCCGAAAGTGCTGCTGGAGTCCGGCAAGCTGTCGATCATGCTGATGTTCATCATCGCCAACGCCATGCTGTTCGCCCACGTGCTGACCACCGAGCAGATCCCGCAGGCGATCACTGCCTGGGTAATCGAAGCCGGCCTGCAGCCGTGGATGTTCCTGCTGGTGGTGAACATCGTGCTGCTGGTCGCCGGAGCCTTCATGGAGCCGTCGGCGATCATCCTGATCCTGGCACCGATCCTGTTCCCCATCGCCGTCCAGCTGGGCATCGACCCGATCCACCTGGGCATCATCATGGTGGTGAACATGGAGATCGGATTGATCACACCACCGGTGGGGCTGAACCTGTTCGTCGCCTCGGCGGTGACGGGCATGCCGGTGACCCAGGTGATCCGCGCGGTGCTGCCATGGCTGGCACTGATGCTGAGCTTCCTGGTGATCATCACCTACGTGCCGTCGATCTCCCTGGCCCTGCCGAACTGGCTGGGCATGTAGCCCACCAGCACAGCCTTCCTGCTTTTCAGCCCGGCCTTCGCGCCGGGCTTTTTTTCGCCGGGAGAAACCTCGGGCGGGGGGTCAGACCGCCAGCGGGTCGGCCGGGCGACGACGGAACCAGCCGGTCAGTGACAGGCGATCGGCCTGGGTGACCAGCACCTCGTGGGGAAACTCGCCGGAAAGAAACACCACCAAATTGCCGGCCAGTGGCGGCACGTCCAGCTGCGAACCGTCCGGCATGTGCATGCGCAGCTCGCCGGCATGGGCGGGCTGCCAGTCCGGATTCAGGTACAGCACGGCGGTCACCGAGCGGCTGTCGTCATCGCGAAAACGGTCCAGATGGGTCTGGTAGAAGGCACCCGGCGGATAGAAGGCGAAGTGGCACTCGAACTCCTCGAGTCCGAGGAACAACTCGCGGTTGAGCTGCTGGCGCAGACCATCCATGACTTCGAGATAGTCGTCGCAGACCGGCGACTGGCCGGGTTCCAGCCACTGGATATGGTCGCTGCGAATGCCTTCGCGCACCGCCTGGGCGTCGCCGCGGCCGACGCCGGCGGGGGCCAGCGCGCCCTCGGCCTCGCGCTTGCGGCACTCGTCGGCCAGCTTGTGGGTCACATCACTGGGAAGGAAAGAACTCTGCAGCGACCAGCCGCGCTCGGCCAGGTCGTCGATGATCGAAGAGAACTGCAAGGAAGTGACTCCGATGGGATACCGAACGAGTCTAGGGTCTGTTGAGACTCCGCCACAAGCAGCGATGCTGCGCCAAATGGCAGCAGCAACTCGCGCGCCTCGACAAGCACGCGTCGGGGCACGGAAAATGAACCGCCCGCCAGACAGGAGCTTCCATGCGCGCCCTCTTGACCTGTGTACTGCTGACCTTCAGCCTCGCCAGCTTCGCCGACACCTATGAAGAGCTCTACGAAACCGCCGGCTGGACCGAACAGCGGGCCAATTTCGCCGATGCCCTGACTGCCGCGCAGCAGCGCTACAAGGACACCCTGCCACCGGCGGTATTCCAGGCCCTGGTGACCAACAGCAATCGCCGCTTCGCCTCCCATGCCATCGACCAGCGGGCGCAGCGCGCGCTGCGCGAGCATCTGGCCGACCCGCAGCCGGCGCTGGAATTCTTCCAGTCCCCGCTGGGGCGCAAGATCGTCTCGGCCGAGGTGCTGGCCGCACGTCGGGAACAGCTGGCGCGCCATACCGACGGCCTGCCGCGGGTGACGGCCGAAAGCAACCGGCAGCTGCTGATTCGCCATCTGGCCCAGGCCATCCCGGCCAGCGAGGCGGGTGCGGAAGTCAGCCTGGCGCTGGCCGGTGTCGCCGCCGACAGCCTCAGCCAGATGATTCCCGGCCTATTGGGCGGCAATCAGGCGCAGAACCTGCTGAGCAGCCAGCGTCAGCGAATGATCCAGCAGATCGAGGCCGATCTGGACAATACCCTGCTCTACGTCTATCGCGAGCTGTCCGACGCCGAGCTGGAAGAGTACGTACAGTTCGCCCAATCCGAAGCCGGCAAGGCCTATTACCAGGCCGCGCTGCAAGCCCTGCGTGCGGGCCTGGCGGTGGGCATGAGCGGCGCCGAGCTGGAGCCGCAGCAGGGTATCTGACCGCCGCGTAGGACTATTTCAGGCGCTCGCGCAGAAAATCGAAGTAGGCCCGGCGCAGCTCCTCGCGCTCGTTCACCAGGTGGTGCCGTGCCTCCGGCAGACGCAGCACCTCGGCACCGGCGAATTTGCGCTGCAGCACCGGCAGGTTGTACTGCCAATCCACGGTCATGTCCGCCTCGCCCTGCACGATCAGCGGAGCCTGAGCACTGTCCGCGGCCCGCTCGATGCGCGGAATCCAGCGCGACAGCGCACCGACCCAGGCGGTGGGCAGGATGTCCGGCTGCAGCGGGTCCTGGGTCTGCACGAACTCGAGAAAGCCGGGGTCGCTGGAGTTCTCGCTGAAAGTCCGCGGAATCTGCTGAACGAAACGCCGCACCAGCTCGTAGCTGATGCGCGAGCGCAGCCAGGCCCGCGGGCGAACCAGCGGCGCCAGCAGGATGGTCCGCCCGAGGTCGCCGAGCGGCTCCTGATGCAGCAGATGATCCAGCGCAATGGCGCCGCCGGTGCTCTGGCCCAACAGATGCCACGGCCGTGGCAGATCGAGCCGACGGGCCTGCTCGAACAGTCCGGAAAGCACCGCCTGGTACTCATCGAATTCGTTGATGCTGGCGCGCGGCCCGCTGGACAGCCCATGGCCGGGTAGGTCGCAGGCGAGCACCGCAAAACCCATCTCCAGGCCCCAGTCGACCACGTGCCGGTACAGCCCCATGTGATCGTAATACCCATGCAGAACCAGCAGACTGGCGTGCGGCTGCTCGGGCCACCAGGCCTGGGCGACGACGTCGTAGTCGTGCACGCGAAAGCGTCCGAGACGCCGCTGCACCTTGCCCCGGTGTGGCAGGTCCAGCCCGTAGTAGGCCTGATAGTGCAGCGCCTCGGCCGAAGCCTCGGTGGCCTCGCTCAGGGCGGGCAGGCTGTTGCGCAATCGATCGGGCTGGATGAGCGTGGACATCGACTTTCTTCGGTTGGCTGGGACTCCGGATATTCAGCTCTGCAGCGCGTCATGGCAAGCTTGCGCACCCTGCCAGGAACCTGCCATGAGCGCACGTCGCAAATACCTGATCGCCGCCCTGATCGCCCTGCTCTGGGGCGCCGCCATGCTCGCCGCGTTCTGGTGGTTCGAGGCGCGCTACCTGCGCACCTTCGAGGGCGAGCGCGCCGAACTCTTCTCCGGCGACGCCCTGCGCCTACCCGCCGCGCTGCAGGGCCCGGGGCCGGTGCGCTTCGTGCATTTCTGGGACCCTGGCTGCCCGTGCAACGTCGGCAACCAGCAGCACCTGCAGGAGTTGCTGCAGCGCTTCGCCGGTCAGCCCGTGGACTTCTACGAGGTGCGCAAGCCCGGCAGCAAGGGTCGCCTGCCGCAACCGCTGGCGGCCTTGAAGCCACTCGACGGGCTCATCGGCGCCGAGCAGCTACCGGCCAGCCCGGCAGTTGGCATCTGGGACCAGAGCGGCGAACTGGTCTACATCGGCCCCTACAGCGAGGGCGCGGTGTGCACCTCGGACAACAGCTTCGTCGAGCCGATCCTCGACGCGGTCCTTGCCGGCCGCAAGGTACGCGCAACCCATTCGCTGGCGGTGGCCTGCTTCTGCGACTGGCAGCGGTGAGGCAAGGATCGCGGCCTCGCATGCTGGGCGATGGACGGGATGAGAAAGGGCGCATCAATGCGCCCTTTCTTTGTTGCTCAAACCTTAGCTATGCGCCGAGGGCGGTACCATCACCTTGCGGCTGTCGATCACCTGGCGCCACGTGGGATTGCTGTTGCTCTCGTCCATCGCCTGCTGCATGGCGCGGATGCGACGCTTCTCGGCACGCCGGGTCAGGTACCAGGCAAGGAAGGTCGCCAGCGACACGCTGAGCAGGATCAGGCTGGCCACGGCATTGATCTCCGGCTTCACGCCCAGGCGCACAGCGGAGAATATCTCCATCGGCAGGGTGGTGGAACCCGGGCCGGAGACGAAGCTCGCCAACACCAGGTCGTCCAGCGACAGGGCAAAGGAGAGCATGCCGCCCGCCGCCAGCGACGGCGCGATCATCGGCATGGTGATCAGGAAGAACACCTTCCACGGCCGCGCGCCGAGGTCCATCGCCGCTTCTTCGATGGACAGGTCCAGCTCACGCAGACGCGCCATCACCACCACCGCGACGTAGGCCGAGCAGAACGTGGTGTGCGCGATCCAGATGGTCACCAGGCCGCGCTGGGCCGGCCAGCCGACCAGTTGCGCCATGGCCACGAACAGCAGCAGCAGGGACAGACCGGTGATCACCTCGGGCATCACCAGCGGCGCGGTGACCAGCCCGCCGAACAGCGTGCGGCCACGGAACACCGGGATGCGCGTCAGCACGAAGGCGGCCATGGTGCCCAGCGCCACCGCGGCGACCGCGGTGTACGCGGCGACCTCCAGCGAGCGCATCACCGCGCCCATCAGCTGCGAGTTGTCGAGCAGGCCGGTGTACCACTTCAGCGACCAGCCACCCCATACCGTCACCAGCCGCGAGGCGTTGAACGAGTAGATGACCAGGATCACCATCGGCAGGTAAATGAACAGCAGGCCAAGGACCAGGATCAGGTTGGAAAAGCTCCAGCGTTTCATAGCTTGCCCTCCAGTGCCTTAGCCTGGTTCCTGTTGAACAGGATGATCGGTACCAGCAGGATCGCCAGCATCACCACCGCCAGTGCCGAGGCCACCGGCCAGTCGCGGTTGTTGAAGAACTCCTGCCACAGCACCTTGCCGATCATCAGCGTCTCCGGGCCGCCGAGCAGCTCGGGAATGACGAACTCGCCCACCACCGGAATGAACACCAGCATGCAGCCGGCAATGATGCCGTTCTTCGACAGGGGCACGGTGATCTTCCAGAAGCTGGTGAGGTTTCGCGCGCCCAGGTCGGAGGCGGCCTCCAGCAGACTCGGGTCGTGCTTCACCAGGTTGGCGTAGAGCGGCAGGATCATGAACGGCAGGTACGAATAGACCACACCGATGTACACCGCCACGTCAGTGTTGAGGATCTGCAGCGGCCGGTCGATCAGGCCCATGCCCAGCAGCAGGCTGTTGAGCAGGCCATTGCTGCTGAGGATGCCCATCCAGGCGTAGACGCGGATCAGGATAGCGGTCCAGGTCGGCATCATGATCAGCAGCAGCAACACGGTCTGCAGATCCTTGCGCGCGCGGGCGATGGCATAGGCCATGGGGTAGCCGATCACCAGGCAGAGCAGCGTGCTGAAGAAGGCGATTTTCAGCGAGCCCAGATAGGCGGCCAGGTACAGCTCGTCCTCGCTGAGGAAGATGTAGTTACCCAGGTTGATCAGTACCTGCAGCTGCTGCTCGGCGTAACGGAAGATTTCCGTGTACGGCGGAATCGCCACGTCGGCCTCGGCGAAGCTGATCTTCAGCACGATGGCGAACGGCAGCAGGAAGAACAGGAACAGCCACAGGAAGGGCACGCCGATGACCAGTCGGCGTCCGGTATTCAAGGGCGAGCGGCTCATGCCTGCAGCACCACGCCGCTGTCATCCCACCAGTAGACGTACACCTCTTCCTCCCAGGTCGGCAGTTTCACATGGCGCTCGGCGTTGGCCATGAAGGCCTGCAGCACACCACCGGACGGTAGCTTGATGTAGTACACCGAATGACCGCCCAGATAGGCGATGTCGTGCACGACGCCCTTGGCCCAGTTGTAGCCCGGACGCTCCAGTTCCGGCAGCTCGGTGCCGATCAGCAGCTTTTCCGGGCGCAGGGCGTAGGTGATGTGCTTGTCCTGCGCACGGGTGCTGATGCCGTGGCCAACGTAGATCGGATTGTCCAGCCCGGGCGAGGCGATGATCGCGTGGTCGCCCATGTCTTCCACCAGCTCGCCCTCGAACAGGTTGACGTTGCCGATGAACTCGCAGACCAGGCGACTGGCCGGCGTCTCGTAGATGTCCATCGGGCTGCCGACCTGGGCGATCCAGCCCTGATGCATGATGGCGATGCGCTCGGCCATGGTCATGGCCTCTTCCTGGTCGTGGGTCACCATCACGCAGGTCACGCCGACGCGCTCGATGATCTGTACCAGTTCCAGTTGCATCTGCGAGCGCAGCTTCTTGTCCAAGGCGCCCATCGGCTCGTCGAGCAGCAGCAGTTTCGGGCGCTTGGCCAGCGAGCGCGCCAGGGCGACGCGCTGGCGCTGGCCGCCAGAGAGCTGATGCGGTTTGCGCTTGGCGTACTGGGTCATCTGCACCAGACCGAGCATTTCCTTGACCCGCTCCTCGATCTCGGCCTTCGGCAGACCGTCCTGCTTGAGACCGAAGGCGATGTTCTGCTCAACGGTCATGTGCGGGAACAGGGCATAGGACTGGAACATCATGTTGATCGGCCGCTCGTACGGCGGCATGTCGGTGATGTCCTGGCCATCCAGGAAGATGCGCCCTTCGGTGGGTCGCTCGAAGCCCGCCAGCATGCGCAGCAGGGTCGACTTGCCCGAGCCGGAACCGCCCAGCAGCGCGAAGATCTCGCCCTGATGAATGCTCAGCGAGACGTCATCGACCGCCACCGTTTCGTCGAACTTCTTGGTGACGCGATCGATCTTCAGCAGCACCTGCTTGTTCTTGCTCTCGCCACTGAGGGCCTTCTTGTAGGCGCTGGAGGCAACGGCCATGCGCGAACTCCCGAAATGAAAAAAGTTGGCCGGCCAGAGCCGGGCTATCTATGAGTCGTTGCTACGGGCGCGTCGTCAGACGCACCCTTCAATGTCCTTCCCGCGTCACGGCCGCCATGGGGCGCTCGACGGGTCGGGCTCCGGGGTTCACTTGCCGGATTTCACCTTGGTCCAGGTGCGGGTCATCAAACGTTGAATCTTGGGCGGCAGCTCGGCCGAGACATACAGACGGTCCAGTACTTCCTGCGGCGGATATACCGAGGCATCCTCACGGACTTCCTGATCCATCAGTTCGCTCGCCTTGAGATTGGGGTTGGCGTAACCGACGTAGTCGCTCACCGCGGCAATCACCTCGGGGCGCAGCAGGTAGTTGATGAATGCGTGGGCTTCCTCGACGTTGCTGGCATCGGCGGGGATCGCCAGCATGTCGAACCAGAGGTTGCCGCCCTCCTTGGGAATGGCGTAGGCAATCTCGATGCCCTTGCCGGCTTCCTCGGCGCGGGCGGCGGCCTGGAACACGTCACCGGAGAACCCGGCAGCGACGCAGATATTGCCATTGGCGAGATCGGAAATGTACTTCGACGAGTGGAAATAGCGCACATGCGGACGCACGGCCAGCAGTTTCTCCTCGGCCTTCTGGTAGTCCGCAGCATTCTCGCTGTTGGGGTCCAGGCCCAGGTAGTTGAGCATGGCGGGAATCATCTCGTCCGCCGAGTCCAGAAAAGCAATGCCACAACTGGCAAGCTTCTGCGCATTTTCAGGCTCGAACAGCACTGACCAGGAGTCGATCTTGTCGACACCAAGCGCGGCCTTGACCTTTTCGACGTTGTAGCCGATGCCGTTGGTGCCCCACAGATAGGGCGCCGCATGGGCATTGCCGGGATCGTTCTTCTGCAGCTGCTTGAGCAGTGACGGATCGAGGTTTTCCCAGTTCGGCAGCTTGCTCTTGTCCAGCTGCTGGAATGCACCGGCACGGATCTGCTTGCCGAGGAAATGGTTGGAAGGCACGACCACGTCATAGCCGCTGCGGCCGGCGAGCAGCTTGCCTTCCAGGGTTTCGTTGGAATCGAAGACGTCATAGACCGGCTTGATACCGGTTTCCTTCTCGAACTCTTCCAGCGTCGTTTCGCCGATGTAATCCGACCAGTTGTAGACGTGCACCGAGGCGGCCTGGGCGGTGGCCGCACCGGCGACGGCAGCGGCAACGATCAGCGACTTGAGGGTCGAGCGCATGGGATGAGTCCTCTTCTTTTGCGGCCGCGCATGATCCCGGCGGGAAAGGCGGGCTATTTATTGGAAAAACCTCTGAAAATCAACAAATTTGAGATGACGAAAGCGGTCGGCGCGATGCATGCGCAGACGCAGGGGCTTGCGACGGGCAGCGGGGAAGTCGTTGTCATTGTTGTTCCTCGCATTGGCAGCGCCGGTGCGAACCTCACGGCACCGGCGCTGCCGGTCGATTGGCCGGCTTTCACGACGGGCGCGAGCCCGGCGCGAAAGCCTGGCGGTATCAACGTCCGGACTTGATCTTGGTCCAGCTGCGGGTCATGGCGCGCTGGGTCTTCGGATCCAGATCGGGGAAGGTGTAGAGCTTCTGCAGCACCGCCTGGCTCGGGTAGATGCCCTCGTCGGTACGGATGGCTTCATCCAGCAGCGGAGTGGCCGCGGCGTTGCCGTTGGGGAACTGCACGTAGTTGGTGATGGAGGCCATCACGTCCGGCTTCATCAGGTAGTTGAGGAAGACGTGGGCGTTCTCGACGTTCTTCGCGTCGGCCGGCACCGCCAGCATGTCGAAGAAGCTGCCGGCACCTTCTTTCGGAATCTTGTAGCCGACGTTGACGCCGTTGGCGGCTTCCTCGGCGCGCGACTTGCCCTGATAGATGTCGCCGGAGTAGCCGATCGCCACGCAAATGTTGCCGTTGGCCAGATCCGAGATGTACTTGGACGAATGGAAGTAGGCGACGTGCGGGCGGATCTGCATGAACAGGTCTTCGGCCTTCTTCAGCTCATCGGCCTTGCCGCTGTCGGTCGCGTAGCCGAGGTAATGCAGCGCCGCCGGCAGCATCTCGGTGGGCGAGTCGAGGAAGGCGACGCCACAGGACTTCAGCTTCTCGATGTTCTCCGGCTTGAACACCAGGTCCCAGGAGTCCACCGGCGCGTTGTCGCCCAGCGCGGCCTTGACCTTGTCGACGTTGTAGCCGATGCCGATGGTGCCCCACATGTAGGGAATCGAGTACTGGTTGCCCGGGTCGCTCGAATCCAGCGCCTTGAGCAGGTCCTTGTCGAGGTTTTCCCAGTTCGGCAGCTTGGACTTGTCCAGCTTCTGGAACACACCGGCCTTGATCTGCTTGGCGAGGAACGGGTTGGACGGCACCACCACGTCGTAACCGGAGCTACCGGCCAGCAGCTTGGCTTCCAGCACCTCGTTGCTGTCGAAGACGTCATAGACGACCTTGATGCCGGTTTCCTTGGTGAAATTCTCCAGGGTGTCTTCGGCGATATAGTCGGACCAGTTATAGACGTGCAGCACCTTTTCCTGGGCCTGCGCAGCCCCGGCAACGGTGCCGGCCAGCGTCATGGCAAGTAGGGTCTTGGCGAAGGGATTCATCCGTGCAGCTCCTGTTTGTCATCATTAATGTCGGGGCAGTGGAACAGGCCATGTACCGCGCGGCGGCCTGGCGGTGTGCCGGCTCGACACACCCCTGGGCAGGTCTGGCCTTCAGCACGCGCGCAGTCTGGCAAGGTCGGGGCCGTCTTTTCAACAACCCGAACGCACACGGCCGGCATTCGTCAACCTTAGCCCAGCCAGCGCCGGCCGCACCGCTCAGCCCAGCACATCCTTGGCTGTCGCATCCAGACACAGACGCACCTTGCCGATCAGCTCGTCGATCTGCTCCTCGCTGATCACCAGCGGCGGCGAGATGATCATGGTGTCGCCGACCGCGCGCATCACCAGGCCGTTGCGGAAGCAGTGCTCGCGGCAGCGCATGCCCACGCCGGCATCGGCGAAGCGTTCGCGGGTCTTCTTGTTCTTCACCAGCTCCAGCGCGCCGAGCAGGCCGACGCCGCGGGCTTCGCCCACCAGCGGATGCTCGACCAGTTCCTGCCAGCGGGATTGCAAATAGGGTGCCGTCTTGCTCTTCACCCGCTCGACGATCTTCTCCTCGCGCAGGATGCGGATGTTCTCCAGCGCCACCGCGGCGGCCACCGGGTGCCCCGAATAGGTGAAACCGTGATAGAACTCGCCGCCCTCGTTGAGCGTCTGCACCACTTCGTCGCGCACGATGACCCCGCCCATGGGGATGTAGCCGGACGTCAGGCCCTTGGCGATGGGCATCAGATCGGGCGCGAGACCGTAATAATCGCTGCCGAACCACTCGCCGGTACGGCCGAAGCCGCAGATCACCTCGTCAGCGATGAAAAGGATGTCGTAGCGCGCGAGGATTTCCTTGACTCGCGGCCAGTAGCTGGCCGGCGGAATGATGACGCCGCCCGCGCCCTGGATCGGCTCGGCGATAAAGGCAGCGACCTTGTCCTCGCCGACTTCGAGAATCTTCTGCTCCAGCTGATCGGCGACACGCACGCCGAACTCCTCCGGACTCATGTCACCGCCTTCGCCGTACCAGTAGGGCTGGTCGATGTGCTCGATGCCGGGAATCGGGAAGTCGCCCTGCTCGTGCATGGCCTTCATGCCGCCGAGGCTGGCACCGGCGACGGTGGAGCCGTGGTAGCCGTTCCAGCGGCCGATGATCACCTTCTTCTCCGGCTGACCCTTGACCGCCCAGTAATGGCGCACCATGCGCAGCACCGTGTCGTTGGACTCGGAGCCGGAACCGGTGAAGAACACATGGTTCATGCCGGCCGGGGCAATGTCGGCGATGGCCTTGGCCAGGGCCACGGCGGGCGGATGCGCGGTCTGGAAGAACAGGTTGTAGTAAGGCAGCTCGCGCATCTGCCGGGTCGCCGCCTCGATCAGCTCTTCGCGGCCATAACCGACGTTGACGCACCAGAGCCCGGCCATGGCGTCGAGGATCTTGTGCCCCTCGCTGTCCCACAGGTAGACCCCGGACGCCCGGGTGATGATGCGCGTGCCCTTGGCATTGAGCGCCTTGTAGTCGGTGAAGGGCGGCAGGTGGTGGTCACGGCTCAGCGCTTGCCAGTGCAGGGTTTGCGAATCGCTCATCAGTCACCTCTTAGCCAGTATTGTGGGGTCGGCGGACCGGCAACGGGCCGGCCCACCCTGCGCTTGCTTACACCGAGAGCATCAGGAATTCCCGCTCCCAGGAGCTGATCACCCGGTGGTAGTTCTCCTGCTCGGCGCGCTTGACCGCGACGTAGCCGGTGATGAATTTCGGGCTAAGGTACTTCTCCAGCTCGCGGCAGGTTTCCATCCGCTCCAGCGCCGCTTCCAGGGTCAGCGGCAGGCGCAGGTTACGCCGCTCGTAGCCGCGGCCCTTGACCGGCTTGCTCGGCGGCAGCTGCTCGACCATGCCGATGTAGCCGCACAGCAGGCTCGCGGCGATGGCCAGATAGGGGTTCGCGTCGGCGCCTGCCAGGCGGTTCTCGACACGGCGGTTCTGCGGATCGGAATCCGGCACGCGCAGGCCCACGGTACGGTTCTCTTCGCCCCATTCCACGTTCACCGGCGCCGAGGTGTCCGGCAGGAAGCGGCGGAACGAATTGACGTTGGGCGCGAACATCGGCAGCAGCTCGGGGATGTACTTCTGCAGGCCGCCGACGTGGTGCAGGAACAGCTGGCTCATGGAGCCGTCGTCGTTGGAGAAGATGTTGCGCCCGGTGTTGAGGTCGATGACGCTCTGGTGCAGGTGCATCGCGCTGCCCGGCTCACCGGTCATCGGCTTGGCCATGAAGGTGGCGGCGACGTTGTGCTTGAGCGCCGCCTCGCGCATGGTGCGCTTGAACACCAGGATCTGGTCGGCCAGGTGCAGCGCCTCGCCGTGACGGAAGTTGATCTCCATCTGCGCGGTGCCTTCTTCGTGGATCAGGGTGTCCAGATCCAGGCCTTGAGCCTCGCACCAGTCGTACATGTCCTCGAACAGCGGGTCGAATTCGTTGGCGGCGTCGATGGAAAACGACTGACGCCCGGTCTCCTGTCTACCGGAACGGCCGATCGGCGGCTGGAACGGCAGGTCCGGGTCCTCGCAGCGCTTGGTCAGGTAGAACTCCATCTCCGGCGCAACGATGGGCTGCCAGCCACGATCGGCATACATCTTCAGCACACGCTTGAGGATGTTGCGCGGCGACAGCTCGATAGGGTTGCCCATCTTGTCGTAGGTGTCGTGGATCACCTGCGCGGTGGGCTCGATGGCCCAGGGCACGAGGAACACCGCGTTCGGGTCGGGCCGGCAGAACATATCGATGTCCGCCGGGTCGAGCAGCTCGTAGTAGATATCGTCCTCGACGTAGTCACCGGTCACGGTCTGCAGCAGCACGCTTTCCGGCAGGCGCATGCCCTTCTCGTCGAGAAACTTGTTGGTCGGTGAAATCTTGCCGCGGGCGATCCCGGTCAGGTCGCTGATCAGGCATTCCACTTCGGTGATCTTGCGTTCTTTCAGCCAGCCGGTGAGCTGGTCGAGCTGGATACTCATGTTGACCTCGGGTTGCTGGGAAATGGCCGTACAGGGTCGGCCTCAGCGTTGTCGTGCGCGTGCCTGGCAGGCCTCGGCGAAGCCGCGGAACAGCGCCAGATAATGTGGATGCGATTGGACCTGCCATTCCGGATGCCATTGCACGCCAAGGGCGAAGCTCTGCGCAGCCTCGACGGAAAATGCCTCGATCAGCCCGTCGGGAGCCAGCGCCTCGATGCGCAGACCAGCGCCGAGACGCTCGACACCCTGCCCATGCACCGAATTGACCTGGATCTGCGCCGGCAAGCCAAGGCGCTCGAGCAGCCCACCAGGCTGCACGTGCAGCGCATGGCTGAGGCCGTACTGCACCTCCAGCGGATCGTCCGGGCGCTCGCGGTGGTCCTGATAGGGCCCGGCTTCGTGAACCTTCTGGTGCAGGCTGCCGCCAAACGCCACGTTCATCTCCTGGAATCCTCGGCAGATGCCGAACACCGGAATGCCGGCATCCACCGCCGCGCGAATCAGCGGCAGGGTGAGGCGGTCGCGAAACGGATCATGATGGGTGCCCGGCTCGCTCGCCGGGCCGCCATAGTGATGCGGCTCGACATTGGACGGCGAGCCGGTGAACAGCAGGCCGTCGAAGCTTTCCAGCAGCGTTGCCGGATCGATCAGCTCGTCCAGCGCCGGGATCACCAGCGGCACGCCGGCGATCGCCGCGGCACGCAGGTACTTGTCGCCGGCGATATGAAAGCTGTGGTGGCCGATCTGCTTGGTACAGGCCGATACGCCGATCAGAGGCTTACGCGACATGGGATACTCGTCGTTCGAATGGGGCATATCGGAGAGTAGTCTTGTTCATTTTTATAGACAATAGCCCGAACTTCAGCCGCGTGCGCCACGCTCGACACACACGGCAGATGCCCCAAAAAAGGCCCAGCATGGGCACTCATGGGGCGCCGGCCGGCTACTATTGACAGTGAACAGGCTTTTCGATTGACTCCCAGACAAGCATCTGATGATTGAAATTTTTAACAATTAAGGTAATTCATCATGGCCCCGCCGCGTGCCGTTCAGCTCAACGAAGCTAACGCATTTCTCAAGGAACATCCGGAGGTTCAGTACGTCGATCTGCTGATCACCGACATGAACGGAGTCGTGCGCGGCAAGCGCATCGAGCGCGCCAGCCTGCACAAGGTCTACGAGAAGGGCATCAACCTCCCCGCCTCGCTGTTCGCCCTGGATATCAACGGCATCACCGTGGAAAGCACGGGCCTTGGCATGGACATCGGCGACTCCGACCGCATCTGCTTCCCGATTCCCAACACCCTGTCCAAGGAACCCTGGCAGAAGCGCCCCACCGCGCAGCTGCTGATGACCATGCACGAGCGCGACGGCGCACCGTTCTTCGCCGACCCACGCGAGGTGCTGCGCCAGGTGGTGAGCAAGTTCGACGAGCTGGGCCTGACCATCTGCGCCGCATTCGAGTTGGAGTTCTATCTGATCGACCAGGAGAACATCAACGGCCGGCCGCAGCCGCCGCGCTCGCCGATCTCCGGCAAGCGCCCGCACTCGACCCAGGTCTATCTGATCGACGACCTGGACGAGTACGTCGACTGCCTGCAGGACATTCTCGAAGGCGCCAAGGAACAGGGCATCCCGGCCGATGCCATCGTGAAGGAAAGCGCCCCGGCGCAGTTCGAGGTCAACCTCCACCACGTCGCCGACCCGATCAAGGCATGCGACTACGCGGTGCTGCTGAAGCGGCTGATCAAGAACATCGCCTACGACCACGAGATGGACACGACCTTCATGGCCAAGCCCTACCCGGGCCAGGCCGGCAACGGTCTGCATGTGCACATCTCGCTGCTCGACAAGAATGGCAACAATATATTCGCCACCGACAATCCGCTGGACAGCCAGCCGCTGCGCCACGCCATCGGCGGCCTGCAGCAGACCATGGCGGCCTCGATGGCCTTCCTCTGCCCCAACGTGAATTCCTATCGCCGTTTCGGCGCTCAGTTCTACGTGCCCAACGCGCCTTGCTGGGGCATGGACAACCGCACCGTGGCACTGCGCGTGCCGACCGACAGCCCGGACGCGGTACGCATTGAACACCGGGTCGCCGGTGCCGACGCCAACCCCTACCTGCTGCTCGCCGGCATTCTCGCCGGGGTGCACCACGGCCTGACCAACAAGATCGAGCCGGATGACCCCATCGAAGGCAATTCCTACGAGCAGGTCGAGCAGAGCCTGCCGACCAACCTGCGCGACGCCCTGCGCGAGCTGGACGACAGCGAGATCATGGCGCGCTACATCAGCCCCGATTACATCGACATCTTCGTCGCCTGCAAGGAGAGCGAACTCGCTGAGTTCGAGCATTCGATCTCGGACCTCGAGTACAACTGGTATCTGCATACCGTCTAGCCGCGAGCCGGCGTGCTGCGGAGCGACCGCCACGGCGGTTTGCATCCGCCGCCAGGCTGGCTTCAAATAGGCCGATGACCAAGCCCAGCCCCGCGACCGCCAGTCGCCGACCGCGCGCCAGCAGCCAGGCGCGCATTCGCCAGATCCTCGCCAGCGCCCGCGAACTGCTCGCCGAGCAGGGCGCTGCGACGCTATCGGTGTATGCCGTGGCCGAGCACGCCGGCATTCCCCCCTCTTCCGTCTATCACTTCTTTTCCGGTGTGCCGGCGCTGCTGGCCGCACTGACGGCGGACGTGCACGCCGCCTTCCGGGCCAGCTTGGAACGGCCCATCGAGCATGACAGCCTGGGCAGCTGGCACGACCTCTCTCGCCTGATCGAACAGCGCATGCTGGCGATCTATCAGCAGGACAGCGCCGCGCGCCAGCTGATTCTGGCGCAACACGGTCTCGGTGAAGTCACCCAGACCGACCAGCGCCTGGATCTGGAACTCGGCCAGGCCATGCAGGCGATGTTCGAGCGGCATTTCGCCCTGCCTCCGCTGCCGCAGGACATCGATGTATTCGCCCTGGCCCTGGAACTTGGCGACCGCGTCTATGCTCGATCCATACAGCTGTACGGCAGCCTGACGCCGCGCATGGCCGAGGAAGGCATGCGGGTGTTCGATGCCTATCTCGGCCTGTACCTGCCGCCCTGGTTGCCGAAGCGGGAACAGGCGGAACGCTGACCGATAAATATCGATAAACGGCCGCTTCATTTGATCTTCTGAGCTCCAAAGCCTCTATCAATCCGGATAACTATCGAATAAATTTGCGCCTTCGATAGCCGCCCATCAACGCCGCGAGGTTTCCATGTCCCGAGTCGTTACCGTAGCCGCCACCCAGATGGCCTGTTCCTGGGATCGCCAGGCCAACATCGCCAATGCCGACAGGCTGGTGCGCGAGGCCGCCGCCAAGGGCGCGCAGATCATCCTGATCCAGGAGCTGTTCGAGACCCCGTACTTCTGCCAGAAGCCCAATCCGCAATACCTGCAGCTGGCGACCCCGGTGGAGCAGAACCCGGCGATCCAGCATTTCCAGAAGCTCGCCGCCGAACTGCAGGTGGTGCTGCCGATCAGCTTCTTCGAGCTGGCCGGGCGGGCACGCTTCAACTCCATCGCCATCATCGATGCCGACGGCAGGTTGCTTGGCGTCTACCGCAAGAGCCACATCCCGGACGGCCCCGGCTACCACGAGAAGTACTATTTCAACCCGGGCGACACCGGCTTCAAGGTGTGGAACACCCGCTACGCCAGGATCGGCGTGGCCATCTGCTGGGACCAGTGGTTCCCCGAGACCGCCCGCAGCATGGCGCTGATGGGTGCAGAACTGCTGTTCTACCCGACCGCCATCGGCAGCGAGCCGCACGATGCGAGCATCTCGTCCCGCGACCATTGGCAGCGCGTGCAACAGGGCCATGCTGGCGCCAACCTGATGCCGCTGATCGCCAGCAACCGCATCGGCCGCGAGGAGCAGGACGGCTACGACATCACCTTCTACGGCTCCTCGTTCATCGCCGACCAGTTCGGCGCCAAGGTCGAGGAGATGGATGAAACCAGCGAGGGCGTGCTGGTGCACAGCTTCGACCTCGACCAGCTGGAGCACATCCGCAGCGCCTGGGGCGTGTTCCGCGATCGCCGGCCGAACCTGTACGGCTCGATCAAGACCCTCGACGGCTCGCTGCCGTCCGAGTGATCAGCAGACCTTCATAGCTCGAAAGCGCGCCGCACTTTCCACCGTTCACGGACATCGCCATGACCACCCTGACCAGCACCCCTCGCCAAGATGGTTACTACATGCCCGCCGAATGGGCGCCGCACAGCCAGACCTGGATGGTCTGGCCGCAGCGCCCGGACAACTGGCGGGACAACGCGGCGCCGGCACAGGCGGCCTTCGCCGCCGTCGCCAAGGCGATCGCCCGTTTCGAGCCGGTGACCGTCTGCGCCAGCGCCGAGCAGTACCTGGCGGCGCGCGCCGCACTGGATGACCCGCGCATCCGCGTGGTGGAAATGAGCAGCGACGACGCCTGGGTGCGTGACACCGGGCCGACCTTCGTCATCGACGACAACGGAGGCCTGCGCGGCGTCGACTGGACCTTCAATGCCTGGGGTGGCGAAGACGGCGGGCTCTACGCCGACTGGCAACGCGACGACGAGGTGGCGCGCAAGATCCTCGAGATCGAGTACTGCGATCGCTATCGCACCGAAGGTTTCGTGCTCGAGGGCGGCTCGATCCACGTCGACGGCGAAGGCACGCTGATCACCACCGAGGAGTGCCTGCTCAACCGCAACCGCAACCCGCAGCTGTCCCGCGAGCAGATCGAGGCGGTCCTGCGCGAGCACCTGGCGGTCGACAGCATCATCTGGCTGCCCCACGGCCTGTTCAACGACGAAACCGACGGCCACGTCGACAACTTCTGCTGCTTCGTCCGCCCGGGCGAAGTGCTGCTGGCCTGGACCGACGACGCCAACGACCCGAACTACGCACGCTGCCAGGCCGCCATGGCGGTGTTGCAGCGCGCACGCGACGCCAAGGGTCGCGCGCTGACCGTGCACAAGATCCCGATCCCCGGCCCGCTGCATGCGTCGGACGCCGAGTGCGCCGGTGTCGTGGCGCTGGATGGCAGCCAGCTGCGCGATCCGTCGATCCGTCTGGCGGGCAGCTACGTGAACTTCCTGATCGTCAACGGCGGCATCATCGCACCGGCGTTCGGCGATCCGCTGGACGGCGAAGCCGAACGCATCCTGCGCGAGGTGTTCCCCGAGCACGACGTGGTCATGGTACCGGGCCGGGAGATTCTCCTGGGCGGTGGCAACATCCACTGCATCACCCAGCAGCAACCGGCGCCCTTCGTACGCTGAGGGCGAAACGACGCGCCTGGGCGCTGGCCCAGGCAGGGAGGGTCCGATGGACTTTCTGGTCAACCTGGACGTCGACGACCTGGAGCGGGGCGTGGACTTCTACAGCTCGCTGTTCGGTCTGCAGGTCGGGCGCCGACTCGGCGGGTTCGCCGTGGAGTTGCTCGGCGGGCCGGCGCCCATCTACCTGCTGCACAAGGACGCCGGCAGCGCTGCGACGCCCGAGGGCAACCAGCACCGCCATTACGGACGCCACTGGACGCCGGTGCATCTGGACTTCGTCGTCGAGGATATCGAGTCCGTCACCGCAAAGGCGATCGCCCTGGGTGCGCGGCTGGAGAAGCCCATCACGACCGAAAACTGGGGCCGGCTGGCGTTGCTGGCCGACCCCTTCGGTCACGGCTTCTGCCTGATCCAGTTTCTCGGTCGCGGCTATGACGAGCGGCTCGACTAGAGCCGTCGAGCGCGATGCGGTTCAGCCGACGATGACCTGATTCTTGCCGAGGCGCTTGGCGGTGTACATCGCCGCATCGGCACGGGCGAAGACGGCGCTGAGTTCTGCGTCGCTGGCCCTCAGGTAGGTCAGGCCCAGGCTGGCGGTGACGCGGAAGCGCTCGCCGTTCTCGGCGGTGAACACCACCCGTTCGATCTCGCGCTGCAGACGCTCGGCGATCTGCTCGGCCAGGTCCGGCTGGCAACCCGGCAGCACGGCGGCGAACTCCTCGCCACCGATACGGCCGAACAAGTCGCTCTGGCGCAGCACGGCGGCGCCGCAGCGGGCGACCTTCTGCAGCACCTGATCGCCCATCTGGTGGCCGTGGGTATCGTTGATGCGCTTGAAGTCGTCGATGTCCAGCAGCAGGAACGCCAGCGACGAGGCGAACTGCCGGGCGCGTTCGAATTCGATCCGCGCGCACTCGAAGAAGTGCCGGCGGTTGCTGCTCTGGGTCAGCACGTCGGTAGTCGCCAGGCGCTGCAGCTCGCCCTCGAGCTGCTTCTTCTCGGTAATGTCCTCGGCAATGCCGACGATGATCGGACTCTGCCCGTTCTCGCCCGGACGGCCGAGGAAGCACTTGTCGCTCAGCCAGCGCAGCTGCCCGTCACCGCGAATGATGCGGTACTCGCGGGTTTCCACGGCGCCCTCGTCGAGCACGGCGAGCATGCTCTTCTGGGCGTACTCCACGTCGTCGGGGTAGATCGCGTTGCGCCATTCGCCGTAATCGGCCAGCAGCAGGGCCGGTGAGCGGCCGAAAATACGTTCGTAGGCCGGGCTGACGTAGATCATCCGCTGCGCCTGCCAGTCGAACGCCCAGAGCACCGCATTCACACCGCCCATGAGCGTGCTGAACAGCTGTTCGCGCTCACCCAGCCGGGCGACCTCTGCCCGCGCGTGCATCAGCGCCAGCAACGTCTGCGCATCCCCGCCCGGCGACATTCTCATTCCCGCCTCACCCTGCTTGCTCGCAAGCCGCATAGCCTTCTTCCTGAAACGACCGCCGCGCGTGGCAGCGGTACTGCATGGATTAAAGAATGCTGTTCAGAGAGGCGCCAAGGCGCAAAGTTCCGGGCGCCGCAGCGCCCGGCGAAGGAGCCGATCAGAGGTCAGGCGGGGGTGACGGACGGTCGCAGGGAATAGGTGCGCAGGTGCTCGGCGAAATCGCGCAGGGACTGGATGCCGCTGGCCTCGGCCTCGTGCACCCACTGCTTGATCGCGGCGAGCATGTCGTGGCCGTTGGCGCTGGTCTTGCTCCAGATCTGCTGCAGCGCCAGGCGCTTCTCGTAGATCACCTTGAGCGCCTGACTTTGCGCGAGCATGACATCGATATGCGCCTGCTGCTCCTGCTGCAGCAGGCTCGGCTCGCGGGTCAGCAGGCGCTTGGCACGGCGCAGCTGGTGCCGCAGCGTCGCGTCGGCTCGGCCGAGCTCCTGGCGTACCAGCGGCACGATCACCAGCTTGCGGTACTGCGCCATGATCTGGAAGCGGTTGTTGAGGATCGCCATGGCGCTGTCCATGTCCAGCTGCTGCTTGCCCTCGATGCGATGGGCGATGGGCGCGGTGCGGTTGACCTTGGCCAGGCCGAGCAGGCTGAACAGACGAATCCAGGCCCAGCCCATGTCGAACTCCCACTTGCGTACCGAGAGCTTGGCCGAGTTGGGATAGGTGTGATGGTTGTTGTGCAGTTCCTCGCCACCGATGAGGATGCCCCAGGGCACCAGATTGGTCGCGGCGTCGCGGCATTCGAAATTGCGATAGCCGACCGCATGGCCGAGGCCGTTGACCACGCCGGCGGCCCAGAACGGAATCCAGATCATCTGTACCGCCCACACCGTCAGGCCGAGGGCGCCGAACAGGGCCAGGTCGATGGCCAGCATCAGCACGATGCCGAGGTTGGGGAAGCGGGAATAGAGGTTGCGCTCGACCCAATCATCCGGGCAGTTCTTGCCGTAGATGCGCAGGGTTTCCTCGTTCTTCGCCTCGGCCATATACAGCTCGGCGCCCTTGCGCACCACCGTGGCCAGGCCCTTGTGCACCGGGCTGTGCGGGTCGTCCGGGGTTTCGCATTTGGCGTGGTGCTTGCGGTGGATGGCGGTCCACTCGCGGGTGTTCATCGCCGTGGTCAGCCACAGCCAGAAACGGAAGAAGTGCTTGAGCGCCGAGTGCAGCTCCAGCGCGCGATGCGCCGAGTAGCGATGCAGGTAGACCGTGACGCTGACGATGGTGACGTGAGTCAGCAGCAGCGTGGTCGCGATGAGCTGCCAGATCGACAGGTCGAGTAAGCCGGTATGCCACATGGTAACGGGGTGCCTCATGATGACGGTGCGCTGACGAGACCTTCGCCGGCGTTCACCTGCCTGCAGACTAACATCAGCCCATCACGAGTCCAGAACGAGGGCTGACCGACCGTCTAAAAACTGGTGCTTTTTTAGCCAGCTTCGGCTGCAATCGCTACGCTCGAGGTGGGCAGCCGAAGCGCCGACGACCGAGCGGGAAAGGCGCTATCGGCGATGCTGGCATAGAGCTATCATTGTTTCTTTTTTGCCCTGGAAAGTTGCGGCTCATGCCTATGTCGTACGTCGAGCGCAGCACCTCGCACCCATGGCCGGCCCGCGGATGAACAGCGCCGACCTCTCCACCCCCAGATGGATCTTCGGCCTCGGCAGTCTGCTGCTCGTGCTGCTGTTCGGCAGCCTCGCGTTCAATGACTACCGCGCCCGCGATGTCGCCTGGCATCTGGAGATCGAGACGCACGGCGAGCTGCAGAGCCTGGCGCTGCAGAGCGCGCAGCTCAATCAGCGGCGCCAGGCGGACATGGTCGCCACCGCCCTGGCCGGCAACGCCGAGGTGCTGCGCCAGATGCGCCTGATCGATGCCGCGCTACGTGATGGCCGCTCCCTCGACGATCCCCGCCTCGAGCGCTCGCGCCAGCGGCTGCGTGCGGCGCTGACCCCAGCCTGGCGCTCGATGCAGCGCCATCAGGCGCTGCAGCTGCAGCTATTCTGGGGCGACGCCGGGGTCACCGTGCTGCGCATGCAGCAATCGGAGCGCTTCGGCGACACTCAGGCCGCACAGCGACCGATGCTGCAACGGGTACTGCGCGACGGCATCGAACAGTTCGGCCTGGAAGTCGACGCCCTCGGCGCCAGCAGCCGGGCGATCGTGCCGCTGCGCGCCGTGGACCGGCAGGACAGCGAAGTCATCGGTGCGCTGGAGGTTGGCTACAACGTATTGCCGGAACTGCCCGACCTGAGTGCGCAGCTGGCCGCCGGCCTGGCCCTTATCGTCAACCGCGAGGCGCTGCAGGCGAGCCAGACGACACCTCCCAGCGGGGTCCAGCTGAGCGAGGGCAGTGACTGGCTGCTGATCGGCCATTCGGCGACGCAGGTGCTGCACTGGGCCCAGGCGGGCGTGCTGCCGGAGCCGGGCAGCGGCAAGGGTTCGCGACTGCTCGATGCCGACGGGCGCAGCTACATACTCAACCAGATTCCCCTGCACGATGAGCAGCAGACCGAGCCGTCCACGCCACCCCTGGCTGCAGCGCTGGCCTGGCGCGACATCAGCGCCATGCAGGGCGAACACCTGCAGGCCGAACGCCGTCTGCTGATCAAGTGGGGCCTGGCCTGGCTGGTCGCCGAGGCGCTACTGCTGGTGCTCGCGTTCCTCCTGCAACGGCGCATCAGCGTGCAACAGCAGTATCAGTTCGCCCAGCAGCAGCAGAACCGCCGACGCCAGCGCCTGCTCGACCGCGCCCAGAAAATCGCCAGTCTGCTACCGGGCATGGTGTTCCAGCTCAAGCGCTTCGCCAATGGCCGCTATGCGTTTCTCTACGCCAGCGAAGGCGCCCGCGAGCTGTACGGCATCGAGCCGCAACGGCTGCTGGAGGACGCCGCCCAGGCGCTGGTCCACGTCCACCCGCAGGACTTGCCACGCCTGCATCGCGCATTGCTGCGCCTGGCCGTGCATCCGGGCAGCGGCGCGGTCGAGTTCCGCATCCAGCATCCGCAGCGTGGCCTGCTCTGGGCCGAGGGCCGCGCCAGTGCCGAACGGCTGGCGGACGGCACAGTGCTCTGGCATGGCTTCGTCACCGAGATCACCGAGCTGATGGAAGCCACCCGCGCGCTGCAGAAGAGCGAGAGCCGCTTCCGCGCCATGGTCGGCAACCTGCCGGGAGTGGTCTACCGCTGCCGCAACGATGGTCGCCGGCGCATGAGCTACCTCAGCGAAGGCATCGAACGCCTGACCGGCTACCCGGCCAGCGATTTCGTCGGCGACCGTGTGCGCAGCTACGGCAGCCTGGTCCACCCGGACGACCAGGCTCAGGCCGAGCAGTCGCCGGCGCAGGACAGCTTCGAGCGCATCTACCGCATCACCAATGCCGAGGGGCGCACCGTCTACGTACGGGAAAAGGCCCGTGTGCTGCGCGAGCGTGACGACCCCGTGGGCTGGTGCGACGGCTTCATCTGGGATGTCACCGACCAGGCGCTGGCCAAGCAGGAGATGGAAGAGCGCGAGCGCTACCTGAGCATGCTGATCGACAACGTGATCGACGCGATCATCATCATCGACGGTCGCGGCATCATCGAAACCTTCAACCATGCCGCCGAGCAGATCTTCGGCTACCGCAGCGACGAGGTGATCGGCCGCAACCTCTCGATGCTGATGCCCGAACCGGACCGTTCGGCCCATGACGGCTACCTGGACCACTACACGCGGCGCGGCACCTCCCGCGCGCTGGAGCAGAACCGCGAACTCACCGCTCTGCGGCGCAACGGCGAGACCTTCACCATCGAACTGCGCGTCTCGCAGATCAGCCACCACGGCGAGCGCAGGTTCATCGGCCTGGTGCGCGACATCACCGAACGCAAGCGCATCGAGCGGATGAAGAGCGAGCTGGTGTCCATCGTCAGCCATGAGCTGCGCACACCGCTGACCTCAATCTCCGGTGCCCTCGGCCTGATCGTTGGCGGCGCCCTGGGCGAGCCCTCGCCGACCATGCTGCAGATGCTCACCATCGCGCATCAGAACAGCCTGCGCCTGGGCCGCCTGGTGGACGACCTGCTGGACATGGACAAGCTGGTCGCCGGCAAGATGACGCTGCAGCTGCACGGCCATTCACTGGTCCGGCAGATGCAGCTGGCCACGGAGGCAAACCAGGGCTACGCCGCCAAGCATGGCGTATACCTGCAGCTGGAGCCGCTGCCGACCCTGCAGCTGATCGCCGACGACGATCGCTTGCAGCAGGTATTGGCTAATCTGATCTCCAACGCGGTCAAATTTTCACCCGAGGGAGGAACAGTCTCGCTCGGCGCGCAGCAACGCGGCGCCTGGGTGCGGATCTGGGTGCGCGACCAGGGGCCTGGCATCGCGCCCGAGTTCCACGCACGGATTTTCCAGAAGTTTTCCCAGGCCGATTCCTCGGACACGCGCCAGAAGGGCGGGACGGGACTGGGCCTGGCGATCAGCAAGGAGCTGATCGAACACATGCATGGCCGGATCGGCTTCGACTCGGAGCCCGGCCATGGCGCCTGCTTCTGGTGCGAACTGCCGCTCGCACCGGCTGCGACCGACCAACCCTGATGCGCGCATGACGACCGACGCACAGGCAAACCGACCCCCCGGAGGCACAATGGCAGAGCTCAGGCGCATCCTGCATGTCGAAGACGACCCGTCGATCCAGGCCGTGACCAAACTGGCCCTGGAAGCCATCGGCGGCTACGAGGTGCTGTCCTGCTCGTCCGGCGCCCAGGCGCTGGAAGAAGTCGAGGCGTTTGCGCCCGACTTCATCCTGCTGGACGTGATGATGCCCGGCATGGACGGCCCGCAGACGCTGCTCAAGCTGCGCGAGCGAATCGACCTGGAGCGGATTCCGGTAACATTCATGACGGCCAAGGTTCAGCCGGGCGAGATCGAGCACCTGCGCAAGCTCGGCGCGCGCGACGTGATTGTCAAACCCTTCGACCCGATGCAGCTGGCCGGGCAGATTCGCAGCATTTGGCTGACTGGCCGATACTAAGGCCCTGAGCACATCCGCCGGGACGCGACACGCTGTCCGCTCGTGCGCCACTCACCGAACCAGCAAGGCACCGACGATGGAGTCACCGCAAGCAATCCCGGCGCCGATGCCATCCGCCGCGCAGCCACGCGAACTCTCGCGCCTGGCGGCCCTGCTGCGTTACGAAATCCTCGATACGCCCGAAGAAAGCGCCTTCGACGACTTCACCGCGCTGGCCGCGCAGATGTGCGACACCCCGATTGCACTGATCTCGCTGGTCGATGACCGCCGCCAGTGGTTCAAGAGCCGGGTCGGCCTGGACGTCAGCGAAACCCCGCGTGACATTTCCTTCTGCACCTACACCATCACCGGCGAGCAGATCTTCGAGGTACCCGACGCGCTGCAGGATCCGCGCTTTCGCGACAACCCGCTGGTGCAGGGCGATCCGCACATCCGCTTCTACGCCGGTACGCCGCTGACCTCGCCGGACGGCCACAACCTCGGCACGCTGTGCGTCATCGACCGCAAGCCGCGGCGGCTGAGCAGCGAACAGCGGGAAACCCTAGAACGCCTGGGCCGCCAGGTGATCCGCCTGTTCGAGCAGCACCTGCTGGCGCACCGGCATGCCGAGCAGGCGGCATTGCAGCAGGCGATCCTCGACAGCGCCTCCAGCGCCGTGCTGATCACCCGCCCGGACGGCATCGTCACCAGCGTCAACCCGACCGCCGAACGCCTGCTCGGCTACAGCGAGCAGGCGCTGGCCGGCCACCCGCTGACCACTGCCCTCTTTCGCCACGAAGCGCTGGAGCGGCGCGCCAAGCTGCTCTCCAGCGAACTCGAGATGCCGGTGGAAGCGGGATTCGCAGTGCTCACCGCGCCGCTGCACCTTGGCCGCCGGGAGATGTCCGAGTGGCGCCTGCGCCACCAGAGCGGCAGCGAAGTGCCGGTGCTGCTGGGCGTCACCGCCATCCACGATGAACAGGAACAGCTGCGTGGCTACCTGATCAACGCCTACGACCTGGCCTACCAGGAACAACTGCAGCTGCGCCTGCAGCAGATCGCCGCGCAGGTGCCGGGCATGCTTTTCCAGTTTCACTGGCGCGGCAACGGCAGCTCCTGCTTTCCCTACGTCAGCGAAGGGGTCGAGCAGATCTACGGCCTCAGCCCGGGGCAGCTGGCCAGCAGCTTCGCGCCCATCGTCGGGCGCGTGCACGCACTCGATCGCAGCACCCTGCTGAGCAGCATCCGCAAGGCCGCCGCCGAGCTCACGCCGTGGCACAGCGAGCACCGCGTCGACCACCCACGCAAGGGCCTGATCTGGGTCGAAGCGCGCGCCACACCGCTGCGCCAGGTCGATGGCTCGGTGCTCTGGCACGGTTTCGTCACCGACATCACCGCACGCAAGGCCGAGCAGCTGGAGCTGGACAAGCAGCAGGAAATGAACCGGCGTCTGCTCGAAGCGTTGAGCGAGGCGGTGATCGCCTGCGACGCCGAGGGCAATCTGACCCTGTTCAACGAGAAGGCCAAGCAATGGCACGGCGCCGATGCCGCGCCGGTGTCACCGGACGAATGGGCCAGCCATTACCAGCTGTACCGCGCCGATGGCGTCACGCCGCTGCAGCCGGAAGAGATCCCGCTGCGCCGCGCCCTTGGCGGCGAACACGTGATCGATCACGAGATGGTCCTGCTCAGCCAGGGCACGCCGCGCCATGTGCTGTCCAACGCCGATCCGCTGTACACCTCCGATGGCCAGCTGCTGGGCGCTGTCGCCGTGCTGCACGACATCACCGAGCGCAAGCGCATCGAGCGTCTGCAGCGCGAATTCATCTCCACGGTCAGCCACGAGCTGCGCACGCCGCTGACCTCCATCACCGGCGCGCTGGCGCTGGTCTGCTCCAATGTCATGGGCGAGGTTCCCGGGCAGATGCGCGAACTGCTGGACATCGCCCAGCAGAACAGCCAGCGCCTCGGGGCACTGATCGACGACCTGCTGGACATGGACAAGCTGCATGCCGGCAAGATGCGCTTCGACCTGCTCGAGCAGCCGCTACTGCCGCAGCTGGAGCTGGCCCTGCGCAGCAATGGCAGCTACGCCGAACGCCATGGCGTGCAGCTGCGCCTGGGCGACTGCCCGGCGGTGCAGGTGGAAATCGACGCCATGCGCCTGCAGCAGGTGCTGAGCAACCTGCTGTCGAACGCCGCAAAGTTTTCGCCGCCCGGCGAGCAGGTCGAACTGTCGGCCCGCATGCGTGACGGCCACGTGCGGGTCAGCGTCCGAGACCGGGGCCCAGGCATTTCCGACGAATTCCGTGAACGGGTATTCCAGAAGTTCGCCCAGGCCGATTCGTCCGACAGCCGCCAGCAGGGCGGCACCGGCCTCGGTCTGGCGATCAGCAAGGAGCTGATCGAGCACATGGGCGGGCAGATCGGCTTCGAATCCGCACCCGGCCAGGGCGCCTGCTTCTGGTTCGAGCTGCCCGTCCGGGGCGAGACCAAGGAGAGTTCGTGAACAGACAGCTCAAGCGCATCCTGCACGTCGAGGACGTTCCTTCCATTCAAGTGGTGACGCGCATCGCCCTGGAAAAGATCGGCGGCTTCGAGGTGCTCAGCTGTCCGTCCGGGCAGGCGGCCCTGGACCAGGTTCAGGCGTTCGCCCCCGACCTGATCATGCTGGATGTGATGCTGCCGCAGATGGATGGCATCGAGCTGGTCCGCCAACTCGGCGATCTGGTGGACCTGCAGCAGATTCCGGTGGTCTTTCTCACCGGCCATCTGCAGCCCGAGCGGCTGCAGGAGCTGCGCCAGCTCGGTGTGCGCCAGGTGTTGAACAAACCCTTCGACCCCCTGCAGCTGGCCTCCCAGCTGCAGCAGGTGTGGGAGGCCGAGCATGGATGAGCGTGCCCGCCTAGCGCTGCAGGAACAGCTCACCCAGCTTGAGCAGCAGTTTGGCGAACGCCTGCAGGCGGACCTGGCAGAACTGGCAACGCTCGCCCGTGACCTGCAGCAGACCCGCGCCACCGGCAGCCGCCGCCAGCTGATGCTGAGCGTGCGCGAGCGACTCCATCGCCTGGCGGGCGCGGCCGGGACCTTCGGTTTCGCCAGCCTCGGGGACAACGCCCGGCAGCTCGAACAGCGCGCCGATCGCTGGCTGGACTCGGCCAAGCCCGGCAGCCGCGCCGCCGATGCCTTCGCCGCCGCCCTGCTGCAACTGGCCAGCGAGACACCCGGGCAGGAGCGCGAAGGCGCAGCGGCGCTGCCGGTGCACCACGAAGAGCCGGCGCCGGGCTGCCGCATCTACCTGATGAAGCGCGACCCGATCGCCGCCACCAGCATGGCGGTGACCCTGCGCAACTTCGGCTACATGGTCAGCCAGTGGCATGATTTCGCCGCGCTCGAGCAGGCCCTGGCCAACGAGCTGCCCGATGCGCTGATCGTCGGCATCGAGCATGAAAGCGAGTTCGATGCACTGGCCGCGCTGCAGCAGAGCCTGGAGCAACCCCTGCCGCTGCTGGTGATCCACGATCGCAACGACTTCACCAGCCAGCTGGCCGCGGTGCGCGCCGGTGCCCAGGGCTTCTTCGTCCGCCCGCTGGACATTACCCAGCTGGAAAACAGCCTGGAGCGCTGCCTCGACCGCCAGCAGGGCGAGCCCTTCCGTGTGCTGATCGTCGACGACGACGCCGAGCTGGCGGCGCGCTACAGCCTGGTGCTGCGCAACGCGCAGATGCAGGTGCAGACCCTCACCGAACCGACCCGCGTACTGGACGCCATGCGCAGCTTCAACCCCGAGGTCGTGCTGCTGGACGTCAACATGCCGGAATGCTCGGGCCCGGAGCTGGCGCAGATGATCCGCCTGCATGACGAGTGGCTGCGGGTGACGATCATCTACCTGTCGGCGGAAACCGACACCCACCGGCAGATGGCCGCCCTGCTCAAGGCCGGCGACGATTTCATCACCAAGCCGATCAGCGACAGCGCGCTGGTGGCCGGTGTCTATTCGCATGCCCAGCGTGCCCGCTCGCTGAGCACCGCGCTGGCCCGCGACAGCCTGACCGGTCTGCTCAAGCACGCCGACATCAAGGAGCAGCTGGCACTGGAGGTGCAGCGCAGCAGCCGCAGCGGCAAACCGGCAAGCGTGGTGATGCTCGACCTCGACCATTTCAAGCAGGTCAACGACACCTATGGGCACGCCGCCGGCGACAACGTGATCCGCGCCCTGGCCAACCTGCTGCGCCAGCGTCTGCGTCGCATCGACAGCCTCGGCCGCTACGGTGGCGAGGAGTTCGTCGCGGTACTGCCGGAATGCAGCGCTCTGCAGGCCAGGCGCATCTTCGACGAGATCCGCGTGCGCTTCGCCGCCCTGACCTTCAATGCGGGCGACCATCAGGAGTTTCGCGTCACCTTCAGCGCCGGCATCTGCGAAACCGATGAGCACAGCGCCGCCAGCGTCCTGCTGGAGCGCGCCGACCAGGCGCTGTACCTGGCCAAGCACCAGGGCCGTAATCAGGTGCAGGTCGCCGAGCGCTGAGGGCGCTACCGTTCGTCGCGAACCGCTCCGCGTCTGTGGGGTCTGACTATATTCGGGAGTCCCGGTGTTTCCGCTATCGCGCGGCGGCCAGGGTTCCATGCAGTCTCCCCCGCGGAAGGAGTCCGGTTTGCCCGCAAGACTCGCGATCGGTTGGCATTCAATCGCATTTCTGGCTGCGTTCGCGCTGCTCGCCGCCCTTGGCTGGCAGGGCAAGCGAACCCAGGAAACGCTGCTGCAGACCAATCGGGCCGTCAGCCATAGCCTGGAGGTCATCACCTCGGTCCAGGCCATCCTCTCCTCCCTGCAGGACATCGAAACCGGCTCGCGCGGTTTCATCCTGACCGGCGATGCCAGCTACCTCGAACCCTACGAGCGCGGCCTGAACCAGCTGGAAGGCTATCGGCGCAGCCTGGAACAACTGGTCGAAGGCCGCAGCTATCCCGACGAGCGCTGGTTCCGCACGCTGGATGCAACCATTGCCGAACGCCTGCAGGTGGCTGCCGGCAATGTCCAGGCGCGCCGCAACGCCGGCCTGCAGGCGGCCGCCGAGCGCTTGCGCGGCGCCGGCGGCAACCTGCTGATGGATCGCCTGCGGGCGCTGCTCAACGCAGTGGAACAACAGGAGCGGCGCGAGCTGAAAGCAGCCAGCAGCGCCGTTGCCCAGACGACCGAGCGCGCCCAACGTCTGGCCCTCATCGGCAGCCTGGTGGTGGTCGCGCTGCTTCTCATCGCCTTCTGGGCGGTACACCGTAATCTGCGCATCCGCCAGCAGCTGGCCGGCGCGGCGCAGGCAGGCGAGGCTCGGCTCGGAGCGCTGCTGCAGGCCATTCCGGATTACCTCTATGCGGTGGACCACCGACAGCAGGTATCCAGCCTGGCCGCGGGAACGGCTCGCCGGGCGCCCCAGCCCGCGGCCATCGAACCCCTGCTGCACGACCTGCTCCAGCAGCACGAAGACAGCGGTCTGCGGCAGAACACCTGGTGCGAGGTGCAGACCCGGCGCACCTTCGAGGTTCGCCTGATGCCCACCGGGCTGGGCGACCACCTGGCGATTGCACGGGACATCAGCGAGCTGCAGCGCAGCCGTGACAGCCTGCACGACCAGCAGTTGTTCCTGCGCCGGGTGGTGGACACCGACGACAACCTCATCTTCGTCCGCGACGCCCAGGGCCGCTTCCTGCTCTGCAACACCGCGCTTTCCGCCCTGCTCGACGTGCGACCGCAGGATATCGAGCAGCGCCACCCCGACGAGGTGCCTTCCGCTCGCCTGCTGCGACCGCTGCTGCTGGGCGACGACGAACTGGCGGCCCTGGCGAGCAGCAGCGGGGAGCTGCGCACCACCGAGGTCGCCTTGACCGACGCCCACGGCACCGAGCATTGGTTCCAGGTGGTTAAGCGACCGCTGCGCATCTCCGCGCGCACCTGCCATGTGGTCACGGTGGCGGTGGACGTCTCCCTGCGCCGACGCATGGAGCAGATGAAGACCGAATTCATTTCCACCGTCAGCCACGAGCTACGTACCCCGTTGACCGCCATTCGCGGCGCGCTCGGCATGCTGATCGGCGGTATCGCCGGGCAGCTCAGCGACGAGGCCCGTCCGTTGCTGACCATCGCTCACAAGAACAGCGAGCGGCTGGTGCGCCTGATCAACGACATCCTCGATATCGAGAAGCTGGAAGCGGGCCGCCTGGCGTTCAACCTGGGCCGGCACGACGTGCGGCCGCTCGTCCAGCAGGCGCTGTCGGACATCACGCCTTACGGGCAGGACTACGGCGTCACCCTGGAATTCCTCGACGCCCCCGAGCTGGCCTCCAGTGAAGCAACCCTCGACCCTGACCGCTTCGCTCAGGTGATGGCCAATCTACTGTCCAATGCGATCAAGCATTCCCCCGCCGGCGGACGCGTGACGGTCGACCTGCGACGCAGCGGCGAAAGGCTCGAGATCGGGGTGCAGGATCGCGGACCCGGCATACCGGAAGCCTTCCGCTCGCGCATCTTCGAGCGCTTCGCCCAGGCCGATTCGTCCGATGCCCGTCAGCGCGGCGGTACCGGGCTGGGGCTGGCCATTACCCGCTCGCTGGTCCAGCAGATGAACGGCAAGATCGGCTTCGATTGCCAGCCGGACCAGGGCACGCGCTTCTGGCTGCAGCTGCCGCTGGAGGAACACGCCCAGCCGCTCCAGCCGCAGGCACCGGCGCAGCCACTCAGCCTCGGCTCGGCGCCGCAGCAGACGCCCCTTATTCTGATCCTCGAACCCGATTGCCACGCCGCCGAGCAGCTGGCCGAGGCGCTGCAGCAGCACGGCTATGCCACGCTGATCGCCCATGCTGCCGCCGAAGCACGCGAACTGCTCGGCCAGCACCGTGTCCAGGCGCTGACCCTCAGCCCGGCGCTGGACGACGAGAACAGCGTGGCCTTCCTGCAGAGCCTGCGCAGCCAACACCACTACCGCAACCTGCCGGTGCTGATCGTCAGCGTGCAGCCGCAGCGCCGGGATGAGGATGACGGCCTGCTGCGCGGCGGTGCGGTAGGCGTGATCGACTGGCTGCACAAGCCGATCGACCCCTCCCGCGTCATGGAGGTGATTCGCGCCTGCCTGCAGCTCGGCGGGTCGAAACCGCGCATCCTGCACGTGGAGGACGACGACGACCTGCGCGTACTGCTGGCCAGGCAGATCGCCATGCTCGACGTCGAGCTGGCCGGCGCCGCCACCCTGCAGGAGGCGCGTCAGCTGATCAGCGCGCAGCCCTTCGATCTCGCCATCATCGACCTGATGCTGCCCGACGGCGACGGCACCGAGCTGTTCGACCAGCTGGCGCAGAGCATTCCGCCCCCACCGGTGATCATCTTTTCCGCGCTCGACACCCCAATCCAGGACAACCGCCTGGCGCTGCGCCAGCTGGTCAAGTCCCGTCACGACGGCGACGAGCTGGCCAGGCTGATTCAGCACCTGTTGCAGCACTGGCCACCGGGCCACACTCACTCTGACGAGGTTCATGCATGAGCGAATCCGCCAGCAAGCGCATCCTCATGGTGGAAGACGAAGAAGACATCGCCTTCCTCATCCGTTACATGCTCGAACGCCACGGTTTCGTCGTCGACCATGCCGCCGATGGCCGCCAGGCGCTCGACCACTTCGCCCAGGCCGCCCCACCGGACCTGACCCTGATGGACATCATGCTGCCCTACCACGACGGCCTCGAGCTGATCGAACGGCTGCGGGCGCAACCCGGCTGGGACAGCGTGCCGGTGCTGATGCTGACTGCCAAGGCGCGCGAGGTGGACATCGTTCGCGCTTTGGAACTGGGCGCCGACGACTACGTGACCAAGCCCTTCCAGCCGGAGGAACTGCTGGCACGTATCCGTCGCCTGCTGAGGGGCCGCCGATGAAGCGAGCGGTCATGCTGCTTGCCCTGGCGCTGCCTTGCGGTACGGCGCTGGCGGATGTCGCCACCGCCGAGCGGCAGGTCCAGGCGCAGCAACTGGACGCGGCCGAAGCAACCCTGCGCGCGCACCTGGCGCAGCGCCCGGATGACGCCGAAGCACAGTTCCTGCTGGCCCGCGTGTTGAGCTGGCAGGGCCGGCCGGAACAAGCCTTGCCGATCTATCGGCGATTGCTGCGCCAGCAGCCGGACAATGCCGACTACCTGCTCGGCAAGGGTCAGGCGCTGCTTTGGGCCGGTCATCCGCAACGCGCCCTGGTCGCGCTGGAGCGTGCCGCGACGCTCGCGCCGGACTATGTCGAGGTGCAGCAGGTGATCCAGCAGGCCCGCGCCGCGCTGACCGTGCCCAGCACCGCGGCGGCGCCCGTGCCGGTGGTCGACGCCGCGACCAGGCGCCGTCACGAGCTGGAGATCTCGGCGCGTCAGGACTGGCTCGATAGCGGCTTCGACAACTGGCGCAGCCAGCGCCTGGACTACGCCTCGACGAAGCCGGAGAGCCTTGGCTGGTATGGTGCGCTCACCCGCGAGCAGCGTTTCGGCGAGTGGGACGAGGGCGTCGAAGCCGGTGCGGTGATTCCGCTCGACGACAACTGGACGCTGCAGCCAGAGGTCGGCTATCAGCCTTCACCCTATTTCCTGCCCGAGTGGCATGCCGATCTGCGCCTGCAACGGCGCCTGCCGGACGGCTACCTCGGTGCCGTCAGTGTCCGTCGCACCGAGTACGAGACGACCCGCGTCGACCGCCTGGCGCTGAGCGCCGAACGCTACTGGAACGCCTGGCGCGCCGGCTACACGCTGAACGTGACCGACGTGGCCAACGCCGGCACGCCGATCGGCCACGACCTGGCGCTGGACTACTACTACCGGGGGCTGAGCTACGCCGGCCTGCGCTTGACCGTGGGCGAGGAAGAAGCGGTGGAAGAGCAGCAGCTGATCACCAGCGACGTGCGCGCCATCAGCCTGCAGGGCCGTCACTGGTTCGACAGCCGCTGGGCGCTGAGCTGGGAAGTCGGCTATCACCAGCAGGGCAGCTACTACGACCGACAGTGGCTGCAGATCGGCCTGCGCCATGCGTTCTGACCTGCTGGCCGGCTGCCCGCCCTGGCTGTGCGAGGCGCCCGCTCGGCTCTGGCCGCACGTCTGGCCGGAAGACCGCATGTTGCAGCTGGCGCTGTACTGCGCCTTCGGCCTCGGGGCGTTGACGCTGCTGGTGCTGCTGCAGGTGCTGCTGCTCGGCGAACTGTCGCGCCGGCGTGCGGTGCGCCGGCAGCAGTTCAACGAACAGTGGCGCCCCTACTTCGCCCTCTGCAGCCTCAGCGATGACGTGCCGACATCCCACGCGTCGCTGCCGCGGCGGCATCAGCTCTGGTTTCTGCTGCAGTGGAACCGCACCCAGCTGCAGTTGCGCGGCGCCGCCCGCGAGCGCATGAACCGCGCACTGGTCGCCCTGGGGATGGATCGTCAGGCGCTGCTCCTGTTACGGGGGCGGGTGCGCAGCAAGCTGATCGGCCTCACCTGCCTGCGCCATCTGGCCGACCCCACCCATTGGGACGCGGTGCAGCCGCTATTGCTCAGCCGCAACGCCATCGTCGCCCTGGCCGCCGCGCAGACGCTGGTGGCCATGGACCCGGCAAAGGCCATGCAGCTGATCCTGCCGGCGGCGGTGGAACGCCCCGACTGGGCGTTGCCGCGCCTGGTCAGCCTGTGCCAGCAGGCCGGTGAGCAGGCAGTGACCACGCCGCTACTGATCGTGCTGTCCAGCTCGCCAGACCCGCGCCGCGAGCGACTGGTCGGCCTGCTGGTGCATGGCGACCCGCGCCATGCCGCGCCCTGGGCGCGGGCACGGCTGGACCAGGGGGCGCCTGTCGAGCAGCTGCAGGTGGCGCTGCGCTGCCTCAGCGAGCTTGGCGACCCACGCGACCGCCCACGCCTGCTGCGCGCCCTCGGCCACGAGCAGGAGGGCGTGCGCCTGGCCGCCCTGCTGGCGCTGCACAAGCAGGCACGCCGGGAAGACAGCGAGCTGTTCCTGCCGCTGCTCGCCGACCGCAGCTGGTGGGTGCGCCAGGCCGCCGCCGATAGCCTGGCGACGTTGCCCGGCGCATCCCCGGACGCGCTGCAGCAGCTGCTCGAGCAGGTGCACGACCGCTACGGCAGGGACGCCCTGCGCCGGGCCATCGCGGAGGTGCGCCGGTGACGGTCGACTGGCTGTGGTGGCTGCAGGTCGCCTTCATCCTCTATTTCCTGCTGCTCAACGGCATGTACCTGCTGCTCAACCTGCTGTCGATGGCAAGCCTGATGGGTTACATCCGCCAGCGCGCAGAAACCGGCGAGCTGGCGCCTTATCTCGGCGTCGAACCGCCGGTGTCGGTGCTCATGCCGGCCTTCAACGAAGAGGCGACGATCCGCACCTCGGTGCGCTCGATGCTGCAGCTGCAGTACCCCGAATTCGAGATCGTGGTGATCAACGACGGTTCGAAGGACCGCACCCTGGCCGTGCTGATCGAGGAATTCGACCTGGTGCCGCACCCCGAGCCGTTGCGCCAGGCTGTCGCCCACCAACCGGTGCAGGCCATCTATCGCTCGCGGCGCTACGCCAACCTGCGCGTGGTCGACAAGGCCAACGGCGGCAAGGCCGATGCGTTGAATGCCGGTATCAATGCCGCGCGCTACGGCCTGTTCTGTGGCGTCGACGCCGACTCCATCCTGCAGCGCGACAGCCTGCTGCGCGTGGTCCAGCCGTTCCTCGAAGACGAGCGCACCATTGCCGCGGGCGGCACGGTGCGCATCGCCAATGGCTCGCAAGTGCGCGGCGGCTTCCTGATCCAGGCCGGGCTACCACGCAACTGGCTGGCGCGCTTCCAGATCGTCGAGTACCTGCGCGCCTTTCTCTTCGGCCGCCTCGGCTGGTCGCCGCTCAATGCCGTGCTGATCATCTCCGGCGCCTTCGGCCTGTTCGATCGCGAGCGAGTGATGGCGGTCGGCGGCTATCGCACCGATACCGTTGGCGAGGACATGGAGCTGGTGGTGCGGTTGCACCGTTATCACCGAGAAAAGCGCATCCCCTACCGTATCCGCTACCTGCCGGACCCGATCTGCTGGACCGAATGCCCGGAAGACCTCGGCACCCTCGGCCGCCAGCGCAGCCGCTGGCAACGCGGCCTGGCGGAAAGCCTGAGCCGGCATGCGCGGCTGGCCTTCAGCCTGCGTGGAGGCACGCCGGGCTGGCTGGCCTGGCCGTTCATGGCGCTGTTCGAATGGATCGGTCCGCTGATCGAGCTGGTCGGCTACGGCTTCATGCTGGCGGGGTTCGCCTTTGGCGCGGTGTCCTACGCGGCGCTAGCCGCCTTCCTGCTGGTGGCGATCGGCATGGGCATCCTGCTGTCGGTCAACGGCCTGTTGCTGGAAACCATGTCGTTCCGCGTCTACAGCCGTCGGCGCGACATGCTGCAGCTGTTTCTGATGGCCGTGCTGGAGAACTTCGGCTACCGCCAGCTCAACACCCTCTGGCGCTGCCGCGGCCTCTGGCAGTGGTTCTCCCGGCGTAAACACCAGTGGGGCGTGATGCGCCGCAGCGGGCAGTGGGGGCAAAGCTAGCTGAACGCTCAAAAAACCGTAGGGTGGATCACGCTTCATTGATCCACCATGGCTGTGCAACAAGGTGGATGTAAAAGGCGACATCCACCCTACGGATGCCGTCAGAGCTGAATCCAGGTCGCCTTCAGCTCGGTGTACTTGTCGAAGGCATGCAGCGACTTGTCACGACCGTTGCCGGACTGCTTGAAGCCGCCGAACGGCGCGGTCATGTCGCCGCCATCGTACTGGTTGACCCACACGCTGCCGGCGCGCAACGCCCGTGCGGTGCGGTGCGCCTTGGACAGGTCGGCGGTCCACACCGCGGCAGCGAGGCCGTAGGGCGTGTCGTTGGCGATCGCGATCGCTTCCTCGGCGCTGTCGAAGGTGATGACCGAGAGCACCGGGCCAAAGATTTCCTCCTGCGCGATCTTCATCGCGTTGCTGACGCCGTCGAAGATGGTCGGCTCGACATACAGCCCGCCGGTTTCCTCCAGCGTCCGCTGGCCGCCGATCAGCACCTGCGCGCCGGCCTGGCGCCCGGCGTCGATGTAGCCCAGCACGGTATTGAGCTGCTGGGTGTCCACCAGGGCGCCGACGTTGGTCGAAGGGTCCAGCGGGTTGCCCGGCTTCCAGCCCTTGAGCGCCTCCACCACCATGGGCAGGAAGCGCTCCTTGATCGATCGCTCCACCAGCAGCCGCGAACCGGCAGTGCAGACCTCGCCCTGATTGAAGGCGATCGCACCAGCCGCCGCCTGGGCAGCCGCCTGCAGGTCGGGCGCATCGGCGAAGACGATGTTCGGGCTCTTGCCGCCCGCCTCCAGCCAGACGCGCTTCATGTTCGACTCGCCGGCGTAGATCATCAGCTGCTTGGCCACCCGGGTGGAGCCGGTAAAGACCAGGGTATCGACGTCCATATGCAGCGCCAGCGCCTTGCCGACGGTGTGGCCGTAGCCCGGCAGCACATTGAGCACGCCGGCCGGAATGCCGGCATCGATCGCCAGCTGGGCGATGCGGATGGCGGTCAGCGGCGACTTCTCGGACGGCTTGAGCACCACCGAATTGCCGGTGGCCAGCGCCGGGCCGAGCTTCCAGCAGGCCATCATCAGCGGGAAATTCCACGGCACGATGGCCGCCACCACGCCGACCGGCTCGCGGGTGACCAGGCCCAGCTGGTCATGGGGCGTGGCCGCTACCTCGTCGTAGATCTTGTCGATCGCCTCGCCGCTCCAGCGCAGCGCCCGCGCGGCGCCTGGGATGTCCACCGCCAGCGAGTCGCCGATCGGTTTGCCCATGTCGAGGGTTTCCAGCAGGGCCAGTTCTTCGCGGTTGGCTTCCAGCAGGTCGGCGAAGCGAATCATCACCGCCTTGCGCTTGGCCGGCGCCAGCCGCGCCCAGCTGCCGGCCTCGAATGCGGCCCGGGCGCTGGCCACCGCGCGCTCGGCATCGGCCTGGTCGCAGCTGGCGACCTGCGCCAGCACCCGCCCGTCCACCGGGCTGATGCAGTCGAAACGGTCGCCAGCCTGCGCCTCGGTGTATTCGCCCTGAATGAAAGCGCGACCTTCGATACGCAGGTCACGGGCACGCTGTTGCCAATCGGCGAAGGTCAGGCTGGGCATGGTGCTTCCTCTCTCTCAGGTCTTTCGGGCTATGGAAAAGGCACCCTAAACCAGCGGCGCGGACCCTATCAATATTTTTTACGAACGACCGGTCAATCGCCTTGTTTTGTTCGTTTTATTAAACATAGACTCGAGCAAAACGCTGCGGCGCCGTCGCAGCATAGTCGCTCGTCGCCGGAGCCAGCCCCATGTCACAGGATTTCCATCCCAACGCCTCGCCTGATCACTTCTGGATGCCCTTCACCGCCAACCGCCAGTTCAAGGCCACCCCGCGCCTGCTGGAGAGTGCCGAAGGCATGTACTACACGGCGAGCGACGGCCGCCAGGTGCTCGACGGCACCGCCGGGCTCTGGTGCTGCAATGCCGGCCATGGCCGGCGCGAGATCAGCGAGGCGGTGAGCAAGCAGATCGCCAGGATGGATTTCGCTCCGACCTTCCAGATGGGCCACCCGCTGCCCTTCGAGCTGGCGGAAAAGCTCGCCGCCATCAGCCCCGAGGGACTGAACCGGGTGTTCTTCACCAACTCCGGATCGGAATCGGCCGATACCGCGCTGAAGATCGCCCTGGCCTATCAGCGCGCCATCGGCCAGGGCAGCCGTACCCGCCTGATCGGCCGCGAGCTGGCCTATCACGGCGTCGGCTTCGGTGGCATGTCGGTGGGCGGCATGGCCAACAACCGCCGCGCCTTCGGCCCGATGCTACCCGGCGTCGATCACCTGCCGCACACCCTCGACCTGCAGCGCAACGCCTTCAGCAAGGGCCTGCCGCAGCATGGCGTGGAACGCGCCGATGAGCTGGAGCGGCTAGTGACGCTGCATGGCGCGGAGAACATCGCCGCGGTGATCGTCGAGCCGATGTCCGGCTCGGCCGGGGTGATCCTGCCGCCGGTGGGCTATCTGCAGCGGCTGCGCGAGATCACCGCCAAGCACGGCATCCTGCTGATCTTCGATGAGGTCATCACCGGCTTCGGCCGCGTCGGCGAAGCCTTCGCCGCGCAGCGCTGGGGCGTCACGCCGGACATCCTCACCTGTGCCAAGGGCCTGACCAACGGCGCGATCCCCATGGGTGCGGTGTTCGTCGCCGATCGGCTGTACGACGCCTTCATGCAGGGGCCGGAAAGCGTCATCGAGTTCTTCCACGGCTACACCTACTCCGGGCATCCGGTGGCCTGCGCCGCGGCACTGGCGACCCAGCAGATCTATCAGCAGGAAAACCTGTTCCAGAAGGCCATCGACCTGGAGCCCTACTGGCAGGAGGCGCTGTTCAGCCTGCGTGACCTACCCAACGTGATCGACATCCGCACCGTCGGGCTGGTCGCGGGTATCCAGTTCGCCGCCCATGCCGATGGTGTCGGCAAGCGCGGTTATGAGGTGTTCCGCGAGTGTTTCGAGAACGGTCTGCTGGTGCGCGCCAGCGGCGACACCATTGCGCTGTCGCCGGCGCTGATCGTCGAGAAGGCCGAGATCGACCGGATGATGGAGCTGCTCGCCGACGGCATCCGCAAAGCCGGCTGACACAGCGCTGCGGGAGGCGACCAGGCCTGTCAGATCAGGCCGGGCGCTAATGGCCTGTGCGGTGAGCGGGTCGAGGCAAGTCCGGATGGCCATAGGCGCCGAAATTGACCAACTGAACTCACCAGACAGGCCACCAGATCACAGCGACTCCAGGCAGTCCGCCAGGGTGTCGCCCAAACCTTCGAGCAACTGTTCGTAGCCCTTGGCGTCCGTCGGCAGGCCGACGCCCAGCACATCCAGTTCAGCCATCTTCACTGGCAAGCCGGCGGTCAGCGTTTCAGCCAGACGCGGGCGCGCCGGCGGCTCGCTGAACACGCAGCTCGGTCCGGCCTGCTGCAGGCGCTCGCGCATCGCCGCCACATGCCGCGCTCCCGGCTGCGCTTCGCCACCGGCAGTGAACACGCCGGCATGGCGCAGCCCGTAGGCGGCCTCGAAATAGTCATAGGCCTCATGGAAGACGAAGAACGGCTTGTTCTGCACCTTGGCGAAACGCTGCTTGAGCCGCCCGTTGAGTGCCTCGACGCGCTCGGCGAAAGCGCTGCTGTTGGCCTGGTAGCGCCCGGCGTTGGCCGGATCGGCAGCAGCCAGATCCGCCGCCATGCGCTCGGCGATCACCACCGCGTTGGCCGGCAGCAGCCACAGGTGCGCATCGAGCGAACCCGGACGGTGGTCGTGATCGTGCTCGTCGGCATGGGCGGCGTGGTCGTGCTCATGCGCGTCATCGTGGTCGTGGTCGTGATCGTGATCGTGATGATCGTCCTCGGCATGTGTGTGCGCATCGCCGAAGCGCCGCAGGGTCAGCTTCGGCAGGTCCTGCACGGCCACCGTCGTCCCTTCACGAGCGCTCAGCGCGCGCGGCAGGAAGCTCTCCAGATCCGGGCCGATCCAGTAGAACAGCTCGACATCGCGCAGACGCCGCACGTCGGACGGGCGCAGCGAATAGTGGTGCGCCGAGGCGCTGGCCGGCAGCAGCACATCGGGCTGGCCGACGCCGTCCTGCACCGCCGCGGCAATCAACTGCAAGGGCTTGATGCTGGTCAGAACGCGCACTTCGGCCTGGGCGCAGGTGGCACCGGCGAGCAGCGCCGCCAGCAACGGGAGGGAGAAAAGACGATTCACGGGCATCACTCGAAGGGGTTGAATTGGTACATAATAACGTCTCTCCCCCAACACGTCGCCGCCCATGTCTAAGACCCCGCTGGCCTGCACGCCCCATGACCACCACCACTGCGTCAGCCACGCGCTGGCCGAAGCCGACAGCCTCTGCGCGCGCCAGGGCGTGCGCCTGACCGCGCTGCGCAAGCGCGTGCTGGAGCTGGTCTGGCAGAGCCACAAGCCGCTCGGCGCCTACGACATTCTTGCCGTGCTGAGCGAGCAGGACGGCCGACGCGCCGCGCCGCCCACCGTGTACCGCGCGCTGGATTTCCTCTTGGAGAACGGCCTGGTGCACCGCATCGCCTCGCTCAACGCCTTCATCGGCTGCAACCACCCGGAGCATCCGCATCAGGGCCAGTTCCTCATCTGCCGTCTCTGCCACACCGCCATCGAGCTGGAGCGCCCGGCCATCGCCGAGGCCATCGACAGCGCCGCCGGCAGCGTCGGCTTCTCCGTCGAAGGCCAGACCGTGGAAGTCGTCGGGCTCTGCTCGAACTGCCGGAACGCCGCATGAGCGAGGTACTGCTGCGGCTGGATGACATCCATGTGCGCTTCGCCAACCAGAACGTGCTGGAAGGCGCGCAACTGCAGGTGCATCGCGGCGAGATCGTCACCCTGATCGGCCCCAACGGGGCCGGCAAGACCACCCTGGTGCGCGCCGTGCTCGGCCTGCTCAAGCCCGACCATGGCCAGGTCTGGCGCAAGCCGCGGCTGCGCGTCGGCTACATGCCGCAGAAGCTGCACGTCGACCCCACCCTGCCCTTGTCGGTGCTGCGCTTTCTGCGCCTGGTCCCCGGCGTCGACCGCGCCCGCGCGCTGGCGGCGCTGGGTGAAGTCGGTGCCGAGCATGTCATCGACAGCCCGCTGCAGAAGATCTCCGGCGGCGAAATGCAGCGCGTGCTGCTCGCCCGCGCCCTGCTGCGCGAACCGGAGCTGCTGGTGCTGGACGAACCGGTGCAGGGCGTCGACGTCGCCGGCCAGGCCGAGCTGTACCGGCTGATCGGCGTGTTGCGTGACCGCTACGGCTGCGGTGTGCTGATGGTCTCCCACGACCTGCACCTGGTGATGAGTGCCACCGATCAGGTGGTCTGCCTGAACCGCCACGTCTGCTGCTCGGGGCATCCGGAGCAGGTCAGCAGCGACCCGGCCTTCGTCGAGCTGTTCGGCCAGGATGCGCGCAGCCTGGCGATCTACCACCACCAGCACGATCACAGCCACGACCTGCACGGCAGCGTGGTGATCGGCAAACCCCACGTCCACGGCCCGGACTGCAAGCACTAGACAGAGCATCAGATGCCCGATTTCCTTCTCAACGCGCTGCTCGCCGGCCTGGCCCTGGCGCTGGTCGCCGGCCCGCTCGGCTCCTTTGTCGTCTGGCGGCGCATGGCCTATTTCGGCGACACCCTGTCCCACGCCGCGCTGTTCGGCGTCGCCCTCGGCCTGATGCTGGACGTCAACCTGACGCTGGCGGTGACCGTAGGCTGCGTGCTGCTCGCCCTGCTGCTGGTGACCCTGCAGCAGCGCCAGCCGCTGGCTTCCGACACCCTGCTTGGCATCCTGGCCCACAGCACGCTATCGCTCGGCCTGGTCTCGCTGAGCTTCATGAAGGATGTGCGTGTCGACCTGATGGGCTACCTGTTCGGCGACCTGCTGGCCGTCGGGCCGAGCGACCTGGCCTGGATCATCGGCGGCAGCGCACTGGTGCTGCTGATGCTGATCCCGCTGTGGCGACCGCTGCTGGCGATCACCGTGCACGAGGAGCTGGCCAAGGTCGAAGGCCTGCCGGTGGCCGGTATCCGCCTGGCGCTGATGCTGCTGATCGCCGTGGTGATCGCCGTGGCGATGAAGATCGTCGGCGTGCTGCTGATCACCTCGCTGCTGATCATTCCCGCCGCGGCCGCACAGCGCCACGCGCGCACGCCGGAACAGATGGCGCTGGGCGCAAGCATCCTGGGAATCGTCGCCGTGTGCCTGGGGCTGACGCTGTCCTGGTACGAGGACACTCCGGCCGGCCCGTCCATCGTGGTCAGCGCCGCCGCACTGTTCCTGCTCAGCTTCGCCTGGCCGAAGCGCGCATGACCGATCTCAAGTACCTGCGCGGCTACCCTGAAGCGCTGCTGGTTCAGGTGCGCCAGCTGATTGCAGAGGACCGTCTGGGCGATTATCTGCAGCGGCGTTACCCCGCACGGCATGAGGTGCAGAGCGACAAGGCGCTGTACGGCTACGTGCAGACGCTCAAGCAGGAGTACCTGAAAAGCACGCCGCCGATCGACAAGGTGCTCTACGACAATCGGCTGGACCTGACCCATCGGGCGCTGGGCCTGCATACCGCGGTGTCACGGGTGCAGGGCGGCAAGCTCAAGGCAAAGAAGGAGATCCGCGTCGCCGCACTGTTCCGCGACGCGGCGCCGGAGTTTCTCAGGATGATCGTGGTGCACGAGCTCGCCCACCTGCGCGAGAGCGAGCACAACCGTGCGTTCTACAAGCTGTGCGAACACATGCTGCCCGGCTACGGGCAGATCGAGTTCGACCTGCGGCTGTTCCTGCACTGGCGGGAGCTGCAGGACGGCTGACCAGCCGCCCGGCGGCCCTGGAGCCTGCGTAGGATGGAAAACCCGCGAAGCGATTTTCCACGCGCCAGTGCCCGGTTTCGCTTCATGCCGGACCTGGCGCCTCATCCGCGTGGATGGCTTCGGCCATCCACCCTGCTCTGACCCGTTACGCCGGGATCGCCTCCGCCGCGGCCTCACGCGCCCACACCCGGTGCTGACCGAGCGCCTGAGCGAAGTTGCCGAATACCGCATCGACGTCATCGCCCTCCAGCAGCCCGCTGTCGGCAGTGAGGTTCAGCGATGCCAGCAGCGGCCGTGCCGCACCGAGCACCACGAGGGGTTTCAGGTGCTTGTAGGCCTCCAGCACGTAGTGCTTGGCCTCGCCGGATTTGGCCATTGCCGCAGCGGCATCGGCGCCGCCCGGGACGAACACGGCATCGAACATCACCGAGGGCATGCCATCCATCGCGGCATCCACCGGCAGCATCTTGCCGTCCGCCGTTTTCACCGGAGCCGGTGACGGCCCGATGATCTTGGCCAGCGCGCCCTGCTCGGCCAGCTTGGCCTTGAACGCATCGATCGCCGCACCATCGACGCCGTTGGCCACCAGAATGGCGATCTTGCGCGACTTGATATTGCCCGGTACGTGATTCATCAGGCTCAACGCCGGCGAACTCTGCGGGGTTGGCGTCTTCGGCGTCACGGTCGGCGCGCTCGGGACCGGCAGGCCGAGGTTCTCGGCAACGCGGCGGGCCAGCTCCAGGTCGATGTTGGCGAGGATCTCGTTGACCTGGCGCTCGCGGATGAACACCCGCTCCACCTTGCCCAGCTCGAAGGTGTAGGCGCCGATGATGTGCTCCTTCTCCGGCTCGCTCATGCTGTTCCAGAACAGCGTGGCCTGGGAGAAATGGTCGCCGAAGGACTCGCTGCGGTTGCGGATCTTGTGCCCCTCGACCCGCTCCGGATAGCTCTCGAAGCCGCCGCCCTGGGCCGCCGGCGGGGTTTCCTTGGGCCAGCCGCTGTCGATCGAGTTGGGCTCGTAGTTGGCGCGGCCCTTGTGGATCGTCTGGCGATGGAAGGCGTCGCGCTGGTTGTTGTGGAACGGGCACAGCGGGCGGTTGATCGGGATCTCGTGGAAGTTCGGCCCACCGAGACGCAGCAGCTGGGTGTCGGTGTAGGAGAACAGCCGGCCCTGCAGCAGCGGGTCGTTGGTGAAGTCGATGCCCGGCACGATATGGCCGATGTGGAAGGCGGCCTGCTCGGTCTCGGCGAAGAAGTTGTCCGGGTTGCGGTTGAGGGTCATCTTGCCGAGTTTCTGCACCGGCACCAGCTCCTCGGGGATGATTTTGGTCGGGTCCAGCAGGTCGAAGTCGAACTTGTGCTCGTCGGCCTCCTCGACCACCTGCACGCCCAGCTCCCACTCGAAGTAGTCGCCCATCTCGATGGACTCCCACATGTCGCGGCGGTTGAAGTCCGGGTCCTTGCCGGCGATCTTCAGCGTTTCGTCCCAGACCAGCGAGAAGGCGCCGGCCACCGGCTTCCAGTGGAATTTGACGAAGCGGCTGACGCCCTCGGCATTGATCAGGCGGAAGGTGTGCACGCCGAAGCCTTCCATCGCCCGATAGCTGCGCGGCAGGGCGCGGTCGGACATGGTCCAGAGCACCATATGCGCCGACTCAGGCGTCAGCGAGACGAAATCCCAGAAGGTATCGTGGGCCGATTGCGCCTGCGGTATCTCGTTGTGCGGCTCGGGTTTCACCGCGTGGACGAAGTCGGGAAACTTGATGGCGTCCTGGATGAAGAACACCGGCATGTTGTTGCCGACCAGGTCGAAGTTGCCCTCGTCGGTGTAGAACTTGGTGGCGAAGCCGCGCACGTCGCGCACGGTGTCCGCCGAGCCGCGCGAGCCCTGCACGGTGGAGAAGCGCACGAACACCGGCGTCTCCTTGCCTTCGGCGGCGAGGAACGAGGCCTTGGTCAGCCAGCTGTGGTCGGCGTAGCTGACGAACACGCCGTGCGCCGCGGCACCGCGGGCATGCACGATGCGCTCGGGAATGCGCTCATGGTCGAAGTGGGTGATCTTCTCGCGCATGATGAAATCTTCGAGCAGCGAGGGCCCACGGCCGCCGGCCTTGAGGGTGTTCTGGTTGTCGGCGATCTTCACGCCCTGATTGGTGCGCAGCGCCTCGCCGGTGGCGTCGCTGCGAAACGCTTCCAGCTGGTCGAGCTTGGCGTTGTGATTGGCGCGGTCGACAGTGTCGGTACCGGCCAGCTCGCTCTGTTGCGGGGTCTTGTCGGTCATGGTGGGCCTCCGTTTGCGGTGAGCGGTACCGCGAACGATCGGCCCGGAACGCGGGGCAGACACATGATCGATTCACGGCGTACCGGTTAGTGACCCCATTGATCGCTGCAAGGTTGCCGCCTGCGACGATTTGCTTTGCCTATCAGCGCCATGGATTTGCTCAATCGCAGCGGCGCAGGCGAGCGACGTCGCCGGCAAACGGGTAGAATGCCGGGCTTTCGCCGATCATCCCGGCAACAAACGTCGCACCCACAAGGTTCGCCCGTGATCGAATTCCATCAAGTCCATAAAACCTATCGGACCGCCGGCCGCGATATTCCCGCGCTGCAACCGACGCAGCTGGAAATCGCCTCCGGTGAAGTGTTCGGTCTGATCGGCCATTCCGGCGCCGGCAAAAGCACGCTGCTGCGCCTGATCAACCGCCTCGAGGAGCCCTCCGGCGGACGCATCCTGGTCAACGGCGAGGACGTCACCGCGCTGGATGCCGACGGCCTGCGGCGCTTCCGCCAGCGCGTCGGGATGATCTTTCAGCACTTCAACCTGCTGATGTCCAAGACGGTGGCCGACAACGTCGCCATGCCGCTGCGCCTGGCCGGCATCCGCTCGCGCAGCGAGATCGACGCCCGCGTCGCCAGCCTGCTCGAACGCGTCGGGCTCAAGGACCATGCACGCAAGTACCCGGCACAGCTCTCCGGCGGCCAGAAGCAGCGCGTCGGCATCGCCCGCGCGCTGGCCACCGAGCCGAGCATCCTGCTCTGCGACGAGGCCACCAGCGCCCTCGATCCACAGACCACCGCCTCGGTGCTGCAACTGCTGGCCGAGATCAACCGCGAGCTGAAGCTGACCATCGTGCTGATCACCCATGAGATGGATGTGATCCGCCGTGTCTGCGACCGCGTGGCGGTGATGGACGGCGGCGCGATCGTCGAACAGGGCCCGGTGACCGAGGTGTTCCTGCACCCCCAGCACCCGACCACCCAGCGCTTCGTGCTGGAAGACGAGGCGGTGGACGAGGGCGACATGCACGATGACTTTGCCCACGTGCCGGGCCGCATCCTGCGCCTGACGTTCCAGGGCGACGCCACCTACAAGCCGCTGCTGGGCACCGTCGCCCGTGAAACCGGGGTCGACTACAGCATCCTGTCCGGGCGCATCGACCGCATCAAGGACACCCCCTACGGCCAGCTCACCCTGGCGCTGATCGGCGGTGACATGGCGGCGGCGATGACCCGTCTGCAGGCCGCCGACGTGCATGTGGAGGTGCTGCGCTGATGGAAGCCCTTTTCAGCTCTTTGTTGGGGAATGTGGACTGGTACGAGATCTGGCTGGCCACGCTGGACACCCTGCTGATGCTCGGCGGCTCGCTGCTGTTCACCATCATCCTCGGCCTGCCGCTGGGCGTGCTGCTGTTTCTCAGCGGCCCGCGCCAGCTGTTCGAGAACGGCCCGCTGTATGCCGCGCTGTCGTTCGTGGTCAACGTGCTGCGCTCGCTGCCGTTCATCATCCTGCTGATCGTGATGATTCCCTTCACCGTGCTGATCACCGGCACCTCGCTGGGCGTGGCCGGTGCCATTCCGCCGCTGGTGGTGGGTGCTGCGCCGTTCTTCGCCCGCCTGGTGGAAACCGCGCTGCGCGAGGTGGACCGCGGCATCATCGAGGCCACCCAGGCCATGGGCGCCACCACCCGGCAGATCATCTTCAGCGCATTGCTGCCGGAAGCGCGTCCGGGCATCATCGCCGCCATCACCGTCACCGCCATCACCCTGGTGTCCTACACCGCGATGGCCGGTGTGGTGGGTGCCGGCGGCCTTGGCGACCTGGCCATCCGCTTCGGCTACCAGCGCTTCCAGACCGACGTGATGGTGGTCACCGTGGTCCTGCTGCTGGTGCTGGTGCAGCTGCTGCAGAGCCTCGGCGACCGGCTGGTGACCCACTTTTCGCGCAAATGAACCGCAACCAGGGCGAGCGAACCTTCGCACCCCGCTCAACTCCTGAAGGAACCGAACGATGAAGAAACTGATTGCCGCCCTGGCCACCGTCGCGGCGTTTTCCGCCCAGGCCGCCGAAACCCTGACCGTGGCCGCCACCGCCGTGCCGCATGCCGAGCTGCTGGAGTTCGTCAAGCCTCAGCTGGCCGAGCAGGGCGTGACGCTGAACGTCAAGGTATTCACCGACTACGTGCAGCCGAACATCCAGGTCGCCGAGAAGCGCCTGGACGCCAACTTCTTCCAGCACCAGCCGTACCTGGATGAATTCAACAAGGGCAAGGGCACCGAGCTGGTGAGCGTCGCCGGCGTACACATCGAGCCCTTCGGTGCCTACTCGAGCAAGGTCAAGTCGCTGGACGAACTGGCCAACGGCGCCACCGTCGTCATTCCCAACGATGCCACCAATGGCGGCCGCGCACTGCTGCTGCTGGACAAGGCCGGCGTGATCGGTCTGAAGGACGGCGCCGGCATCACCGCCACGCCGAAGGACATCGCCGAGAACCCGAAGAACATCAAGATCCGCGAACTGGAAGCCGCGACCCTGCCGCGCGTGCTGACCCAGGTCGACCTGGCGCTGATCAACACCAACTACGCGCTGGAAGCCAAGCTGAACCCGACCCAGGACGCCCTGGTGATCGAGGGCAGCGACTCGCCATACGTGAACATTCTGGTCGCCCGTCCGGACAACAAGGACAGCGATGCCATGCAGAAACTGGCTGCCGCGCTGCACAGCGAGCAAGTACGCCAGTTCATCGAGGAAAAGTACAAGGGCGCCGTGGTCCCGGCGTTCTGAGCTGACCGCACAACCCGCGTCAGAAACCCCGCCTCGGCGGGGTTTTTCGTTTTCGCCGGCGTCATTGGTGGGCTTCAGCCCACTGCGGGCAGCAGCACCGATCAGCTCGCTCAGCGCCGCGTCTGCGTCTCGCGCAGGGCCTCTTCCACCTCACGCTCCAGCGCATAGGCCGGGCGCTCCACGGCACGGAAATCCTGCGTATAGCGCCGGGCGAACTCGGCGACGCCCCAGTCCAGGTACTGCTCGACGTGCTTGAGCTCATGGGCCCAGAGCGCGACGTTGTCCCGGGCATCCTCCTCGTGGCGGAAGACGATGACGTCGATCAGGGTCACGGCATTGACGTCCGGGTTGCGCAGCAGGGTGTTGCCGGCATTCAGCACCACCTCGTCGCCGACGCGGTACCGCGCACTCTCCAGCACGGCAAGATCGAAATACGGCTCGAGCTGCGAGCGGATGTGCAGCGGTATCGGCTCGACGCCGCCGGCCACCAGGCGGTCGCGCGACTGCTGGATCCAGTTCTGCAGGGCCAGGGTGGCCATACGCTGCACGCGGTCGTAGACGGCTTGTGGATCGCTAGCGGCGGCCGGCACGCAGAGGCAGCTGCCGCTCAGGCAGATCGGCTGCTGGCCGGGCGGGCAGGCGGTCTGCGCCCAGACGGGTGCGGCAAGCAGCGCCAGCGGCAGCAGCGCAAGGCGGAAAAGCGAAGTGAACGACACGGACTGGTCTCGACGGCGAGGGCGATGCGCGCCCCAGGCGCTGCGCACTATAGCGGCGGACCCGGGGCGCGCGAAGAGGGCGCTCAGATCACCGACGGCGCGGCGCTCACCACGCGCAGGGCAAGCCCCTCGTACGGGTCGAGGTTGATCTGCAGCTCGCAGTTGTCGGTGAGGTCGCCCTCCACACTCTCGTGAATGATGTCCACCACTGGGCCGGGCGCCACGCCGGGCAGACAGACGGTTTCGCTGATGGTCTCGGCACTGAAGTTCAGCGCGGTGATCTGCACGCCTTTGCCGGCTGGCAGCTCGTGAACCATGATCAGCAGGCCCGGCGCCTGCACATCCGGAATCAGGATCTGCTTGCTCCCGGCAATGTCGTAGGCCTGACGCACGCTGAGGATGCGCTTGAGCTGGCAGGCGAAGGAGCCGGTTTCCTGCAGCTGCTGCACCAGGCTGCCGTACAGCGAGCGGGCTTTCGGCAGGCCTTCGGCGGACACGGCGGTATCCGGTGCGAGCTCGGCGAGGTCGTAGGCGCCGCGGTTGATCCAGCGCGTGTCGCCGTCGCCCATCAGGTGCTCGACCTGTTCGGCGGGCAGCGGCAGGGCGCCGACCAGATCCCAGCCTGACAAGGCGAACACGCCGGGCTGCATGGCATTGAACATCACCAGCAGGATATGCAGGCGCTGGATCTGCTCCACCTCGGCCGGGCCGATGGCGTTCAGGTCACGGATGTTCAGCGCCGCCGCGATGACGCTGGCGGTGGTGCAGGCCACGCCGTTCGTGACGAACTTGAGGTTGTAGGGCGCATGCTCGCCGGTCAGCCGTTCGTAGAGCTCCTCGCGGATCAGCTCGCGCAGGTGTCCGCCGGGCAGGGTCTGGCCCTTGTAGTGGTAATGGTCGTAGGCGTGCAGCGTCCAGAAGTGCACCAGCTCCAGGGTCAGCTCGTCATGGTTCTGCAGCGCATGGATCAGTGACGCCGGGTCGATGCCGAAGGCGTGCACTTCGCGCAGCATCATGCGCAGGAATTCGGTATCGCCGGTGAGCAACGCATGGTGATAGGCCGGGCGGGTGATGAAGTCGTAGGACAGATCGGCCCCGCCGTGGGACATGGCGGCGATGTCATCGATGGTCAGGTTCAGCTCCTGGAAGCTGAAGCCGCCGGCCTTGCGGATCGCCCCGGCGAGCAGCTGGTTGCCGGTGACGGACAGCGGGTGGCCCTCCGACCAGGCAGTGCCCTCGGCACGCCGTTCCACGCCGAGGAAGCCGTTGGCGTCCAGGCGCAGCACCCGGGCGCCGGTGACGTCGATGGCATGCAGCGCATCGCCGATGATCAGCTGCTGCGCGGCGAAGGTCGGGTCGAGCCAGTTCAGCGACGGCTGGCCCTCCTTGAAGTAGTGCAGATAGACCCAGCGACGCACCTTGCCGTCGACCCCGGTGACCTCGCTGGTGACGCTCCAGTCGGTGTCCTTGATGCCCGGCTCGAAGAAGATCACCCGCTGCAGCTGGCCGACGATGTAGTGCTTTTCCTTGAGCCGGTCGACCACCGGCGGCAGCAGGTTGACCGAATCACGCCCGGCCGGCACCTCGGGCAGCAGCTCCCAGTCCTCCTCGCGGATTTCCACCATGTGGTACAGCCCGGGGTAGTCGCCATAGGCCATTTCAGCGAGGCGGAAGTCGGCACCCTTGCCGGTGTGTGCCGGCACGATGTCGTCGATGACGATGGCGTTGTGCGCCGCGGCCACCCGGCTGAGCTGCAGCATCTGCTCCTCGGTCCCCAGGCTCGGGTCGATATCGAAGCTGATGCGGTCGAAGTTGCCGTCGATGGTCGGGGTGAACTCGCGTCCGCGCAGGCCACCGGAACGCTTCATCGGCCCGTTGTGGATGCCCTGCACGCCGAGTTCGGAGAGCGCACTCCAGAGGCGGTCGTCGCCGAGGGCCTCGAGTACCGTGCCGCCTTCCGGCGTGATGATGGCCGCCGGATAGGCGGTGAACCATACCGAGGCGATGGCGCTGGCATCGCGCGGGCGGGCCTGGGCATAAGGCCGCTGCCAGAGACGCGCCTGGCCGGCGTAATGACGCGACCGCTCGCGGGCCGCATGCAGCATGGACTGGCTGACCAGCCATTCGATATAGGTGTTGTCTGGGATGCTCATCGGCGATCGGTTCCGGCAGCACTAGGGAAATGTAGACGTTTGAGTCGGCCGCTCGGCCATCGTTGCATCGGATTGGTCTGCTGCGACCATCACGGGAACCGCACGACCGGACACGCCTCGATATGCCGAGGCGGCGACGCCGTCACCCGACCGCGGAGATCTTCATGCTGCACCTGCCCGTCCTCTATATCTGGCGCTCGCTGTCCGGTTTCGGCCTGCTGCTGGGCACGCTGTTCTTCTGCGCGGCGCTGACGCCATCGCTGCTGCCGCGCTCGACGCTGAGCCAGGGCGTGCTGGCCGGCGCGGCGCTGGCGGTAGGCTATGGCCTCGGCGTGTTCTGGCGCTGGCTGTGGCGCTATCTGGAACTGCCGGAGCGCCCGGGCTGGCAGCGCGAGCGGGTCAATCTGCTGATCGCGGTCGGCTGCCTGCTGCTGGCCGGGTATTTCCTCAGCCAGGTCGCCGGCTGGCAGAACGCGGTACGCGCGCTGATGGGCATGCCACCGGTGAGCAGCGCGCACCTTCTCGAAGTCATTCTCACCGCGCTGGCGACCTTTCTCATCCTGCTGACGCTGGCGCGTCTGTATCGGCTGGTGTCGCGCTTCGTCTCGCGGCACGCCGACCGCGTGCTGCCACGGCGCCTGGCCAACGTGATCGGCGTGCTGGTGGCGCTGGCGCTGTTCTGGTCGCTGCTCAGCGATGTGCTGGCGGCGCGGGCGCTGCGCATGCTGGACGCATCCTTCGCGCAGTACGACGCCCTGATCGAACCGGAGACGGCGCCACCGGTCTCGCCGCTGAAAAGCGGCAGCCGGGCCTCGTTGCTGCGCTGGGAGGAGCTGGGCCGCACCGGCCGCGAGTTCATCGGCTCCGGCCCGTCGGCGGCGGATATCAGCGCCTTGAGCGGCCGCTCGGCGCTCGAGCCGATTCGCGTCTACGTCGGTCTGCGCGCGGCAGAGACCCCGCGCCAGCGGGCGCGTCTGGCCTTGCGCGAGCTGCAGCGCAGCGGCGCCTTCGAGCGATCGGTGCTGGTGCTGGTGACGCCCACCGGTACCGGCTGGATCGACCCGGCGGCGATGAACGCAGTGGAATACCTGCACCACGGCGATATCGCCAGCGTGGCGTTGCAGTACTCCTATCTGAACAGCCCGCTGGCGCTGCTGGTGGAGGCCGACTACGGCCGCGACGTGGCCCGCGCGCTATTCGCCGAGATCTATGGCTACTGGACCGAACTGCCGGCCGAACGCCGACCGCGCCTGTATCTGCATGGCCTGAGCCTCGGCGCGCTGCATTCGCAACGTTCCTGGGAGCTGCACGAACTGCTCGGCGATCCCATCCACGGCGCGCTTTGGAGCGGTCCGCCGTTTCGCAGCGACCTGTGGCGCACGCTCACCGACAGCCGCGACCCGGACAGCCCCGAATGGCGTCCACGGTTCCGCGATGGCCGCTTCGTCCGCTTCATGAACCAGCAGGGCACAGCGGAGCCGGCCGATGCGCCCTGGGGGCCGATGCGTCTGCTCTACCTGCAGTACGCCAGCGATCCGATCACCTTCTTCGACCATCGCTACGCCTGGCGCCGCCCCGACTGGCTGGCCGAGCCGCGCGGGCCGGATGTATCGCCGTCGCTACGCTGGTTCCCGCTGGTTACCATGTTGCAGCTGGCGGTGGACATGGCGGTGACCACGCCGACGCCGCCCGGCTACGGCCACGTCTATGCGCCGGCCGACTATGTCGATGCCTGGCGCCTGGTCAGCAGCCCGCCCGGCTGGAATGCCGACGCGCTGCAGCGCCTCAAGCTGCAGCTGACCCACGAACAGGTACGCGCCGGCGAGCAGGACAGCAACGAAGCCGCCTACGACAACCGCGGCGGCTGAACCGGCCGGCGCACCTGGCGACGCCGCGCCCGCGGCCTAAGCCGTCGCCAGCCCAGCAACACCCCGCTCAGGCTGATCACCAGCGCACCCGCGCTGAAGGCCAGCAGCAGGCCGTCGCGCAGCAGCGGCCGTTGCAGCAAGGGCAGCCAGTCCCAGCTGTGCAGCAGCTTGAACGCCCAGCGCACGGCACGCCGGCGCTGATCCAGCTGTTCGATGACGGCACCGCTGTAGGGATCGATGTGCAGCCAGGTGGCGGCCGGATCGTCGAAGCGCACCCGCAGCAGCGGCAAGCGGCGCGGCAGATGGCTGTATAGGCTTGGTTCGCTGCGAGCGTAGTAGTGGAAATCCTCCTGTTCCAGCCACTCGAAGTGCAGCGATTGTTCCGGCCAGGCCTCGCGGACCTGGCGCTCCAGTACCGCGCGCTCAAGGTGTTCCTGCGCCGGCCCGGCGGATGCGGCGGGCAGAATGCGCGTATCGCCCCTGGCATCGAGGCCGACCAGATAGGGCTGATCGCCGAGCATATGCCACTGCAGTTCCACCGCTTCGAAACCAGCCGCGCGGAATCGGGCCAGCGAGGAGGCCAGATCCGCATCCAGCGCTTCGGCGTTTAGCGGCGCTTGCCGCAGCGCGGCGGCATCGATGCTCGAGCGTTTCTCGAACAGCCCCCAGGGCTCCATCGACAGCATGCCGCTGACCAGCCAGACCAGCAGCACGACGCCGACCAGCAGCCCGCCGACGTGGTGCACACGGCTGGCTCCAGCCGGGTAGGGCGAGTGCGATCCGTTGCGGTAGCGCCCGGTGAAGCGCCAGCGCAGCAGGCCGATCAGCATGCCCAGCAGCACCAGCACCGCGCCGAGCAGGGCGCCATAGACCAGCAGCGGCGACCAGGCGGCCTTCGGCATCACCTCGCGCAACGGATAGAGCCAGTGCAGCCAGGCGCCCAGCAGGTTCCAGGCCCGCTCGTGGGCGCTGGCATCGCGCACCACCAGCCCGCTGTGGCTGGAGACGTAGAGCAGGTGCCGTTCGGCATCGTCGGCCTGGACCCGATACAACGGGCGCTCGCGGGCCAGCGCATGGTTGCGCGTCCAGGCATCTTCTTCGACCTGATCGAGCAGGCGCACGTCAGCCCCCTGGGTGAACTGCCGCGCGCTGGCCAGCGCCTCGGCAGGACCGATGCGCTCGATGCGCCGACCGCTGCGCGCATCCACCGCCAGCAGCGGTCCGTCGCCGTAGTCCAGCAGGTAGCGCTGTGAGCCGCCGGCACCGGTCAGGCGCAGGCTGAGCGGGGTACGCGGATCGCCACTGGCGACAAGCGCCGCACCCGGCGCGATGCAACAGCCGGCATCCAGCGGTGCCAGTCGCGCCAGATGCTCGGCCGGTGTCAGCTTGGGATAGCCGACGAAGAGCATCACCACGCCGCTGACGACCCAGGCCAGGACGAACAACCCCAGGGCGATGCCGAGCCAGCGATGCATCAGGTACAGGTAGCGCTTCATGCCGGTCAGAAGTCCAGGGTCACGGCGGCATACAGCGCGCGGCCATCGCCCGGCGCATGCAGGGTCTGCGCGCCGTCGTACCAGACGTATTCGTGGTAGCGGTCGGTGAGGTTCTTCAGCTGCAGGTCGACGGCCAGCTGCTCGGTCAGCTGGTAGCTGGCGCCCAGGTTGAACAGCACGTAACCGCCGTACTTGCCCTGGGTGTTCTCGCGCTCGAGGTAGTAATCGGTCTGGCCGTTGAGCCAGGCGCTGAGCTGCAGGTCCGGCGTCGCCTGATAGCTGCTGCCGGCCGAGTACAGGCGCCGCGGCACATGATCGATCTCCTGGCCCTGGCTGGCCGGCAGGCTGGGGTCGGCCTTTTCGATCTCGGAGAACTGCCAGGAGTGCGCCAGCCACAGATTCAGAGCGCTGGCAGGGTAGAGGTTGAGCTGGGCGTCGTAGCCCCAGCGACGGGTCTGCCCGAGGTTTTCCGATTCGCCACTGGGATCGTTGAGCCGGCGCCGCACCTCGTCCGTGGCGACCTGCTCCCAGTAGGCAACGCGCCCGTCGAGCCAGTGCACCGGGCTGAACTTGATGCCGGTTTCCCAGCCGTCATTGATCGACGGCGAGAGATCGCTGGTGCGCGGCGGCACCTTGTAGGCGGCCGCGCCGGTACCGATCTGGAAGGTCCGCCCCCAGTTGCCATACAGGCTCAGCTGCTCGATGGGGGTGTAGATCAGGCTAATCTTCGGCTGCTCGATGCTGCCGTAGTCGTTGATCGCGTAATCGTTGCCACTGAGCTCGTCGGTGAAGTCACCCCGAATGCGGTCGACGCGAAATGCCGGGATGATCTTCAGCGATTCCACCGGCTGGATCACCGCCTGCAGGTACGCGCCGTAGCTGTCGTAGTCGAAGCGCTGGTCGCGGGTCTGGGTCACGACCTGGCGCTCGACGGTGGTGTAGCGCTCGCTGCGGTTGCGCTGCTGTTCGGTGTCCAGCCCGCCTTCGAGGGCCAGGTCATGGAGCCAGGACACGTCCGGCCGGTAGGTCAGCGAAGTGCGCGCGCCGTAGTGCTTCTCTTCGGTCGAGCGGCGCTGTTGCGGCTGGGCCTGGGAGAAACGCACCCAGCGGTCGTCATCCAGGGTGTTGAGCCAGACCTTGGTCGCCCAGCTGAGGTCGCTGGCCAGCTGGCTGTCCAGATGCAGGCTGAGCTGGTTCATGCGCCGCTCACCCATGTCGCTGGCCGACAGCGCATAGGACTGGCGAGGCGAGTGCCGTGCGTCCTCCCGGGACAGGTACCCGGGCTCGTCCGCTTCGGCCTCGTAGTGCCGGGCGATCAGGCCCAGGCGCCAGTTTCCGGTGTCCGGCGAGTAGAACCATTTGCCGGAAAGGCTGGTGCGCTCGCTGCCGGCATGGTCGCGGTAGCCATCGCTCTTCTGTTGCCCGATGAAGTAGTTCTGCGTCCAGTTGCCGCTTTCGATGCCTTTGGCCAGCTGCAGCTCCTGCGTGTCGTAGCTGCCGTAGCGCAGCCGCGCCTTGCCGTAGTCGCCACCGATGCGCGACTGCACGGCGACGTTGCCGGCGATGTTGTACAGGCCGTAGCGCGGATCGTTGGTACCGCGCACCACCTCGATGCCGTCGATCTCCAGCGGGAACAGCATGTCCAGATAGGGCATGTTGCCGTCATTGCTGTTGCTCGGGATGCCGTCGATCAGCAGCTTGACCGCGTTGACCTCGCCCTCGCCATTGAAGCCACGAAAGGACAGCTTGCCGGAGCTGGTGCCCTGGCCGAACTCGGTGAGCATCACCCCCGGCGCACGACGGAACAGCTCCCAGCTATAGAGCACCGGCTGCTGTTCGAGGATGTCGCTGCCCAGCAGGTCCACCGAGCTGACCACGCTGCTGGTCGGCAGGCCACCACCCGACTGGGTGGCGGTGACGGTGCTGCTGCCCAGCGAAAGCGCGGAGGCGGCGCTATCGGCAAGGCTTGCCGGCAGATAGGCAGCGGCGATGACCGCGATGAACAAACGGGGCAGCGCAGGGCGCCGCGAAGGGTGCGCAGGATGGTCGAGCATCTCGCATGTTCCTTGTGCAACAGACAGAGCCGTACGGCGAATGGCCGCAGGCAGACGCCAACACGCAACCATCGGCAGGTGCAGGCAGTTCAGGCGTGGCAACGAGGGGTGACGCCGGCGGCGTCAGGCGAGGGGAGAAGCGCGAGGGTTGAGGGCCGGCCACTGTTGCCGTGGCGACGGTCGATGGACGCGTGATTCGGCGAGCCGGGTCAGCTGGCCGGCGGTGTGTTGCGGCAGTTGCGGCGCTGCACCGGGCAGCGCCGCTAGCCCCACCGAACCGGCACAGCAGCAGCAAGGCGGCATCCCGCCGTGCGCGCCATGGGTGCCCGAATCATGCTCGCCATGGACTGCCGGCGGGTGCAGCGCATGCGCCTGCTGCACCTGCGCCTGCATCAGCGGGCAATGCCCACTCCAGCCGAGCAGCCGCTTGGCATCCGCCGGCAACAGGCCAGACAGCGGCATGCTCAGCAGATGGATCAGCAGTGCCAGGCTGGCGAGCCAGGCGGGGAGGCGGCGGCGTGTCATCGGCGATCCGATCAGGCGCAGGTGCGAATGGCGTTCATGATAGGAACGACTCTCAGCAAAAAGAGTTGAGCAAACTCAAGAATGTTTGCAGAGAGGCCTGCAGACAGGTTCGCTGCGCGGCGAACCTCGCTACGCAGCGAACCGTAGAGCTCAGCGGGCGTCGAGCAGCGCCTGGGCAGCATCGGCCGGCTGGCCGGCGAGCTGCCGCTGGGCCTGCTTCTGCTGCTTGTAGGCCAGGGCAGCGGCCGGTACCGGCGTAACCGTGCCGGTTTCCAGCCACTTCTTCAGGCGGTTGGCGTCAGCCATGTGGGTGTACTTGCCGAACGCGTCGAGCACCACGAAGGCCACCGGCCGCTGCTTCATGGTGGTGCTCATCACCAGGCAATGGCCGGCAGCATTGGTGAAGCCGGTCTTGCTCAACTGGATGTCCCAGTTGTTCTTGCGCACCAGGGCATTGGTATTGCGAAAGCCCAGCGTGTAGTTGGGCTTGCGGAAGGCCACGGTCTTCTCGTCGGTGGTGCTGAACTGCTGGATCAGCGGGTACTGGCGACTGGCGCGAATCAGCTTGACCAGGTCGTTGGCGCTGGAGACGTTGCGCTCGGAAAGGCCGGTGGGCTCGACGTAGTGCGTACGGCTCATGCCCAGCGCCCGGGCCTTGGCGTTCATCGCCTGGATGAATGCCGCATAGCCTCCCGGATAGTGATGGGCGAGGCTGGCGGCTGCGCGGTTCTCGGAGGACATCAGGGTCAGCAGCAGCATCTCTCGGCGGCTGATCTCGCTGCCGATGCGCACCCGGGAATAAACGCCCTGCATCTCCTTGGCATCGCGGATGGTCACCGGTAGCGCCTGGTCCAGCGGCAGCTTGGCATCCAGCACCACCATGGCGGTCATCAGCTTGGTCACCGAAGCGATCGGCACGACCATGTCGGGATTGCTGGAATAGAGCACCTCGTTGGTGTTCAGGTCGACCAGCAGGGCGCTGCCCGAGGCGAGCTCCTGAACCATCGGCTTGGCCGCCTGGGCATGAATCACCGGCAACGAGGCCAGGCAGGCGAACAACAGGCTGGCCACCGTACGACGCAATTTCACGATTGGATTTCCCCGCTGGAAAAGGGCGCTGCGGCGCGGGATGCGCCGGAATAAAGCGCTCCGGAACTGTGACGCAGTATAGGGAATCGACGGGCGGCTCGCCTGTTCCCGATGAACGGTTCGTCGGATGTCGACCAGCGCGGCGGCCGGCCCGGACACATCTTGATGTGGTCTGCTCGGCCAGCAAAGCCGGCTTCTGGCCGCACCTCTGCAACGTTTCGGGGTCAAACCCACACACTTACCGAGGGGAGGTCCCGCCATGTTCAGCCACAAGCCCACCACCCGCGAAGAAGTCCAACGCGAGATCGACAGCCTGATGCGCGCGCTCGACGAGCTCAAGCACGACGCCGCACGTGACTCGCGCCATCGCCTCAGCGCCCTGCGTTCGCGTGCCGAATCGCTCTGGCACGACCAGCACTGGGACGAGCACTATGCCGATCTGTCCAAGCGCACCCGTGAGGCCAGCCGCGCCGCACGCGACTGTGCCAAGGAACATCCGCTGGGCACGCTGGCCCTGGCGGCCGGTGCCTTTGCCCTGATCGGCTATCTGGTCACCCGCCGTTGACCGACCATGCTCAACGCCGAAACGCCACGCCTCAAGTTCGCCCTGTACGGCGCGCATGACGATCTCGGCAGTGCGCTGCTGGTCGAGTTGCTCAGCCGGCAGCACGAGGCCGTGGCGCTATTGGACGATCTCAATTCGCTGTCTGCCCGGCCGGGCCTGCGGACCAAGCCGGGCGACCCGTTCGATCCGCTGAGCGTCAGCGAAAGCGTGGCAGGTATGGATGCGGTGATCTGTCTGTACCACACGCCGCGCCTGCCCAGCACCGATGCCATCACCGGCGAGTCCGCCCGGCGCGATTTCTACCAGGCGGTGGAAGCGCTGCTGCTCGGGCTTGAGCGTGTCGGCGTCGAGCGGCTGCTGTTGGTCGCCGACTTCCCGGCCATCGAGCGACAGCCGGAGGTCGAGGCCGCCTTGCAGCGGCTGGCCGCGCATCCGCTCAAGTGGACGCTGGTGGATGCGCCCCCGGCCGGCAACCAGCTGACCATCGAGACGTTGGCCGAAGCCGCCGGCAAGGGCGAAACCAATCCCTTTCACGAGCTGCAGCGCATCGCGGCCGGTATCGTCGACGAGCTGGAGCGCCCGCAGCACCTGCATCAGCGCATCCATTTTCGTAGCTAGCGCTTTCTGGTCGTCTGAGCGCGGCTTATGGATGTCTGCGCGCGGCGGCCAGCCAATGGCCAGCGGGCATCTGACCGGCCAAGAGCCTCTCAGCCCAGCTGGCGCCGTAGCTCGGCCAGTACCGGCGCGGTATCCGGGCGCACGCCGCGCCAGAGTTCGAAGGCTTCCGCCGCCTGCTCCACCAGCATGCCGAGACCGTCGCGGGTGGTCGCACCCAGCGCCGCGGCCCAGCGGCAGAAGGGCGTCGGCTCGGCGCTGTACATCATGTCGTAGCAGAAGGTGCGGCCGGCAACGATCAGGCTGTCGGCCAAGGGCGGCAGCTCGCCACCGAGACTGGCCGACGTGCCGTTGACGATCAGGTCGACCGGTTCGGCAAGCTCGGCGAAGCCGCTCGCCGACAGCGGACCGAGCTCGGCGAACTCCTGCACCAGCTGTTCGGCCCGGCTCGCGGTGCGATTGGCGATGACCAGCGCCGCCGGCCGGTGCGCCAGCAGCGGCTCCAGTACGCCACGCACGGCACCCCCGGCGCCCAGCAGCAGGATGCGGCGGCCGCTCAGGGTCACGCCGGCATTGAGCAGGTCGGCGACCAGCCCGGCGCCATCGGTGTTGTCGCCCAGCAGGCGACCATCCTCCAGCTTCTTCAGGGTATTCACCGCACCGGCGCGGCGCGCACGCTCGGTCAGCTCGTCGGCCATGCGATAGGCCTGCTCCTTGAACGGCACGGTCACGTTGGCACCCCGGCCTTCGCGAAAGAAGTCACGCGCGAACGCGGGGAAGTCATCCAGCGGCGCCAGCAGCGGCTCATAGCTCAGCGCCTGGCCGGTCTGTGCGGCGAACAGCGCATGAATCTGCGGTGACTTGCTGTGGCCGATGGGGTTGCCGAAGACGCCGTAGCGGTCCATCCAATACCTCTGTTTCAAATGCGGGCTGCAGACCCGGTGCGAGACGCATCGACTCCAGCGCCGAAACCTCGGGCCGGATGCCGTCTTCGTTCAGGCGGGCGCGGCGGCCAGCCAGTCGCGGTCCTGCAGGAAATACTCGGTCAGCCGCGCTTCCGGCGAGCCCGGCTCGGGGCGCTTGTCATAGCCCCAGGCAACCTGGGGCGGCAGCGACATCAGGATCGATTCGGTGCGGCCTCCCGATTGCAGGCCGAACAGGGTGCCGCGGTCGTAGACCAGGTTGTACTCGACGTAGCGGCCACGGCGCAGCAGCTGGAACTGCCGCTCGCGCTCGCCGAACGGGGTGGCCTTGCGCCGCTGCACGATGGGCAGATAGGCCTGGAGATAGGCATCGCCGACCGCACGCATGAAGGCGAAGCTGGTGTCGAAATCCCACTGGTTCAGGTCGTCGAAGAACAGTCCGCCAACGCCGCGCGGTTCGTTGCGGTGCTTGATGTGGAAATAGCGGTCGCACCACTCCTTGTAGCGCGGATAGACCTCGGCGCCGAACGGCGCGCAGGCATCCCGCGCGACCCGGTGCCAGTGCACGCAGTCTTCTTCGGCGCCGTAGTAGGGCGTCAGGTCGAAGCCGCCGCCGAACCACCAGACCGGTTCCTCGCCGTCCTTCTCGGCGATGAAGAAGCGCACATTGGCATGGGAGGTGGGCACGTAGGGGTTGTGCGGGTGGATCACCAGCGACACACCCAGCGCCTCGAAGCTGCGACCGGCCAGTTCAGGCCGATGGGCACTGGCCGATGGCGGCAGGCTGTCGCCGTGCACATGGGAGAAGTTCACCCCGCCTTTCTCGATCAGCGCGCCGTTCTCGATCACCCGCGTCCGGCCGCCACCGCCACCAGGCCGCGTCCAGGCATCCTCGACGAAGCGGGCACCGCCGTCTTCGACCTCCAGGGCGGCGCAGATTCGATCCTGCAGATCCAGCAGATAGGCTTTGACGGCTTCGGTCCTGTCGTTCACGAAATCACCTTGCGAATGACCGCACGCAGCCAGCGGCGCGTGGCTGAGCGGTGCTTGAAACGGGGTCGGCCGGCAAGCATAACATCAGGCCGATTGACGAACGCAGCCCCGGCAGGTTCGATAGGCGCTCTTTCAATGACCAGGAGCCAGACATGTCCCAGCGCATCCAATTCAGCCAGCACGGCGGTCCCGAAGTCCTGGAACAGGTCGATGTACCCCTCAGCGCACCGGCTGCCGGCGAGGTGCGCGTCCGCAACCACGCCATCGGCCTGAACTTCATCGACACCTATTTCCGTAGCGGCCTGTACCAGCCGCCGAGCCTGCCGTCCGGTCTGGGCACCGAGGGTGCCGGGGTGGTCGATGCGGTGGGCGAGGGCGTGCAGCATCTGCAGCCCGGTGATCGTGTCGCCTATGCCACCGGTCCGCTGGGTGCCTACGCGGAGTATCACACGCTGCCGGCTCGCCACCTGGTTAAGCTGCCGGACTCCATCAGCTACGAACAGGCTGCCGCGGTCATGCTCAAGGGCCTGACCTGTCAGTATCTGCTGCGTCAGACTCACGCGCTGCAGGCCGGCGAGACCGTGCTGTTCCATGCCGCGGCCGGCGGCGTTGGCTCGATTGCCTGCCAGTGGGCGCATGCGCTCGGCGCTCGGCTGATCGGCGTGGTCGGCTCGGCGGAGAAGGCCGCACGCGCCAAGGCGCTCGGTGCCTGGGCGACCATCGACCGTAGCTGCGAAGACGTGGTGCAGCGCGTACTGGAGCTGACCGAAGGCAAGAAGTGCCCGGTGGTCTACGACTCGGTGGGCAAGAACAGCTGGGAGATATCCCTCGATTGCGTCGCTCCGCGCGGGCTGCTGGTGAGCTTCGGCAATGCGTCGGGTGCTGTTACCGGAGTCAACCTCGGCGTGCTGGCGCAAAAGGGTTCGCTGTTCGTCACCCGCCCGACCCTGGCTGGCTATGCCGACACCCCGGAGCGCCTGCAGGCCATGGCCGACGAGCTGTTCGAGATGATCGGCAGCGTCAAGGTCAAGGTGGAGATCGGCCAGCGCTACGCACTCGGCGATGCCGCCGAAGCGCAGCGCAAGCTGGCAGCGGGGGAAACCACCGGATCGACCATTCTGCTGCCCTGAACACGGTGGCGGCCGCCGCTGCAGGGCAGCCGCGCCGCCGTCGATTCGCCGGCTCAGGCCGGACGAATCACCTCGCCGCTGCGCAGGTCTCGGATGACGCTGGGATTGCGCCGGCCGCCCAGCGCACCATTGAACACGGCGTCTAGCTGCTGCGGGAAATACTGTTCCACCCGCAGCCGCGAACGCGCCGCGGGCCGCCCGGCCGGGTTGGCCGAGGTCGACACCAGCGGCCCGGTCAGCGCGCAGAGGCGCTTGACCAGCGGGTGGTCGGTGACGCGCAGGGCCACGCTGTCATGCCGTCCGGTGATCCACTCGGGCAAGCGGCCGCGGTGCGGTACCAGCCAGGTGTTGGGCCCGGGCCAGGTCCCTGACAGGCGATCCAGCCAGCGCTCCGGCAGGTCGTCCAGCAGGAAGTCGAACTGTTCCACGGTATCCGCGATGAGGATCAGGCCCTTCTCCACGGGTCGCTCCTTGAGCGCCAGCAGGCGCAACACCGCGTCTTCGTCCCACGGGTCGCAGCCCACACCCCAGACCGCTTCGGTCGGATAGGCGATCACCCCGCCAGCCCGGACCACCCGCGCCACCTGCTGCACACGCCAATCGCCAATCATGCCGACCTCTGCCTGGATGAAAAGCCGGCAGTGTACCCAAGGCGCCAGCCGTCGAGCAGGGGGCGATCGGGCCGATTCGCAACAGCCTGCAACAGTGAGCCGTTAAGCCTGGCACCGCCGCATCCAGCCGATGCTGGTTAGCGCATCAGCACCGACCAGAGTCCGTTGTCGCAGCTGACCTGACCCTCGATCTCCAGCTCGGTCAGTTGTGCCAGCACCTGACCCAGCGGCTGATCGAGCGCGGCCGCCAGCGCCTCGCTGCTGCGCGACGCCGCCAGCAGTTCGCGCAGCAATGGGTGATCCGTCTGCGGCGGCTTCGGCGCTTCAGCAGCCAGCGGTGCAAGGCGCTGCCAGCCGCGCAGGGCCTGCAGGACATCCTCTACCGACTCCACCAGCGCCGCGCCCTGGCGGATCAGCTGATGGCAGCCGCGTGCGCCAGGATGATGGATCGAACCGGGAATCGCATAGACTTCCCGGCCTTGGTCGGCGGCCAGACGCGCGGTGATCAGCGAACCGCTGGACGGACTCGCCTCGACCACCAGCACGCCCAGCGAAAGGCCGCTGATGATGCGGTTGCGGCGCGGAAAGTTGCTCGCTTGTGGCGGGCAGTCCAGCGGCAATTCGGACACCAGCGCACCGCCATGTTCGACGATCTCCTTGGCCAGGCTGAGATGGCGCTGCGGATACAGCCGTTCGATGCCGGTGCCGAGCACCGCGACGGTCTTGCCGTTTGCATCCAGCGCACCCTGATGTGCAGCGCCGTCGATTCCCAGCGCCAGTCCACTGGTGATGACGAAACCCGCGCCGGCCAGGCTGCGGGAAAAGGCGCGGGCATTGTCCAGGCCGTTTCGCGAGGCGCGGCGGCTGCCGACTACCGCCAGCTGCGGCCGTTCGAGCAAGGTCGGATCGCCGGCGACGAACAGCAGAGGCGGGGCATCCGGCAGCTCCGCCAGCAGGGCGGGATAGGCCGGATCGTCCCAGCAGATCACATGTCGACCTGGGGCTTGCAGCCAGGCCAGGGCGGCACTGGCCCGCTCGCGAATCTCGCTGCTGCGGCGCGGTTCGGCGCAGCTGACCGGCAGACCCAGGGAGCACCAGGCGCTGGCCGGCGCGCTGAGGGCCGACGCGGCATCGGGGAACGCCCTGAGCAACCGCTGCAGGCGCCGCGGACCGAGTTCCGGCAACAGATGAAGACGCAGCCGGGCTTCAAGCTCGGCGGGGGAAATGGCAGGCATGGAAGACACTCCTTGTCTCCTGGCACCGCATCCTTGCGGTGTTATCGCAGCATGAAAAAGCCCCGCATTCGCGGGGCTTTCTTAGTTCAGGGGTTGCGGACCTTGTCCTTCACCGACAGCGAGCGGGTCGCCTGCAGCACCAGGCCGTAGCTGAGCTTGTCGTAGGTGCGGAACACCATCAGCAGACCGGAGCGCTCGTCCGGGATCTTCACGTTCTCGCCGGTCACGCGATCGCGCACGGTTTCGCCGGTCTTGTACACCGCCAGCACGTTGCCGTCCTGCAGACCGTCACGAGCACCTTTGTTCAGCGTGACCACATCGAACTGGCCGATCTGGGTGACGCCGCGCGGCACATCCAGAATCACGCCTTCGACCTGGGTGGACGGGGCGCTCGGCATAAAGGTGGAGTTGACCGCGCGCTCCTCGCCCGGGAACAGGCGATCACCGATGCGCGCTTCCTGGGTGGTCCGGGTCAGTTGCATGGTGGCGATGTCGCCTTCGATCTCGACGATCTCGACGGAGCCGACATCGTCGGCGTTGATGCCGAGGAATTCACCGGTGTCCGGGTCGACGTAGGTCTTGCCCTGGCGGAAGATGCCGTAGGCCGGCATGTTCGCTTCGAACGCGCCGCGACCATAGATGCGATCGCCGGCGCCGCTGATCACGCGCTCGGCATTGCCGGCGACGATGTACGGAGCGCCCTGGAACTGCTCGGCAGTGTCGATGATGCGGTTGCTCAGCAGGAAGCTGTTGATCGCTTCCAGCGGGATGGTCGGGATGGCCTCGGCCATCGGCGTGGTGCGTACGGTCGGCGACAACTTGATGGTGCCGCGCGAGGTACCGCGGTCCAGCACCAGTCGCGGTTGGCCGTCGACATAGACCAGGCTCAGGGTGTCGCCGGGATAGATCAGGTGAGGGTTGGCGATCTGCGGGTTGGCATGCCACAGCTCCGGCCATTTCCACGGCTCGCGCAGGAAGCGGCCGGAAATGCCCCAGAGTGTGTCGCCCTTCACCACGGTATACCGCTCCGGATGATTGTCCTTGAGCTGCACCGCGGCCTGGGCGAGCCCGCCGACCGCCACCAGCAGCAGGGCGAGTAGTGATTTCTTCATGTGGTGAATCCCTTTATTATGTGCCTTCACGTGAAGCGCCCTAGCGCCGCGGACCCATTTGGAACGCGGCATTAAGCCGTTTTCCATGCTGCTCGGCATCTTAGCAGCGGCTTTTGACTTTATTCCATAAGTGCATCACAAACGCATATGGCCATTCTGAACATCCTTGAATTTCCCGATCCGCGGCTGCGTACCATCGCCAAACCGGTGGACGTGGTCGATGACGGCATCCGTCAGCTGGTCGACGACATGTTCGAAACCATGTACGAAGCGCCGGGCATCGGCCTGGCCGCGACGCAGGTCAATGTGCACAAGCGCGTGGTGGTGATGGACCTGTCCGAGGACCGCTCCGAACCGCGGGTTTTCATCAACCCGGAATTCGAACCGCTCACCGACCAGATGGACCAGTACCAGGAAGGCTGCCTGTCGGTACCCGGCTTCTACGAGAACGTCGATCGTCCGCAGAAGGTGCGCATCAAGGCGCTGGACCGCGACGGCAAGCCCTACGAGCTGATCGCCGAAGGACTGCTGGCGGTGTGTATCCAGCACGAGTGCGATCACCTCAACGGCAAGCTGTTCGTCGACTACCTGTCCAGCCTCAAGCGCGACCGGATCAAGAAGAAGCTGGAAAAGATCCACCGCCAGCAGGCTTGATTCCCGAACCTCAAAGGCTTGCTACGGCAAGCCTTTTTCTTAGCGAGTCCCCATGACCCAGCCCTTGCGCATCGTTTTCGCCGGCACTCCGGAATTCGCCGCCCAACACCTGCAGGCCCTGCTCGATGCGGGCAAATCGATCGTTGCGGTCTATACCCAGCCGGACCGCCCGGCCGGGCGCGGCCAGAAGCTGATGCCCAGCCCGGTCAAGCAGCTCGCCGTGCAGCACGACATTCCGGTGCTGCAACCGCAGACACTGCGTGATCCGGCGGCTCAGGCGGAGCTGGCCGCGCTGCAGGCGGACCTGATGGTGGTCGTGGCCTATGGTCTGATCCTGCCGCAGGCGGTGCTCGACCTGCCGCGCCTGGGCTGTATCAACAGCCATGCCTCGCTGCTGCCCCGCTGGCGTGGTGCCGCGCCGATCCAGCGCGCCATCGAAGCCGGCGACAGCGAGTCCGGGGTCACGGTGATGCAGATGGAAGCGGGCCTGGATACCGGTCCGATGCTGCTCAAGGTCAACACACCGATCAGTGACGAAGACACCGGCGGCTCGCTGCACGACCGTCTCGCCTTGCTCGGCGCGCACGCCGTGGTAAAGGCCGTCGACGCCCTGGCCGCCGGCACCCTGACGCCCGAAGTGCAGGACGACAGCCTGGCCACCTATGCGCACAAGCTGAGCAAGGACGAGGCGCGCGTAGACTGGACCCGCCCGGCAGTCGAGCTGGAGCGGCTGATTCGCGCCTTCAACCCCTGGCCGATCTGCCACAGCACGCTGAACGGCGAAACGCTGAAGATTCACGCGGCGCAGCTCGGCGAAGGCCGCGGCGTGCCCGGCCTTATCCTCGACGCGAGCAAGGCAGGGCTGACCGTTGCCTGCGGTGAAGGCGCGCTGTCGCTGACTCGCCTGCAATTGCCCGGTGGCAAGCCGCTTGGCTTCGGCGACCTGTATAACAGCCGCCGTGAGCAGTTCGCCCCCGGCCTGGTTCTCGGCCAATGAATCCGCGCCTGGCGGCGGCCCGTGCGCTGAGCGTCGTGCTGTCGGGCAAGGCGTCTCTGGGCAGCAGCCTGCCGGAGGTCCTCGGCAAGGTGGACGCCCGTGATCGCGGGCTGACCCAGGAACTGGCCTTTGGTACCGCGCGCTGGCAGCCGCGCCTGGCGGGGCTGGCCAACAAACTGTTGCAGAAGCCGTTCAAGGCCGCCGACCGTGATGTCGAAGCATTGCTGCTGGTCGGCCTCTATCAGCTGCTGCATACCCGTATTCCGGCCCATGCCGCCATCGGCGAAACCGTCGGCTGCGTGGACAAGCTGAAGAAGCCCTGGGCCAAGGGGCTGCTCAATGCCGTGCTGCGCCGCGCCCAGCGCGAAGGTGAAGCACTGCTGGCCGAACTGGAACACGATCCGGTGATTCGCGTGGCCCACCCACGCTGGCTGCAGAAGACCCTCAAGGCACACTGGCCCGAGCACTGGGAAGCCATCTGCGCGGCGAACAATGCGCATCCGCCGATGATGCTGCGGGTCAACCGCCGTCAGACCAGTCGAGACGTCTACCTGACCGAGCTGCAAACCGCCGGTATCGACGCCTTCCCCTGCGAATTCAGCGAAGACGGCATCCGACTCGCCAGCCCCTGCGATGTGCAGCAGCTGCCCGGCTTCGCCGAAGGACGGGTCAGTGTGCAGGACGAAGCCGCGCAGCTGGCCGCCGGGCTGCTCGATCTGGCGCCCGGCCAGCGCGTGCTGGACGCCTGCTGCGCTCCGGGCGGCAAGACCTGCCACCTGCTCGAGCGCGAGCCGCAGCTGGCCGGGCTGGTTGCGCTGGACCTCGAGCCCAAGCGCCTGGCGCGGGTACGGGAGAATCTCGAGCGTCTGCAGCTCGATGCCGAGCTGCTCGCCGCCGATGCGCGCGCCACCGCGCAGTGGTGGGATGGCAAACCGTTCCAGCGCATCCTGCTCGACGCACCCTGCTCGGCCACCGGCGTGATCCGCCGCCATCCGGACATCAAGCTGACCCGCCAGGCCGAGGACATCGCTCCACTGGCCGCACTGCAGGGCGAGATGCTCGATGCACTGTGGCCGACCCTGGAAGTCGGCGGCGTGCTGCTCTATGCCACCTGCTCGGTGCTGCCGACCGAGAACCGCGAGGTGATCGGTGCCTTTCTCGCACGCACCCCCGGCGCGCGCGAACTGGACCTGCCGGCCGGCTTCGGCCTGACGCAGCCCCACGGTCGCCAGCTGCTGCCGCAGCAGGACGGCCACGACGGCTTCTACTATGCCAAGCTGATCAAGATCGCAGCTCAACCGCGTGGCCATCATCAGTAAGCCGAACCCGGGCCGGCCAGGCTCGACCCCAACATGGACGCGGCAGCGGATGGCTGCCGCTCAGGAGTGACCGCGTGAAGATCATCATCCTCGGTGCCGGTCAGGTCGGCGGCACCCTCGCCGAACACCTCGCCAGCGAAGCCAACGACATCACCGTGGTGGACACCGACGGCGATCGCCTGCGCGATCTCGGCGACCGCCTGGACATCCGCACCATTCAGGGCCGCGGCTCGTTTCCCACCGTGCTGCGCCAGGCCGGCGCCGATGACGCCGACATGCTGGTGGCGGTGACCAACAGCGACGAAACCAACATGGTCGCCTGCCAGGTCGCCTACACGCTGTTTCACACGCCGACCAAGATAGCCCGGGTGCGCGAGGCGGCCTATCTGGTGCGCTCGGGTCTGTTCAACAACGAAGCCATTCCGGTGGACGTGCTGATCAGCCCGGAACAGGTGGTGACCAATTACATCAAACGCCTGATCGAGCATCCCGGCTCGCTGCAGGTGATCGACTTCGCCGGCGGCAAGGCGCAGCTGGTGGCAGTACGCGCCTATTACGGCGGCCCGCTGGTGGGCCAGGAGCTGCGCCAGCTGCGTCGTCACATGCCCAACGTCGACACCCGCGTGGCGGCCATCTTCCGCCGCAACCACGCGATCCTGCCGCAGGGCGACACGGTCATCGAGGCCGATGACGAGGTGTTCTTCATCGCTGCCCGCGGCCACATCCGTGCCGTGATGAGCGAGATGCGCCGGCTCGACGAGAACTACAAGCGCATCGTCATCGCCGGTGGCGGGCACATCGGCGAGCGGCTGGCCGAGGCCATCGAGAGCCGCTACCAAGTCAAGATCATCGAGATGAACCCGGCACGCTGCCGCTACCTCTCCGACACCCTGGACAGCACCATCATCCTGCAGGGCAGCGCTTCGGACCGCGACCTGCTGGTGGAAGAGAACATCAACGAGGCGGACGTGTTCCTCGCCCTGACCAACGACGACGAGGCCAACATCATGTCCTCGCTGCTGGCCAAGCGGCTCGGTGCGCGCAAGGTGATGTGCATCATCAACAACCCGGCCTACGTCGACCTGGTGCAGGGCGGCGAAATCGACATCGCCATCAGCCCGCAGCTGGCCACCATAGGCACCCTGCTGACCCACGTGCGCCGCGGCGATATCGTCAGTGCACACTCGCTGCGCCGCGGCGCGGCCGAAGCGATCGAGGTGATCGCCCACGGCGACCCGCGCTCGAGCAAGGTGGTGGGTCGCGCCATCGAGCAGATTGCGCTGCCGCCAGGCACCACCATCGGCGCAGTGATCCGCGACGACCAGGTACTGATCGCGCACGATGACACCCGAATTGAGTCCGGCGACCACGTCATCCTGTTCCTGGTGGACAAGAAGCACATTCGCGACGTGGAGCGCCTGTTCCAGGCCGGTCTGACCTTCTTCTGAAGCACGCCGCTTTTACCCGAACGGCCCGCCTTATGGTGGGCCGTTTTGTTTTCTCAATCAGAAAAACCGCAGCTCCGTTTCGGCGGGTTTTCCATCATCCCCTTCGATTGCGTCAGATCGCGCCAGATGGGCTCAGATTTCCATTTTATGGCCAGCTTTTGTACCCTCCAGAATGACCGCTCCGTCAGGGCTTCGATTGAAGAAAGCTATGATCGCCGTAACGTTCACGGCACCTTGTCGCTTCGCAAGCGTCCTTTACTACGGTCAACGCAGTTACCACTCCTAGACAAATAACGATCCGATTCCTCGGGTCTCTACAAGGAACAGGAGAAACTCCCAATGAGGAACAGCCCCATCACGACAAGCCCCCGCCGGCTGCTGATCGCCTGTGCCGCCCTGGCCAGCATCGGTTTCGCCAGCGTCACCCAGGCCGATACCCTGGAAAAGATCAAGGACAGCAACAGCGTCCGCATCGGCTACGCCAACGAGACGCCTTTCGCCTATACGGCGCTGGATGGCAGTGTCACCGGCGAGTCGCCGGAAATCGTGCGCAAGGTCTTCGAGCGCATGGAGATCGGCACCATCAAACCGGTGCTCACCGAATGGGGCTCGCTGATCCCCGGCCTGCGCGCCGGGCGCTTCGACCTCATCGCCGCCGGCATGTACATCACCCCGGAACGCTGCAAGCAGGTGCTTTTCACCGACCCGCATTACCGCCTGCTCGACACCCTGCTGGTGGCCCAGGGCAACCCGAAGGAGCTGCGCAGCTACGAGGACATCGCCGGCAACCCCGAGGTGAAGATCGCCATCATGTCCGGCACGGTGAACCTGGGCTATGCGCGCAAGGCCGGCATCAAGGATTCGCAGATCCTCCAGGTACCGGATACCACCTCCCAGCTGCAGGCGGTACGCAGCGGCCGCGCCGATGCCGCCATCGGCACCCAGCTGACCATGCGCGGGCTGGCGGCCAAGGCCAGTAACGATGTCGAGGCCATTGCCGACTTCGAGGACGATCCCGCGCGCGCCGGCTATGGTGCGCTGGCCTTCCGCCCGCAGGACGAAGCCCTGCGCGATGCAGTGAATGCCGAGCTCAAGCAGTGGCTGGGCAGCGAGGAGCATCTGAAAGCCGTGGAACCGTTCGGCTTCGACCGCTCCAACCTGACCGACAAGACCGCCGCCGAGCTCTGCGGCGCCTGAAGCCCGTCGGGCGGCCGGTTTGCTGCGCCGACCCGCCGCCCGCCTGCGAACGCTGACCAAGGCTGCGCCGCCGCTTGCGCAGCCTCGCTCAGCGCTCCGGACAACCGGATAGCGCCACCATGATCGAACTGCTCCCCCTGTTGCTGCAGGGCACCTGGGTCACCGTCAAGGTGACTGTCTTCGGTTCCCTGCTGGCCATCGCCTGCGCGCTGATCGCCGCGCTGGCCCGGCTCTCGCCATTGGCACCATTGCGCTGGCTGGCCGTCATCTACGTCGAGGTGTTCCGTGGCTCGTCGCTGCTGGTCCAGCTGTTCTGGCTGTACTTCGTGCTGCCGCTGCCACCGTTCAACGTCGAGATGAGCGCCTTCGCCGTGGCGGTGGTCGGCCTGGGCCTGAACATCGGTGCCTACGGCGCCGAGGTGCTGCGTGGCGCGATCCGCTCGGTGCATCGCGGCCAGCACGAGGCCTGCCACGCGCTGAACATGACGCCGCTGACCCGCATGCGCGGGATCATCCTGCCGCAGGCGCTGCTGGCGGCGATTCCGCCCGGCACCAACCTGTTGATCGAACTGCTGAAGAACACTTCGCTGGTGTCGCTGATCACCCTGTCGGACCTGGCCTTCCGCGCCCGGCAGCTGGACCAGGCGACCCTGATGACCCTGGAGATCTTCGGCCTGGCGCTGGTGATCTACTTCGTTCTCGCCCAGACGATCAACTTCGCCATGCGCAGGCTGGAACAGCGCCTGGCCCGTGGCCGGATGCGCGGAGGCCTGTCATGAACTTCTTCGACTGGGAATTCGCCCGCGAAATCCTGCCACGGCTGCTGGACGCCTCGCTGACCACCATCGGCATCGCCCTGGCCGGCTTCGCCATCGCCGTGGTGCTCGGCCTGTTTCTCGCCATCGGTCGGCGCAGCCGCCACCGCTGGCTGTCCTGGCCGGTCACCGGGCTGATCGAATTCATTCGCAGCACGCCGTTACTGATCCAGGTGTATTTCCTGTTCTACGTCTTCCCCAATTACGGCCTCAACCTCAGCGCCATGCAGGCGGGGATCATCGGTATCGCGCTGCACTACGCCTGCTACACCGCCGAGGTCTACCGCGCCGGCCTGGACGCGGTGCCGCGCTCGCAGTGGGAAGCGGTCACCGCGCTGAACATGAAGCCCTGGACCGCCTACCGCGACGTGATCCTGCCGCAGGCGTTGCGCCCGGTACTGCCGGCGCTGGGCAACTACCTGATCTCGATTCTCAAGGACACGCCGGTGCTGTCGGCGATCACCGTGGTGGAAATCATGCAGCGGGCCAAGAACATCGGCTCCGAGAGTTTCCGCTACCTGGAGCCGATCACCATGGTCGGCGTCTTCTTCCTCATTCTCAGCCTCGGCCTCGCCTGGTGCGTGCGCCGCCTGGAAAACCGCATGGAGCTGGCCCGATGAATACGCCAATGCCCGCCACAGAAGAATCGAACACCGCCGCCATGGCGGCCGCAGCGCCGGCGCAGCCAATGGTGCGTTTCGCCAGCGTGACCAAGCGCTATGGCGAGCTGACCGTACTGGAGGGGCTCGACCTTGATGTCCAGGAGGGCGAGAAGGTTGCCATCATCGGCCCCAGCGGCTCGGGCAAGTCGACCCTGCTGCGGGTGCTGATGACCCTGGAAGGCATCGACGACGGGCTGATCGAGGTGGACGGCGAACCCCTGACCCATATGCCCGACGGCCATGGCCGACTGGTCCCGGCCAACGCCCGTCATCTGCGCCGGGTGCGCGGCAAGGTCGGCATGGTGTTCCAGAGCTTCAACCTGTTCCCGCACATGAACGCGTTGCAGAACGTCATGGAAGCCCCGGTTCAGGTGCTCGGGCTGAGCAAGCGCGAGGCGCGCGAACGGGCCGAGGAGCTGCTGGCGATGGTCGGCCTGGAGGACAAGCTGGAGCATTTCCCGGCGCAGCTGTCCGGCGGCCAGCAGCAGCGCGTGGCGATTGCGCGGGCGCTGGCCATGCGACCCAAGGTGATGCTGTTCGACGAAGTGACCTCGGCGCTGGACCCGGAGCTCTGCGGCGAGGTGCTGAGCGTGATTCGCCGTCTCGGCGAGGCGCACAACCTGACCATGCTGATGGTCACCCACCAGATGGGCTTCGCCCGCGAGTTCGCCGACCGCGTATGTTTCTTCCACCAGGGTCGGATCCACGAGCAGGGCAGCCCTGACGCGCTGTTCAACAACCCGCAGGAGGAGCGCACCCGGGAGTTTCTCAGCGCAGTCAATGAAGCCCATTGAGATGCCACGCGGCTGTCACGCGGCGCGCTCAAGATTGCGCGCACCCGCTAAGACCAATGGCGTATGCTGACCATCTTGCCGGGCAGTCGCTTTGCACTACAGTGGAGGGGACTCCCTGGGCGCCCGTGCTCCAATCAAGGTCCGATCATGCTCGAATCGCTGGAAAAGATGCTCTCTCAAGGCATGGACAATCCGATGCTGCGCTTCGGACTCGGCAAGGGCTACCTGGATGCCGGTCAGCCGGGCAGGGCGGCGCAGCACCTGCGCCGCTGCGTGGAGCTCGATCCAAAGTATTCGGCGGCGTGGAAGCTGCTGGGCAAGGCGTTGCAGGCCGATGGCGACAAGCAGGGCGCCCACGAGGCCTGGGAAAGCGGCATCGCCGCAGCGAACGCTCGCGGCGACAAGCAGGCGGAAAAGGAAATGAGCGTCTTTCTGCGTCGGCTCGACCGGCTGACGCCTGACTGAGCGCCCGCTCAGTCCTCGCGCAGGAACTGCAGGCCGATCCCCTCGGCATCGACCCGCATCACCACCATCCGCAGTTCCGGCGCTGGAATCGGCAGGTCCTGAACCTGACCGGTCACCTCGTCGCCAGGCTGCAGCACCACCAACTCCGGATGCCGCACATAGACGCCACCATCGGACAGGTCGCGGGTGTGGGCGAACACCTCGCCGAAGGCCGGATGGGTGATGCGGATACGGCACTTCATGTTGGTACGTGGATGCTGACGCTGGTTGCGCATGGGTTCGTCCTTGTTGGTTCTTGTTCTGGCCTGATCAGTACCAGCGCTTTTCGCCGGCGGGGCGCTTCTTGAAGCGCTTCATCGTCCACATGTACTGGCTGGGGTAGGCCCGCACGTACTTCTCGATCATCGCGCTCATGGCCGCCACGCCGGTTTCGGCGTCCTCGCTATACATCCCTTCGGGCGCCGCCTCGAGGATCACCTTGTAGCCCGAACCGTCCTCCAGGCGCAACGCGTGAAGAAAAACGCCGACCGCCTTGCCGCCCGCGAGCATGCCGGGCACGAACTTGCTGGTCAGCGCCTGGATGGCGAAGAAAGGCACGAATATCCCGCTGCCTTCGCTCGGTTCCGGATCGGCCGGGATGCCAACCGCACCGCCACGACGGACTTCCTTGATCACGCTGAGGATGCCTTCCCGGGTCGAGGGCGCGACCCGGTTGCCCAGCTGCACGCGCTGCTGCTGCAGCAACTCGTCCACCGCCTTCAGCTTTGGCGGCCGGTAGAAGATGATCGGCTTGCACTGCGCGCAGTAGAAATGGTTCAGCACTTCCCAGTTTCCCAGGTGGCTGGTGATACCGACCACCCCCTTGCCAGACGCCAGCGCCGCCTGCAGCACCTCGAGGCCTTCGACTTCGCGAATCAGCCCGAGGGTCTTCTCAGCCGGCCAGATCCAGGCGCAGGCGCTTTCGGTGAAGGTCATGCCGGTCTGCCGCAGCGTCTTTCCGAGCAGCACATCCAGTTCGGCGGCACTCAGCTCGGGAAAGCACTTGTGCAGGTTGATCCGCGCCACCTCGCGCGAGCGGTTCGGCAGCTTCCACATCAGCCAGCCGATCACCGAGCCCAGCCCCTGCACCATGCGCCAGGGCAACCGGGCGAAGAGTCGCAGGGAACCGACGACCAGGGCACCTTTGAGCTTTTCCACACCGCACTCCGAAATTTTCAGGTCGCCTAGTCTACCTGCATCGGGCGGCGGCGTTCAGGCGCGACGCAAGCAATGGCGCATATCTTGGTGGCATACGGCTCAATCTCCGCCGACCAGCGCGGCATGCCGTTCGCAATCGATCAGATGGTCCATCACCATGCCGCAAGCCTGCATGTAGGCATAGCAGATGGTCGGGCCGACAAAGCTGAAGCCGGCTTTTTTCAGCGCGCGGCTCATGGCCTCGGCCTCGGGCGAGACCGCCGGCACCTGATCCAGGCGCTCGAAGCGATTGATCTTCGGTTCGCCGCCGACGAACGACCAGACGAACCCTACCGGATCCTCCAGCTGCAACCAGGCACGCGCGTTGCTGCGCGCCGCCTCGAGCTTGCGCCGGTTGCGGATGATGCCGGGATCCTGCATGCGCTCGTCGATCTCGGCATCGCTCATGCGCGCCAGGCGCTCGGCATCGAAGCCGAACAGCACCTGCCGGTAGCGCTCGCGCTTGCGCAATACGGTGATCCAGGAAAGCCCTGCCTGAAAGGCCTCGAGCAAGAGGAATTCGAACAGCACCAGCGGATCGCGGGCCGGTACGCCCCATTCGCGATCGTGGTAGTCGATGTACAGCGGATCCGTGCCGCACCAGGCGCAACGTGGCATGTGGTCTCCTTGCGCAGGGCTCGTCCGATGGCCGAAACCATCGCAAGCGCAGCCATGCGGGGGGTATACTTCGAGGCTTTCTGTCGAAGCCCAGCACAGGTGAAATTTTGAGCCAGACTACGCCTGCCGTGCGCACCTTCCAAGACCTGATCCTCGCCCTGCAAAGCTACTGGGCCGAGCAGGGTTGCGTGGTCCTGCAGCCCTATGACATGGAAATGGGCGCCGGTACATTCCACACCGCCACCTTCCTGCGCGCCATCGGTCCCGAGACCTGGAACGCCGCCTACGTCCAGCCTTCGCGCCGCCCGGCCGACGGCCGCTACGGCGAGAACCCCAACCGCCTGCAGCACTACTACCAGTTTCAGGTGGTGCTCAAGCCCAACCCGGACAACATCCAGGACCTGTACCTGGAGTCGCTGCGCCGCATCGGCGTCGATACCTCGGTGCACGACGTGCGCTTCGTGGAGGACAACTGGGAATCGCCGACCCTCGGCGCCTGGGGTCTGGGCTGGGAAGTCTGGCTCAACGGCATGGAAGTCACCCAGTTCACCTACTTCCAGCAGGTCGGCGGCGTCGAGTGCTACCCGGTCACCGGTGAAATCACCTATGGCCTGGAGCGCCTGGCCATGTACCTGCAGGGTGTCGACTCGGTCTACGACCTGATCTGGGCCGACGGTCCGTTCGGCACCGTGACCTATGGCGATGTGTTCCACCAGAACGAGGTGGAGCAGTCGACCTACAACTTCGAGCACGCCAATGTGCCGAAGCTGTTCGAACTGTTCGATTTCTACGAGAGCGAAGCCAACCGGCTGATGGCCGCCGAGCTGCCGCTGCCGGCCTACGAGATGGTGGTCAAGGCCTCGCACACCTTCAACCTGCTCGATGCCCGTCGCGCCATTTCGGTCACCGCGCGCCAGCAGTACATCCTGCGCGTGCGCAGCCTGGCCCGTTCGATCGCCCAGAGCTACCTGCTGGCCCGCGCCAAACTCGGCTTCCCCATGGCCACCCCCGAACTGCGTGACGAAGTGCTGGCCAAGCTGGAGGCTGCAGAATGAGTGCACTGGATTTCCTCGTCGAACTGGGTACCGAAGAACTGCCACCGAAGGCGCTCGCCAAGCTGGCCGAAGCCTTCTGCGCCGGCATCGAGAAGGGCCTGAAGGACGCCGGCCTGGGCTTTGCCAAGGCCCAGGCCTACGCCGCACCGCGTCGCCTGGCCGTGCTGGTCGAGCAGCTGGCCACCCAGCAGCCGGACCGCAGCATCAACCTCGACGGCCCGCCGATGCAGGCCGCCTTCGACGCCCACGGTGAGCCGACCCAGGCTGCCCTGGGTTTCGCCCGCAAATGTGGCGTGGACCTGGCCGAAATCGACCGCAGCGGGCCCAAGCTCAAGTTCAGCCGCACCATCGAAGGTCAGCCCGCCACCCAGCTGCTGCCGGGTATCGTCGAGGCTTCGCTGAACGACCTGCCGATTCCCAAGCGCATGCGCTGGGCCGCACGCAAGGAAGAGTTCGTCCGTCCGACCCAGTGGCTGGTGATGCTGTTCGGCGAGCAGGTGATCGACTGCGAGATCCTCGCCCAGCGCGCCGGTCGCGAATCCCGCGGCCACCGCTTCCACAGCCCGGGTCAGGTGCATATCTCCAAACCCTCCAGCTACCTGGAAGATCTGCGCGGCGCTCATGTGATCGCCGACTTCGCCGAGCGCCGCGAGCTGATCGCCAAGCGCGTCGAGCAGCTGGCGTCCGAGCAGAACGGCAGTGCCATCGTGCCGCCGGCGCTGCTCGATGAGGTCACCGCCCTGGTGGAGTGGCCGGTGCCACTGGTCTGCTCGTTCGAGGAGCGTTTCCTCGAGGTGCCGCAGGAGGCGCTCATCTCCACCATGCAGGACAACCAGAAGTATTTCTGCCTGCTGGATACCAACGGCAAACTGCTGCCACGCTTCATCACCGTGGCCAACATCGAATCGAAAGACCCGGCGCAGATCGTCTCGGGTAACGAGAAGGTCGTGCGTCCGCGTCTGACCGACGCCGAGTTCTTCTTCAAGCAGGACAAGAAGCAGCCGCTGGAACGCTTCAACGATCGCCTGAAGAAGGTGGTGTTCCAGGCCCAGCTCGGCACCGTGTTCGACAAGGCCGAGCGTGTCTCGCGTCTGGCCGGGCTGATCGCCGAGCGCACCGGCGGCGACAAGGCGCGCGCCATGCGTGCCGGCCTGCTGAGCAAGGCCGACCTGGCCACCGAGATGGTTGGCGAGTTTCCGGAGATGCAGGGCATCGCCGGCTACTACTACGCGCTCAACGAGGGCGAGCCTGAGGACGTTGCACTGGCGCTGAACGAGCAGTACATGCCGCGTGGCGCCGGTGGCGAGCTGCCGAGCACCCTGACCGGTGCCGCGGTGGCAGTGGCGGACAAGCTCGACACCCTGGTCGGGATCTTCGGTATCGGCATGCTGCCGACCGGCTCCAAGGACCCCTATGCACTGCGCCGCGCTGCCCTCGGCGTGCTGCGCATCCTCATCGAGAAGCAGCTGGACCTGAACCTGGTCGAGGCGGTGAACTTCGCCATCGGCCAGTTCGGTACCCAGGTCAAGTCGGCCGGCCTTGCCGATCAGGTGCTGGAGTTCATCTTCGACCGCCTGCGTGCACGTTACGAGGACGAGGGCGTCGACGTCGCCGCCTACCTCTCGGTGCGTGCCGTGCAGCCCGGTTCGGCGCTGGACTTCGATCAGCGCGTGCAGGCGGTGCAGGCCTTCCGCACCCTGCCGGAAGCCGAGGCGCTGGCCGCGGCGAACAAGCGCGTATCCAACCTGCTGGCCAAGTTCGAGGCCAAGCTGCCGGAAGCGGTCGAACCGCGCTGGTTCGACAACGCCACCGAGTTCTCGCTGTATTCGGCGATCCAGCAGGCCGAACAGGCCGTGCAGCCGCTGGCCGCCGCACGCCAGTACCGAGAGGCACTGGAGCGTCTGGCGCACCTGCGTGGTCCGGTGGACGCCTTCTTCGAGGCGGTGCTGGTCAATGCCGAAGACGCTTCGGTACGCGCCAACCGTTACGCCTTGCTGGCCCGGCTGAGAGGATTGTTCCTTGGCGTTGCCGATATTTCCGCACTTGGCTAAGCCCGTGAAGCTGATCGTGCTGGACCGCGACGGCGTGATCAACGAGGACTCCGACGAGTACGTCAAGTCGGTGGAGGAGTGGATTCCCATTCCCGGGTCGCTGGAGGCGATTGCGCGGCTGTGCAAGGCCGGCTGGACGGTGGCGGTGGCCACCAACCAGTCCGGCGTGGCGCGCGGCAAGTTCGACCTGAGCACCCTCGGCGACATGCACTTCAAAATGCAACAGCTGGTGATGGGGCAGGGCGGGCGCATCGACCTGATCGTGCATTGCCCCCACGGCCCGGACGATGGTTGCGACTGCCGCAAGCCCAAGCCCGGGATGTTTCGCACCATCGCCGAGCACTTCGGCCTGGCCGATCTCAAGGGCGTTCCGGTGGTGGGCGACAGCCATCGCGATCTGCATGCCGGCATGCTGCTGGGCGGCGTCCCCTACCTGGTCAGGACCGGCAAGGGCCTGCGCACTCTGGAAGGTACGCTGCCGCCGGGTACGCAGGTATTCGATGACCTGGCCGCCGTAGTCGATCATCTACTCGAGAGTTCTCGATGAGCCTCCTGTTTCCCCTCCGCATCGTGCTGTTCTATTTCCTGCTGGCCTTCACCGCCTTCGTCTGGTGCCTGGTGAGTCTGGTGTTCGCGCCCTTCATGGCGTTTCGCGCCCGCTATCGTTTCGTGGTGCAGAACTGGTGCCGCTGCGCCATCTGGCTGGGCAAGACGCTGGTCGGCCTGCGCTACGAAGTGCATGGTGCGGAGAACGTACCGGCGCGTCCCTGCGTGATCCTGGCCAAGCACCAGAGCACCTGGGAAACCTTCTTTCTTTCGGCCTACTTCGAGCCGCTGACCCAGGTGCTCAAGCGCGAGCTGCTGCGGGTACCGTTCTTCGGCTGGGCGATCATGCTGCTCAAGCCCATCGCCATCGACCGCGACAACCCAAAGGCAGCGCTGCGCCAGGTCGCCAAGCAGGGTCACGAGCGACTGGAGCAGGGCGCCTGGGTGCTGATCTTTCCGGAAGGCACCCGTGTACCGGTCGGCCAGCCGGCCAAGTTCTCCCGCAGCGGCGCGGCGCTGGCAGTCAATGCCGGTCTGCCGGTGCTGCCGATCGCCCACAACGCCGGCATGTTCTGGCCCAAGGCAGGCTGGGGCAAGCGCCCCGGCACCATCCAGGTAGTCATCGGCCCGCCGATGATGGCCGAGAGCGAAGGCCCGCGCGCTGTCGCCGAACTCAACCAGCGCGCCGAAGACTGGGTCAACGCGCAAGTCAGTCAGCTCGAAGTACAGGGTCGTCCGACCCACTGATCAACGCCGGGGCCGGCAGGGACGCCCGCCCAACCTAGCGAGTCCCTATGCAGCAAATACCCAACCATCAGCTGGTCGCCGAGTGGCTGCGCCTGCTGGACGGCTATCCGGCCGAAGCCGCCGCCGCTCTGCAGGCGGTGACCGCCGAGAAGAGCCAGGAACTGGCCGAGCACTTCTATTCGCAGATGCTCGCCGATCCCCATTCGGCCAGCTTCCTGTCCCACGATCAGGTGAAGAACCGCCTCGGCAAATCGATGCAGAAGTGGATCGTGACGGTCTGTTCATCGACGGCCCACAGCGACCTTAATGCCGTGATCGACCTGCAGCGCAAGGTCGGCGACATCCACGCGCGTATCGAGATACCGGTCAGCCTGGTGCTGCGCGGCTCCCGCTCGCTCAAGGGTCGCCTGCGCCAGTTGCTGGAACAACGCGAGCTCGCCGAGCCGATCAGGCGCAAGGCCGCGCGCATGGGGGCCGACCTGATCGACCTGGCGGTGGAGATCATCTGCTTCGCCTATTCCCAGTCCCATGACCGCAACTCGCGAGCCGAGGAAGCCTATCGGCTGTTCTCCGTGTCGCAGAACATCGGTGTCGAGAAGGAGCGCCAGCGCGCGGCACTGCTGGACTGGGAGAACCAGCTGATGTTCGACCTGGCCATCGGCAACCTCACCGGCACGCTGCCGCAGCTGGCCGGCTCCGAGTTCGGCCTGTGGTTCCGCCACAAGGCTTCCCATGCCTTCCAGGGCTCGCCGGAGAGCGCGAGCATCCTCGAGTACATCACGCAGATCGATGAAGAGCTCAAGGCCATCGCCACGCTGGACGATGCCGCCGGACGCCTGGGCAAGCTGCATCAGATCCGCGAGCAGACGCGCTCGATCAAGTTTCTGCTCGACAGCCTGTTCGAGCAGGCCAACGATCTGGAGGCTGGCCGTGATGTCCTGACGCGTCTGCTCAATCGAAAATTCCTGCCGGTGGTGATGGCCAAGGAAGTGCTCTACGCACGCCAGTCGAACAACACCTTCGGTGTGCTCGCCATCGATGTCGATCACTTCAAACGTATCAACGACACCCATGGCCACGACGCCGGCGACCAGATTCTTCAGCAAGTCGGTGCGCTGCTGGCGAGCAACACCCGCGGTGGCGACTATGCGTTCCGCCTGGGGGGCGAAGAGTTCCTGCTGGTGCTGGTGGACATCGATACGAGCAAGGCGCTGGCGGCTGCCGAGAAACTGCGCGAACGCATCGCCCGCGAGCACTTCCGCCTGTCCAGCGGCGAGGTGCTGCAGGTGACGGTCAGCATCGGTATGGCGGTGCACGACGGTCACCCCGACTACGAACGCCTGCTGCAACAGGCCGATCAGGCGCTCTATCAGGCCAAGCACGGCGGGCGCAATCGCTGCGTGCTATACGCCGGCTGAAGCAACGCCGACGGTGAACGCGAAAAAGGGGAGCAACCTCAGGGTTGCTCCCCTTTTTGTTTGCCGATCCCGATCAGGCCGGCGCGGAGGTGCGGATCAGGTGATCGAAGGCGCTCAGCGAGGCCTTGGCGCCTTCGCCGACGGCGATCACGATCTGCTTGTACGGCACCGTGGTCACGTCACCGGCGGCGAACACACCGGGGATGCTGGTCTGGCCCTTGGCGTCGACGATGATCTCGCCGAAACGCGACAGCTCCAGGGTGCCCTTGAGCCATTCGCTGTTGGGCAGCAAGCCGATCTGCACGAAGATGCCTTCCAGCTCGACGCTGTGCATTTCTTCGCTGCTGCGGTCCTTGTAGATCAGGCCCGTGACCTTCTGGCCGTCGCCCTTGACCTCGGTGGTCTGCGCCATCTTCAGCACGCGGACGTTGGGGAGGCTGTTGAGCTTGCGCTGCAATACGGCGTCGGCACGCAGGTCTTCGCCGAATTCCAGCAGGGTCACGTGGGCGACGATGCCGGCCAGGTCGATGGCCGCTTCCACGCCGGAGTTGCCACCGCCGATCACCGCCACGCGCTTGCCCTTGAACAGCGGGCCGTCGCAGTGCGGGCAGTAGGCTACGCCACGGCCGCGGTATTCCTGCTCGCCCGGCACGTTCATTTCGCGCCAGCGCGCGCCAGTGGCGAGGATCAGGGTCTTGGCCTTGAGCTCGCCGCCATTGTCGAACCGGACGCGGTGCAGGCCGTCTTCGCCGGCCGGGATCAGCTGGCTGGCGCGCTGCAGGTTCATGATGTCGACCTCGTACTCGCGCACGTGCTCCTCCAGCGCGCGGGCCAGTTTCGGGCCTTCGGTTTCCTTCACCGAAATGAAGTTCTCGATGGCCATGGTGTCGAGCACCTGACCGCCGAAGCGCTCGGCCGCGACGCCGGTGCGGATGCCCTTGCGCGCGGCGTAGATGGCCGCTGCGGCGCCGGCCGGGCCGCCGCCCACCACCAGCACGTCGAAGGCGTCCTTGGCCTTGAGCTTCTCGGCATCACGGGCGCTGGAACCGGTGTCGAGCTTGGCGAGGATTTCTTCCTCGCTCATGCGGCCCTGGGTGAACAGCTCGCCGTTGAGGTAGATGCTCGGCACCGACATGATCTGCCGCGCTTCGACTTCATCCTGGAACAGCGCGCCGTCGATGGCCACGTGCTTGACGTTCGGGTTGAGCACGGCCATCAGGTTCAGCGCCTGGACCACGTCCGGGCAGTTCTGGCAGGACAGCGAGAAGTAGGTTTCGAAGCGGTAGTCGCCGTCGAGCGCCTTGATCTGCTCAATGACTTCCGGTGCGGTCTTCGACGGGTGCCCGCCGACCTGCAGCAGGGCCAGCACCAGCGAGGTGAATTCGTGGCCCATGGGGATGCCGGCGAAACGCAGGCTGATATTGCCGCCGATGCGGTTGAGCGAGAACGACGGCTTGCGCGCATCGTCGCCGTCGGTCTTCAAGGTGATCTTGTCGCTGAGGCCGGCGATGTCCTGCAGCAGGCTCAGCAGCTCCCGGGATTTCTCGCCGTCATCGAGGGACGCGACGATCTCGAAGGGCTGAGTGACCTTCTCCAGGTAGGCTTTCAACTGGGTCTTGAGATTGGAATCCAACATTGGCGACTTACCCCGTCAAAGTGTATTGGCCCTGAGGGCTCTTAAGATGAATGACTCGAATGGGGCAAACTCTACTCCGCAGTAGGGCTATTCCGAAATTGATTAAAACAGTCGCTTCGATTTGATCTGTCTATGCTGAAAACGAAAACCCCAGCCGAGGCCGGGGTTCCTTTTGCATCACACTGGATCTACACGCGCCGCATCAGAAGTCCAGATTCGAGACCGCCAGTGCGTTGGTTTCGATGAACTCCCGGCGGGGTTCCACTGCATCGCCCATCAGCGTGTTGAAGATCTGGTCCGCCGCAATGGCGTCTTCGATCGTCACCTTGAGCATGCGCCGCACGTTCGGGTCCATGGTGGTTTCCCACAGTTGGTCCGGGTTCATCTCGCCGAGACCCTTGTAGCGCTGAACGCTGTGCCGACGAGTGCCCTCGTTCATCAGCCAGTCCAGCGCTTCCTTGAAGCTAGCGACCGGCTTCTTGCGCTCGCCACGCTGCACGTAGGCACCTTCTTCCAGCAGGCTGTTGAGCTTCTCGCCCAGCGCGGTCACCGTGCGGTAATCGTTGCTGCCGAAGAAATCACGGTTGAAGGTGATGTAGCTGGCCAGGCCGTGGGAGCTGATCTCCACCTCCGGGAGCCACAGGTGGCGTTCCTTGTCCTCGCGCAGGCTGAGGTTGTAGATCAGCCCGGACCGCTCACCGCCCTTGAGCCGCGCGCTGTACTGCTCGAGCCAGGCCTGCATCGCAGAGTGGTCAGCCAGCTGCTCGAGCGTAACCCGAGGCAGATAGATGAAGTGCTCGGTCAGCTCCAGCGGGTACAGCCGCGACAGGCGCTGCAAGGTCTTCATTACCGTACGGTAGTCGTTGACCAGCCTTTCCAGCGCTTCGCCGGCCAGGCCTGGGGCGTCCTCGTTGACATGCAGGCTCGCCTCTTCGAGGGCCGACTGGGTGAGGTATTCCTCCATCGCCTCGTCGTCCTTGATGTACTGCTCCTGCTTGCCGCGCTTGACCTTGTACAGCGGCGGTTGCGCGATATACACGTAGCCACGCTCGATCAGCTCGGGCAACTGGCGGAAGAAGAAGGTCAGCAGCAGGGTGCGGATGTGCGAACCGTCGACGTCAGCATCGGTCATGATGATGATGTTGTGGTACCGCAGCTTGTCGATGTTGTATTCCTCGCGGCCGATGCCGCAACCCAGCGCGGTGATCAGCGTGCCGACTTCCTGGGACGAGAGCATCTTGTCGAAGCGTGCCTTCTCGACGTTGAGAATCTTGCCCTTGAGCGGGAGGATCGCCTGGGTCTTGCGATTGCGGCCCTGCTTGGCCGAGCCACCCGCGGAGTCACCCTCCACGATGTACAGTTCGGACAGCGCAGGATCCTTCTCCTGACAGTCGGCAAGCTTGCCCGGCAGGCCGGCGATATCCAGCGCGCCTTTGCGCCGGGTCATTTCCCGTGCCTTGCGCGCAGCCTCACGGGCGCGGGCAGCGTCGATCATCTTGCCGACCACCGCCTTCGCCTCGTTTGGATGCTCCAGCAGGAAGTCGGCGAAGTACTTGCCCATCTCCTGTTCCACCGCGGTCTTCACCTCGGAGGAAACCAGCTTGTCCTTGGTCTGGGAACTGAATTTCGGATCCGGTACCTTGACCGAGATGATCGCGGTCAGACCTTCACGCGCATCGTCACCGGTGGTGGCGATCTTGTGCTTCTTCGCCAGGCCTTCCTGCTCGATGTAGTTGTTCAGGTTACGCGTCAGTGCGGAGCGGAAGCCGGCCAGGTGAGTGCCGCCGTCACGCTGGGGAATGTTGTTGGTAAAGCAGAGGATGTTCTCGTTGAAGCTGTCGTTCCACTGCAGCGCGACTTCGACGCCGACGCCATCGTCACGCTGGACGTTGAAGTGGAACACCTGATTCACCGCGGTCTTGTTGGTGTTCAGGTAGGCGACGAAGGCGCTGAGGCCGCCTTCGTACTTGAACAGTTCTTCCTTGGCCGTGCGCTCGTCGCGCAGGACGATACCCACCCCGGAGTTGAGAAAGGACAGTTCGCGAAGACGCTTGGCCAGAATGTCCCAGCTGAAATGGATGTTCTGGAAGGTCTCGGCGGAGGGTTTGAAATGGATCTGCGTGCCCGACGTATCGGTCTCGCCCACGGCCGCGAGCGGCGCTTGCGGGACGCCATGGCGATAGAGCTGTTCCCACACCTTGCCTTCGCGGCGGATGGTCAGCAGCAGCTCCTCGGACAATGCATTCACCACCGAGACACCCACGCCGTGCAGGCCCCCGGATACCTTGTAGGAGTTGTCGTCGAACTTACCGCCTGCGTGCAGCACGGTCATGATGACCTCGGCTGCCGATACGCCTTCTTCGTGAATATCCACCGGAATGCCGCGGCCGTTGTCGCGCACGGTGATGGATTCATCGGTATGGATGGTGATGGAAATATCGCTGCAGTAGCCGGCCAGCGCTTCATCGATCGAGTTATCGACGACTTCGAAGACCATGTGGTGCAGGCCGGTGCCGTCATCGGTGTCGCCGATATACATGCCAGGGCGCTTACGCACGGCATCAAGACCTTTCAGTACCTTGATGCTCGAAGAGTCGTACGTGTGGTTCTCACTCATGCCTTCACTCCCGAGGGGCCGTGGAGCTGGGTGATTTGCCCATGTTCCACGTGAAACATTGAGACTGGTGTCTGTTCACCCCAGCCTTCTTGCAAAACGGTTGAATCGACGCAGGTAATAAACACCTGACAGTTCAGCTGTTCGAGCAACCTGCACAACGCCAGTCGGTGCTGCGCATCCAACTCCGAGGGCAGGTCGTCGACCAGATAAATGCATTGCCCGCGCTTGGCCTCACTGACGAGATGACCTTGGGCAATGCGCAACGCACACACCACCAGCTTCTGTTGCCCACGCGACAACACTTCAGCCGCGTTATGACTGCCAACCTTCAGTCGCAGATCCGCGCGCTGCGGGCCGGACTGCGTATGGCCCATTGCGCGATCGCGCTCCAGTGACGAAGCCAGTACATCGACCAGTGGCCGATCCTTGTCCCAACCGCGGTAATAGCTCAGCGTCAGGCCATCCAGGTCCAACAGCGCCTTGAGCGTGGTCTCGAAGACCGGTTTCAGCGCTTGGATGTAGGCCCGGCGATAACCATCGATCTCGTCGCTGGCCAGGCTCAGTTCCCGGCTCCAGGCAGCGTCCGAAGCGCCGTCCAGTGTACCATGCCGGAGCCATGAGTTCCGTTGCCGCAGGGCCTGCTGCAGGCGCTGCCAGGCACTCATGAATCGATGTTCCACGTGGAACACCCCCCAATCGAGGAACTGCCTGCGCAGTTTGGGAGCGCCCTCCAGCAAGCGGAAACTGTCAGGGTTGATCAGCTGCAGCGGCAGGGTGTCAGCCAACTCGGCGGCAGAGCGAACGCTCTGCCCATCGATACGAATTCGGACTTCGCCACTGCGATCTCTGGAGACGCCCAGGGCTCGACTGTGCTGATCCGGAAGCTCGACCTGGCCGAACACCGTGCAAGCCGGTTGCTCGTAGGTGATTACCGGATTCAGTCGAATACTGCGAAAGGAACGTGCGAGGCCGAGCAGATGGATGGCTTCCAGCAGGCTCGTCTTGCCGCTGCCGTTGTCGCCGAAGAGGATGTTGATGCGCGGGGAGGGGGTCAGCGTCACCGGGTGCAGATTGCGAACCCCGGTGACGGAGAGACGGCTGAGGGACATTAAGCGGGGTTACAGACGCATCGGCATCACGACGTAGGCGGAATCGTCGTTATCGAACTCCTGCACCAGCGCGCTGCTGTTGGCGTCGGAGAGAATCAGCCGCACCTGCTCGGTAGTCATCACGCCGAGGACATCCAGCAAGTAGCTGACGTTGAAACCGATCTCCAGCGAACCGCCGTTGTAGTCGACGGCGACTTCTTCCTCGGCTTCCTCCTGCTCCGGGTTGTTGGCCTGGATCTTCAACAGGCCGCTTTCCAGCTGCAGCCGAATGCCGCGGTACTTTTCGTTGGAGAGGATCGCGGTGCGACTGAACGCCTCGCGCAGCAGCTGGCGATCACCGACCACCAGCTTGTCACCGCCCCGCGGCAGCACGCGCTCGTAGTCGGGGAACTTGCCATCCACCAACTTGGAGGTGAAGGTGAACTCGCCGGTGGTGGCGCGAATGTGATGCTGACCCAGCACAATGCTGACCTCGGCATCCTGGTCGTTGAGCAGGCGCGCCAGTTCCAGAATACCCTTGCGCGGAACGATCACCTGGTGGCGATCGGGCTGTTCGATGCCGGCCTGCATCGAACACATGGCCAGGCGATGGCCATCGGTGGCGACGGCACGCAGCATGCCACTGGACACTTCGATCAGCATGCCGTTGAGGTAATAGCGCACGTCCTGCTGGGCCATGGCGAATGCGCTGCGCTCGATGAGCTTGCGCAGCTTGCCCTGCGCGACGGTGAATGACAGCGAGCCCGGACCTTCTTCCACGGTAGGGAAATCGTTGGCCGGCAGGGTCGACAGCGTGAAGCGGCTGCGCCCCGACTTGATGACGACCTTCTGGTCATCCAGGCGAATGCTGATCAGCGCATCGCTCGGCAGGCTCTTGCAGATGTCCATGAGCTTGCGCGCCGGCACGGTGATCTCGCCAGGCTCGGCGGCATCTTCCAGCGCGACACGGCCCACCAGTTCGACTTCCAAGTCGGTACCGGTCAGCGACAGCTGCTGCCCCTGTACGACGAGAAGAACGTTGGACAGCACCGGCAAGGTCTGACGGCGCTCGACGACGCCAGCAACCAGCTGCAGGGGTTTCAACAGGGCTTCGCGCTGAATGGAAAAATGCATGGTCTGGTCCCTTGCCTATAGATTGGGTCGCACTCAGGTTGTCAAAGTTCGCAGCAAATTCTTGTAGTCTTCGCGTATGTCCGCATCCGTTTCCCGCAATTCGGCGATCTTACGGCAGGCGTGCAGCACCGTGGTGTGATCCCGACCGCCGAACGCGTCGCCGATCTCCGGCAGGCTGTGGTTGGTCAATTCCTTGGAGAGGGCCATGGCCACTTGCCGAGGACGCGCGACCGAACGGGAACGCCGCTTGGACAGCAGATCGGAAATCTTGATCTTGTAGTACTCGGCCACGGTGCGCTGAATATTGTCGACGCTGACCAGTTTATCCTGCAACGCCAGCAGGTCTTTCAGCGACTCACGGATCAGCTCGATGGTGATGTCGCGGCCCATGAAGTGGGCATGAGCGATCACGCGCTTCAGCGCACCCTCGAGTTCGCGGACATTGGAGCGAATACGCTGGGCAATGAAGAAGGCCGCATCATGGGGCAGGTCCACCTTGGCCTGATCCGCCTTCTTCATCAGGATCGCCACGCGGGTCTCCAGTTCGGGCGGCTCGACCGCTACGGTCAACCCCCAGCCGAAACGCGACTTCAGGCGCTCCTCGAGCCCATCGATCTCCTTCGGATAGCGGTCACTGGTAAGGATGACCTGCTGGCCGCCTTCGAGCAGCGCATTGAAAGTATGGAAGAACTCTTCCTGAGAGCGCTCCTTCTTCGCGAAGAACTGGATGTCATCGATCAGCAGCGCATCCACCGAACGATAGAAGCGCTTGAATTCGTTGATGGCGTTGAGCTGCAGGGCCTTGACCATGTCGGCGACGAAACGCTCCGAATGCAGGTACACCACTTTGGCATTCGGATTCTTCTTCAGCAGATGGTTGCCCACCGCATGCATCAGGTGGGTCTTGCCCAAACCCACGCCACCATAAAGGAAGAGCGGGTTGTAACCATGCTTCGGATTGTCCGCCACCTGCCAGGCGGCAGCCCGTGCCAGCTGGTTGGACTTGCCTTCGACGAAATTCTCGAAGGTGAAGGTGCGGTTCAGATAACTGGTGTGCTTGAGGCCACCTTCGACCTGCACGGTCCGCTCGGTACGCGGCGGCTCCGGCTCCGGTGTCTCGGCAACCAGCGGCTCGAAGCGGGGGGCCGGCTGTTGTACCGCCGCAGCGGGCGCGGCCGACTCGGCTGCGGCTGGCTGCGGCTGGGCACGCGCAGCTGCGGCGGCAGAGGGCAGGGCGGCGGCGGAGGTGCGCTTGCTACCTATAAGAAGGGAGAGTGCCGGTGCCAGTCCGGTCGAGCGCTCGGACAGCAGCTCAAGCAGGCGCGACAGGTACTTCTCGTTGACCCAGTCGAGCACGAAACGGTTGGGGGCATAGACGCGCAGCTCATCGCCGTCGCCTTCGACCTGCAGAGGACGAATCCATGTGTTGAATTGCTGAGCAGGCAGTTCATCGCGCAAAAGCTCAACACACTGCTGCCAAAGTTCCACCGACACGGAAGCTCCTATCGACTCTGTCGAGGTAAGAAGGCGGCCATTGTAGCCGTGCGCAGGCCGGTTATCCACAAGAACCCGACCCATGCCACTGCGAATCCGCGGCGTCCAGCACAATGAAAAGCTGCTCGGCAAGCTTGTTGATAACATTGCCTGAGACCGGTGTTTAAGACTGTGGGAAACCTCCGGATGACCCCGTCTGTGGATATGTCGAAGTTTAATCCCCAGGCTTCACAGAGCCTTCCCACCAGAGCCACACCGCTTTTCCACCTGTTTCAATAACGGTGAACGCCATGAACGGCGAGGCTTTCAGAAAGGTATCCACAGAAAGTCGAGCACACATACATAAGCATTACATCTTAAGAGCTTATATTTCTTTTCTTTCTTATCTATTTTTCAGCTCGATGGAACTGGTTGGAAATTGACCTGGCCGGACAGCTTCTCTACAATCGCCGGTCTCTTAAAAGGGGGCCATTCCGGCCCGCAATGGATCACCAGGTAACCGCACCATGAAACGCACTTTCCAACCCAGCACCATCAAGCGCGCTCGTACCCATGGCTTCCGTGCCCGCATGGCCACCAAGAACGGTCGTCAAGTTCTGTCCCGCCGTCGCGCCAAAGGCCGTAAGCGTCTGACCGTCTGATATCGGAACAGGTAGTGAGTCGGGGCTTCGGCCGGGAAAAGCGTCTGCTGACTCCCCGCCAATTCAAGGCAGTCTTCGACTCCCCTTCCGGTAAGGTGCCTGGCAGGAACGTCCTGCTGCTGGCACGCGAGAACGATCTGCAACACCCCCGCCTAGGGCTGGTGATCGGCAAGAAAAGCGTCAAGCTTTCGGTGGAACGTAACCGCATCAAGCGGCAGATACGGGAAACCTTTCGCCATCATCAGCTGGAACTGGCGGGCTGGGACATCGTGATCATCGCCCGCAAGGGATTGGCTGATCTGGACAATCCCGAACTGGCGAAGCAGTTCGCCAAGCTCTGGAAGCGACTGTCACGCAACCCAGCCAAGACCGCTGCCGAACCTGGAGCTGCCAACAATACCCATGCGTAAATTGGCCATCGCTTCGATCCGGGTCTACCAGTACGCCATCAGTCCCATGATGGCCAGTCACTGCCGTTTCTATCCAAGCTGCTCCTGCTACGCGCTCGAGGCCATCGAAACCCATGGTCTGCTGCGTGGCGGTTGGCTGAGTCTGCGCAGACTGGGGCGCTGCCACCCGTGGAACCCCGGTGGCTACGACCCCGTGCCTACACACAACACTTCCAATTCATCTCCGATGGCCGAGTAACCATGGATATCAAACGCTCGATACTGCTCGTAGCACTAGCAGTCGTTGCCTACCTGATGGTTCTTCAATGGAATCAGGACTACGGTCAGGCAGCCCTGCCGACCGAAACCGCGCAAAGCCAGCCAGCCGCTCCGGCGCTGCCGGACAGCCCGAGCGCAACGACCGAGGGCAATGCCAACGACGTTCCGGCGGTTGCCGGTCAGCAGCAGGCCAGCGCCCTGCCGACCAGCGCACCGAGCAGCCAGTTGATCCGCGTCCGTACCGACGTGCTCGACCTGGCCATCGATCCGCGTGGTGGCGACATCGTCGAACTGCATCTGCCGCAGTATCCGCGCCGTCAGGATCGCCCCGATGTGCCGTTCCAGCTGTTCGAGCGCAGCAGCGAGCGTACCTATGAGGCGCAGAGCGGCCTGATCGGCGACGGCCCGGACAAGGCCAGCGGCCGTCCGCAGTACAGCAGCGAGAAGACCGAGTATCAGCTGGCCGAAGGGCAGGATGCGCTGGTCGTCGACCTGAACTACAGCGCCGATGGCGTCAACTACATCAAGCGTTTCACCCTGGAGCGCGGCAACTATGCGCTGAAGGTGAACTACCTGATCGATAACCAGAGCCAGCAGCCCTGGACCGGTTATCTGTTCGGCCAGCTCAAGCGCGACAAGAGCGGCGACCCGTCGTCCAGCACTGCCACCGGCACCGCGACCTATCTGGGGGCGGCGCTGTGGACCAAGGACGAGCCGTATCGCAAGGTGTCCATGAGCAACATGGACGACAAGAACCTGCGCGAAACCGTACAGGGTGGCTGGATCGCCTGGCTGCAGCACTATTTCGTTACCGCCTGGATTCCCCAAGCCGGCGATACCAATCAGGTGCAGACCCGCAAGGACAGCCAGGGCAACTACATCATCGGTTTCACCGGCCCGGCCGTTACCGTGCCCGCCGGCGCCCAGGGCGAGACCGGCGCCACGCTGTATGCCGGTCCGAAGAGCCAGGACAAGCTGGAAGAGCTGTCGCCGGGCCTGCGTCTGACGGTCGACTACGGCATTCTCTGGTTCATCGCCCAGCCGATCTTCTGGCTGCTGCAGAATATCCACGCCCTGCTCGGCAACTGGGGCTGGTCGATCATCGTCCTGACCATCGTCATCAAGCTGGCGTTCTTCCCGCTGTCGGCGGCCAGCTACCGGTCCATGGCGCGCATGCGCGCCGTCTCGCCGAAGATGCAGGCGCTGAAGGAACAGTTCGGTGACGATCGCCAGAAGATGTCCCAGGCGATGATGGAGCTGTACAAGAAGGAGAAAATCAATCCGCTGGGTGGCTGCCTGCCGATCCTGGTGCAGATGCCGGTGTTCCTGGCCCTGTACTGGGTGCTGCTGGAAAGCGTGGAGATGCGCCAGGCGCCCTGGATGTTCTGGATCACCGACCTGTCGATCAAGGATCCGTACTTCATCCTGCCGATCATCATGGGCGTGACCATGTTCATTCAGCAGCAGCTCAACCCGACTCCGCCGGACCCCATGCAGGCTCGGGTGATGAAGCTGTTGCCGATCATCTTCACCTTCTTCTTCCTCTGGTTCCCTGCCGGTCTGGTGCTGTACTGGGTGGTCAACAACATCCTGTCCATCGCCCAGCAGTGGTACATTACGCGGCAGATCGAGGCCGGGGCGAAACCCGCCTGACGCCTTGCCCGCCCATGCAGAACGCCCCTTGATTGGGGCGTTTTGCTATCCGTCGCCCAGAAAGGAGGCCGCATGATCCCAGCTCGCGACACCATCGCCGCCGTCGCCACCGCTCCCGGCCGGGGAGGCGTGGGAATCGTCCGTGTATCCGGCCCTCGCGCCAGGGCAATCGCCATCACCCTCAGCGGTCGCGAACCGACGCCGCGTCATGCTCATTACGGCCCATTCCATGCGGACGATGGCGAAGTCATCGACGAGGGGCTGCTGCTGTTTTTCCCCGGCCCTCATTCGTTCACCGGCGAGGATGTGCTGGAACTGCACGGCCATGGCGGCCCGGTGGTGCTGGACATGCTGCTGCAGCGCTGTGTCGAGCTGGGTGTGCGCCTGGCCAGACCTGGCGAATTCAGCGAGCGTGCATTCCTCAACGACAAGCTCGACCTGGCTCAGGCCGAGGCCATTGCCGATCTGATCGAGGCCAGCTCTGCCCAGGCTGCACGCAACGCGGTCCGCTCGCTGAAGGGCGAATTCTCACGGCGCGTGCACCAGCTGACCGAACGGCTGATCCAGCTACGCATCTACGTCGAGGCGGCGATCGATTTTCCGGAGGAGGAGATCGACTTCCTCGCCGACGGTCATGTGCTGGCGCAACTGGACGGGGTCCGCACGGAGTTATCCACAGTATTGCGCGAGGCGGGGCAGGGCGCCCTGTTGCGCGATGGCATGACCGTGGTCATCGCGGGTCGTCCCAACGCTGGCAAATCCAGTCTGCTCAACGCATTGGCGGGGCGCGAGGCGGCCATCGTCACCGATATTGCCGGTACGACCCGTGACGTTCTGCGCGAGCACATTCTCATCGACGGCATGCCGCTGCACGTGGTGGATACCGCCGGCCTGCGCGACACAGAGGATCAGGTCGAACGTATCGGCGTACAACGTGCCCTGAGCGCCATCGGCGAAGCCGATCGCATCCTTCTGGTGGTCGATGCCAGTGCCCCCGAAGCCAGCGATCCTTCGGCGCTGTGGCCGGAATTTCTTGATTTCAGTCCAGAGCCGGGCAAGGTCACGCTGATCCGCAACAAGGCCGACCTGACCGGGGAGGCCATCGTGCTGCGCTGCGATAACGACGGCCAGGCCACGCTCAGCCTGTGCGCGCGCAGTGGGGAAGGGCTGGAACTGCTGCGCGAGCATCTCAAGCACTGCATGGGCTACGAGCAGACCGCCGAAAGCAGCTTCAGCGCGCGTCGTCGGCACCTCGACGCGCTGCGTCTGGCCGACGAGCATCTGCGGCACGGGCATGACCAGCTGACGCTGGCCGGAGCCGGCGAGTTGCTGGCTGAGGACCTGCGTCTGGCCCAGCAGGCGCTTGGCGAAATCACCGGCGCCTTCAGCTCCGACGACCTGCTCGGCCGCATCTTCTCGAGCTTCTGCATAGGCAAGTAACAATTGCACGAGCGTGTGCGGCGCCTCGCCCACACGGTCGCTCCATCGCCTTCGCGACAAACCGCCGGCAGCCGTCTGGCCCGCGGCAGACGGCGCTTGCGCAGCCTTCGCCGGTGCCCTCCCATCGCCCTCCTATCTCTTGGCATGCGTCTGGCCAGGGGCTTGCCGCTGCGCCTGACATAGCTGGTAACAGCGCCCGACGCATCGTTTGAACTACCTTTGCTATCAAAACACGCGCTACCAGCTCAGCCGTTTCCAGCAATCCACGACAAGAGGATGGCGCCGTGCTTGCTGCACTGCTCGTTTCATTCCTGGGAGCGATCCTCGCCAGGTTCATCGTTAGCCGCACCTATCCCTATGGAGGATGGGTCGCTGCGCTGCTGCCGGCCGGCCTGTTCCTCTACTTCCTGGCATTGGGGGCGAACCTCGGCGAGACCGGCGCCATCAGCGAGACCCTTGAATGGGTACCGGCGCTGGGCATTTCGCTGAGCCTCCGCCTGGATGGCTTCGCCCTGCTGTTCGTTCTGCTGATCACCGGCATCGGGACGCTGGTGACGATCTACGCGGGCGCCTATTTTTCGCACTCCTCGCCTGCCGAAGCCGCACGCTTTCTGACGCTGATCCTGCTGTTCATGACGGCCATGCTCGGTACGGTGCTGTCCGACAATCTGGTGGTGATGTTCGTTTTCTGGGAAGCCACCAGCCTGCTGTCGTTCATGCTGATCGGTTTCAATTCCAGCCGGCCGGAGGCGCGCAAGGCCGCCCTGCAGTCACTGGTGGTAACCGGCGGTGGAGGGCTGGCGCTGTTCGCCGGCATCCTGCTGATCGGCATCACCCTGGGCACTTTCTCGCTGTCGGAAGTGGCCGAGCGTGCACCGGAGCTGCTGGCCAGCCCGCTGGCCGTACCGGCGATGATCCTGATCATGCTCGGTGCCTTCACCAAGTCGGCGCAGCTGCCCTTCCATTTCTGGCTACCCCAGGCGATGGAGGCCCCGGCGCCTGCCTCGGCCTTCCTGCACTCGGCGACCATGGTCAAGCTTGGCGTGTATCTGCTGGCGCGCTTCGATCTGGTCTTTGGCGGGATCCCGGCATTCGGCACCACACTGGTCATCGTCGGCAGCCTGACCATGCTGGTGGCGGCGGTGCGAGCACTGTCCACCGATGGCTTCAAGGAAGTCCTGGCGCACTCCACCGTGGGGTCGCTGGGGGTGCTGGTGATGCTGATCGGTCTGGATGGCGACTACTCGGTGACCGCGATGATCGCCTTCATCATTGCGCACGCGCTGTACAAGGCGGCCCTGTTCTTCTGCGCCGGCACCACCATCCATGCCGTGGGCGAGGGGCGCCTTAGCCTGATCGGCGGGCTGGCCCGGCGTCTGCCGATGACCACCCTGGCAGCCGGCATGGCAGCGATCTCCATGGCCGGACTGCCGCCGACGCTGGGCTTCATCACCAAGGAATACCTGTTCGAGAGCCAGCTCAATGCCTCCTACGGCTGGGTGGTGGTGGCCGTGGCGGTGCTGGTCAATGCGGTGTTCGCGGCGATCGCCGGGGTGGCAGCGATTCGGCCCTATTACCTGGGCAAGGCGCGCAGCGAGGTTCACCATCCGGAGACCCCAGGCCTGTACCTCGGCCCATTGGTGCTCGGCGGCCTGGGTTTTCTGTTCGGCCTGGCGCCGGATTTCCTGCTCACCGGGCTGATCCAGCCGGCCAACGATGTGCTCGTTGGTCATACGGTAGACCTGTCGTTCTCGCTCTGGCACGGCTTTACGCCGATGCTCGCACTGAGCGCGACCGTGGTCGCCTTCGCCGGCGGTCTGCTCGCCTACTGGCATCGCATCCACTATGCGCTGTCGTTGAACACGGGGCTGAAGCGCAGCCTCGGCGATGCCGGCTACAACGCCGTGTTCACCGGTACCTTGCGCCTGGCCGAACGCTGTACGCGGCTCCTGCAGAACGGCGACCAGCATCGCTACACCGCCACGGTCGCAACGGCCGTCCTGCTGATCATCGGCTACGGCGTGCTGGCCAGCGGCACGCGGCCGGTCTTCAGCCTGAGCGGCGGACGATTCGACCTGCCTACCGCCGTGGTGCTCCTGATGATGTGCCTGGGTGCGCTGGCCGCCACGCGCACACCGTCGTTGCTACGCGCGATGATCGCGGTCGGTGTGGTGGGCTTCGGCTCGGCGCTGATCTTCCTGCTCAACGGCGCGCCGGACGTGGCACTCACTCAGTTCTCGGTGGAGGTGCTGCTGGTACTGATCCTGGTGGCGTTGCTGCTCCGGGTGCCGGAGCGTACGGCTTCGACCCGCCGGCCGCGGGAGAAACGCCTGGATATCCTGCTCTCGGTGGGTTTTGCGCTGGTGGTGTTCGTCGCCCTGGCTGCCACCGTGGCGCTGCCGCTGGACGGACGCATCTCCGAATTCTATGCCGCCACCAGCTACCTGGAGGCGCACGGTCGCAACGTGGTCAACGTGGTGCTGGTGGACTACCGCGCCATCGACACCCTCGGCGAGGTGGTGGTGGTGGCGTTCGCCGCCATTAGCGTGTGGGGCCTGTTGCGCGCGCTGCCACGGCGGAGGGACTCACGATGAATTCACTGATCTTCGCCGCCTTCTCGCGGATTCTCTTCGGCGTGATGCTGGTGGTCTCGGTCTATGTGCTCTACCGCGGACACAACGAGCCGGGTGGCGGCTTCGTCGGCGGGCTGATCGCCGCCGCCGGCTTCGCCACCCTGGCGCTCGCCCGCGGGGTCGAGGTGGCGCGCGCGACGCTGCGCTTCGAGCCCATGACGGTGATCGGCTTCGGCATCCTCGCCGCGCTGCTCAGCGGCCTGCCGGGGCTGTGGCTGGACGGCTCCTTCCTGACCCACCAGTGGCTGGTCCTTGGCAATTTCCACCTGGGCACCACGCTGCTGTTCGATATCGGCGTGTACCTGGTGGTGCTCGGCGGCATCCTTTCCCTGATCCTGCGCTTCTACGAGGACCTCTGACATGCACCTGCTCTTCGCACTGAGCATTGCCGTGCTCGCCGGCTGCAGCCTCTACCTCATCCTGTCGCGGCATATCGTCCGTGTGCTGCTGGGCGTGACCATGCTCTCGGCGGCGATCAACCTGGTGATCTTCTTCGCCGGCCGCATCGTCACCAACACGCCGGCTGTGATCCGCGCCGGGGGGAGCAGCCTGCCCGCCGATGCGGCCAATCCGCTGCCGCAGGCGCTGGTACTCACGGCCATCGTCATCGGCTTCTCGCTGACTGCTTTCTTCGCCGCCCTGGCGCTGCAGACCTATCGTCGCCTGGGCAGCGTGGACCTGCGGCAGATCGATGCGGCTGAACGGCTGGGTTCGCCCATCTCCGCAGGCAAGGATCGCCCATGACAGGATTTCTGACGCTGCACGCACCACTCTGGCCGGTCCTGCTGCCGATTCTCGGTGCTGGGCTGGCAGCCTGCCTGTGGAAAAGTCGTCGCGCCCAGCGTCTGGTCAGTGCCCTGTGCATAACCCTGCTGCTGGCTGCTTCGCTGCTGTTGCTCGTTGCGGTGTATCGCGAGGGGATTCTGGCGATCCGCTTCGGCGACTGGGCGGCGCCGTTCGGCATAGTCTTCGTCGCCGATGCCCTGGCGGCAGCGATGGTGGCGATCACCGGAATTCTGGCCGCCGCGGTGATGACCTTCGGTCTGGCCGACATCCGCCGTCGCGAGGAGCGGGCCGGCTTCCACCCCTTGCTGCTGGGCATGCTCGCCGGCGTCAACGGGGCCTTCCTCACCGGCGACATCTTCAACCTCTATGTGTGGTTCGAGGTAATGCTGATCACCGCGATGGGCCTCCTGGCCATCGGCCGCAACCGCGCGCAGCTCGATGCGACGGTGCGCTACGCGATCCTCAACCTGTTCTCCACGCTGCTTTTCCTCACCGGCGTGGCACTGCTCTACGGGGCGACCGGCACGCTGAACATGGCGGATCTCGCGCGGGTGCTGCCGCAGACCGAACCCTCGATCAACCTGACCCTGTCGGCCCTGCTGCTGCTCTGCGGCTTCGGCATCAAGGCCGGTTACTTTCCGCTGTTCTTCTGGTTGCCGGCGTCTTACCACACCGCGTCGATCACCGTTTCGGCGATCTTCGCCGGGCTGCTGACCAAGGTAGGGGTGTACGCCTGCCTACGCGTGTTCACCCTGATCTTCAGCGTCGAGGACAGCGGCATCCGCGAGATCGTCGCCGTGCTGGCCGCCGGCACCATGCTGTTCGGCGTGTTCGGCGCGGCGGTGCAGTGGGACGTCAGGCGCATTCTCTCGTTCCACATCGTCAGCCAGATCGGCTACATGCTGCTCGGGCTGGCGATCTCCACCCAGGCGGCCCTGACCGGAGCGATCTTCTACATCCTGCATCACATCATCGTGAAGGCGAACCTGTTCCTCATCGCCGGAGCGATCCACCGCGCCAGCGGCACCTTCGACCTGCGCAAGAGCGGGGGGCTGATGTACCGCAACCCGCTGCTGGCGGCACTGTTCCTGATCCCGGCCTTGTCGCTGGCCGGCTTGCCGCCGCTGTCGGGGTTCTGGGCCAAGTTCCTGGTGATCGATGCCACCTTCCGCGCTGGCGAGCACTGGCTGGCGGGGCTGGCCCTGTTCGTCGGCCTGCTGACGCTCTATTCGATGACCAAGATCTGGATGGAGGCGTTCTGGAAGAAGCCAGTGCTGCCACGGGTCGGGGCCCGCCGGGTGCCCTTGCCGATGCTGCTGGCGATCGCCGCGCTCGGCACGCTGACCCTGGCGATCGGCTTCATGCCGCAACCGCTGATCCTCTTTTCGCAAACCGCGGCGGCGGCCCTGCTGGAGCCGGCAGCGTACCTGTCGGCAGTGCTGCCGTCCGCGTCGATTCCGGAGGCCCGCCCATGAATACCGGCTTGCTGCGTCGTGTGGTGGATGTCGTCGAATTGCTCGGCATCTATTTCTACGAGCTGATCGTGTCCTCCGTGACGGTGGCCCGCGCGGCCTTCGCTCGGGAGCCGCGCATGCACAGCTCGATCATCGCCGTGCCAATCGCGCTGCGAACCGATATGGGCATCGCCGTGCTGGCCAGCCTGGTCTCGCTGACGCCGGGCAACTGCGCGCTGCACGTCAGTGCCGATCGCCGTCTGCTCTACGTGCACGCCCTGGATGGGCGGACGCCGGAGCAGATCATCGCGTCGATCCAGCAGGTCTTCGAACGCCGCATCGCCCGTATCGAGAGGTGGTGAGCATGATCGAAACACTGCTGGTTCTCGTCATGCTGCCACTGGGAGTGACGCTCTGGCGGATGATCGTCGCCCGCACACTGGTCGATCGGGTGGTGGCACTGGACATGCTCACCGGCGTGGGCGTGGCCATCGCCGCGCTGGTGGCGGCCATGACCGGGCGCCGGGAATTTCTCGATGTGGGGTTCGGCCTCGGCCTGATCGGATTCGTCGGCACCTGTGCCTTCGCCGTATTCATCATGCGCAAGGGGAGAAAAGAACAATGATCGACTTTATCGCCGTGGTGGTCATGCTCGCCGGCGTGGCCTTCCTGTTCGCTGCCATGCTCGGGCTGCTGCGCTTTGCCGACCCGCTGCAACGCATTCACGCCACCACCAAGTCCGGAACGGTGGGTGCCGGGCTGATTCTGCTCGGCGTGATGATCCACATGGGCGACGCACAGGCCGTGTTCATTGGCTCGGCCACATTGATCTTCCTCATGCTGACCATTCCCATCGCCGGCCACCTGCTCGGCCGTGCCGCCTATATGTCGGGCGCGCGGCTCGACGGCCTACACGGGGAAGATGCCCTGCATGGCGTGCTCGATCGCAGCCCGGTAACGCTGGATGAGTGGCTTGAAAGAAGCGCTCCGCCCAGAGCCGACAAAGAACCCTGAGGTCGATTCACTGTTGGCCACGGACTTCCTAAGGTCTGTTGATAACCCTCCTTCGGCTCGGTAGATAAGCGCGGGGCATACCCTCTGGATAACGTCCCCTGTGCACAGTTCGCTCTGTTATCAACAGCCCGCACACTTGATCCACACCGGTATCGCGCAGGCGGAGCACAGCCTTATCCATCGTTGGAGCCCTTGAGAACAGTGGGCTCTGTATGTTTATCCACAGATAACTGCTTCACCATTAGTAAACATATCTACAAGCTCTTTTATATTTTCTTTTCTTTTTTCTGTTCTATTCGGCTGCCAACCCTCCGTTGATCAAATTTTGCCCAAGGCGCTTCTTTCAGCCTGGGTAAGTCTCTATACTTGGCCGTTTTTCCAGACCAGCCCACAAGGCACGAGGTGCACGTGGATTTCCCATCCCGTTTCGATGTGATCGTGATCGGCGGCGGCCATGCCGGTACCGAAGCGGCACTGGCTGCAGCACGCATGGGGGTCAAGACCCTGCTGCTCACCCACAATGTGGAAACCCTGGGCCAGATGAGCTGCAACCCGGCCATCGGCGGCATCGGCAAAAGTCATCTGGTCAAGGAAATCGACGCCCTGGGTGGCGCCATGGCCGTTGCTACCGACAAGGGCGGCATCCAGTTCCGAGTGCTCAACAGCCGCAAGGGCCCAGCTGTACGGGCAACCCGGGCACAAGCTGATCGCGTGCTTTACAAGGCGGCCATCCGAGAGCTACTGGAAAACCAGCCGAACCTGTGGATATTTCAGCAGGCCGCTGATGACCTGATCGTTGAGCAGAACGAGGTGCGCGGCGTCGTTACCCAAATGGGGCTGCGCTTTCTTGCAACGTCCGTGGTGTTGACCACTGGAACCTTCCTCGGCGGTCTTATCCACATTGGGCTGCAGAATTATTCAGGGGGCCGTGCTGGCGATCCGCCTTCGATCACACTCGCCAAGCGTCTGCGCGAGTTGCCGCTGCGCGTCGGCCGGCTGAAGACCGGCACGCCGCCGCGCATCGACGGCCGTTCGGTGGACTTCTCGCAGATGACCGAGCAGCCCGGCGACACGCCGCTGCCGGTGATGTCCTTTCTCGGCAGCCGAGAGCAGCATCCGCCGCAGGTCAGCTGCTGGATCACCCACACCAACGCGCGCACCCACGAGATCATCGCCGCCAACCTCGATCGCTCGCCGATGTATTCCGGCGTCATCGAAGGCGTGGGGCCTCGCTATTGCCCGTCCATCGAGGACAAGATCCATCGCTTCGCCGACAAGGACAGCCATCAGGTGTTTCTCGAGCCGGAAGGCCTGACCACCCATGAGCTGTACCCCAACGGCATCTCCACCTCGCTGCCGTTCGACGTGCAGTTGCAGATCGTGCAGAGCATCCGTGGCATGGAGAATGCGCACATCGTGCGGCCGGGCTACGCCATCGAATACGACTATTTCGATCCGCGTGATCTCAAGTACAGCCTGGAGACCAAGGTCATTGGCGGCCTGTTCTTTGCCGGGCAGATCAATGGCACCACCGGTTACGAAGAGGCCGGCGCCCAGGGGCTGCTCGCCGGCGCCAACGCCGCCTTGCGCGCACAGGGCAAGGACAGCTGGTGCCCGCGGCGTGATGAGGCCTACCTCGGCGTGCTGGTCGATGACTTGATCACCCTTGGCACGCAGGAGCCGTATCGCATGTTCACCTCGCGCGCCGAGTACCGGCTGATCCTGCGCGAGGACAATGCCGACCTGCGCCTGACCGAAAAGGGCCGCGAGCTCGGCCTTGTGGACGACGCCCGCTGGGCGGCGTTCTGCGCCAAGCGCGAGGGCATCGAGCGCGAGGAACAGCGTCTGAAGAACAGCTGGGTGCGCCCGGGCACGCCGCAAGGCGATGCCATCGCCGAGCGCTTCGGCAGCCCGCTGGCCCGCGAGTACAACCTGCTCAATCTGCTCGCTCGTCCCGAAATCGATTATCAGAGCCTGATCGAACTGACCGGGCCGGGCGAACCGGATCCGCAGGTCGCCGAGCAGGTCGAGATCAAGACCAAGTACGCCGGTTACATCGAGCGGCAGCAGGACGAGATCGAGAAGCTGCGTGCCAGCGAGAACGTGGCACTGCCTGCGGACCTCGACTACGCGACGATTTCCGGCCTGTCCAAGGAGATCCAGCACAAGCTCGGCCAGGCGCGCCCGCAGACCCTCGGTCAGGCCTCGCGAATCCCCGGCGTCACGCCGGCGGCCGTGTCCCTGCTGATGATCCACCTGAAGAAGCGCAGCGCCGGTCAGCAGCTGGAGCAGAGCGCCTGATGAGTCTGGTCAGTGAATCCCATGCGGAAGAACTCGTACGCGGGGCCGGGCAGCTCGGCATTCCCCTGGACGACCGCCAGCAACGACTGCTGCTGGCCTACCTGGCGCTGCTGATCAAGTGGAACAAGGCCTATAACCTGACCGCCGTGCGCGATCCGGACGAGATGGTCTCGCGCCATCTGCTCGACAGCCTGAGCGTGGTGCCTTTCGTGGCCGAAGGGGGGCGCAATTGGCTGGACGTCGGCAGCGGCGGCGGCATGCCCGGCGTGCCGCTGGCGATCATGTTTCCCGAACGGGCGTTCACCCTGCTGGACTCGAACGGCAAGAAGACACGTTTCCTCACCCAGGTGAAGCTGGAGCTGAAACTGGCCAATCTTGAGGTGGTGCACGCTCGCGTCGAGCAGTTCCAGCCCTCCATCGCCTTTGACGGCATTACCTCGCGCGCCTTCAGCTCGCTGGAGGACTTCGCCAGCTGGACCCGCCATCTGGGCAATGCCGAAACCCGCTGGCTGGCCATGAAGGGCGTGCAGCCAGATGACGAGTTACAGCGCCTGCCCGAGGACTTCCGTCTCGATGCCTGTCACGTGCTCAAGGTTCCCGGTTGCCAAGGCCAGCGCCATCTGTTGATACTGCGCCGCACTTCATGACCCGGACAGACACTGACCATGGCTAAAGTCTTCGCCATTGCCAACCAGAAAGGCGGTGTCGCCAAGACCACCACCTGCATCAATCTGGCCGCTTCGCTGGTCGCCACGCGCCGTCGGGTGCTGCTGATCGACCTCGATCCCCAGGGCAATGCCACCACCGGCAGCGGTGTGGACAAGCTCGGCCTGGAATACTCGATCTACGATGTGCTGATCGGCGAATGCAGCCTGGTTGATGCCATGCAGTTCTCCGAGCATGGCGGCTACCAGCTGCTGCCGGCCAACCGCGACCTGACGGCGGCCGAGGTGGCCCTGCTCAATCTGCCGGCGAAGGAAAAGCGCCTGCGCGAAGCGCTGGCCCCGGTACGCGAGAACTACGACTACATTCTCATCGACTGTCCGCCGTCGCTGTCGATGCTGACCATCAACGCGCTGGCGGCAGCCGATGGCGTGATCATCCCCATGCAGTGCGAGTACTACGCGCTCGAGGGTTTGTCCGATCTGGTCAACTCGATCCAGCGCATCGGTCAGGCACTCAATCCGAGTCTGAAGATCGAAGGTCTGCTGCGCACCATGTACGACCCGCGCAGCAGCCTGACCAACGACGTTTCCGAACAGCTCAAGGCGCATTTCGGCGACAAGCTGTACGACACCGTGATTCCGCGCAACGTACGGCTCGCCGAAGCCCCCAGCCACGGCATGCCGGCGCTGGTCTACGACAAGCAATCCAAGGGTGCCCTGGCCTATCTGGCCCTGGCCGGCGAACTGTCGCGACGCCAGCGCCAGTCGGCTCGTGGCGCTCTCGCATAAGGACTACTCATGGCGACCAAGAAAAGAGGTCTAGGACGGGGACTCGATGCCCTGCTCGGCGGCGCCAGTGTCTCGGCGATGCAGGAAGAGGCCGCCAAGGTCGACACCCGCGAACTGCAACAGTTACCGCTGGAGCTGGTTCAGCGCGGCAAGTATCAGCCCCGTCGCGACATGGATCCGCAGGCGCTGGAAGAACTGGCGCAGTCGATCCGCAATCACGGCGTGATGCAGCCCATCGTCGTGCGTCCGGTCGAGGGCGGCCGCTACGAGATCATCGCCGGCGAGCGACGCTGGCGCGCCAGCCAGCAGGCCGGTCTGGAACGTGTGCCGGCGCTGGTTCGCGAGGTTCCGGACGAAGCCGCCATCGCCATGGCGCTGATCGAGAACATCCAGCGCGAGGATCTCAACCCGATCGAAGAAGCGGTGGCCTTGCAGCGGCTGCAGCAGGAATTCCAGCTCACTCAACAGCAGGTGGCCGATGCCGTCGGAAAGTCGCGGGTCTCGGTGAGCAACCTGCTGCGCCTGATCGCCCTACCCGAGGAAATCAAGACGCTGCTGTCCCATGGCGATCTGGAAATGGGGCACGCCCGCGCCTTGCTTGGTTTGCCGGCTGACCAGCAGGTCGAGGGCGCGCGGCATGTTGTCGCACGTGGGCTGACGGTCCGCCAGACCGAAGCCTTGGTACGCCAATGGCTGAGCAGCAAGGAAAAGCCGAAGGCCGAGGTCAAGGTCGATCCCGATATCAGCCGTCTGGAACAGCGTCTGGCTGAACGCCTGGGCTCGCCGGTGCAGATCAAGCATGGGCAGAAGGGCAAAGGCCAGCTGGTGATTCGCTACAGTTCCCTGGATGAATTGCAGGGCGTTCTGGCGCACATTCGTTGATACAAAATGTTTGTAGTGCCGGTCGGAAAATACTACCGGAGAGTTGAACCCCGGCTGGCCTGCTCCTATACTCGCCGCGCTTTTTTGACTGCGGACAATTATTTACGCGGCCCGCTGCAGTGATGGAATTCAGGTGAACATACGCAACAAGACACCCTTCCATCGCCTCCCGGCTTTCCGCGTATTGCTGATGCAGGCGATGGTCGTGGTAGCGACCGCTGTGTCATGTGGCCTGGTATTTGGTATGGTCGCCGGCTACTCCGCGCTTTGCGGCGGTCTGATTGCACTGTCGGCGAACGTGTATTTCGCGTACAAGGCCTTTCGTTACTTTGGCGCACGTTCGACCCGGGCAATCATCCAGTCCTTCTGGTCTGGCGAGATGGGTAAACAGATTCTGGCAGCAGCGCTGTTTGCGTTGGTGTTCGTGGGAGTGAAACCGCTGGAACCGATCGCCTTGTTTGCCGGCTATCTGCTGGTGCTGGGTGTTGGAGCAAGCGCGCTCCTGCTGATGAAAAACAATCCGAAGCATTGAGCATTGAGGCGTTTATGGCGAGTACCCCCGCTGAATATATCCAGCATCACCTGCAAAACCTCACCTACGGCAAGCTGCCAGCGGGTTACGAGCGTGCTGATGGCTCCATTCTCGATCAGGCCACCTGGACCATCGCCCAGACCGGCGCGGAAGCGCGCGACATGGGCTTCATGGCCGTCCACCTGGATACCCTCGGCTGGTCGCTGCTGATGGGCGCCATCTTCATCCTGCTGTTCCGCAGCGCTGCCAAGGCCGCCACTGCCGGCGTACCGGGCAAGCTGCAGAATCTGGTCGAAATGTGCGTCGAGTTCGTCGAAGGCGTGGTCAAGGACACCTTCCACGGCCGCAACCCGCTGATCGCTCCGCTGGCGCTGACCATCTTCGTCTGGGTGTTCCTGATGAACAGCCTGAAGTGGATTCCAGTGGACTACATTCCGGGCATCGCTCATCTGCTGGGCCTGCCGGCGTTCAAGATCGTCCCGACCGCCGACCCGAATGGTACCTTCGGTCTGTCGCTCGGCGTGTTCATCCTGATCCTGTTCTACAGCTTCAAGGTCAAGGGCTTCGGCGGTTTCACCAAAGAACTGGCGTTCACCCCGTTCAACCACTGGTCGCTGGTGCCGTTCAACCTGTTCCTGGAAATCCTCGGTTTGCTGACCAAGCCGCTCAGCCTCGCGCTGCGTCTGTTCGGCAACATGTACGCCGGTGAGGTGGTGTTCATCCTCATCGCGCTGCTGCCGTTCTACGTGCAGTGGACCCTGAATGTGCCCTGGGCGATCTTCCACATCCTGGTGATCCCGCTTCAGGCGTTCATTTTCATGGTTCTGACCGTGGTGTACCTGAGTTCTGCCCATGAAGACCATGGGCACGCCGAGCTCACGCCGTAACAGCTGAACCGTTACAACCGTTTCGTTTTACCCAAAACCTTAACCCCCCTTAGCTTCAGGAGCTTTACATGGAACTCGTCTACATCGCCGCCTCTATCATGATCGGTCTGGGTGCCCTGGGTACCGGCATCGGCTTCGCCCTGCTGGGTGGCAAACTGCTGGAATCCACTGCTCGTCAGCCCGAGCTGGCTCCTCAGCTGCAAACCAAGACCTTCCTGATGGCCGGTCTGCTCGACGCCGTACCGATGATCGGCGTTGGTATCGCGATGTACCTCATCTTCGTTGTCGCCGGTTAATCACTTTCCGGTTTGAGATGGGGTTCGCCGGGCGAGCCCCGTCGCCGTGGATTGACTCCCGCGTTGAACGAGATAGCACGAGGTAAATCGCTGTGAACATTAACTTGACGCTGTTCGGTCAAACGCTCGCCTTCGCTATCTTCGTCTGGTTCTGTATGAAGCTCGTCTGGCCGCCAATCACGGCAGCCATGGCAGCGCGCCAGAAGAAGATCGCCGAAGGACTGGATGCGGCAGGCCGTGCGCAGCAGGACCTGAAACTGGCTCAGGACAAGGTGTCCCACACCCTCCGCGAGACCAAGGAGCAGGCAGCCCAGATCATCGAGCAGGCGAACAAGCACGCCAACGCGATCATCGAGGAAGCCAAGCAGCAGGCACGTGTGGAAGGCGAGCGACTGGTCGCCGGCGCCCGCGCCGAGATCGAACAGGAAGTGAACCGTGCCAGGGACCAACTGCGCAGCCAGGTAGCGGCTCTTGCCGTCGCCGGTGCAGAGAAGATCCTGGAGTCCCAGGTGGACGCCAAGGTACACAACGAACTGGTCGAAAAACTGGCCTCCCAACTCTAAGCGAGGCAAGCGATGATCAATACCCAGACGCTTGCTCGGCCTTACGCGAAAGCCGCTTTCGAGTTTGCCAGCGCCGCAGGACAGACCGATTCCTGGTCGAAAATGCTGAACCTGGCCGCCGTCGCTGTTGAAGTCCCAGAAGTCGCAGCGTTGCTGAACGATCCCCGTCTGACCAGCGAGAGCAAGGTCCAGGCGCTGGTACGCGTACTTGGTGACGATGCCGACGAAGCGTTCCGCAACTACGTTCAGACCCTTGGCGAAAACGATCGCCTGTCGGTCCTGCCGACCGTATGGGAGCTGTACGAGGACATCAAGGCGCAAGCCGAGAAAACGCTCGAGGCAGAAGTTGAAACCGCCTTCGAGCTCAGCAACGCGCAACTCCAAACTTTGGCTGCCGCCCTGTCGAAGCGGCTAGATCGCACCGTCAACCTCCAGCAGGTCGTGAATCCTGCTCTGATCGGCGGCGTGTTGATTCGCGCCGGTGACGTGGTTGTCGACGGTTCGGTCCGCGGCAAACTGAGCCAGTTGGCCGAATCGTTGAAATCCTGATTTGAGGGTCATGGCATGCAGCAACTGAATCCTTCCGAGATTAGTGAAATCATCAAGCAGCGCATCGAGAAATCGAATGTCGCTGCTCAAGCCCGTAACGAGGGCACCGTCGTCAGCGTTTCTGACGGTATCGTACGCATCTACGGTCTGGCCGACGTCATGTACGGCGAGATGATCGAGTTCCCTGGCGGCATCTTCGGCATGGCACTGAACCTGGAGCAAGACTCCGTAGGTGCCGTGGTTCTGGGTAACTACCTGGGCCTGACCGAAGGCATGAGCGCCAAGTGCACCGGCCGTATCCTCGAAGTTCCGGTCGGTCCGGAACTGCTGGGTCGCGTGGTCGATGCGCTGGGCAACCCGATCGACGGCAAGGGCCCGATCAATGCCCAGGCCACCGACGCGGTCGAGAAAGTCGCGCCTGGCGTGATCTGGCGTAAGTCGGTCGACCAGCCGGTGCAGACCGGTTACAAGTCGGTCGACGCCATGATCCCGGTAGGCCGTGGCCAGCGTGAGCTGATCATCGGTGACCGTCAGATCGGTAAGACCGCCCTGGCTATCGACGCCATCATCAACCAGAAGAACAGCGGCATCCGCTGCGTCTACGTGGCTATCGGTCAGAAGCAGTCGACCATCGCCAACGTAGTGCGCAAGCTGGAAGAGCACGGTGCCCTGCAGAACACCATCGTGGTGGCTGCTTCGGCTTCCGAGTCCGCTGCGCTGCAGTACCTGGCTCCGTACGCCGGCTGCACCATGGGCGAATACTTCCGCGACCGCGGCGAAGACGCACTGATCGTCTATGACGATCTGTCCAAGCAGGCCGTGGCCTACCGCCAGATTTCCCTGCTGCTGCGCCGTCCGCCGGGACGTGAAGCCTACCCGGGCGACGTGTTCTATCTCCACAGCCGTCTGCTGGAGCGCGCTTCCCGCGTTTCCGAAGAGTACGTCGAGAAGTTCACCAACGGTGCTGTGACTGGCAAAACTGGTTCCCTGACCGCTCTGCCGATCATTGAAACCCAGGCTGGCGACGTTTCCGCGTTCGTTCCGACCAACGTGATCTCCATCACCGACGGTCAGATCTTCCTGGAATCGGCCATGTTCAACGCAGGCATCCGTCCGGCCGTCAACGCCGGTATTTCGGTATCCCGCGTGGGTGGTGCGGCGCAGACCAAGATCGTCAAGAAGCTGTCCGGTGGTATCCGTACCGCACTGGCTCAGTACCGTGAACTGGCTGCATTCGCCCAGTTCGCTTCCGACCTGGACGAAGCGACCCGCAAGCAGCTGGAGCATGGTCAGCGCGTTACCGAGCTGATGAAGCAGAAGCAGTACGCGCCGATGTCCATCGCCGACATGTCCCTGTCCCTGTATGCCGCCGAGCGTGGCTATCTGGCGGACGTGGAAGTGGCCAAGGTTGGCGCCTTCGAGCAGGCCCTGATCGCCTTCTTCAACCGCGAGTTCGCCGACCTGATGGCGAAGATCAACGTGAAGGGCGACTTCAACGACGAAATCGACGCTGGCCTGAAGGCTGGTATCGAGAAGTTCAAGGCCACGCAGAGCTGGTAAGCCGCAGCGGGAGCCGCGAGGCTCCCGCCTGCTAACCCGATAGGTGTCAAATGGCAGGCGCAAAAGAGATTCGCAGCAAGATTGCGAGCATCAAAAGCACGCAGAAGATCACCAGCGCCATGGAAAAGGTGGCGGTCAGCAAGATGCGCAAGGCACAGATGCGCATGGCTGCCAGCCGCCCTTATGCGGAGCGGATCCGGCAGGTAATCGGCCATCTGGCCTACGCCAACCCGGAATACCGTCACCCGTTCATGGTGGAGCGTCCGGTCAAGCGTGTCGGCTATATCGTCGTGTCTACTGATCGTGGTCTGTGCGGTGGCCTGAACATCAACCTGTTCAAGGTCCTGATCAAGAACATGAAGGAGTGGCACGACCAGAAGGTCGAAGTCGACCTCTGCGTGATCGGCAACAAGGGCGCGAGCTTCTTCCGCAGCTTCGGCGGCAACGTCGTAGCAGCGATCGGCAACCTCGGCGAAGAGCCATCGATCAACGATCTGATCGGCAGCGTCAAGGTCATGCTGGACGGCTTCCACGAGGGCCGTATCGATCGCTTGTACCTGGTATCCAACAAGTTCATCAACACCATGACCCAGAAGCCGACGCTCGATCAGCTGCTGCCCCTGGCTGCAGACGACAGTGCCGAGCCGGTGAAGAAAGGTCAGTGGGACTACCTTTACGAGCCGGACGCCCAGCAGCTGCTGGATGCCCTGCTGGTTCGTTTCATCGAGTCCCAGGTCTATCAGGCCGTGGTTGAGAACGGCGCAGCCGAACAGGCCGCGCGGATGATTGCCATGAAGAACGCAACCGACAACGCCGGTGAGCTGATCAGCGACCTGCAACTGGTCTACAACAAGGCCCGTCAGGCTGCGATCACTCAGGAAATTTCGGAAATCGTCGGCGGCGCTGCCGCGGTTTAAGAACGGTTCAAATATTCAGAGGAACCAAACATGAGTAGCGGACGTATCGTTCAAATCATCGGCGCCGTTATCGACGTGGAATTTCCGCGCGATCTGGTACCGAACGTCTATGACGCACTGAAAGTTCAGGGCGCCGAGACCACCCTGGAAGTCCAGCAGCAGCTGGGCGACGGCATTGTCCGTACCATCGCCATGGGTTCGACCGAAGGCCTCAAGCGTGGCCTGGACGTCGTCAACACCGGCACCGGTATCTCCGTGCCGGTCGGCAAGCAGACCCTGGGTCGCATCATGGACGTCCTGGGTAACCCCATCGACGAAGCCGGCCCGATCGGCGAAGAAGAGCGCTGGACCATCCACCGCGCTGCGCCGTCCTATTCCGAACAGGCTGGCGGGAACGAGCTGCTGGAAACCGGCATCAAGGTTATCGACCTGGTCTGCCCGTTCGCCAAGGGCGGTAAGGTCGGTCTGTTCGGTGGTGCCGGTGTAGGCAAGACCGTAAACATGATGGAGCTGATCCGTAACATCGCGATGGAGCACAGCGGTTACTCCGTGTTCGCCGGTGTGGGTGAGCGTACTCGTGAAGGTAACGACTTCTATCACGAGATGAAGGACTCCAACGTTCTGGACAAGGTGGCCCTGGTCTACGGCCAGATGAACGAGCCGCCAGGAAACCGTCTGCGCGTTGCGCTGACCGGTCTGACCATGGCCGAGAAGTTCCGTGACGAAGGTCGTGACGTTCTGCTGTTCGTCGACAACATCTACCGTTACACCCTCGCCGGTACCGAAGTATCCGCCCTGCTGGGCCGTATGCCTTCGGCGGTAGGTTATCAGCCGACTCTGGCCGAAGAGATGGGCGTTCTGCAGGAGCGCATCACCTCCACCAAGAACGGTTCGATCACCTCCGTGCAGGCCGTATACGTTCCCGCGGACGACCTGACCGACCCGAGCCCGGCAACCACCTTCGCCCACCTCGACGCTACCGTCGTACTGTCGCGTGACATCGCTTCCCTGGGTATCTACCCGGCGGTCGATCCGCTCGACTCGACTTCCCGTCAGCTGGATCCGCTGGTCATCGGCCAGGAGCACTACGACACCGCTCGCGGCGTTCAGTACGTGCTGCAGCGCTACAAGGAGCTGAAGGACATCATCGCGATCCTGGGTATGGACGAACTGTCCGAGCAGGACAAGCAGCTGGTATCTCGCGCTCGTAAGATCCAGCGCTTCCTGTCCCAGCCGTTCTTCGTGGCCGAAGTCTTCACCGGTTCGCCGGGCAAGTACGTTCCGCTGAAGGAAACCATCCGTGGTTTCTCCGGCATCCTCAATGGCGACTACGACCATCTGCCGGAACAGGCGTTCTACATGGTCGGCAGCATCGACGAAGCCATCGAGAAGGCCAAGAAACTGTAACTGGCGCGCCCGCTTGCGGGCGCCAATCCAGCCTGACCGGCCGCTGCTGGTCGGGCTGATTACCGAGGCATGAACATGGCTATGACAGTCCATTGCGACATCGTCAGTGCGGAAGAAGAGCTGTTCTCGGGGCTGGTGGAAATGGTCATCGCCCACGGAAACCTTGGTGACATCGGCGTCCTGCCGGGTCACGCGCCGCTGCTGACCGATCTCAAGCCCGGTCCGGTGCGGGTGATCAAGCAGGGTGGCGAGGAAGAGATCTTCTACATCTCCGGCGGCTTCATCGAAGTTCAGCCGAACATGGTGAAGGTCCTCGCCGATACCGCTACGCGCGCCAAGGACATCGACGAGGCTGCTGCTCAGGCCGCCGTCAAGGCTGCCGAGAAGGCCCTGCACGAGAAGGGCGCGGATTTCGACTACGGTTCCGCGGCCGCACGTCTGGCCGAGGCCGCAGCTCAGCTGCGTACCATCGAGCAGATGCGCAAGAAGTACGGCCGGCACTGATCGGCTAGCGACTTCATCGCGCACGAGTAAAAGGGTAGCCTTGGCTACCCTTTTTCTTTTTCTGTCATTCGTCGGTAAAGACGCCTTGTACCGCTCGCAACGGGCGAAGCGCGGTCGCACCGATCCCGTTCAGGAATCGCTTCATGTCCCTCGATATCGTCATTCTCGCCGCCGGACAGGGCACCCGCATGCGTTCGGCGCTGCCCAAGGTGCTGCATCCGGTCGCCGGCCAATCCATGCTTGGCCACGTCATCGCCACTGCGCGCGAGCTGCAGCCGCGCAGCATCCAGGTAGTGATCGGCCACGGCGCCGAGCAGGTGCGTCAGCGCCTGGCCGGTGATGATCTCAATTTCGTCGTCCAGGCCGAACAGCTGGGCACCGGTCATGCAGTGGCGCAAGCGCTGCCGCACCTCTCGGCCGAGCGCGTGCTGATTCTCTATGGCGATGTGCCGCTGATCGAAGCCGAGACCCTGCAGCGTCTGCTGCAAAAGGTCGGGCCCGAGCAGCTGGCACTGCTGACGGTGACGCTGGACGACCCGACCGGCTACGGCCGGATCGTCCGTGACGGGCGTGGCGAGGTGCAGGCGATCGTCGAGCACAAGGATGCCAGCGCCGACCAGCGCGCCATCCGCGAAGGCAATACCGGCATCCTTGCCGTGCCCGGTAGCCGCATCGGCGAATGGCTGGGGCGTCTGTCGAACAGCAATGCTCAGGGTGAGTACTACCTGACCGACGTGATTGCCATGGCCGTTGCCGATGGCCTGCGGGTGGCTACCGAGCAGCCGGCGGACGCCATGGAAGTGCAGGGCGCCAACGACCGCATCCAGCTCGCCGAGCTGGAACGTCACTACCAGCTGCGTGCCGCGCGCCGCCTGATGGCGCAGGGCGTGACGCTGCGCGACCCGGCGCGCTTCGATCTGCGTGGCGAGGTCAGCGTGGGCCGTGACGTGCTGATCGACGTCAACGTGGTGCTCGAGGGCAGGGTGGTTATCGAGGACGATGTGCAGATCGGCCCTAACTGCGTGATCAAGGACAGTACCCTGCGCCGTGGCGCGGTCGTCAAGGCCAACTCCCATCTCGAGGGGGCCGTGATGGGCGAGGGCGCCGATTGCGGGCCTTTCGCCCGGCTGCGACCCGGCAGTCTGCTGGGCGCCAAGGCGCATGTGGGCAACTTCGTCGAGATGAAGAATGCGAGCCTCGGCGATGGCGCCAAGGCCGGCCACCTGAGTTATCTGGGTGACGCCGAGATCGGCGCGCGGAGCAACATCGGCGCCGGCACCATCACCTGCAATTACGACGGTGCCAACAAGTTCCGCACGGTGATGGGCGAGGACGTCTTCATCGGCTCCAACAGCTCGCTGGTGGCACCGCTGAATCTGGGCGACGGCGCGACTACCGGTGCAGGCTCGACCATCACCGACGACGTGCCGGCGCATACCCTCGCGCTCGGCCGCGGGCGCCAGCGCAATATCGACGGCTGGCAGCGGCCGACCAAGAAGTGAAACAGGGCCGGCCCGACGAGCTGGCTGTCGGACTCGCCGCCGCCAAGCAAGGGGCTTGCGGCGCCCCGCAGTGGTTCGGCAGAAGGGGAATGGAATGTTCGGTGTGACCGACTACGGCGCCTTCGTGGTGGCCTTCATCATCCTTCTCGCCATTCCCGGGCCGGGCAATCTCGCGCTGATCCTCTCGACCGGCAAGGGTGGAATCCGCGGTGGGCTGGCCTCCACCTTCGGCATCATCTTCGGCGACCAGGTGTTAATGTGGCTTGCGGTCGCCGGCGTTGCCGCGTTGCTCAAGGCCTACCCGACGGCTTTCCATCTGGTGCAGTGGCTGGGGGCCGCCTACCTGATCTGGCTCGGTGCGCGCATGCTGCTGGCCAAGCCGGGCGCCGCACCGACGCTGACCATCCAGCCGCGCCAGTACCTCTGGCAGACGCTGGTGATCACCCTGTTCAATCCCAAGGCCATCGTCTTCTACATGGCATTCTTCCCGCTGTTCATCGATCCCCAGCGCCATCAGGGGTTGGTCACCTTCGCCTTCATGGCGGTCACCATCATGCTGTTGACCTTTCTCTACGGCTTGCTGGTGGTTCTGCTGACCCATCGTCTCGCCGAGCGCATGCGGGCCAATCCGCGAATCGCGCGCGGGCTGGAGAAGCTCGCCGGGCTGTTCCTGGTCGGCTTCGGCGTCAAGCTCACGCTCAACTGAGCGGACGCACGCCTTTCGCTTCGGCCGATGCCACGCTTGCAGGCAGCGAATGCATATGTTTTGATTCGCACCATTAAATTTCGAATCGAAACATAGCAATGTCGAAGCGCAACACACCGCAACGCCGTCATGCCATCCTCGCCCTGCTCACCGAGCGCGGCGAGGTCAGCGTCGACGAGCTGTCCCGGCGCTTCGAAACTTCCGAAGTCACGATCCGCAAGGACCTCGCCGCTCTGGAAAAGAACGGCCTGCTGCTGCGTCGCTACGGTGGTGCGGTGCCACTGCCCCAGGAGCTGATCGGCGACAGCGTGCAGCCCGTCTCGCCCTACAAGCAGGCCATCGCCCGTGCCGCGGTCGGCTGCATCCGCGAGCACGCGCGGATCATCATCGACAGCGGCACCACTACCGCGGCGATGATTCCCCAACTCGGCCACAAGCACGGGCTGGTGGTAATGACCAACTCGCTGAACGTGGTCAATGCCCTGCGCGAACTGGAGCACGAGCCGGTACTGCTGATGACCGGTGGCACCTGGGACCCGCACTCGGAGTCCTTCCAGGGCCAGGTGGCCGAACAGGTACTGCGTTCCTACGACTTCGATCAGCTGTTCATCGGGGCCGACGGCATCGATCTGGAGCGTGGCACCACCACCTTCAACGAGCTGCTAGGGTTATCCCGGGTCATGGCCGATGTCGCGCGGGAGGTCATCGTGCTCGCCGAGGCCGACAAGATCGGCCGGCGCATCCCCAATCTCGAGCTGCCCTGGAGCAGCGTACACACCCTGATTACCGATGAGCGCCTCAGCGACGAGGCGCGCACCAGCATCCTGGCCCGCGGCGTCAAACTGATCTGCGTGGCCATCGAATCCCATCCGGAGACCTGAGTATGTGTGGCATCGTTGGCGCCGTCGCCGAACGCAACATCACCGCAATTCTTCTCGAAGGCCTCAAGCGCCTGGAATACCGTGGCTATGACAGTGCCGGCGTCGCCGTGCTGAGCGACGGCGGAAGGCTCGAACGGCTGCGTCGCAACGGCAAGGTGGCCGAACTGGAAACGGCTCAGCAGCAGACCCAGCTGGTCGGTCGCCTGGGTATAGCCCACACCCGCTGGGCCACCCACGGCGCGCCCTGCGAGCGCAACGCCCATCCGCATTTCTCAGGTGACGACCTGGCGGTGGTGCACAACGGCATCATCGAGAACCACGAGGCACTGCGCGCCCGGCTGAAGGCGCTGGGGTACGTGTTCCTCTCTGATACCGACACCGAGGTCATCGTCCACCTGTTGCACCACAAGCTCGATGCGCTCGGCGACCTGACCGCCGCGCTGAAGGAAGCGGTCAAGGAACTGCACGGCGCCTATGGCCTGGCAGTGATCAGCGCCAAACAACCGGATCGCCTGCTCGCTGCGCGCAGCGGCAGCCCGCTGGTGATCGGCCTGGGCCTCGGCGAGAACTTCCTCGCCTCCGACCAGCTGGCGCTGCGGCAGGTGACCGACCGTTTCATGTACCTGGAGGAAGGCGACATCGCCGAGATCCGCCGCGATGCCGTGCAGGTCTGGGACGTCAATGGCCAGCCGGTGCAGCGCGAGGCCGTGCAGTATCACGAAGGCGCCGAGGCGGCCGACAAGGGCGAGTATCGCCACTTCATGCTCAAGGAAATCCACGAGCAACCCAAGGTCGTGCAGCGTACCCTGGAAGGCCGGCTGGGCGATCGCCAGGTGCTGGTGGAGGCCTTCGGTCCGCAGGCCGGCGAGCTGTTCGCCAAGGTGCGCAACGTGCAGATCGTCGCCTGCGGCACCAGCTATCACGCCGGTATGGTGGCGCGTTACTGGCTGGAAGAGCTGGCCGGTATCCCTTGCCAGGTGGAGGTCGCCAGCGAGTTCCGCTACCGCAAGGTGGTGGTGCAGCCGGACACGCTGTTCGTCACCATTTCCCAGTCCGGCGAGACGGCCGACACCCTGGCGGCTCTGCGCAATGCCAAGCAGCTGGCCAGTGGAGACGGCGGCTATCTGGCCAGCCTGGCCATCTGCAACGTCGGTATCAGTTCGCTGGTGCGCGAGTCGGACCTGACCCTGCTGACCCAGGCCGGGCCGGAGATCGGCGTCGCCTCGACCAAGGCTTTCACCACTCAGCTGGTCGGGCTGATGCTGCTGACCCTGGCACTGGGGCATGTACGCGGCTCGCTGAGCGTGGCGCGCGAAGCGGAGCTGGTCGACGAGCTGCGGCGCCTGCCGACGCGCCTGGGTGAGGCGCTGGCCATGGATGCCACGGTGGAGAAGATCGCCGAGCATTTCGCCGAGAAGCACCACACGCTGTTCCTCGGCCGCGGCGCGCAGTATCCCGTGGCGATGGAAGGCGCGCTCAAGCTCAAGGAGATCTCCTACATACACGCCGAGGCCTATCCGGCCGGTGAGCTCAAGCACGGCCCGCTGGCATTGGTCGACGCCGACATGCCGGTGGTGACCGTGGCGCCGAACAACGAACTGCTGGAGAAGCTCAAGTCCAACCTGCAGGAAGTGCGCGCCCGTGGCGGCGAGCTGATCGTCTTCGCTGATCGCGAGGCGGGTTTCGAAAACGGCGAGGGCATCTTCCTGGTGAACATGCCGCATATCCACGATGCGCTGGCGCCGATTCTCTACACCCTGCCGCTGCAGCTGCTGTCGTACTACGTCGCCGTGCTGCGCGGCACCGACGTCGACCAGCCGCGCAACCTGGCCAAGTCGGTTACCGTGGAGTAAGGCACCAGCAGGCTGCGATAGGTGTAGTTTTAGAAAATAAAAACTGTCGCTGGAAAATAAAAACTGTCGCATCCAGGGCCAGGCTCACTGCCCCTGCGATGCGGTAGATGGATGCAGCCGCCTCCCTCATCTGTAATTCACTGAATACAAAATTATGTTTTTGCGAATTCAACCTGAAGAGTCGCTGCGGTCATTTATTGCGCGGAATTTCTATGTAAACAGATACAGCCCCTTAATCGCGGAGCTTAAAAAGGACTCTAATTTCGCAGTCTCGAATTACGAAATTAAAAAAATCGGTAAGGCAATGGGGTGGCTGGGTTGTTATGGATTTAACCGGTTGTTACATAATCATATCCATTACCCTAGGAAAGCATTTCTTCATAAAAACGAAGACCTATCTTATTCTGGGTGGGAATATTGTTCGTCGGGAAGTAAGTTTGAGCTTGCTAAAGAGCCATCTCGATTCTGTCCCGAGTGTGTAAGGGGCGATATTGCATCTTTGGGATTTTCTTATTGGCGAAGAGTACATCATCCGGATATTAAGGTATGTGCCACACATAACGTCTATCTCGAAGAACAATGTCCATTTTGCTTAATGCCATTTTCCTCAAAAAATCATGACTTAGATGTTATGTGGAAAGGGTGTAAAGGATTGCACTTAAGCCATACCCCTTCTAGAAGAAACTACAAATTCACGGAGCTTAAGAAAGCAAGATTCTTTAGAGATATCTTTAGTTTCGATTCAGTGATATCTATCGAGGCTGCACGCCTAGCATTGAGAGAAAGGGCCTGTGAAAGATGGCCATACCTTCGAGAAAAGCTAGTTGCCGCGGAGCAGTGGCATGAATTTATAGATCTTCTCAAAGACGAATTTGGAGATGATTGGAATCTGGCATGTGGAATATACAATGATGCGATATATGGATTTGCACTAACACTCTATGATGGATTCCAGGATTTTTTAAATCATATTAAATGCTATGACTACAGGCTTCGAAAAGTAGAATCGCTCTGGTCTACTTACGCGACTGGTGAATATCTTGCTGCTCAGTACATACGTGAAGATTATGTGTACGGCGTAGGGCACTGGTCTTGCACTTTTTCCCCAAAAGAAATATCCGATGCCCGCGGTGATTGGTACGGTCGGCCAGTAGAGTACCCTTGTTGTAATCATGTGCCATCACTCTATAAGACTCGACCTCTACGGCCGGACCGTGTTAGGTCGGCGCCTCCGGGTGTTCCTATACTTGCAAGACATCCGTCAGAGTACTGAGGTTAAAACTTAGGTAACTGGACTACCCCAGGGCCTCGTCATGGGGCTGATGAAATAATGGATGTAGCGGACTGGATTATTCAGAAAGAATGGCGTGGTGCAGCCCGCTTTGGTCGAGTCCCGCAAAAACCGAAATGAGCGATGCGTCGAGAGATGCTCAGTCGGCACTACACCAATGGCTGAGATGAGGTGATTGGGATCCGCGGCTAGGTGGCGCTGAAAAAACCTAGGCCAGAAATGAAAAAGGCGATCTCGAAAGATCGCCTTAAACCAAGTTTCGTCACCGGTATAGGATGCCGGGAGAGGAAGCTCTTGGGCAGTAGGCACAGGATAACATCGCGCAGTACCAGGGGGTAGTTCAGCTGTCGGGAGCTGCTTGTTGGCGCTGAGCCACTGGGTACGGTATTGGAGGTTGTACGCTTCAGATTGCCACCGGAAAGCTCTTCAGCTGGGGAGAACCTGTTGCTCTACACCAACGCCAATTGCGGGCGTGAGATCGTAGTTGAGACGGTCGCGTGGAGATTGCTTCCAATTACCAGAAGCTCAATTCAGCCGACTGTACTCGTCTTTGAGATGCAGAAACTGAGGAGCAAGAGGCTGGAGTGCTCGTGTCTTGCAGCACCGAGCCTTACCGCAGAAGCAGACCTAATTTCCATGTTTCGGTTATGGCTCAATCGGGTTCATCTCAGGAAGCACCGTGGCTTCACCCCTCTAGAATGGGCTTTTGCCGCCTTTATAGGACTTTATAGTCAATTATAGAGTGATTATAGAATTTGCTTAGGAAAGCCTGATTCACACACGCTTACGGTTCTGGATTCAACTGGCCAGTCTGCTTCCGGCCAATAGCCGACAATGACGACACTGGAAATCCCCGCCTGTGAGCGTCGGCTCAGGGCGGGACAGCGTCATCCAGCTACCTGCGCCACTGACTCAGCCTTGTCCAGCCGGCCGCGCCGCACGAACAGACTGACCAGCCGTTGACGGATCGCCACCTGGAGTTCCGCCAGTTGTTCCGGCGTGATGCGAATTTCACCCGCTCGACGAGCGCAACACCGGCGCCGCCTACGCCAAGAACCGGCGAATCGAACTCAAACTCACGAACCGCTGAGCGCCGCGTCACCGCGCTGCTGCGCCAGCCAGTCGCGCGGGGCGCAGCCCATGCGCACGCGGAAGGCGCGCGCCAGAGCGTTCGGGCTGCCGTAGCCGACGCGGTCGGCCACCACCGCCACCGGCCGCCCCTGCTTGAGCAGGGTGCAACTGACGTTCATCCGCCAGTCGGCCAGATAGTCGCCCGGCGTGACGCCCACCGCGTCCTTGAACGCGGCGGCGAAGCGCGCGCGTGACATGCCCGCCTTCGCCGCCAGCGCCTCGAGCGACCACGCGGTCTGCGGCGCATCGTGCATGGCGGTTATGGCGCGCGCGAGTTTCGGGTCGGCCAGGCCCGCCAGCAGTCCGGTGGCGCCAAGCCGCCCATCCATCAGATAACGCAGCAACTGGATCAGTAGCAACTCGCACAAGCGGTCGATGGCGGCCTGCCGACCGCACTGGTCGCGCTCGGCTTCGGCAAACAGCAACTCTAGCGTCGGCCCGAGGCCGGGCAAGTCCGCCAACGGAATCAGCAGCATCGACGGCAAGGCCATGGCCAACGGATTGCCCGTCGAAGCGCCCAGGTCGACCTCCGCACACAACAGCTCAGCGGTATCGCCGGGGGCGGCGACAAAACGATGCGACGCCACGCGCGGATAAAACAGCAGGCTCGGCTCGGTAACCAGCAGATCTTCATGCACGGGCGAACGCGCCGTAATCGGGCCGCGCCGCACCAGATGGATATAGCCATGCGGCGCCGCGTAATGATGCTGCCCACAGAAGGCGCCGCTGTGAAAAACGCGCGCCGAAAGCGAGTAGTGCCGGAGCAAGCCGGCCAGTCGATCCGCCATTCCACTCTCCATATAAGACGATAGGTTACGTATTTGATACTTTACGTGCCATATCGTACCAAACAAAGGGCGATCATGCCCACGTGCTCTTGCACCTCACCCACTACGGAGATAGACATGACCCAAATCGCCCCCCTGACCATCGACACCGCTGACGCCGCTACCGCTGCCACACTCAAGGCCGTCAAAGCCAAGCTTGGCATGGTGCCGAACCTGTTCGCCACGCTGGCCCACGCGCCGGCGGCGCTCAATGGCTACCTCGGCTTGTCCGAAACGCTGGGCACCGGCCGCCTGAATGCCTCCCAGCGCGAGATCGTTGCGCTCGCTGCCGGTCAAGCCAATCGCTGCCAGTATTGCCTGAGCGCACACACCCTGATCGGCAAAGGTGCCGGACTGTCGGCAGAGGCCATCGCCGCGGCCCGCACCGGCCAGGCGGCCAACGCACTTGACGATGCAATCGCCGGCTTTGCCCGCGCGCTGGTCGAGCAACGCGGCGTGGTGTCGGCCGACGCCATGGCCAACTACCGCCGCGCGGGGCTCGACGACGGCCTGATACTGGAAGTGATCGCCAACGTCGCGCTGAACACGCTCACCAACTACACCAACCACATCGCCGACACCACGGTGGATTTCCCCGTGGTCGCCGTCTGATCTCCATAGGCATATAAGGAGAACACGATGAAAATCGCACTCACCGGCGCTCTGCTCGCCAGCGCCCTCGTCCTGCCACTGGCCGTCACGGCCGGCGACTTTTCGCCCTATGTGGACAGCCAGGGCGGCATCAGCCGCCCCACAGACTTCCGCACAAACTTCGTCCACCTGGGCTCATATGCGGTGTTGGACGAAAAATCCGCCTCTCGCGGCTTGCACGATGTGTACACCGAAAAGGCCTCGGCCGAGCACTACCGCAAGACCGGCAAGTTCTTGGACGGCGCCACGCTGGTGAAAGAGATCCGCAAGCTCGAAACCAGCGCCATGACCACTGGCAACCCTGTGGTCTGGGGTTCCGATGCGGCCGTGTGGTTCGTGATGGTCAAGGACGCCAAAGGCCGTTTCGCCAGCAACCCCTTGTGGGGCGACGGCTGGGGCTGGGCGCTGTTCAAGGCCGACGCCCCCGCCAAGAATGTCGCCGTCAGCTACGAAGCCGACTGCATGGGCTGCCATGTGCCGGCGGCCAAGACCGACCGCGTATTCATCCAGGGCTATCCGACACTGACCCAGCACTGACTTGCTGCCGGGTTACGCTTCGCGCAGGATGGCACCTCCGTCCTGCGCGAGCCACCCTTTCCGGAAGCGCGCCATGCCGACACTCGACGCCTTTCTGACCGACGTCCGCGCCTGCATGCGCTGCGCACCGCATCTGCCACACGGCGTGCAGCCGGTCTTCCAGTTTCACCCGAGTGCGCCCATCCTCATCGCCGGCCAAGCACCGGGGGCCCGGGTCCATGCCTCAGGCGTGCCCTTCGACGACGCCAGCGGCGCGCGTCTGCGCGCCTGGCTGGGCGTGGACCGCGACACCTTCTACGACCCTACCCGCATCGCCATTCTGCCCATGGGCTTCTGTTATCCGGGCACCGGCAAAAGCGGTGACCTGCCGCTACGCCCGGAGTGCGCCCCCCGCCTGGCGCGAAGCCTTCATGCAGCGTTTCGAGCGCCTGTCGCTGGTCATCGTGCTGGGCAGCTACGCCATGGACTACCACCTCGGTACTGGCAAGACGCCGCTCACCCGGGTGGTCGAAGCCTGGCGCGAGCACTGGCCGCAAGCGTTCCCCCTGCCTCACCCTAGCCCGCGCAACAATCGCTGGCTGGTGCGCAACCCCTGGTTCCAACAAGACGTGCTGCCCGCGCTGCAAGCACGCGTCCAGGCAGTCCTCACCGCCAACCCCAAGGAAACCCCATGACCGACGACACCGCCGCCATTACCGAGCTGCTGCACAAGTACTACGACACCCTGGCCTGGGCGAACGGAGACAGGCACCGGCTTTGGAGCGATGAACGACGGCTTCAGGTGCGGTAGCTGACGCCTGGGACCTCAATCACCGTATGACCGGGTCGAAAGCGGTCCTTTCTCTGACAACATCGCCCTAGCCCGCACTCAACCCCCACAACACATCCAGCACATGTTGCGTAGGCCGCTCGACGTCCCCACCACGGTGGGCAATACCAAGTTGACGCCACAATAAGGGCTGTAATGGCCGCATGACGATCCTGGTATCGGGCAATGGCGTGGAGGCTTCATGCGGCAACAACGTCGCACCATAACCGGCCGCCACTAGGCTTTTGATCGCATCGTTGTAGTTCAGTTGAATACGCGGCGTGGGCTGCCGTCCATCACTGGCGAACCACTCCGAGGTCAAGCGCGAAAGCCGAGTAGTTTTGTCATTCAGAATTAATGGCTGGGCGGCCAGCCAACCGGGGGTCACAACATCCGGGCATTCCCAGCGAGCCGGCAAGAAGGCCATGACCGGGTCCCGCCGCCATGGCTCGATCCGCAATTCCTTCACCGGGGTCTGTGGCAGCGCGACCAGACCGATCTCCAAAGAGCCCTCGGCAAGCTTCTTCAAAGTTTCCTGCGACGTGAGCACCGCGACCTGCACATCGATAGCGGGATGGCGTTGGCCCAACGTCTCCAAAGCTTGCGGCATCAACTGTGCGATGGCCCCTGTGGAGGCACCCAGCCGCACACGCCCGGCCAAGCCCTGCACCTGACGCTCCACGTCCTCAAGCGCCTGCTCCGCATCCGCCAACAGGCGCCGCGCGCGCTCCACCAGCGTTTCTCCAATCGCCGAAGGCTGAATGCGCCCACGTGTGCGCGACAACAGCTTTCCGCCAACCCGCGACTCCAGGTCGGCAATATGCAAACTGACCGTGGGTGGCGCGAGGTGCAGCACACGGGCCGCCTCGGCAAACGAACCCAGGTCGGCAATGGCCACCAACGTGCGCAGACGGTCCAGGCTGATTTCGCGCATGAGTCACTCCTTGTTCAGAAAAGCTGAATTTCATCGTTTAGAAATTCAACTTTTCCTATCTTAGCCCCTCACTGAAGATTGGAACTCCTGATTTCCTATGTCCGAGAGCATTCCATGGCAAGTCCTCTTATATTCATCGACGGCGACCAAGGCACCACCGGGTTGCAAATCCATCAACGTCTACGCGACCGGACCGATCTGCGGCTTATCACGCTCAGCCCCGAACATCGCAAGGATCCGCAACGTCGCGCCGAAATCATCAACGCCTGCGACATCGCGATTCTCTGCTTGCCCGACCAAGCCGCACGCGACGCTGTAGCGAGCATCGAAAACCCCGCCGTTCGGGTGATCGATGCGAGTTCGGCGCACCGCACCCATCCAGACTGGACCTATGGTTTCGCGGAGATGAACTCGCAGCAGGCCCAACGCATCGCCACGGCACGGCGGGTCAGCAATCCCGGTTGCTATCCCACGGGGGCGATAGGGCTGCTGCGCCCATTGCTGGAGGCCGGGTTGCTGCCCAGGGACTATCCGACGAACATTCATGCTGTGTCGGGCTATTCCGGAAAAGGGCGCGTTGGCGTGCAAGAGCATGAGGGAGAGGGCGCATCACAGGCGCCCGCGTTTCAGGTTTATGGTCTGGGGCTGGCACACAAACATATTCCGGAGATTCAGCAGCAAAGCGGTCTGATGGAGCGGCCGATGTTTGTGCCGGCTTATGGGGCTTTTCGGCAGGGGATCGTGCTGACCATACCGTTGCAACTTCGCTTGTTGGCGCCGGGCGTGGATGCGGTGCGGTTGCATGCGTGTCTTATGCAGCACTACGTCGATGCGGACCATGTACAGGTGATGTCGATGCAGGAGGCCAAAGGGTTGACGTGCCTTGATCCTCAGGCGCTTAACGGGACTGATAGTTTGCGATTGGTGGTGTGTGAAAATGATGAGACGGGGCAGGTTTTGTTGGCTGCGGTGTTTGACAATCTTGGGAAGGGAGCCGCTGGAGCGGCGGTGCAGAATCTGGATTTGATGGTTGCAGGAACATGACTCCGACTACCCACTGGCTCTAGAGTCTATGGCTCGAATTTTCGAGCGGTTGTTTCCTCTCTGTTTATGGCCTGGCATCGACGGCATTAAACGAGTCGAAAACAGAATCTACGCGTGTCAGCAGTTTGCAATCCAGTCAGGCTTTGAAGTTAAACGGTCGTCCACGACAGGCAGCAATCGGCCAGAAGCGGCCACTAATTTCTTGGCAATCAACAGCAGAAAAAGCATTATGGAAACAACTGCTCACGCGCAGTCCTATCTTCGGCGGCATGGATGCCTTGCTTATCTCACACAAGCATTCATTCCTGCTAGCTTTGGCGACATGCTGTGAAGCGCGGGCTTATGCCGCATTCGGCCGCCCTGGCTTATACCGCGTTCGATATAACGTCGCAGCAGAAGGGAGTGAAAGATGCATAAAACACTGATCCGCAAGAGAAAAGTCAACATTGTTAGCGAAATGTTAGGCTGCGTATTAGTCGAGCGTTCGGTCTAATCACTGTTAGTGGCTTTTCTCCAGGTCATGTCAGGGTCACGAACGTTTGAAGTAATCCAGCAGTAATCCGACAGCTCCAGTGTTCGGCTAACGCCGTAGAAAGCACAATCTAGAGGTTGATTAACGAGATAGTAGATGGTCCGGTGAAACCGACTAAGAGAAAATTGTGAGTCTGTAACTGACGTTGTGACGCGGCCCGGAGAAATTATGATCGAGAGAGTTTTCAGAAGTAGTCGGTTTATGGTGTGGGTGGCAGTCGTTATCTGTGCGGTGTCATCTTTGCTCTTGTATGGTGCCTCGGTTAACATAATCTGGAATACCGCACTGGATGTAGTACGTGATATACCTGTCTCTGCTGACGACGGCAAGAGCCTCGCGGTTCGCCTCCTGAAGCTGTTGGATCTCCTGCTGATCGCTATTACTTTTCAGATCATGGCGGTTAACCTGTATCGTCTGTTCATCCGTCCGGTGTCTGATGATGACAGAGAATCCCAAAACCCTCTGGACATTAAGAGCTTCCATGATTTGAAGATAACAGTAAGCCAAGTGGCTGTTGTGCTACTGGTGGTTCTGTTCCTTGAGCAGGCGGTAGAGATTGGCGCTACGATCGCTACGTTATACTTTGGTGCTGCCATCGGTATCATTATTTTGGCCTCGGTATTCGCGTGGAAGAATATGAAAGACTGATGCACAGCACGCGGTTAGACGTCACCTGCTGGTTGCCTGAACTAGAGAGGCAACCACTCCGCAGAGAATGTAGGCGGCCAACGCTTCATGGGAGCCTGCTTTGGGCAAGAGCCAACGTCACGGGCGTCTGCCACTAACCAATCCAAGCATAGCGACACCATTTCGGTTGCGGCTTCGCCTTCACTACAAAGCTGCGCGTGTTGGCGGCGTTATGCGCATCCATAGAGAGGGTACTCTTATTATTGAAATCAGGAAGGCAGAAAAAGCGGACGTTCCTGCGATACTCGACCTTGTTCGAGGAAAAGCGGAATTCGATGGGTGTTTGAATTCGCTTCAATCTACGGAAGCTGACATTGAGGAAGCTTTCTTCTCCGAACAACCCAAGGCGTTTGCGCTCTTGGCCATGAAGTCAGGCGAGGCCGTGGGTATCGCGACGTACTACAGTATCTATTCCACGTTCATTGCCAAGCCTGGCATCTGGCTAGACGATCTGTTTGTCTATCCGCAGTTCCGGGGAAGCGGTGTGGGCGAAGCTCTACTCTCAGAGCTGTGTATCCTCGCTCAGAATACTGGCTGCGGGCGTATTGACTGGATCGTGGCTACCGACAATGATCGAGGAAGGAGCTTCTACGAGCGCTCGGGCGCTCGGATATTCGAAGAGGTACGGCGTACCCGGTTAGATGAATGTGCGATCAACGCACTTGCAGAGAAAGCGCATAACAAAGCAATGCACCCGACAAGCGGGTGATTGCGGCGTTAGGCACAGTCAAACACGCAACAATCCAATTCTTTCAACCCAGGGGTCTCCCAACTATGAAAGTCAAACTTGTAGCATTAACAGCATTAGTCGCACTTACCTCAAATATTGCGAACGCAAACGAGCCCATCGTTGTAAATCAGGCAGTAACAGAGAAGGAAGCATTAACAGCTCAGCAAGCATGGTGTGCTGCTCTTCTTGATATCAACGCCGCATACGAAAAGGATGGAAAAGTAGCAGCGAGAGCATTGGCCGAGAAAGTCATAGATTCCGCTTACGCCTACCAAATGGGCGCAGTACTCTTTAAGCCTACGCTCACGGTGAACCCTCAAACATTTCGCCCCACACGTGCCGGTGCGCTATCTTATTTCGTTGGCGGTGACCCATCCTTCCCTGCCGACACAGGTTTTGCTCTAAAAGGCTGGAGAAAATGTGAGCCTGTCACTTCTGCTATTTTTCTTGATGGCAATAGCGCAATTACTATGGGGAAAGTTCACTTCACAGATAAAAATGGGAAAGTGACTACCGTTGACAAAACGTGGGGTTACGTTAAAGACGATGCGGGAAATTTGCGCATTAACCTTCACCATTCATCATTGGAGTACCAACCTAAGTAAATCCGCTATAAACCCATAGGCAGTGGAGTTGTTGCCTAACAAGTCATTCCAGCGGACTGCCTACGGCAGCCGCTGAATTCCAACGTTAGGTTATCCGAGCAAAAGTGACCCGCCCCTCATTCCTCAGTCACTGTGAATGTCCGCTTCTGGCCGATTCTGTTGAAAAAGTAAGCTTCAGCGGCAGCCTGCCGATCAAGTGTGCTGCTGTCGAAATGGCTGCAAGCCACTTCAAGTTGCCTTCCGGCGTTTCACTGAGCGTCCTTGCTCCGGTTTA